>Ga0308166_1000028_pt1 | contig 407804 bp, 362 predicted proteins | sample PhyCR2_2_FD_202137 | JGI IMG/M metagenome (GOLD analysis project Ga0308166, IMG submission 202137) | Phyllosphere microbial communities from UC Gill Tract Community Farm, Albany, California, United States - DLSLCC.R2 | ecosystem: Host-associated > Plants > Phyllosphere > Unclassified | place...
ACCAGCGCAATGGTGTCTTTCGCCATCGCGTTTGCGCTCACGGTTGCACTCAGTGCGACAGCAGAGACCAGAGTAGCCAGTTTTTTCATGTTCATAATCAGATGTCCTGTAATGTCATTTATTACTGCTTTTTGTTGTCTACCAGCACCGCCAGCAAAATTACCACTGCCTTAACGATCATCTGGTAATAAGAGGAAACACCCAGCAAGTTCAGTCCGTTGTTAAGGAAACCAAGGATCAGTGCACCGATCAGCGTGCCCACAATGCGCCCTTTACCGCCCGCGAGGCTGGTACCGCCCAATACGACCGCAGCGATGGCATCCAGCTCGTAGCCGGTACCGGCTGTGGGTTGTGCAGAGGAGAGACGCGCCACTTCAATGATGCCTGCCAGCGATGCCAGCAGGCCACTCAAGGAATAGACGATGATTTTGACTTTGTTAACGCTGATCCCGGAGAGGCGCGTGGCCGCTTCGTTACCGCCCAGGGCATAGATATAGCGGCCCAGGCGGGTATGGTGCAGCATATACCACGCGGCCAGGAAGACGATGCCCATGATCCACACCGGCGTCGGGATACCCAGCGGACGGCCAATACCAAACCAGCCAAAGAGATCGGCGTTCTCGGTAAAGCCGGTATTCACCGGGCTGCCGTTGGTATAGACCATGGTCACACCGCGCAACAGCAGCATCATGACCAGGGTGGCGATAAACGCCTGCACCCGACCTTTCGCGACAATGACCCCGGTCATGGCCCCTACCGCAGCGCCCAACGCCAGCGCGGCGGCAATGGCCACCAGGGCGTTAACTTCCATACCGACAATCGAGGCTGCCACCGCGCCGGTGAGCGCCAGCAGCGAGCCCACGGAGAGATCGATCCCCGATGTCAGAATCACCAGCGTCATCCCCACCGCCATAATGGCGTTTACCGAGGTCTGCTGCAGAATGTTAAACAGGTTATTGATGGTGAAAAAGTTAGGGCTCATCGTGGAGACAATCGCAATCAGCACCAGCAGGGCAATCAGCGATTTTTGTTCCATCAGCCACGCCTTATTAAAGTAGCGGCGGGGGGTAACGGTCTGGGTACTCATATCGTTGACTCCTGGGTCTCGCGATTTAGCTTGCCGACGGCGGCAGCCATCAGCACTTCCTGGGTTGCCTGCTCACGGGTGAACTCGCCACCCAACTCTCCTTCATGCATCACCATGATGCGATCGCTCATGCCAAGCACCTCTGGCATTTCTGACGACACCAGAATGATGCTCAGCCCATCCGCTTTAAACTGGTTGATGAGCTGATAGATCTCTTTTTTGGCACCGACGTCCACGCCGCGCGTGGGTTCGTCGAGGATGAGCACCTTCGGTCGCGTCATCAGCCCGCGGGCGATAGCGATTTTTTGCTGGTTGCCGCCGGAGAGCAGGCCGATAGGTTGCTCCATCGAGGGGGTTTTGACGTTAAACAGGCGGATAAAGTCGCTCACCGCCTGCTGCTCATCACTATGCTTCAGGCTACCGCCGCTGCGGCTGAAGTAGCGCAGCGCGGTCAGGGACATATTCTCTTTCACCGACATGCCCAGCACTAAGCCATCGCGCTTACGGTCTTCTGAGATGTAGACGATACCGTTAGCGAGGCCATCCTGCGGCGAACGGGTCACAACCTCGCGGCCATCAAGGGTAACGGTGCCGCCGGTACGCGACAGCGCGCCGTACAGCACCTTCATCAGCTCGGTACGTCCGGCACCCATCAGCCCGGCCACGCCGAGGATTTCCCCCTGGCGCAGGGTAAAGGAGACATCGTTCACCCCCGGTCCGCACAGGTTATCGACCTGCAGACGCATCTCACCCGGTGCTTTATCGAGATGTGGATACTGATCTTCCAGCTTGCGCCCCACCATCATCTCAATCAGCGTATCTTCAGTGAGCGAGCTAACCTCACGCTCGGCGATAAACTGCCCGTCACGGAAGACGGTCACGTCATCGCAGATCTCGAAGATCTCTTTCATGCGGTGGGAGATATAGACAATGCCGCGTCCCTGGGACTTCAGCTCGCGGATCACGCGAAACAGGGAGTCGGTTTCGGTATCGGTGAGGGCATCGGTCGGCTCATCCATCACGATGACCTTCGACTCAAAGCTCAGCACCTTGGCAATCTCGACCATCTGCTGATCGCCAATGGAGAGATCCCCTACCAGCCTGTCGCTCTTAAAGCGCAGGTTGAGTTTCGCCAGCAAAATGTCCGCTTCGGCATACATCTTTTTCCAGTCGATTTTGCCAAAGCGGTTAACAAACTCACGGCCTAAAAAGATGTTTTCGGCGATGGTCAGCTGCGGGATCAGGTTCAGCTCCTGATGGATAATGCCGATCCCCGCCTCCTGCGACGATTTTGGTCCATTAAAGGTCGTCTCCTGGCCCAGCCACAGCAGCGAACCGGCATCGCGAGTGTAGATCCCGGTTAACACTTTCATCATGGTGGATTTGCCAGCGCCGTTCTCGCCCACCAGCGCCATCACGCGACCAGGGTAGACATTGAGCGCTGCGCCGGAGAGGGCTTTTACGCCGGGGAACGCTTTGTCGATCCCCTTAAGCTGAAGTAGTGCGTCCATGATGGCCTCAGAAGGTGACGCCAGCACAGAGAATGATATTCGCATACGGGGAGCACTCCCCGCTGCGAATAACCGCCTGGCTTGCTGCGGTGTGTTGTTTAAATGCTTCGTGCGTGGTGTAGCGCACTTCGATGGTATTTCCCTGGCGTTGTTGCAGCTGCTCAATATGGTTGAGCAACGCTTCATGGAGCTGCGGATTATGCTGTTTGATTTCCGTAGCGAGAATGGCTGCCTCAACCTGCATCTCGGTGGTGACCACCTCAAGTACCTGCATAAACGAAGGTACGCCCTGGGTTAATGCCATATCGATGCGTTGCGTACTGTGGGGAACCGGCAACCCGGCGTCGCACACCACGAGCGTATCGGTATGCCCCAGACGGGAGATAACCGATGAGATTTCAGAGTTCAGTACAGATCCTTTCTTCATTTTTTCTGGCTCCACTAGCGAAACGTTTCGCTGAGGCCAGTGTATGCCGGATAGCGTTCATTTAACCATCACCACGTTAAAGATCTGTGATCGGCATCGAAACGTTTCGCTAACGGAAATTGAGATGAAGAGAAGCAGGCCGGGTAAGCGAAGCGCCACCCGGCATATGGCAGGTTTAGATTTCTACTTGCGTACCCAGCTCAATAACCCGGTTAGGCGGGATCTCGAACTGATCAGGGGCGCGCAGGGCGTTACGCTGCAGCACCAGGTAGAGCTTGCCGCGCAGGCGCAGGTACCAGGGCCGTTTGCCGACGATCAGCGACTCGTGAGACATAAAGAACGAGGTCTCCATCATACGACAGCTCAGTCCTTCCAGTCCGCAGCGGTGGAAGACCTCCTCCACGTTCGGCGTCTCGCGCCAGCCGTAGCTGGCTACCACGCGCCAGAAGGTCGGCGAAAGCTGCTCGATCTGTACCCGGCGGACGTTATGCACATAGGGTGCGTCCTCCGTGCGCAGGGTCAGCAGGATCACCCGCTCGTGCAGGACCTTGTTGTGCTTGAGGTTATGCAGCATCGCGAAAGGAATAACGTTCAGCGCCCGCGACATATAGACCGCCGTGCCCGGTACCCGCACCGGCGGGGATTTCTCCAGCGAGGCGATCATCGCCTCCAGAGAGTTACCGTGCTCGTGCATACGCCGCAGCAGGCGGAAGCGCTCGCTTTTCCACGTCGTCATAATCAGGAACATCACGAGGCCGAGACTCAGCGGCAGCCAACCGCCAGAGAGCAGCTTATCGAGGTTCGCCGAGAAGAGCGGAATGTCGATGCAGAGGAACGCCACCAGAATCAGCGCCACAAGGAACTTGTTCCAGTGCCAGTTTTTACGTGCCACGGTGGTGGAGAGGATAGAGGTCAGCACCATAGTGCCGGTCACCGCGATACCGTACGCCGCCGCCAGGTTGCTTGAACGCTCAAAGCTGACGATCACAATCACTACGGCAAAGTAGAGCAGCCAGTTAACAAAGGGAATGTAGATCTGGCCGGACTCCATCTCCGAGGTGTGAATAATGCGCATCGGCGACAGGTAACCCAGGCGCACCGCCTGACGCGTAAGCGAGAACACACCGGAGATCACCGCCTGGGAGGCAATAACCGTTGCCAGGGTGGCGATAAGCAGCATTGGGATCAGCGCCCACTCGGGGGCCAGCAGGAAGAACGGGTTCTTAATGGCCTCCGGGTTTTTCAGCAGCAGCGCGCCCTGGCCGAAGTAGTTCAGCGCCAGCGACGGCAGCACCAGGCTAAACCACGCCAGGCGGATCGGCAGCTTGCCGAAGTGCCCCATGTCGGCATACAGCGCCTCTACGCCGGTGATCGACAGCACCACCGCACCCAGCGCTACAAACGACACGGTTTTATATTCAAGGAAGAAGTGCACCGCCCACATCGGATTCAGCGCCTGCAACACCTCAGGATTAGCGATAATCCCGCGCAGGCCCAGCACGGCCAGAATGATAAACCAGGCCAGCATAATCGGCGCAAACAGCTTTCCCACCAGCCCGGTGCCGTGTTTCTGGATCATAAACAGCAGCGTCAGCACCATGATAGACAACGGTACCACCCAACTATCTAGCGAGGGCGCAATAATCTCCAGCCCCTCGATAGCCGACATCACCGAGATCGCAGGCGTGATCACCACCTCACCATAGAAGAAGCTGCCGCCAATCAACCCCATGATCACCAGTACCGAGGTCATTCGTGCCGAGGTGTTGCGCCCCGCCAGCGACATCAGGGTCAAAATCCCCCCTTCTCCGGCGTTATCAGCCCGCATCACGAAGGTCAGGTACTTAATAGAAACAACAAAAATCAGCAGCCAGAAGATGAGTGACAGAAAGCCAAACACCGCGTCGCGTTCGACGCCAAAACCAAACTGACCGGACAAACATTCACGAAGAGTATAAAGCGGGCTGGTTCCGATATCGCCGTAGACAACCCCAATTGCTGCGAGGGTGACCGCAGACAATGATTGCTTATTATCAGTGCTCATAGACTAATCTTTTGTATGGATGACAAGTGTGCGCTTAGTCCCTTGGCCCACAAAAGCGCACAGTATGCATGATTCTTCAATAAATCGAAGCCTTAAATGCGCCATGGTTATCCTGACGCAAAGAATGTGAAGGCATTATTCCGTCTATTACAAGCCCTTGTTGAAACGTATACTCACTTTTGTCCACCGACAGCGGCGAAAGGATGCAGAACAATTATGGCTCACTCACATTTATTAGCAGAAAGAATTTCCCGTCTCAGCAGCGCGCTGGAAAAAGGCCTGTATGAGCGTAGCCACGCTATCCGCCTGTGCCTGCTGGCCGCTTTAAGCGGGGAGAGCGTATTTCTTCTTGGCCCGCCCGGGATTGCCAAAAGTCTTATTGCTCGCCGGCTAAAGTTTGCCTTTCAGCACGCTCGCGCCTTTGAATACCTGATGACCCGCTTTTCGACACCGGAAGAGGTTTTCGGCCCGCTGTCGATTCAGGCCTTGAAAGATGAAGGGCGCTACGAGCGCCTGACCGCAGGTTATCTTCCGGAGGCGGAGATCGTCTTTCTGGATGAAATCTGGAAAGCCGGCCCTGCTATCCTGAACACCCTGCTGACTGCCATTAACGAACGGCGGTTTCGCAACGGGGCGAGTGAAGAGAAGATCCCGATGCGCCTGCTGGTGGCAGCCTCTAACGAGCTGCCGGAAGCTGACAGCAGCCTGGAGGCGCTTTACGACCGTATGCTGATCCGCCTCTGGCTGGATAAGGTTCAGGATAAGGGAAACTTCCGTTCAATGCTGGTCAGCCAGCAGGATGAGAACGATAACCCGGTTCCGGCCTCACTGCAGGTGACAGACGAGGAGTATCAGCAGTGGCAGCAGGAGATAGGCCATATCACCCTGCCTGACGCGGTGTTCGAGCTGATCTTTATGCTGCGTCAGCAGCTGGATAACCTTCCCAACGCCCCCTATGTTTCTGACCGACGCTGGAAAAAGGCCATCCGCCTGCTGCAGGCCAGCGCCTTTTTCTGCGGGCGCGATGCGGTCTCACCCATCGATCTTATCCTGCTGAAAGATTGCCTGTGGCATGACGCCCAGAGCCGGGAGCTGCTCGCCCAGCAGGTCGACATATTGATGACCGGACACGCCTGGCAGCAGCAGGCCATGCTGGTCCAGCTGGGAGCCATTGCCCAACGGCGTATCCAACTCCAGCAGCAGCAGAGCGATAAGACCGCCCTCAAAGTGCAGCGCCAGAGCGGTATGTTTAGCCGCCGCCCGCACTATGAGCTTCCCCCAGACATCAGCGACGATACGCTGACCCTGCTGCTTCAGCAGCCGCTTAAGCTGCACGATATGCAGGTCGTACACATTACTCTCGAACGCGCCCCGCTGGAGCAGTGGCTAATGAAAGGCGGCGAGATCCGCGGCAAGCTCAACGGGATTGGGTTTGCCCAGGTGCTTAATCTGGAAGTGGATGCCACCCTGCACCTGATCGTTCGCGATGTAAGTCTACAGGCCTCCCGGCTGGCACTGCCCGGATCCTCTCAGGAGAGCGTGCCAGAGGAGATCCGCCAGCAGCTTGAATCACTCGATAACACGTGGCACCAGCAGCACACCCGCTTCAGCGAACAGCAGAAGTGCCTGTTTATTCACAGCGACTGGTTAGGGCGCATTGAAGCCAGCCTGCAGGACGTAGGTGCGCAGATCAAACAGGCCCGACAATGATCACCCTCGACACGCTGAATGTGATGCTGGCGGTGGGTGAAGAGGGACTCATTGAGGAGCTGATTGTCGCCCTGCTGGCCTCACCGCAGCTGGCGGTGTTCTTTGAAAAGTTTCCCCGGCTCAGGCGCGCCATTACTGAGGACGTCCCCCGCTGGCGAGAGGCGCTAAGAAGCCGGCTAAAGGAGACGGCGGTTCCGCCGGAGCTGACCGAAGAGTTTCTCTGCTACCAGCAGACCCAGCTGCTGGCGACGCCGCAGTTTATTGCTCAGCTTCCGCAGATCCTCACCCTGCTGGCAAAGGTACATTCACCTTACGCGGAGCAGGCCAGCCAGCTAATTGCTGATAACCCCACCCTTACCCCCGCGCTGCACACCCTCTTTTTACAGCGCTGGCGGCTGAGCCTGGTGGTACAGGCGACGACGCTCAACCAGCAGCTGCTGGAGGAGGAGCGCGAGCAGCTCTTAAGCGAGGTTCAGGAGCGCATGAAGCTGAGCGGTCAGCTTGAGTCGGTGCTGATCGAAAATGAAAACGCAGCCGGACGGCTGTGGGACATGAGCGCTGGGCAGCTAAAACGCGGTGACTATCAGCTCATCGTCCGCTACGGCGACTTCCTTGCCGAGCAGCCGGAGCTGAAACAGCTGGCCGAACAGCTTGGCCGCTCTCGGGAGGCAAAATCGGTACCGAAAAAAGATTCGCCGATGGAGACCTTCCGCACGCTGGTACGCGAGCCAGCGTCGGTGCCGGAGCAGGTAGACGGCCTCCAGCAGAGCGATGATATTCTGCGCCTGCTGCCGCCCGAGCTTGCGACCCTCGGCATTACCGAGCTGGAGTATGAGTTCTACCGTCGGCTGGTGGAGAAGCAGCTTCTCACCTACCGCCTGCACGGTGAAGCCTGGCGGGAGAAGATCACCCAGCGCCCGGTGGTGCATCAAAGCGTTGATGAACAGCCGCGCGGGCCGTTTATTATCTGTGTCGATACCTCTGGCTCGATGGGCGGTTTTAACGAACAGTGTGCGAAGGCGTTCTGCCTGGCGCTAATGCGCGTGGCGCTGGCGGATAACCGGCGCTGCTATATCATGCTATTTTCCAGCGAGGTGGTACGTTATGAGCTGTCGGGATCGCAAGGGCTAGAGGAGGCGATCCGCTTCCTGAGCCAGCGCTTTCGCGGTGGAACCGATCTCGCCAGCTGCTTTCGCGCCGTGATCGAGCGGATGCAGGGCGGTGAGTGGGCGGATGCCGACGCGGTGGTGATCTCAGACTTTATCGCCCAACGCCTGCCTGACGAGGTGGTCAATCAGATCAAAACGCTACAGCAGGTGCATCAGCATCGCTTTCACGCGGTAGCGATGTCCGCTCACGGCAAGCCGGGGATCATGCGTATTTTCGATCATATCTGGCGCTTTGACACCGGTATGCGCAGCCGTCTGCTGCGTCGCTGGAAGCGTTAATCTCAACCCAATAGTGAACAATAACGGCTGAACATTATGGAAAGTTACCAGATCGACAACCTCGACCGGGGCATTCTGGAGGCGCTGATGGCCAATGCCCGCACGGCCTATGCTGAACTGGCGAAGCAGTTTGGCGTCAGCCCTGGCACCATCCACGTCCGCGTAGAGAAGATGAAACAGGCGGGCATCATCACTGGCGCGCGCATTGACGTCAGCCCGAAACAGCTCGGCTACGACGTCTGCTGCTTTATCGGCATCATTCTCAAGAGCGCCAAGGACTACCCGTCGGCGCTGGCCAAGCTGGAGAGTCTGGAGGAGGTCACCGAGGCCTACTACACCACCGGCCACTACAGCATCTTCATTAAGGTCATGTGCCGCTCGATCGACGCCCTCCAGCAGGTACTTATCAACAAGATCCAAACAATTGATGAGATCCAGTCCACCGAGACGCTGATCTCCCTGCAGAACCCGATCATGCGTACCATCCGCCCCTAGCCGGGAAAAATAATCACCACATTTTCCACAGGTAGATCCCAGCTGATTCACAGCGTACAATACCGCTCTTATTCATCGGAGCGGATCATCATGGCAGACATTACTCTCATCAGCGGCAGTACGCTGGGCGGCGCGGAATACGTTGCAGAACATCTGGCTGAGAAGCTGGAAGATGCCGGTTTCTCTACCAGCACGCTGCATGGGCCTCTGCTTGAGGATCTTCCCACCGATGGCGTATGGCTGCTGATCTCCTCTACCCATGGCGCAGGGGATCTGCCTGACAACATTCTGCCTTTATATGAAGAGTTGCAGGAGCAGCAGCCGGATCTCTCCCAAGTTCGCTTTGGTGCAGTGGGTCTCGGTAGCCGTGAGTACGATACCTTCTGTGGTGCCATTGAGAAGCTGGAAGAGGTATTGAAAGGCTGCCAGGCAAAACAGATCGGCGAGACGCTAAAGATCAACGTCCTCGAACATGAGATTCCGGAGGATCCGGCGGAAATTTGGCTGGGATCGTGGATCAATTTACTGAAAGAAGTGTAAAGATCGTGCGATCAGCTGTGGGTAACTCTGGTTAAAAGCGTTGATCAACCGGTAGTTATCCACGGTATAAGGTTTGTTTAAACTTTCACCTGTGCATAACCCGCCTTTTTGATCCCAGCTTATACGGTGTGGGATCACCGATCTTTCACAGCAAACGATCCTCAATAACGCGTTGATCTTAATAAGAGGATCCGCCTTATCCACAGGAGAGGGCGATCCTAATAAGAGATCATAATAAAACAGATCTTAAATAAAAAAGATCTTCTTTTTAATAGTCAGGATCCCGGCACTTTCTCGATGGGCTAAAGTTGAGTAGAATCCACGGCCCGGACCCCAATCCACTTTCTAACCGCTCTGTGCGAGGCAAATTACCATGTTTTATCAGGATCCTTTTGACGTCATCATCATTGGCGGGGGTCATGCAGGTACCGAGGCTGCAATGGCCGCTGCACGTATGGGTCAGCAGACCCTCCTTCTGACACACAATATCGATACGCTAGGACAGATGTCCTGCAATCCGGCTATTGGCGGTATTGGGAAAGGACACCTGGTAAAAGAAGTGGACGCGCTGGGCGGGCTGATGGGCACCGCAATCGATCATGCAGGCATTCAGTTTAGGATACTAAACGCGAGCAAAGGCCCCGCCGTACGGGCGACCCGTGCTCAGGCGGATCGTGTGCTCTATCGCCAGGCGGTACGCACCGCGCTGGAGAACCAGCCGAACCTGATGATCTTCCAGCAGGCAGTTGAGGATCTGATCGTCGAAAACGATCGTGTTGTCGGTGCAGTGACCCAGATGGGCCTCAAATTCCGGGCGAAGTCGGTGGTGCTGACGGTGGGGACCTTCCTCGACGGCAAAATCCACATCGGGCTGGATAACTACAGCGGTGGCCGGGCGGGCGATCCGCCGTCCATTTCACTCTCGCGCCGCCTGCGTGAACTGCCGCTGCGGGTAAACCGTCTGAAAACCGGTACGCCGCCGCGTATTGACGCCCGTACCATCGACTTCAGCGTTCTCGCCCAGCAGCATGGCGATAACCCGCTGCCGGTCTTCTCGTTCATGGGTAGCGTTGACCAGCACCCGCGTCAGGTGCCGTGCTATATCACCTACACCAACGAGAAAACCCATGACGTGATCCGCAATAACCTCGATCGCAGCCCGATGTACGCCGGCGTGATCGAAGGGATCGGACCACGCTACTGCCCGTCGATCGAAGACAAGGTGATGCGCTTTGCCGATCGTAACCAGCACCAGATCTTCCTGGAGCCGGAAGGGCTAACCTCAAACGAAGTTTATCCGAACGGCATCTCTACCAGCCTGCCGTTCGACGTACAGATGCAGATCGTCCGTTCCATGCAGGGGATGGAGAACGCGAAGATTGTGCGTCCGGGCTATGCCATCGAGTATGACTTCTTCGATCCGCGTGACCTGAAGCCGACGCTGGAGAGCAAATTTATCCAGGGCCTGTTCTTTGCCGGACAGATCAACGGCACCACCGGCTACGAAGAGGCCGCTGCGCAGGGGCTGCTGGCGGGTCTTAACGCCGCCCGCTTCTCTGCCGAGAAAGAGGGCTGGGCACCGCGCCGCGACCAGGCCTACCTTGGCGTGCTGGTAGACGATCTCTGCACTCTGGGCACTAAAGAGCCGTACCGTATGTTTACCTCCCGTGCAGAGTACCGTCTGATGCTGCGTGAAGATAACGCCGACCTGCGTCTGACGGCCGCCGGCCGTGAACTGGGCCTGGTAGACGACCAGCGCTGGGCACGCTTTAACGAAAAACTGGAGCGTATTGAGCGTGAGCGTCAACGCCTGAAGGATATTTGGGTGCATCCGCACTCTGACCAGGTTGACGAAGTGAACGCTATCCTCAGCGCGCCGCTGTCACGCGAAGCCAACGGTGAGGATCTGCTGCGCCGTCCGGAGATGACCTACAGCGGCATGGTGAACCTCTCGCCGTTTGCGCCGGGCCTTGACGATCCGCAGGCCGCTGAGCAGGTAGAGATCCAGGTCAAATACGAAGGTTACATCGCCCGCCAGCAGGATGAGATTGAAAAGCAGCTGCGTAACGAAAGCGCTATCCTGCCAGCGACCCTGGACTATCGTCAGGTAAGCGGCCTCTCTAACGAGGTGATCGCCAAGCTTAACGATCACAAACCGTCGTCTATTGGTCAGGCGTCGCGCATCTCAGGCATTACCCCTGCGGCCATCTCCATTCTGCTGGTCTGGCTGAAAAAACAGGGTATGCTGCGCCGCAGCGCCTGATGTCAACTTTTGGCGGGTGGCGCTTCGCTACCCGGCCTACGAATGTGTAGGCCCGGTAAGCGCAGCGCCACCGGGCAATTCAATTTTAGACAGGTAATTATCGTGCTCAACAAACTCTCTCGTCTGCTTAATGACGCAGGCATTTCGCTCACCGATCACCAGAAACAGCAGCTGGTGGCCTATGTCGATATGCTCCACAAATGGAACAAGGCGTACAACCTCACCTCGGTACGCGATCCGAACGAGATGCTGATTCGCCACATTCTGGACAGCGTGGTGGTTGCGCCTCACCTGACGGGAACCCATTTTATCGACGTAGGAACAGGGCCTGGCCTGCCGGGTGTGCCGTTGGCCATCGTTCTGCCCCAGGCGCACTTCACGCTGCTGGACAGCCTTGGCAAGCGTATTCGCTTCCTACGCCAGGTGCAGCATGAGCTGAAGATTGACAATATCGCGCCGGTACAGAGCCGCGTAGAGGAATTTCCGGCCGAGCCGCCGTTCGATGGTGTGATTAGTCGCGCCTTTGCCTCGCTCACTGATATGGTTAGCTGGTGTCATCATCTGCCAGCAGGGGAGGGGCGTTTTTACGCCTTGAAAGGCCAGCTGCCTGACGATGAGATTGCTCAGCTGCCATCTGAATTCAGCGTGGAGTCGGTGGTAAAACTGCGCGTTCCGCAGTTGGAAGGGGAACGTCATTTGGTGATCGTTAAGGCAAACTCGCTTTAATTTTTATCAAAAAATGGCAATTTTCCGCTGTAGATAATCTGTTAAAAAAAACGAAACAACGCAGCGGACGATTTTTTGCTATTTAACCTTAATTTTACTGTGACTTTTCCAACCATTAACCCTCTGGTTTGCTTAACTGAGAAAATAGTCAACAGGGAAAGTATCAGGCTGCTAAAAATCAGCAAAATCAATTTTACAGAGATGTTAAATATTTATTAAGAATGTCAATAAAAGGTTTTTATTATATATCGCGCTGTTTTAGAAAGAGTAGCTAAGATTCGGCAAAAATATCAAAAAGATGAGACAACTTAATTTCTTATCACGAATAATATGTCCCGATCGCAAATGTTCAAATTGTGATCTGATGCACGCTTTAACATCAGTGTTGCCGCGCAATACGCAAATTTGCACTAGCGCTCACAGTTTGTCAGAAAGTGAAAAAATAGCCCTCGGGAAATTTATTTAAACATTTATTCACCTTTTTGCTACTTATTGTTTGAAATCACGGGGCCGCACCGTATAATTTGCTCGCTTTTTGATGCTTGACTCTGAGCCGTAAAGAACGTTTTATACGACACGCGACATACCTCGAAGTGAGCAGGAGTAAAAACGTGATGTCTTTGTCGCTCTTGAGTAGAAACGTTGCTCGTAAGCTTCTGTTCATTCAGTTTCTGGCTGTGATAGTAAGTGGATTACTGTTTAGCCTCAAAGACCCCTTCTGGGGCGTCTCCGCATTATGCGGTGGACTGGCAGTCGTGCTGCCAAATATGTTGTTTATGATTTTTGCCTGGCGTCATCAGGCGCATACACCTGCTAAAGGCCGCATGGCCTGGTCCTTCGCTTTTGGTGAAGCGTTCAAGGTGTTAGCAACCTTCGTGTTGCTGGTGGTGGCGCTGGCGGTTTTGAAGGCGGTTTTTTTGCCGCTGATTGTGACGTGGGTTTCGGTGCTGGTTGTACAGATACTGGCACCCGCTGTAATTAACAACAAAGGGTAAGAGGCATCATGTCTGCAGGAGAAATCTCAACACCGCAGGAGTACATCGGTCACCATCTGAACAACCTTCAGATTGACCTGCGTACCTTCTCGCTGGTGGATCCGCATAACCCCCCGGCCACATTCTGGACGCTGAACATCGACTCCATGTTCTTCTCGGTGGTTCTGGGCCTGTTGTTCCTGATGGTGTTCCGTAGCGTTGCCAAAAAGGCAACCAGCGGCGTCCCAGGAAAATTCCAGACGGCGATCGAGCTGGTCATTGGTTTTGTCCACGGTAGCGTGAAAGACATGTACCACGGCAAGAGCAAGGTGATCGCGCCGCTGGCCCTGACGATTTTCGTCTGGGTATTCCTGATGAACCTGATGGATCTGCTGCCTATCGACTTCCTGCCGTTGATCGGTGAGAAAGTCTTCGGCCTGCCGGCACTGCGCGTGGTTCCGTCTGCGGACGTGAACATCACCCTGTCGATGGCATTGGGCGTATTTATCCTCATTCTGTTCTACAGCATCAAAATGAAAGGCATTGGCGGCTTCACGAAAGAGCTGACGCTGCAGCCGTTCAACCACTGGGCATTTATTCCTGTCAACTTAATCCTTGAAGGGGTAAGCCTGCTGTCTAAACCGGTTTCGCTCGGTCTGCGACTGTTCGGCAACATGTATGCCGGTGAGTTGATTTTCATTCTGATTGCTGGTCTGTTGCCGTGGTGGTCACAGTGGATCCTGAATGTGCCGTGGGCCATTTTCCACATCCTGATCATTACGCTGCAAGCCTTCATCTTCATGGTTCTGACGATCGTCTATCTGTCGATGGCGTCTGAAGAGCACTGATTTTTTTACCAACACTACTACGTTTTAACTGAAACAAACTGGAGACTGTCATGGAAAACCTGAATATGGATCTGCTGTACATGGCTGCCGCTGTGATGATGGGTCTGGCGGCAATCGGTGCTGCGATCGGTATCGGCATCCTCGGAGGTAAATTCCTGGAAGGCGCAGCGCGTCAACCGGATCTGATCCCTCTGCTGCGTACTCAGTTCTTTATCGTTATGGGTCTGGTGGATGCTATCCCAATGATCGCTGTAGGTCTGGGTCTGTACGTGATGTTTGCTGTCGCGTAGTAAGCGTTGCTTGATTTTTACGGGCAATATCAGAACGTTAACTAGATAAGAGGCATTGTGCTGTGAATCTTAACGCAACAATCCTCGGCCAGGCCATCGCGTTTGTCCTTTTCGTTCTGTTCTGCATGAAGTATGTATGGCCGCCGTTGATTGCTGCCATCGAAAAACGTCAAAAAGAGATTGCTGACGGTCTTGCTTCTGCTGAACGAGCTAAAAAGGATCTGGACCTTGCACAGGCCAACGCGACCGACCAGCTGAAAAAGGCGAAAGCGGAAGCCCAGGTAATCATTGAGCAGGCGAACAAACGCCGTGCCCAGATCCTGGACGAAGCCAAAACCGAAGCAGAGCAGGAACGTACTAAAATCGTGGCGCAGGCGCAGGCAGAAATTGATGCCGAACGTAAGCGCGCTCGCGAAGAGCTGCGTAAGCAGGTTGCGGTCCTGGCTGTTGCTGGCGCCGAGAAGATCATCGAACGTTCCGTGGATGAAGCTGCTAACAGCGACATCGTGGACAAACTTGTCGCTGAACTGTAAGGAGGGAGGGGCTGATGTCTGAATTTGTTACGGTAGCTCGCCCCTACGCCAAAGCAGCTTTTGACTTTGCTGTCGAACACCAAAATGTCGATCGCTGGCAGAATATGCTGGCGTTTGCCGCTGAGGTGACGAAAAACGAACAAATGGCCGAGTTGCTTTCCGGTGCGTTAGCGCCTGAAACTCTCGCCGCGTCGTTTATCGCCGTGTGCGGAGAGCAACTGGATGCCAACGGCCAGAACCTGATTAAGGTGATGGCAGAAAATGGTCGTCTCCGTGTGCTCCCGGATGTTCTCGAGCAGTTTGAGCACTTACGTGCCCTTAGTGAAGCTACAGCTGAAGTCGAAGTGACTTCAGCGACTGAACTGAGTGATGAACAGCTTGCGAAAATCACCGCCGCGATGGAAAAACGTCTGTCACGCAAAGTTAAGCTGAATTGCAAAATCGATAAGTCTGTAATGGCAGGCGTAATCATCCGCTCGGGTGATATGGTCATTGATGGCAGCGTACGCGGCCGTCTTGAACGCCTTGCAGACGTCTTGCAGTCTTAAGGGGACTGGAGCATGCAACTGAATTCCACCGAAATCAGCGAACTGATCAAGCAGCGCATTGCTCAGTTCAATGTTGTGAGTGAAGCTCACAACGAAGGTACTATTGTTTCTGTAAGTGACGGTGTTATCCGTATCCACGGTCTTGCTGACTGTATGCAGGGTGAGATGATCTCCCTGCCGGGTAACCGTTACGCTATCGCACTGAACCTGGAGCGCGACTCCGTAGGTGCAGTCGTGATGGGTCCGTACGCTGACCTCGCCGAAGGCACCAAGGTTAAGTGTACCGGCCGTATTCTGGAAGTGCCGGTCGGCCGTGGCCTGCTGGGCCGCGTGGTAAACACCCTGGGTGCGCCAATCGACGGTAAAGGTCCGGTAGAACACGATGGCTTCTCGCCTATCGAAGTTATCGCACCGGGCGTAATCGAACGTCAGTCCGTCGACCAGCCGGTGCAGACCGGTTATAAGTCTGTCGACGCCATGATCCCAATCGGCCGTGGCCAGCGTGAGCTGATCATCGGTGACCGTCAGACCGGTAAAACCGCGATGGCAATCGATGCGATCATCAACCAGCGTGACTCCGGCATCAAGTGCGTGTACGTGGCTATCGGCCAGAAAGCGTCCACCATTGCTAACGTGGTGCGTAAGCTGGAAGAGCACGGTGCGCTGTCCAACACTATCGTTGTGGTGGCTACCGCCTCTGAATCCGCTGCGCTGCAGTATCTCTCTCCGTATGCTGGCTGTGCGATGGGCGAATACTTCCGTGACCGCGGTGAAGATGCACTGATCGTGTACGATGACCTGTCCAAACAGGCCGTTGCTTACCGTCAGGTCTCCCTGCTGCTCCGTCGTCCGCCAGGACGTGAAGCATTCCCGGGCGACGTGTTCTACCTCCACTCCCGTCTGCTGGAGCGCGCATCCCGCGTAAACGCTGAGTACGTTGAGAACTTCACCAAAGGTGAAGTAAAAGGTAAAACCGGCTCTCTGACCGCGCTGCCGATCATCGAAACCCAGGCGGGTGACGTTTCCGCATTCGTTCCGACCAACGTAATCTCGATTACCGACGGTCAGATCTTCCTGGAAACCAACCTGTTTAACTCCGGTATTCGTCCGGCGGTTAACCCGGGTATCTCTGTATCCCGTGTGGGTGGTGCTGCTCAGACCAAGATCATCAAGAAACTGTCCGGTGGTATCCGTACCGCGCTGGCACAGTATCGTGAACTGGCTGCGTTCTCTCAGTTCGCATCCGATCTGGATGAAGCAACCCGTAAACAGCTGAGCCACGGTCAGAAAGTGACCGAGCTCCTGAAGCAGAAACAGTACGCTCCAATGTCTGTTGCGCAGCAGGGTCTGGTGCTGTTCGCGGCTGAACGCGGTTACCTCGAAGATGTGGAACTGGCGAAAATCGGTAGCTTCGAAGCCGCTCTGCTGGCTTACGTTGACCGTGACCACGCTCCGCTGATGCAAGAGATCAACCAGTCCGGTGGCTATAACGACGAAATCGAAGGCAAGCTGAAAGGCATCCTCGATTCCTTCAAAGCAACCCAGTCCTGGTAACGTCTGGCGGTCTGTCTTAGGGCAGACCGCAAGGCATTGAGGAGAAGCTCATGGCCGGCGCAAAAGAGATACGTAGTAAGATCGCAAGCGTCCAGAACACGCAGAAGATCACTAAAGCGATGGAGATGGTCGCCGCTTCCAAAATGCGTAAATCGCAGGACAGAATGGCAGCCAGCCGTCCTTATGCAGACACCATGCGCAAAGTGATTGGTCACCTTGCACACGGTAATCTGGAATATAAGCACCCTTACCTGGAAGAACGCGACGTTAAGCGCGTGGGCTACCTGGTGGTGTCTACCGACCGTGGTCTGTGCGGTGGTTTGAACATTAACCTGTTCAAAAAACTGCTGGCGGATATGAAAGCGTGGTCCGACAAGGGCGTTCAGAGCGAACTCGCGATGATCGGCTCGAAAGGCGTCTCGTTCTTCAACTCCGTAGGCGGCAACGTTGTCGCTCAGGTAACCGGCATGGGGGATAACCCTTCCCTGTCCGAACTGATCGGCCCGGTAAAAGTGATGTTGCAGGCCTACGACGAAGGTCGTCTGGACAAGCTTTACATCGTCAGTAACAAATTTATCAACACCATGTCCCAGTCTCCGACCATCACCCAGCTGCTGCCGCTGCCGGCATCAGAGGATGACGATCTGAAACATAAAGCATGGGATTACCTGTACGAGCCCGATCCGAAAGCGCTGCTGGATACCCTGCTGCGTCGTTACGTCGAGTCGCAGGTGTATCAGGGTGTTGTAGAAAACCTGGCCAGCGAGCAGGCCGCGCGTATGGTGGCGATGAAAGCCGCAACCGATAACGGCGGTAGCCTGATTAAAGAGTTGCAGTTGGTTTACAACAAAGCTCGTCAGGCCAGCATAACTCAGGAACTCACCGAAATCGTCGGTGGCGCGTCTGCGGTTTAACCAGGTTTAGGAAATTCGTAGAGGATTCAAGATGGCTACTGGAAAAGTTGTCCAGGTAATCGGCGCCGTGGTGGACGTCGAGTTCCCGCAGGACGCCGTACCGAACGTGTACGACGCCCTCGAAGTGACAAATGGTAATGAGCGTCTGGTGCTGGAAGTTCAGCAGCAGCTCGGCGGCGGTATCGTACGTACCATCGCTATGGGTTCTTCTGACGGTCTGCGTCGTGGTCTGGAAGTTCAGGATCTCGAGCACCCGATCGAAGTGCCGGTAGGTAAAGCGACCCTGGGTCGTATCATGAACGTACTGGGTCAGCCGATCGATATGAAAGGCGACATCGGTGAAGAAGAGCGTTGGGCTATCCACCGTGCAGCACCGTCCTATGAAGAGCTCTCCAGCTCTCAGGAACTGCTGGAAACCGGTATCAAGGTTATCGACCTGATGTGTCCGTTCGCCAAAGGCGGTAAAGTCGGCCTGTTCGGCGGCGCGGGCGTAGGTAAAACCGTAAACATGATGGAGCTGATCCGTAACATCGCGATCGAGCACTCCGGCTACTCCGTGTTTGCAGGCGTGGGTGAGCGTACTCGTGAGGGTAACGACTTCTACCACGAGATGACCGACTCCAACGTTCTGGACAAAGTATCCCTGGTGTACGGCCAGATGAACGAGCCGCCGGGAAACCGTCTGCGCGTTGCACTGACCGGCCTGACCATGGCTGAGAAGTTCCGTGACGAAGGTCGTGACGTTCTGCTGTTCGTTGACAACATCTATCGTTACACCCTGGCCGGTACGGAAGTATCCGCACTGCTGGGCCGTATGCCTTCAGCGGTAGGCTACCAGCCGACGCTGGCGGAAGAGATGGGCGTTCTGCAGGAGCGTATCACCTCCACCAAAACCGGTTCTATCACCTCTGTACAGGCGGTATACGTACCTGCGGATGACTTGACTGACCCCTCTCCAGCCACCACCTTTGCGCACCTTGACGCAACCGTGGTACTGAGCCGTCAGATCGCATCTCTGGGTATCTACCCGGCCGTTGACCCGCTGGACTCTACCAGCCGTCAGCTGGATCCGCTGGTAGTTGGCCAGGAGCACTACGACACCGCGCGTGGCGTACAGTCTATCCTGCAGCGTTACCAGGAGCTGAAAGACATCATCGCCATCCTGGGTATGGATGAGCTGTCTGAAGAAGACAAACTGGTGGTAGCACGCGCACGTAAGATCCAGCGCTTCCTGTCCCAGCCGTTCTTCGTGGCAGAAGTGTTTACCGGTTCTCCGGGCAAATACGTCTCCCTGAAAGACACTATCCGTGGCTTTAAAGGCATTATGGAAGGCGAGTACGATCACCTGCCGGAGCAGGCGTTCTACATGGTGGGTTCCATCGACGAAGCCGTGGAAAAAGCCAAAAAACTTTAACGCCTTAATCGGAGGGTGATATGGCAATGACTTACCACCTGGACGTGGTCAGCGCAGAGCAACAGATGTTCTCTGGTCTGGTCGAGAAAATCCAGGTAACGGGTAGCGAAGGTGAACTGGGGATTTTCCCGGGTCACGCCCCGCTGCTCACCGCCATTAAGCCTGGTATGATCCGCATCGTGAAACAGCACGGTCATGAAGAGTTTATCTACCTGTCTGGTGGCGTACTTGAAGTACAGCCGGGCACCGTGACCGTACTGGCTGATACCGCGATTCGTGGCCAGGATCTCGACGAAGCGCGAGCCCTGGAGTCGAAGCGTAAAGCAGAAGAGCACATTAAGAGCTCGCACGGCGACGTGGATTACGCTCAGGCGTCTGCGGAGCTGGCCAAAGCTATTGCGAAACTGCGTGTTATCGAGTTGACCAAAAAAGCGATGTAACACCGGCTTGAACGTACGAAGCCAGTCTGGTCTCCAGGCTGGCTTTTTTTATGTCCGCTTTTATCTTTTTAGTTCAGGTAAATATCGCCCGTTCGGCCTGGACTCTACTCTGCCCAATCCCTTTATACTCACCCTCACTTTGCGCCGAAGCGGCAGCTGATTTACTGCGCTCTCTTTATTCAAGAGGCGAAAGAAATGTAAAAACATCAGCATAGCGGGTAAAGAGACAGCAATATGTACGCGTTATGCAGTAATTCGTTTTATGATGGGTCAAACCGGGGGAATAAAAGCGGGTAAAAGCGGCCGATCGCCTGTTTTATACGCACCCCATTTCACGTTGAAAAAAATGTAGTATTTTCAACGTCAAAAGGTAAAAATTCTTCTTCAAATCAGAGTCAGGACGCGTATGTTGAACAATAGCATGAGCGTGGTGATCCTTGCCGCTGGCAAGGGCACCCGCATGTATTCGGATCTTCCTAAAGTGCTTCATACTCTCGCCGGGAAAGCGATGGTACAGCATGTCATTGATGCCGCGAATAATCTCGGCGCACGTCAGGTTCACCTGGTCTACGGCCACGGCGGGGATCTGCTTAAGCAGACGCTGCGTGACGACAACCTGAACTGGGTGCTACAGGCAGAACAGTTGGGTACGGGCCATGCTATGCAGCAGGCTGCTCCTGGCTTCGCCGATGACGAAGATATCCTCATGCTCTACGGTGACGTACCGTTGATCTCCGTTGAAACACTGCAGCGCCTGCGCGATGCCAAGCCGCAGGGCGGCATCGGGCTGTTAACGGTCAATCTTGACGATCCCACTGGCTATGGCCGCATCACCCGTCAGGACGGGAAGGTCACAGGCATCGTTGAGCATAAAGATGCGACCCCTGAACAGCATAAGATTCAGGAGATCAATACGGGCATTCTGATTGCCAACGGTGCGGATCTGAAGCGCTGGCTGAGCAAGCTGACTAACGACAATGCGCAGGGTGAGTACTACATCACCGACATTATCGCGCTGGCCTATCACGAAGGACGTGAGATCGCGGCAGTGCATCCGCAGCGCCTGAGCGAAGTTGAGGGCGTGAACAACCGTCTGCAGCTTTCTCGCCTAGAGCGTGTCTATCAGTCCGAGCAGGCAGAAAAGCTGCTGCTGGCTGGCGTGATGCTGCGCGATCCGGCACGTTTTGACCTGCGCGGTACCCTGAACCACGGCCGTGATATCGAGATCGACACTAACGTTATTCTCGAAGGCAACGTCACGCTGGGTAGCCGGGTCAAAATCGGCGCGGGCTGCGTGATCAAAAACAGTGTTATTGGCGACGACTGTGAAATCAGCCCTTACAGCGTGGTTGAAGATGCCACCCTGGAAACCGCCTGCACCATCGGTCCGTTTGCTCGTCTGCGCCCTGGCGCAGAGCTGCTGGCCGGTGCGCACGTCGGCAACTTCGTTGAGATGAAAAAAGCGCGGCTGGGCAAAGGCTCGAAGGCAGGCCACCTCACCTATTTGGGCGACGCGGAGATTGGCGACAACGTTAACATCGGGGCCGGTACCATTACCTGCAACTATGACGGTGCCAACAAGCATAAAACCATTATCGGCGACGACGTTTTTGTCGGCTCCGATTCACAGTTTATCGCTCCAGTGAGCGTAGCCAGCGGCGTCACTATTGCTGCGGGTACCACGGTAACCCGTGATGTTGCCGAGGACGAGCTGGTCATCAGCCGAGTGAAACAGACCCATATCAAAGGCTGGAAACGTCCGGTCAAGAAGAAGTAAACCATTTTGTAGCTGGCCTGGCGTTCGCGTCGTCCGGCATACAGGGATGAGGCGGTCAATATAGATCGCCCGCCCACCAGCAGTAGCTATAAAAATAACCCCACTCTCTACAAGGCTCGGGGCGCCCGGAAAACGGGTAACGCAGGTTGACCGACAACGCATGGCTTACGCCATAATCAGGAAATCTAACTATGTGTGGAATTGTTGGCGCAGTTGCGCAGCGTGATATTGCTGAAATCCTTCTCGAAGGCTTACGTCGTCTCGAATACCGTGGCTATGACTCTGCCGGTCTGGCAGTAGTCGACAGTGAAGGGCATATGACCCGCCTGCGTCGTCTCGGTAAAGTCCAGATGCTCTCTCAGGCAGCCGAAGAGCATCCGCTGCATGGCGGAACCGGTATTGCCCATACCCGTTGGGCGACGCACGGTGAACCCTCTGAAGGCAACGCTCACCCGCATGTCTCTGAACATATCGTGGTGGTGCATAACGGCATTATTGAGAACCACGAGCCGCTGCGCGAAGAGTTAAGATCGCGCGGCTATGAATTTGTCTCCGAAACCGACACCGAAGTGATCGCTCACCTGGTGCACTGGGAGCTGGCAAAAGGCGGCTCGCTGCGTGATGCCGTTCTGCGCACTATCCCGCAGCTGCGCGGCGCGTACGGTACGGTTATCATGGATACCCGCGATCCGAGCACCCTGCTGGCCGCCCGCTCCGGTAGCCCGCTGGTTATCGGTCTTGGCATGGGCGAAAACTTCATCGCCTCTGACCAGCTGGCTCTGCTGCCGGTGACCCGCCGCTTTATCTTCCTCGAAGAGGGTGACATTGCGGAAGTGACCCGCCGTAGCGTCGTGGTGTTTGACCGTGAAGGTCAGGAAGTGAAGCGCCCGGACATCGAATCTAATCTGCAATATGACGCGGGCGATAAGGGTATCTACCGCCACTACATGCAGAAAGAGATCTACGAGCAGCCGAACGCCATTAAAAACACCCTGACCGGGCGTATCAGCCACGGTGAGATCGATCTCAGCGAGCTGGGCGAGAAAGCCAACGAGATGCTCTCTCAGGTTGAACATATCCAGATCATCGCCTGCGGCACCTCCTACAACTCCGGGATGGTCTCTCGCTACTGGTTTGAATCGCTGGCCGGTATTCCGTGCGACGTGGAAATCGCCTCTGAGTTCCGCTACCGCAAATCCGCCGTGCGCCGCAACAGCCTGATGATCACCCTCTCCCAGTCCGGTGAGACAGCGGATACCCTGGCCGCGCTGCGCCTCTCCAAAGAGCTGGGCTACCTCGGTTCGCTGGCGATCTGTAACGTGCCTGGCTCCTCGCTGGTACGTGAATCCGATCTGGCGCTGATGACCAACGCTGGCACCGAGATCGGTGTGGCATCGACCAAAGCCTTCACCACCCAGCTCACCGTGCTGCTGATGCTGGTGGCGAAGCTGAGCCGCCTGAAGGGTCTGGACGCCTCTATCGAGCAGGATATCGTGCATGGCCTGCAGGCGCTGCCGAACCGTATCGAGCAGATGCTCTCCCAGGACAAGCGTATTGAAGCGCTGGCAGAGGACTTCTCTGAGAAGCACCACGCCCTGTTCCTGGGTCGTGGCGATCAGTACCCTATCGCTCTTGAAGGCGCGCTGAAGCTGAAAGAGATCTCCTACATCCATGCGGAAGCCTACGCCGCAGGCGAGCTGAAACACGGCCCGCTGGCGCTGATTGATGCCGATATGCCGGTTATCGTTGTGGCACCTAACAACGAACTGCTGGAAAAACTGAAGTCCAACATCGAAGAAGTTCGCGCCCGCAGCGGCGTGCTCTATGTCTTCGCCGGTCAGGATGCCGGTTTCACCAGCAGCGATAACATGCACATTATCGAGCTGCCGCACGTGGAAGAGGTAATTGCGCCGATCTTCTACACCGTGCCGCTGCAGCTGCTGGCCTACCACGTCGCGCTGATCAAAGGCACCGACGTTGACCAGCCGCGTAACCTCGCGAAATCTGTAACCGTAGAGTAATGTTCCTCTTACGTCCCGTCGCTACTGGCGGGACGTCTCCCCTCGCTGTGCTATTTTTAAACAATCCATAGACTATTTTCGGCCAAATAAGCGCCTGTCATAAAAATGTCATAATACGTACATTTAACTGTCACCTGGTTGTCCTATTTTGCATATCGTAGAAACCAAACAACGATTTACAATCCCTCAGGAGACATTATGAAAGTCATGCGTACCACTGTCGCTACTGTTGTCGCCGCGACCTTATCCCTGAGCGCTTTCGCTGTTAACGCAGCGGCAAGCCTGACCGGCGCGGGTGCAACTTTCCCAGCGCCAGTGTATGCCAAATGGGCGGATACCTATCAGAAAGCGACCGGTAGCAAAGTTAACTACCAGGGTATCGGCTCCTCCGGCGGCGTGAAGCAGATCACTGCTAACACCGTGGATTTTGGCGCGTCTGACGCTCCGCTCTCTGATGAGAAACTGAATCAGGAAGGCCTGTTCCAGTTCCCGACCGTTATCGGTGGCGTGGTGCTGGCGGTTAACCTGCCGGGCGTGAAATCCGGTGAGCTGGTGCTGGACGGTAAAACGCTGGGTGACATCTACCTGGGCAAAATCAAAAAATGGGATGACGAAGCGATCGCTAAACTCAACCCAGGCATGAAGCTGCCTTCACAGAATATCGCCGTAGTGCGTCGCGCTGACGGCTCCGGTACCTCCTTCGTCTTCACCAGCTACCTGGCGAAAGTAAACGAAGAGTGGAAGTCAAAAATTGGTTCTGGCTCTACCGTGAACTGGCCGACCGGCCTGGGCGGCAAAGGTAACGACGGTATCGCCGCGTTCGTACAGCGCCTGCCGGGCTCTATCGGCTACGTAGAGTACGCCTACGCTAAGCAGAACAACCTGGCCTACACCAGGCTGGTCTCTGCCGATGGCAAACCGGTCTCTCCAACCGAAGAGAGCTTCTCTAACGCCGCGAAAGGCGTGGACTGGACCAAAACCTTCGCTCAGGACCTGACTAACCAGAAGGGTGACAACGCGTGGCCGATCACCTCCACCACCTTTATCCTGATCCACAAAGAGCAGAAGAAACCTGAGCAGGGCGCTGAAGTGCTGAAGTTCTTTGACTGGGCCTACAAAGACGGTGCGAAACAGGCTAACGATCTGGATTACGCAACCCTGCCGGACAGCGTGGTTGAGCAGGTTCGTGCTGCATGGAAAACCAATGTGAAAGATAGCAGCGGTAAAGCGCTGTACTAACAGGATCTTTTTGACGAAGATGGCGGGTGGCGTAGGCTTCCCGCCCTACGGATAAAAACTGTAGGCCCGGTAAGCGTTCGCGCCACCGGGCAAATTCGTAAGACGTACATAACAGAAGAGTAATTTATGGCTGCAACCAAGCCTGCTTTTAACCCACCGGGTAAACAGGGTGACATGATCTTCGGCGCGCTGGTCAAACTGGCTGCGCTGATTGTGCTATTGCTGCTCGGCGGCATCATCATCTCCCTGATTGTCTCCTCCTGGCCAAGCATCCAGAAATTTGGTTTCTCCTTCCTGTGGACCAAAGAGTGGGACGCCCCGAACGATATCTACGGCGCGCTGGTGCCGATCTACGGTACGCTGGTGACCTCTTTTATTGCGCTGCTGATCGCCGTTCCGGTGAGTTTCGGTATCGCGTTGTTCCTGACGGAGCTGGCTCCCGGCTGGCTGAAGCGTCCGCTGGGTATCGCCATTGAGCTGCTCGCCGCTATCCCCAGTATCGTTTACGGCATGTGGGGGCTGTTTATCTTCGCTCCGCTGTTTGCCACCTATTTCCAGGAGCCGGTGGGCAACGTGCTCTCTACCATTCCGTTTGTGGGTGCGCTCTTCTCCGGCCCGGCGTTTGGTATCGGTATCCTCGCTGCGGGTATTATTCTCGCCATTATGATCATTCCGTACATCGCCTCGGTGATGCGCGACGTGTTTGAACAAACCCCGGTGATGATGAAAGAGTCGGCCTACGGCATTGGCTGCACCACCTGGGAGGTGATCTGGCGCATCGTGCTGCCGTTCACCAAAAACGGCGTCATCGGCGGAGTCATGCTGGGCCTGGGCCGCGCACTGGGTGAAACCATGGCGGTGACCTTTATCATCGGTAACACCTACCAGCTCGACAGCGCCTCGCTCTATATGCCGGGCAACAGCATTACCTCTGCGCTGGCTAATGAGTTCGCTGAGGCGGAGTCCGGGCTGCACGTCGCCGCGCTGATGGAGCTGGGCCTGATCCTGTTTGTGATCACCTTTATCGTGCTGGCGATTTCGAAAGTGATGATCCTGCGTCTGGCGAAAAACGAGGGGGCACGCTAATGGCTACACTCGAAATGCAGACCACGACGGCGCTGGCCGAGTCGCGCCGTAAAATGCAGGCGCGTCGCCGGATGAAAAACCGCATCGCGCTGACGCTCTCGCTGGCAACCATGGCGTTCGGTCTCTTCTGGCTGATCTGGATCCTCTTCTCTACCGTGACGCGCGGTATCGACGGCATGTCGCTGGCGCTGTTCACCGAGATGACGCCGCCGCCGAACACCGCAGGCGGTGGGCTGGCAAACGCCCTGGCGGGCAGCGGCCTGCTGATCCTCTGGGCGACCGTATTTGGTACGCCGCTCGGCATCATGGCGGGCATCTACCTTGCCGAGTACGGGCGTAAATCCTGGCTGGCCGAGGTGATCCGCTTCATCAACGACATTCTGCTCTCTGCCCCCTCGATCGTGGTGGGCCTGTTTGTCTACACCATTGTAGTAGCGCAGATGGAGCACTTCTCCGGCTGGGCAGGCGTGATTGCGCTGGCGCTGCTGCAGGTACCGATTGTTATCCGCACCACCGAGAACATGCTCAAGCTGGTTCCGGACAGCCTGCGTGAAGCCGCCTACGCGCTGGGTACGCCGAAGTGGAAGATGATCTCTGCGATTACGCTGAAGGCCTCTATCTCTGGCATTCTGACCGGCGTGCTGCTGGCGGTGGCGCGTATCGCTGGTGAAACCGCGCCGCTGCTCTTCACCTCCCTCTCCAACCAGTTCTGGAGCACGGATATGATGCAGCCTATCGCGAACCTGCCGGTCACCATATTTAAGTTTGCCATGAGTCCGTTTGCCGAGTGGCAACAGCTGGCCTGGGCTGGCGTATTGATTATCACCCTGTGCGTGCTGCTGCTGAACATCCTGGCTCGTGTCATCTTCGCGAAGAAGAACGGTTAAATTTTGCGGCGTGGCTCCGGCCGCGCCCAGTTGAGGAAAAGAGTAAATGAGTATGGTTGACACCACCTCCGGCAAGATTCAGGTCCGCGATTTGAACTTCTACTACGGGAAGTTCCACGCGCTGAAAAACATCAACCTGGATATTGCCAAGAATCAGGTAACGGCGTTTATCGGCCCGTCAGGCTGCGGTAAATCCACCCTGCTGCGTACTTTTAACAAAATGTACTCCCTCTACCCGGAGCAGCGTGCCGAGGGTGAAATTTTGCTGGATGGCGAGAACATTCTCACCCACAGCCAGGATATCGCCCTGCTGCGTGCTAAAGTCGGGATGGTGTTCCAGAAGCCGACCCCGTTCCCGATGTCTATCTATGACAACATCGCTTTCGGCGTGCGCCTGTTTGAAAAGCTCTCTCGCGCCGATATGGACGAACGCGTGCAGTGGGCGTTGACCAAGGCCGCACTCTGGAACGAAACCAAAGATAAACTGCACCAGAGCGGGTACTCTCTCTCCGGTGGTCAGCAGCAGCGTCTGTGTATTGCGCGCGGCATCGCCATCCGTCCGGAAGTCCTGCTGCTGGATGAGCCGTGTTCTGCTCTCGACCCCATCTCTACCGGGCGTATTGAAGAGCTGATCACCGAGCTGAAGCAGGATTACACCGTAGTGATCGTGACCCACAACATGCAGCAGGCTGCGCGTTGCTCCGACCATACGGCCTTTATGTATCTGGGCGAGTTGATTGAGTTCAGCAACACGGACGATCTGTTCACCAAGCCCGCGAAGAAACAAACAGAAGACTATATCACTGGCCGCTACGGCTGATTCAGGAGTGCGTTATGGACAGTCTCAATCTTAATAAACATATCTCCGGCCAGTTTAACGCCGAGCTGGAGAGCATTCGCACCCAGGTGATGACCATGGGGGGGATGGTAGAGCAGCAGCTCTCTGACGCGATCACCGCCATGCACAATCAGGACAGCGAACTGGCCAAGCGCGTTGTTGCCGGTGACCATCAGGTCAACATGATGGAAGTGGCGATCGATGAGGCCTGCGTGCGGATTATCGCCAAGCGTCAGCCGACGGCGAGCGACCTGCGTCTGGTGATGGCGATCATCAAAACCATCGCCGAGCTGGAGCGTATCGGTGACGTTGCGGATAAAATCTGCCGCACCGCGCTGGAGAAGTTCTCCCAGCAGCACCAGCCGCTGCTGGTAAGCCTGGAGTCGTTGGGCCGCCACACGGTGCAGATGCTGCACGACGTGCTGGATGCCTTTGCGCGCATGGATCTTGATGAAGCGGTGCGTATCTACCGCGAAGACAAGAAGGTGGATCAGGAGTACGAAGGTATCGTGCGCCAGCTGATGACCTACATGATGGAAGACTCACGTACCATCCCCAGCGTGCTGACCGCGCTGTTCTGTGCCCGCTCTATCGAGCGTATCGGTGACCGCTGCCAGAACATCTGCGAATACATCTTCTACTTCGTGAAGGGCCAGGATTTCCGCCACGTAGGCGGTGACGAGCTGGACAAGCTGCTCGCCGGGAAAGATCCGAAAGAGTAATTTGCTGTAAAGTGCCCGGTGGCGCTGCGCTTACCGGGCCTACATGACTACCGCGTGACGTCCCAGCCACGCGCTTTCCACAACGCTGGCAGCTGCGCCAGATCGGTAAAGATGGTCACCTTCGGGTGATCGATCGGCTTGTTGTGTGGATCGGCGCAGAAGTAGAACACCTCCATCCCGGCATCAATCCCTGACTGCGCCCCTGCTGCAGAGTCATCCACCAGAATGCACTTCGTCGGATCCACGTCCAGCGCGCTGGCGGCATGGAACATCAGGGCCGGATCAGGCTTCCAGCGCTGAATATCGTAGCCGCTGAACAGCAGTTCGGGGAAATAGTGCAGCATGCCGAGCTTGCCAAGCGAGTGCTGCATTTTGCTCACCGGACCGTTTGACACCACGCACATCGGCACGCTGACGGATGCCAGCAGCGCATCTGCCCCGGCAATCATCTCCAGCTCGGCATCGAACAGGCGTGCGACCTCGGCGCGGTAGATCGGCTCCAGCTCTGATTTTTCCAGGTTTACACCGTGCTCGGCGTTAATAATGTCGATAATTTCGTAGAGTTTAACGCCCTTAAAGCGCTTAAAAACCTCCGCCAGATCGAGCGTAATACCAAACTGCGCGAACATATGCACGTACGCGCGGGAACAGATCACCTCGCTGTCGACCAGCGTGCCATCACAGTCGAAAAAAATCGCTTCTATTTGGGACATGCCGTTTCCTGTTTTATTACAAGTTTAACGTTTACTTGCGGCAGATTCCTCCGCGCAATCGATGCCGTATAAGCAAACGCAATGAAAAAAAGTGTGTGATAACCGTCAATATTGTCGCATTTTGGTATAGGATAGCGACGAATTTTCCTTCCCTGTTCGGAAATAGATAATGAGCCAACAACACACTACCCAGGCCGCGGGCCAGGGGTTGCTCGACCGCGTGTTTAAACTGCGCGAGCATGGCACCACGGCACGCACCGAGGTGATCGCCGGTTTTACCACCTTCCTGACGATGGTGTATATCGTCTTTGTTAACCCACAGATTCTGGGTGTTGCTGGCATGGATACCAGCGCGGTATTCGTTACCACCTGTCTGATCGCCGCCTTTGGCAGCATTCTGATGGGGCTATTCGCTAACCTGCCGGTAGCGCTTGCGCCTGCGATGGGTCTGAACGCCTTCTTCGCCTTTGTGGTCGTTGGTGCAATGGGCCTGCCGTGGCAGGTCGGAATGGGGGCCATCTTCTGGGGCGCTATTGGCCTGCTGCTGCTGACCATCTTCCGCGTCCGCTACTGGATGATTGCTAACATCCCGGTGAGCCTGCGCGTTGGCATCACCAGCGGTATCGGCCTGTTCATCGGCATGATGGGTTTGAAAAACGCTGGCGTGATCGTGGCGAACCCGGAGACGCTGGTGACCATCGGCAACCTGACTTCCCATAGCGTGCTGCTGGGCGTGCTGGGCTTCTTTATCATCGCCATTCTGGCCTCGCGTAACGTTCACGCGGCAGTGTTGGTCTCTATCGTGGTGACCACCCTGCTGGGCTGGTGGCTGGGCGATGTGCACTACAGCGGGATTGTCTCCGCGCCGCCGAGCGTGACCAGCGTTGTCGGCCACGTTGATCTTGCCGGCTCGTTTAACCTTGGCCTCGCGGGCGTGATCTTCTCGTTTATGCTGGTCAACCTGTTCGACTCCTCCGGAACCCTGATTGGCGTCACCGATAAGGCCGGTCTGGCAGATGAGAAGGGTAAGTTCCCACGTATGAAGCAGGCTCTGTTTGTTGACAGCGTCTCCTCCGTAGCGGGCTCCTTTATCGGCACCTCGTCGGTCACTGCCTATATCGAATCCTCTTCCGGCGTCTCCGTCGGCGGGCGCACCGGCCTCACCGCCGTCGTGGTAGGCGTGCTGTTCCTGCTGGTGATTTTCCTGTCGCCGTTGGCCGGTATGGTACCGCCGTATGCCGCTGCGGGTGCGCTGATCTACGTTGGCGTGCTGATGACCTCCAGCCTCTCCCGCGTGAAGTGGGACGATCTGACCGAAGCCGTGCCGGCGTTTATCACCGCTGTGATGATGCCGTTCAGCTTCTCGATTACCGAAGGTATTGCGCTGGGCTTCATCTCCTACTGCATCATGAAGATTGGGACCGGACGCTTCCGCGACCTTAGCCCTTGCGTGATCATTGTTGCGCTGCTGTTTGTGTTGAAGATTGTGTTTATCGACGCGCATTAACAGCGAAAAACAGGCCCGGCAGGCTCTTAGCTGCCGGGCTTTTTTTATGCCCTGACTTTCTTGATGTAATCACCAAACGCCGTCAGCTGGCCGGTCAGATGGTCCAGCGTGCTCTGATCGATAACCTCGCCCGTCTGCGGATCCACCTTGTTCTGGATCACCCCGCCCATAAACTCCGGCTTGTTCATCACCATCGCCTCGAGAAACACCAGAATCTGTCGCAGATGATACTGGCAGCGCGCGCCGCCGATAGCGCCCATTGAGCTGGTCTGGATCAGCACCGGCTTACCGGCCAGCGGCTGCGCGGGCAAGCGTGACAGCCAGTCAATGGCGTTCTTCAGGCCGCCCGGTACGGAGTAGTTGTATTCCGGCGTCACAATCACCACGCCGTCGGCGTTGCGGATCTGCTCGGCAATGGTCTCAACGCTCTGCGGGAAACCCTCTTCCTGCTGGATATCGGCATCGTACAGCGGGATATCGCCGATGGTCGGCAGCGGCGCAACCGTCATGCCTTCCGGCGCGATTTTTGGCAGCGTACGGGCCACCATTGCATTGAATGAGCCTTTACGCAGGCTGCCAAGTAACGTAACGACGTGCAGTGAATCAGACATCTTTACTCCTTACCGGTAAGTGTAGTGAAGCGAGTTACGCAGGCAGGCTGGTAAAACGCATCAGGCGGGTAGCGGGATTGTTCGCTCGGGTTTGAATATCTGACAGGCCGCGCCACCCCCGCTTCGTATCAAACTCCCAAATCTTCAGGCTTTCAATGGCGGGCGAAACCGCCACGGACCAGATTAGCACGTCCTCCGCGTCGCAGAGCACCTCAATCGGTGCAGGCTGCGCAGCACGCAGCTTGCCGGAGCCTGGCAGCAGCTGCAGAAAGCCTGGCGTGTCCTGCGTCTGCCCAGCCATCTTCAGCACACTCTGCCGCAGGGTCACGATCTGCGACTGGGCCTCGTTGGGATCGCTCTGGTTATTGATCCACAGCCTTTCGTTGCTGGAAAAAACTAGCTGTTCCTGGGCGTGAGGGCTGTGAAAACCGCGCGTCGCTCGCTGTAACGCCATATTCAGACCGCACAGGCCGCTGGTAGCGATGGCGACGCCGACCACGTTTCCGACATAGGCTAATGAAAAATGGGGCAGGCTGCGATCGGCAAAGACCGGGCGGCCATTGGACTGGATGATGATTTCAGGCAGCTCGCTTAACCCGTAGAGCATAAATACCAGCTCGGCGAGCAGGGCGCGGGAGGCTAAGTAGCGGTTACGGTGGTGTTCCGGCAGCGCCCGGGCTCGATCGTGACAGGACGAGGGTAAGCGGACGGAGGCCAGCTGTCCATCGGTAAGGATCCCTCTTGCAAAATGTGTCGCCATTTTTCACTCCATGATAATGGTTAGCCTGCTCGCAACGGTAGAAGCAGTATGTCGTATTGTGTGCAGGTTTTAACACGGATAAAAGGGGGTAAAAAGCACTCTGCGGGATTTTTACAATTCTGGGTAATTCCTCGCTATTTGTTGCCTGGCGGCGCTCCGCATGCATGGGTCTACGGTCTGACAATACTCTGATTATCTATTTTTGATTTTTAATGCGCTATGCGGTGCTAAGAGGATGAAAAGCGCAATGTTGTGACAGGGCTAGCGAACTGGGGTGTTCTCGTCTCGTTATGATCTGATGCTCACATGAACCTTCATAACAGGATGAAGGCAAGGCGTGTTTTATAGAGGAGCGAGAATTGCGTATTGAAGAGGAGGTGTATCTCGATGGATATGAAATGCGTAGAAAGAAATTCGTCTACGATCGCCGGATACATTATAGCTATGTCTTTGTCGCTGGTAACGAAGTCTACACTGTCATTATAGGAAGCCTGAGCGATGAGACCATTTTTACCCGCATTGGCTACGAAATGCCTGAAAATATTCCTTTTCCTCCTAATGGTATGGCAGAGGTTTATTTCGATATTTATGATGGGATGGACTCGCTTGCCGACTTTCGGCATGTGCAGTTTTCCGGGCTAGGCAGTGCAGTTGTTCTTCAGACCGTGGCGCTGACGTTAATCGCGCATTTTGAAAAATTTAACGTTGGTGGATTTGTCTTTCAGGCTGCGTCAGGCGGAGTTGTAGATATCGGTCGTACAACTTCATTGGAAGAGGTTTATGACTATATGCTTGGGTTAAAAAATGAACCACGCTATAATCGGCGTACAGGGCTACCTAAGAAAGTACCGCGTCCATTGTTACCAGCCGAGCTGCATGCATACAAACACGTAACCGAAGGGAGAGCTTGCTATGTCGTATTACAATAAACATGTGCATTCTGCATCACGCCCTCTTGTTACTGATGAGAAAGAGGTAATGCAGGCATTAATCACGGCTGAGCTAGAAGCTTACAATCTCAACGCAGCCAAAACAGATCTAAAAGAGATGAAAGCAGAGAAAAGACACTCTTCAGCCTCTTTACTACGCCGCAAGCTGAAAGCGACGCTGGTTCGTGAGTTTCATGACGTCTGATGTAAAAAAACATAATAAAAAAACCCGCATCAACACCAGTCAATGCGGGTTAACCACGTTTCACATACCTATCTAAAACTTACTTCCCAATACAGAAGCTTGAGAAGATCCGTCCTAACAGGTCGTCGGAGGTAAATTCGCCGGTGATCTCGCTCAGGCTCTGCTGGGCGAGGCGCAGCTCTTCCGCCAGCAGCTCACCTGCCCATGCGCCGAGCAGCTGGGCTTTGCCCTGCTGCAGGTGCTCTGCCGCCAGCTCCAGCGCCTGCAGATGGCGGCGACGGGCCAGGAAGCCACCTTCCATCTGCGTATCAAAGCCCATGCTCTGCTTAAGATGGTTACGCAGCACGTCAATACCTTCGCCGGTATAGGCGGAGAGGCGGACAAGTGAGTGACCATTCACCTCGCTGAGCCCCAGCGTCTCGCCGGTCAGATCGGCTTTATTACGTACCACGGTGATCGGCAGCTTCGCGGGCAGGCGGGCGATAAAATCCGGCCAGATATCTGCCGGATCTACGGCGTCGGTGGTGGTGCCATCGACCATAAACAGAACCCGGTCGGCCTGCTCGATCTCCTGCCAGGCGCGCTCAATGCCGATGCGCTCGACTTCGTCGCTGGCATCGCGCAGCCCAGCAGTATCGATAATATGCAGCGGCATGCCGTCGATATGGATATGCTCGCGCAGTACGTCACGGGTGGTGCCGGCAATATCGGTCACGATAGCCGCCTCGCGCCCGGCCAGGGCGTTCAGCAGGCTCGATTTCCCGGCGTTGGGGCGACCGGCGATGACTACCTTCATCCCTTCACGCAGCAGGCTGCCCTGGCGCGCTTCAGCCCGTACGGCGTCGAGGTCGGCCATCACGCCGTTAAGCTGCGCTTCGATTTTGCCATCGGAGAGGAAGTCGATCTCCTCGTCGGGAAAATCAATCGCGGCCTCTACGTAGATCCGTAGGTGAGTGAGTGCTTCCACCAGATGATTAACACGGGCAGAGAAGGCCCCCTGAAGCGAGTTCAGCGCCGAGCGTGCGGCCTGTTCCGAGCTGGCGTCGATCAGGTCGGCAATCGCTTCGGCCTGGGCCAGGTCCAGCTTGTCGTTGAGAAACGCGCGCTCGGAAAACTCGCCGGGACGGGCGATGCGCAGGCCGGGCAGGGTCAGGATGCGCTTTAACAGCAGGTCGAGGATCACCGGCCCGCCGTGTCCCTGCAGCTCCAGCACATCTTCGCCGGTAAAGGAGTTTGGGCCGGGGAACCACAGGGCGATGCCCTGATCCAGCGCCGTGCCGTCCGCGTCGTTAAACGGCAGGTAGTCGGCGTAGCGCGGTTTCGGCAGCTTGCCCAGCACGGCCTGCGCGACGTCGCGGGCCTTGTGACCAGAGATACGCAGAATGCCCACACCACCGCGTCCCGGTGGGGTTGCCTGGGCGACGATAGTGTCGTTATGGCTCATGATATGTCTCGTTCCATACAAATAAAAAAGGCGGTCAGATGACCGCCCTTATTTTAGCTACTGCTCAACTTAATCAGGAGCTTTTCTTCTCGCGGCTATGCAAGCCACGCTTCTCCAGACCGCGGTAGATCAGCTGCTGCTGCAGAATGGTCACCAGGTTGCTGACGATATAGTACAGCACCAGACCTGACGGGAACCACAGGAAGAAGACCGTAAAGATGACCGGCATAAAGGTCATGATCTTCTGCTGCATCGGGTCGGTCACGGTGGTCGGCGACATCTTCTGGATGAAGAACATCGTCACGCCCATCAGGATCGGCAGGATGTAGTATGGGTCCTGTGCAGACAGGTCATGGATCCACAGGGCGAACGGCGCATGGCGCAGCTCAATGGAGCCCATCAGCATGTAGTACAGCGCAAGGAAGATAGGCATCTGGATAACCAGCGGTAAGCAGCCGCCCAGCGGGTTAACCTTCTCAGCTTTATACAGGGCCATCATCTCCTGGCTCTGACGCTGTTTATCATCGCCCAGACGCTCACGCATGGCCTGAATCTTCGGCTGCAGCATACGCATCTTCGCCATGGAGGTGTACTGCGCTTTGGTCAGCGGGTACATGATGCCACGAACGATAAAGGTGATGATGATGATTGAGAAGCCCCAGTTACCCAGGAAGCTGTGGATCCACTTCAGCAGCTTGAACAGCGGCTGAGAGATAAACCACAGCCAGCCGTAGTCTACGGTCAGGTCCAGATGCGGCGCAACGGCAGCCATCTTGTCCTGGATTTCCGGGCCGACCCACAGGGTGCTGGTCAGCGCGGCGGTCTGGCCAGGCTGAACCAGTACCGGTGCAGATTTGTAGCCAATAGCGGCCACGCCGTTGCCCAGGTTGCTGGTGTAGAAGTTGTTCGCGACGTCGCTGCGCGGGATCCATGCGGTGGCAAAGTACTGCTGCAGCATGGCGACCCAGCCGCCGTTAGAGGTTACGTTCAGGTTCTCGTTGTCGGCGATAGTATCGAATTTATATTTTTCGTACTTCTCGTCCGGCGTAGAGTAGGCCGCACCGCGGAAGGTATGCAGCGCAAAGTTGCTGCTGCCGGTGTCGCGATGGGCTGGCAGATTGATGGATTGCTTCAGCTGGCCGAAGGTTGCGATCTCCAGCGGCTTCGCGCTGCTGTTCGCCACGTTGTAGCCCACGTTCACCGCATACTCACCGCGTTTCAGAGTAAAGGTTTTGGTGAAGGTGTTGCCTGCGGCGTCGGTGTAGGTCAGCGGGATCGCCAGTTCGTTCTGGCCCTCGGCCATCACAAAGGTATCGCTGTTAACGTTATACAGCGGACGCGCGCCGTTTGCCGGGTTATCCGGGCCGTCGCGACCGGTCAGGCCGCTCTGTGCCTGATAGATGAACTCAGGCGTGGTTTCCAGCAGCTGGAACGGCTCGGTAGACTTCAGCTCTTTCGGGTAGCCCAACAGCAGCGCCTGCTCAACATCACCACCACGGGTGTTGATGACAAGCTCCAGCACGTCGGTCTTAACGGTAATGAGTTTCCCCTGGCCACTGGCTGGTACGCCCTGGTCTGCGGCACTACCCGCTGCGGTGGTCGTAGTCTGCGTGGTCTGCTGCGTCTGAGGCTGAGGATTTTTATCCTGCTCCCAGGCTTGCCAGATCATGAAAGACACGAACAACAAAGCGATGACAAAAAGATTGCGTTGCGAATCCATCGTTAGTGTTCTCTGGTATTAAAAGGTCCTGGCGGGACGGGGTCGTCGCCACCCGGGTGTAAAGGGTGGCATTTTAATACGCGTTTCACCGTCAACCAACTGCCTTTTATCACTCCGAACCTGCGCAATGCCTCAATTCCATATTGCGAACAGGTCGGTGTGAAACGACAGTGCGGCCCAAGCAGCGGACTGATCAGGCGCTGATAACCCCGAATGAGGGTTATCAGGAGCCGTGAGCCAGGCGACAGTGGCGGCGCCATAGTTTTTCCAACGCTTCCGTGAGAGCACGGTTATCGAGGTCAGCAACCCCCTTCTTCGCCACCACCACGAAATCCATTGCTGGCAGTTCATGCTGGCGTAAGCGGAAGCTTTCACGCGTCAGACGTTTGATCCGGTTGCGTTCATGCGCACGCTTAACATTTTTCTTGGCGACGGTAAGACCGATGCGGGGATGCCCCAGCGAATTCAGGCGGCCGAGGATGGTGATTTGCGGCGTGCCAGCCCGTTGTGGCTGCTGGAAGACGAATGTGAAATGATTGGGAGTTAACAAGCGTAACTCCCTGGGAAATGCGAGCTTAACCACTCAGGGTTAGCTTTATTACTTGGAAACGGTCAGACGAGAGCGGCCTTTAGCACGACGACGTGCCAGAACCTGACGACCATTTTTAGTAGCCATACGAGCACGGAAGCCGTGAGAACGGTTGCGCTTCAGTACAGACGGTTGAAAAGTGCGTTTCATGGCGATTTCTACCTAAACTTGAATGAATTCACTGAATTTCGCGTCGGTCCGCTGGGCAGTGCCAACGTCTTACGCCTCAGTGTTGATGATTAAAGAGGCCGGATTGTAATAATTGTACACTCCAGAGTCAATTCTCTTTCCTTATATACCGCCTAAATTCTGCTGTTTTTGCTTGAAAAGTAGACGGCAGTCGACGCAAGAAATCGAGCTGCGCGCGCCGGGTGGAGGATTATACGGGCTGAGGGACAAAGCGCAAGGATCCTTCAGGATCTTCATGAGATCGTTTCGGCCATTTTTTATCGATCCTCATTAATTTTTCCAATATGCGGCCTAAATCGTGCCGCACCGGCACCAGGATCGTTTACACTTAGCCGATTCGGATCGTCCTGTGGATAAATCGTGAAGAATCTGTGAGAAACAGAAGATCTCTTCGGCGGTTTACGTTATGATCCGCGGTCCCGATCCTGCATCCCGGATCCGGATCGGGGCAAAAAACCGCAGATAGCGGTTCGCACGTCACCCTTCAGGGGTCTTTTCGACGTGTGTCTACAATCATTAATTTCAGCTTTCGTCTTTTATTATCGACTTTTGTTCGAGTGGAGTCCGCCGTGTCACTTTCGCTTTGGCAGCAGTGTCTTGCCCGACTGCAGGATGAGTTACCAGCCACAGAATTCAGTATGTGGATCCGCCCATTGCAGGCGGAACTGAGTGACAACACGCTGGCTTTGTATGCGCCAAACCGTTTTGTACTCGATTGGGTCAGGGACAAGTACCTTAATAATATCAACGGACTGCTGAACGAGTTCTGCGGCTCGGATACGCCGCAACTGCGCTTTGAAGTGGGTACCCGGCCGGTTGCCCATACGCTAAAGGAGCCGGCAAGCGTCGCCGCGCCTGCCCAGGTCGCAGCGGTGCAGATGCCTCGCGTCGCTCCTGCGTCGCGCTCAAGCTGGGACAATGTTCCCGCTCCGGCAGAGCCTACCTACCGCTCTAACGTCAACGTTAAACATACGTTTGATAACTTCGTCGAAGGTAAATCGAACCAGCTGGCCCGCGCGGCGGCTCGCCAGGTGGCCGATAACCCAGGCGGAGCGTATAACCCGCTGTTTCTCTACGGTGGCACGGGCCTTGGTAAGACGCACCTGCTGCACGCGGTGGGTAACGGCATCGTGGCGCGCAAGCCCAATGCCAAAGTGGTCTATATGCACTCCGAGCGCTTTGTTCAGGACATGGTAAAAGCCCTGCAGAACAACGCCATTGAGGAGTTCAAACGTTACTACCGCTCCGTAGACGCCCTGCTAATCGATGACATCCAGTTCTTTGCAAATAAGGAGCGCTCCCAGGAGGAGTTCTTCCACACCTTTAACGCCCTGCTGGAAGGCAACCAACAGATCATCCTCACCTCGGATCGTTATCCAAAAGAGATCAACGGCGTCGAGGATCGTCTGAAGTCGCGCTTTGGCTGGGGATTGACCGTGGCGATCGAGCCGCCTGAGCTCGAAACCCGCGTGGCGATCCTGATGAAAAAGGCCGACGAAAACGACATTCGTCTGCCGGGCGAAGTGGCGTTCTTTATTGCCAAACGTCTGCGCTCCAACGTGCGTGAGCTGGAGGGGGCGCTGAACCGCGTGATCGCCAACGCCAACTTCACCGGCCGCGCCATTACCATCGATTTCGTTCGTGAAGCGCTGCGCGATCTGCTGGCGCTCCAGGAAAAGCTGGTCACCATCGACAATATTCAAAAGACGGTGGCGGAGTACTACAAAATTAAAGTGGCGGATCTGCTCTCCAAGCGCCGATCCCGCTCGGTAGCGCGTCCGCGCCAGATGGCAATGGCGCTGGCCAAAGAGCTGACCAACCACAGCCTGCCGGAGATCGGCGATGCGTTTGGCGGCCGCGACCATACGACCGTGCTCCACGCCTGCCGTAAGATCGAGCAGCTGCGTGAAGAGAGCCATGATATCAAAGAAGATTTCTCCAATTTAATCCGAACTCTATCGTCGTGATGCTATGAAATTTACCGTTGAACGTGAACACCTATTAAAACCGCTTCAGCAGGTCAGTGGCCCGCTGGGAGGCCGTCCTACGCTGCCGATCCTGGGCAACCTGCTGCTGCAGGTAGCTGACGGCGCGCTGTCCCTGACCGGCACCGATCTGGAGATGGAGATGGTCGCCCGCGTCGTGCTGGCCCAGCCGCATGAACCCGGCGCAACCACCGTCCCGGCGCGCAAATTCTTCGATATTTGCCGCGGCCTGCCGGAAGGCGCAGAGATCGCCGTGCAGCTGGAGGGCGACCGGATGCTGGTGCGCTCCGGGCGCAGCCGTTTCTCACTGTCGACCTTGCCGGCAGCGGATTTCCCGAACCTCGACGACTGGCAGAGCGAAGTAGAGTTTACCCTGCCGCAGGCGACCATGAAGCGCCTGATCGAGGCGACCCAGTTCTCGATGGCCCATCAGGACGTGCGCTACTACCTGAACGGCATGCTGTTTGAAACCGAAGGCGAAGAGCTGCGCACCGTGGCGACCGACGGCCACCGTCTGGCGGTCTGTTCCATGCCGGTTGGGCAGTCGCTGCCAAACCATTCGGTGATCGTGCCGCGTAAAGGCGTCATTGAGCTGATGCGTATGCTCGACGGTGGAGAGACACCGCTGCGCGTGCAGATTGGCAGCAATAACATTCGCGCACACGTGGGCGACTTTATCTTCACCTCCAAGCTGGTGGATGGTCGCTTCCCGGACTACCGCCGCGTGCTGCCAAAGAACCCGGATAAGCACCTCGACGCCGGGTGCGATATTCTCAAGCAGGCCTTTGCCCGCGCGGCCATTCTCTCTAACGAGAAGTTCCGCGGCGTGCGTCTCTATGTCAGCGAAAACCAGCTCAAGATCACTGCTAACAACCCCGAGCAGGAAGAAGCCGAAGAGATCCTCGACGTCACCTACGCCGGGACAGAAATGGAGATCGGCTTTAACGTTAGCTACGTGCTGGACGTACTCAACGCCCTGAAGTGCGAAAACGTGCGTATTCTGCTGACGGATTCGGTGTCGAGCGTACAGATTGAAGATGCGGCCTCTCAGTCGGCTGCATATGTCGTTATGCCAATGAGACTGTAATGTCGCTCACCCGCCTGTTGATCCGCGACTTTCGCAATATCGAAAGCGCGGATCTTGCTCTCTCCCCCGGCTTTAACTTCCTGGTTGGCGCTAACGGCAGCGGCAAGACCAGCGTGCTGGAAGCGATCTATACGCTCGGCCACGGCCGGGCGTTTCGCAGTTTGCAGATTGGTCGCGTCATTCGCCACGAGCAGGAGGCGTTTATCCTGCATGGCCGTTTACAGGGCGAAGAGCGTGAAACCTCCATCGGCCTGACCAAAGATAAGCATGGGGACAGCACCGTTCGCATCGACGGCACTGACGGCCACAAAGTGGCCGAGCTGGCGCTAATGATGCCAATGCAGCTGATTACGCCCGAGGGGTTTACTTTACTCAACGGCGGCCCCAAATACAGAAGAGCCTTCCTTGACTGGGGATGCTTCCATAACGAAGCCGGGTTTTTCACTGCCTGGAGCAACCTGAAGCGGCTCCTGAAGCAGCGCAACGCCGCCCTGCGCCAGGTGACGCAATACGCCCAGCTTCGTGCATGGGACAAAGAGCTGATCCCGCTGGCGGAGCAGATCAGCCGCTGGCGAGCCGAATACAGCACTGCTATCGCCCAGGACATGGCGGACACCTGTAAGCAGTTTCTGCCGGAGTTCTCCCTGAGCTTCTCTTTCCAGCGCGGCTGGGAAAAAGAGGCCGACTACGGCGAGGTGCTGGCGCGCAGCTTTGAGCGCGACAGGGCACTGACCTATACCGCCCACGGCCCACACAAGGCGGATTTTCGCATTCGTGCCGACGGCGCGCCGGTGGAGGATACCCTCTCCCGTGGGCAGCTTAAGCTGCTGATGTGCGCCCTGCGCCTGGCGCAGGGGGAGTTCCTGACCCGCGAGAGCGGGCGGCGCTGTTTGTACCTCATAGACGATTTTGCCTCAGAGCTTGATGACACGCGGCGCGCGCTGCTGGCCAGCCGCTTAAAAGCCACTCAGTCACAGGTCTTTGTCAGCGCGATTAGCGCTGAACACGTAATGGACATGTCGGACAAAAATTCGAAGATGTTCACCGTGGAAAAGGGTAAAATAGCAGACTAATCCAAGACAAATTGAGCGAGAAACGTTGATGTCGAATTCTTATGACTCCTCCAGTATCAAAGTCCTGAAAGGGCTGGATGCGGTGCGTAAGCGCCCGGGTATGTATATCGGCGACACGGATGACGGTACCGGCCTGCACCATATGGTATTTGAGGTGGTAGATAACGCTATCGACGAGGCGCTCGCGGGTCACTGTAAAGATATCGTCGTGACGATCCACGCCGATAACTCCGTGTCGGTCTCGGATGATGGCCGTGGGATCCCGACCGGTATTCACCCGGAAGAGGGCGTCTCCGCCGCTGAAGTTATCATGACCGTGCTGCACGCAGGCGGTAAATTCGATGATAACTCCTATAAAGTGTCCGGCGGCCTGCACGGCGTGGGCGTCTCCGTGGTTAACGCCCTGTCGCAAAAGCTTGAGCTGCTGATCCGTCGCGAAGGCAAAGTGCACCAGCAGACCTACGTGCACGGTGTGCCGCAGGCACCGCTGGCAGTGACCGGCGATACCGACGTTACCGGTACCGTGGTGCGTTTCTGGCCTAGCCTGGAGACCTTCACCAACGTCACCGAATTTGAATACGATATCCTGGCCAAGCGCCTGCGCGAGCTGTCATTCCTGAACTCTGGCGTTTCCATTCGCCTGCAGGACAAGCGCGACGGTAAAGAGGATCACTTCCATTACGAAGGCGGCATCAAGGCCTTTGTTGAGTACCTCAACAAGAACAAAACGCCCATTCACCCGAACGTGTTCTATTTCTCCACAGAAAAAGACGGTATCGGCGTTGAAGTTGCGCTCCAGTGGAACGATGGCTTCCAGGAAAACATCTACTGCTTTACCAACAACATTCCGCAGCGCGACGGCGGTACCCACCTTGCGGGCTTCCGTGCGGCAATGACCCGTACCCTGAATGCCTACATGGACAAAGAGGGCTACAGCAAGAAAGCCAAGGTCAGCGCTACCGGTGATGACGCCCGTGAAGGCCTGATCGCCGTTGTTTCGGTAAAAGTGCCGGATCCGAAATTCTCCTCTCAGACCAAAGACAAGCTGGTCTCTTCTGAGGTGAAATCGGCGGTTGAACAGCAGATGAACGAGCTGCTGAGCGAATACCTGCTGGAAAACCCGTCCGACGCTAAAATCGTCGTCGGTAAAATTATCGACGCGGCCCGCGCTCGTGAAGCGGCACGTCGTGCCCGTGAGATGACCCGCCGTAAAGGCGCGCTGGATCTCGCAGGCCTTCCGGGCAAGCTGGCGGACTGTCAGGAACGCGACCCGGCCCACTCCGAACTCTACCTGGTGGAAGGGGACTCGGCGGGCGGCTCGGCGAAGCAGGGCCGTAACCGTAAGAATCAGGCTATCCTGCCGCTGAAGGGTAAGATCCTTAACGTTGAGAAGGCCCGTTTCGACAAGATGCTGGCCTCTCAGGAAGTGGCGACGCTGATCACCGCCCTGGGCTGTGGCATTGGCCGTGACGAGTACAACCCGGACAAGCTGCGCTATCACAGCATCATCATCATGACCGATGCGGACGTTGATGGCTCGCACATCCGTACGCTGCTGCTGACCTTCTTCTATCGCCAGATGCCGGAGATCATTGAGCGTGGTCACGTGTACATCGCTCAGCCGCCGCTCTACAAGGTGAAAAAGGGCAAGCAGGAGCAGTACATCAAGGATGACGAGGCGATGGATCAGTATCAGATCTCTATCGCGCTGGATGGCGCCACCCTGCACACCACCGAAGGCGCACCTGCGCTGGCTGGTGAGGCGCTGGAGAAAATGGTCTCCGAGTATAACGCCACGCAGAAAATGATTACCCGCATGGAGCGTCGTTTCCCGCGTGCGCTGCTGAAAGAGCTTGTCTACCAGCCGACTCTGCAAGAGGCCGATCTCACAGACGAAGCGAAAGTGACTCGCTGGGTCTCTGCGCTGATCGCCACGCTGAACGAAAACGATGTGCACGGCAGCACCTGGAAGTACGATGTACGTGAAGATGCCGAGCTGAAACAGTTCGAGCCGATTATCCGCGTGCGTACTCACGGTGTGGATACCGACTATCCGCTGGATCATGAGTTCATTATCGGCGGTGAGTATCGTCGTCTGTGCACGCTGGGTGAGAAGCTGCGCGGCCTGATCGAAGAGGATGCCTATATCGAACGTGGCGAGCGTCGTCAGCCGATTGCCAGCTTTGAGCAGGCGCTGGAGTGGCTGGTGAAAGAGTCCCGTCGTGGCCTGGCGATTCAGCGCTATAAAGGGCTGGGCGAGATGAACCCAGAGCAGCTGTGGGAAACCACCATGGATCCGGAGAGCCGCCGCATGCTGCGCGTGACCGTGAAGGATGCGATTGCTGCCGACCAGCTCTTCACTACGCTGATGGGCGATGCCGTTGAACCGCGTCGTGCGTTTATCGAAGAGAACGCCCTGAAAGCGGCGAATATCGATATCTAATCGGTCTGTTCCCCGGCGGCAGTGACGCTGCCGGGGCTACCACTCCTGTAAATGGGGAATATACCGCCCCGCTCCTGTCCCCCTTTTCCCTCCTTGCGCTTACTGTCTTTTGCGCCAAATCACGCTAGCATAAGAGTTAACTCTTTTACGCTGGGGAACCCATGGCTATTAAACTCATTGCAATCGACATGGACGGCACCTTGCTGCTGCCGGACCATACCATTTCACCTGCTGTTAAAAATGCGATTGCCGCCGCGCGTGAGCGTGGGGTCAACGTTGTGCTCACCACCGGGCGTCCCTACGCTGGCGTGCACAACTATTTGAAAGAGCTGCATATGGACAGGGCAGGCGATTACTGCATCACCTATAACGGCGCGCTGGTGCAAAAAGCCAGCGACGGCAGCACCGTGGCGCAGACCCCGCTCAGCTATGACGACTACCGCTACCTCGAACAGCTCTCCCGCGAGGTAGGCTCCCATTTCCACGCGCTCGACCGCAACACGCTCTATACCGCTAACCGCGACATCAGTTACTACACGGTGCACGAATCCTACGTCGCGACCATTCCGCTGGTGTTCTGCGAAGCCGAGAAGATGGATCCGGCCATTCAGCTGCTGAAAGTCATGATGATTGACGAGCCGGCGGTCCTCGATCAGGCGATAGCCCGCATTCCGGCAGAGGTAAAAGAGAAGTACACCGTGCTGAAAAGCGCGCCTTACTTCCTTGAAATCCTCGATAAGAGCGTCACCAAGGGCACCGGTGTGAAGTCGCTGGCCGATGCGCTGAACATCAAGCCGGAAGAGGTGATGGCGATTGGCGATCAGGAAAATGACATCGCGATGCTGGAGTATGCCGGTATGGGTGTTGCCATGGACAACGCTATTCCGTCGGTGAAAGAGGTCGCTAACTTTGTGACTAAAACCAACCTTGAAGACGGCGTGGCTTACGCTATCGAGAAGTTTGTCCTGAACTAAATCCCGCTCCTCCCGTTCGCTAAAAACCCGCCCACCGCTGCGGGTTTTTTATTGCCCCCGTTTTTTCACAGTTTATTTACCACGTGTCGTTTTTGTGATCTGGATTGTAGTACAACCTAAAGTGATTGTACTACTATCTGTTCACGGTATGGCGAACGACTCGCATATTTGTACTTCAACAGTGCGGACTTTTACGCCGGTAAGGATAAAGTAATGGTAAAGCCTCTTCTTAAAGGATCTGACATGACCATTACAAAAACGGACCGCATCATCGCCACCCTCGGGCGGCAGATTGTCAGCGGCAAATACGTCCCTGGCGCAGGGCTGCCTTCCGAGACCGACCTGTGTGAAGAGTTTGAAACCTCGCGCAACATCATCCGGGAAGTCTTTCGCTCCCTGATGGCGAAGCGGCTCATTGAGATGAAGCGCTATCGCGGGGCGTTTGTCGCGGCACGCAACCAGTGGAACTACCTTGATACCGAGGTGCTGCAGTGGGTGCTGGAGAACGACTACGACCCCCGACTTATCAGTGCGATGAGCGAGGTGCGCAACCTGGTAGAGCCAGCCATTGCCCGCTGGGCGGCTGAGCGAGCTACCTCCAGCGATCTGGCGCAGATTGAGGCGGCGCTCAACGACATGATCGCCAATAACCAGAATCGGGAAGCGTTCAACGAAGCGGATATCCGCTATCACGACGCCGTGCTGCAGTCGGTGCACAATCCCGTTCTCCAGCAGCTGACGGTAGCGATTGGCTCCCTACAGCGGGCAGTATTTGAACAGACCTGGCGCGGGGACGAGGCCAACATGCCGAAGACGCTTCAGGAACATAAGGCGCTGTTCGATGCCATTCGGCATCAGGATGGCGATGCAGCAGAGCAGGCTGCGTTGACCATGATCGCCAGCTCAACCCAAAGGCTGAAGGAAATAACATGACATCACGCTATATCGCCATCGACTGGGGTTCCACCAATCTTCGTGCCTGGCACTATCAGGGCGATAAATGCCTTGAAAGCAGGCAGTCCGAAGCGGGCGTAACCCGCCTGAACGGACGCACCTTCGAGGCGGTATTAGCGCAGATTACCGAGGGCTGGGCGCGGGAAAACACGCCCGTGGTGATGGCAGGCATGGTCGGCAGCAATGCTGGCTGGGTTAACGTCCCGTATCTCCCTTGCCCGGCCCGCTTTGACGACATTGGCCAGCAGATTACCGCCGTTGCCGACAATATCTGGATCGTTCCCGGCCTGTGCGTTAACCAGGAAGATAATCATAACGTGATGCGTGGCGAAGAGACCCAGCTGCTCGGCGCGCGCGAACTGCAGCCTGCCCAGGTGTATGTCATGCCCGGCACTCACTGCAAATGGGTGCTGGCCGATAGCGAGCAGGTAAGCGACTTTCACACCGTGATGACCGGCGAGCTGCATCACGTGCTGCTTAACCATACGCTGGTGGGGGCAGGGCTACCCGAGCAGGAAATCTCCCCGGATGCCTTTACCGCCGGTTTAACCCGCGGCCTCGACTCGCCCGATCTGCTGCCTCGCCTGTTTGAAGTGCGGGCATCCCACGTGCTCGGCGCGCTGGCGCGTGAACAGGTGAGCGAATTTCTTTCTGGCCTGCTGATTGGCAGCGAAGTGGCGAGCATGAAAGCCTGGATCGCGCCGCAGCAGACCATCACGCTCGTTGCCAACCCCTCGCTGACCGCGCGCTACCAGCAGGCTTTTGACCTGCTGGGCTACGGGACGCAGACCCTACGGGGCGACGACGCATTTCAGGCAGGTATAAGGAGCATCGCTCATGCAGTGGCAAAATAAACTCCCGTTGATCGCAATTCTGCGCGGCATCACGCCCGAAGAGGCGCACGCCCACGTGGCGGCGGTGATCGAGGCCGGGTTTGAAGCGGTCGAAATTCCGCTCAACTCACCCCGCTGGGAAGAGAGCATTCCCGCAATGGTAAAAGCCTTTGGTGATAAAGCCTTAATTGGCGCGGGCACGGTATTAAAGCCTGAGCAGGTCGATACGCTTGCGGAAATGGGCTGCACCCTGCTGGTCACGCCAAATATTAACCCAGAGATTATCCGCCGGGCGGTGGCGTACGGCATGACGGTCTGCCCCGGCTGTGCGACGGCAACCGAAGCCTTTACGGCGATTGAAGCCGGTGCCCAGTCGCTGAAAATATTCCCCTCTTCAGCGTTTGGCCCGGACTACATCAAAGCGCTGAAGGCCGTGCTTCCGCCGGAAATCCCTGTGTTCGCCGTGGGTGGCGTCACGCCGGAAAACCTGACCCAGTGGCTCAAGGCAGGCTGTGCCGGTGCCGGGCTGGGCAGCGATCTCTACCGTGCCGGGCAATCCGTTGAGCGCACCGCGCAGCAGGCAGCCGCATTTGTAAAAGCGTATCGAGAGGCAGTGCAATGAAAATTACTAAACTAACCACTTACCGTTTACCCCCGCGCTGGATGTTTTTAAAAATCGAGACCGACGAAGGCGTAGTAGGCTGGGGTGAACCGGTAATCGAAGGCCGGGCGCGTACCGTTGAGGCGGCTGTTCACGAGCTGGGCGAATATCTGATTGGCCAGGATCCAGCCCGCATCAACGACCTGTGGCAGGTCATGTACCGCGCGGGCTTCTACCGTGGCGGCCCGATCCTGATGAGCGCCATCGCCGGTATAGACCAGGCGCTCTGGGACATCAAAGGTAAGGTCTTGAATGCCCCAGTTTGGCAGCTGATGGGCGGTCTGGTACGCGATAAAATCAAGGCCTACAGCTGGGTGGGCGGCGATCGTCCGGCGGAAGCCATCGCGGGTATTACTAAACTGCGCGAAATTGGCTTCGATACGTTTAAATTAAACGGCTGCGAAGAGTTATCGATTATTGATGATTTCCGTAAAGTGGAAGCCGCGGTAAATACCGCCGCGCAAATCCGCGAAGCCTTTGGCAATGAAATTGAATTTGGCCTTGATTTCCACGGTCGCGTTAGCGCCCCGATGGCGAAAATATTAATTAAAGAGCTGGAGCCGTACCGTCCGCTGTTTATTGAAGAGCCGGTGCTGGCCGAGCAGGCAGAATATTATCCGAAGCTGGCTGCACAAACCCATATTCCGATTGCAGCCGGGGAGCGGATGTTCTCACGCTTCGAATTTAAGCGCGTGCTGGAAGCGGGCGGTCTGGCCATTCTCCAGCCCGATCTCTCCCACGCCGGGGGCATCACCGAGTGCTACAAAATTGCCGGCATGGCAGAGGCGTACGACGTGGCGCTGGCACCGCACTGTCCGCTTGGCCCGATTGCGCTGGCGGCCTGTCTGCACGTGGACTTTGTCTCCCACAATGCGGTGTTCCAGGAGCAGAGCATGGGGATTCACTACAATCAGGGCGCGGAGCTGCTCGACTTTGTGAAAAACAAAGAGGACTTCAACATGGAAGGCGGCTTCTTCAAACCGTTGATGAAGCCAGGCCTGGGCGTAGAGATTGATGAAGAGCAGGTTATTGCCCGCAGTAAAGAGGTAACCGACTGGCGCAATCCATTATGGCGACATGAAGACGGTTCCGTAGCCGAGTGGTAATTTCCTGATTCAAAAAAATAACGATAACTAACCGCCTGTATATGAACAGAGGGATCGCCTCGTGCATATACGGCTGGGTGAGGTTTTTACTATGAATACCGACCTGTACTCTACAACCTTAAAACAGCTTAATGCGAAAATAATTCCTTTCATCATTATCTGTTATTTTGTCGCTAACCTCGATAAAACCAATATCTCTATTGCGGCATTGCAAATGAATGCCGATCTCGGCCTGAGCGCCAGTATGTATGGCCTTGGCGTCGGGATGTTCTATATCTCGTATATTATTTTTGAAATCCCCAGCAACATTATTATGACGCGGGTGGGTGCCCGGATATGGATCGCCAGGATTATGATTACCTGGGGCATCGTCAGCGCCGGGATGTCGCTGGTGCAAACGCCCACCCAGCTCTACGTCATGCGCTTTTTACTCGGTATGGCGGAAGCGGGCTTTACGCCGGGCATCATCTACTACATCTCCTGCTGGTTCCCGAAAAGCAACCGTGCGCGGGCTATGTCGTTCTTCTACATGGGTTCGGTGATGGCATCGATTATCGGCCTGCCGATCTCTGGCTCGATTCTGAACATGCACGGTATAGCTGATATTGCAGGCTGGCGCTGGCTGTTTGCGCTGGAGGGCATTCCGGCCATCGTTCTGGGGATCATGGTGCTGTGGCGCCTGCCGCAGACGCCGGATCATGCCGCGTGGCTGACGCCGGAGCAGAAAGGGTGGCTGAAGGCGGAGCTAGAGCGCGACAACGCCGGGGTCGAGGTGGGTAAAAACCACAGCTGGATGAGCGCGCTGAAAAACAAGACCGTGCTGCTGCTGAGCCTGGTGTGGTTCCTGCAAGCCTTTGGCTCTATCGGTATTACGCTGTTCCTGCCGCTGATCATCAAAAGTATGGCCAGCGACCAGAGCAATATCGTTATCAGCCTGCTCTCTGCCGTACCCTTTATCGCTGCCTGCTTGTTTATGTATTTCAATGGCCGCCACTCTGATACCACTAAGGAACGTTCGCTGCACCTTGGGCTGCCGCTGATTATCTCAGGGCTGTCGCTGGCTATCGCTATCTACTCCAGCAATCTGCTGGTGGCTTACTTCCTGTTGATCCTCACCGTTGGCTTCAACTTTGCGCTGACGCCGATCTTTTGGGCCGTGACCACCGAGAAGCTGGCTGGCGTTGCCGCAGCGGCCTCTATCGCCTTCATTAACACGGTGGCTAACTTTGTCGGTCTTGGCCTCCCACCGCTGCTGGGCAAAATCAAAGATGCCACCAACAGCTACCACTATGGACTGCTGATTGTGGCGGTAGCGCTGATCCTCGGCGGCATTATTGGCATCCTGGTCTCGCGTCCGACGCAGCCAAAAGCCGCAAAACGAACCGCTACACGCCTCTCCTGATAGGAAAACGATATGAAACAGAAAGTACTGAAACAGGCGGGTCTGCCGGATGCGCTTACCGCTGAACTGCAAACGCGCTACGACCTATACGATCTGGCTGAGATGGATACCGCTAAGCTCGCCACTATCGCTGATGAAGTCACGGTGGTGATAACCAACGGCGAAGCGGTGGTGACGCGTGACTTTATCGCCTCGCTGCCTGCCCTGAAGCTGATCGCCGTCTTTGGCGTGGGTTACGATGGCGTCGACGTGGCGGCAGCCCGCGATCACGGCGTGGCGGTGACCCATACACCGGGCGTGCTGACTGACGATGTGGCCGATCTGGCTATTGGCCTGATGCTGGCAACCTCGCGCCGTATCGTGGCTGCGCAGAAGTTTATTGAGCAGGGCGACTGGTCGGCGGGTGGTTTCCAGTGGACGCGCAAGGTCTCCGGCGCACGTCTGGGTATTCTCGGCATGGGGCGAATTGGCCAGGCCATCGCGCGTCGTGCCAGCGGGTTTGATATGCATATTGCCTACACTGACCGCAAGGCACACAGCGCACTGCCGTGGGATTACGTCGCCGATCTGCGCGAGCTGGCAGAGCAGAGCGATTTTCTGATGGTCTGTGCGCCGGGTGGCGCAGAGACAAAAGCGCTGATAAACCCGTCGGTGCTGGAGGCGCTTGGCCAGCAGGGCGTGCTGATCAACATCTCACGAGGCAGCGTAGTGGACGAAGCCGCGCTGATCGCTGCCCTGGAGAGTGGCGTGATTGCCGGTGCCGGACTGGACGTTTTTGCCGATGAGCCTAACGTGCCTGCCGCGCTGCAACAGCGCGATAACGTGGTCATCACTCCCCATATGGCCAGCGCAACCTGGGAAACGCGTCGGGAGATGTCACGCCTGGTGTTAGAGAACGTTCAGGCCTGGTTTGAGGGTGAACCGCTGGTAACGCCGGTTCCCTGATAGTTTTTTTGCTGTAGATCTCTTACCCTGATGCGACATCTGCGCATCAGGGTCTCTTCATGAAACAAATCACCTTCGCTCCCCGCCATCATCAGCTGACCAATATCAATACCTGGACGCCCGACAGCCAGTGGCTGGTGTTTGACGTGCGTCCTTCTGGCGCCTCCTTTACCGGTAAAACCATTGAACGCGTCAACGTTGAGACCGGTGAGGTAGAGATAATCTATACCGCGACCCAGGGCGCGCACGTTGGCGTGGTGACCGTTCATCCCGGCGAAGAGAAGTACGTGTTTATTCACGGGCCGCAGGATCCGGACGAGAGCTGGCGGTACGATTTTCACCATCGTCAGGGGGTAATTGTGCAAGACGGCAGGGCGAGCAATCTTGATGCGCTGGATATCACCGAACCCTATACCCCCGGCGCGCTGCGCGGCGGCAGCCATGTGCATGTCTTTAGCCCGGACGGCAGCAAGGTGAGCTTTACCTATAACGACCACGTGCTGCACGAGCGCGATCCCGCTCTGGATCTGCGCAACGTTGGCGTCGCCGTTCCCTTTGGGCCGGTTCTGCCTGGGGGCAATCATCCGCGAGAGTATGCTGGCAGCCACTGGTGCGTGCTGGTCAGCCGCACGACGCCAACCCCTGCGCCCGGCAGCGATGAGATCAATCGCGCCTATGAAGAGGGCTGGGTGGGCAACGGCAGGCTGGCTTTTATTGGCGATACGCTGGCGTTAAACGGTGAAAAGGTGCCTGAACTGTTTATCGTCGATCTGCCCGCTGAGGAGCAGGGCTGGAAGCGGGCGGGCGAGGCCCCGCTGGCTGGCACATCAACCACGATGCCGTCACCGCCTGCGGGGGTACAGCAGCAGCGGCTTACCTTTACCCATCAGCGTCGTTATCCGGGGCTGGTCAACGTGCCACGCCACTGGGTACGCAGCAACCCGCGGGGCAGCGACATTGCTTTTCTGATGCGCGATGAGGCAGGCGTGGTGCAGCTCTGGCTGATTGCCGCAGAGGGCGGCGAGCCGCGCCAGCTGACGCATAACGCAACGGATATCCAGTCGGCATTTAACTGGCACCCCTCCGGAAGGGCGCTCGGTTTTGTGCTGGAGAACCGCATCGCCCTGTGCGATAGCGCGATGGGAGCGATCGTGTTTTTAACCGACACTCACCCTGAGCATCAGCCCTCGGCCGATGCGGTGGTCTTCTCGCCAGATGGTAAGAAGATCGCGTGGATGGCAGCCGTCGCAGGCTTCCGCCAGCTGTGGATGGTCGATACCGGCCTGTAATCGGCCAGAGCGAATTTACGGTGCGGGCATGGCCGCAGGGGGAATAACGGAGTTGGTGGCCAGGTTGGCCTCCTCCGCCTTCTCGACGCGAGATTTTACCGAGTTGTCTTTGCGGAACATATCCCAGGGCAGCAGCAGCGTATCGGCGACGGCGGTAAACGGCATATCGAGCACCACAAATGATTTCACCGCCAGGTTCGCGTCATCATCCATTAGCATTTTTGAACTGGCGCGCGTGCCTGGGTAGAGGCCCTCTTTGCCGCCGGTGTGCGACATTACGCTGGAGCAGCCGCCCAGCGTCACCATTCCGCTGACAATCGCCACTTTTAACAGAACATTTTTCATGATGGTTTTTTTCTTATCATCGTGCACTCCTTGCTTATAACGACCCTTAAGGGAAATGAATAGCTTTCGTGTGCCGCTCTGTGGCGGCAATCGCAATTTAGCGTTAAGTGTCGTAACTCAGTCTATGCCCTGAGTGAGAAAGTGCAAAAAAAAGTCAGACTTCTGCCCTTGAAAATTCTCTCGCTGCACCCATTTTTATAACGTAGTCGGAAGAACATGCCTACGGGGTGTTCTGGTTTTAAGAGCCTGTCCATAGTGGAAGGTTCAAAAATTTCTCGCTGATTTCAGGAGCTTATTGTATGCGTAACTTCGATCTCTCTCCGCTTTACCGTTCTGCCATTGGTTTTGACCGCCTGTTTAACCTGTTAGAAAACAACCAGAGCCAGAGTAACGGCGGCTATCCTCCGTATAACGTTGAACTTGTTGACGAAAACCACTATCGCATTGCGATTGCCGTGGCCGGCTTTGCCGAAAGCGAACTGGAGATCACCGCTCAGGACAACCTGCTGGTGGTGAAAGGCGCTCGTGCAACCGAGCAAAAAGAGCGTAGCTATCTCTATCAGGGCATTGCCGAACGTAACTTCGAACGTAAATTCCAGATCGCTGAGAACATTCACGTTCGCGGCGCGAATCTGGTCAACGGCCTGCTGTTTATCGAACTGGAACGCGTGATCCCAGAAGAGAAAAAACCGCGCCGTATCGAAATTAACTAATTTCCCGGGTCGCCGTGGCGGCCCAGATCATACCCTTGCTCGCCGTCAGGGAGCAGATGCGCGTCACACGATGCGTAGAACATTTCTTGCTTCAAAGAAGGAGAAACACCATGCGTAATTACGATTTATCCCCGCTGCTGCGTCAATGGATCGGTTTTGACAAACTGGCCAACGCCCTGCAAAACGCCAGCGAAGGCCAGACCTTCCCGCCCTATAACATCGAGAAAAGCGACGATAACCACTACCGCATTACCCTTGCGCTAGCCGGTTTCCGTCAGGACGATCTGGAGATCCAGCTGGAGGGCACGCGCCTCAGCGTTAAAGGCACCCCGGAAAAACCGGCCAACGAGCCGAAGTGGCTGCATCAGGGGCTGGTGATCCAGCCGTTCAGCCTGAGCTTTACCCTGGCCGACCATATGGAGGTCACCGGTGCCACCTTCAATAACGGGCTGCTGCATATCGACATCAGCCGCAACGTACCGGAAGCCATTGCTCCCCAGCGCATCGCCATTAGCGAGCGCCCGGCGCTGAACAGCTAATCTGCACGATGTAAAAAGGCCCCGCATGGGGCCTTTTTTGTTTTTTGCCAGGCCATAGGGGAAGGGATACACTGACCTCAGACAAGCATTCTGGAGGCTGAAATGTTAGGCGAAAAACTGGAATTTGCAGGGCTTACCGGCGTTGGCCGTGTTCAGTTGGATCTTGGGCCAGACCAGCATATCTATACCTTTATAGGCGAAAACGGTGTTGGTAAGACCAAGACACTTGAAGCGCTATTTCAGGTTGCTTTTTTTAGTAATAAAGCGGTAGCGCAAATATGGGATGAATTTGCAGAGCTCGACTTTAAGTTTAGCGCCTTTTTCAAGGAAGACTCCCCTAATATTTCTGTAAATCTAAGTTCCGTAAGGTGTCGTTATATTGCAAACTGGCATCAGGCATGTTTTTCCGCAATGGCACATGATCTTCCTGCTGTTTATTTAGGTGCTCAGGCCAGAGGAGTAATAAAAAATAGTGATATATCGCATAAATTACATCTCGGCACGTTAAAGCAACGTAGAGAAGAGTATCTGTCCAATGTTGTTAGTAAGATGATGACCGACTTCAGCTCTCTCAATATGGGCAACAGTATTGAAGAGTGGTTTATCACCCTGGCCCGATCGTCCAATCCCTATCAGAAAAAAGAGGATAACCGGGACGTCGAGATCAAAACGGTCATCCGGCTGCTCTCTGAAATCGATAACCGTATCGATCCCGAATTTATGGAAATTAGCGGAGACGATCGCGTTAGTCTGAAAATTGAAAATCAGAAGCGAGAACTGAGCCAGCTCAGCTCGGGCTTTGCCTCTATTCTCAAGCTCATCCAGGCCATTGTCTCCGGCTACGGCTACTTTACCAATGAAACTAACCTGCAGCATGTTAAAGGGATTGTGTTCATTGATGAAATAGAGAGCCACCTGCATCTCACGTGGCAGGCAAATATCATCCCGCTGCTGAAGACGCTTTTCTCGAACACCCTATTTTATATCACCACCCACTCGTCGATTGTGCTGTCACAGCTTAAAGAGGGCGAGGCCTACACGCTTTACAGAGACGATTCGGGCACTGTGAAAAGCAGGAAGATTGAAGCACCGAACAAAGCGGCGTTGGTAGATATCATGAAAGATGTGTTCAAGGTCGATCTTAACCAGATGAAGCTGGAAAACAGCAATGCTGATGAGCAGCAGGAGGCGAAAAAAAATCTTCTTCAGTTGCTTAAAGAGCAGGAGAAAAAGTCATGACAAGGAACGTTTTGCTGGATACTAACTTGCTTATCGCTGCCTTTGATTCACATGGATCCACGTCGCCAGAGATGAAGCGTCTGGCAATACGGCAGCTATCAGAGCTTGTGGCCGATCCCGATTCAAAGCTCTTTATTACGCCCTTGGTTCGCCATGAGGTTTTGCGCGGTATTGCATGGCAAAGCATAGATGAGTTCATCGCGATGAAGAACATCCTTAAAGACTTTACCGAACTGGATGTGACCCGCGATATCTCAGAGCTGTCGGCCAACCTGTTTCGTTTCGATTCCTGGCGGGCACTACAGGCAAATGACAGAAACAGAAATGTCGATAAGCGCAAATTTGATGTGTTTCACTACTGTAGCGCCCACTGTAATAGCCTGGAGTTTTGTTCAAACGATTCCGATATCGGTAGGATCAGAACGTTACATACCGCTTATGAAGAGGCGTTAGCCTCCTGAAACACCGGTGTTACGTTAACGTCAGGCCAACCACAAGGACACCGCATGAAAATTTCTCGCCTCGGTGAAGCGCCGGACTACCGCTTCTCGCTGGCAAATGAGCGCACTTTTCTCGCCTGGATCCGCACCGCGCTGGGTTTTCTGGCGGCGGGGGTAGGCCTCGATCAGCTCGCCCCGGATTTTGCCACCCCGCTTATTCGCGAGCTGCTGGCGCTGCTGCTCTGTCTTACCTCCGGCGGGCTGGCCGTTTTTGGCTACCTGCGCTGGCTGCGCAATGAGAAGGCGATGCGCCTGAAGCAGGATCTGCTCTATACCTATAGCCTGCTGGTAATTAGCATCATGCTGCTCGTCGTTGCCGCGGTGGTGATGGCGCTGGTCTTCTATGCCGGATAGCCGCAAAGCCCGCCGTGAGCGGGATCCCGGCCTGCAGCCCGAGCGCACGTCGCTTGCCTGGCTGCGCACCCTGCTGGGCTATGGCGCGTTGCTGGTGCTGGCGGTAAAGCACAACGGGCAGCAGGCTGGATCGGCTTTCTGGGTGGCAATTGCCCTGCTGGCGGCGGTGGCGCTGATCCTCTGGCGCTACACCCTGAAACGTAACCTGATGGACGTCGGACGCAGCGACTTCCTACGCCCGTCTGCGGTGCGGGACAAGCTGCTGGTTGCGCTAGGGGTGCTCTCGCTGGCGCTGCTGTTTGCTGCTACCCATTTCCAGCAGATCGCGCTATTTCTTCTCGCAGCGCTACACGCGAGTTAAAAAAGCGTGCTAAAAAATAGCGGTGCATTAACTCATCTTCTCAGGCTAACCGTGTATAAGTTCTCGATCGCTGCTGCGTTACTGCTTGTTACTTCTGCTGCATATGCTGAGCCGCCGCTGACGGCCGCACGCTATGCGGCGCAGCTCGGCGTCGGGATGGACGTTGACTGGGCGCGCACCGAGCGCGGCATCCGCGAGTTCGATCCGTTAGTGGTGCGGGATTTTGCCGCGCAGGGGATCCGCCATGTCCGCATCCGGGTAGCAGGCGAGCCGACGGAGGCGCGGCTGATTCATCTGCGTAAGCTGGTTCAAGCCTGCGAGCAGTACGGCGTGATCCCAGTTATCGCTTACCAGGCCGATGAGTATAAAAACGATCCGAAACCCGAGAATGAAAAAGAGGTGGTGAACTGGTGGATCGCCGTTGCGCACTACTTTGGCAACGGCTCGCCGCAGTTAGGCTTCGATCTCATTTATGAGCCCGCAGACAAGCTGAACCATAATCTTGCCTCGCTCAACCGCGTCTACGAAAAAACCATCAAAGCTATTCATGATATTGACCCACAGCGCATGATCTTTATCGCGCCGCGCCTGCGTGCGGCTCCGGAAGATCTCGCTAACCTGAAGCTGCCCGCACACAGCCAAAATTACCTGCTGGCGGAGTGGCATATCTTCCCGTGGGGACCGCTCAAGAGTAACGGCAGGTATCCGTGGACATCGGGCACGGCGGCGGAGAAGTCAGCGATTCGCAATCGCATCAACGTTGCGCTGCGCTGGCAGCAAAAAACCGGCCACGTTAGCTGGGTAGGTGGCTGGGGCGTCGGTGAATCGAGCCATTTTACCCCCACCGCGTCGCAAATGGCCTTTGCCACCTTTATGGCCTGTGAGCTGCAGCAGGCAAAAATTCCTTACGCCATCAATGCCGATTCGCAGTTTTACGATGGCGAAGAGGGGGCGTGGCGTCCCATCGTCGAACCATTGCTGAAGACAATGGTGGCCCCGACATGTGAAAAGCCCGGCGAGAAGCCGGGCCACCATAATGTTAAACAGGCTGTTCGTGATGCGGGACACGCGACGCCAGCGGCAGCCAGCACAGTAAAATCAGCAGTCCCATCAGGGTCATCAATAAACCGAGGCTAGCCTGGCCGGTCTGCGGCATCAGGGCAGAGAGCCATGCCAGCGCGCCGGAACCGATATTCTGTAGACCACCGACCAGCGCGCCCGCCGTTCCGGCGAGGAACGGGAACGGCTCCATTGCGCCACTGGTGGCGAGCGGGAAGAGCATCCCCGCGCCAAAGAAGAACAGCGCCGCCGGGATCAGCAGGGTCCAGACGCTCATTACGCCAAACAGGCCCGGGATCCACATCATCACCCCTGCCAGCAGGCAGCTCATCACCGACTGCCACATCAGGGTGGAGAAGCGTTTATTCTGGCGTCCGGCGAACCATGCGCCAAAGAAGGCCGCCGGGATCGGCAGAATAAACAGAATGCTTACCACCATACTGCTCAGACCGAGTCCTGCGCCCAACAGTACGCCGGAGCAGGCTTCAAATACGGCAATACCCGCCAGGCCACCGATCAGCATCAGCAGATAGCAGTTGAATGACCCGCTACCGAAAAGCACTTTGTAGCTGGTAAGCAGTTTCGTGCGCGGTGCGTCTGTGGGTCGCGTCTCGGGCATCCAGCGCGCCATGCTGAAGGTGACTAGCACGCACAGCACCAGCAGGAAGGCGAAGCAGGCACGCCATGACCAGAGGGTATTCAGCAGGCCGCCAATCAGCGGAGCCAGCAGCGGACTCACCAGAATTCCCATGTTTAACAGGCTGTTGGCATGACGAAGCTGGGTGCCCTGATACATATCGCGCGGTAAGGTTCGCGCCATCACGCCGCCGACGCCTGTGCCGACACCCTGCAACGCGCTGGCTGCGATTAATACGGTCAGGCTATGGGTGGTCAGGGCAATCAGCGTCGCCACCATGAAGATGCTCATGCCCACTAAAATAACCGGACGACGCCCTACGCGATCGGACAAGGGGCCATAGACGAGCTGCGAGAGGCCATAGGTCAGCAGATAGGCCGCCATCACGCTCTGCACTGCGCCGTCACGGACGTGAAAGTCCTTTGCCATGTCGGCAATGGCTGGAATGTAGATGGTTTGCGCCATCTGACCGACCGCCACCAGTAACACCAGCATCAACAATAAGTTAACGTTCCTTTGTCTTTTCATGTCGCCGAATATGTTTGCCAAATAAGAGAAATAAAGAATAAGTCACTGCGCATTCCATAAATGCGCGAGAAATCTACCACAGTACGGCGATAAGTTAAGTATCAGGCTGATGAATGGGCAAGAGTAAAAAGGCAGGATTTATGAACAATGTTGGCAACTAATATTGCCTGGGTGCTACGCCAGGCGTAACAGAATAGCTCCGCAGGCAATGCCCAGCGCAGCAGCGATGCGCACGCCAGCAACCCGCTCTTTTAAGAGTAGAAAAGCGATAAGCGCGCCGAAAAGTATCGACCTTTCGCGCAGAGCCGCGACCACGGCCAGCGGAGCCTGGGTCATGGCCCACAGGGCCAGTCCGTACGATCCCATGGTTCCCGCCCCGCCAAACAATCCTTTTTTCCAGTGCAGGCGCAGATAGTTGGACGCTTCGCGGCGGCGCGCCACCATCGCCCAGCAGAGCAGACAGAAGCCGTTCATAAAGAAGGTCCACAGCGTATAGCCCAGCGCGGTGTCAGACAGGCGCACGCCGGTGCCGTCCACCAGCGTATACCCGGCGATAAAGCAGGCGTTCAACAGCGCCAGCCAGATGCCCTTGCGTGACTGCATGCGGCCATTCAGCGCCATAGCCAGTATCGACAGACAGATGACGCCGATCCCACTCCAGGCAAGCCACGAAAGCGTATCCCCTAATGCCAGGACGCTAATCAGCGCGACCAGCAGCGGGGCCGTGCCGCGCATCAGGGGATAGGTTTGGCTCATATCAGAAACCTGATAGGTTTTTGCCACCAGCACCGTGTACACCACCTGTAACGCGCAGGATACCGCTAAAAAAGGCCAGCTGGCGGCGGAGGGCTGCGGCGAGAAGGGTAACAGGATCAGGGCGATAAGCGTCGCGGAGCCGCTAACGCCGATCGCGGCGTAGAGTTTATCCGTTCCGGCTTTTACGATGGCGTTCCAGCTGGCATGCAGCAGGGCGGCGAATAATAGAATGCAGAAAACAGAGAGCGTCATAGCGAATCGGGTGATGAATTGTCATACAACTGTAACACTTAACCCTGTTTTAGCCGCGTTTTTGTTTGGCGTTGAAACGTGATCGGTCACACATTTTTATCGCCGCTGCGATAAAACGATTGTCATGCTGCACCGGCTGTGTTTGTATAAATTCAGCTAATAAATAAACAACACAACATACATACAGGTCCCTAATGAACCCAGCCATGCTGACATCGACTCTACTACGCACCGCGCCATCTGCCGCGGTCGTCGTCGTGCGTGTGGTGGTGGTCGTCGGCATAGCGCCGTAGGGTCCGGAACACACGATTCCAAAACCCCGCCGGCGCAAACCGGGCGGGGTTTTTCGTTTAGACCGCCCGGAAAGCCGGCCCAGAAGAAAAGGACTGGAGCATGGGCACAACTTCGCAGGCAAGGCGCTTTACGGGCGCGCAGCTGATCGTTCATTTACTGGAGCGCCAGGGCATCACCATCGTTACCGGCATCCCGGGCGGTACGGTGCTGCCGCTGTATGACGCCCTGAGTCAAAGCACGCAGATCCGTCACGTACTGGCTCGCCACGAGCAGGGCGCAGGCTTTATTGCCCAGGGCATGGCGCGCACCCAGGGGAAACCCGCTGTCTGTATGGCCTGTAGCGGGCCGGGGGCCACCAACCTGGTGACCGCCATCGCCGACGCGCGCCTCGACTCTATTCCGCTGGTCTGCATTACGGGCCAGGTCCCCTCGTCGATGATTGGCACCGACGCCTTCCAGGAAGTGGACACCTACGGCATCTCTATCCCCATCACCAAGCATAACTATCTGGTGCGCGACATCCGCGAGCTGCCGCAGGTGATCGCTGACGCGTTCCGCATTGCCCAGTCAGGCCGTCCCGGCCCGGTGTGGATAGATATTCCTAAGGATATTCAGACCGCAGAGATCGAGTTAGACACCCTGTCAGAGCCGGGTGGCGCTGCGCCCGCCCCCGCATTTAGCATTGAGAGCGTGCATGAGGCGGCGGCGATGATTAACCAGGCCCAGCGCCCGGTACTCTACCTGGGCGGTGGGGTGATTAACGCCCCTGAGCAGGTGCGGACCCTGGCGGAGAAGGCCAGCCTGCCCACCACCATGACGCTGATGGCCCTTGGCATGCTGCCGAAACAGCATCCGCTGTCGCTGGGCATGCTGGGAATGCACGGTGCGCGTAGCACCAACTTTATCCTGCACGAAGCCGATCTGCTGGTGGTGCTGGGGGCACGTTTTGATGACCGGGCGATTGGCAAGACTGAAACCTTCTGCCCGAACGCCAAAATTATCCATGTGGATATCGACCGCGCAGAACTGGGTAAGATCAAGCAGCCGCACTGTGCTATTCAGGGCGACGTCGGCGAGGTGCTGGCTCAGCTGATCCCGCTGATTGCGGCGGATACCCGCGACGCCTGGCGCGATACCGTGGCACAGCTGCAGCAGGAGTTTCCGGCTAACATGCCGGGCGCGAACGATCCGCTGAGCCACTACGGATTAATTAACGCCGTTGCGGCCTGCGTTGATGACAGCGCGATTATCACCACCGACGTTGGGCAGCATCAGATGTGGACCGCTCAGGCCTATCCGCTCAACCGTCCGCGCCAGTGGCTCACCTCCGGTGGGTTAGGCACCATGGGCTTTGGCCTGCCGGCGGCGATTGGCGCAGCGTTAGCCAATCCCGATCGCAAGGTGCTGTGCTTCTCCGGCGACGGCAGCCTGATGATGAACATTCAGGAGATGGCAACCGCCGCTGAAAATCAGCTTGATATCAAAATCATTCTGATGAACAACGAGGCGCTGGGGCTGGTGCATCAGCAGCAGAGTCTGTTCTACAAGCAGGGCGTGTTTGCTGCGACCTATCCGGGCATGATCAACTTTATGCAGATCGCCGCCGGGTTTGGCCTGCACACCTGTGATTTAAACGCGGCGACCGATCCGCATGCGGCCCTGCAGGAGATCATCTCCCGGCCGGGTCCGGCGCTGATCCACGTCCGTACCGACGCCGAGCAAAAAGTCTATCCGATGGTTCCGCCGGGCGCGGCCAATACTGAAATGGTGGGGGAATAAGCCATGCCACACTCAACACATGACAACGTTATTCTGGAACTCACCGTACGCAACCACCCTGGGGTCATGACCCATGTCTGCGGCCTTTTTGCCCGACGCGCCTTTAACGTGGAGGGTATTCTCTGTCTGCCGCTACCGGGCGGCGAGCAGAGCCGCATCTGGCTGCTGGTGGCAGACGATCAGCGACTGGAACAGATGATGAGCCAGATCGACAAGCTAGAAGATGTGGTAAAAGTGGTACGTAACCAATCCGATCCCACCATGTTCAACAAAATTGCCGTGTTTTTCGAGTAGGCTATTCGCTTTCAGCGTCAGGGGTGATCGCCTTGACCGAGCCGTTCCGGCAGTGGAGAGCGTACTCTGCCGGTAGCGGGCGGTCGCTGATCAGCACATCAAACTGTGCCAGCGGGGCGATACTGGCGGGGGCGACCTCATCGAAGAGGGCGTAGCGTGCCAGCAAAATCTTGCGGATGCCGTGCTCCATCGCTTTGCGCTTCACCGGCAGATCGTCGAGGTTGAACCAGGTCACACCGTAGTGCTCATGTACGCCGCTGGCCGAGATAAACACCTTGCGCGGATTGAGCGAATCCAGAATCGACGGGTTATTGGGATCGTAAAAGGCGTCGCTCTTGGCGCGGTAGGTGCCGCCGCAAAGCATGGCCGTGGCGTTAGGCTTGGCGTTCAGCGCCATAAAGACCTGATGCGAGTAACAAATCCCGGTAAAGGTAATCTCGTCAGGGATCATGTCGATCACCAGCGGCATCTCCGGGCCGTTGTCGAAAAACACCAGATCGTTCTCGCTTACCAGCCCTGCGGCGAGGATCGCGATCGGCGTATCATCCCGATGATGGCGGCGCGCGGTTGCGGCAGCTGGCTGGCTGGTAGCCGAGCTGGCAGGCTTGTTAACCATCACGATATAGCCCCCGAGCAGCGCCAGCGGCAGCGGCTCATCCTCCTGGCTAAAGTCGCGGCGGATGGTCATCACGGAAACCTCCAGCATCCGCGCCGCATCTTTAAGATGGATGCGGTCGGTCTTTTTGAGCAGCTCCGTCAGGCGACGAATACGCTCTTTCTGCTTGGTTTCCATCTTCTCTCTCCGCTTTACCAGCCTAATCATCTTCTTATGTTCCTAAAGTAACATTTTCCACCCAGAGCGGGAACGCTGCGACATCAAATGTTGCTGTAATCGCGAGCGGAGTCACAAATGATACTAAAATAACATGATAATGTTACGATAATATCATTGTTAAGCATTTGTTTCTGAGAGGTAGGAAAATGGATATCGCAGTCATCGGCTCCAACATGGTGGATTTAATCACCTACACCCACCAGATGCCGAAAGAGGGTGAAACCCTCGAAGCCCCGGCGTTCAAGATTGGCTGTGGCGGTAAAGGTGCCAACCAGGCCGTTGCTGCAGCGAAGCTCAACTCCAAAGTATTGATGCTGACCAAAGTGGGCGATGACATCTTTGCCGACAACACCATTCGCAATCTTGAATCCTGGGGTATCAATACCACCTACGTTGAGAAAGTGCCGTGCACCAGCAGCGGCGTCGCACCTATTTTCGTTAACCCTAACTCCAGCAACAGCATCCTGATTATTAAAGGGGCGAACAAATTCCTTTCGCCAGAGGATATCGATCGCGCCGCTGAAGATCTGAAGAAATGTAAGCTCATCGTTTTGCAGCTCGAAGTGCAGCTGGAGACGGTCTATCACGCCATTGAGTTTGGTAGAAAGCATGGTATCGAGGTGCTGTTAAATCCGGCCCCGGCGCTGCGCGAGCTGGATATGGCCTACGCCTGCAAATGTGATTTCTTCGTGCCAAATGAAACCGAGCTGGAAATTCTCACCGGTATGCCGGTCGACAGCTACGACAATATTTGTCGCGCCGCCCGCAGCCTGACTGATAAAGGGCTGAACAATATTATCGTCACCATGGGCGAGAAGGGCGCGCTGTGGATGACCCGTGATACGGAAGTGCATGTTCCGGCGATCAAAGTGAATGCCGTCGACACCAGCGGCGCGGGCGATGCCTTTATTGGCTGCTTTGCGCACTACTACGTTCAGAGCGGTGATGTAGAAGCCGCCATGAAAAAAGCCTCGCGTTTCGCGGCCTTCAGCGTAACGGGCAAAGGCACTCAATCGTCCTATCCCAGTATTGAGCAGTTCAATGAGTTTCTGGCGATAAACGAATAATAAAAACCCCTGCACTGTAAAAGGTAGCACTATGAACGATAAAAACATCGTTCAGATGCCCGATGGGTATCTGAATAAGACCCCTCTGTTCCAGTTTATTTTGTTATCGTGCCTGTTCCCATTATGGGGCTGCGCCGCAGCGTTAAATGATATTTTAATTACGCAGTTTAAGAGCGTATTTTCGCTCAGCAACTTCGCCTCTGCCTTAGTGCAGAGTGCGTTTTACGGCGGCTATTTCTTAATTGCTATTCCAGCATCGTTGGTGATTAAAAAGAGCAGCTATAAGATTGCGATTTTAATTGGCCTGACGCTCTATATTGTCGGCTGTACGCTCTTTTTCCCGGCATCGCACATGGCTACCTACACCATGTTCCTTGCCGCTATTTTTGCGATTGCCATTGGTTTAAGTTTTCTTGAGACCGCTGCCAACACCTACAGCTCAATGCTGGGGCCAAAATCCCATGCTACGCTGCGCCTCAACGTTAGCCAGACCTTCTACCCGATCGGGGCGGCGGCGGGCATTCTGCTCGGCAAGTACCTGGTCTTCTCTGAAGGCGATAGCCTGGAGAAGCAGATGGCGGGCATGACGCCGGAGCAGATCCACGACTTCAAGGTGCTGATGCTGGAGAACACCCTCGAGCCGTATAAATACATGATTATGGTGCTGGTCGTGGTGATGGTGCTGTTTATGTTGACTCGCTTCCCGACCTGCAAAGTTGAGCAGACGGCAAACCGTAAACGCCCGTCGGCGATGGACACCCTGCGCTATCTGGCGAGCAACGCCCGCTTCCGCCGCGGCATTCTGGCCCAGTTCCTTTATGTCGGCATGCAGGTCGCCGTCTGGTCGTTCACCATCCGTCTGGCGCTGGAGCTGGGGGATATCAATGAGCGAGATGCCTCTAACTTTATGGTTTACAGCTTTGCCTGCTTCTTTATTGGCAAGTTCATAGCCAACATTCTGATGACACGCTTCAACCCGGAGAAGGTACTGATCCTCTACTCTGTCATCGGCGCGCTGTTCCTGGCCTACGTGGCGCTGGCGCCAAGCTTTAGCGCGGTCTACGTGGCGGTGTTGGTGAGCGTTCTGTTTGGGCCATGCTGGGCCACCATCTACGCCGGCACGCTGGATACGGTGGACAATGAGCATACCGAGATGGCGGGAGCGGTGATCGTGATGGCAATTGTCGGCGCGGCGGTGGTGCCAGCAGTGCAGGGCTACGTAGCGGACATGTTCCACTCGTTACAGCTCTCGTTCCTCGTCTCCATGCTCTGCTTCATTTATGTCGGCATCTACTTCTGGCGTGAAAGCAAAGTGCGTCGCGAACTTACCCCAGCAACCGCTTCCTGAGGAGAATGGCTATGAAAACCTGTTTGCCACTGTGGCGTGAGCTTTTTACCGCGCAGCCGCGAACGCTGCTGGAGAACGCAGATTTTACGGTCAGCGCCTTCCGCTATTCGAGCGGTGTTGAGGGCCTGCGGGTGGCAAACGCCCGCGGTCACCTGGTAATCTTACCCTGGCTGGGGCAGATGATCTGGGACGCGGAGTTTGACGACCACGAGCTGACCATGCGCAACATGTTCAGCCAGCCGAAGCCAGCCAAGGAGATCGTCGAAACCTATGGCTGCTTCGCCTTCCACTCGGGACTGCTGGCAAACGGCTGCCCCTCGCCGGAGGACACCCATGCGCTACACGGAGAGATGGCCTGCGCGGAGATGGACGAGGCCTGGCTGGAGATCGACGGCGACACGCTGCGCGTCGGGGGTCGCTACGAGTATGTGATGGGCTTCGGCCACCACTATCTGGCGCAGCCTGCGGTCACGCTGCGTAAGGCCAGCGCGCTGTTCGACATTGAGATGACGGTAACCAACCTGGCCTCTGTAGCAATGCCTCTCCAGTACATGTGCCATATGAACTACGCCTATGTTCCGGAGGCAACCTTCAGCCAGAACCTGCCGGACGAAGCGCTGGCGCTGCGGGAATCCATTCCCGCACATGTGAAACCTACCGAGCAGTGGCTGGCGTTCAACCAGCGTATCCAGCAAGGTGAGACCACGCTGAAGACGCTGAGCGAGCCGGAATATTACGATCCTGAGATTGTCCTCTTTGCTGACAGGCTGGATCGCTACACCGCGACGCCGGAGTTTCAGATGACCGCCCCGGATGGCACCACCTTTGTGACCCGGTTCGCCAGCGCAGAGTTCAACTATGCGACGCGCTGGATTTTATACAACGGCGATCAGCAGGTCGCAGCGTTTGCGCTGCCAGCTACCTGCCGTCCGGAAGGGTTCCTGGCCGCGCAGGCTAACGGCAGCCTGTTGACGCTGGCCCCGCAGGAGAGTCGCAGTTTCACGGTAACGACCGGGATAGCGCACTAAAGAGACTGTATGCGTCGCCGCGTTTACCCGTATGATAAGCATTCTGGGATTGAGCAGGAGCTTTCATGATTTGGTTAACGCTGGCGACGCTGGTTGTTGTTTTTGTAGTGGGTTTTCGGGTTTTGACCTCCGACTCCCGGCGGGCGGTACGCCGTCTGAGCGAGCGGCTGGGCACCACGCCGATGCCGGTTGAATCGATGATCGATCAGCTGGGCAAAGGAGCGGGTGCGGAGTACATTCAGTACCTCTCCCGTCCGGACGAGGCGCATCTGCAAAACGCGGCCCAGACGCTGCTGATCTGGCAGGCGTGTATTGTCGACAGCAGCGAGCAAAACCTCCACTACTGGCACCGGACGCTGCAAAAAGCGCGCCTTGCCGCGCCGCTTACCGACGCCCAGGTGCGTCTGGCGCTGGGCTTCCTGCGCGAGCTAGAGCCGGATGTAGCGGAGATCAACAATTTTCAGATGCGCTACAACGCCTTCTTTATGCCCGACGAGGGCGTGCACTGGCTGCATTGAGTACCGTAGCGCCGCCGGGCACATTCAATTGCACATTTCACTGTATAAGTTGCTAAAACGTTAAATGCGTCACACTGAGAATGTTACACTGCGCGACTTTACCGCAATGTGACGTTGCCTGGAGGCAAAATGAGTGAGCATTTACAGGGAAAACCCCACCCGGAACTGGCTCGGCCCAACTGGTCAGCCGTCTTCGCCGTCGCCTTTTGCGTGGCCTGCCTTATCACCGTGGAGTTTCTGCCGGTCAGCCTGCTGACGCCGATGGCGCTGGACTTAGGCATCTCTGAAGGCACCGCCGGGCAGTCGGTCACCATGACCGCCTTTGTGGCCATGTTCGCCAGCCTGTTTATCACCCAAACCATTCGCACCACCGACCGCCGCTATGTGGTGCTGATCTTCTCGGTGCTGCTAACCCTCTCCTGCCTGCTGGTGTCGTTTGCCAACAGCTTTACCCTGCTGCTGGTCGGGCGCGCCTGCTTAGGTCTCGCCCTCGGCGGTTTTTGGGCGATGTCCGCCTCGCTGACCATGCGCCTGGTGCCGACGCGGGTGGTGCCCAAGGCGCTGTCGGTGATTTTTGGCGCGGTGTCGATTGCGCTGGTAATCGCTGCGCCGCTGGGCAGCTTCCTCGGCGGCATCATTGGCTGGCGTAACGTCTTTAACGCGGCGGCGGTGATGGGGATCGTCTGTACGCTGTGGGTCTGGAAAGCGCTGCCTCCCTTGCCGGGCGAGCCGATGCAGCACAAGCAGAATATGTTTGGCATCCTGAAGCGTCCTGGGGTGCTGGCGGGAATGATCGCCATCTTTATGGCCTTTGCCGGTCAGTTTGCCTTCTTTACCTATATTCGCCCGGTTTATACCAGCATGGCGGGCTTTGATGTCGATGGCCTGACCCTGGTGCTGCTCAGCTTTGGTATTGCCAGCTTTATTGGCACCTCAATGTCGTCCGCGTTCCTGAAAAAATCGCTGAAAACGGCGCTGGCCGTTGCCCCCCTGGTGCTGGCCCTGAGTGCTCTGACGCTGATCCTCTGGGGCAGCGATAAAATCGTCGCCTCTGTGGTAGCGGTAGTGTGGGGATTAGCCTTTGCGCTGGTGCCGGTGGGCTGGTCAACGTGGATCACCCGCTCGCTGGCGGATCAGGCGGAAAAGGCTGGATCGATCCAGGTTGCGGTGATCCAGCTTGCCAATACCTGCGGCGCGGCGGTCGGCGGCTACGCACTCGATAACCTCGGCCTGCTCTCGCCGCTGGTGCTCTCCGGCAGCCTGATGCTGCTGACGGCGCTATTGGTGGCTGCGAAAGTACGCGTAAAAGGGTAATTGCTCTCTGCCCGGCTGGCGCTGCGCCGCCGGGCATGACGCTTTAACTACATCAGAACCACGCTTCCCACATCGCACCGACGTTGAACGAGTCCAGATTGCTCTCTTCCGTACCGTTTACCCGCGCGGTGCGATCGTTATCTACCTGACCACCAGTGACGTAGAAGCGCAGCATCGGACGGAACTCCGGTCCCATCGCAATCGAAATGTTCTGCGACAGGGTCAGCTTCCAGCCGTGGTTATCCCCGCCCTGATCGAAATCAACCCGCTGATAGCCCGCTTCCAGCCAGGTAGAGTGCACGTCGTTCCACCAGTACATCGGACGAACAATCGCGCCGTAGTTGCGGCGGTTATCCACGCTATTGGCATCGTTATCGTAGTCGTGGAAGGCGAGCAGGTACTCGATCTGTGCCTGCTGGGTAAACTTGTAGTTCCCCTCAAAGCTGGCGTAGATCGCCGTCAGATCGTCGGTTTTGTTGTAGACGCTGTTGTCTGAGTTGTCAGAGTAGCGGGCAATCACTTTGTTCACCCCTTTCTCACCGGTGTGGCTCAGCACTACGCCGCCCTGCCAGGCGTTCTTACGCTCGTCGGTATCCACCGCCTTCGAGTCGAAGCCGTAGTTGGCATATAGCTCCAGATCCAGCGGGCCGACCTTCATGCCGTGCACTTTAGAGGTAATGGCGTAGTTGCCTTTATCGCCGGTGCCGGAGCCGCCGGTACAGGTAATACGCGACGGGTTGCCCTCATCGTTCATCACTTCTGGACTACAGGACTCCACCGCCGCCACCGCTGCGACGTCAAACTGCACGCCGCCAATGTCGAAGTTTTTCACCCCTGCGCCCTGGCCGTCGTGGTTCATCCAGAAGTAGTCGTTGATACCCTGCTGCGGACGCTGGTGGAAGTCACGACCTGCCCACAGATAGGCGTTGGGATTAGACTCCAGAATATTGGTCACCCCGGCGTAGGCTTTTTTCAGGTTCACCTCGTCGCCCCAGTGATCGAACATCACGTTGATGTCCCAGATAGCGCCGTTATTGCCTTTAAAGGCTTTCGAGAGCTGGAATTCACCGCCGTTGCCTTCGTTGCCCAGACGACCGATGGCGGAGGAGCCGTTATAGGAGCCGTCAACGCCAACGAACTTCTGATCGCCGCCCTGGAACTGTGCCCCGTAGCGGGCATAGCCGGTAAATTTCACGCCGAAGGGGATCGCCATATCCGGCGACTGGGCCGCGGTTTGCGGCTCGGTAATCACATCAGCTTTCTTATCGATCGCCACATCCATTTTCTTCTGCCGCTCCGCAAGGGCTTTATCGACTGCTTTAGCCACAATCGCGTCGATCTGCTCCTGAGTAAACTCCTGGGCGCTGACTGAACCAGAGCAAAGGGCAGCCATCACCGCCAGCGCGACTGGAAGTTTTTTATTGATATTCATTTTTTGTCTCAATCTAATATATTATTTTTAGACAATAACTATCCCGCCGCTTGATGCGGAATAGTTGCGCTATCACCATTAATTGTGAGGTACAGATTACTTAAAACTGACTGACTATTTCTCCATAATAAATTAACGTTGATAGAGACGAATAATCTCTTCGGACAGTTCACGGGCCAGCAGCGACGTCATTAAGTGATCCTGGGCGTGAACCATAATTAAGGTCATCGGCTGGCGGGCTTCCCCGGCGTCCTGCTCGATCAGTTTGGTCTGCATATGGTGCGCCTGGCGAGCGTAGCCGTCCGCCTCGCGCAGCAGGCTGTTTGCCTCGTCAAAGTTACCCTCGCGCGCGGCGTGCAGCGCCTCGAAGCAGAGGCTGCGCGACTGGCCAGCGTTGACGATAATCTCCATGACGGCCTCTTCCAGTTCAATCATCTTATTGCTCCTCGTTAAATCCGTTATTGGCGGCGGTAGCGGCAAACCACTCTCCGCTGCGTTTTATTGTCCGCGTCTGGGTGGCTAAATCGAGCTGTACAAAACCGTAGCGGTTTTTATAGCCATTACACCATGACCAGTTATCAATAAACGTCCACATATGGTAACCGAGGCAGTGACAGCCCTCCTGAATACCCTTATGCAACCACTTCAAGTGGACGGAAACAAACTCAATCCGGTATTGATCGTTTATTTGTCCATGCTCAATAAAACGCTGCTCTTTTTCGACGCCCATGCCGTTCTCTGAAATAAAGCAGCGCGGGTTACCGTAATTAACGCGTAAATTAGTGAGAATGTCGTAAATACCCGGCTCGTATATTTCCCAGCCGCGATAGGGGTTCATTTTCCGGCCCGGCATCTCGTAATAATCAAACAGCCACTCCGGCATAAACGGCGAGGCCGGATTAACCGCGCTGTCGCGGCACTTCACGCGTCGCGGCTGGTAGTAGTTGATCCCCAGCAGGTCGATTTTACCGTCGGCAATCAAGGCGCTGTCCTCCGGGAGGCAAGCCGGCAGCTGATCGTACTGCTTGAGCAGCGCCACTAAGTCTGCCGGATACTCGCCAACCAGCACCGGGTCGAGGAAGCTGCGGTTAAACAGCAGATCGGCATGGTGCGCGGCAGTGAGATCCGCCGGATTGTTTGAGCGCGGATAGGACGGCGTCAGGTTGAGAACAATGCCGATCTCCCCTGGGTAATGCCCGGCGCGGTAGGCGCGAACCGCCGAGGCGTGCGCCAGCACCGTATGATAGGCCACCGTCGCCGCGCGTTTAAAATCCACCACGTTGGGGTAGTGGAAGTCATACAGGTAGCCGCCTTCCACCGGCACAATTGGCTCATTGAAGGTAAACCAGTGCAGCACCCGATCGCCGAACAGGTCGAAACAGATCTGCGCGTAGCGGCTAAACGCCTCTACCACCTCACGGTTCTCCCAGCCGCCTTTCTCCTGCATCACCATCGGCATATCAAAGTGGAACAGAGTAATAAAGGGGACGATCCCCTGGGCCAGCAGCTCATCAATAACATTGTTATAGAACGCCACCGCCTCAGGATTGACCTCGCCCACGCCGTCCGGGATCAGCCGCGACCAGCTCAGCGACGTACGGAAGCTGTTGTGGTTGAGCTGCTTGAGCAGGGCGATATCCTGCCGCCAGTTCTGGTAAAAGGTGGAGGTGTCCTGCGGGCCGACCTGCTGGTGAAAACGGTACGGCTGGCTCGCATACCAGTGGTCCCACGTTGTGGCACTTTTGCCGCCCTGCTGGCTCTGCCCTTCGGTTTGCAGCGCGGAGCTGGCGCTGCCCCACCAGAAGTGCTCTGGAAATGCGTATTTCATCTCTTTTCTCTCCCGTTAATTACTGACGCACGGTGCCAGCCAGCGGCGTCACGTCCTGCGCTTTCTGCTCTTCGGTTTTCAGCAGCGAACGCTCATAGGCCCGCAGGAATGGCAGGTACATCAGGGCGGACAGCACCATGCAGATCCCGCACATGATGACCGGACTCAGCGCCCAGTTAGCAGCCCAGGATGCGCCGATAGGGGCAGGCGTTGTCCACGGCGTTAGCGAGACCACCTGTGCCAGCCAGCCCAGTTTCGTTGCGGCATAGGCGAGGCAGGCGTTAATCATCGGCACGAAGACGAAGGGGATAAACAGCATCGGGTTCATGATGATCGGCGCGCCAAACAGAATCGGCTCGTTGATATTAAAGAAGCTCGGGACGATGCCCATTTTGCCGATGGTGCGCAGATGGGTAGCACGGCTACGCAGCAGCAGGAAGGCCAGCGGCAGGGTAGATCCAACGCCGCCAATCAGCAGGTAGTGATCCCAGAAGCCTTGCAGATAGATGTGAGGCAGCACCGTGCCCGCTGCCAGCGCGGCCTGGTTAGCAGAGAGGTTCGCCATCCAGAACGGGTTCATAATACCGGTAACGATCAGCGACCCGTGGATACCGGCAAACCAGAAGATCTGACACAGCAGGACAGAGAGCAGGATGGCAGGCAGCGAATCCGACGCCGAAACCAGCGGTTCCAGCAGGTGCATAATTGCCTGGGGCAGGATCATGCCGGTTTGCGCCTCGATAAACAGGTTCAGCGGGTGCAGCGTGCCGATAATCACCACCACCGGGATCAGGATCTCAAACGAGCGCGCCACGCCGGTGGGCACCTCTTTCGGCAGGCGGATAGTGATGTTGTTCTGCTTCAGCCACGCATAGACGCGGGTGGAGTAGATCGCGGTGATCAGCGCGGTAAAGATCCCCTGGCCCGACAGGTACTGGGTGGAGATTTTGCCGTCGGCATAGGGTGCAGCCACCAGCAGGAAGGCCATAAACGCCAGCAGCCCGGACATCACCGGATCGAGATTAAACTGCCGACCAAGGCTGGCACCGATCCCGACCGAGATAAAAAAGGTCATCACGCCCATGCTCAGGTTAAAGGGCAGCATCAGCTGTTCGCGATAGGTCTGGGAGAAGTCGAGCCAGCCGCGCGCGAAGCTGTTGGTGGTATCGGCGGAGAAGGGCGGGAAGATAAACACCAGCATGAAGGAGCCGATGATCATAAACGGCAGCGCGGCGGTAAAGCCATCGCGGATGGCGATGACATACTTCTGTTGCCCCAGACGTCCCGCCAGCGGCGTGATGGACTGCTCGATAACGGCAACCATGGATTGATATAACGAACTCATAGGAACACCCTTTTAGTGTGCCGCTTCGATGAGCGACAGAGCAAAGTCCAGCACCTTATCGCCGCGCTGCATACCGTAGTCCATTGGATTAATGGGCTGAACGGGAATGCCGTGGGCGGCAGCCTTTTCTGACAGCGAGTTAAGCATGTATTTTACCTGCGGTCCCAGCAGCACCACCTGGTAGCGTGGAAACTGCGTATCAAACTCCGCTACGCCGTAGGCATCGATCTCTACCGGTAAACCTCTTTCCTCAGCCGCTTCGACCATTTTCCTGACCAGCAGGCTCGTAGACATTCCTGCAGAGCAGCACAGCATGATCTTGTTCATTATCCCCATCCTCTAAATGTTAAAAGTTATTACAATGATGATTGGATATCATATGGAAACCGGTTTCCATCACTGAGACATCGAAGTGTGATACCCATCAAAGTCCGCAGGATATAGGGTAATTTTCCTGGATTTACATCACAGGTTTTATCGCTTACTACCCGCAATAAGTGATAAACGGAAAATCGGTTTCCATGGGAAATAGAATGCAGCTATACTGCTGCTGGCGATATTATGCTCCATGTTTTGCTTGTTTTTCGGGCTGTACATTCGGCCTGACAGGGGAAAAAGATGTCTACAATCAACGATGTATCACGTCTGGCGGGAGTATCTAAAGCAACCGTCTCGCGGGTGTTGAGTGGGTCACGCGGCGTCAAAGAGGCCAGCCGGCAGGCGGTATTAAAAGCCGTCGAAGAGCTAAACTACCGGCCTAACGTCATTGCTCAGTCTCTGCTCAGTCAGACCACCGGCTGCATTGGCGTCATCTGCGCCCAGGATAATATCAACCAGACTACTGGCTACCTCTACGCGCTGGAGAAGCACCTCAGCCAGCATCAGAAGCACCTGCTTTTGCGCTTTGCCAACAGCCGGTCAGAGGTGATTAGCGCCCTCGACGAGTTGACCTGCGGTCTCTGCGATGATGTCCTGATTATCGGCGCGCGTTTTCCGCTGAATAACCTTGGCTATGATGATGTGATTCTGGTGGACTGCGCGGAAGCCGATATGCCGAACAGTATTCAGTTCGATCACGCTTTCGCGGCGGAAACGGCCTGCAACTATTTGATTAGTCAGGGTCGACGCCAGATAGCGCTTATCCACCCGGACGTGAGCGGCTCCGCTGAGCGGGTGCTGCTGGGCTACAAGCACGCCCTGGAAAACAACTTCCTGCCCTTTAACCGTAACCTGGTGTTTATGGATTCTACCTCGGCCTCGGTTGCGCTCCAGGTGCTGCTTAACAACGCCACCACGCTGAACTTTAATGCCCTACTGGTCGCCGATGAGCAGGAGGCACAGCGGGTGATTACCCAGCTGCAGGCGTTTAATAAATCGGTACCGGGTGACATCATGGTCTTTAGCCTTGCTGGCTCCGTGCACCTGCCGGGGATCCCAACCATCCCGGCTATCGAATACTCAATGGACGCGATGGCGGCCCGCATCGTCAGCTGGCTGAGCGAAAAAACCCAGGACGTGCTGGGTGCATGCGTACTGCGCGGAGATCTCATTATTCCGGATATGCGCCAGCGCTAATCGGGCCTAAAATCATACCGTGCATACTGTATCGAAAGAGAACAAGAGCATGATTCGCCTTGAAGATGTGACGCTGTTTGTGCGTGCGGCGGCGCTGGGAAGTTTCTCCAACGCCGCACGGGAGGCCGATCTGCTCCCGGGTCAGGTAAGCGCTGCCGTTCACCGGCTGGAGCGCGATCTCGATAAGCGCCTCTTCGCCCGCTCTACGCGCAGCCTGCGGCTAACGGCAGAGGGGGAGACGTATCTGCCGTTCGCCCAGGAGTTGCTGGCCGTGATGCAGGCCGGGGAGGAGAGTCTGCACAGCGGTAATGACGAGCTACAGGGCGAGCTGAAGGTAGCGATGCCGTCGGATATCGGGCGCAACGTCCTGCTGCCGCCGATCACCCGCTTCTGCGACCAGCACCCGAAAATCACGCTGCGGCTCTCTCTCTCCGATCGGGTCAGCGATGTCTTTCGCGATCCGATAGACGTTGCCATTCGCTACGGCGTGCTGGATAACAGCAGCTACGTGGCACTGCCGCTCGCAGAGAACAACCGCCGCGTGCTGGCCGCTTCCCCGGCCTACCTTGAAAAGTACGGTCGGCCCGCCAGCCTTGACGAGGTGACGCAGCATCACTGCCTGCTATTTACTATGAACAGCCACGTCTACGACAAGTGGAGCTTCCCTGAGAACGGCGCCCGCCGCCAGCTAACGGTCAAAAGCCGCCTGCTCTGTGACGACGCCGACGTAGCGCGACGCTGGGCCGTAGAGGGCATGGGCATTGTCTATAAATCGTGGATAGACATCAGCGCCGACGTGCAGGCCGGACGGCTGGAGATACTGCTGCCCACTCACCCAGGGGAGGCCGCGCCGCTGAATCTCATCTGCCCGCACCGCAAACAGTTCTCTCCGGCTATTCGCCAGCTGCACAGCGTGCTGCGAGAGCATTTAACGGCGATCGCCGACCAACTGCCCTGTTGATAACACCGCAGGCGCTGCGTCAGGGGCGATCCGCATCCCGGACGGCGTGAATTTTTCCGCGAAAGATCCAGAATCCCCAGCTGTTGTAGAGAAGCGTAATCGGCACAAATGTACCGAAGGCGATAAGCATCAGCTTTTGCGTGGCGGGCGGGGCGGCGGCCTGAGTCAGCAGCAGGCCGGGCGGCAGAATGAACGGAAACACCGCCAGCAGCATGGCCCCAAACGCGGCGCAAAAGAGCGTGAGCGCCATGGCCAGCGGCAAGAATCCACGTTTGTGGCGTAGCGCGAGGATAAATCCCGCCAGCGCCAGCAGGGCAATAAGCGCCAGCGGCCCGCTGTAGCGCCATGCCAGCAAATGTAGCCGATAATTCTCATGAAGCTGCGTTGTCCAGATAACCAGCCCGGCCAGCAGCGCGGTGGTAAACAGCGCCAGCCGTATCGCCTGACGTCGGCTCCATGCGGCCAGCTCGCCTTCGCAGCGCCACACCAGCCAGCAGGCACCGAGCAGCGCATACCCCACGGTGAGTGAAACCGCGCAGTAGAGCGAAAACGGTGAAAGCCACGCCAGAGGGCCACCGGTGAACTGTTCGCCGTTATGCGCTACTCCCTCAATCCATGCCCCCATTGTCGCGCCCTGGCTCAGCGATACCATCCAGGAGCCGCCGATAAACAGCGCGTCGAACAGCGCCGGGTGCTGATGACGGAACTCTATCGCCATGCCGCGCACGATCAGCGCCAGCAGCATGATATAGACCGGTAGATAGAGGGCGCTGTAAAGGATGCTGAAGGCGACCGGGAAAAGCGCCAGCATCGCGCCTGCGGTCAGCACCAGCCAGGTTTCGTTCCCGTCCCATACCGGCAGAAGAGAGATGTTCATCTGCTGGCGCGCCTCCGACGACTGAAACGGCGCGAGGAGGCCGACGCCGAGATCGGTGCCGTCCAGCACCACGTAAACCAGCACACCGAAGGCCAGAGCGATGGCGCTAAGCAGCGTTAACGGTGGCATAGAAAGGATGGCCTCAAGCATCGTAGCGCCCCCTTATGCTCTGCGGCGTAATACCGCGTCCGGTCTGCTCCGCCACTTCCGCATTTGGCTCTCTTTCATTGTGCGACGGCGGCCTGCCAAGCAGACGCAGCAAAAACCACAGCCCGATGGCAAAGATAAGCAGATACACGATCAGGATGGCAAAGAACGAGGTCAGCACCAGCGAGGGAGCAACAGGGGAAACGCTGTGTGCGGTGCGCAACACGCCGTAAACCGTCCAGGGCTGGCGTCCGGTCTCGGTCACAAACCACCCGGCGAGCATAGCGAAAAAGCCCGCTGGCGCCATCCATACCATGCCGCGTTGTAGCCTGCGGGAGATCCATAGCCTGCCGCGCAGGCGCACGATCAGCCCGGCCGCGCCGAAAAAGAGCATCAGCAGCCCAAGCCCCACCATCGCGCGAAAAGCGAAAAACACGCCGGGCACCCAGGGGAGTTCATCACGCGGATACTGGTTCAGGCTGTGAATGGTGCCGGTGAGGTTGTGGCGCAGGTAGAGCGAGCCGATATTTGGAATGGCCAGTTCAACGTGGTTGCGCTGCGCCTGCATATCCGGAATGGCGAAAAGCCGTAGCGGCTCGCCTTCGCCGGGCGGCGGCGGGTTCCAGCTACCTTCCATTGCCGCCAGCTTCACCGGCTGATGGTCGCGCGTGTTTTCACCATGCAGATCGCCTACCACAACCTGAACCGGGGTGATGACCAGCAGCAGCCACAGGCCCCAGGAGAACATAAGCCGCGCGCCATGATTATCCGGACGTCTTAGCAGGTGCCAGGCTCCTGCTGCGGCGACAAGGCAGGCGGTGGCAAGCATCGCCGCCAGCGTCATGTGGACAAAACGCCAGGGGAAAGAGGGGTTAAAGATTACCGCCCACCAGTCGACGGGCTGAAAACGGCCATCCGCGCCGGTGATAAAACCCGCAGGCGTCTGCATCCACGAGTTAGCGGAGAGGATCCAGAAGGCGCTGAAGATCGACCCGACGGCCACCATGCAGGTGGCGAAAAAGTGCACGCAGGGGCGCACCTTGCCCATACCGAAGAGCACCACCCCCATAAAGCCAGCTTCAAGAAAAAAGGCGACCAGCACCTCCATGTACATCATCGGCCCCATCACTGCACCAGCACGGTTTGCCAGCGTGCCCCAGTTGGTGCCGAACTGAAACTCCATCAGCACGCCGGTTACCACGCCCACCGCGACGTTCAGCGCGAATACCTTGCTCCAGTATTTGTAGAGATCGCGATAAACGCGCTGTTTACGCCACAGCCACAGCCCCTCCAGCAGCATCAGCCACTGGGCGAGGCCGATGGTGAAGGCCGCCAGCACAATGTGAAAGCCGATGGTAAAGGCGAACTGACTGCGTGCCAGCCACAAAGCCGTCTCCTGGCTTAACATGCGTCCTCCACGGAAGCTTAAGCGTCGCTGGGTTTGCCGCTAAACGAGGAGATGGGCTTGTCCACCTCCTCCTCCATCCGGCGCGAAAAGGCCTTCATGCCGTTAAGCAGCGGCATGAGAGAGTGCCAGAGCTCGTCGTCATGCAGCATCTTCCAGGCACCGCGCGCCCCCGGTGCACTGCCGTTCGCGCTTTGCGACTGCTCTTCCTCATGGCCTTCGCGGCTCAGTTCGGCCATAAAATCCCGCAGGCCGAAGGCGAGCTTGTACATGCGCTCCGGCGGGATGGTAGAGAGCGCCATCAGCAGCACGGAGATATTCTGAATAACGTTCAGCGAGCCTTTGCGGCTCAGGCCGTCGACAATCACCTTGAGCCAGTCGTTGTTGCTGGCCACCATGTCGTTGGCCAGGCGCAGCACGCCATGCTCATGCAGCGTCTGCAGCAGACGCTGCAGCTCTTCCTCGGCGGTGGGGCCGATGACTGGCGGCTCCACCTGATAATCAATCGCTTTAGCCATTAAAATTTCTCCGGATGCGGGGCCTGTTCAGGCGGTAGGCGATAGTCGTCGCGCTGCCACTTCTCCTCAACCTGCACGTGCGGTATCGGCGTGCGATTACCGTAGCGGAAGTTGTGCCGCGGCAGCGGGGAAGGGTGCGGCTCGCGTGAAAGCTTCTCCAGCCGGATAGCGATCTCTTTATAAGCCGGGGTGTTGACGTCCGGGTCGTGATGTTCACCCGTCAGCAGGTTAATGCCCGGCTTACCCTGGTGAATAGAGATAAACAGCGTGCCGCCCGCCACGCGATCGGTGACAACCACGGGCACTTCGAGCGAGCCGCGCCGCGAGGTGAGTTGCACCCAGTCGCCCTCTGCAAGACCGCGCTGGGCGGCAAGCTCAGGGCTAATTTCCACAAACCAGTCCGGTGACAGCGAGGTCGTGCGCCCACCGCGCCCGCTCTGGTTGGTTGCCTGGAAATGCTCCAGCATGCGGCCGTTGTTGAGCGTCAGGTCATACTGCTCATCGGGGACTTCCTGCGGCGGCTGCCACGCAAGCGGGTAAAGCACAGCGTGCTTGTCGGGGAATTTAAAACCGTCGGTATACAGCAGTGGCGTGCTCTCGCCATCGGGCTTCACCGGCCAGAGCTGCGAATTCCACCCCTCCAGCCGCTCATAGCTCACGCCAGCGAAAAGGGGGGCGATGCGCGCCGCTTCGGCCATAATCTGCGACGGATGCGTATAGCCCCAGTCGTGTCCCATGCGGGCGGCAAGCTCGGTGAGAATGCGCCAGTCCGGTCGGCTATCACCAAGCGGCTTCAGCGCCTCGTAAAAGCGCTGAATGCGCCGCTCGGTGTTGACGTAGGTGCCCTCTTTTTCCACGCTGGGGCAGGCTGGCAGCACTACGTCGGCGAACTGCGCCGTGCGGCTGAAGAAGAGATCCTGCACCACCAGAAAATCGAGGTTGGTAAAACCCTCGTGAACGCTGGTGGTGTCGGCGTCGGCAAAGGAGGTCTCTTCGCCAATCACATACATGGCGCGAATTTGTTTCGTGCGCGCGTGTTGAACCATCTCGAAGTTATCCGAGCCCGCCTCCAGCGACAGCCGCTCCGGCTCGACGCCCCAGGCGCGCGCCCACTTCTCGCGCACGCTCTCATCGGTTACCGACTCGTAGCCGGGGTAGTAATCTTTCAGGCAGCCGAAGTCGCTCGCCCCCTGCACGTTGTTGTGGCCGCGCATCGGGTAGCCGCCGGTGCCGGGCCGGCCATAGTTGCCGGTCACCAGCAGCAGGTTAGAGAGCGCGGTGCTGGCATCGGCACCGTGGCTGTGCTGGGTAATACCCATCGCCCAGACGATGCAGACGGCGCTTGCCTTACCGATCAGCTCGGCGGCGGCAGTGAGTTCTTCAATGGCAAGCCCCGTGATCTCCGCTGCGAATTCCAGCGTGAAGGGCGCCAGCGACTGGCGATACTCCTCCACCTGGTTGACCCGCGCAGCCAGAAACGCCTCGTCGGCATAGCCGTTATCAAACATATAGCGGGCCATCGCCGAGGCCCATACCATGTCAGTGCCGGAACGGGCGCGCAGGTGCAGGTCGGCGCGCTCGGCCATCTCATGACGGCGCGGGTCGACGACCAGCAGCTTCTGACCATGATGCTTTTTCGCTGCTTTCAGCTTTGCGGCGATTACCGGGTGGTTTTCAGCTGTATTGCTGCCGACGATGATCACCAGGTCCGCCTTCTGCAGATCCTCTATCGTGCCCGCGTCGCCGCCGTAGCCTACGGTGCGGAATAATCCTTGGGTAGCAGGGTTCTGGCAGTAGCGGGAGGAGTTATCCACGCTGTTGGTGCCGATAATCAGGCGGGCGATCTTCTGCGTCAGGTAGGCCTCTTCGTTGCTGCCTTTGCTGGAGCCGATAAAGCCGATGCTCTGCGGGCCATGCTGGTCGCGAATATGCAGCAGGCGGCGCGCCACCAGCTCCAGCGCTTCGTCCCAGCTCGCTTCGCGAAAGCGGTCGTTTTCACGAATCAGCGGCGTGGTGAGACGCTCTTTATCGTTAATAAAATCCCAGGCAAACTTGCCCTTCACGCAGGTAGAGATGCCGTTGGCGGGGGCCTCGGCCATCGGCTGCACTTTTAGCACGTGACGGTCGCGGGTCCAGATCTCAAAGCTACAGCCTACGCCGCAATAGGTGCAGACGGTTTTGGTGCGCTTGATCTCCGGCTGACGCCAGTGCATGTCCATCACCGAAATACCGGTGACGATTTCCGCGCCGGTGCTGTTTTCTACCGCCTTCACCAGATCGATCATGGGCCGCTTAAGCGACTGTTTCATACTGGTAAACGGCCCGGCGTCCGGCTGCATGGTTTTCTCAAGCAGCGCATTGCAGGGACAGACGGTAACGCAGTGGCCGCAGCTGACGCAGCTCGATCCGGCGATGGTTTCACCGCCGTCCCACAGCACGCGCGGGTGTTCCATGGTGTAGTCGATGCTTAGCGTTTCGTTCACCTCCACGTTCTGGCACGCCTCCACGCAGCGGCCGCAGAGAATGCACTGGTCGGGATCGTAGGTGTAGAACGGGTTGGAGTGATCTTTCACGTAGGGCTTGCGCTGGTATTCATAGCGCTGAATGGGGATATGCATATCCGCCATGGTGTTGTGCAGCGTGCAGTCGCCGGTATTGTGTTCGCAGACGGTGCAGTAGAGCTCATGCTTCGCCAGCAGGCGGTCCATTCCTTCGTGCTGTGCCGCCTCGGCAAGCGGCGTGCGGCTCGCTATCTCCATGCCTTCGGCGCTTTTAAGCGTGCAGCCGCGCACCAGTTCGCCATTGTACTCCACCCAGCAGACGTCGCAGGTTTGCATGGGTTCAAGGGAGGGGTGATAGCAGACATGGGGCAGTTTCAGGCCGCCCGCGGTGAGAAAATCGATTAACGGGACGTTCGACGGGCCAGTAACCGGCCTCCCGTCGTAAAACAGGGTACACAGGGGTTCGCTCATTTTACTTCCTCAACCTTGCCAGTGGCCGTCGGCAAACCACACCGCAGCAGAGTGAAGGCGTCTTTTCCTGCAGGACGCGCCTTCGTTATTGTCGTTTAAAGGTAGCTAGGGTTAAGAGGGTTCGCCAGGCGAGGAAGGTTTTCCTGACGGCGCCACCTGCCGCTACAGGTGGCGCATTTTTAGTCAGAACGTTTCTTGTGGGATCAGCGTTTGAGCAGTGGTTTTGAGCAGCACCCACAGCAGGATAGCGCCGACCACGTCGAAGCCGGAGAGCACGGCAAACAGGGGGCTAAAGCCGACGGTATCGGCCAGCGCGCCCACCACCAGGGCAAACAGGGTGCTCGCCGTCCAGGCCGCCATGCCGGTAAAGCCGTTAGCGGTCGCTACTTCGTTGGAGTCAAACATATCTGAAGAGAGGGTAATCAGCGCTCCGGAGAGCGACTGATGGGCAAACCCACCGACGCACAGCAGACCAATCGCCACCATCGGGCTGCCGAACAGCCCTACTAGGCCCGGCAGGATCATCAGCGCTGCGCCCATGGTCACCACCAGTTTACGGGAGACGATAATGTTAACGCCGAACAGTTTCTGGAACATTCCCGGCAGATAGCCGCCCACGATGCAGCCTACGTCGGCAAACAGCATCGGGATCCAGGCAAACATGGCGATATCCTTCAGGCTAAAGCCGTAGGTGTGCACCATAAACAGCGGGATCCAGGCGTTAAAGGTTCCCCATGCTGGTTCGGCTAAAAAGCGCGGCAGCGCGATGCCCCAGAACTTACGCTGTTTCAGCAGATGGCCAATGCGCACCTTCTCCACATGCTCCTTCTCCGGCTGTCCACCGGTGATGTAGAGGTACTCTTCGTTGGAGAGGGATTTAGCCTTTGCCGGGCGGTTATAGGTGAAGTACCAGCCCACCGCCCACAGCACGCTGGAGACGCCGACAATGATAAAGGCCAGCCGCCAGTCGCGCATAAAGATCGCCCAGGCCACCAGCGGAGGCGCAATTACCGCGCCGATAGAGGAGCCAACGTTAAAGTATCCCACCGCCACCGAGCGCTCGCGATCCGGGAACCACTCGGTCACCGCTTTCAGTCCGGCGGGGATCATCGCGCTTTCGGCAAAGCCGCCGAGGCCGCGGAAGAACGCCAGTCCTGTCCAGCTGGTAGAGAACGATGCGCCGATGCAGAACACGCCCCACAGCACGCCAAAGATGGTGTAGCCCATTTTGGTGCCGAGTGAATCCAGGATATACCCCGCGATTGGCTGAGCGATGGTATAGCAGGCGGAGAAGGTAGCAATAATCCAGGAGTATTGCTGCGTAGTGATGTGCAGATCGTTTTGTAGCGTGGGGGCCGCCGCCGAAATGGTGTTTCTGGTTAAATAGCAAAGAACGGTACCGAGCGTCACCAGCGAAACCATAAACCAGCGCATATGACCTGTTTTGCGCATACATACCTCTTTTTTAATGCAATAGACTGGCTGACCGCTGCAAGGCAGCAGGCAAAGAATCGAATAGAGATAGAGAGGAAACGCGGCGCTACAAAGAGCGTCGGAGAGTAATCAGCGCCCGGCCTTGGGCTTGTATTTGTTATCTTGCTCACACTTCGCAGGCATGATGAACCGTTGTTTCACTATTTTTTGTGATCTAACTCAATTTAGGTGGCAAGTTGTGCCAGAGGGGTTTTGGTGTGTGATCGGCATCACACTTTAGGAGTAGAAATAGATGCTTTGTCGACTGCAAACCGCACCGCGCTTTCGTAGGCCGGGCAAACGCAGTGCCGCCCGGCATTGTTGCGTCAACATAGTAACGCCCGGTGGCGCTACGCTTACCGGGCCTACATATCACACTGTGCTAACGTAGTGATGGGTAACGGCAGTTATCCCAAGAGATATCTTTCATCAGCCCGTTCAGGCCCGCCGTTGTAAAAGTAGTGGCATCGCTGGCACTCCCCATCATCAACACTTTAAAGCTCGTGTTGGAAGAGGCTTTAAGCGCGTTAAATAGCTCTTCTCCGGCAGAGTAATCCTTCTGACCGACCTGGAAAGCCAACTGGTTCATAGGATTATCTGAAGATGTCAGGCTGCCGTCTTGTCCATAGGCAACGGTAAAATCGCCGTTTTGGCAGGCCATCACAATTTGCGTGCCGGCTGCATTGGTCGTACTGAATTCGATAGTGCTGGCGTTGCGGGTAATATTCCAGCCGCCGCTCTGCGCTTCGGTAACGTCAGGCTTATTATTTTCCGGGTTAGCCAGATCGATAACATCATCGCGATCGGTGAACTTAACGAGCGTTTTATCCCGGTAGGTTAATTTCACCGGCCACTGTACCCTCGATCCGGTATCGGCTTCGGTATAGTCAATTTCATACGGCGTCTCTGGTGAGTCAGCTCTGACGCCGCCGCCGGTGACAGATAAAACCGAGCCACATTTGGGTGGTGATTTTTTATACTGGTTGATAATATCGCAGCCATTTGCTTTTAAATGGGCGACAATCTCGGGATCGGCTTTTTTAACGCCCACGGTCTTAATGACCGGCACTTTTACAGGGTGCAGCGGGGTAAATTGTACCGAGTCATCACGTCGGGTAGGATCGTCTCCCTGAAGTGAGAGATAAACAGGGCAGTCTGCATCTCCGACATGGCAGGCTTTAGCGACCGTACTTTTTAAAGGCCAGCCGTTAAAACCAACGTACTCAGCGCCGACCTCATCTTTACACCATGTTCTGTCCATCGTGAGCGTGCGGGTAGTATGCGGAACCTTAACGGTAGATATTACACAGGTGACAGCTTTAACCGGTTTGCCATCATCCCGAACGGTTGAGTGTTGAATATCATCAGGAGAAAATGGGGCGATACCTGTGGTATCAAAACCCTCTTTCTGTAAATTATTAATGTTCAACGCATCCTGCATATTGCCGGGGCGGACTTTCCCCATCGCGTCGATCATTTTATCGTTTACCGCTTTGAGATCGTTGCTACCTTTTTCATTCAGGAAAAAGGTGTAGCGCTCAGGGTGAATATCCCCATAGACCTTCATTGCTGATGCTAGCGAAGGGATGATTAGCGCGGCGGCACCGAATGACAATGTAATAAATCTATACATGGCTTCCTTTCCTGTTAATGGTTAATACAGTCCTGCCATGAGACATCTGCAAGCGCCTGCGTCAGCCCCTTGGCACTGAATTTTTTGGAGATCGCGGCGTTCATAGAGGTAACCGCTATTTTCCCTTCCTCACCGGCATTTTTCAGCGCGGTAAACGCGGCTTCCTCCAGCGGATAGCCCGTGCCGTTAATCTTCAGTCCCGGCTCGGCCAGTCCGGTTGTCGATGAAACCCGGTAATCTTCTGCCGGGACGCTGTAACCCACCGCCAGTTTCCCGTTGCCACAGGTCAGCGTAAGCACTTCTCCCGCTGTGTTTTGCGTATTTATTTCAAACTCCATGCCGCTGATATTGCCGTACCACGCGTCCCACTGCTGCTCGGCCACGGTCGCCATGACGGATGAACAGAGAGTGAACCCACAGAATAACAGCAGGCCTTTTAGCATCTTACCAGGCATCGATTTCTCCTTGAAAATCAGTAAATTTTCATCTTGTCACGATCGTTAACGGCCTGGGGCAATGAAACTTAAGCGGTATCTTTAAGGGACTATCAGATCCAGGTATCGCGCTACCGTAACGTGAGGCGTGGCGCGTTTTGGCGGGCAATTGGCTATCCGCAGTTAGCCGCTGTTTACATAAATCTATTGTTCCGAGCAGAGGTGACGAACTGTCATCAGGAATTGATGAGCAGTGGTTTCCCAAAGCTCGGGAGGAAAATCAAAATTGTATTTATTCTTGAACTCCCCTTCGACGTCATCGCCATAGGCGGATATAAAATCATCTATCTCTTCTATGAGATCTTTTAGCATCCAGCCCGGAGATGATTTCTTGAATAATCTTACTATTCCTTCAATCGTGTCCTCACCATCATTGATAATATCGGCATCCTGGTTGAAGTAACCAAAAATGAGCTGGTCAAGAAAATGGAAGTTTTGCACTTTTTACCTCATATATCTGGGAGCGCTGTAAGAATATAATAGGGTTTGCCGTTATGCTCTTGAAATTCAATGACAAGAGAGACTTTATGACGCCACGGTTACTAAAGAGCGCTTTTGATATTCCCTCCTTTAGTAGCCTCCATCATGCTAATGTCATGGCATGACAAGTGACGGTAAGGAATTCTGATGTGAAGCGCACTATCGGCGGGGTACTGTTTCTTCTTTTCGCGCTGTGCCAGCCAGCACGGGCAATCAACACTGAGGGGCTACAAGCCTTCCTGAAGCAGGAGGAGACACGCCTGCCGGGTAAGATTGGCATGTCCATCGTCAACGCCGACGGCCAGCCGATCTTTGGCTATCGCCAGAGCGAACGCTTCCCGTTAACCAGCACTTTCAAAGTCCTTGCCTGCGCCGCGCTACTTGATCGTCTGCACAAGACCGCTGGCTCGCTGAATGAGACGGTCACCATTAAACCTGACGAACTACTAAGCTACTCTCCGATCACCAAAAACTACGTTGCTCCGGCGACTATTACGCTGCAAACCCTGTGTTCGGCGGCGGTAAGCTATAGCGATAATACAGCGGGCAACAGCATTCTGGCTTACCTTGGCGGTCCTGATGCAATAACGCGTTTTATGCGTGAGAGTGGCGACGACGTCACCCGATTGGATCGCACCGAGCCGACCCTCAATGAGGCCACGCCAGGGGATGCGCGCGATACCTCCACGCCGGAACGTATGGCAGCCGGGCTGCATACGCTGCTGGCGACGCCGCGTTTAACTGCGCCGCACCGGGAGATGCTGGAGAAGTGGATGCGGGATGACAAGGTGGCTGACAACCTGCTGCGCGCCGCTCTGCCTAAAGACTGGACCATCGCGGATAAAACGGGTGCAGGCGGTTACGGCTCAAGGGCGATTATTGCTGCTGTCTATCCCAAGGGGGCACAACCTGTCTATATGGCGATCTACATTACTCAGACTGATGCCGAAATGAAGGTGAGCGACGGAGTGATTAAGAGAATTGGGGAGAAGGTGTTCAGGTGATCGGGAAGCAACCGCTGTGCTTTCAATAGCACAGCGGCATAAAATATTTTAATGGTTTGGTTATTGTTTAAGACTAACTTCTGGGCTCTTTTTCCCACTGAAGCAACGCAGCGATATCCTTCTCACCTTCGGCTTCTTTTAAGCGCCGTTGTTGCTCGGCAAATTGACTATATTCTGCCTGCGCTTTTTCATCGGCCAATTTCTTGCTGATTTTACCGGTACCTTGTAAGACATCTCGGTCGTTAAATTGCAGGAACTGATCTAGCTTGTCTTGCCAGTCATGGAGAAAGATCTGCTTACGGCGACGGGCCTGATCCTCGGCAAAATCCAGCCACATGTTAACTACGCGGTTAAGTTCACTGACCTCATCTTGGTTAAGGTAGTTTTTAGCTACCGTTACATCGCATTTGCGTACCTCGTCGCCTTTGTAATTGATTAAGCCCATATTCGGTTTATTGGCCTCAGCACGTTTGTAGATGAGTTCGGCGGCAGTGTGGCCGGTACAGGCGAAATGCAGCTTATTCTGGATAGTTTGGAAAAACTGCGTGGTTTCCTTCAGGAAGGGCTGATAGTCGGCGGCTAACGCAAAGATCTCCCGTACCCGCAGATACACCCGCCGTTCGCTGGCACGGATATCACGGATGCGTTCCAGCATCTCATCAAAGTAGTCAGGCACAACGGATGAACCAACGGGCGGGGTTTTCAACCGCTCATCATCCATCACAAAACCTTTGATCAGATATTCCTGGAGCGTTTGGGTTGCCCATTGACGGAATTGGACGCCGCGAGGAGAGCGGACGCGGTAGCCAACGGCGAGGATAACTGGCAGGCTGTAGTGTAGTCTGTTGCGATTTACCCGACGATTACCTTCCTGTTGAACTTGTAAGTAAGACTTACAGGTTGCGTTTTGTTCAAGTTCGCCTTCTTCGTAGATCGCTTTAATGTGCTGTGTAACGGCTTGAGGGCTGATCTGATAAAGGCTTGCGATGGTTGCCTGAGATAGCCATAGTGTTTCTTGCTCAAAGCGACATTCAACATGCACTTCGCCGTCATCGCTGGCAAACATAATAAATTCGCCTGCTGGCGATTGCGTTAAGTTTCCATCCGCCATAACACCCCTCACGTTAGCTTGTTTGAGCACGTATCAATCTGCATAGTATGCCAGAGATTGAGGGTGAATCTTGCTGCGATAGCACTTATCGTTCATTGCATTAAACAACGTTGCGACTCCCGGCCATCAGGCCGGGAGTCGCAACTTATCCAATCATTTCTCGTTTGATTATCGGTAGGGAGAGCATGATTCTTTCTAACTGGTGAAGCCGCTGACAAGAGTGGCCTAAAATTGAAGGCTTACGTATTCCTCGTATTAATATCATAGCTATCTTGTTGCATTTGTTCAGTTGCGGCGCTAGTGTCATTAAAGGGAATGTTTGTTATAGTCATAGGCAAAGATGTTTTACCTTTAAGTATATCCTCAAGTCCTTTAAGAATATTTGCTTGGGTAGTCTCCAGGTCACCATGAGCGACGGGTCTATAGCAATCTCTTTGTAATTGGACTTTATCGAAGTCATAATTCATTGCTTGAGATATTGTATAAAGTAGTTCTGTGAATAGATCATCCGATTTTGAAACCCATATATTTATATCTGGATATTCTTTTCCTTTATTTAGATGATCGTTATAGCTTTTCCATGCATGTGTAACAGCTTGTTCTTTATTTGTTTGGTACTTAGTTTTTATTAAAGGTATTTTACGGCCATAAAACTCTATATCTATCATGTTTAAGGCTTGAACATGATCTCGGTGTAACCTTTGCGATCTTGTCGACATGAGAGTTCTAAATATGTGCAAGCGGTTTTGCTTTTTATCGCGAAATTGTTCTAAGGTCTTTTGTATTTGCACTGATAATATTGGACCGATAATAACTGCGGCTGTCATAATTATATCTTTATTTTCCATTCCAAAAATAGCACTCATTGTTTCACCTTTTTAAAATTGTAAGGTTAAAGGTATTGAATGAATTAAATAGTAATGAAAAAGGTATGGCCATTTCTTAATTTTGGCGGAAGATCACAGGAGTCGAACCTGCCCGGGGCCGCTGGCGGTCCCAACTGGATTTGAAGTCCAGCCGCCTCACCGGAGACGACGATCTTCCGCGCCTGCATTGCTACATGGAGGCGGGCGCATTATAGCTACTTTCCCGCCTTTACACACATCTATTAGCGCTTTTTTCACTGTCCCGTTTCGTTGCCACCCGCCATTTTGGTTAAAACCCCATAGTTTCCGAAAGTTACAATCAAACCCGCCGGTTTAGCCTACCGCGATCACAGAAAACAAGAATCGTAATTTGATAACCAGAAAACGGAATACCCGCGCCAGGAGGGATGGTTTACAACGACTTTAACCGGTCTCAGCACGCTTTGTTACTGAAGGATAAGAAGAATGAACAGTCAGATTATCTCTGTGAAGGAGAAGATAGGCTACGGCATGGGCGACGCCGCCAGCCATATCATCTTTGATAATGTCATGCTGTACATGATGTTTTTCTACACCGACATCTTTGGTATTCCCGCTGGCTTTGTCGGCACCATGTTCCTGCTGGCCCGCGCCCTGGACGCCATCTCCGACCCCTGCATGGGCCTGATTGCTGACCGTACCCGCAGCCGCTGGGGCAAGTTCCGCCCGTGGATTTTGTTCGGCGCTATCCCCTTCGGTGTCGTCTGCGTGCTCGCCTACACCACGCCGGACCTCAGCCACAGCGGCAAACTGGTCTACGCCGCCGTGACCTACACGCTGCTAACGCTGCTCTACACTGTAGTTAATATCCCCTACTGCGCCCTCGGCGGGGTGATCACCAATGACCCCACTCAGCGCATCTCGCTCCAGTCCTGGCGCTTCGTGCTGGCAACGGCGGGCGGCATGCTCTCTACGGTGCTGATGATGCCGCTGGTGCATCTCATCGGCGGGGATGATAAAGCGCTGGGCTTCCAGGGCGGCATCGCGGTGCTCTCGGTGGTGGCGTTCCTGATGCTCGCCTTCTGCTTCTTTACCACCCGCGAACGTATTCAGGTACCGCCGAGCACCACCCCGATGCGGGAAGACCTGCGCGATATCTGGAACAACGACCAGTGGCGCATCGTCGGCTTCCTGACGCTGCTAAACATCCTCGCAGTCTGCGTGCGCGGCGGGGCGATGATGTACTACGTCACCTGGATCCTCGGCCAGCCGGAACTGTTCGTTGCCTTCCTTACCACCTACTGCGTTGGCAACCTGATCGGCAGCGCGCTGGCGAAGCCGCTTACCGACTGGAAGTGCAAGGTCAGCGTCTTCTGGTGGACTAACGCGGCGCTGGCGGTGCTGAGCGTAGCGATGTTCTTTGTGCCGATGAGCGCCAGCCTCACTATGTTTGGTTTTATCTTCGTGATTGGTGTTCTGCATCAGCTGGTAACGCCGATCCAGTGGGTCATGATGTCCGACACCGTCGACTACGGCGAGTGGTGCAATGGCAAACGCCTGACCGGGATCAGTTTCGCCGGCACGCTGTTTGTACTGAAGCTGGGCCTGGCCCTCGGCGGAGCGATGATCGGCTGGGCGCTGGCGGGCGGCGGCTACGATGCGACGGCAAAAGCGCAGAATGGCACCACCATCACCATCATTATTGCCCTCTTTACCCTCGTCCCGGCGGTCTGCTATCTGCTGAGCGCCATTATTGCCAAACGCTTCTACACCCTGAAGACCCCTTTCCTGACCGCCATGATGCAGCAGCTCGCCGTGGGCGCACGCCGCAACCAGCAGGAATTTGACCAGGAATCGATCGGCAAAGAATTAACGCATTAAAAGGAACAGACCATGAAAATCAGTGATGGAAACTGGCTTATTCAATCCGGCCTTAACGTGATCTCTCCCGTGCAGGTCTTTGACGTGGAGCAGCAGGGCAACGAGCTGTTGATCCACGCCGCCCCGCGTGACGTCCGTGAGCGGACGTGGCAGCTGGATACGCCACTCTTTACCCTGCGCCTCTTCTCGCCGCAGGAGGGCGTGATCGGCGTGCGGATGGAACACTTCCAGGGCGCGTTGGATAACGGCCCGCACTACCCGCTGAACCTTCAGTCAGACGTAGAGATCGAGCTGCAAAACAGCGAGGCGTTCGCTTCCCTGACCTCCGGCAATCTCACCGCGCGGCTCACTAAAGGCGAAACCTGGTCGCTGGATTTTCTCCGCAACGGCGTGCGGATCACCGGCAGCCAGCTGAAGAACAGCGGTTACGTGCAGGATGTGCATCACGGTAAAAACTACCTTTTCGAGCGACTGGATCTGGGCGTGGGAGAGGCTGTCTATGGCCTTGGCGAGCGCTTTACCGCCCTGGTGCGCAACGGCCAAACGGTAGAGACCTGGAACCGTGACGGCGGCACCAGCACCGAGCAGGCGTATAAGAATATCCCCTTCTACCTTACCAATCGCGGCTACGGCGTGCTGGTGAATCACCCCGAGTGTGTCTCCTTTGAGGTGGGATCGGAGAAGGTGTCGAAGGTGCAGTTCAGCGTTGAGGGTGAGCACCTTGAGTACTTCGTGATCGATGGTCCAACGCCGAAAGAGGTGCTTAACCGCTACACGCAGCTCTCCGGCCGTCCGGCGCTGCCGCCCGCATGGTCGTTTGGTCTCTGGCTCACCACCTCGTTTACCACTAACTACGACGAGGCCACGGTAAACAGCTTTATTGACGGCATGGCCGAGCGCAATCTGCCTCTGCACGTCTTCCACTTCGACTGCTTCTGGATGAAAGCCTTCCAGTGGTGCGATTTTCAGTGGGACCCGGTGACCTTCCCGGATCCAGAGGGGATGATCCGCCGCCTGAAGGCGAAAGGGTTGAAAATCTGCGTCTGGATCAACCCCTACATCGGTCAGAAGTCCCCGCGCTTTAAGGAGCTGAAGGAAAAAGGCTACCTGCTCAAACGCCCGGATGGCTCGCTCTGGCAGTGGGACAAGTGGCAGCCGGGGCTGGCTATCTATGACTTTACCAATCCTGAAGCCTGCCGTTGGTACGCCGACGAGCTGAAGAAGCTGGTGGCGATCGGCGTCGACTGCTTCAAGACCGATTTTGGTGAACGGATTCCTACCGACGTACAGTGGTTCGACGGATCCGATCCGCAGAAGATGCACAACCACTATGCCTATATCTACAACGAACTGGTGTGGAACGTGCTGAAAGAGACGGTGGGCGAGCGCGAGGCGGTGCTGTTTGCTCGCTCTGCTTCAGTCGGGGCGCAACAGTTCCCGGTGCACTGGGGCGGCGACTGCTATGCCAACTACGAGTCGATGGCCGAAAGCCTGCGCGGCGGGCTGTCGATTGGCCTCTCCGGGTTTGGTTTCTGGAGCCACGACATCGGCGGTTTTGAGAATACTGCCCCGGCGCATGTCTATAAACGCTGGTGCGCGTTCGGGCTGCTCTCCAGCCATAGCCGCCTGCACGGCAGCAAATCCTATCGCGTGCCCTGGGCCTATGACGAAGAGTCCTGCGACGTGGTACGCCACTTTACCCAGCTGAAGTGCCGCATGATGCCCTATCTCTATCGCCAGGCGGCGCTGGCCCGTGAGCAGGGTACCCCGATGCTGCGGGCGATGATGCTTGAGTTCCCGGACGATCTCGCCTGCGACTACCTTGACCGCCAGTATATGCTCGGTGACGCCGTGCTGGTCGCACCGGTCTTCTCCGAGGCGGGTGACGTGCAGTTCTACCTGCCGGAGGGGCGCTGGACGCACCTGTGGCGCAACGATGAGCTACAGGGCAGCCGCTGGCACAGACAGCAGCACGACTTTATGAGCCTGCCGGTCTATGTACGCAGCAACACGCTGCTGGCGCTGGGAAGCAACGACCAGCGGCCGGACTATGCCTGGCATGAGGGTACCGCCTTCCAGCTCTTTGCCCTGGAGGAGGGGCATGAGGCCATCTGTGAGGTGCCGGGTGACGACGGCGCGGTGGTGTTTACCCTGAAGGCGACGCGCGAGGGCAATACGCTGCGCGTAGTGGGATCTGGCAAGGCACAGCGCTGGACGCTCTGCCTGCGCAACGTGCAGCAGCTTGGCGGCGTGCAAGGTGGCACATCTGCTGGCAGCGAGTGGGGCGTGGTGGTGAGCGCCGAGGGGAGCACGCTCACTATCGAGCTGTAGGCCCGGCAAGCTTACTGCACGATTTCGCCGTTGCGCATCGTCTGGGTAAGCTGCTGCTTCATCACGTCGATCGCTTTCAGCTCGCCGTTCACCGTTGGCTTCAGCGGTGCCTCAGCGTTGACCCTGCCGGTGGCGGTGAGCTGGATATTACCGCCGCCGGAGAGGGGCAGAGCAGGCCAGCCCCACTGCTGCAATATGCTGAGCGGAATGCCGCGCCCGTTGAGGTTAATGTTCACCTGCCGCTCTGGCCCCTGTGAGACGGTGGCGGTGCCTTCCAGCAGACCCTGGCCTGTGAAGGCGCTCAGCTCGCTGATGTTGACCGTACTACGGTCGGCGGCCAGCGCCAGCGAGGGGCGACGAACGTCGACGCGGTTAAAGGTCGCGGCGGCGGCGTTGAGCTTGGCGCTGCCACCCCACACGCCCCACTGGCGATCCCGCGCCAGCTGTAGGTTCGCACCGTAGCCATCCAGGGCGGTGATCTGCCACGGGAACGCAGGATCGATGTCGATCACCAGGTTACGGCTGGCGCTAAACCTTTTCAGCGTTACGCTGTTCAGCCAGCCGGGAAGCTGCTCCATCCACAGCCGTTTCCAGTTAGCGGGCAGGGTATATTCCAGACCTGCCAGCGCCGTGTCGTCCAGCACCAGCGCTTTGCCATTCCGCAGCCAGTTGCCCGAGGTACGCACCATGCCACCTTCCCAGCGGGAGGTGAACTGGCGCAGCGCCATACCTTGCGGAGAGAATTCGGCGTTAAAAATCGGATCGAAGAGGTGCAGCGAACCAAAGATAAACTCGCTGGCGTTCATCGAGAGTCGGCCATCCTCGCTCTGCCAGTCGCCCCGCGTCAGGGTCAGGCCGCGAGCGCTGAGGTCGAGATCGGTCACTGCCCAGTCCGGTCCCTGCAGGCGGGCATCGGTGACTTCAAGGCGGCCAATCTGCAGCGAGGGCAGGGTAGTCAGCGGGGCGAAGAAATCGGTCAGGGATTTATCGCTCTGTAGACGAATGTCGTTCAGGCGCAGGCTATCGACAATCCAGCCCCCGTCGGCGGTGCGGCGGGCCGTACCGGTGAGCGATCCACGTGCCATATCTGCGCCAATAGTGTTTAGGGTCACGTCGCTATTATCAATACTGCCCTGAATCAGCACGTTGCTGACGGGGACGCCGTTTAGCGTCATCGAGCCAGCGCTGAACTGGATCTGTGCTTTGCTGCCCATCACGTTGCCCGCTATCGGCTCCCAGGGCGTAATACCCCCGGTGACCCGCTGGGCGCTAAGATCCCAGCCGGTGGCCGGACTGTTAAAGGCCATATCGCTCAGCAGCAGGCGGTCGGCCTTGAGCGGCAGCGGCGCGGTGGCGGGCGAGAGGTTGAGCGTTCCCTCCTGGAGCAAAATAGTGTCCGCGTGCAGCGGATCGGTGAACTGCCGGCTGCTAAAGCCGATGTCCACGCTCTTCGCTTCCAGCGTCGCGGGTTGACCTTTGCGACCAAAGTTGACGTTCCTGAGCAGCAAATGGGAAGGCGAGGAGAAGCGGTGATCGGCGGCGTCAAAGGCGAGGTGATAGTCGGTGTTGCTGCTAACCCACTTACCAACCTGCGTTGCACCCCAGCGCGTCTGAACCAGAAAATAGCAGGCCACAATCGCCAGCAGCAGGGCGATCGCGATGTAGAGCAGCATTTTTCCAATCAGTTTCATGGTCTTCCTTCCCGATGAGCATAAAAGGAGTTTATGCACGATTTGTGCGCAATGCTCAAGGAGGGAATAGTGAGACAGTGTTACGGCGGCAGCGGGTGAATACCGCTGCCGCGAGGGGGGTTAGTTCTTCTCTGGCGGGAAGACGAGGTTCAGCACGATAGCGGTGATACCGCCCGCGGCGATGCCGGAGGAGAGCAGGTTTTTCAGCCAGTCAGGGGCAAACTGCAGGATCAGCGGCTGCTGGGAAACACCAAGGCCCACGGCCAGCGACAGGGCGATAATCATAATCGCACGGCGGTTCAGCGGCTCGCGGGAGACGATACGCACCCCGGAGGCGGCGATAGTGCCGAACATCACCAGGGTAGCGCCGCCGAGCACCGGCTCAGGAATGTGCTGGACGAAGCCACTCACCGCCGGGAACAGGCCGAGCACGATCAGCATCAGCGCCACGATAAAACCGACGTAGCGGCTGGCGACGCCGGTCAGCTGGATCACGCCGTTGTTCTGGCCGAAGCAGGAGTTCGGGAAGGTATTGAACACCGCCGAAACAAAGGAGTTCAGGCCGTTAGCCAGCACGCCGCCCTTCAGGCGCTTCATATAGAGCGGACCGGAGACCGGCTGCTCGGAGACGTCGGAGGTGGCGGTGATGTCACCGATGGTCTCGAGGGAGGTGATCATAAATACCAGCATCAGCGGCAGGAGCAGGCTCCAGTCAATGCCCAGACCGTAGTAGAGCGGGGTCGGGACCATGATCAGGTCGCTGCTGGTCGGCGCGCTGTTCTGCGGCAGCATGCCCATCCACCAGGCCAGCAGATAGCCTACTGCCATGGCGATCACCAGCGAGGCCACGCGCAGGTAAGGATTACGCTGGCGGTTCAGCAGGATAATCACTGCCAGCACCACGCCTGCCAGCAGCAGGTTTTTCGGGGCGCCGAAGGTGTGATCCGCCATCGCGCCGTAGCCGCCACCGATAGAGGTCAGGCCAACCTGAATCAGCGACAGGCCGATAATCATGACCACCACGCCGGAGACCAGCGGGGTGATCACCCGGCGGGCCAGGTGCAGCACGCGGGAGATGACCATCTCGGTGCAGCTTGCCAACATCAGAGTGCCGAACAGCGCCGCCATCATTGTCGGGACATCCGCGCCGCCGGTTTTCAACGCCGTGCCGCCCATGATCAGCGGGGCAACAAAGTTAAAGCTGGTGCCCTGAATGGAGAGCAGGCCTGAGCCCACCGGACCCCAGGCCTTAATCTGGATAATCGAGGCGACGCCGGAGGCGAACAGCGACATGCTGATGATGTGCTGCGTATCCTGCGCGGGCAGGCCGAGGGCCTGGCAGATCAGCAGTGCCGGAGTAATGACCGCAACAAACATCGCCAGCAGGTGCTGGCAGGCGGCAAAAAGGGTTTGCGCCAGCGGCGGACGATCTTCCAGACGGTAGATCAGTTCGCTATTGTGTGGCTGCGCAACCGGTTGCGCATTTTCAGACTCGACGGTGTTAACGGACATCTCAGGCAATTCCACGGTGGAAAAGCGGGCATTTTAGCTGAGCAACCCATAAAAGCAAACGATTGCATTTATAAATTTTACAAGGTGTTTCTGAGAGGCGTTATCAGGCGTTGGAATAACGCTCGGTTTCCGGCATCCAGCGCTCAATCAGCGCTGCGGCCTGCTCCGGGTAGCGTTCGTGAATATGGCGGGCAAGGCGCTGTACTTCGGGGATCATCGCCCGGTCACGCAGCAGATCGGCAACCTTAAACTCGGCGTTACCGGTCTGACGGGTGCCCAGCAGCTCGCCTGGGCCGCGGATCTCCAGATCTTTTTGCGCAATCACAAAGCCGTCGTTGCTGTCGCGCAGCACCTGCAAACGCATTTGCGCCGTTTTTGAAAGCGGAGATTTGTAGAGCAGCACGCAGTGGGAGGCAACCGCACCACGGCCCACGCGGCCCCGCAGCTGGTGGAGTTGCGCAAGGCCCAGACGCTCCGGGTTCTCGATGATCATCAGGCTGGCGTTGGGTACGTCCACGCCCACTTCAATCACCGTGGTCGCTACCAGCAGATGCAGCTCGCCCTGCTTGAACGCCTGCATCACCGCCTGCTTCTCGGCGGGCTTCATGCGGCCATGGACCAGACCAACGTTCAGCTCTGGCAGAGCCAGCTTCAGCTCCTCCCACGTTGCTTCGGCGGCCTGGGCCTCCAGCAGATCGGACTCTTCAATCAGCGTGCAGACCCAATAGGCCTGGCGGCCTTCATTAGTGCAGGCATGGCGCACGCGCTCGATAATCTCGCTGCGCCGCGTATCGGCAATCGCCACGGTAGTGACCGGGGTACGCCCGGGCGGCAGCTCGTCGATGGTGGAGGTATCGAGATCGGCATAGGCGGTCATCGCCAGGGTTCGGGGAATAGGGGTGGCGGTCATGATCAGCTGGTGGGGATGAAAGCCCTGCTGCTGACCCTTCTCCCGCAGCGCCAGCCGCTGGTGGACGCCAAAGCGGTGCTGTTCATCGATGATCACCAGCGCAAGGCTGTTAAACTGTACCTGCTCCTGGAAAATGGCATGCGTGCCGACCACCATCTGCACCTCGCCGCTGGCAATCGCCTCCTGCTGTGCAAGACGAGCCTTACCCTTCTGCTTGCCCGCCAGCCAGCCTACCTGAATGCCCAGTGGCTCAAACCAACTGCGGAAGTTGTTGGCGTGCTGCTCGGCCAGCAGCTCGGTGGGTGCCATCAGCCCTACCTGCTTGCCGTTGGCAATGGCGCGCAGCGCGGCCAGAGCGGCCACCAGCGTTTTGCCCGAACCCACGTCGCCCTGCACCAGGCGCATCATCGGAATATCCAGCGCCATATCGTGCTCGATCTCTGCTGTAACCCGCGCCTGGGCGGCGGTGGGCTTAAACGGCAGCGCCGCCAGCAGCTGGTTTTTTAAGGTATCGTTGGCCTTCAGGGACTGGGCGTGGAACCGCTGCGCCCCGGCGCGCAGTGCCAGCATGCTGAGATTATGCGCCAGCAGCTCTTCAAGGATCAGGCGGCGCTGGGCAGGATGCTGGCCAAGCTCTAAGTCGGCCAGCTGTAAGGTCGGCGGCGGACGATGCAGCGTGCGCAGCGCCTCCGGCAGGCTCATCATCCCCTGCGCCAGCTCCGGCGGCAGCAGTTCTGCAATAGCGCAGGTGTCGAGCAGATCCAGTGCCTGGTCTGTCAGCTTACGCAGCGTTCCCTGCTTGATACCTTCGGTAGTCGGATAGACCGGGGTGAGGGTCTCCTGCATCTCCGGGGTGCTGAGATCGCCCTGAATGCGGTATTCGGGGTGGATCATCTCCGCGCCGTACTTGCCACGCTTCGCCTCACCGTAGGCCAGCACGCGGCGGCCTGGAGAGAGGCTATTTTTCATCGCCGCATTGAAGTTGAAAAAGCGCATCGTCAGGATGCCGCTGCCGTCGCTGATCTGGCAGGTCATCATCCGACGACCGCCAAAGGTCACGTTGCTGTTGAGCACTTCACCTTCTACCGTGGCATACACGCCCGGCAGCAGATCAGCGATGGGATAGAGATGGGTACGATCTTCGTAGCGCAGCGGCAGATGCAGGAGCAGATCCTGGACGTTCACTAAACCGATTTTGGCCAGCTTGCTGCTTTGCGCCGCGCCAACGCCGGTTAAGGAACTGAGCGGGACAGCATCGAGCAGTTTGCCTTGCATAATCTTACCTTGCTGCCTGCATGGTGGACCACCACGCGGCGTCGGCTTCGATTTCGCCATCCGCGTTGAGGTCGGGATAGGGCAGCCCTTTCTGCTTCGCTACGCGGGCAAGCACGGGGTAACTGCCTTCAAACAGCAGTCGATGCTGGTCGTCATAATCTATGGTGCTGGTGTCGCGAGCATACATCCCGGCGTTTTGCCGCTGGCGCTGCGCCTCATAGAGGATCAGCGCGGAGGCGACCGAGACGTTAAGCGACTGCACCATACCGATCATCGGAATGATAATGTCCTGGTCCGCCAGGTTCAGCGCCTCTTGGGTAATACCGGTCTTCTCCTGCCCCATCAGAATACAGGTAGGGCGGGTATAGTCGATATCACGGAAATCTACCGATTTTTCAGAGAGATGGGTAGCCAGCACCTGCATCCCCTGGCCTTTCAGATGCGCGACAGCATCGGCAATGGTGCGGTGCGTTTTAACCTGTACCCAGCTGTTACTTCCCGCAGCGGAGGAGGCCATGATGCGCATCCGGTTTTCCGGCCAGACGGCGTGGACTTCATGCACGCCGACGGCATCAGCGGTGCGAATGATTGCCGAAACGTTATGCGGCTTATGGACTTGTTCCATGCAGATGGTCAGATCAGGCTGGCGCCTGGCGAGCATCTCACGTATACGCGCATAACGTTTCAGAGTCATAGGGCTAGTTTCGGTTACGGGTGACCTTGATCACGTCCGGCAGCACACGGATTTTGCGCATGATATTCGCCAGATGCACGCGGTCACGGCAGGTCAGGCGGATAAAGGCGCTATAGACGCGGCCATCTTTCTCTTCCGTATTCAGGCTTTGAATATTGGAAGAGGCCGTGTTGATTGCCGCCGTCAGGTTTGCCAGCGCGCCCTGATGGTTGAACATATCAACCTTGATCTCGGTGATAAACTCCTGCGCCGTCTCTTTATCCCACTCAACCGCCATAAACTTCTCAGGCTCTTTCTGATAGCCACGGATGTTACGGCAGGACTCATGGTGGATCACTAGCCCTTTACCCGGGCTGACGTGCGCAATAATCGGGTCGCCGGGGATCGGACGGCAGCATTTCGCAAAGGTGATCAGCACCCCGTCTGCGCCTTTAATCGGCAGATGACCATGGCCTGGTGTCATGGTTGCGGCTGGAACAGAGGCTTCGCCCTGCTGCAGGTTTTTCGCCACCACCACGCTCATGGCGTTGCCGAGGCCAATCTCCGCCAACAGATCGTCAAGGGAGACAAGCTTCATGCGCACCAGTTCGCGCTGGATATGTTCCGACGGGATCTCCGCCAGCTTGCGGCTGCCGCCGAGGGCGTGATTCAGCAGACGACGGCCCAGGCTAACCGAGTCATCGCGCTTGAGGTTTTTCAGCATCTGGCGGATTTTGGCGCGCGCTTTCGAGCTCACGACAAAGTTAAGCCAGGCGGCGTTCGGGCGTGCGCCCGGTGCGGTAATAATCTCTACCGTTTGGCCACTCGCCAGCGGCTGCGACAGCGGGTAGGGCTGCCGATCGACGCGCGCGCCTACGCAGGCGTGGCCGATATCGGTATGTACCGCATAGGCGAAGTCGACCGGCGTTGCACCGGCAGGCAGCTCAACGATGCGCCCTTCCGGTGTGAAAACGTAAATCTCATCCGGGAAGAGATCGGATTTAACGCTTTCGATAAATTCAAAGGAGCTACCTGCGCTCTGCTGGAGCTCAAGCAGGCTCTGCATCCAGCGCTGGGCGCGGATCTGTGCGGTGGTGCTGCTCTCGCCGTGCTCTTTATAAGCCCAGTGTGCTGCAACCCCCATCTCCGCCATCTGATCCATATCTTCAGTACGGATCTGCACCTCAACCGGCACGCCGTGCGGGCCAATCATAGAGGTGTGCAGAGACTGATAGCCGTTCGCTTTCGGAATGGCGATATAGTCCTTCATGCGTCCAGGACGCGGCTTGTAGAGGCTGTGCATCTGACCCAGCACGCGATAGCAGGTGTCGAGATCCTCAACAATCACCCGGAACGCATAGATATCCATGATCGAGTGAAAACGCTGCTCTTTCAGCACCATCTTGCAGTAGATAGAGTAGAGATGCTTCTCGCGACCGCTCACGCGGCAGGGGATACCCGCCTCCTGCAAACGCCCTTCGATCTCCGAGAGGATTTTTTGAATCATCTCTTTACGGTTGCCGCGCGCGGCCTTCACCACCTCTTTAATCACGCGGTAGCGGTTCGGGTGCAGCGCTTCAAAGCCCAGCTCTTCCAGCTCGGTTTTGATGTGGTGGATACCTAAGCGGTGCGCCAGCGGGCTGTAGATTTCGAGGGTTTCACGGGCGATGCGGCGACGCTTGTCCGGGCGCAGTGAGCCCAGGGTGCGCATGTTATGGGTGCGGTCAGCAAGCTTGATGAGAATGACGCGGATATCCTGCACCATCGCCATGATCATCTTGCGAAAGTTTTCGGCCTGCGCCTCTTTCTTATCGCGGAAATTCAGCTTATCAAGCTTTGAGACCCCTTCCACCAGCTCGGCCACGGTTTTGCCAAACAGCTGCTCCATGTCCTGATAGGTGGCGGGGGTATCTTCAATTACGTCATGCAGCAGCGCGGCCATCAGCGTTTCGTGGTCGAGTTTCATCTCGGCCAGAATACAGGCCACCGCTACCGGGTGCGTAATGTAGGGTTCACCGCTTGAACGTGTTTGGCCCTCGTGAGCGTCACGTGCAACGAGATACGCCTGCTGGAGACGTTTGATCTGGTCTTCCGGCAGGTAGGTGCGAATCAGTTGATTCAGGCTTTCAAACAGATACAAGGGTGACCTGCAGCGTTATTAACGACGACCTTCAGCAATAGCGGTGACGGCCTGTAACTCAGCGGCTTCCTGCTCTTGCTGCTCCTGGCGCTCACGTACGTCGAGGATCTGGTTGGTGATCAGACCTTCTTCGATTTCGCGCAGCGCGATAACGGTAGTTTTATCGTTCTCTTCCGCTACCAGCGGATCTTTACCGCCAACCTGCATCTGACGAGCGCGACGCGCGGCCACCAGTACCAGGTCAAAACGGTTACCAATTTTCTCTACAGCGTCCTGAACAGTTACGCGTGCCATACTTAAAGTGCTCCACAGATGAAGAAATGACTGGGCATAATACTTAAACCCGGTTCAATCTGCCAATAGTTTGCTGATTAAAGCGTCATGTCGCTGCATTTGGCGGCCCATGCGCAGACGTTCAGCACGGATGATAGTCTTCATATCGCTGATAGCGGTATCAAAATCATCGTTCACAACCAGATAATCATATTCGGCGTAATGGCTCATTTCTGCAACTGCCTGGGCCATACGCTTGGCAATCACCTCTTCGCTATCCTGGCCGCGACCACGCAGGCGGCGATCCAGCTCCAGCTTCGACGGCGGCAATACAAAGATGCTGCGCGCCTGAGGCATTTTTGCGCGGATCTGCTGCGCGCCCTGCCAGTCGATATCGAGGAAGACGTCTACGCCTGTAGAGAGCACCTGCTCAATGGCGGCCCGGGACGTACCGTAGTAATTGCCAAATACTTCCGCATGCTCAAGGAACGCATCGTTGCCAATCATGGTTTTGAACTCGTCATGATCTACAAAGAAGTAGTGTTCACCGTGCACTTCACCGGGACGCGGCGCGCGCGTGGTATGTGAAACAGAAACCTGGGTGTCGTACAACGGTTGGGTCTTTAACAAAGCCTGAATGAGGCTTGATTTGCCCGCGCCGCTAGGGGCGGAAACGATATAGAGCGTGCCTTGAGCCATGAGTATCTTTATATGTAATGAACGAACGGAAATGTCTACATACGTGCCTATTATACACGTCGGCACCCTTTAACGTAGTTTTTGTCACATTTTCCCACGAGATTATTGCATTTTGCGCACTCTCTTCCTGATTCATCTCTCGTTTGCAGCAACGTTTTAAAAAGCGCTGAAGCCGCCTCGCAGCCTGCTGTTTTGCTCTTCGCCAGCCGGTTCGCTACGCGGTATACCGTGCTGGTCGAGGCAAGGGAGAAAAAACATGTGGAAACGTAGAGGACTGGCGCTCGGCTTAACGCTCTGGAGCTGCTACAGCACGGCGGCCTGTCCGTCCTGGTCGCCCTTTCGGGCGCAGCTGGAGATCGCCCGGCTCCAGCGACAGGTTACCCAGTGGAACCTGGCGTACTGGCAGGAGGGGAGCAGCGGCGTGAGCGATGCGGTGTACGATCGTCTCAGCGATCGGCTGGCACAGTGGCAGCGCTGCTTTATATCCCAGCCGCTGCCCGACGTCTCAGCGCCACCCGTGGGCGGTACGGTGCCGCATCCGGTGATGCATACCGGGGTGCGCAAGCTGGCGGACAAATATGCCCTCAAGCGCTGGATGGGCGACCGCCGTGATCTTTGGGTACAGCCTAAGGTTGATGGCGTGGCGGTGACGCTGGTCTACCGCAATGGGCGGCTAGCAGAAGCCATCAGCCGTGGCGATGGCCGTAAGGGGAAGTCGTGGACCGAGAAAGTGCGCCTTATTCCTTCCCTGCCTCAACGGATTGCCGGGCCGCTGGCAAACAGCGTTCTGCAAGGGGAGATTTACCTGGCGCGTGATGGACATATCCAGCAGCGGATGGGGGGAATCAACGCCCGCGCGAAGGTAGCGGGTGCCCTGATGCAGCGAGAGAACTCGCCTCTTTTGAATGAACTGGCGCTCTTTATCTGGGCCTGGCCGGACGGCCCTGCTGCGATGGAGCAGCGCCTGAAGCTGCTGAGCGAAGCCGGGTTTAACACCAGCGCGCGTTTCAGCCTGCCGGTGAAAAACGCAGATGAGGTTGAGACGATCCGCGCCCGCTGGTTCACCTCGCCGCTACCCTTTGCCACCGACGGGGTTGTGATCCGCGCGGCGAAAGAGCCGGAGGGCAGGCGCTGGCGACCCGGCGAGGGGGACTGGGTCGTGGCCTGGAAATACCCGCCCGTAGAGGAGGTTGCCGAGGTAACCAATATCCGCTTTGCTACCGGACGCAGCGGCAAGATCGCCGTGGTGGCGGAGCTTGAGCCGATACAGCTGGATGACAAAACGGTGCGTCGGGTAAGCCTTGGCTCTGTTCGCCGCTGGCAAGAGCTGGACATCGCGCCGGGCGATCAGGTCCAGGTCAGCCTGGCGGGTCAGGGTATTCCGCGCATCGATCGAGTGATATGGCGTAGCCTGGCGCGTGACAAACCCGAGCCGCCGCCCGCGTATTTCAATTCGCTTACCTGCTTTTATGCTGCACCCGATTGTCAGGCGCAATTTTTCGCCAGGCTGGCATGGCTTAGCTCAAAGCCGGTGCTGGATATTACAGGCATGGGCAACGCGGGCTGGCGGCTCCTGCATCAGGCGCATCGCTTTGAGCATATCTTCTCCTGGCTGGCTCTGACCCGACAGCAGCTAGAGAACATGCCGGGATTGAGTGCAGCCAGAGGGCGGCAGATCTGGCATCAGTTCAACCTGGCCCGTGAGCGACCATTTATCCGCTGGGTGATGGCGTTGGGTCTGCCGCTCACTCAGGCCGCGCTGCGGCTCTCAGGTGATAGTAGCTGGTCGCAATTTACCGGGCGCAATGAGCTTAGCTGGCAGCAGTTGCCGGGCGTTGGTGTGGAGAAGGCGCGGCAGCTGGTTACCTTCGTGCATCATCCGCTAGTGCAGAGCCTTAGCGCATGGCTGGCGAAGCAGGGGATAAGGGGGTTTTAAAACAAAACTAGCCGATGCAGGTGATGACCGCGTCGTTGAGAAACATATAGCTGCCGCTAAAGGTGGTTCCACATTTTAGCTTTGGCGTTAAGGTCTCGGTGAGGGTCAGAGTAAAGCGCTGCTCTGCTTCATCGACATGGGTGACCTTTGCCGCCTGGAAATCAAAGTAGCGCCTCACTTCAGGCCACTGGGATTTATACAGGCTCTCCTTAGCTGAAAAGAGCGTTAGCAGCGCCTGCGGATAGGGCAGGGATAACGAGGACAATAGCTGCTGTTCGTCTGACGAGGCGAACATGTCTGTCGTCTCCAGCATCACCTCGGGCTGCCACTGCTCAATGTCGATACCCGGCATAAGTCCCGCTGATTCAGGGGCGATAACAACCAGGGCATACTTATCGCTGTGGGAGATACTGCCCCGCCAGCCAGCTGGCCACTGGGGAACGCGCTCATGGGTGCCAATAATCGTTGAGTTGGCCTGCGCCTGCGCGAGCAGCACCTGCCCGCAGTAGCGGCTCGCCAGATACTCAGCCCTGCGCTTCGCCACCGCATTAGTTAGCGCATCTGGGAACGGCTGCGAGAAACGCTGAAACAGCGCGTCGCTGTAGTGCGCGCGATCATACTCAACGAGGCAGTAGGTGAGGGCAGGGAGATGGCGGATAGAGCCGGACTCCGCACGTAAGATAAAGGGCGGGGCGTCAAAGGTATGGGTGGGGCAGAGTAGAGTAGTTGTCATGGGTTGTGTTTGTATTTGCTGATCCTGCGCATATCTTAGTGGAGCTGGCAAAAGATATGGGGAATTTAAATCAAGGGTGGCGTTTTTGTTGGCATCCTGTATGAAGCTCCCTCCTCTTTTGGCTAAACCATCGTGTAAGGTATTGTTGATTAACTGCTGTACAAGGTAAAAGCAATCAATTGTCTTCTCACACATTTATGAAATGTAAGAATCGAAATTTATTTCTGCTTAATTTCAATAATTTTACCATTTTTATCTAAAAAATAATCACCACCATCATACACTGTGAAAACGGTTCCCAGGTTCGGACTATTATCCACGGAGGATACAGCGTCTTTTTCAATGCAATTTACTGGGCCTTTTATATAATTAAAGCAAAGTCTATCATATTTCCCTTCTTCTTTATATCCGTCTCCAAAGTCCCAAAAAATAATAGTGAAATTCCCATAAGAAGAAGGACGGGGGGATCTTTACTAAAACAGAACTATAGTCATCTTCTTGATGAACGGCGATAATATCTATCGGAAGTAGTGAGCTCCAGAAAAGATAATTTAGAAGCACGGAAATAAATAAAATTAATGGTAAAAGAATCTTTTTGTATCTACTTTTCATTAATAGATAATTTCTATGGTGTTCAATATGTATATGTTAAAAGGCATCAGTGTGATTTTATGCAAAATATAAAGTATGCCTTAACGTACAATGAGAAAGTAAACAGTAAGCTCTCGTAAGCTAAAAACATGTTTAATCATCTTTATTTTCCACTATATCCCCATTTTTGTTTGTATAATATGATTTTTTAACAGTAATAAAAGATGCTCCATAGTTCTTAGAGTAATTTACATTAAGAATCATATTTTTATCAATACAGTTTTTCGGAGGCTCCAGATCATCAAAACAGAGCCTGTCATATTTACCTTCGTCTTTATAACCATCGCAATAATCCCAGAAAATTACAGTATAGTCCCCATAAGGGGCAGGTTTAGGAATGTTGTAGCGTTTTTTTAACATATCCTTATTTTCTAACCACCAATTTATTTGGCCTTTGTCCGTGATTGGAAAGTTTTTCACTATAATATAGGTGTGATTATCGTTCTGATGTACTGCTATAAGTTCTACTGGACGTAGCCATATCCAAACTACGTAAGCGGAAAGAATACAGCCTATAATTAATAGCATATATATAAGTATTTTTTCTTTCAACTCATAATATCCTTAACTGTATTTTACCTAAGCTTTATGCTTTTTTTTGCAACCTGTTTATAAGTAAACTAATTTAATTTCTTCAAAAAAGAATTATTTCATTTTGTAGGAATTTCAACAACTTCTCCTCTTTTATCTATACGATAGTGCCTACCATTATACACCGTAAAAATCGTCCCTAGATTAGTGCTGTTATCTACAGAGAATACAGCATCTTTTTCGATGCAGTTTATTGGTCCTTTCATATCTTTAAAGCACAGTCTGTCATATCCTCCTTCATCTTTATACCCTTCATCAAACAACCAGAAAGTCACATTATATCCTCCATACGAAGCAGGTCTTGGAATGCCATAGTGGCTTTTTAACATGTTCTTATTTTTTAACCACCAATTTATTTTTCCTTTATCCGTCATAGGGAAATTTTTCACTAGGACAGAACTATAATTATCGTCTTCATGGACTGCAATAATTTCTACAGGGCGTAGAAATATTCGGAAAATGTAAATGAGAAACAGAAAAAATAAGATAAATAAGATAAATAATAAAATGGATTTTTTCTTATCTTTCATTGCGCCCCCCAGTAATTTCTATACTGGTTTCCATATTTGTTATGAATGGCTTAAAACCTAAATTTTTATACCGCTGAAGCACAAACCAAATGCGGAAGAAGTGAAACTGGCTAAACTTGCTTTTTAGTATGTCATCGTCATCTAATCCAAAGTGGTCTTGCACCCTATAGTAAACTACTGCTCGATAATAGTCGTTATGAATATCAATTGATTTTATAGTAATATGCGTTGCCCAAGTGTCGTGAACAGTTATACCCATGCCATTAAAGTTATCCTGAAATCTATCGAATTTAGGAAGGTTGCCGTAAGCTATCAGTTTTCGAAATTCACTTTCCTTCTCAGACGGATAAATTTTATTTTCCCAATCAATATAGCTACTCAAAATATTCTTTGTACGTAATAATGTGCTTTTATCAGTAACGTCATTAATTATAATCTCCTTCAACGCCCTGTCCAGCAACATATCACGGAAAGGCGCGCCGTTGCCATACTGCATATGCGTAATCATTTTATCTATCAGATGCCGATAGGGGCTGAACAGGGCAAACATGCGAGAAAGATGGCGGAACTCATCAAAAAGAATTCTGGCGCACTGCTGTGTGGTCATTTTGGTCGTATCCCCTCGATAACCATACGGCATTAGCTGAGACTGACTGAAAGGTATAACCTTTGTCAATGTGTAAGGATTGACGCGGGTGGACACATTTTCCAGATGGTAGTGTTTTCTGAGTTGTGCTTCGGTTAAGTCCCCATAGCGCATGTCTCTGGCCCCGTAGTCATCCATCCATTTCTGGGTTTTGAATAGGGTATACGGGAACTGAAGTGGAGTCATAATGTTAATTTCCTTGTACTGGCATCTCTGTATGTAAATAACACGCGCTTAACAAACAGAGCGTAGTGTTGGATAAGTAATGCATTCCCGGCAGCTTACCCTAAGCGTTATTTTTAATATGAATTATTAGTGCGGTTTTGCGTGGCGATGAAAATAAGTTAACACATTGGTATTTGTAGTAATATTATTAAGTATCGTAACGAGATCTATTATTTAGATGCTTGGTGGTATTTAAATTTATTAAATGCTCTAGTAAAGTCTTTAATTAATAATTGAAAAAAACGAGCGTCTTTACGCAGCCAGCTATGAGATGTAGTGCTGGTTAGACGTTATTTTCCTTGTGTGTTTTTTCGTGATTAATCAACCATATCTTACGTGCAACACCGCCACCGTAGCCCGTCATGGAAGCATCTTTGCCGACAACCCGATGACAGGGGATGATAATAGCCACTCTATTCGCGCCACAAGCCGACGCAATCGCACGCGTGGCCATGGGGTTACCAATATCTACCGCAACCACTTGGTAGTGTGTTGTCTCGCCATAAGAAATCCTCTGCAAACCTTGCCACACAACACGCTGGAATTCGCTGCATGGCGTATCTAACGCTACGCTGAACTGCCGCCGCTGGCCTGCGAAGTACTCGCCTATTTCTTTCTCTGCCTGGCGAGTGTGGCCGTTCTCTCCCGCTATGATACTTGCGTTTAATAGGCGTTGTAGATCGCTGAACTCCGTCTCTAGAGCTCGTCGGTCAACAAATTCCAGCAAGCAGATACCGCTATCGGTGGCGCAAACAAACATCGGGCCCAAGGGCGTCGTAAACCGGTGGATTAAAATAACCTGACGGCGCGCACTTGGCGCGGACCCGGTCAATTTTTTGCATGTATAGCCAAAGCCGCTCAGAGAATCATAACCATTGTCGAAAGCGACATCCGTCGTTGAGCGGCCCGCTTTCAGCTCTTGCAGAGCGACATTAACGCGCTGCATACGTTGAAACGCCTGAAAGGTGATCCCATGGTTTTGCAGAAACCAGCGCCTTACTCGCTCCGGGCTAATATTATGCTGGCGTAGTTCGGCATCGCTAATGCGCTCTTTTGGCGTACCTCGAACCAGCTCTAGCGCTTGTTCAATAAAGCCGGGGGCAGTACAGGCATTTTCCATCGGGCGGCAAATTTTGCATGGGCGAAACCCGGCAGCAAGCGCGGACTTAAGATCCTCATAAAATTCGACGTTTTCCCGCTTGGGTTTTCGTGCCCGGCATACTGAGATACAAAACACGCCGGTGGTTTTGACACCGACAAAAAATACACCGGTAAACTCTGTAGAGCGGGCGAGCAAGGCCTGATACCACACATCGCATTGAGCATTGTCAGTTATTTTCATAGTCAAAAACGTCCGCAAAAGATTGATGTGCCTGAATCTTACAGAGCGACTCTTTTAATTTGGCTTGTATTGCAGCATGGATAAAATTGCCCATAGAAATACGTCGTACACCCAGCGAAGCCAGCGTAGAGAAATCGGGTAGCGTCGGCATACACATTACGTTCACAGGTAAGGGGACGTGATGCACCAGAGCAGCAATACTATCAGGTTGAGTCATGCCAGGAACAAAAAAACTATTGGCACCATGGGCTGCGTACAGCTGACCACGATACAGCGTCTCTTCCAGCGCATCCTCTACGTTGAGTAAAAACGTATCGGTACGCACATTAAAAAATAGGTCGGGGCAGGCCGCGGTGAGTTCCTGAAGTTTGCTGGCAAAGGTATGCGCATCATCAAGGCTACGAACGCCGTTCACGACGTGGCTGTCCTCAATGTTTATGCCTACAACGCCTGCCTGAGCCAGACAGCGGATATTTTCAATAATGCGGCTCGTCGTATCGCCGTAACCCGCTTCCAGGTCAACGCTTAACGGGAGAGCTGTAACTGCTTTAATGCGAGTAACGATAAAAAGCAGTTCGTCGAAATGCATAACTTCGCCGTCCTCATATCCAAGCAGGCTGGCAATAGCGGCGCTGGACGTACCCAGCGCGTGATACCCAGCCTGCTGTGCAGCCAGAGCGCTGCTGGCATCCCAGACGTTGGCGATAAGCAGGGGGTGGTTTTGATGATGAAGCGCGTTGAAATCCATGATGCTCTCCGGGTGTGGTAGTGCAGGAGAGTGTGTGGTTTTGCCCACCTCTCTCACAACCGAAAAGTGGACGACTATTTTTTAAGTATTGCGGTAAGCAAGACTATTAAAGGGAAATAAATTCTACAATTAGCTCTAATAATGTTGGGTTAGCTTTGTTCTGATTAAAAGATTTTTAATCAGATTTGCCTTTTACTAGTTTGCCATTACTTTTTAAATAATGTTTCCCATTGTTAGCAATAAATTACATGCCACTATTATGGCTATAGCTTACAGAAAATATCCTGTTTTTATCTATACAGGTTTTGGGCGGTTTTAAATATTTAAAGCATAACCTATCATATTTTCCCTCCTCTTTATAACCATCTCCATAGTCCCAGAAAATTACAGTAAACCCCCCATATGATGCAGGTTTAGGAATGCCATAGCGATTTTTTAGCATATCTTTATTGCTCTGCAACCAATTTATCTGCCCTTTATCCGTGATAGGGAGGTTTTTACTAAAACAGAACTATAGTTTTCTTCTTGATGAACGGAGATGATTTCCACCGGACGCAAATACAGCCAAAAGATGTAAGCGAAAAAAGTGCAAGCTATAAATGATATCATATAAAAAACTCTTGTATTCTTAAAGCGCATATCTTCCTTAAATGCATTCCTTGTAGTTTCCCATATCATTGTGATAGCTTACATAGGCACAATGAGAGGTGCATTAATCTGTCTTCTGTAAAAGTAATCTATTTTATTCGATATGGATTTCAATAAGCTTACCGTTTTTATCGAAGCGATAATCACCACCATCATATACCGTAAAAACCGTCCCTAGATTTGGACTATTATCAACAGAGAATATAGCATCTTTTTCAATACAGTTGACTGGACCTTTCATATCATTAAAGCAAAGTCTATCATATTTCCCTTCTTCTTTATATCCGTCTCCAAAGTCCCAAAAAATAATAGTGAAATTCCCATAAGAAGAAGGTTTAGGAATGCCGTAGCGCCTTTTCAGCATATCTTTATTTTTCAACCACCAGTTTATCTGCCCTCTATCCGTGATGGGAAAATTCCTTACTAAAAAAGAACTGTAATCATCGTCTTGATGGACGGCGATAATGTCCACCGGGTGTAGCGATCTCCAAAAAAAGTAAGTTAGTAATAAAGAGATAGAGAAAAGTAATACCAAAATTATTTTCTTATATATGGTTTTCATTACGCCCTCCAGTGATTATAATATTAGATTCCATGTTTGTCATAAAAGGCTTAAAGCCAAAGGTTTTGTATCTCTGGAGGAGAAACCAAATACGAAAGAAGTGGAACTTGTTGAACTTAGATTTAAGAATATCCTCATCATCTAGTCCAAAGTGATCTTGTACTTTGTAATGTACGATTGCTTGATAGTGATCATTATCAATATGAAGCGATTTAATAGTAATTTGCGTTGCCCAAGTATCATGAACAGTAATACCCATACCATTAAAGTTATCCTGGAATCTATCGAATTTGGGAAGCTTACTATTATTCATAGCGTCACATAATTGGCTTTTTTGATGGTATGGGTAAATTTTTCCATACCAATCTATATTTTTATCGATAACTTTTTTTATCAAAATCCGAGTGCTATTTTTAGTAGAGTTATCATTAACAATGATCTCCTTCAACGCCTTGTCCAGCAACTTATCACGGAAAGGTGCGCCGTTGCCATACTGCATGTGCGTAATCATTTTATCGATCAGATGCCTGTATGGGCTGAACAGAGCAAACATGCGGGAAAGATGACGGAACTCATCAAACAGAATTCTGGCGCACTGCTGCGGGGTCATTTTTGTTTGATCGCCCCGATAACCATACGGCATCAGCTGAGACTGGCTGAAAGGTATAACCTTGGTCAATGTATAAGGATTGACGCGGGTGGACACATTATCCAGATGGTAGTGTTTTCTGAGTTGTACTTCGGTTAAGTCCCCATAGCGCATGTCTCTGGCCCCGTAGTCATCCATCCATTTCTGGGTTTTGAAGATGGTACACGGGAATTGAAGGGCAGTCATAATGTTAACTTCCTTGTACTGGTATCTCTGTATGTAAATAACACACGTTTAACAAATAGAACGTGGTGTTGGATAAGTAATGCATTCCCGGCAGCTTACCCTAAGCGTTATTTTTAATATGAATTATTAGTGCGGTTTTTTTTGTTAATTATGGTGCTGAAATAGCATGTCACCATCTGTATTAGTAATAGATGGCGTAACAAGACTCATTGCTTATGATGTGGAAGCCATCTCTCGACGTGCTAAATTGATTGCGTGTTCTAGTTATAGCTTTACCTAACAAATCAAGCAACTATACTTTAAACATTCGAGTAACAAGATATGACAATCTCTGTTATTTAATTGTTGTCTTAAATCTTTCACCGTCAATAAGTTCACCGGAAGGTTTGCGATAGTATTCATTACCATCAAGTCTATAATAAATGTAGCCATCTTTTGCTTTGATGATGTCCATCATCCAGTTTTCCTTGTCTATACAATTTTCTTCTGCTTTTATGTCGTTGAAACATAGTAAATAATCAATATCATGGTCTGGAAACCACCCTGAATTCTTCGGAGTAAGTTTTTGATATTTACCGTCGAAATTCCAGACCGAAACATAGTATGTCTGAGAGGATGAGATTAATTTAACACCATTATTCTCCCACCACTTAATTTTATTGCTGTCAGTAAAAGGCATGTTTTTAACTAGTAAGTCTTTATTGGAACCAGGGCCATGAATGGCAAGGACCTTTGGAGTCTTGAAAGATAGCATATAAAATAATTGTATTATCATCAATGTAACAATCAAGACTATAAATATTTTGACTTTCATCCATTTCTCTCGCTAATTATTCCGAACTCTGATTTTATTTTGATAAAAAATATTAAAAAAACTAAAACCGTAGATCCCATCAATGATTAGATTCGTTAGTAGAAATCAAAATGCAAAAAAGCCCATTTAACATGGGCTTGTAGAAGCTATAGGTTTGGAGTGAACATCACTCAATATTCTGAATCTGCTCGCGCATCTGCTCGATCAGCACCTTCAGCTCAATAGCAGAGGTGGTGATATCAGCATTGATAGACTTTGATGCCAGGGTGTTCGACTCGCGGTTGAACTCCTGCATCATAAAGTCCAGGCGGCGGCCCACGGCCTCTTTCTTCTTCAGAATGTTGTAGGTCTCTTTAACGTGCGCGTCGAGGCGATCCAGCTCTTCAGCGACGTCGATGCGCTGAGCCATCAGTACCAGCTCCTGCTCAAGACGGTTGTTCTCCAGCTGCACCTGAGCATCTTCCAGCTTGGCAACCAGACGCTCGCGCTGCCACTTCAGCACTTCCGGCATCTGGGCGCGTACTTTGGTGACTTCCGCGCTAACGCCTTCCAGACGCTGCTCGATCAGGCCCTTCAGCGCCTGGCCTTCGGTCTCGCGGGCAACAATAAAGTCATCCAGCGCGCCGTCCAGCGCAGAGAGGATCTCAGCGGCAATCGCGTCCAGATCCTGCTCCTGTGCGGCCATCACGCCCGGCCAGCGCAGAATATCAACCGGGTTAATTTCACCCTCGTCGCTCTGCATTTTGACCCAGTTCGCGGCTGTGACCAGCTGCTTGGCCAATTTTTCATTGAGAATCAGCTCGCTTTGCGCGCTAACGTCTGGCTCAAAGCGCAGGTTACATTCGATTTTACCGCGGGTCAGACGGGTGCGGATACGCTCGCGTACTACAGGCTCAAGGCTGCGGAACTGCTCCGGCAGGCGAAACCAGGTTTCAAGATAACGCTGGTTAACCGAGCGCAGTTCCCAGACTGCGCTGCCCCATTCACCCTTGATTTCACGCCGGGCGTAGGCTGTCATACTGCGGATCATAGACGTTCCTGTTTTTAAAGAGGAGATGGGGGGATTATAGCTTTCGGGGCCTTCTCAAGATAGGAATAAGCGTATTTAGTCCGTATAATGCGCAGCCACATTCGTAAAAGCCGGAGAAATCATAATGCGTCCAGCAGGCCGTAGCGCTAATCAGGTGCGTCCCGTCACCCTGACCCGAAACTATACAAAACACGCTGAAGGTGCCGTGCTGGTTGAATTCGGTGACACTAAAGTTCTGTGTACCGCCTCTATTGATGAAGGCGTGCCGCGTTTTCTGAAAGGCCAGGGTCAGGGGTGGATCACCGCTGAGTATGGCATGCTGCCGCGCGCTACCCATACCCGTAACGCGCGTGAAGCCGCCAAAGGCAAGCAGGGTGGCCGTACGCTGGAGATCCAGCGTCTGATCGCCCGCTCTCTGCGCGCTGCCGTAGACTTAAAAGCGCTGGGTGAGTTCACCATTACGCTTGACTGCGACGTCATCCAGGCCGACGGCGGTACCCGTACCGCCTCCATTACCGGCGCATGCGTGGCGCTAGCAGATGCGCTAAACAAGCTGGTCGCCGCAGGAAAACTGAAGACCAACCCAATGAAAGGGATGGTGGCAGCGGTCTCCGTGGGCATCGTCAACGGCGAAGCGCTGTGCGATCTGGAGTATGTTGAAGACTCCGCCGCCGAAACCGATATGAACGTAGTGATGACCGAAGATGGCCGCATGATCGAGGTGCAGGGCACCGCCGAGGGCGAGCCGTTCACCCATGAGGAGCTGCTCTCGCTACTGGCGCTGGCCAGAGGGGGGATTGAATCCATCGTAGCGGCGCAAAAAGCGGCGTTAGAAAATTGATTTGATTTTAAGGGCGACGTAGTCGCCCTTCTTTTTGTCTGTCATAAAGTGAGAAAAGGAGCGAATCCATGAAACCCTATCAGCGCCAGTTTATTGAGTTTGCGCTTAACAAGCAGGTACTTAAGTTCGGCGAGTTTACGCTGAAATCCGGGCGTAAAAGCCCCTATTTCTTCAATGCCGGGCTGTTTAATACCGGGCGCGATCTGGCATTGTTAGGCCGTTTCTATGCCGAAGCGTTGGTGGATTCCGGTATCGATTTCGATCTGCTGTTTGGCCCTGCCTATAAAGGTATTCCGATTGCGACCACCACGGCGGTCGCGCTGGCGGAGCACCACGAGCGCGACGTGCCCTACTGCTTTAACCGTAAAGAGGCCAAAGACCATGGCGAGGGCGGCAATCTGGTTGGTAGCGCGCTGCAGGGCCGCGTGATGCTGGTAGATGACGTGATCACTGCCGGAACGGCGATCCGTGAGTCGATGGAGATTATCCAGGCTAATAGCGCAACGCTGGCTGGCGTGCTGATCTCCCTTGACCGGCAGGAGCGTGGCCGCGGCGATATCTCGGCGATTCAGGAGGTCGAGCGTGACTACGGCTGCAAGGTGATTTCGATCATCACCCTGAAGGATCTGATTGCCTATCTGGAAGAGCGCCCGGAGATGGCGAACCATCTGGCGTCGGTACAGGCGTATCGGGAAGAGTTTGGGGTATAAGCGTTAAATAGCCCGATCGCGCGAATGCGGACCGGGCTTACGGATCGCCAGGCTACGGGATTAATGTAGCTGGGCCACCATCAGCGGCCAGCGGATGTCAAAGTCGTCCGTGGGCCGATATTTGAACTCGCTGCGTACAAAGCGCGACAGCATACCTTCACACTGGGCCAGCAGCTGGCTCGCCAGCAGCGTTTCATCCACGGTAAAGCCCTCACCCTCGCGCATCTTCCGCTCGCGCAGAACCTGCCGCAGCTGCGATTCAATCCGCTCAAATAGCTGGTTAATACGGCTCTGTAAGCGATCCTGTTCAAACATCAGCGCGTGACCGGTGAGGATCCGCGTTAGTCCAGGATTGCGTTCACCAAAGCCTAAAATCAGCTGAATGATAAGCCGCAGGCGTGCCAGCGTATCTTTCTCATCTTTTAGGATTAAGTTGATACGCGTCGTCAAGCTATCTTCGATAAACTCGATCAAGCTGTCAAACATGCGCGTTTTGCTTGGAAAATGACGATAAAGAGCTGCTTCGGAGACGCCAACCGACGCCGCCAGCTTGGCCGTGGTAATGCGTTGACTGCCATCGCTGGATTCAAGCATAAGTGCCAGAGACTGAAGTATTTCTTCGCGACGATTCCTTTTCGCGGTTTGTTTTTCTGCCATCTTTTAGACGCATCCTGGATGATATAAGGACGAGGCGACCTACTGACGCCCGGAATGGCCGAAGCCGCCTTCACCACGTTCAGAGCTGTCAAACTCTTCTACCAGGTTGAACTCTGCCTGCACCACCGGCACAAATACCATCTGTGCAATACGTTCGCCCGGCTCAATCGTGAAACTCTCTTTGCCGCGGTTCCAAACCGACACCATCAGCTGCCCCTGGTAATCTGAATCAATCAGGCCAACCAGATTGCCCAGCACCACGCCATGCTTATGGCCGAGGCCCGAGCGCGGTAAAATCACGGCGGCCAGCGACGGATCGGCGATGTGAATAGCCAGGCCCGTCGGCAGCAGCGTCGTTGCGCCCGGAGCCAGCTCTACGGCGTCATCAAGACAGGCTCGCAGGTCAAGACCGGCAGAGCCGGAGGTGGCGTAGGTTGGCAGCGGAAACGCTTTGCCAACGCGCGGGTCCATAATTTTAACGTCGATTTTTTTCATCATAACGGGTAACGATCTCGTCCAGTAGTAGTTGTCCCAGAAGTGCTTTGCGCTCAAGCGGCAGGACTTTATCGCCATCCTGCCAGAAAAGGTGTAATGCGTTGCTGTCGCTATTAAACCCTTGATTTGCATCAGATACGTCATTGGCGCAGATCAGATCAAGGTTTTTGCGGATACGTTTTTGCCGGGCGTATTCTTCCACATTATTTGTTTCGGCGGCAAACCCTACCACGTAGGGGCGGTTCGTATTCAGCGCCGCAACGCCGGCAACGATATCCGGGTTTTTAACCATTTTTATTGTAATTTCATCGCCTTGCTTTTTGATCTTCTCATCGGCAACGGCGGCGGCGCGGTAGTCAGCAACGGCCGCACAGCCGATAAAAATCTGCTGCGACTGAACCTGAGCCTGTACGGCGGCTTCCATCTCCAGCGCGGTCACCACATCGACACGCTTCACCCCTGCCGGCGTCGGCAGCGACACCGGGCCGCTCACCAGCGTCACGTTCGCGCCGAGGCGGGCAGCGGCGGCGGCAATGGCGAAGCCCATCTTGCCAGAGCTTTTATTGGTGATGTAGCGCACCGGATCCAGCAGCTCCTGCGTCGGTCCTGCGGTAATCATGATATTCAGATGTTGCAGTGTTTTGACAGGCGAAAAGTGCGCTGCGGCCAAATCGACGATAGCCAGCGGGTCGAGCATTCGGCCTGGGCCCACGTCACCACAGGCCTGGCTGCCGCTGTCCGGCCCCCACAGCTGCACACCACGGGCGGCCAGTACGCTGAGGTTATGCTGTGTGGCGGCGTTGCGGTACATCTGCTGGTTCATCGCCGGTACTACCGCGACGGGCGATGGGGTGGCAAGGCAGATGGTTGTGACCAGATCGTTAGCCATACCGGCGGCCACGCGGGCAATCAGATCGGCGGTTGCCGGGGCGAGGATCACCAGGTCAGCCCACTTGCCCAGCTCAATATGCCCCATTGCCGCTTCGGCAGCCGGATCCAGCAGGCTATCGGAAACCGGATAGCCCGACACCGCCTGCAGGCTCAGGGGAGTAATAAAGGCTTTGGCACCCTCTGTCATTGCCACACGCACCTCTGCGCCGCGATCGCGCAGACGACGCACCAGCTCCGGCGTTTTATACGCAGCGATGCCGCCGCTCACGCCAAGAACGATTTTTTTACCGGCCAGGCTCATCATGATTCATTCCTGTTGGGGTTTCACCAGAAGGTGGGCATTTTATCACACTCTGCAAAGTGACGTGCTTTTGCGCATAACTCACTTTACGAGCTGCTACGCAAAAGCAAAGACCGCAGGTCGAGCCGCTGCGCGTGCCGTGGCAAAATCGGGTTTTCACAGGGAGGAGCGCTATGGAGACGGCGAGATCGCTGACGTCATATGAGAACATGCCGCGTGAAAAGATGCCCCGCGAGAAGATGCTGCGGCTAGGGATCGCGTCCCTCACCGATATCGAACTGCTGGCGCTGTTTCTGCGTACCGGCACGCCGGAGCGCAGCGTGATGGCCTTCGCCGAATATCTGGTCGCGCATTTCGGTTCGCTTTACGATCTGCTCTCTGCAGATGCAGAGCAGTTTGCCGAGGTGTCGGGTATCGGCGTGGCGAAGTTTGCCCAGCTCAAAGGCATCGCCGAGCTGGCGCGCCGCTACCATGCCTCCAGCATTCAGGAGGCGCTGACCCTGGACAGCCCGCAGGCCACCAGAGCGTTTCTGCAAAGCCAGCTTGCCGACGAGCCGCGCGAGATCTTTCTGGTCATCTATCTCAACAATCAGAACCGGGTGCTCAGGCACAGCCGCCTCTTTTCCGGCACGCTGAGCCACGTTGAGGTGCATCCGCGTGAAATTGTCCGGGAAGCTATCGCGATCGGCGCTGCTGCCGTGATCCTTGCTCATAATCATCCTTCGGGTTATGCGGAACCCAGTTTTGCCGATAAACAAATCACCGAACGTGTGGTAAAATGTTGTGAATTCATGGATATCCGTGTATTAGATCACCTCGTGGTAGGCCGGGGAGAGTGGGTTTCATTTGCCGAACGTGGTTGGATTTAAACCACCCCGCGCGATCCAGCGGGATCTTTGTCTGTTCGGGACTTGAGCACACAGCCGACACAGCGTATACTACGCCACCTTTGAGAATCTCGGGTTTGGCATTTGGGCCTGGCAATCGCGAGTTCACACTGAACCGCCGTGACCGGGCCTTACAGCCTGACGAGGCGTCAAAACCCTATACGAAGCTCGAGCTAATTTGATTTTTGGAGAATAGACATGTCCCGAGTCTGCCAAGTTACTGGCAAGCGTCCGGTGACCGGTAACAACCGTTCCCACGCACTGAACGCGACTAAACGCCGTTTCCTGCCGAACCTGCACTCTCACCGTTTCTGGGTTGAGAGCGAGAAGCGTTTTGTCACCCTGCGCGTATCTGCTAAAGGTATGCGTGTAATCGATAAGAAAGGCATCGATACAGTTCTGTCTGAACTGCGTGCCCGTGGCGAAAAGTACTAAGTACTTAAAGAGGAAATAAATCATGGCTAAAGGTATTCGTGAGAAAATCAAGCTGGTTTCTTCTGCTGGTACTGGTCACTTCTATACCACTACGAAGAACAAACGTACTAAGCCGGAAAAACTGGAACTGAAAAAATTCGATCCAGTTGTCCGTCAGCACGTTCTTTACAAAGAAGCTAAAATTAAATAAGTTTTAGTTTTCTTGTACAGAAACCCGGCTTCGGCCGGGTTTTTTGCATTCTGCGTCTCTAAGGAGGAAACATGCCTGAATTACCTGAGGTAGAAACCAGCCGCCGCGGTATAGAGCCGCATCTGGTAGGGCAAACTATCCTGCACGCGGTGGTGCGTAATGGCCGCCTGCGCTGGCCCGTTTCCGATGAGATCCACCGCCTGAGCGATAAACCGGTGCTGAGCGTGCAGCGGCGGGCAAAATATCTGCTGCTGGAGCTGCCCGACGGGTGGATCATCGTCCATCTCGGCATGTCCGGCAGCCTGCGCATCCTTCCCCACGATCTGCCTGCTGAGAAGCACGATCATGTCGATTTGGTGATGAGCAACGGCAAAGTGCTGCGCTATACCGATCCCCGCCGCTTTGGTGCCTGGCTGTGGACTAAAGAGCTGGAGGGACACAACGTGCTGGCGCACCTGGGGCCGGAGCCGCTCAGCGATGCATTCAATGCCGAGTATCTACAGCAGAAGTGCGCCAAAAAGAAAACCGCCATTAAACCCTGGCTGATGGATAACAAGCTGGTGGTGGGGGTGGGCAATATCTACGCCAGCGAGTCGCTGTTTGCTGCCGGGATCCATCCTGACCGGCTCGCCTCGTCACTCTCACAGGAAGAGTATGCCCTGCTGGTGCAGGTCATTAAGGCGGTGCTGCTGCGCTCGATAGAGCAGGGTGGGACAACGTTAAAAGACTTTTTGCAAAGCGATGGCAAGCCGGGCTATTTCGCCCAGCAGCTACAGGTTTACGGGCGCAAAGGCGAACCGTGCCGCGTCTGCGCGACGCCAATCATAGCGACCAAGCACGCCCAGCGCGCAACCTTCTACTGCCGCAACTGCCAGAAGTAACCGACCGTAGGCCCGGCAAACGCAGTGCCGCCGGGCAACGCGTTATTTAAGCTTCTGCAACAGTGCCTGGTGCACGTTTGGCGGCAGGAAGTCAGTCACGTCACCCTGATGACGCGCAACCTCTTTGACCAGCGACGACGAGATAAACGACCACTCCTTGGCAGGCATCAGAAAGACGCTCTCCAGCTCCGGCATCAGGTGGCGATTCATATGCGCCAGCTGGGTCTCATACTCAAAATCCGCCACCGCCCGCAGGCCACGGATCAAAATGGTCGCCTGCTGGTTACGGGCGAAGTTTGCCATCAGATCGCTAAAGCCAATGACCTCAACGTTTTCCAGATGAGCCGTAGCCTCCTGCGCGAGGGAAACGCGCTCCTCCAGCGAGAAGAGTGGCTTTTTGCCTGGGCTGGCGGCAATCGCCATGATAACCCGGTCGAACATGCCCGCGGCCCGGGTAATGATGTTGATATGGCCGTTGGTAACCGGATCGAAGGTGCCAGGGTAAATTGCGCGCTTTTGCATATAAAAACCTTAATGGGCTTTTGGTGGCAGATAGGGTTCCAGCAATTGTAACAGACGCTGTAGCGCGCCCTGGTTTTGATAGAGCACTTCTACCGCATGACGACCGTAAAAGTTGCGGTAGTCCTCATCGGTCAGCAGGGAGGCGACCTCTTTGCTCAGCGAGGCGACGTCCGTCACGGTGATCAAACCATCGGCCTGGGTTAGACGGGCGCAGATGTCTTTAAAGTTGAAGGTGTGCGGCCCCATCAGCACCGGAATTGCGTGCGCGGCGGCTTCCAGCGGGTTATGCCCGCCGCGCTCTACCAGCGAGCCACCAACAAAGGCGAGATCGGCAATACCGTAGAGCAGCATCAGCTCGCCCATGGTATCGCCCACCACGACCTGAGTGCTGCCGGAGGGGACTTCCCCGGACGAGCGGGTGATGTAGCTCAGGCCCGCCTGGCGCACCAGGTTGATGGCGTCCGGGAAACGTTCCGGATGGCGCGGAACCAGAATCAGCAGCAGGTTAGGAAACTCTCTTAACAGCGTCTGGTGTGCTTCAATGACCGCACTCTCTTCACCCTCGTGGGTGCTGGTGGCAATCCACACCGGACGATGCGGAGCCCACTGGCGGCGCAGCGTCACTGCCCGGGAGGCAAGCTGGGGCGTAACCGAGATATCGAACTTCAGGCTACCGGTGACGGTGAGCTGGTTACGCTTCGCCCCAAGGGCAATAAAGCGCTCGCCATCCTCTTCGTTCTGGGCAGCGATCAGCGTGATACGGCGCAGCAGGGTGCGAATAAAATCGCCCAGCCTGGCATAGCCTTTAGCGGAGCGCGCAGAGAGACGGGCGTTGGCGATCACCAGCGGAATTTTGCGCGTGTGCAGGGCGGCAATCAGGTTTGGCCACAGCTCGGTCTCCATCACCAGTACCAGCTTCGGATCCACAGCGTTGAGAAAACGATTGAGCGCGTCCGGCAGATCGTAGGGCAGGTAGACGTGTTGAACGTCATTACCAAAAGCGGAAAGCACGCGTTCGGAGCCGGTCGGGGTCATGGTGGTGACGGTAATGGGGAGATCCGGGTAGCGATGGCGCAGGGCGCGAACCAGCGGGATGGCCGCCAGGGTTTCGCCTACGGAAACGGAGTGCATCAGAATGCCGCCGGGCTTCAGCGGTTTCTTATAGAAGCCGTAACGCTCGCCCCAGCGTTTGCGGTAGGCCGGTGCTTTGCGACCACGCACCCAAAGACGCAGCCAAATAAGCGGCTGAATCAGGTAGAAAAGAGTGGTGTAAAGCAATTGAAGCATAGTACGCACTGGCTGATGGATGTGCTGGGAATTCTATGTATTTAGCTGCATCAATGCTATTACTTTTGCCGAATTCGCTGCAAATCCCCCCTTCGGCGGGCGATGAATCCTAAAACCTGTGCTTTTTTGTTGTATTTTTATAAAGTTAGTTGAAATCAGCACGTTGCTGAAAAAACATTCGTGTCGGTTTAGATAGCAAAAAATGCTACACTAGCGCGCAAAAATGAGCGCGTTACGGTGCACGGGTAGCGGGTTAGCCTGGGCAGTAGCGTGCTTATTGTCGTCTATATTGATCATCATCAACGGATAAGAGCCGCCTGTGGAAAAGCCATTTCAAAGAATTCTGCTGATAAAAATGCGCTTTCATGGGGATATGCTGCTCACGACGCCTGTCGTAAGCACCCTGAAACGCCGCTACCCTGACGCGAAAATCGACGTGCTGCTCTACCAGGATACGATCCCTATCCTGTCAGAAAACGCAGAGATCAATGCGCTCTACGGCCTCAAAAACAAAAAAGCCAAAGCCGGGGAGAAAATCACCAACTTCGTGGATGTGCTCAAACAGCTGCGCGCTAACCGTTACGATCTTATCGTCAATCTCACTGACCAGTGGATGGTCGCCGCGCTGGTGCGCTGCCTGCCTGCCCGCGTCAAGATTTCACAGGATTTCCCCCATCGTCAGGCGGCTTTCTGGCGTAAAAGCTTTACCCATCACGCTCCTGTCGTTGGCGATCATATTGTTGAGCGCAACCTCTCGGCGCTGCGTCCGCTGGGGATCGCGGAAGATTATCGCCAGCTAACCATGAGCTATGCCGGGCAAAACTGGCAGGCGATGCGCGAGCAGCTGACGGCCGCCGGCGTAGGGGAGCACTATGTCGTGATCCAGCCTACGGCGCGCCAGGCCTTTAAGTGCTGGGATAACAGCAAATTCTCTCAGGTCATCGACGCCCTGCATCATCAGGGCTATGAAGTGGTGCTCACCTCAGGACCCGGCGCGGACGATCTGGAGTGCGTGGAGGAGATTGCCAGCGCCTGCGAAACGCGTCCGGTCACCGCGCTGGCGGGAAAAACGCGTTTTCCTGAGCTGGCCGCGCTTATCGATCACGCCGCGCTGTTTATTGGCGTCGACTCCGCACCCATGCATATCGCCGCAGCGGTAAAAACCAAAATCATTGCCCTGTTTGGCGCGACCGATCATATTGCCTGGCGTCCGTGGTCAGAGGACGCCGTCGTGCTCTGGGCCGGCAACTACCAGCCAATGCCGACGCGTGACCAGCTCGATCGCAATCGGCGCTACCTCTCCGTGATACCGGCCGAGGAGGTTATCGCTGCCGCCCGGACGCTGCTCCCACCGCTCAACGCCGCCGTGCAGGCAGGGGGCTCCCTATGATCGTGGCCTTTTGTCTCTACAAATACTTCCCGTTTGGCGGACTTCAGCGCGATTTTATGCGCATTGCCCAGACGGTAGCAGGGCGCGGCCACCAGGTGCGGGTCTACACCCAGTCCTGGCAGGGCGAATGTCCCGCAGAGTTTGAGCTGATTGTCGTTCCGGTCAGGAAACGCACTAATCATGGGCGCAACGCCGAATACTATCAGTGGGTAAAAGCGCATCTTGCGCAGCATCCTGTGGCGCGAGTGGTAGGCTTTAACAAGATGCCGGACCTCGATATCTACTACGCGGCAGACGTCTGCTACGCCGAGAAGGTGGCGCAGGAGAAGGGCTTTTTCTACCGCCTGACGTCACGCTATCGCCACTATGCAGCCTTTGAGCGTGCCACCTTTGAACAGGGCAAGAAGACGCAGCTACTGATGCTGACCGATAAGCAGATCGCTGATTTCCAGCGCCACTATCACACCGAGCCTGAGCGTTTTCACATTCTGCCGCCGGGGATCTATCCCGATCGCAAATATAGCCAGCAGATCCCCGACAGTCGTCGCGTCTATCGCGAAAAAAACCGTATCGGTGAGGATCAGAACTTTGTTCTGCAGGTGGGGTCAGATTTTAACCGCAAGGGCGTGGCGCGCACTATCGAGGCTATCGCCGCGCTGCCTGACGCGCTGCGGCAGAATACGCTGCTGTTTATTGTCGGCCAGGATAAACCTGGACCCTTCGCTGCCCTTGCTGCAAAGCTGGGCATCAAAGAGAATGTGCACTTCTTTGCCGGACGCAGCGACGTGGCGGAGCTGATGGCCGCAGCGGACCTGCTTGTGCATCCTGCGAAACAGGAGGCGGCGGGCATTGTACTGCTGGAGGCGGTGGCGGCAGGGCTACCGGTGATTGTCACCGAGGTTTGTGGCTACGCGCCTTATATAACGGATGCCCGCTGCGGCGTGGTGATTAACGAGCCGTTTTCGCAGGCAGCGCTGAATAAGACGTTGGCCGATGCGCTGGGCACGCCGTCGCGCCTGAGCGAATGGGCGGCCAACGCCCGTCACTATGCGGATACGCAGGATCTCTACAGCCTGCCGGAAAAGGTAGCTGATATGATAACGGGTAAAGTGAATGGTTGAACTGAAAGAGCCGCTGGCGACCTTATGGCGCGGTAAAGATGCCTTTGCCGAAGTGAAAAAGCTGCAGGGCGATGTGTTTCGCGAGCTGGAAACGCGCAGAACGATCCGCTTTGAGCTGGCTGGCAAGAGCTACTTCCTGAAGTGGCACCAGGGCACCTCGGTCAAAGAGGTGGTGAAAAACCTGTTCTCTCTGCGCCTGCCGGTGCTGGGTGCTGACCGGGAGTGGAACGCGATCCATCGCCTGCACGAATGCGGCGTCGACACCATGCACGGGGTTGGCTTTGGTGAGAAAGGGGCCAATCCGCTCACCAGGACCTCGTTCATTATTACTGAAGATCTAACCCCAACGATCAGCCTTGAGGACTACTGCGCTGACTGGCGCGAGAATCCGCCCGATCTGCACGTGAAGCGGATGCTGATCCGTCGCGTCGCCACCATGGTGCGCAAGATGCATCAGGCTGGCGTCAACCACCGCGACTGCTACCTGTGCCACTTTCTGCTGCATCTCCCTTTTTCCGGGGAAGAGCAGGATTTAAAACTGTCGATAATCGACCTGCATCGGGCGCAAATCCGCCGCCAGGTTCCACAGCGCTGGCGTGACAAAGACCTTATTGGCCTTTACTTCTCTTCGGTCAATATCGGTCTGACGCAGCGGGATATTCTACGTTTTATGAAGATCTACTTCGCCACGGATCTGAAGGCGATATTTAAGAGTGAAGGGCAGTTACTATCGTCATATGAGCGTAAGACTCATAAGATCGTAACGCATTCGCAGCGCAATAATCTGTAGCGCTTTTTGATAGCTGATTGCTAGTTTTATGATGGGTTTTAATATGATAGCTGTTCAATCTTTAGCGAACCTTTCCGCTAAAAAAGTCACCACCTCGCTTCTGCTTTTCTGTTTCTGCGTTCTGTGTTTTGTCTGGCCGATTGAGAACTCAAATCTGCCTGCCAACCGCAACCTGTTTATCTACGTTGCCCTGGCGATGACCCTGTTCCTCTATTTTAAAAAGCAGGGCATGCCGCTGGAGCATAACGTTAAAACGCGTATGCCGATTTACCTGCTTGCTGGCCTGCTGATCTTTACCTTATTGAACGGGTTGCTGGTGGCGCCGGACCTTAAGCAGATGTTTCGCAGCTGGCAGGGCCAGTACCTGCGCGCCGCGCTGATGTTTTTCATTGGCTTGCTCATCTACTCTTTTACCGCCAGCTGCTTCCGGGGCTTAAGTAAAACCCGCTTTCTCTCTCTCGTGGTGCTTTGCTCGCTGGGCGTGATATTTATTCATGTTATCCAGACTGTCTTTATGTACCTGCGTAACGGCTATATTGACTGGGGCATCACCTGGATTGTGCGTACCCGCACCGAGATGAGCTTCCAGATTAACTTTATCTGCGGCATCCTTTTTGCTGAGCTGCTTTCCCGTCTGTTCCTGCACCGCAAGTTTTTAATCTTTAAAACCAGCCTGCTGCTCTTTTTCATTGCCGTCTGCTTTGTCGCCACCGCGTTAGTGAATACCCGCTGGGGCACGATTGGTTTAATCGGCAGTACTATCTCTATTTGCGTCTTTATCGCCGCCAAAATGCTCAACCGCAGCAATCGCAGGAAGATGCTGCTGACCGGTGCGGCAGTCGTGCTAATGGTCGTCGCCGTAGGCTACGCCTCCTGGACCCAGGATCCGCGCTGGCAGAGCCTGAGCCAGGACGCCGTATCCGGGTGGAATCTGTCGGTGGATAATCGCTGCTATGATGGCTTCACAGGTCCGACCCTGCAGGACAGCACCGGTCGAGTTTTGGATGAGTCTAATGCCTGCCGCTCAACCTTCTTCCATCAGGGCTGGAAGCTGGTGTTTGAAAATCCCTTTGGTACCGGGCCGCGTAAAGACGCCTTTTTAGTCCTGTTACAAAAGGCCTATCATGATCCTTCTATTAAGCAGTCTAATAGCCACTACGGCGTGATCGATTTTGCGCTACAGAACGGCTTTCTGGGTCTGGCCGGCTGGTTATGCTTCGTGATTTCGTTAATTGTGGCTGGCTGGAACGCATTTTCTAAAAAGCTCGTTATGCCGGGTCTCTTCTTATCCTTAATGGCGGTGAGCTTCCTCTTCCGCTCCAGCGTAGATAACATGCTACGCGATCACTTCCTGGAGCAGTTTATGGCCTTTACCGGCCTGATGATCGGGCTGATTGTGACCAAAGATAAAAATAGCGTGCCGGGGAGTGCGTCATGAAGGTTTTAATTATCCGTCGCGATAATATTGGCGACCTGATTCTGACTACGCCGCTGATTGCAACCATTGCTCGCGAAACGGGAAGCAAGGTCGATCTGCTGGTCAACACCTACAACAAACCGGTGCTGGATAATAACCCGCACGTCGGCAAAGTATTTCTCTACAGCAAGCTGCACCACCGCAGCAAAGGGACGTCGGCGTTAAGCGTTCTGTGGCAGCGGTTAAAAACCATTATCGATCTGCGCCGCGCGCGCTATGACGTGGCAATCGTTGCCAAAGAGCGCTGGGACAAGCGTCCGCTGCAGTGGGCAAAGTTGGCGGGAGCGAAAAAAATCATCGCTATCGGTAACGACTGCCCGCCTGAAGTAACCGATGCGCTGCCGGAATCAACTCAGAATGAGCATCTGGTGAAGCTGCTGGCGCGGCTGGCCGAGCCGCTGGGCATCACCGCCGAGCCGGGCCCGCTGGAGCTGTACGTGCGGCCTGAAGAGACGGCGGCCATTAAGCAGAAGATCTCTCTCCCTGATGACGGCCTGCCGGTCTACGGATTACAGATCAGCTCCCGTCGGCCCGAGCAGCGCTGGCCGGTAGAGAACTTTGTCGCCCTGGCGCAGCGCCTTGCCGCGCAACAGCCGTGTCATATCCTGCTCTTCTGGTCGCCGGGCAGCGCAGATAACAAACTGCATCCAGGCGATGATGAGAAGGCACGCTATATCATCGATAACTGCCAGGACGTCTCGTTAATTCCCGTGATTACGGAAAATATCCGTGAGCTAATGGCGGGTATGTCGCTGTGCAATCAAATTGTTACCAGCGACGGCGGCGCGCTGCATATTGCCGCAGGGGTACATAAACCGATTGTTGCCCTGTTTGGTAATAAAGCGGCCTGGCTCTGGACGCCGTGGGCTATACCGCATGAACTGCTACAGGGTGAGGGCTATGATGTCCGCAACATCCCGGTTGATGAGGTGTATAATGCCTTCATTCGTCTGCAGGAACAGCGTTAATAAGACAGGTTTCACTGAATGATTCGAGCACTTAGAAAGAAGATACAGCTAATTCTGGTTAACCTGTTTTTGCGGCTGTATACGGGTAAGAACGGCCTGGCCTCTACCCAAGCGGAATTCGCCCAGGAAGATAAGCGCAATATCAAAAATATTGTTATCTACTCCTCGACGGCGCTGGGTGATTTCATGATGAACTCCCCGGCGATCCACGCTATTCGCCGGGAGTACCCTGACGCGCATATTACCCTTATCTGCCATAAAAAAATGGTGCAGTTTCTTTCGGCGGGGAAAGATTGGGATAGCCTCATTGCCTGGGATAACAAGCTGACCACGGTCTCCGCGCTGGTAGACAACATCAAACAGCAGGGCCGCCCGGATGCGGCAATTATTCTGCACTCCCATACGCCGTATGATTTTCTCAGCGCCCTCCGCGCCGGGGCAAAATATGTCTTTATCGATAACGATAAGCAGGCTATTCCCCTGGTCAGCAAATGGGCCACCAGCCGCCTGAAGAATTTTGTCGGTCATACTATTCAGCGCAAGCTGGAGCTGATTGCTCCCTTCCTTAGCCATGAGCCTTCCCGGGCCATGCGCCTGCCCGCAGAGGTGGTGGTAGATGAAGCGACCCGCGATCCGGCGGTGAAGTACGTTGGCTTCCAGATGGGGGCGTCGAGCCTGCGTAAATGCTGGTCGACAGAGAATTTTGCCCGCCTCGCGACCCAGATGATTAACGACAACGACGCGGTAAAGATCGTGCTGATTGGCGCACCAAACGAAGTCGCGCTGCAGGATAAGTTCCTGCAGCAGCTTGATGCCCGCTATCACGATCGCGTTCTGCCGCTGATTGGCAAAACCACTATTCCCGGCCTGCTGCAGGAGATCAAGAAAATGAGCCTGCTGGTGACGTCCGATACCGGCCCTCTGCACCTGGCCGTGGCGATGCAGGTCCCGACCGTCAGCATGTTCGTGGTGACCTCGCCTATGCTCTATGGTCCCTACCAGGATCCAGAGCTACATTCGGTTATCTACAAAGCCTTTACCACATTTGATGAACAACATTACGCCTCCGCATTGGATAAAATCAGCCTTAACGAAGTGTATGCGCGGGTGAAAACGTTTATCTAGCTTCTGCCCGCCGGTATAAGGAAAACAATAATGAGCGTGGCGTTTAGCCGTAAACAGGGTTTTGAGATCTATCAGCGCGTCAACGATGATGATTTCACCGCCCTGCTTACGCAGTATAAAAATAACCAAATTCCGGTACGCAAACTGGTTAGCGGCAGCGCCGCCAGGTCGGTGGCGATTATCGCCTCAGAGAAGCGTAAATACATTCTGAAAGAGGATCGCGAGCGGGATAAGCGGCTTGAGAAGAAGATCGCCAACTTTATATTTGGCCCGTTCCAGTCACGCCTTATTAAACTGATGGATCGCGCCGTTAACGAAGGCTGCCACGTTTTCCAGGAGCTTTACTTCGTTGCCGAAAAGAACCATTTTCGCACTACGCAGGATGTGTACGCCTTCTATGAGTACATTGAAGGAACGCCCCTCACCGAGGTGGATAACCCCGAGCAGTTTGTGCCGCAAATCATCGAGTGTATTCTCGAGCTGCACCGTCACGGGCTGGCCTCAAACGATATCCACTTCGGCAACTTTATCCTGACGCCTGACGGCACGCTGCGTATTATCGATATCTCCTGCAAAGCAAGCGTGAAGGTGTGCCAGGCAAACGATCTGCTGGCGCTGCGCAGGAAATTCGGCGTGGAGATTGAAAGCAGCAGCGGGGTGTATAAAATCATCCGTGCTAAAGAGGCCCTGCGGCGGAAAATCCGCGCGCTCAAGCATAAAAAATAACGCCCTGTCAGGGCGTTATAGTGTTAAACACCGTTTCCGCCGTCAGCTGCTGCAGATCGCCATGAGGCGAGCGCACCGCCAGCTGATTTTTGCCGTAGCCGCCAATCAGCCCCGGATCGGTCGGGCCGTAGAGCGTAAAGTTGGGCCGGTCGAGAGCGGCGGCCATATGGCTCAGTCCGGTATCCACCGACACCACCATCCGGGCACCCGCCAGTTCGCGAGCCACCTTCTCCAGGCTCAGGCGCGGCAGGACTTCTACGTAATCAAACCCCTCCGCCAGCCGTCTGGCACGCGCTTCTTCATGCGGTGCCCCCCACGGAAGCTTAATCTTTAACCCCGACGCCGCCATCAGCGCCAGCAGATCCCGCCAGCGGGCTTCCGGCCAGTGCTTATCATCCCGCGTGGTAGCGTGCAGAAACACGGCGTAAGGCTCGCCCGCAGCGCTATCTTCGATAAAATGCCGGGCAATGGCATAGTCGCCCTGGGTCTGCGGCTTGCTGTAGCCCAGGCTTTTTGCAAACAGCTCCCGGGTGCGCTCCACGGCGTGCTGCTGCCTGGCTATGTGATGGCGGCGGCTATAGAACAGGCTGGCCAGCGGCTCGCGAGCGCTTTGCCAGTCCATGCCGTGCTTCGGGCCGTACGCCAGCCGGGTAACCAGCGCCGCACTTTTCACCAGCCCCTGGGCATCGATCACTGCGTCATAGTGCACCGCCCGCAGGGTTTCACGAAACGCCCGGCGCTCTGCTTTCACCGGATCGGAGAACCAGGCTTTACGCCAGCGGCGCAGGGCCACCGGGATAACGCGATCCACCGCCTCATGCCAGGAGGGGATCTGAGCAAACCCCTCTTCCACGACCCAGTCAAAGCGGATCCCGGCAACTGCCTGCATGGCATCCGTCAGAGCGGGCAGGGTATGCAAGACGTCACCCATCGACGAGGTTTTAACGATCAGTACCCGCATCCGTTAGCCTTCTTCATCCAGCAGGAGGCCGTTGAGCGTCTCCAGCACCTGCTCAGGCTGAATATCGATCAGGCTCTGATGGTAGCCCTCTGCGGCATCGCCTTTACGTACCTTGTGGTAGCCGGTGATAAGACGGATCACCCGCGCCTTATGCGACAGCGGCGGGGTAAAGTCCGGGCTGCTGGGACCGTACAGCGCCACCAGCGGGCGGTTAAGCGCGGCGGCAACGTGCATCAGGCCGGAGTCGTTGGTGACTACGGCCCGGCAGGCCGCCAGTAAAATCACCGCCTGCTCAAGCTGGGTCTCACCGGCCAGGTTACGGCACCACGCCTGCTGCTCAAGGCTCAGCATGGTCAGGATCTCGTTCCCGGCTTCGTGATCTTTCGCGGAGCCAAATAGCACCACCTGGTAGCCTTCGTCGATCAGCTGCTTCGCCAGCTCGGCGTAGTGGTAGTGCGGCCAGCGCTTCGCCGGGCCAAACTCCGCGCCGGGGCAGAAGCCAATGAGGGGGCGATCGCTCAAGATGCCGAAGGTGTTACAGGTGCGGCGCTGCTCGCTCTCGTCCACCTGCAGCTGCGGCCAGAGCAGCGGCTGAGGCAGATCTTTTGCTGACTCCATCACGCCTTTATCGTAGGCCAGCGCCACGTAGCGCTCGACCATCAGCGGCCAGGCCTGCTTATCCAGTACGCGGGCATCGTTAAGCACGCCGTAGCGCATCTCGCCGCGCCAGCCGGTGCGCACGGGGATGTTGGCAAAGAAAGGCACTAAGGCAGATTTATAAGAGTTAGGCAGCACGTAAGCGCGATCGTAGCGGCGCTCGCGCAGGCTCACGCCAAGACGGCGACGTGCGCCAAGCTCCAGCGCCCCATGCCCAAGCGGCATAGGGATCGCTTCATTCACTTCCGGCATCCGCGACAGCAGCGGACGACACCATGCAGGGGCCATCACGTCGATTGTCGCCTGGGGATAACGCGCCTTGAGCGTGCGATAGAGACTTTGCGACATCATCATGTCGCCCACCCATGACGGGCCGATCACCAGTATTTTCATGCAGATTCTTACGCGTCGCGGTTCAGCCAGGCCATATATTCCGCTACGCCTTCGGCAACGGTTTTAAACGGCTTGTCGTAACCAGCTGCACGCAGATTGGTCAGGTCTGCCTGAGTAAACGCCTGGTAGCGGCCTTTCAGCTTCTCCGGGAACGGGATGTATTCGATCTCGCCCTTCTTATGGAATGCCAGCGCGGCGTCAGCCACGGCCTGGAAGGACTCTGCGCGGCCGGTGCCAAGGTTGTAGATACCAGAGACGCGGTTTTCCCAGAACCAGAGGTTTACCGCCGCCACGTCGCCCACGTAGACGAAGTCGCGCTTGAAGCCGTCGCTGCCTTCAAACAGCTTCGGCGTTTCGCCGTTGTTCAACTGGGTGTTGAGGTGGAAAGCGACGCTGGCCATGCTGCCTTTATGGCCTTCACGCGGACCGTAGACGTTGAAGTAGCGGAAGCCAACGATCGGCGAGTTCGCTTCTGGCAGGATCTGGCGCACGTACTCATCAAACAGGAACTTGGAGTAGCCGTAGACGTTCAGCGGCTGCTCATACTCGCGGGATTCAATAAAGTCGCTGGTGCGTCCGCCGTAGGTAGCCGCAGAGGAGGCGTACAGGAACGGAATATCGCGCTCCAGACAGTAGTGCAGCAGCTCTTTGGAGTACTGATAGTTGTTATCCATCATGTACTTGCCGTCCCACTCGGTGGTGGAGGAGCATGCGCCTTCGTGGAAGATGGCTTCGATATCGCCGAACTCTTCGCCTGCCATAATCTGGATGAGGAAATCCTCTTTATCCATATAGTCAGCGATGTTCAGATCGGCCAGGTTAACGAACTTGGTGCCGTCTTTCAGGTTATCGACCACCAGAATGTCAGTGATGCCTTTGTCATTGAGCGCTTTGACAATGTTGCTGCCGATAAAGCCTGCGCCGCCGGTAACGATAATCATAACTGTAACCTTTAAATGTGGATGCACTGAGACAATCTCAGGCATGAATACCTTTATCATACCATCACATTGCCGACCCTTCAGCCCTTCGCCGCGATCCCAGCGGGCCGTACGTGATTTGTGCTGCAAAAACGATAACCGGTGCGGCATCATCTCGTATCAGCGTAATGCTTTCGGTAAGATGTGCTGAAATTTGCCCAGTCTGGAGAATTGCAATGCGTGGGGATTTTTACCAACGGTTGAACAGCGACCTTGAAACCGCCCGGGCGGAAGGGTTGTTTAAAGAAGAACGCATTATCACCTCGGCCCAGCAGGCCGATATCACCGTTGCCGACGGCAGCCAGGTGATCAACTTCTGTGCCAACAACTACCTCGGTCTGGCGAACCATCCGGATCTCATCAGCGCGGCGAAGGCCGGAATGGACAGCCACGGCTTCGGCATGGCCTCGGTGCGTTTCATCTGCGGTACCCAGGACAGCCATAAACTCCTTGAGCAGAAGCTGGCCGGCTTCCTCGGCATGGAAGACGCCATTCTTTACTCCTCCTGCTTCGACGCCAACGGCGGCCTGTTTGAAACGCTGCTGGGGGCGGAAGACGCGATTATCTCTGATGCCCTGAACCACGCGTCTATCATCGACGGGGTACGCCTCTGCAAAGCCAAACGCTATCGCTACGCCAATAACGATATGCAGGAGCTGGAGGCGCGTCTGCAGGAGGCGCGTGACGCGGGCGCGCGTCAGGTACTGATTGCCACCGACGGCGTCTTCTCTATGGATGGCGTCATCGCCAACCTGAAGGGCGTCTGCGACCTGGCAGACAAATATGAGGCGCTGGTGATGGTCGACGACTCTCACGCGGTGGGCTTTGTTGGCGAAAACGGCCGGGGTTCACACGAGTATTGTGACGTAATGGGCCGGGTGGACATCATCACCGGCACGCTGGGCAAGGCGCTTGGCGGCGCATCCGGCGGCTATACCGCAGCCCGTAAAGAGGTGGTGGAGTGGCTGCGCCAGCGCTCGCGTCCGTACTTGTTCTCTAACTCGCTGGCGCCGGCGATTGTTGCCGCCTCCATCAAAGTTCTGGAGATGGTGGAGTCCGGCGCGGCGCTGCGTGACCGTCTGTGGTCAAATGCCAGCCTGTTCCGCGAGAAGATGACCGCGGCGGGCTTTACCCTGGCCGGGGCCGATCACGCCATTATTCCAGTCATGCTGGGCGATGCGGTCGTGGCGCAGAACTTTGCCCGCGAGCTGCAGAAAGAGGGGATCTACGTGACCGGCTTCTTCTTCCCGGTGGTGCCGAAAGGCCAGGCGCGCATTCGCACCCAGATGTCGGCGGCCCACTCCCCTGAACAGATTGAACGTGCGGTGGAGGCCTTCACCCGCATTGGTAAACAACTTGGCGTGATTGCCTGAGGACGAAAGATGAAAGCGTTATCCAAGCTGAAACCGCAGGAAGGGATCTGGATGACCGACGTGCCAGAGCCAGAGGTGGGCCATAACGATCTGCTGATCAAGATCCGCAAGAGCGCGATCTGCGGCACGGACGTGCACATCTATAACTGGGACGAGTGGTCACAAAAAACCATTCCGGTACCGATGGTCGTCGGCCATGAGTATGTTGGGGAAGTGGTCGGGATTGGCCAGGAGGTCAAAGGCTTTAAGATCGGCGATCGCGTCTCCGGCGAAGGCCACATTACCTGCGGGCACTGCCGTAACTGCCGCGGTGGCCGGACCCATCTCTGCCGTAACACCGTTGGCGTCGGCGTGAACCGCCCCGGCTCTTTTGCCGAGTATCTGGTTATTCCGGCCTTCAACGCCTTTAAAATTCCAGACAACATCTCTGACGAGCTGGCAGCGATTTTCGACCCGTTCGGCAACGCCGTGCATACCGCGCTCTCCTTCGATCTGGTGGGTGAGGACGTGCTGGTCTCCGGGGCGGGCCCTATCGGTATCATGGCGGCGGCGGTGGCAAAGCACGTTGGCGCACGCCACGTGGTGATCACCGATGTCAACGAGTACCGTCTGGATCTGGCGCGCAAAATGGGCGTTACCCGAGCGGTTAATGTGGCAACCGAGAGCCTGGATGATGTCATGGCCGAGCTGGGCATGACCGAAGGGTTTGACGTAGGGCTTGAGATGTCCGGCGCACCGCCAGCGTTCCGCACCATGCTTGATACCATGAACCACGGCGGCCGCATTGCGCTGCTGGGCATTCCGCCGTCAGAGATGTCTATCGACTGGAACAAGGTTATCTTCAAGGGCCTGTTTATCAAGGGTATCTATGGCCGCGAGATGTTTGAAACCTGGTACAAGATGGCAGCGCTGATCCAGTCCGGCCTGGACCTCACGCCGATCATTACCCACCGTTTCGGCATCGATGAGTTCCAGCAGGGCTTTGACGCCATGCGCTCCGGCCAGTCCGGGAAGGTTATCCTGAGCTGGAATTAATCTTCCGCCAGCGTTAACTCAGACCAGGCCCCAAAAGCCTGGTCTTTTTATTTGTATAGCTTTTAACCTTATCTTAATGATCGGCTGGTAAAAGGGAGGCATATTCTAAAAGATGGAATGATTATCCCATGACAACCCCTACAAAAAAGCTGAGCGTTATTATCCCGCTGTACAATGCCGGGAACGATTTTAAAGCCTGCATGGAGTCGCTGATCGCCCAGACATGGACCGATCTGGAGATCATCATTGTTAACGATGGCTCGACGGATAACTCCGTGGAGATCGCTAAGTTTTACGCCGAAGCGTACCCGCATATTCGCCTGCTGCATCAGGCTAATTCCGGCGTCTCCGTCGCCCGCAACCGCGCGCTGGACGTGGCAACCGGGGATTATATTGCCTTTGTCGACGCTGACGACGAAGTCTATCCCACTATGTATGAAAAGCTGATGGCAATGGCGATGGCGGACGACCTGGATGTCGCCCAGTGCAACGCCGACTGGAGCTCGCGGGCTACCGGCAAGGTGTGGCAATCCATTCCCACCAGCCGCCTGCGTTCCACGGGCGTACTCACCGGGCCGGACTGGCTGCGGATGGGGCTGAGGTCACGCCGCTGGACGCACGTGCTGTGGATGGGGGTCTATCGCCATGACCTGATCAAACAGCACCGGATCCGCTTTGTACCGGGCCTGCATCATCAGGATATTATCTGGAGCACCGAGTTTATGTTTAATACCCGGCGCGTCAGGTACACCGAAGAGTCGCTGTACAGGTATTATCAGCACGATAACTCCGTTAGCCATATGAAGCGGCAGGGTGATAAGAACCTCGCCTATCAGCGGCACTACATCAAGATCACCCGCCTGCTGGAGAAACTCAACAGCGACTATGCGGGGCGTATCCCTATCTATCCTGAATTCCGCCAGCAGATTACCTATGAGGCGCTGCGCGTGTTTCATGCCCTGCGTAAAGAGCCAGATACTCTGACCCAGCAACGCATGATTGCCGAGGTATTCACATCAGGGATGTACCGCCGAATGCTGACCAACGTGCGCAGCGTCAAGATGGCCTACCAGGCGCTGCTCTGGTCGCTGCGGCTCTACCGGTGGCGCGATAAATCGCTGTCACACCACCGTATTGCGCGCAGGGCGCTGAACCTGGGTTAGCTTTTCCCCCAGCCCTGCCACTGCTGCTGGAACCATGCCGTGACAGAACTCTGGCTAATGCTTTCGCTCAGCACGGTAAAGAAGCGGCTGGCGTGAACCGGTTGCAGAGGCTGCTTCGGTTTACACAGCTTCACGCCGTGGAACGGATTGCGCGGCGCGTTGGGTTGAGTGCTGCCAGCAGGCGGCGTCAGGTTAGGTCTTGAGGTATCCGTCTGCGGTTCGTTAAGCAGGCTGCTTGGCCGCACCAGGGTGATATCCCCCGGCAGGCTGTAGATCATCTGCTGCAACACGCGCACGGTAGATGGGTGAGGGTGACCAATGGCGATCGCCGAGCCGTTGCGGCGGGCCAGGTCTACCGCCCGGTTAAACTGGCGGCGGATATCGCCTTCGTTCTGCGTATCGTCAAGAAATACCCGACGCTTGATCACTTTTACGCCTGTCCCGGCGGCGGCGCGCATCGCCTGGCTGTTGCCGATAGTCATGCTGTCGAGGAAGTAGAGGTTATAGCGCTCCAGGGCCTGCATCACCTTCTGCATGCCAAACAGGCTTGAGGTCATGGCGCTGCCCATATGGTTATTCAGGCCCACGGCGTAGGGCACTTTGCCATAGGCGTCGCGGATGATGCGCTCGATCTCGTCGCTGCTCATCTCCGGGCGCAGGGTATCTTTTTCCAGCGGCTGCTTGCTTAGCGGGGCCATCGGCAGGTGGATCAGCACCTCATGGCCGCTATTGTGCGCTTTGGTAGCCATCTCATGGGCATGAGGGGCGTTGGGCAGCACGGCCACGGAAACTTCAGCGGGCATCGCCAGCACCTGGTTTTCCGTATGCGGGCGATAGCCGAAATCATCAATAACAATGGAGAGCTTGCCGGCGTGCGCCGGAACAATGAACGGCAGAAGCGTCATAATCGAGAAAAACAGACGACGAAGCTGAAGCAAAACTTATCTTCCCAACCACGGTTGTGGATTAACCGCCTGACCCTGACGACGAATTTCAAAATAGAGTGACGGACGGCCCTGACCGCCACTGCTGCCCACGAGGGCAATGGGTTGACCGGCGCGAACCTGGGTTCCAACGCTGACCAGTGCGCTCTGATTATAGCCGTAAAGGCTCATATCGCCTTTCCCATGCTCAACCACCACCACCAGGCCGTAGCCCTGGAGCCAGTCGGCGAGGATCACCCGTCCGTCAGCGATGGCTTTCACTTCGCTCCCTTCGGACGCACCGATCACGATCCCTTTCCACCGTAGCTCACCCTGCAGCTGTTCGCCATAGCGATGGAGCAGTGAGCCGCGAACCGGCCAGTAGGCCTGACCACGCGGCGAGCCTAAGCCGCCGGTACGCGACATTAGCGAGCGCTCGCTCTCGGTGGGTTTATAGGTGGTGCCTTTGCGTGACGCTTCCTGCTGGCGATCGCGTACTGCATCGGCCTCGCGCGCCTCGCGCTCTGCCCGCGCTTTTGCTGCGGCTTCGGCCCGGGCAAGGCTGTTACGCAGACGGGATTCGTTGGCACGCAGCTCGCTCAGCTGCTGCTGGCCCGCCTGAATGGAGCTTTCCAGGCTGGTAAGGGTCTTTTTACGCTCGTTGCGCGCCTGCTCCAGCTTCGCCTGCTGAGCCTGCTGTTCATAGAGCAGCGTCTGCTGCTGGCTCTGCTTCTCTTCCAGCTCAGCGCGCTGGGAAGCCACCTCTTCACGGGTCTGCTTCAGCTGGGCGATGGTCTCCTGGCGCGCCTGGTTCAGGTAGCCATAGTAGGCCTGCATGCGCTCGCCGCGGGCGGTCTCTTCGCTGTTAAAGATATACTGCACGCCGGAGTACTCGCCCTGGCGAAAGGCGGCGTCGAGCTGGGCCGCCAGGTTACGCTCCTGGCTGGCTTTCTGCTGCTCAAGCTTTGCAATTGACGCATTCATGGCGTCGATCTGCTTGTTGAGTTCGTTGAGGGTGCTTTGGGTTTCACGCAGCTTGCGGGCGGCGGCGGAGATCGCCTCTTCCTGGACTTTAAGCTGCGCCAGAAGCGTAGCGCGCTGCTGCTGCTGCTGCCGTACCGCTCGCTCTTTGCTGGCGATATCGGCCTGAATCGATTTTAGCTGGTCGCGATCGTCCGCGTGGGCAGGAAAAACGCACAGCAAAACGCCAGCGCTGAGCGCGCTGGCACAGAACAATGGCCGGACAGTGCCGGCCCATGTAATTGAAAAAATCGCCTTTCCCCTCATGGGGAGCGATTATTCCACGATAAACAGCGGCCTGCCAGTCATCTCTTGCGGGATTTCCATGCCCATCAGGCTCAGCATGGTCGGCGCGATGTCGGAAAGTTTACCGCCGCTGACTGCTTTAACCGATTTACCCCCGACGTAGATCAGCGGAACCGGCAGGTTGGTGTGGGCGGTATGGGCCTGACCGGTGGCCGGGTCGCGCATCTGCTCGGCATTGCCGTGATCCGCGGTAATCAACAGCTGGCCGCCTGCGGACTCTACCGCGTCGGCGATCTCGGCGATGCAGTTGTCCAGCGTTTCGACGGCGGCAACGGCAGCCTCAAACACGCCGGTATGGCCGACCATATCGCCGTTCGGATAGTTGCAGATGATGGTGTCGTACTTGCCGCTCTTGATAGCGGCGACCAATTTTTCAGTTAATTCTGCAGAGCTCATCTCTGGCTGCAGATCGTAGGTCGCCACTTTCGGAGAGTTGATCAGGATGCGATCTTCACCGCTGAACGGCTCTTCCACGCCGCCGTTGAAGAAGAAGGTGACGTGCGCGTACTTTTCCGTTTCGGAAATACGCAGCTGAGTTTTGTCGTTCTTCGCCATCCATTCGCCAAAGGTATTGGCCAGCGAGGCGGGCGGGTAGGCGCAGGATGCGGTGATGTCAGCAGCGTATTGCGTCAGCATCACGAACTCGCCCAGCTTGATGGTTTTTTTCCGCGCGAAGCCGTCAAAATCGGCGCTGACGAAGGCGCGGGTAATCTCACGGGCGCGGTCGGCACGGAAGTTCATGAAAATCAGCGCGTCGCCATCCTGCATGGCCGAGTCGGCCTGGCCTGCGGCACGGATCGTCGTCGCCTTCACGAATTCGTCGTTCTCGTCGCGCGCGTAGGCGGCCTGAAGACCCGCCACGGCGGTGTCGGCCTGGTATTCACCCTTCGCCTGGGTCATCAGGTCATAGGCCTGCTCAACGCGATCCCAGCGGTTGTCGCGGTCCATGGCGTAGTAGCGGCCAATAATCGTCGCGACGCGGCCTTTGCCCAACTCGGCAAACTTCTCTTCAAAACGTTTCAGCGAGGATTCTGCGCTACGCGGCGGGGTATCGCGTCCGTCGAGAAACGCATGCAGGTAGATCTTCTCCGCACCGCGTGCCGCAGCCAGCTCTACCATCGCCAGAATGTGATCTTCATGACTGTGCACGCCACCTGCCGAGAGCAGGCCCATAATGTGCACGGCTTTACCTTGTGCGACGGCGTTATCTACCGCGCCCGCCAGCGCCGGGTTGCTGAAGAAGGTACGCTCTTTGATCTCTACGTCCAGACGGGTGAGATCCTGATAAACAATGCGGCCTGCGCCCAGGTTGACGTGACCCACTTCAGAGTTACCCATCTGGCGATCCGGCAGGCCCACTTCGAGGCCGGAAGCGTCAACCAGCGTGTGTGGACGTTTTGCCCACAGCGCATCCATGACCGGCGTTTTTGCATTAAAAATAGCGTTATCCTGCTGATCTTCGCGGTAGCCGTAGCCATCCAGAATCACCAGTACCATAGGTTTTTTAGTAACCGACATTGCGACAACCCTCAAGCTCATAAGACAAAAAATTTGCCTGATTTTACTACGACTGAATCGATTAAATAGCCGCAGAAGATCAAAGAAAAGGGCGGTGAAAGGTGTGGTTTGGGCCGCTTTTCACGCTTTTTTCCGTGACGGTACGCAGAAAATGCATTCCTTATTGCTCGCTGGCTGTATTTGCCACACTGCACAGGTATACTCCTTTCCTGGTTTTTTTATTCACTGAGTCGGGAGCTGTTACCCCCCATGCAAGAAATTATGCAATTTGTTAGCCGTCACCCCATCCTCTGTATCGCGTGGGTTGTATTACTGGGGGCGGTGCTGTTCACCACCTTCAAAGGCCTTACCTCCAAAGTAAAAGTGATCACCCGTGGTGAAGCGACGCGTCTGATTAACAAAGAAGAGGCCGTGGTTGTCGATCTGCGTCAGCGTGATGATTTCCGCAAAGGGCATATCGCCGGCGCGGTGAATTTGCTGCCAGCCGAAATTAAAGCCAATAATGTAGGTGAGCTTGATAAACACAAAAGCAAACCCATTATTGTTGTAGATGGTTCTGGCATGCAGGCGCAGGAGCCTGCCAGCGCGCTGGTCAACGCGGGCTTCACACAGGTCTATGTGCTGAAGGACGGCGTGGCAGGCTGGAGCGGCGAAAACCTACCGCTGGTTCGCGGTAAATAATCTGGAGAAGCGTTATGGCCAACATTGAAATCTATACCAAAGCAACCTGCCCGTTCTGCCACCGTGCAAAGGCGTTGCTGGACAGCAAAGGCGTGACCTACGCGGAGCTGCCGATTGACGGCGATGCCGTGAAGCGCGAAGAGATGATTCAACGTAGTGGCCGTACGACCGTGCCGCAGATTTTTATTGATGCACAGCACATTGGCGGCTGTGACGACTTGTATGCGCTGGATGCGCGTGGTGGACTCGATCCCCTGTTGCGCTAAGGCGTTTGAGTATATTACTAAGGGTTTTTCTCATGTCAGAACAAAATAACACCGAAATGTCTTTCCAGATCCAGCGTATCTACAACAAGGATGTCTCTTTTGAAGCGCCGAATGCGCCTCATGTATTCCAGAAAGACTGGCAGCCAGAAGTTAAACTGGATCTGGATACCGCATCCAGCCAGCTGGCTGATGACGTATACGAAGTGGTCTTGCGTGTGACCGTGACCGCAAGCCTGGGCGAAGAGACCGCGTTCCTCTGCGAAGTGCAGCAGGCCGGTATCTTCTCCGTTGGTGGTATCGAAGGCAACCAGATGGCGCACTGCCTGGGCGCGTACTGCCCGAACATTCTGTTCCCGTACGCCCGCGAATGCATCACTAGCCTGGTTTCTCGCGGTACCTTCCCGCAGCTGAACCTTGCGCCGGTCAACTTTGATGCGCTGTTCATGAACTATTTGCAGCAGCAGGCTGGTGAAGGTACTGAAGAACATCAGGATGCCTGATGAGTACACCTAATGCTCATATGACTGTGATCGGTGCCGGCTCTTACGGCACCGCTCTTGCCATTACGCTGGCAAGAAATGGCCACCAGGTTATTCTCTGGGGGCACGATCCAAAACATATCGCGACCCTGCAGCACGATCGCTGCAATGCCGCATTCCTTCCCGATGTGCCTTTTCCCGACACGCTGTACCCTGAGAGCGATCTAGCGACCGCAGTACAGGCCAGCCGCAATATTCTGGTGGTAGTACCAAGCCACGTGTTTGGCGACGTGCTGCGGCAGATCAAGCCGCTGATGCGTGACGATGCGCGTATCGTCTGGGCGACCAAAGGTCTGGAAGCCGAGACGGGTCGCCTGCTGCAGGACGTGGCGCGTGAGGCGCTGGGCGACACCATTCCGCTGGCGGTGATCTCCGGGCCAACCTTCGCCAAAGAGCTGGCAGCGGGTCTGCCGACGGCCATTGCGCTGGCCTCGACGGATAGCGCCTTTGCTGAAGATCTCCAGCAGCTGCTGCACTGCGGCAAAAGCTTCCGCGTCTACAGCAACCCGGACTTTATCGGCGTCCAACTGGGCGGGGCGGTGAAAAACGTCATCGCCATTGGGGCAGGGATGTCGGACGGCATCGGCTTTGGGGCCAACGCCCGTACCGCGCTCATTACCCGTGGGCTGGCAGAGATGTCACGCCTCGGCGCTGCGCTGGGTGCTTCTCCCGAAACCTTTATGGGGATGGCAGGGTTAGGCGATCTGGTACTGACCTGTACCGATAACCAATCCCGCAACCGTCGTTTCGGCATGATGCTCGGCCAGGGTATGGACGTGCAGCAGGCCCAGACGCAGATCGGTCAGGTGGTAGAAGGCTACCGCAATACGAAAGAGGTCCGCGAGTTGGCACACCGCTTTGGTGTCGAAATGCCGATTACCGAGGAGATATTTCAAGTATTGTATTGCGGTAAAAATGCGCGCGAGGCAGCATTGACCCTGTTAGGGCGCACGCGCAAGGACGAGCGTAGCAGTCAGTAAAGTCAAATCATCTAAATGGACACGGCCAACGTAGATTGGCCGGTCTCTTTTATTACGTCTGGAGTATGCAATGCCGTGTGAAGAGCTGGATCTGGTCTGGAATAATATTAAAGCCGAAGCCCGGGCGCTGGCGGACTGTGAGCCCATGCTGGCCAGTTTCTATCACGCGACGTTACTCAAGCATGAAAATCTCGGCAGCGCGCTGAGCTATATGCTGGCCAACAAGCTGGCATCGCCCATCATGCCCGCCATCGCTATCCGCGAAGTGGTCGAAGAGGCCTACGCCGCCGATCCAGAGATGATCGCCTCTGCCGCCTGCGATATTCAGGCGGTGCGCACCCGTGACCCGGCGGTAGATAAATACTCTACGCCGCTGCTCTACCTGAAAGGTTTCCATGCATTGCAGGCCTACCGCATCGGGCACTGGCTATGGGCAGAGGGCCGCCGCGCGCTGGCTATCTTCCTGCAAAACCAGGTCTCAGTGTCGTTCCAGGTCGATATTCACCCGGCGGCGCGGATTGGCCGCGGCATCATGCTCGACCATGCCACCGGCATTGTGGTGGGTGAAACGGCGGTGATTGAAAACGACGTCTCGATTCTGCAATCCGTCACCCTCGGCGGGACTGGCAAAACCAGCGGCGATCGCCATCCGAAAATCCGTGAAGGAGTGATGATTGGCGCGGGGGCAAAAATCCTCGGCAATATCGAAGTCGGACGCGGCGCGAAGATTGGCGCAGGTTCAGTGGTGTTGCAGCCCGTACCGCCCCATACTACTGCCGCAGGGGTTCCGGCACGCATTGTCGGTAAGCCTGAGTCGGACAAGCCGGCAATGGATATGGACCAGCACTTCGCTGCCCATCATGGGTTCGAGTACGGCGACGGAATATAATCCGCACGCATGACGTAGGCCGGGTAAGCGTAGCGCCACCCGGCGAAACCTCAACTCCGTAGCACCGCTCCTGCGTATCCCAGCTGACGCCACGCCTCATACACCACCACCGATACTGCGTTAGACAGGTTCATGCTGCGGCTATCCGGCATCATTGGGATGCGGATCTTCTGCTCTGGCGGCAGCGCATCGAGGATCGTCGCGGGCAGGCCGCGCGTCTCGGGACCAAACATCAGATAGTCGCCCTCCTGATAGCTCACCGCGCTGTGCGCAGGCGTGCCCTTGGTGGTGAGCGCAAACAGACGCTGCGGATTTTCCGCTGCCATAAACGCCGCGTAGTCAGCGTGACGCTGCACGGCGGTGAACTCATGGTAATCCAGCCCCGCCCGGCGCAGGCGTTTATCGTCCCAGGTAAAGCCCATCGGTTCGATAATATGCAGGCGGAAGCTGGTATTGGCGCAAAGACGAATGATATTCCCGGTATTCGGCGGGATCTCCGGTTCAAATAAGACGATGTTCAGCATGGTGCCCCCTCAATAACGCGGGGCAGCATAGCAGACTTACGCCTAAATTACGCCGCGTCGCCGGTCTTCACCGGTTCAAATACCGACTCGTGCTCAACGTTCTGCACCAGCAGGTCGCGGGTGATCTCCTTAATGGATTTCGCCCCGGTCAGGGTCATCGCCACGCGCATCTCTTTCTCGATCAGATTGAGCAGGTTGGCGACGCCCGCCTGGCCGTGGGTTGCCAGCGCATAGAGGTAGGCCCGGCCCAGCAGCACGCTGTCTGCCCCGAGGGCAATCATCCGCACCACGTCGAGGCCGTTACGGATCCCGCTATCGGCCAAAATAGCGATGTCGCCCTTCACCGCATCGGCAATCGCCGGCAGCGCCCGGGCGGAGGAGAGCACCCCATCCAGCTGGCGGCCGCCGTGGTTCGACACCACAATCCCGTCCGCACCAAAGCGCACCGCGTCACGGGCATCCTCGGCATCAAGGATCCCTTTGATCACCATCGGGCCGTCCCAGAATTCGCGGATCCACTCCAGGTCCTTCCACGAGATAGAGGGATCGAAGTTGTTTGCCAGCCAGCCAATGTAATCTTCAAGCCCGGTGGGCTTGCCGAGATAGGTAGAGATGTTGCCGAGATCGTGCGGACGACCGTGCAGGCCCACATCCCAGGTCCAGCGGGGATGGGTCACTGACTGCCAGTAGCGGCGCATGGCGGCGTTAGCCCCGCTCATGCCGGAGTGGGCATCCCGGTAGCGCGCCCCTGGCGTCGGCATATCTACGGTAAACACCAGCGTCGAGCAGCCCGCCGCTTTTGCCCGCTCCAGGGCGTTGCGCATAAAGCCGCGATCGCGCAGAACGTAAAGCTGGAACCACATCGGGCGCTTCAGGGTAGGGGCTACCTCTTCGATCGGGCAGACTGAGACGGTGGAGAGGGTAAATGGAATGCCCTTCGCATCGGCAGCGGCGGCGGCCTGCACCTCACCCCGGCGGGCATACATGCCGCACAGTCCTACCGGCGCGAGCGCCACCGGCATAGAGAGCTTTTCATTAAACAGCGTGGTCTCCAGGCTCAGATCGGCCATGTTCTTCAATACGCGCTGGCGCAGGGCCACCTGGGCGAGATCCTCTACGTTGCGGCGCAGGGTGTACTCCGCGTACGCGCCGCCGTCGATGTAGTGGAACAGGAAAGGGGGCAGGATGCGCTGAGCCGCTGCGCGGTAATCACTGGCTGCAGAAATAATCATGCGTTGTTCTCCCTGGTAGGGTCGGGATCGCCCGGCAGGCGGGTGATGCGTGCCTGACGAGCCTGATCTTCATCGAATTGTTTAATGGTGGTGTGGACAAAGCCCAGATGCGCCATCATCGCTTTGCGTGCGGCCTCGGCGTCGCCGGCCAGGATAGCGTCGAGCACCGCCTCGTGCTGTTCCGTAAGCCGGGCGAACACCGGCGGAACCTGATACATGCGCTGGCGGCTCTGCTTAACCGACGACTGCAGCAGATCGAAGAAGCCGCGCATAGTCTGTAGCAGTACCACGTTATGTGAGGCTTCGGCGATGGCCAGATGAAAACGCACGTCGGCCTGCGAGGCGATGTCCGGATCTTTGCTCTGGGTCGCTTCGTAGCAAACACGTAGTTTCTCTTTATCGGCATCGGTGGCGCGCATCGCCGCGTGCCAGGCAGTGCTGGCCTCGATGGCGTGGCGGGCCTCAAGGATATCGAAGCTGTAGTCGGGGTCGTGCTCCAGCAGGGTTTTCAGCGGCTGGACAATATTTTGCTCAGACCAGTCGTCATGCTGCCAGCGAACAAAGGTGCCGCCACCGCGACGGCTCAGCAGCACCCCTTCGTTGACCAGCGTAGCCAGCGCTTCCCGCAGCGAGTTGCGTGACACGCCAAGCTGCGCGGCTAGCTGGCGCTCGGCGGGCAGCTTCATGCCCGCCTCCAGCTGCTGGTCTTTTATCAGCGCCCGCACGCGAGAGGCGATCTCAGCGGAGAGGCGTTTAGGCATTACGATCACGGGATCATCCAGGTTAAGACGTAGGCCTGAAGGGTGGTAATAATCCCCACCATACAGGTGAAAATCAGGCTGTGTTTCACGGTAAAGCGGAACAGATCCGACTCTTTACCCACTAGCCCCACCGCCGCACAGGCAATGGCGATAGACTGCGGGGAGATCATTTTCCCGGTCACGCCGCCGGTGGTGTTAGCCGCAACCAGCAGCACATCCGAGACGCCAATCTGCTGCGCAGCCGTTGCCTGCAGGGCGGCGAACAGGGCGTTCGACGAGGTATCGGAGCCGGTAAGAAATACCCCTAGCCAGCCAAGGAACGGCGAGAAGAAGGTAAAGGCGTGTCCGGTATGAGCTAACGCCAGCGCCAGCGTCGAGGAGAGACCGGAGTAGTTAGAGATAAAGGCGAAGGCCAGCACCATGCCAATAGAGTAGATGGGCAGGGCCAGCTCCTTCAGCGTGAGGGCGAAGGTCTGCACCGCCGCCGCGGGCTTCATCCGCAGCCAGACAACCGAGAGCAGGGCGGCAAACAGGATCGCCGTACCGGTGGCCGAGAACCAGTCAAACTTATAGACCGCCGCATAGGGCGTTGCCGCGTTAACCACCGGCGGCATGCGGGCCACCAGCTTATCCAGGTACGGAACCGAAATGTTGATCACCATATCGTACAGCGCCCCGCCCGGGGCAAACAGCGCTTTGAACGGCGGCACGCTCCACAGCGTTACCGTGGCGGTAAGGAACAGGAACGGTGACCACGCCTTGATAATCTGGCCTGCGCTGTAGCGGGTACGGGCCAGAGTCTCATCAACCTGAGAGGCACCCATATCACCGAAGCGGAAGATGCGCACCGGCTTCCAGCGTTTCAGGAACAGCGTCAGGCAGACCAGCGACACCAGCGAGGAGATGATGTCCGGCAGCTCGGGACCAATAAAGTTAGAGCTAAGATATTGTGCGATGGCGAAGGAGCCGCCCGCTACCATCACCGCCGGCCAGGTCTCTTTAATGCCGCGCCAGCCGTCCATAATCGCCATGATCCAGAACAGCACGATAATGGTTAAAAACGGCAGTTGACGCCCCACCATCTGGCCAATCTCGAAGCTATCCAGGCCCGTGACCTGCCCGGCCACCAGAATGGGAATGCCCATCGCGCCGAAGGCCACCGGCGCGGTATTGACGATCAGGCACAGCCCGGCGGCATACAGCGGATTAAAGCCCAGCCCCACCAGCAGCGCAGCGGTGATTGCCACCGGTGCGCCAAACCCTGCCGCTCCTTCAAGAAACGCGCCGAAGGAGAAGCCAACGATCAGCATCTGCAGGCGCTGGTCTGGGGTAATCGACAGAATGGATGAGCGAATAATGTCGAACTGCCCGGTCTTGACCGAGATTTTGTAGACAAATACCGCGGCAATGATGATCCACGCAATTGGCCATAGGCCGTAGAAGAAGCCGTATACCACCGACGCCATGGCGCGATCCACCGGCATCTTGTAGAAAAAGAGCGCTACCAGCAGGGCGATGACGACAGTGTATGTCGCGGCAAGGTAGCCCTTCAGCTTGAGCTTAATCAGTGCGAAGAAGAAGAACAGGATCGGCAGGGAGGCGATAAGGCTCGACAGCCAGATATTGCCAGCCGGATCGTAGTTTTGTTGCCACAGGCTCATTGCAGGTCTCCTGGGGACCTTGCTGGCCGATCGGCGGTGAGTCTGCGCTCATCTCTGCGTCACAGTCAGTGTAAAAGTGGTCCAGCCAATTGGGTTGTGTAGGGTTTATGACAACAAATGGTTAACCAGATGTTATGTTTCGGCAATGAGTTTGTAAGTGCAAATCGAGGAAGTGTGAAGCGTAGAGCGGTTGGTCAAAGGATTGGTAGGGCCAATTTAGGGAGGAGAGGATGAAGCCGGGCAAGCGTAGCGCCACCCGGCAAAAAATCAGAACTCGGTCTTCGCGAAGCCGGTCATCTCTTTCAGGCCCATCTCACGGCCCAGGGCGGTCATCGGGTGAACCACCACGATGCCGCGCACGCTCTTCTTCAGCTTGCCCATATCGGCCTGCTCTTTTTTGGTAATCGCCCGGCGGAAAGGCAGATCCATTAGCTTCTGCGCCTCTTTACTCAGCTTCTGGCCGTGTACTTCGCGCAGGCGAGTAATCTCCGCTTCCAGCGTCTCTTTCTCTTTTTCCAGCTCGGCGTACTTCTCGGCAGATTCAACCAGCGACAGGGCAGCCTGCTGGTGGCGGATAGCATCAAGGCGATCGCTCAGGCGTTTAATTTCGTTCTTTTCGATTTCTTTCATAACGGATGACTCTAAAAACAGGGGAATTACTGCAAAGGATACACTAATGTGCGCAACGTTACTTCTGAAAGGCTTTTTTCAGGCTGATGCGTGAGATCAGCCCGGTCAGAGAGAGCACCATGGTTGAGCGCACTACCTGTTGGTAACGCTGTCTCTGCATGGCGTAGAGATCGGCGTCGCTGGTATCAAACTGGGGCACGGGGGGCAGGGCAGAGACGCAGTGCAGCTCGCCAAAGGGGCCGAGGATCTCGTCATCGGTAAACCCGTACTCGTTGCCGTCGTGGTTCAGCTCTTCACGCAGGGCCATCAGCAGCTCCGCGTCCTCATATTCGTGACGACTAATCACGCCGAGGCCGTAGATCAGCTTTAAACGCACGGAGAGATCGCCCAGCGGGCCATCGCCCTCCAGCAGCGGCTCCACGGCGTATTTCACCGCATAGTCGTCTTTGCGGAACACCTGAAGTACCAGAATATTCACCGCTTCGGTGAGTAGCTCAACGGCGGCGATGAGGAAACTTCGGACGGTTTTGCCAGCATTCAGACGCTCAAGCACACGGTTTTCAAAGGCCTGGGTTTCTTCCATTATTGCCTGCATATCCGACAATCTTATATTCGGGCGCGGAGGATTGCTCCGCGCCGGGTAGGGCATCATGCCTGAGCGTTATAAACGTTAACCGCTTCGGCGACAACGTCGCTTGCGCTCTCCAGACCGGAGATCTGCGCCAGCGCAGCCTGCGGGCCTTTCTCGTCAATCAGCGCCGCCAGCTCAAGGGCCTGCGGATCCTGCTCGCTGCGGTAGTGCATGGCAGCGGCGATCCCTTTGACCAGGTTCTCGTGCGGCAGGCGATACTCCAGGGTGCCGAGCAGCGGCTTAATCAGACGGTCGCCCGCGCTCAGCTTGCGCAGAGGCTGACGGCCCACGCGCTCGACGTCATCCTTCAGGTAGGGGTTTTCAAAGCGACCGAGGATTTTCTGGATGTAGGCTGCGTGCTTATCAGCATCAAAACCGTAGCGTTTGATCAGCACCGCGCCGCTCTCCTCCATCGCCCCTTTCACCACCGCGCGGATCGTCTCATCGAGGATCGCGTCACGGATGGTCTGATGACCAGCCAATTTTCCGAGGTACGCGGTTATAGCATGGCCGGTGTTCAGGGTGAAGAGCTTACGCTCGACAAACGCCATTAAATTATCTGTCGGTTCCATGCCCGGAATATTCGGCAGTGCGCCTTTGAACTGGGTCTTGTCAACGATCCACTCGCTAAAGGTTTCAACGGTTACCTCCAGCGGATCGTTAGTCGCAGAGGCCGACGGCGGAACAATACGGTCTACGGCCGAGTCTACGAAGCCAACGTGCGCTTCAACCCAAGCTTTGTCCTCATCTGCCAGCGCATTGAGAACATGACCTTTCAACTGGGTCGTACCGCGTACCATGTTCTCACAGGCGATAATGTTCAGTGGGCTCTCTACGCCCTGCGCTTTACGCTTCGTCAGCCCTTTGGCAATCGCGGGTGCAATGCGCTCCAGCACAACCGGGCCGACCGCCGTGGTGACCAGGTCCACTTCGGCGATCAGATCGACCACCTCATCGCCAATGCTGCTCACCGCGTTGACGCCGGAGACGGTATCAACCTGCTCGTTTTCACCCACCACATGAACCTGATAGCTATGACGGGCATTCAGGGCGTCGAGCACCGTCTGATTCACATCGGCGAACGTCAGCGTAATTCCAGCGTCCGCCAGCAGTTTGCCGATGAAGCCACGTCCGATATTACCTGCGCCAAAATGTAATGCTTTCATAGTATTAACCTTCATTAATGTTTTTACCCGAGAGGGCTGGGGTGAGGCTCTGACCTCACCCAAACCCTCTCCGCAAAGGGAGAGGGGAGGAGGGCTTACTTGTTCAGCAGCGCCAGCACTTCTTCAACGCTATCGGTATGCGCCAGGCGCTCGATAATAGACTCATCGTCCAGGGCGTTGGTCAGGCTGGTAATCACCTGAATGTGCTCATTATTACGTGCGGCGATGCCGATGACCAGACGGGCAATGTCATCTTCTTCTTCGCCGAAGCGCACGCCCTGCGGATACTGGCAGAACACGACGCCGGTTTTCAGCACGCGATCTTTCGCTTCAACCGTACCGTGCGGAACCGCGATGGACTCACCCAGGTAGGTCGGGGTCAGCTTTTCGCGCTCCAGCATGGCGTCGACATACTCCGGCTGCACATAGCCGCCTTTCACCAGCTGCTCACCGGCAAAGCGAATCGCCTCCTCTTTATGGCTCGCGGTGCGGCCCAGGAAGATGTTTTCCGCGCCCAGCCTGAACAGGTGGCTGTTGCTCTCGTCAATGCTGTCCTGCAGGCTGGTGCGCACTTTCGCCTCGTTATCCGTATGACGCTGGGCCGCCACCAGACGCTCAGTCAGGTTGCTATAGAGGCCGCTGTCGAGGAAGTTAGTCAGCGAAATGTGCTGCGCCTGCGGCACCTGGCGCATCGCACGCTCGGTCAGGTCGCGGTGGGTAATAACCACGTCCACGTCTGCCGGCAGGCTGTTGATCGCGCTGTTGGTCACGGAGATGTTGGTCAGGCCAGCATCCTGCACTTTCTTACGCAGCACGCCTGCACCCATGGCGCTTGAACCCATCCCGGCGTCGCAGGCTACGATGATTTTACGTACGTGGCTGAGGTCGTTAGAGACCGCGCCCGCCGCCAGCGGCGTTCCAGCAGCGGCAGTGGTTGCGCCTTTGGATTCTGCTTTCATGTCGTGCATACGGCGGGTTGCCGCTTCGATATCGTCCTCTTCTTTCACCTTGCTGGTTTTCAGCAGGATGGCGGAGATAACGAAAGAAACAGCCATCGCAGCGACGATAGCGGCGATGTTAGCGAAGTAAGCACCTTTCGGCGTCATCGCCAGCACGGCGAGGATAGAGCCAGGAGAAGCCGGGGAGACCAGGCCGCCGTTCAGCACGCTCAGGGTAAACACGCCGGTCATACCGCCGAGGATAACGGCGATCAGCAGGCGCGGGTTCATCAGCACATACGGGAAGTAAATTTCGTGGATACCGCCCAGGAAGTGGATGATAGCCGCACCGCCCGCAGACTGTTTCGCGCTGCCGCGACCGAAGAACATGTATGCCAGCAGGACGCCCATGCCCGGACCCGGGTTTGCTTCAATCAGGAAGAAGATGGACTTGCCGATATCATGAGACTGCTGAATACCCAGCGGTGAGAAGATACCGTGGTTGATGGCGTTATTGAGGAACAGGATTTTCGCCGGTTCAACAAACACAGAGGCCAGCGGCAGCATGTCATGGACAACCATGAAGTTAACGCCAGCGGCCAGGGCTTTAGAGAGCACCTCTACCGCCGGGCCAATGCCGAGGAACGCCAGAATCGCGAGGATCATACCGATGATGCCCGCAGAGAAGTTGTTCACCAGCATTTCAAAGCCGGATTTGATCTTGCCATCAACCCAGACGTCAAAGCGTTTGATCGCCCAGCCACCCAGCGGACCGGCAATCATTGCGCCGAGGAACATCGGCATATCCGCACCGACGATCACGCCCATGGTGGTGATAGCACCGACCACGCCGCCGCGATCGCCGCCCACCAGGCGACCACCGGTATAACCGATCAGCAGCGGCAGCAAATAGGTAATCATTGGGCCGACAAGTTTTGCCAGCGTTTCGTTAGGCAACCACCCTGTTGGAATAAACAACGCGGTGATAATACCCCAGGCGATAAATGCGCCGATGTTGGGCATTACCATGTTGCTGAGAAAACGACCAAAGCTTTGCACCTTGATCTTGATATCGGATGACATAAAACACCCCTTCTAATGTTTGCTATCGCGCAGGGCGGAGGCCCAACTTTTTTTGTTAACGAGGCGGCAGAGGTAGCCTAACCCATGTTCTGTGTGGCGAATCTGGCATCGAATCGAGAAACTGTCCAGATGGTGTGATTTAGTGTGATTCAGATCACACTAATATAGGGCTTACGCCCTGTTTAGGTGTGATTGCGATCACAAATCGTAGGTGTAAAAAAAGAACAGTGGGTAAAAAAAAGACGGTAAAGGGCTGTTAATGTGATGTTAATCACATTTGCATGTCGTTACTTTGTTTGTTGTTTGTGATTTAGATCACAAGAAATTTTCACCTGGACTTTTCTTAACGTGAGGGGCAGCAACTTCTTATTCTGGCGCTCGGCAATACTGTAAGTCAGCAACATCTTCTCAGCGTAGATTCGAGGTCAACATTATGTTCCTGAATTACTTTGCGCTCGGCATCCTCATCTTTGTCTTCCTGGTGCTCTTTTACGGCATCATCATTATTCACGATATTCCCTACCGGATTGCCAAAGCGCGCAATCATCCCCACGCCGATGCGATTCATATTGCGGGCTGGGTGAGCCTCTTTACCCTGCATGTGCTGTGGCCGTTCCTCTGGATCTGGGCCACGCTCTACCGCCCGGAACGCGGGTGGGGGATGCAGTCCCACCTTAACGGCGGCGGCGAGCTACCGCTGCAGCAGCGCGTGGAGGCCCTTGAGAGAGAGCTGAAGCGAATGCAAACCCGAGCGGGAGAGTAGCGTATGGATCTGCTGATCGTCCTAACCTACGTCGCCCTGGCCTGGGCCATCTTTAAAATATTCCGCATTCCGGTTAACCAGTGGACGCTCTCCACGGCGGCGCTGGGAGGCATATTCCTTGTCAGCGCCCTGATCCTGCTTATGAACTACAACCACCCCTATACCTTCACGGCGCAGAAGGCGGTGATCTCAATTCCGATTACCCCGCAGGTCACCGGCATCGTCAGCGAGGTGACGAATAAATCAAACCAGCTGATCAAAAAGGGCGACGTACTTTTTAAGCTCGATCCGGTGCGCTATCAGGCCAGGGTCGACAGGCTTAACGCCGACCTGGTGACGGCTACCCATAATATCCATGTACTCAAGGCGCAGCTGGCGGGTGCCCAAGCCAATACCCTGCGCGTCTCGGCCGAACGCGACCGCCTCTATAAAGACTACCAGCGCTACGTGCGCGGTAGCCGGGCAAGGGTCAATCCGTTCTCTGAAAGCGATATCGACAACGCCCGGCAGAACTATCTCGCTCAGGATGCGATGGTAAAAACCTCGGTGGCTGACCAGGTGCAGATCCAGAGTCAGCTGGACAGCATGGTTAACGGCGAGCAGTCACAGATCGTTAGCCTGCGGGCGCAGCTGACGGAGGCGAAATATAACCTTGAACAGACGGTGATCCGCGCCCCCAGCGACGGCTACGTGACTCAGGTGCTGATCCGGCCGGGAACCTACGCCGCCGCGCTGCCTCTGCGTCCGGTAATGGTCTTTATTCCCCAACAGAAGCGGCAGATTGTGGCCCAGTTCCGCCAGAACTCCCTGCTGCGCCTGGAGCCTGGCGACGAAGCCGAGGTGGTGTTCAATGCCCTGCCGGGACAGGTGTTTAAGGGCAAGCTAACCTCTATCCTGCCGGTAGTGCCGGGTGGCTCCTACCAGGCGCAGGGCGTGCTGCAATCGCTGACGGTGGTGCCTGGCACCGATGGTGTGCTGGGCACTATTGAGCTGGAGCCGAATGCCGAAGTAGATGCGCTGCCGGACGGCATCTACGCCCAGGTGGCGGTCTACTCCGATCATTTTCACCACGTCTCGGTGATGCGCAAGGTGCTGTTGCGGATGACCAGCTGGATGCACTATCTCTACCTTGACCATTAATCTCAAAAGGCAGGAATGTGCCTGGCATCACCTGCCTTTTTTTCAGCGCTGATCCATAATTACTTTTTTCTGGGTGGACAGGATCAGTCAATGAAACTTATCGGCAGCTATACCAGCCCGTTCGTGCGCAAAATCTCCATTATCCTGCTGGAGAAGGGGATCACCTTTGAATTTGTTAATGAGTTCCCCTACAACGGCGAAAACGGCGTTGCGAACTACAATCCGCTGGGGAAAGTCCCGGCGCTGGTCACCGACGAGGGCGACATCTGGTACGACTCGCCTATTATTGCTGCTTATCTTGAGCTGCTGGACGTCGCGCCTGCGATGCTGCCGCAGGACCCAAAGGCGGCGCTGAAGCTGCGTCAGATCGAGGCCCTGGCCGATGGGGTGATGGACGCCGGGCTGGTCTCGGTGCGCGAGCAGGCCCGACCGACGGCCCAGCAGTCGGAAACCGAGCTGCTGCGCCAGCGGGAGAAAATTAGCCGGGCGCTGGACATGCTGGAAAAGCACGTCAGCGAGGGGGATATTCAGCCGGACGATCTTAACGTGGCGACTATCGCTGTGGCCTGCGCCATCGGCTATATCAACTTCCGCCGGGTCTCGCCCGGCTGGTGCGTGGACAGGCCGCAGCTGGTGAAGCTGGTAGAGAATCTGTTCCAGCGGGAAAGCTTTGCCCGCACCGAACCGCCAAAGTCTTAGCCCCAGCATACTGACAGCCTGCGCCGGTACGCTGTACAATCCCCCTTCACGTCGAATCCTCTCCGGCGGGAGGGGTAATCTACCGCAGGCTCTGTCATGACCCTTGAACAACGCTCACTTTTCAGCCAGATCCCGGCAACCGATCGTCTGCTGCACGCTGATGCCTTTGTTGTCTTAGTCGGCAACTTTGGTCACCGCCGGGTTGTGGATACCCTGCGCCAGCTTCAGGAGGAGGCCCGCCTTGCGGTGCGCGAAACCCAGGCGCTGCCGGCCTGGTGTGCGGACTGGGCGGCGGCGGCCGAGAGCCGTCTGACGCAGCACGAAACCCCTGCTCTGCGGCCGGTATTTAACCTCACCGGCACGGTACTGCACACCAACCTCGGACGCGCGCTACAGGCGGAAGCCGCCATCGACGCGGTTGCCGAAGCGATGCGCACTCCGGTGACGCTGGAGTATGCCCTCGATGAAGCCGGGCGCGGTCATCGCGATCGCGGCGTCGCGGATCTGCTCTGCCGCCTGACCGGCGCGGAGGATGCCTGTATTGTCAATAACAACGCGGCGGCGGTGCTGCTGATGCTGGCCGCGCTGGCGAACGGCAAAGAGGTGGTGGTGTCGCGCGGCGAACTGGTTGAGATTGGCGGCGCGTTCCGCATTCCGGATGTGATGCGCCAGGCGGGCTGCATGCTGCACGAGGTAGGCACTACTAACCGCACCCATGCCAAAGACTACCGTGAGGCGGTGAACGAGAATACGGCGCTGCTGATGAAGGTCCATACCAGCAACTATGCCGTCACTGGCTTCACTAAAGCGGTGGAGGAGGCGGAGCTGGTGCAGATCGGCCTGCCGCTGAACGTGCCAGTGGTGGCTGACCTGGGCAGCGGCTCGCTGATCGATCTCAGCCAGTACGGCCTGCCGAAAGAGCCGATGCCGCAGGAGATGATTGCCGCAGGCGTCAGCCTCGTGAGCTTCTCCGGCGATAAGCTACCCGGCGGCCCGCAGGCGGGGATCATCATCGGCAAGCGCGAGCTGATTGCGAAGCTCCAGCAGCACCCGCTGAAGCGCGCTCTGCGGGTGGATAAGATGACCCTCGCCGCGCTGGAGGCAACGCTCAGGCTCTATCTGCATCCGGAGAAGCTGGCCGAACGGCTGCCAACGCTGCGCCTGCTGACCCGCAGCGCGGACGAGATCCGCCAGCAGGCCGAGCGGCTGCAGCCCGCCCTGGAGAACCACTACGCTGAGTTTTTAGTTCAGGTTGAAACCTGCCAGTCGCAAATCGGTAGCGGATCGCTGCCGGTAGACAGGTTGCCCAGCGCAGCCCTGACCTTTACCCCCCGCGACGGACGCGGCAGCCGCCTTGAAGCACTGGCGGCGCAGTGGCGTGCTCTGCCGCAGCCGGTGATTGGCCGCATCTCCGACGGTCGTCTGTGGCTCGATCTACGCTGCCTTGACGATGAATCCCGCTTTTTGAACAGGTTACTGAAATGATTATTGCAACCGCCGGGCACGTCGACCACGGCAAAACCACGCTGCTGGAGGCGCTCACCGGCATCAACGCCGACCGGCTGCCGGAAGAGAAGAAGCGTGGCATGACTATCGATCTCGGCTACGCCTACTGGCCCCAGCCGGACGGGCGTGTGCCGGGCTTTATCGATGTGCCGGGCCATGAGAAGTTTCTCGCCAATATGCTGGCGGGGGTCGGCGGTATTGACGGCGCGCTGCTGGTGGTTGCCTGCGACGACGGCGTGATGGCTCAAACCCGGGAGCACCTGGCGATTTTACAGCTCACCGGCAACCCGGCGCTGACCGTGGCGCTGACCAAGGCCGATCGCGTGGACGAGGCGCGGATAGCCGAGGTTGAGGCCGAGGTGCATAGCGTGCTGGCAGAGTACGGCTATCCGCAAGCAACGCTGTTTACTACCGCCGCGACGCAGGGGCTGGGGATTGAGGCGCTGCGCGCGCACTTGCTGGCGCTGCCCGAGCGCGAGCAGACCGACGAGCGCCGCTTCCGCCTTGCCATCGATCGCGCCTTTAGCGTCAAGGGCGCGGGGCTGGTAGTGACCGGCACGGCACTCTCCGGTAGCGTAAAAGTGGGCGATACTCTGTGGCTCACCGGGGTAAACAAGCCAATGCGCGTGCGCGGCCTCCATGCGCAAAACCAGCCGGTAGAGCAGGCCCACGCCGGGCAGCGTATCGCCCTGAACATCGCGGGCGATGCGGAGAAAGAGGCTATCAGCCGCGGCGACTGGCTGCTGGCCGAGGCTCCGCCTGAGCCTGTGACACGACTGATCGTGGTGCTGCACACCCACGCGCCGCTGGGCCAATGGCAGCCGCTGCACATTCACCATGCCGCCAGCCACGTTACAGGCCGCGTCTCGCTGCTCGACGATAATCTTGCCGAGCTGGTGTTGGATACGCCGCTGTGGCTGGCGGATAACGATCGGCTGGTGCTGCGCGATATCGCTGCTCGCACTACGTTAGCTGGGGCGAGGGTGGTCACGCTCAATCCGCCGCGCCGGGGCAAACGCAAGGCGGAGTACCTGGCGTGGATCGCTGCGCTGGCGGAAGCGGGTGACGATGGCGGTGCGCTGGCGGTGCACCTGACGCGCGGCGCGGTCGATCTGCCGTCATTCGCGTGGGAGAGACAGCTTAACGCTCAGGGGCTGGCGGCGTTGACCGAGACTCCACACATGATTCAGGCGGGAGACAGTCTGATTAGCGCCGCGGTTGCCGCCCGCTGGCAGCGCAAGATCCTTGATACTCTGGCCACCTACCATGCCCAGCATCGGGACGAGCCGGGGCCAGGGCGCGAGCGTCTGCGCCGCATGGCCTTGCCGATGGAGAACGAGGCGCTGGTGCTGACGCTGATCGAGCGGATGCGGGAGAGCGGAGAGATCCACAGCCACCACGGCTGGCTACACCTGCCGGATCATAAAGCGGGCTTCACCGCCGAGCAGGAGGCGATCTGGCAGAAAGTCGCCACGCTGTTTGCGGACGAGCCCTGGTGGGTGCGCGACCTTGCGCGGGAAATAGGCGCAGACGAGCAGATCATGCGCAGCGTCCTGCACCAGGCGGCGCAGCAGGGGCTGATCACGGCGATCGTAAAGGATCGCTACTACCGCAACGATCGCATTGTGGCCTTTGCGAACCTGATCCGCACCCTGGACGGCGAACGTGGATCAACCTGTGCCGCCGATTTCCGCGATCGGCTCAACGTCGGACGTAAGCTGGCGATTCAGATCCTCGAATATTTCGACCGCATCGGCTTTACCCGCCGACGCGGCAACGATCACCTGCTGCGCGACGCGCTGCTGTTCCCGGCGGAACCGCAGGCGTAACCCTGTCGCGCCCTATTCACCGGGCGCGAATTTCTGCTTCGCCAGCCACACCGCCCCCAGTCTGCCCGCCTGATTACCCAGCTTGCAGGGATGGATCGGCACGCGCAGCGCCTCCCACATCTCAAAGGTCTCCAGATGACGATCGAGCAGCTGGTAAACTTTCTCCTGCTCGCTTATCCCACCGCCAATCAGCACCGCCTCGGGGTCGAACATGGAGATTACGCTATAAACTCCGCGCGCCAGGAACAGCGCCCACTCGTTAATCGCCTCGCGCAGGTGGACATCGCTGTCCATACGCTCGAACAGCTCTTTGCCGTGCGGCAGCTCCTCGGCAGAGACCGCCAGCGCCTGACGACAGGCTTTCATCAGGCCGCTGCCGGAGGCGACCTCGTGCATGCACTCGCCGTTGTTGCCGACCGGGATCACGCCAAACTCACCGGCGTGGAAGTGTACGCCGCGGAACAGTTCACCGTTGACGATGATCCCGCCGCCAATGCCGGTGCCGACGGTGATGCAGACGAAGTTTTCGAACGCCTGCCCGGCCCCGCGCCAACGCTCGCCGAGCGCCGCACAGTTGGCATCGTTTTCCACCACTACGGGCAGATCGGTAAGGGTCGAGAAGAGATCGTGCAGGTTTGCGCCATCCATAAATTCCAGCGCGCCGGCTTTTGCCGCTTTACCGGTATGCACGTTGATATGGCCAGGGAAGCTGACGCCGATGCCAGCGATCTCACGATCTTTTTGGTATGTTTCAACGACCTCTTTCCACGCTTTCTTAAACGACGCTTCATCTTCAGGCGTATCAAACTCATCCGAAGAGAGCTCTTCGCCATGCTCGTCGATCAGGCCATGCTTGATGTGGGTTCCCCCAACATCAAAACCAATAAAGTAGTGCATAGGTATTTCCCTTTTCCGGTTCCTTACGCTTAATTATGGCTCAGGCCAGACGGGAGAATGTAAAGTAAGGTAATACGTGAACGACGTCGAAAAGCGGCGATCTTTCCGCTGCTTTTTTAACCTCCGCGTCTACCCTTGAAGGACACCCCTGCAAGGAGACGGCCATGACAAACAATCCCCCCGGCAACCGCATCCAGCCTGGCGAATACGGTTATCCTCTTACCTTAAAAGCGCGTTATGAAAACTTTATCGGCGGCGACTGGGTTCCACCCGCTGAGGGCGAGTATTACCAGAACCTGACTCCGGTCACCGGGCAGCCGCTGTGTGAAATTGCCAGCTCCAGCAAGCGTGATATCGATCTGGCGCTGGACGCGGCCCACAAAGCGAAAGATAAGTGGGCGCATACCTCCGTGCAGGATCGGGCAGCCATTTTACTGAAAATAGCCGATCGCATGGAGCAGAACCTGGAGCTGCTGGCGACCGCCGAAACTTGGGATAATGGCAAGCCGATCCGTGAAACCAGCGGAGCCGACGTGCCGCTGGCGATTGACCATTTCCGCTATTTTGCCTCCTGTATTCGCGCCCAGGAGGGCGGCATCAGCGAGGTAGACAGCGAGACGGTGGCCTACCACTTCCGCGAGCCGCTGGGCGTGGTCGGGCAGATTATCCCATGGAACTTCCCGCTGCTGATGGCGAGCTGGAAGATGGCACCTGCGCTCGCCGCCGGGAATTGCATCGTTTTAAAACCCGCGCGCCTGACGCCGCTCTCTGTGCTGCTGCTGATGGAGATTGTCGGCGATCTGCTGCCGCCGGGGGTGATAAACGTGGTCAACGGCGCGGGAGGCGAGATTGGTGAGTACCTTGCCACCTCGAAGCGCATCGCCAAGGTGGCCTTTACCGGCTCTACCGAAGTGGGCCAGCAGATCATGCAGTACGCGACCCAGAACATCATTCCGGTCACCCTCGAGCTGGGCGGCAAGTCACCGAACATCTTCTTTGCCGACGTGATGGACGAAGAGGATGCCTTCTTTGACAAGGCGCTTGAGGGCTTTGCGCTGTTTGCCTTTAACCAGGGCGAAGTCTGTACCTGTCCGAGCCGGGCGCTGGTGCAGGAGTCGATCTACGAGCGCTTTATGGAGCGCGCCATCCGCCGGGTAGAGAGCATTCGCAGCGGTAACCCACTGGATACCGTAACTCAGATGGGCGCGCAGGTCTCCCAGGGGCAGATGGAGACCATCCTGAACTATATCGACATTGGTAAAAACGAGGGAGCGGACGTGCTCACCGGCGGGCGACGCAAGCTGCTGGAGGGCGAGCTGAAAGAGGGCTACTACCTTGAGCCGACCATTCTCTTCGGGCAGAACAACATGCGTGTCTTCCAGGAGGAGATCTTTGGCCCGGTGCTCGCCGTGACCACCTTCAAAACTGTGGAAGAGGCGCTGGAGCTGGCCAACGATACCCAGTATGGGCTGGGGGCGGGCGTCTGGAGCCGCAACGGCACTCTGGCCTATAAGATGGGGCGCGGTATCCAGGCCGGGCGCGTCTGGACCAACTGCTACCACGCCTATCCCGCCCACGCGGCGTTCGGCGGCTACAAGCAGTCCGGCATCGGGCGCGAAACCCATAAGATGATGCTGGATCACTACCAGCAAACCAAATGCCTGCTGGTGAGCTACTCCGACAAACCGCTCGGGCTGTTCTGAGTTCTTATCGCCGGGCGGCGCACGCTTGCCCGGCCTACGGCTCGTAGTCATTGTAGGCCCGGCAAGCGTAGCGCCGCCGGGCTAATGTGCTAGTTATATAGCGATGCGGTTGCTTTTAAAATGTCGGCAAAAGAAAAGATATCGTCCACAGAACCTATTGCATGACGCGTCTCATTCTTTTCAAGATCGAATAAACCTATATATTTTTGGTTTCGATTGAAGTGTAGGCGGCAAAGTGGCTTTCTATTGTTATCATCCACTAAGATCCCAAAATAGCTCTTTGTATCACGGTGGTTGATTCGCTGCGGCTCAATAACCGTTCTTACGATTGCCTTAACGATATGATATCCTTCAAGTTCATCCATTGTTGTAATGATATCTGGCTCATCCTTACTCTCTTTCACGATTTCTTGATCTTCAGTAAGGTTCGATAAATCCTGAAGTGGAGCTTGGGTTCCGCTCATAGCGGATTTCAATCTTTCATTTATTTGTGCATTAACATACTGGCTGGCTGCTTTTTTTGTTAGCGAGGCAAAATTGTCACGTACTTTTTGGGTCAAGATGCCATCATAAACTCGAGACGCAAAAAATTTAACGAAGTCATCTTCAGGGTTGCTCATTTGAGCATGTAAGATCTTCTTTATCAGACTGACATATTTGAGCTCACCCGCGGCACTAATTATTGAATCGATGTCAAATGCCGATTTGGTTAGCTTTTTAAGTTCAGGAATCACGGTTTCATCAATATCGAGTAAATCGATCTCAAGGAAAGGCTTTTCATCCATTTTGTTGGGCGCTTCAAGGTCAGTAAAGAATTTGTAGCATTGCCCGTTCGTGAGAATAGAAATCCTTGCATTTGTTACATGAAAGTACCGGAAAAGTTGCGACGCATGATTAACGTTAAGAGGTTCGCCGATTTTTTTGCACTCGATGAGGATCTGAATTTCTCCGTTTTTCAATATCGCATAATCTATTTTCTCACCCTTTTTTGTACCTATATCACAAACAAATTCCGGGATAACCTCAGTAGGATCAAAAACGTCGTATCCTAAGACATTGTTAATGAATGGCATAACAAAGGCATTTTTTGTTGCCTCTTCCGTCACAATTGCACTTGATTGCTGTTTAATTTTTGCTGCCATTGCACTTAGTTTGTCGAAAAACTCTACTGTCATAACCACTCCTGGGCATAATCGAGATTACAGGTTATTTACAATCAATGATTTTTTAACGACGGGCTTTAGTATCCACTTTTACAAAAGCAGAATGACACTATTTACTTAATTTTTTAGTCATAATTTATATTACATATCTTGCAATAAGAAAGAGTGTTTAATTTGAACATAAATCACAAATTTGATAAATAATAGAAAAACGCCGGGTGGCGCTACGCTTACCGCGGCCTACGGTCCGTGCACAGTGTAGGCCCGGCAAGCATAGCGCCGCCGGGCGTTGCTCTGACTTTCTTTTACAACTTCGACGCTGAGCAAAATTTGCGGATTGCTGCACCATTCCAGCAGACTTAGAGCCAGCATATACCGCATCGGTTATCTCTCTTTACCAGACCGCTCGCAATAAACTGTAATGCGTTCTCCTTTCCAACGTCTCTTTTCGTATCGCTTTCCAACCTGAAAATCCTCTGACTGCTTCCATTTTTATTATGCGCTATTGTGATCCTGTAGCCATTAACTGTGTGTATTATGTGTATAATCCAGTGAAGGATAGGGATACGAAAAGACATCAAACCGGGTACGCTGGCGCAGATTTGGCGTCAGACTGGTTTAAAACTTTAATATGCAGGAGTCTCTATGTTTTATCCGGCTTATATTCATGCCGATCTTGACGGCAGAGCCAGTGGTTTCTTTCCGGATGTGCCGGGTTGTTTCTTTGCTGGCGATACGTTAGATGATGCCTTTCAGGATGCGAAAGAGGCCTTAACGGCACACTTTGAATTACTTTGTGAAACCCAGGAGACGCTCCCGGGCCCCGGATCGATAGAAGCGCATCTGAAAAATAATCCTGCTGATTTTACAGACGGGCAATGGTTACTGGTTGATATTAATATCAACCAGTTTGATGGCCGTGCAGAACGAATCAATATTACGTTGCCGAAGCGATTGCTAACGAAAATTGATCATTTTGTTCGTGAGCACCCCGACTACAGCAACCGAAGTGCCTTTCTGGCTGAGGCTGCCAGACGCGTGCTGCCAGGCCGCTGAATCGCCGGGCGGCGCACGCTTGCCCGGCCTACGGCTCTTTTAGCAGACTTAATTAGCTCGTTCCTGCCAGGCAATCTCCACCTCTTCGGCGAGAATTTTCACCCCAGCTTCGATCTTCTCCGGGTCCGGCACGTAGTTCATGCGCATACACTGGTGGGTGTGCGGCCAGGGCTTGTCGAGACCTGGGAAGAAGTAGTCGCCGGGCACCATCAGCACGCCGCGTTTCTTCAGACGCTGATAGAGCAGTTCGGTGGTGATCGGCAGGTCTTTAAACCACAGCCAGAGGAAGATAGCCCCCTCGGGCTTGTGAATAAGACAGCGCTCCTCCGGCAGATAGCGGCGCAGGATCGCCATCGTCTCCTGCACCCGCTGGTAGTAGAACGGCTTGATCACCGTCTCCGACAGGCGCAGCAGGTCGTTGCGTTTGATCATCTCGCACATCATTGCCGGGCCAATCCCGCCGGGAGCCAGGCTGATGATGCCGTTCATGTTGCGGATCGCCGAGATGGTCTGCTCGTTCGCGATGATAATGCCGCAGCGGCTGCCGGGCAGGCCGAGCTTGGAGAGGCTCATGCACAGAATAGTGTTCGGGTTCCACAGCGGGCGCGCCTCGCTGAAGATAATCCCCGGGAAGGGCACGCCGTAGGCGTTATCGATCACCAGCGGGATGCCATGCTGGTTGGCGAGGGCATCCAGCTTGATCAGCTCCTCATCGGTAATAACGTTGCCGGTGGGGTTGGTCGGGCGGGAGACGCAGATCATGCCGGTCTCTTCGCCAATGTGCAGATGCTCAAAGTCGACGTGATACTTAAACTGACCGCCCGGCAGCAGCTCAATATTGGGGCGAGCAGAGACAAAGAGATCCTCCTCCAGCCCGGAATCCGCATAGCCGATATACTCCGGTGCCAGCGGGAACAGCACCTTCCTGGTGGTTCCATCGGCGCGGCGGCCAGCAAACAGATTGAATAAGTAGAAAAACGCGCTCTGGCTGCCGTTAGTCAGTGCAATATTCTGTGGTGCAATATCCCAACCTAGCGTAATGCGCAGCATGTCCGCCAGCGCGACCAGCAGCTCGGACCTCCCCTGCGGACCGTCATAATTGCACAGTGCATCAGTGGCTTTGCCCGAGGCAAGCATCTCCGCCAGCAGCTTCTGGAAGTAGTCGGTCATCGCCGGGATCTGCGCCGGGTTACCGCCGCCTAACATAATCGCGCCAGGCGTGCGCAGGCCGTCGTTGAGATCCTCCATCAGGCGCGTAATGCCTGAGTGGCGGGTAAATTTGTCGCCGAAAAGTGAAAATGTCATAGCAGGTGTTCTGTCGGTCTGATTTTAAAATTGGCACACCTTAACGCTAGCGCAGGCGCGGTGCAAATCGCTGGCCTGGCCACGCTTTGTGTTTTTATGCTAAAGACAGTCTCACCGTCAGACGTTAATTCTGTTTTCCTGCCCACACCACCATGATTTTATCTGTGCCATTTTCACGCATAAATCCGCTGCCCTGGGCCAACTCCAGCGGCGACTGTTTACCTGCCCCCACGGCAGGGTGACGCGCGCGGAACTGCCCGAGCTTCTGCCAGTGCGCCACGGTAGCCGCTGACTGACCGCTCACATCTTGCCAGTTCATGTCCGAGCGCGTGCCCTGCAGCGGATCGGAGCCGGTGGGGCCAAAAGGTCTCGCCGACTCATCGCCATAGAAGATCTGTACCGCACCAGGAGCCAGCAGCAGCAGCTCGGCGGCCCGCTGACCACCTTCGCGGAACAGGCGGGTATCGTGGGAGGAGAGGTAGCTCAGCACGTTAAAATCCTGCAACTTGTCCGCCATCTGCTGCCAGATCGGCACTATGTTTGCCAGACAGTCGCTGGCTTTGGCCGCCTGCTCCTGGTAATCAAAGTTGATCATCGCATCGAAGCCATGGCGATAGTATTCGCTCTGCATCACGCCGTGGCCCCAGGCCTCGCCGGTCATCCAGAGCGGGGTATCGTCGCGTTTTTTATCCGGGTTCGCCTGCTTCCACTCTGCCAGGGCCGCCGTTGCCTGGGTCTTGAGCTGCTGCCACGCGGCCATCTCCACATGCTTAGCGGTATCCACCCGGAAACCGTCGATACCGTATTCGCCCACCCATTGGCTGAGCCAGTGGGTCAGGTAGTCGCGCGGTGTATAGCCGGAGATCTCTTTGGCCCGCGTATCGGGCTTATGCTGATAGAAAACCGGCAGGCCAGACGGGGTAGTGGATTCGGTTTTGATATCCGGCAGGAACGCGAGGGACATGGTGAGATCGTCAAAGCCAGGGCTGTTGTAGTCGCCGATGTCAGTGCGGATCCAGTTTTTGCCCCACCACTGCTCCCACGCCGCTTTATCGCTAAAGTTGATGTAGTCATTAAAGCTGTGCCAGTTTTGTCCGGCGGCGGGTTTCCAGTCCGTCCACCTTTCACCGAGGAGCTTCTGTCGCTCCTCGCCCTGCAAATAGAGCGCGCCGAACTGGTAGGTCTGCATATCTGCCAGCGTGGCGTAGCCGGTGTGGTTCATTACTACGTCCAGCAGCACGCGAATGCCGCGCTGGTGCGCGCCGTCGACCAGTGCGCGCAGATCCGCCTCGCTGCCCATGTTGGCATCCAATTTCGTCCAGTCCAGGGTGTAGTAGCCGTGATAGGCATAGTGCGGGAAGTCGCCTTTGGTGCCGCCGCCTACCCAGCCGTGGATCTGCTCAAAGGGTGCGCTGACCCACAGCGCGTTAACCCCCAGCCCGGCGAGGTAGTCCAGCTTGCTGGCTAGCCCCTTCAGATCGCCGCCATGAAAAGTAGCAATCTCCTGCATACCATCTTTATGGCGGCCATAGCTATTGTCGTTGGTCGGGTCGCCGTTGACGAAGCGATCGGTAAGAACGAAGTAGACGGTGGCGTTGTGCCAGTTAAACGGCGCATCCGCAGGCGCATCGGCCTGCTCAAGCAGCAGCAGACCACCGCTGTTAGCATCGGGCTGGAGCGTGATTTTCCCTTCGCTCACCGTAGCCACCTGCTGGCTATAGAAGTCACGCACCTGGCTGCCTTCGGCAAAGGTTTTGCTGACGTCCACCGTCAGCGGCGTGCCGTTCCACACCGGGCACTGGCGTAGGGCGGCGGTGCTGGCCTCCGCCTCTGGCGGGGCGGCTACCGTCAGCATCAGCGTTGGCGTACCCGAACGGGTATCTATCTGTAGCGCGTAGTCGCCGTCGCGAAAGATGCGCCACTGCGGCGCATCACCGGTGCAGGGCTGAAGCGATAGCATCTGGTTGAGCTTGGGGGCAGTGGCAGGCTGCCAGCACGCATTGTCACTTTTTAAGGTGAGCGGAGTGGTACCCTTTTTGAACGTGGCCTCACTGTGATAAACCCCACTGCCGGTAGCGCTGAATGCGGGAAAGCCGGGCGCGGTCCATTCGGACCAGGCGGTAATGGGCAGCAGTAAAAGCGCAAGGGCACAGCGTTGCATGGTGGCATCCTCTTCAGGGTTTCCCTCAGTGTGCCACCCGTTGTGCCGGGCAAACTCATCCCTGTCGGGCGTTTACCAGGGTGGAGGTCAAAGGCTGAGCGATCTGCGCCACATTTCGGGGGAAATTTGTGATAAGCCACACAATTTTTGACTATTTTGTATGCTGTAGATCCATTCGGCTGATGACACCAATTAGGAAATGGACTATTTCTTAGGGTGCTCGCAAGGGGTATTTTTGATACAATTTGAGATTCCGCTCTCAAAATCTTGTAAAAATAAGGTGTTGGAATGCATCAATCCGACCAGGAGACCTAATGATATCGACTCCCATTCGACGATATGGGGCTGCGATACTCATGTTACTCACCACGGCATTTTCAGGTGAGGTGATTGCGAAAACGCACGCACAGACAACGAGTTACAAAGCCCACACAAGCAGCCATAAGCACAGTAAAACGTTAAGCAGTAGTAAAAAGGTTAGCAGTAAAACGATTAGCAGTAAAAAAGTTAGCAGTAAAAAAGTGAGTAGTAAGCTGGCAAGCAGTAAACAAGAGTATTCTCGCAATAGTGCAAAGAGCAGTTCACTTCCTGATTTGCGAAAATACCCTTCCGGAACACCAAGGAAAAAGGCGTTTCTCCGGACGGTTATGCCCTACATCACTAGCCAAAATGCTGCCATTACCGCTGAGCGTAACTGGCTGGTCTCTAAACAGTACGACAATCGCTGGTCGCCGACCGAGCGTGCGCGTCTGAAAGACATTGCTAAGCGTTACAAGGTGAGCTGGTCGGGTAACACCCGCCGCATCCCATGGAATACGCTGCTGGATCGCGTTGATATTATCCCTGACAGCATGGTTGCCACTATGGCGGCGGCCGAAAGCGGCTGGGGAACGTCGAAGCTCGCGCGCAGCAACAACAATCTGTTTGGCATGAAGTGTGCGAAAGGCCGCTGTAACAACGGCCCCGGCACGGTGAAAGGGTACTCTCAGTTTGACTCTGTGAAAGAGTCAGTGAGCGCCTACGCGGCAAACCTCAACACCCACCCGGCGTACGCATCGTTCCGTAAATCCCGTGCGCAGCTGCGCAAAGCGGATCAGGAAGTGACGGCCAGCACCATGATCCACAAGCTCAGCGGCTATTCGACGCAGGGCCAGCGCTATAACAACTACCTGTTTGCCATGTATCAGGACAATCAGCGGTTGATCGCAGCGCATATGTAATTTTGTCGTCCGTCATGTCGGGTAGCGCTACGCTTACCCGACCTACGCCGTTTCAGGTAGGCCCGGCAAGCAGAGCGCCGCCGGGCGTTTTGTTTGCTATATCACTATCTCGCTATAGCGATCCCGGTAATCTTTCGGCGTGCTGCCATACTCCTTCTTAAATACCGAATAGAAGTATTGCAGTGACGGATAGCCGCACATCTGCGAAATCTCGTTAATCGACAGCGAGGTTGAGATCAGCAGGCTGCGCGCCCTCTCCAGCTTTTCTGCGTGGATCATCGCGTGAATGGTCTCACCTACCTCTTCCTTAAAACGCTTCTCCAGGTTCGAGCGGGAGATCCCTACCGCATCCAGCACCTGATCGACCTTAATGCCTTTGCAGGCGTGATTGCGAATGTAGTGCATGGCCTGGATCACCGCCGGGTCGTTGAGCGACCGATAGTCCGTCGAGCGCCGGGCCACCACCCGCACCGGCGGCACCAGCAGCCGTTGAAGGGGCATCGCTTCGTTATCCAGCAGGCGATGCAGCAGCTTTGCTGCCTGGTAACCCATCTGCCGCGTGCCCTGCGCTACCGACGAGAGCGCCACCCGCGACAGATAGCGGGTCAGCTCCTCGTTATCGATGCCAATGACGCAGAGCTTTTCCGGAACCGGAATGTGCAGATGCTCGCACACCTGCAGCACGTGGCGGGCACGGGCGTCGGTCACGGCGATAATTCCGGTCTGCGGCGGTAGGGTTTGCAGCCAGTCTGCGAGACGGTTCTGGGCGTGCTGCCAGTTCTCCGGGGCCGTCTCCAGCCCCTGGTAGACCACGCCGCGATACTTCTCCTGCGCGACCAGCTGGCAAAAGGCATACTCCCGCTCCGCCGCCCAGCCTTTGCCGCTGGAGGTGGGCAGGCCATAGAAGGCGAAGCGGTGCACTCCTTTCTCTTTCAGATGCAGAAAGGCGCTCTCGACCAGGGCGTAGTTATCCGTGGCGATATAGTGCACCGCCGGGTAGTCCTCTGGGCGATGGTAGGAGCCGCCTATGCCGACAATGGGAACATCCACGTCGGCCAGCACGCGTTCGATCTCGCCGTCGTCGAAGTCGGCGATGACCCCATCCCCTAGCCACTCTTTGATATTGTCGAGGCGGATGCGGAAATCCTCCTCAATGAAGATATCCCACTCTGATTGGGAAGCCTGGAGATATTCTCCTACGCCTTCAACAACCTGGCGATCGTAGGCTTTATTGGCGTTAAACAGCAGCGTGATGCGATGGCGCTTGGCAAACATGTTGATCTCTTCCTGATAAATCAGCGTTTTTGATTATCACATTCAGCACAAAGCCGGAGAGATTTTCCCCGGCAGTGTGATCATCCCTGTAATTTCTCCGCTATGTGCGGCGTTTTGTGGCAGAGTCCATCCACACCGCCAGCAGCAAAATGGCTCCCTTGACGATGTACTGCCAGAAGGTCGGGACGTCCATCATGCTCATGCCGTTATCCAGCGAGGCCATAATAAAGGCCCCCATCACCGCACCCGCCACGCTGCCGACCCCACCCGCGAGGCTGGTACCGCCGATAACACAGGCGGCGATAGCGTCCAGCTCGGCAATGTTCCCCGCCGACGGGGAGCCTGCGCCGAGGCGCGAACTGAGGATCAGCCCGGCGATGGCCACCATCAGCCCGTTAATAGCAAATACTGCCAGCTTGGTGCGCTCGACGTTGATCCCCGACAGGCGCGCCGCCTCAATGTTACCGCCGATGGCGTAGATCCGCCGCCCGAAGGCGGTGCGGGTGGCCATAAACATCCCCGCCAGCAGCAGGAACACTAGCAGCAGCACCGGCGTTGGCACGCCACGGTAGTCGTTGAGCAGCCAGATTGCCCCCAGCACCACCACCGCTATCAGCGCCTGCCTGCCGACCACCATCGTGGAGGCCGACGTTGCCAGCCCCAGCGACTGACGGCGTAACCGCCCGCGCCACTGCCAGAGCACAAACAGTACTAGTCCCAGGGCGCCGACGCCAAAGCCAAACCCGTCCGGCAGGTAGCTCTGGCCAATCTGCGACATCGCCGCGCTGGTGGGAGAGACGGTGGTGCCGTTGGTGATGCCAATCAGCACGCCGCGAAACGCCAGCATCCCCGCCAGAGTGACAATAAACGACGGCACCTTGCGGTACGCCACCCACCAGCCGTTCCAGGTGCCCAGCAGCAGCCCCAGGACCAGCGTTACCGCGACGGTAAGCGGCAGCGGCCAGCCCAGCCAAACGTCAAAGATCGCCGCCGCGCCGCCCAGCAGCCCCATCATTGAACCTACGGAGAGGTCGATCTCGGCAGAGATAATCACAAACACCATCCCCACGGCGAGGATGCCGGTGATGGCGGTCTGGCGCAGCAGGTTAGAGATGTTGCGCGCGCTCAGATACGAGCCGTCGGTCATCCAGGTAAAGAAGAGCATGATTGCCACGATGGCGGCAATCATGACAAAGACCTGGAGATTGAGAGATTTTAGCCCGCTAAAGGCCCCGGGAGCCGGGGAAGCGAGCTTAAGTTCAGACGGATTGCTTTTCGACATGATGTTCGCTCCTCAGCGCCGCTTCCATAACCTGTTCCTGGGTCAGATGGTGATTTATGAGATTGGCCTTGAGCTGGCCTTCATGCATCACCAGCACCCGATCGCTCAGCCCCAGCACCTCCGGTAGCTCGGATGAGATCACGATGACGGCAATGCCCTGCTGTACCAGCTGGTTAATCAGCTTATAGATTTCATACTTTGCGCCGATATCGATCCCGCGTGTGGGTTCGTCGAGGATCAGAATGCGCGGATTGAGCAGCAGGCAGCGGGCCAGAATCGCCTTCTGCTGGTTGCCGCCGCTGAGGCGGCCAATCGCCAGCTCCGGCGAAGAGGTTTTAACTTTCAATCGTTGAAGTGATTGCAAAATACATTGCTGCTCTGCGGCATCGTCAAGGGTGCTGAGCGTGCCGGAAAACTGATCCAGCGCCGCCAGGGTAATGTTCTTGCCAACAGCCATCACCGGCACGATGCCATCTCTTTTCCGATCCTCTGGCACCATGGCGATCCCGTGGGCAATGGCCTGCTGGCAATTGCTTATCTTCACCGGCTGCCCGTCGATAAACACGCTGCCTTCGTAGCGGCCTGGCCAGACGCCAAACAGACACTGGACGGCCTCGGTGCGCCCGGCCCCCACCAGCCCGGCAATGCCTAAGATCTCCCCGCGTCGCAGGGAGAAGGAGACGTCGTTGACCCGCTTGATGTGCCGGTTAACCGGATGCCAGGCGGTGAGGTGCTCCACGCGCAGGATCTCATCCCCCGCCGTATGCGGCTCGCTCGGGTAGAGCGCGGTCAGCTCGCGGCCCACCATCATGGTGATAATGGCGTCTTCGCTCATGCCCGCCGCGTCGCGCATTCCCACCGGCTTACCGTCGCGGATCACGCAGATAACGTCGGCAATGTCCTTTACCTCGTTCAGCTTGTGTGAAATGTAGATGCAGGCGATATCGTGATTTTGCAGGTCGCGGATGATATCCAGCAGCACCGCTGTCTCCTGCTCGGTCAGGGAGGCGGTAGGTTCGTCGAGGATCAGCAGCCGCACCTGCTTGTTGAGCGCCTTAGCAATCTCAACCAGCTGCTGCTGGCCTAAGCCCAGATCGCCTACCCGGGTATCCGGTGAGATAGCGAGGCTGACCTGCTTGAGCAGCTTGTCGCAGCGCAGCGTCATGGCGTCATAGTCCATCACCCCGTGGTGGGTCAGCTCCGCGCCAAGAAAGATGTTCTCCAGCACCGTGAGGTGCTTAACCAGCGCCAGCTCCTGGTGAATGATGGCAATACCCCGGCGTTCGGTATCGCGGATATGGCTGGCGATGAGCGGCTCACCGGCAAAGAGGATCTCGCCATCATAGCTGCCGTGCGGATAGATGCCGCACAGCACCTTCATTAGGGTGGATTTGCCCGAGCCGTTTTCACCGCACAGGGCCAGCACCTCGCCAGCGTTGAGCGCCAGGCTTACGTTATCGACGGCTTTTACCGCGCCGAACGCTTTGGTGATGTTTTTCATTTCCAGTAAATAAGGCATACCTGCTCCGCGTGAATCGTTGGAATAACAGTGCCTGAGGGCGCTCCCCCGTTGTGCCGGGGGAGGATATGATGCTTACAGCTCGCTTTTCTTGTGGAATCCGTCTTTCACCACGGTGGCGTCGATATTGTCTTTATTCACTTCGATAGGCGTTAACAGGCGGGCAGGAACATCCTTCAGGCCGTTATTTAATGAGGTATCTGCTTTCGGCTGCTGGCCATTTCCCAGCTCGACGGCGATTTCAGCGGCGGTATTCGCCAGCTCGGTGATAGGCTTATAGACGGTCATGGTCTGGCTGCCGTTCATAATACGCTTAATCCCGGCAAGGTCGGCATCCTGACCGGAGATAGCGACTTTGCCCGCTAGCCCCTGGGCGCTAAGGGCCTGGATTGCACCGCCTGCGGTGGCGTCGTTCGAGGCGACTACCGCATCAATTTTGTTATTGTTAGCGGTCAGGGCGTTTTCCATAATTTTCAACGCGTTTTCCGGCAGCCAGCCGTCGGCCCACTGATCGCCTACGACTTTAATTTTGCCGCTATCGATATAGGGTTTTAATACTTTCATTTGGCCCGCCCGGAACAGCTTGGCGTTATTATCCACCGGCGAGCCGCCCATCAGGAAGTAGTTGCCTTCAGGCACCTTTTTGACCAAGCTCTGCGCCTGCATTTCTCCTACTTTTTCATTATCAAAGGAGATATAAAAATCGATATCAGCATTATTAATCATGCGGTCGTAGGCTAATACTTTAATACCCTCCTGCTTAGCCTCTTTTACCACATTACTTAAAACCTGGCCGTTGTAGGGAATAATCACCAGTACGTCAACGCCACGGTTGATCATATTTTCAATTTGCGACATCTGTGTCTCTTCGTTACCGTTGGCCGACTGGACAAACACTTCTGCCCCCAGCGATTCGGCTTTTTTAACAAAGATATCGCGATCTTTTTGCCAGCGTTCGAGGCGCAGATCGTCAATGGCCATCCCAATCTTGACCTCTTTAGCATGGCTCGCGGCGCTAGCAAGCAGCAGCGAGGCGCAAAGCGTAAGGCAAAGGTTCTTTATCTTCATAATATTAATACCTTTTGTAGGGTTATCGGGCTTGAGATAAAAGAAACATGCACAGCGACAAACGTAGCAAGTTTTTAACATCTTATTGCGGGCTGGCAATTACTGATTTTTATCTTCTGATTACGTTTTTTGGTTTATTTTCTAATTTATGACCGCGATCTTATTTTAAGCCGCTAAATGGATATTTGAGAGCTAGCGCACGTTTGTGCATTCTCTCAATGGCAGTGTGAAATAACGTAATTGAGCAACGCCCGTTGAATATCCACTATTAATGCCACTGATACCCCCTGCCGCAGACATTGATTATGGAGCTGAATATGCAAGCCTATTTCGACCAATTTGACCGCGTTCGCTATGAAGGCCCGAAAACTGCCAACCCATTGGCCTTTCGCCACTACAATCCGGACGAACTCGTGCTGGGCAAGCGCATGGAAGACCATCTGCGTTTTGCCGCCTGCTACTGGCACACCTTCTGCTGGACCGGGGCGGATATGTTTGGCGTCGGCGCGTTCGAGCGCCCGTGGCAGCAGGCTGGCGATGCGCTGGCGTTGGCAAAACGCAAAGCTGACGTGGCCTTTGAATTTTTCCACAAGCTCAACGTTCCCTACTACTGCTTCCATGATGTGGATGTCTCCCCGGAAGGCGCATCGCTGAAGGAGTATCTCAATAACTTTGCCACCATGACCGACATTCTGGCCGAGAAGCAGCAGCAGAGCGGCGTTAAGCTGCTGTGGGGCACGGCGAACTGCTTCACCCACCCACGCTACGGCGCGGGCGCGGCAACTAATCCGGACCCAGAGGTCTTTAGCTGGGCGGCAACCCAGGTGGTGACCGCCATGAACGCGACCCATAAGCTGGGTGGCGAAAACTACGTGCTGTGGGGCGGCCGGGAAGGGTACGAAACGCTGCTCAATACCGACCTGCGTCAGGAGCGGGAACAGATCGGCCGCTTTATGCAGATGGTGGTTGAACACAAACACAAAATCGGTTTCCAGGGCACGCTGCTGATCGAGCCGAAGCCGCAGGAGCCTACTAAGCACCAGTACGACTATGACGTGGCCACGGTCTACGGCTTCCTCAAGCAGTTCGGTCTTGAGAAAGAGATCAAGGTCAATATCGAGGCCAACCACGCCACGCTGGCCGGGCACTCCTTCCACCACGAAATCGCCTCCGCCATTGCGCTGGGCATTTTCGGCTCCGTGGATGCTAACCGTGGCGACATGCAGCTGGGCTGGGATACGGACCAGTTCCCGAACAGCGTCGAAGAGAACGCCCTGGTGATGTATGAGATCGTGAAGGCAGGGGGCTTTACCACCGGTGGCCTCAACTTTGATGCCAAAGTGCGCCGCCAGAGCACCGACAAATACGATCTGTTCTATGGCCATATTGGCGCGATGGACACCATGGCGCTGGCGCTGAAGGTGGCGGCGCGCATGATCGAAGACGGCGAGCTGGATAAGCGCGTGGCGAAGCGCTATGCAGGCTGGAATGGTGAGCTGGGCCAGCAGATCCTGAAAGGGCAGCTTACGCTGACCGAGCTGGCGAAGTACGCTGAGCAGCAGAACCTGGCCCCGCAGCACCAGAGCGGTCATCAGGAGCTGCTGGAGAACCTGGTCAACCACTATATTTTTGATAAGTAGTCAGTATCGCCGGGCGGCGCTGCGCTGGCCCGGCCTACAGATCCGTAGGCCCGGTAAGCATAGCGCCACCGGGCGTGTTCATTAAGGAATCCCGCTATGTATATCGGCATCGATCTGGGCACGTCGGGTGTAAAAGCCATTCTGCTGAACGAGCAGGGTGAGATGCTGGCTTCGCACACCGAGAAGCTTTCCGTCTCACGCCCGCATCCGCTCTGGTCTGAACAGGATCCCGAGCAGTGGTGGCTGGCGACAGATAGCGCATTGAAAGCGCTGGGACAGCAGCAGCCCCTTTCCGGCGTCAAGGCCATCGGCATTGCCGGGCAGATGCACGGCGCAACGCTGCTGGATCGCGATGACCGCATTTTGCGTCCGGCCATTCTGTGGAATGACGGTCGCTGTGCAGAGGAGTGCGCCCTGCTGGAAGCGGCGGTACCTGACTCACGCCAGCTCACCGGCAACCTGATGATGCCTGGCTTTACCGCACCCAAACTGCTGTGGGTTAAACGCCACGAGCCAGAGGTGTTTGCCCAGGTGGCGAAGGTGCTGCTGCCGAAAGACTATTTGCGTTTGCGCATGACCGGGGAGTACGCCAGCGATATGTCCGACGCGGCGGGAACGATGTGGCTGGATGTTGCTCAACGCGACTGGAGCGATGAGATGCTGGCCGCCTGCGGTCTCTCTCGGGATAACATGCCCGCCCTGTTTGAGGGCAGTGAGATTGCTGGCACCCTGCTGCCGGAGGTCGCTGCCGGATGGGGAATGCCTGCCGTGCCGGTTGTTGCCGGGGGCGGAGATAACGCTGCGGGCGCGGTAGGCGTCGGTATGGCGGACGCCGGGCAGGCGATGCTCTCTCTGGGCACCTCTGGCGTCTACTTCGCGGTCAGCAACGGCTTTCTTAGCTGGCCCGAAAGCGCCGTGCACAGCTTCTGCCATGCGCTGCCCAATCGCTGGCACCTGATGTCGGTGATGCTCAGCGCAGCTTCCTGTCTCGACTGGGCGGCGGCGCTTACCGGGCTGGGTTCGGTCTCTGCGCTGATTGCGGCGGCGGAGCAGGCGGACGAGCAGGCGGGCGATCTCTGGTTTTTACCCTATCTTTCCGGGGAGCGGACTCCGCATAACAACCCACAGGCGAAGGGCGTGTTCTTTGGCCTGACGCATCAGCACGGACAGCGCGAGCTGGCTCGGGCGGTGCTGGAGGGGGTTGGCTATGCGCTGGCTGACGGGATGGATGCGGTACATGCCTGCGGCGTAACGCCGAAGAGCATCACCCTGATCGGCGGCGGGGCGCGCAGCGCTTACTGGCGGCAGATGCTGGCGGATATCAGCGATCAGCAGCTTGACTACCGCACCGGCGGCGACGTCGGCCCGGCGCTAGGCGCGGCGCGGCTGGCGCAGATTGCCGTTAACCCCGAAACGCCGCTGGCGGATCTCCTCCCGCAGCTACCGCTGGAGCAGGCTCATCGTCCGGATGCAGACCGCCATCGGGCCTATGCCCCCCGGCGCGAGACCTTCCGCAAAATTTATCAGCAGTTACTACCGTTAATGTCCTGAGCTATCGCCGGGTGGCGCTGCGCTTACCCGGCCTACGGATAGTGCCTTTGTAGGCCCGGCAAGCGTTAGCGCCGCCGGGCGTTATCAACTCACAAACCTGCGCGTATCAATTCGCTGTAACAGCATCGACAGCAGCAGGCTAATGACCACCGTCACGCTGAAAATCCACACGATATCCGCTACTGGCCAGGGCAGCTCGACGCCGCGGGTGCGCAGGGCGTGGATCACCAGTGCGTGAAAGCCGTAGATCCCTAGCGAATGCCGGGAAATCAGCCCCAGCCCCGGCAGCGGACGCGTGTTGAGCCTGTTTTTCACCAGCGTCAGCAGCGAGACCGCGCAGATAAACACCATCGGGCCGCAGTAGATATACCAGGTATCGGCGAAGTCGCCGCGCCACTGTAGCTCATAGAGGGTGCCGCGCGAGATGATCGCCACCGCCACCACAAACAGCGCCCCGCAGATCCAGCTGAGGTACTTTTTATCGGTGTCCATCGTGCCGAGAGCGCGGCCGAGCAGGCCGTAGAGCACGTAGTAAAAGGTATCCCCGGCGATATAGAGATTAACCGGCAGCCACTCCACGCCGCCCGCTTTCAGCGGCACGGTATTGGGGTTCGCCACAATCCCCAGCAGCACCATCAGCGCCAGCAGCATCTTGCCGCTGACGCTTTTCACCTGAATCAGCGGCGAAACCAGGTAGATCACCACGATGGCGAAGAAAAACCACAGGTGGTAGAAGACCGGCTTTTGCAGCAGGTTGCGCAGACTCAGCTCGCTGTTTATTGAGGTAAACAGCGTGATGTAGAGCAGGGCGACGGCGCTGTAGAAGAGCAGGCAGAGCGCGATACGCAAAAAGTGGCGCGGCTGGGCGCTGCGTTCGCCAAAGAAGAGGTAGCCGGAGATCATAAAGAAGAGCGGGACGCTGACCCGCGAGGCCGAGTTGAGCACGTTGGCGATATCCCAGTTGAGCAGGCTGATGCTCTGCGCATCGGTAATGTATCCGCTGGTGGTGTGGATCATCACCACCATTAAGCAGGCGATCCCGCGTAGGTTATCAATCCAGCTGATTTTTGACGCCATCCGACTCTCTTTCTCCTGCTGACAATGACAGAGCGATAACCATGTGTTATCTAATAGATAACATAACAGCCAGCTCATCCTACGGGGATTAAAATGATGACAAAGTGTTGCATAACGGCGCTGATTTTTCTGCTTGTTGGCTGCGGTTCAACGCAGCAGGCCGCCGTGCAACCCGTTCCTCAGCCGAAGGTGAGCCCGGCCACCACCCTGAGCATGGAGCAGCTTTGCCGGGAGACCGCGGCGCAGCGTTACAATACCCGCGAGCAGAGCATTGCGGTCACCGGAATGGTGCAGTTTCAGGCCAGCTACGAGATGCGTGGCCTGACGCCGCGAGAAGAGCGTTTCGTCTGCGCATTCGATCCTGATGGGCAATTTTTACACCTTTCCATGCGTTAGCAGGCCAATTTTCCCAAACAACCCCGTTTCGTACTGTATATCTTGCGGTCAATGGGTATACTGGCTGCTTCCTTTAAATCCACACGTATCCAGCACGAAATACTATGCAAAAGTTTGATACCCGGACCTTCCAGGGCCTGATCCTGACCTTACAGGATTACTGGGCTCGCCAGGGCTGCACCATTGTTCAACCGTTGGACATGGAAGTTGGCGCAGGCACCTCCCATCCTATGACCTGCCTGCGTGCGCTCGGCCCGGAGCCAATGGCCGCTGCCTACGTGCAGCCGTCACGCCGTCCGACCGATGGCCGCTATGGTGAAAACCCGAACCGCTTACAGCACTACTATCAGTTCCAGGTGGTTATCAAGCCGTCGCCGGACAACATTCAGGAGCTGTACCTCGGATCGCTGAAAGAGCTGGGTATGGATCCGACCATTCATGACATTCGCTTCGTCGAAGATAACTGGGAAAACCCGACCCTGGGTGCCTGGGGTCTCGGCTGGGAAGTGTGGCTTAACGGCATGGAAGTGACGCAGTTCACCTACTTCCAGCAGGTTGGCGGCCTGGAGTGTAAGCCGGTAACCGGTGAGATCACCTACGGCCTTGAGCGCCTGGCAATGTACATTCAGGGCGTGGACAGCGTTTACGACCTGGTGTGGAGCGACGGCCCGCTGGGGAAAACCACCTACGGCGACGTGTTCCACCAGAACGAAGTGGAGCAGTCCACCTATAACTTCGAGCACGCCGACGTCGACTTCCTCTTCACCTGCTTCGAGCAGTATGAGAAAGAGGCTCAGCAGCTGCTGGCGCTGGAAAACCCGCTCCCGCTGCCTGCTTACGAACGTATTCTGAAGGCCGCCCACAGCTTCAACCTGCTGGACGCGCGTAAGGCTATCTCCGTGACGGAGCGTCAGCGCTACATTCTGCGCATTCGCACGCTGACCAAGGCCGTTGCCGAGGCTTACTACGCGTCCCGTGAAGCCCTTGGCTTCCCGATGTGCAACCGAAACAAATAAGAGGCGGCCATGTCTGAGAAAACTTTTCTGGTGGAGATTGGCACTGAAGAGCTGCCACCAAAAGCCCTGCGCAGCCTGGCAGAGTCCTTTGCTGCAAACGTTACTGCCGAGCTGGATGCAGCCGGCCTCACCCACGGCAGCGTAGAGTGGTTTGCCGCTCCGCGTCGCCTGGCGCTGAAAGTGGCTAACCTTGCGGCGGCTCAGCCGGATCGCGAAGTTGAAAAACGCGGCCCGGCGATCTCCCAGGCGTTTGACGCCGAGGGTAAACCGAGCAAAGCGGCAGAGGGCTGGGCGCGTGGCTGCGGTATCACCGTAGATCAGGCCGAGCGTCTGACCACGGATAAAGGCGAGTGGCTGCTCTATCGCGCCCATGTGAAAGGCGAGAGCGCGCAGGCGCTGCTGCCCAACATGATCGCCACCGCGCTGACCAAGCTTCCGATCCCAAAACTGATGCGCTGGGGTGCAAGCGACGTGCAGTTTGTCCGTCCGGTGCACACCGTGACCCTGCTGCTGGGCAGCGACGTCATTCCCGCAACCATCCTGGGCATCGACTCCGATCGCGTGATCCGCGGCCATCGCTTTATGGGCGAGCCAGAGTTCACCATCGACAATGCCGACCAGTATCCGCAGATCCTGCTGGAGCGCGGCAAGGTGATGGCCGACTACGAACAGCGCAAAGCCAAAATCAAAGCGGACGCCGAAGCGGCGGCGCGCCAGATTGGCGGCAACGCTGACCTGAGCGAAAGCCTGCTGGAAGAGGTTGCCTCGCTGGTAGAGTGGCCGGTGGTGCTGACCGCGACCTTCGAAGAGAAGTTCCTCGCCGTACCGGCTGAGGCGCTGGTCTACACCATGAAGGGCGACCAGAAGTACTTCCCGGTCTACGCCAACGACGGCAAGCTGCTGCCGAACTTTATCTTCGTCTCCAACATTGAGTCGAAAGATCCGCAGCAGATCATCTCCGGTAACGAGAAGGTGGTGCGACCGCGTCTGGCCGACGCCGAGTTCTTCTTCAATACCGACCGCAAGAAACGTCTGGAAGATCATCTGCCGCGCCTGCAAACCGTGCTGTTCCAGCAGCAGCTGGGTACCCTGCGCGACAAGACCGATCGCATCATGGCGCTCTCCGGCTGGATTGCCGCCCAGATTGGTGCCGACGTGGCTCACGCCGAGCGTGCGGGCCTGCTCTCTAAGTGCGACCTGATGACCAACATGGTGTTTGAGTTTACCGACACCCAGGGCGTAATGGGGATGCACTACGCGCGTCACGACGGCGAAGCCGAAGAGGTGGCCGTTGCCCTGAACGAGCAGTACCAGCCGCGCTTTGCTGGCGACGACCTGCCGTCTAACCTGGTGGCCTGTGCGGTCGCCATCGCCGATAAGATGGATACCCTGGCGGGCATCTTTGGCATCGGCCAGCATCCGAAAGGCGACAAAGATCCGTTTGCGCTGCGTCGTGCCGCGCTGGGCGTGCTGCGAATCATCGTTGAGAAGAACCTCAACCTCGATCTGCAAACCCTCACCGAGGAAGCGGTGCGTCTGTATGGCGACAAGCTGACCAACGCGAAGGTCGTGGATGACGTCATCGACTTTATGCTGGGCCGCTTCCGCGCCTGGTATCAGGACGAAGGCTACACCGTGGATACCATCCAGGCGGTGCTGGCGCGCCGTCCGACCCGTCCGGCAGACTTTGACGCCCGTATGAAGGCGGTCTCGCACTTCCGCTCCTTGCCAGAAGCTGCGGCGCTGGCGGCGGCGAACAAGCGCGTCTCCAATATCCTGGCCAAGTCCAGCGAGCCGCTGAACGATATCGTTCACGCGTCGGTTCTGAAAGAGGCGGCGGAGATTCGTCTGGCAGGCCATCTGGTGGTGCTGCGTGACAAGCTTCAGCCGTTCTTTGCGGAGGGTCGTTATCAGGAAGCGCTGATCGAGCTGGCGGCGCTGCGTGAGCCGGTCGATGAGTTCTTTGAGCAGGTGATGGTCAACGCGGATGATAAAGACGTGCGTATCAACCGCCTGACGCTGCTGTCGAAGCTGCGGGATCTGTTCCTGCAGGTAGCGGATATTTCGCTGCTGCAGTAGTTTGGCCAGACGATAGAAACCAAAAACCCGCCTCTGGCGGGTTTATTTTTTTTATCAAACGGGTACAGCGGGCAAAAATCACTCCATCAGCTGACGGCTGAGACGTGGGTTTGCCTGAATCAATCGCATCAGTTTTAATTCGGTGGAGGAAGGTTTTACTCGTTTAGATTCCCACTCGTGCACCATCGCTACGCTAACGCCCATCACCCGGGCAAAATCATCAATCTTCAGGCCCGTACCCTTACGCAGTTTCTCGAATTCGCTAAACGGATTCGGTTTTTGGATCTGACTTACTTTCCGAGATTCATCTTTAAAAACAATTTGTTCCAGGCTGCTAAGCAGCTCAATCATTGGATCTTTGTATTCCATCGAATACTCCTCATAAAACACACATCGAGGCCGTGAACAGCACAGAGAGATTTAAGAATAGTCGCTAAAAAATAACCCGGTGGTTGGATGAGATAATTATTTGCCATACAAATCAATTTTACGCACCTTGCCTGCATAGTTATGTGACTTTTTACGACCTAACAGATTGATTTCTCTGCCTGCCTCTGCAGACGAAAATTTTTGTCAATGCTTTGCAAAAAAATCGCTAACTATCCCGCCGCATCTTTTCTCCCGACGCTGATTTTCCCCACAAGATTGCAACGAAAGGGGTATCTTGCGCGGCCCACCTGGACTATCCTTGTCAGCGTCAGGCACACGTGTGCCGGTGTGCGCTTTTTTTGGGTGAAAGGAGTAATAAAATGGCGACAGGAAAGTCCTGCTCTCGCTGGTTCGCGCCTCTTGCGGCGTTATTAATGGTAGTTAGCCTGAGTGGGTGTTTTGATAAAGAGGGCGATCAGCGCAAGGCGTTTATCGATTTTCTGCAAAATACAGCGATGCGTAGCGGTGAGCGACTCCCGACGCTGACTGCCGATCAGAAAAAGCAGTTTGGCCCCTTCGTGTCGGACTATGCCATTCTGTATGGTTACTCCCAGCAGGTGAACCAGGCGATGGATGCTGGTCTACGTCCAGTGGTAGATAGCGTGAACGCCATCCGCGTCCCACAGGATTATATGACTCAGCGCGAGCCGCTGCGTCAGGCTAACGGCTCCCTGGGCGTGTTGAGCCAGCAGCTACAGAATGCCAAAGTGCAGGCCGATGCCTCTCGCTCTGCATTAAAACTGAACGATGACCTGAAACCGGTCTATGATCAGGTGTATGAGAAAGTCGTGACCCAGCCGGCTAACGCGTTACAGCCGCTGATCCCGGCGGCGCAGGTCTTTACCCAGCAGCTGGTACAGGTGGGTGATTTCATCGCCCAGCAGGAGGCGCAGGTGAGCTTTGTTGCCAACGGTATTCAGTTCCCGACCTCTCAGCAGGCCAGCCAGTATAATTCGCTGATTGGGCCGCTGGCTTCCCAGCATCAGGCGTTTACGCAGGCCTGGAGCGCGGCAGTGAACGCGACGCAGTAACACGCGTACGTTTTTGATGCCCCCGTCTGCGGGCGGGGGCATTGTAATGAATCGTAAGTAAAACAATTAGTGCTTGCCATGACGTCGGTAAAATGAGTTAATGCGTCATCGGTTTGATATACAGACCTTAAAGCAGTTTAGTAAAGCAGTCCCCTTCAAGAGTTATCATAGATACTCCTCGTAGTGAGCTCTCCTTTATCGCTTAAAAAATCTGTAAAGCACGCCATAGCGCCGGAAGGCACACTTAATTAAAAAGGTAATATCTATGTCTAACAAAATGACTGGTTTAGTAAAATGGTTTAACGCTGACAAAGGTTTCGGCTTCATCACTCCTGACGATGGCTCTAAAGACGTGTTCGTACACTTCTCTGCTATCCAGAACGATGGCTACAAATCTCTTGATGAAGGCCAGAAAGTATCCTTCACCATCGAAAGCGGCGCTAAAGGCCCGTCTGCTGGTAACGTTGTAAGCCTGTAAGCTTAACGTTTAAAGCACGATGTTAAAAAAACCCGCCTCGGCGGGTTTTTTGTTGTCTGCTCTGTTCTGGTTTTCACAGGTTGGCGTACTCTAAAATTTCCTCTCCCATCAGGATACAGTCGGAAGAGAAGATCAGCCGCATTCTGTATCGCCCCTTATAGATGTATCCCCACGTTTCCAGCACATTAAGAAGCTGCTTTTCGTTAGCAGGGTTTTTTATCTTCGCTAGCGGCGTAACCTTGTCATCAATGACGATAAGATCGTCATTGTCGCGATAGAAAGCGAGAAGTTTGTGAGCCTCCTCTACAGCCTCGGTTTTACAGGTCAGCGATGAGCTTTCCATGGCGGCGTAGGTACTGCTTGTGATTGATACAGAGATTAGAATTAAAAACTTAAGGTAGCGCACTGTTGATAGTCCCGGCAAATTTAGCCTGTAAAAAAGCGCCATCATAGTGATGATGGGGCTAGCTTTCTTCGGCTTTAATGCTTACTTTGCTATCTGTAGATTTACGCAGTTCTTCTCTACCTTGCCATTAAGGGCGTCGATCGGGTTATCGACGGCGCAAGCGGCCATGTTGTAGCGCGTCTCGTGCGTGGCCGAACTATCTTCCCTGAGGTGATCGATACGCGCCAGCGGACTCCGGGCTTCATACGGGTTGTAAATATAAGTACGGCACAGCCCGGCACCCTGCAGCAGGAAGCGAGTTTACCCGAGATCGGATAGACATAATTGAATGTTATAAAAATGCTGTTTCACCACTACCAATTTTCTTCACATCAAGCCCTTTAAAATTGATACCAATCCCGTGCTCCTGATCTAAATCGGTCGAGAACATGAATCCAAATTTATTATCCTCATCTGGAGAAAAATAAACTTTCATCAATATTAAGTCTTTTGCATCTGTACCATATACACGCTTGCTATACGCCTGGGTTTCAGTTGCGATTTTCTCGAAGAAATCTTTCTGTTTCTTAATAAGAAAATCGATGTCTTTTTTCATTTTTTCATCGACCGAATCAGATTCAAGGTTTATGCACTGGACGAAAGAAGGACCAAATACCGATAATACTAAATCGACTGAAACACCTTCATCGTCTTCATAAAAATCCAGTTCAAATGACATTACGTCTCCTGTTTTATTTGCAATTCAATGATTTGGCGATTTTCTTAGCTTCAGCAGACTCGTACTTAACCCCGTGATGTTTTTCGAATTGGCTTACAGAACCTGAATGCGGGAAAGACGCTTCATGCGCGCTAGTTTCTACAAGCTGCATTGTGGAAGTATTCGTCACAGGCTCGTAATCATTCAAATGGTGCCAAGTATAATTTTCCGGATGTGATTTTCCAGTGATATTACCTGAAGCATTTACATATCCAGTAATGTCATTAGCTGTCTTGAAATCACCATATCTGCTGCCAGTCATCTTAATTTTAACTATACTTTCTCCATGTGGATATAAAGCATCACTGCCTGAAAAATCTACCCCTGGGTATCGTGAAAGACCAGTAGGATCAATCCACCCCAGCGGATTCGGTGCATACTGATAAAGATTCAGCCCACCCGCCAGCCCAATCGGGTCCTGCACCGTGAAGCGTCCCACCTGCGGGTCGTAATACCTGAACAGATTATAGTGCAGCCCCGTTTCGCTGTCGGCGTACTGCCCGGCGTAGCGCAGCGGCTGATGGTCCAGGGTTCCGTTCTGCAACAGCCGTGAGAAGCCGTCGCTTTGATACCGCACCTCGCCGAAGCTGCCGTACTGGCCGCTCCAGCAGAGGTTGCCCTGTTCATCCGTGACGTCCAGCGGGGCACCGTTCAGATCGGTGCTGAACCAGCAGATATCGCCCTGGCTGTCGTCCCTGAGATGGTCGATACGCGCCAGCGGGCTGTAGGCTTCGTTCGGATCATAAACATAGGTCCGGCAGCGATCTTTTTGCTGCTCCTGCAGCAGGCGACAGCCCTGCCACAGGAAGCGGATCTCTGACGTGCCGCGCTGCGTGGTGACGGTTTTTCGCGTACGACGGCCCAGGGCGTCATAATGATACTGTGCCGTAAACCTGCCTTCCGGTCCCGTGCCTTCTGCCTTACCTGTTCGCCGTTTGCAAGTAGGTTATCGGCGGAGTCACGCCATAAATCCGGGTTATGAATCAAGCCATTAAGCTACAATTATACATTTACAGTATTCATTTTTTTAATCTAAAAAGTCATCCTTTTCTAAATAATAAATGACAGCATCTAACAGTTCTTCACTTGATGATTTAGGATGGTGTTCTAGCTTATTATCAAGGATCGCTATAAAAGTCGAGTACTCCAGCCAACCCTTATATTTGTCATGCTCATTATCCATGCTCTCTTCTTCCTCACGAGTATCGGGAAGATAAAAAATAGCATTTCGAATACTATCTTTTTTGTTATCCATCCCAATATTAGTAAAAAAATACCAAGCTTCTGGTCGTTCTTTATAAATGGATAATAACCCTTCAAAGCCAATAGCTTTTTTCATTATTTTACCCTCTTATCGACATCCTGCTCCACCACCCCATTTTTTACGGCCGCCGGAGCCATCAGGATGGTAAATTTTGTGATAAGTCTTATGATCATTGTAATCAACAAGACTTAGCACACCTAATTTATTCTCATGGTGCCACGTCATTCCTGGTGGGGCATCTCCTTTAAATCTACCGCTAGCCCCAGGCTGCACATGTTCGGCCAGTCCAGGATATTTTTTCTGCATGTCTCGTCTAAAACTTGGGTCACTGTGCATTCTCTCATAAATAGATTGATTTCCTATTTTGAAGTGTTCGCGGTCAGAAAGGTAAAATTCAGATGTGTTAAGTATATGTTCATGGAATACATGATACCTCCCTAATTCCCTTTGCCCCTCTCCCGCATATAAACCTAGAGGATCAATCCACCCCAGCGGATTCGGCGCATAGTGATAAAGATTCAGCCCACCTGCCAGCCCAGTCGGGTCCTGTACCGTGAATCGTCCCACCTGCGGGTCGTAATACCTGAACAGATTATAGTGCAGCCCCGTTTCGCTGTCGGCGTACTGTCCGGCATAGCGCAGCGGCTGATGGTCCAGGGTTCTGTTCTGCAACAGCCGTGAGAAGCCGTCGCTCTGATACCGCACCTCGCCGAAGCTGCCGTACTGGCCGCTCCAGCAGAGGCTGCCCTGTTCATCCGTGACGTCCAGCGGGGCACCGTTCAGATCGGTACTGAACCAGCAGATATCGCCCTGGCTGTCGTCCCGGAGATGGTCGATACGCGCCAGCGGGCTGTAGGCTTCGTTCGGATCATAAACATAGGTCCGGCAGCGATCTTTTTGCTGCTCCTGCAGCAGGCGACAGCCCTGCCACAGGAAGCGGATCTCTGACGTGCCGCGCTGCGTGGTGACGGTTTTTCGCGTACGACGCCCCAGGGCGTCATAGTGATACTGTGCTGCAAACCTGCCTTCCGGCCCGGTGCCTTCTGCCTTTATCAGCCGGTTTTCCGCATCATAGACATAATGCTGATCGCCCGTGGCGCTGCGACGGCTGACAAGATTACCCCAGGTATCATATTTCATTACCCGGTGCTGCCAGTGCAGCAGGCGGTTACCGGTGACCGGCAGGGCAGGCAGGTTATCATCCGGCAGCAGGTTACCGGCGGCGTCATAGCGAAAATGTAAGGTGCTGTGCCCCTGACGGGCTTCATACTGTTTCAGCAGGCGGCCTTCGGCGTCGTAGCCGTACTGTATTTCACCCCGCAGGGTGTCGCTGACGCCTGCCAGCTCGCCGCGTCCGGTATAGCGATAAATACGCTCCAGCATCGCCTGTTCCGGCAGCGTCACGTCGGGAAGCCCTGCGCTGCGCTGCAGGCTGCGTCTGCCGGAGCTGTCATACTCCCGGTGCTGGGTGCGTACTCCCTGGCTGCGTTCGGTTTCCCGGTGCAGGTGGTCGCGGGTGAAGTCGCTGATGGTCTGCTGATTAAAGCGGACGGCGCTGACGTGGCCAGAGCCATAATGCAACCATGACAGCCGCTGCCCGCCGGGCAGAGTAAGGGCGGTCAGGTTACCCAGCGCGTCACAGACATAGTGCAGCTCACCGTTCACGCCGTGTTCACCGAGCAGGTTTCCCGCAGCGTCATAAGTAAACTGAATCTCATCCTCACCGACACCCCGGGCCATGCCGTCGGCTGTTGGCGTGCGCAGCAGGCCGGTAAGTTGCCCGTTCTGGTTACGCCGGTAGCGGTATCCGGCATCGCGGGTCGTTCGTGCAGTAAGCAGGCCGCTGTCGTCATGGCCGAACTGCTGCCACCGACGACCAGACCCGCCGTCGGCGGCAGGTTTACCCCGCTCTTCAAGGGCAGTGAGAAAACCCCGCTCGTCCCACTGCATCAGCCGTGACGTCTCATCGGGCCGGAACTCGCTCAGTGGGTGGCCCGTGGCGTCATAAGTAAACCGGTATTCAGCGCCGTTGCCGTTCTCCAGCCGTAACAGATTGCCACGCGGATCGTAGTGCCAGCGGCGGGTATGCCCGGTACGGTCGGTGAGGCTGACGGGCAGGCCCAGGACGTTATACGCCTGGCGCACCTCGCTCTCCAGCGGATCGCGCCAGCCCGTGAGCTGTCCGCGTCTGTTCCATATCAGCGATTCGCGGCTGCCGTCGGGGTGAATAACGCCGCTGAGCTGCCCGGCCGCGTTCCATTCCCGGCGGGTGATGTGACCTTCGGCATCCTCGCTGCGGACAAGCTGCCCGAAACGATCGTACTCAAACCGCGTGACGCTGCCGGTGCAGTCGGTGCGACCTGTCAGCAGCCCCTGATGGTTCCACTGCAGCTGAACCACGCCGCCGGAGACATCCGTGATGCAGTCCGCCAGAGGATCGTTATCGTCCGGGTAATGGTATGTGGTGCGGTGTCCACAGGGATCGGTTTCGTACTGCAACCGCCCCTTAAGATCGTAGCTACCCTCAGAGGCGGTCTGGTCAGGATAAACGATGCGGGTCAGGCAGTCGGTCTGGCGGTACCAGTGGTAGGCTGTGGTCCGTCCTTCAGGATCAGTTTCCTGCGTCAGGCGTCCGTATTTATCCCATACGCTGTGGCGAATGGCTCCGCCGGGAAGAATGACGTCAGTGAGTTCCCCGTCGCGGTGGACAAAGGCGGTCCGGCGTCCGTCAAAATCCGTATAACTGGCGACGTTGTCATCGTCATCAACCAGCCAGTGCGCCTGTGCACCATCGTCCCGGATGACCCGGCGTCTGCCGCTCTCATAGTCATAATCCAGCGTCAGCTGTTCGCCGCCGCTGTGCCGGAAAGCCACCACGCGGGGCAGGCCCGCAATAGTCTGCCAGCGGTACTCGCTCAGCAGGCCGTTTGCATCCTCATGGGCAGTCATCAGGCCATCGTGCCAGCAAAACCGTCTGCGCACGCTACCGCCCCGGCCCGTCACGGTGACGAGCCGGCCCTCAGCGTCATAAGCATAACTGACCAGGCAGATCTCATCATCCAGCCAGGCGCTGTCAAGACGCCCGCCCTGATAACGGCACACCACGCGCTGACCGGCGCTGTCGGTCAGGGAATATAACGTCCGATCGGCGTGCCACCCGAACAGAATATCGTTGCCGCAGGGGCCGGTGAGCCGCACCAGAAGGGAAGGGGAACGCGCCTGCAACGGCTGATAGTGCCAGCGCTCGCCGCTGATATCATACACCGACCAGGTGTCGTCCTGGTGATGCTCCAGCCAGCGCTTTTCGGCCTGACAGTAGACGCGCTGGCCCTCCGGCACCATCGGGAAAGAGACGTAATCCCCTGATGGTGCACGCCACACCAGCCCGTCACCGTAGCGTTCAAGGGAGGTTTCCCAGAACAGGCTCCAGCCACGACCCAGCACGCTGTCGCCAGGGTTACCGCTGCGCCAGCAGCGCTGCCAGCGTACCGGCAGGCGGGAAGGGAGGGTAAAATCCAGCTCGTCATCACCACAGAGAAATTTTTGTCCGCTGACAATATCCACCGGGCGGGCGATAATGCCCACCGCCGCGACGCTGGCCATCAGCTGTCCGGCACGACAGGCGATGCGCGCCAGTTTGTTAATACCCGGCAGTTTACTCAGCAGGCTGCCGAGCGCACCGGCTTCCCCGCCAGCGCCACCGGCTCCCCCGAGCAGTCCGGCGAACAGCAGCGTCAGATCTGACGCTTTGTATATCTCTTCCGGAACTTCAGCCTGAATGGGCAGGGTCTGCTCTGAGGCACCGCCAATCAGCACATTGGGCGAACCGGAGATGATGGTCGCCCCGCAGGTAGTCCGGTCCCCCAGGCGCGCAGCAGGCAGACCGTTGATGTAGACCCGTGACGATCCTTCGGCCAGGTGCTGAGCGCCATCCTCCTGACAGGAGACCAGACTGGCGGTGGCCACCGCGGCAGGTCTGCCGTTGATGAAGACATTAGGCGAGCCGGTAGTGATGACGCCCTGCTGCGTCATGCTCCCGGCTCCGCCCTCTGCCAGCGAGTCCCTTGCCGCCGTTGCCAGCTCACCGGTAAGCCAGCCCACAGCAACGCTGGCCCCGACAAGCAGCACGCCCACGCCCAGGCAGGACGCGCCCATTCCGGTAATAAACAGCGCCCCTGCGGCAAGGCCTCCCGCTGCGGCAATAAATCCACCCACAACGGTACCGGCCATCATCCCGGCCAGGGCGGCGGAGTGACCAGTCTCATCCCCAACGCGTGCGGCTGCAAACATAACAACGCTCCCTGTTGTCAGGCGTGGGGACGAAAGCTTTTGAGCAGGTGGATGTAAGCAGCCAGGGCTTCGTTTGCATCAAGGCTATCTGTCACGCGTCCTAACGTATGTTCCAGATAAATAGGGTTCTCTAATGCTCAGGCATTAAATACTTCAGGCAGAACATGTCAATTGACGAGGCGGGATAACGCGCTATTAATTTGATTTAGGGCAGGGTTGCTGTTGAAATTTAAAAATTCAGACAGCTATGGATCATCTAAAAATAGGGTGAATCTATATGACTGATTTTTAGAGGAATCGTTAATAAAGGCGAAAAAAATCCACGCCGAAGCATGGATTTTTGTTGTCTGCGATTTACTTCGCTATTTGTGGATTCACGCAGTTCTTCTCTACCTTGCCGTTAAGGGCGTCGATCAGGTTATCGACGGCACAGGCGGCCATGTTGTAGCGCGTCTCGTGCGTTGCCGAGCCGATATGGGGCAGGGCGACGACGTTCGGCAGGCTCAGCAGCGGCGAATCCACCGGCAGCGGCTCCTGCTCAAAGACGTCCAGCCCGGCGGCGTGGATCTCACCGCTTTTCAGCGCCGCAATCAGCGCCTGCTCATCTACCACCGGACCACGGCCCGCGTTAATAAAGATGGCGGACGACTTCATCTTCTTGAACTGCTCTGCGCCAATCATATGGTGCGTTTCGTCGGTCAGCGGCAGCACCACGCAAACGTAGTCTGACTCCTGCAGCAACGTGTCGATATCGCAGTAGCGGGCCTGGAAACGCTCTTCCGCCTCGCTGTGATGACGACGGGCGTTATAGAGGATCGGCATGCCGAAACCAAAGTGTGCCCGCTGCGCCAGCGCCAGCCCGATACGGCCCATGCCGATGATGCCCAGCGTTTTGTGATGCACGTCGATACCGAACCAGTCTGGGCCAATACCCTGTTTCCATTCGCCTGCTTTCACTCGCTCCGCCACCTCCACCACGCGGCGGGCGGTGCTGAGAACCAGCGCCATCATGGTATCGGCAACCGTCTCCGTCAGCACGGTAGGGGTGTGCATCAGGAAAATGCCCCGCGCGTTCAGGGCATCAACGTCGAACTGATCGTAGCCAACCGACACGGTGGAGGCGGCACGCAGCTTCGGCATCTTTTCCAGCAACGCCGCGTCCACTTTCTCACTCGAACCCAGCAAGCCCTCTGCATCTGCAAACGCCTCCGCGTTTTTTTGTACCGTCTCCGGGTCGAGATTGTCGACCTGGGTGACGGTAAAGTGGTCTTCCAGACGCTTATGCAGATCGTCAGGCAGTGCTTTGTACAGGATGATGGACGGCTTCATGCGTATCTCCGTAATCAATGGGTTGAGGGGCGTCCGGCGCGCATCATGCGGGCTGGAGCCTGTTGATTATTGGCAGGCTTAACAATCAAAGTAAGCCATACCGAAACAAAAAGTGCTACCCCCATAAAAATGTACGATGCGGACGGGCTGCCGGTGGAGCCGTTGAGATAGCCCACAAACCACGAGCCAAAGAAGGAGCCGAGCGCGCCCATGCTGTTGATTAATGCCATAGCGCCGCCCGCCACGTTACGCGGCAGCATCTCTGGGATAATCGCAAAGAAGGGGCCGTAAGGGGCGTACATCGCCGCACCGGCGATCACCAGCAGGGTATAGGAGATCCAGAAGTGATCTGCACCCACCGCCCAGGAGCCAATAAAGGCGAAGGCAGCGATCAGCAGCAGCGGCCAGACGAACAGCTTGCGGTTTTGCAGCTTATCGGAGGCCCAGGAGGCGAGGATCATCGCAATGGTCGCGGCCAGGTAGGGGACAGAGGAGAGCCAGCCCACCTCTACCATGCCTAAGTTGGCCCCGCCGCTGCGGATAATCGACGGCAGCCACAGCACGAAGCCGTACACACCGATGCTCCAGGCGAAGTACTGCATGCAGAGCAGAATAACATTGCGCGAGCGGAAAGCTTCACCGTAGTTACGGACCGCTTTGATACCCTCCTGCTCTTTCTCCAGCTGTGCTTTTAACGCGGCCTTTTCATCGTCTGCCAGCCACTTCACCTGCTCGGGCTTATCTTTTACCAGCACCCACCAACAGAATGCCCAGATGATGGCCGGAACGCCTTCGATAATGAACATTTCACGCCAGCCGAAGGACTGGATCAGGTAGCCGGAAACCACCGACATCCACAGTACCGTAACCGGGTTACCGAGGATCAGGAAAGTATTGGCCCGGGAACGTTCGGATTTGGTAAACCAGTTGCTGATGTAGATCAGCATGGCCGGCATGACCGCCGCCTCCACTACGCCCAGAATAAAGCGAATGGCAGCCAGCATCGGGATATTATTGACCACGCCGGTCAGCGAGGCGCACGCTCCCCACAGGATCAGGCAGATAAAGATCAGCTTGCGAACGCTACGGCGCTCGGCATAGAGCGCGCCGGGGATCTGGAAGAAGAAGTAGCCGAGGAAGAAGAGCGCACCCAGCAGCGATGAGATGCCTTTGGTGATGCCCAGATCCTCGTTAATACCGGCAGCGGAGGCGAAGCTGAAGTTAGCCCGGTCAAGGTAGGCCAGGCTGTAGGTGATAAATATAATCGGCATAATGTACAGCCAGCGTTTAGCTGCATTGGTCGAACTTTTCATAGGCTTGCCTCGAATGTTGAGGTTTATGCTGCCTCTGTTGTGTAGGGTACAGAGGATCTGTAATTAGAACGTTTCTGCGAGCTGCGCCCGCGTCGGTAAGCCTTCGCTGTCGCCAGGAACCTGGATCGCCAGCGAGCCAATCTTATTCCCGCGTGCCACCGCCTGCGGGAAGGTTTTTCCCTCCAGCAGGGCGCTGATCACCCCAACGGCGAAGCCATCTCCTGCGCCAACGGTATCGACGACGTTATCTACCCTGACGGCGGCAACCGCGCCATGCTCACCGGCGGCGGTTTTGAACCATGCCCCATCGGCACCGGTTTTGATCACCACCGCTTTAACACCCCGATCCAGATAAAAGTCCGCCATGGCCTCCGGCGTGCTTTTGCCCGTCAGGATGGCGGCCTCTTTCAAGCCTGGCAGCACCCAGTCGGCCTGGAAGGCGAGACGGTTCAGCTTCTCAACCATCTCCGCTTCGCTTTTCCACAACACCGGACGCAGATTAGGATCGAAAGAGATCGTTTTTCCCTGCGCCTTCATGGTGCTTGCCGCATGATCCAGGAGATCGTAAGCGCTGGCTGACAGCGCCGCCGCCACGCCGCTCAGGTGCAGGTGCCGTGCTCGGCTAAACGTTGCTGTATCAAAGTCATCGCAAGAGAGGTGACTGGCAGCAGAGCCTTTGCGGAAGTACTCCACAATGGGATCGGTTCCATTTTCCGCCCGTGATTTCAGCTGAAAACCAGTGGGATAGCGTTCATCAACGGTGACGCTCTCGCTGTTGATACTCTCTTTTTTCAGCGAGCTAAGCACGAAGCGGCCAAAGCTGTCGGATCCGACGCGGCTGACCCAGCTGACGTTGAGACCCAGGCGGGCGAGGCCGGTGGCCACGTTAAGCTCTGCGCCTGCGACGCGCTTGATAAAGGCCTCGGCCTCGGCCAGTTCGCCCGGCTCGGTGGCGACAAACATCGCCATCGCTTCGCCAATGGTGATGACATCCAGGGCGTTATGCATGATGAAACTCCTCGCGTAACCAGGTGACGTAGCGGCGTGTGACGGCGGTCAGATCGCGCCCTTCAAGAGGGAATTCAATACCGCGCGGCGCGTCAGCGGGCAGGGCGTCAAGCAGCGCCTGCCAGCGCGGATCGCCATGGTCTGGCGGCACGGCACGCCAATGGAAATGATGAGCCTGGGCGGCCTTCACGTGGATATAGCTCACGACAGGGGCCAGCAGGCGCGCGGCCTCTTCCGGGGACTCGTCCACCCACAGCCAGTTGCCCATATCAAAGGTCAGCGTCACGGGAAGATCCAGTACCTTACAGGCGGCGCTGAAGCGCTGCATCGGCGCAATTTTGCCGCACTCGGTCTGATCGTTTTCGACCACCAGCGCCATGCCGCTTTCGGCCAGCAGGGCGCGCAGTGGTCCAAGGGACGATTTGTGCTGGAAGTGGCCGAGGGAGACTTTCAGCCACAGAGCGTTAAGGGCATGGGCCTCCTGCAACAGCGCCGGCAGCAGCGGGTTCAGCGTGCCGTCGGGCAGGCAGAGCGGCTCTGGCGCGGAGTAGCAGGCCAGCAGACCGTATTTCGCAATGGCCGCGGCCAGCGCGGGCAGGCTCTCCAGCTCCTGCGGGCTAAACAGCTCCCGGCGAATCTCTACGCCATCCGCACCGCCGTTAGCGATAAAGGGGAGCACCGCCGCCTGCCCGCCCAACTGGGTCAGGCGGTCATGGCCGTAGGCGGCGGTGACAACAATAATTTTTCTTTCCATCTGGTCACTCCAGCGTTAACTCTTGCCTTAACGCTAGATGGAACCGGTTCCAAAGAAAAGTTCGCTGTCTCTAAAGCATGATCGTCGTCACGAAGGTTATCAGAGAGACGTTGAGCCGCGCACAATCAGTTCGCCGGAGAAGAGCTGCTCGCGAACGGTATTGTCACTCCCGTCGATGCGGCGCACCACCTGCTCAACGGCGGCGTAGCCAATCTGCCACGTGGGCTGCTTGAGGGTGGTAATGCCGACGCCTGCCAGCTCGGCCCACTCCAGTTCATCAAAGCCGAGCAGGCCAATGTCGCTGCCCCAGTGCAGGCCGATGCGTTTGAGCGAGCGGGCCACCTGAAGGGTTAATGCGCCGTTGGCAGAGATCACCGCTTTACGCATCCCGCGATGGCGGGCGTGGAACTGCCGCAGGGTGTTATCGATCTGCGCAGCCTCGTGCAGCACCGCCTCGGCGTTTTCCGCCACCACGCCGGGGTAGCGGGTCAGCGTAGCGCGAAAGGCGCTCAGGCGCTCGCGGCGGGTATTGACCGTGCCGAGCGGCTCGCTGAGAAACAGCAGCGCCTCAAAGCCCTGCTGGATCAGGTGCTCGGTGGCGGTGGTGGCGGCCTGGGTATTATCCAGCCCCACCACGTCGCAGGCGAAATCAGGGATCTTGCGGTCGATAAGCACCATCGGCAGCGCCGACTGCTGCAGGCGGTTTAGCGCCTCCTCCCGCATCCCCACGGCGTTGACCACGATCCCTTCTACCTGATAGCTGCGGAGCAGATCGAGATAGTGCTGCTCCCGGTCCAGCTCATTGTTGGTATTACAGACCAGCGGCGTAAAACCCTTCTCCCGGCAGGCGGCCTCAATGCCGCTGAGCACGTTGACGGAGTAGGGGTTAGTGATATCAGCGATGATCAGGCCAATCAGACGAGTGCGGCCGCGCTTGAGACCCTGCGCCATCAGGCTGGGACGGTAGTCGAGGGCGGCAATGGCGTGCTCTATGCGCAGGCGCAGATCCTCAGAGAGCAGATTCTGCTCACCGTTGAGGTAGCGCGACACGCTGGTTTTACCGGTTTTCGCCGCTTTTGCGACATCGCTGATGGTGGGGCGTGGTGATTTGCTCATCGCTGATTTCCCTGGCTTTAGTGAGAATACCTTAGCGAGAAAATCGGCCTAAGCAAGTTATTTGCCCGGTGGCGCTAGCGCTTACCGGGCTTACAGGAGCGAGCGTCTCTGTTTACTGCGTTGGGCTAAGCGTGATCTCGACGCGGCGGTTCTGCGCCTTGCCCTCTTCGGTGCTGTTGCTGGCAATCGGGTTCGCCGGGCCCATGCCGCTGGTGCGCAGGCGGGTAGCATCTACGCCCTGGGTAATCAGCGAGCTGGCAACAGAGTCGGCGCGCTGCTGTGACAGACGCATGTTGAGATCCTTGCCGCCAGTGCTGTCGGTGTAGCCCACCACATTCACCGCCGTTTTCGGATACTCTTTCAGCACCATCGCCACGCCGGTCAAGGTGTTAGCACCCGCCGGTTTCAGGGTCGCGCTGCTGCTGTCGAAGGTGACGTTGTTCGGCATGTTAAGCACGATGTTGTCGCCGTTTCGCGTCACGCTCACGCCGGTTCCCTGCATTTTCTCGCGCAGTTTAGCTTCCTGCACGTCCATATAGTAGCCCGCACCGCCGCCAAGCGCCGCGCCTGCCGCTGCGCCAATCAGCGCACCTTTGCCGCGATCTTTCTTCGAGGAGGAGAGGACGCCTACGCCTGCGCCGACCAGCGAGCCGATGCCCGCGCCGATGCCAGATTTGCCTGCTTCACGTTCGCCGGTGTAGGGGTTAGTCGTACAGCCAGAAATTGCCATGGCACCGCAGACTGCGGCGGCAATCATAATGACGCGTTTTTTCATTGTTTATCCTTAAATACGTTTTCGTTCTAAGCCACTGCAAGGTGGTGGTTGATTATGACGCCTGAATAGGGTGAAAATTTCCGGAAAGAATCCGAATTTTGTAAATAACATTGAATGGCCTGTATAAAGGGTCATCACACCTGCATCTACGACCGGAGAGCACGCGCTTTGGCAAACACAACAATTAAAACGGTTCTGACCGCGGCCCACTGGGGTCCTATGCTGGTTGAAACCGATGGCGTACAGGTTCTGAACTCACGCGGCGCGCTGCCGACCGCCCATCCGAACTCGCTCCAGACAGCGGTGCGCGACCAGGTTCACAGCAATACTCGGGTGCGTTTTCCCATGGTGCGCAAAGGCTTTCTCGCCTCGCCGGAGAGCCCGCAGGGCGTTCGTGGCCAGGATGAGTTTGTGCGTGTTAGCTGGGACGAGGCGCTGGATCTGATCCACGCCCAGCATAAGCGCATTCGCGATAGCTACGGTCCGTCATCAATCTTTGCTGGCTCCTACGGCTGGCGCTCCAACGGCGTGCTGCATAAGGCGGCGACGCTGTTACAGCGTTATATGAGCCTTGCCGGCGGCTATACCGGTCACCTGGGGGACTACTCTACCGGCGCGGCGCAGGCGATCATGCCCTATGTCGTCGGCGGCAATGAGGTCTATCAGCAGCAGACCAGCTGGCCGCTGGTGCTGGAGCACAGCGAAGTGGTGGTGCTCTGGAGCGCTAACCCGCTTAATACCCTGAAAATTGCCTGGAACGCCTCGGATGAGCAGGGCATCGCCTTTTTTGATCGGCTGCGGCGCAGCGGCAAGCGGCTGATCTGCATCGATCCTATGCGATCGGAGACGGTCGACTTCTTCGGTGACAGCATGGAGTGGATCGCCCCGCATATGGGTACCGACGTGGCGCTGATGCTCGGCATCGCTCATACCCTGCTGGAGAACGGCTGGCAGGACAGCGACTTCCTGGCGCGCTGCACCGAGGGCTATGAGCTCTTTGCTGCCTACCTGAGCGGCGAGAGCGACGGCGTAGCGAAAAGCGCCGAGTGGGCAGCAGCGATTTGCGGCATTGAGGCGGAGAAAATTCGCGAGCTGGCCAGGCTGTTCCATGAAAATACCACCATGCTGATGTCGGGCTGGGGGATGCAGCGTCAGCAGTATGGCGAGCAGAAGCACTGGATGCTGGTGACTCTGGCAGCGATGCTGGGGCAGATCGGCACGCCGGGCGGCGGCTTTGGTCTCTCCTACCACTTTGCTAACGGCGGCAATCCGACGCGGCGGGCGGCGGTGCTGGCCTCGATGCAGGGCAGCGTGCAGGGCGGCGTGGATGCGGTCGATAAGATCCCGGTGGCGCGCATCGTCGAGGCGCTGGAAAACCCTGGCGGCGCGTACCAGCACAACGGCATGGACAGGCACTTCCCGGATATTCGCTTCATCTGGTGGGCCGGTGGCGCGAACTTTACCCATCATCAGGATACTAACCGACTGATCCGTGCCTGGCAGAAGCCGGAGCTGGTGGTGATCTCCGAGTGCTACTGGACCGCCGCCGCGAAACACGCGGATATCGTTCTGCCTGCGACCACCTCCTTTGAGCGCAACGATCTCACCATGACCGGCGACTACAGCAACCAGCATCTGGTGCCGATGAAGCAGGTGGTGGCCCCGCAGGACGAAGCCCGGGACGATCTGGCGATCTTCGCCGACCTGAGCGAGCGCTGGGAAGAGGGGGGCCGGGAGCGCTTTACCGAGGGAAAAACCGATCTGCAGTGGCTGGAAACCTTCTATGAGATCGCTGGCCAACGCGGCGCGAGTCAGGGCGTGACCCTGCCGCCGTTTGCAGAGTTCTGGGAAGCGAACCAGCTGATTGAGATGCCGGAGAGCGAGCAGAACGCGCGCTTCATCCGTTTTGCCGACTTCCGCCGCGATCCGCAGGCGAATCCGCTGAAAACCGACAGTGGCAAGATTGAGATCTACTCAAAACGCATTGCCGGCTACGGCTACGCCGACTGCCCGCCGCACCCGATGTGGCTTGCGCCGGTTGAGTGGCACGGCAACGCGGAGTCCGGACAATTACAGGTGCTGTCGGCGCATCCGGCGCACCGTCTGCATAGCCAGCTGAGCTACAGCGAACTGCGCGAGCGGTACGCGGTGGCCGGGCGTGAACCCATCACCCTGCACCCGCAGGATGCGCAGGCGCGCGGGATTGTTGCTGGCGACGTGGTGCGTGTCTGGAACGGACGCGGGCAGGTGCTGGCGGGTGCGGTCGTGACCGAGGGCATCCGCCCTGGGGTGATCTGCATTCATGAGGGCGGCTGGCCGGATCTCGACCCGGAGGCGGGCGGCATCTGTAAAAATGGCGCGGTTAACGTGCTTACGCGGGATCTTCCCACCTCGCGGCTGGGCAACGGCTGCGCGGGAAATACCGCCCTGGCATGGGTAGAGAAGTATACCGGTCCGGCACTGACGCTTACGGCGTTTGATCCGCCTGCCAGCTCATGATCCACGTCGGGTGCTGCGTTTCATCCTGCCATGCGCAATCCTCAATTCGGAACCCGCAGGCATGATAGAAGTGCACCGCCCGGGTGTTCTTCTGGTACACCTCGAGACTGAGCTGGGGGTGGCGCTGCATGACATGTTCCAGCAATCCCCGACCGATGCCCCTACCGATAGCGGCAGGACGTACAAAGAGCGCGCCGACAAAGCGCGCATCCATCACGCTGACAAACCCCTGTAGCCCCGCGTTGTCCTCCCACACCCAGGTCGTGGCGTTGGCAAGATAGATATCCCGCACCATAGGGATGCTCTCCTGCCAGTAGCTCTCCCGGATAAAGGGGTGGGCAAAGGCGGTGCTCTCCAGCCACAGCCGCAGCAGCGGGGCGCTATCTTTACGATGCCATTCGTGGATCATCCTTGCCTCCTGGATGGCAGAAACAGCCGGTAATATGATCGTTGACCAGGCCGCAGGCCTGCATAAACGAGTAGCAGATGGTGGTGCCGACAAACTTAAAACCGCGTTTTTTCAGCGCCTTTGACAGGGCATCTGACTCCGGGGTAGAGGTGGGGATTTCGCTGAGGGTAGCCGCCTGGGTCACGCGCGGTGGATGCCCGGCAAATGACCAGACAAATTCACTAAAGGACTCGCCGCTCTCCGCCATCGCCAGATAAGCGCGGGCATTGCCGATAATGGCCTGAATTTTCCCCCGATGGCGAATAATGCCCGCATCCTGCATCAGGCGCTCGACGTCCTCCTCCTGCATCGCCGCCACGCGCTGCGGATCGAACTGATGGAAACAGCGGCGGTAGTTTTCCCGCTTTTTCAGCACCGTGATCCATGACAGTCCGGCCTGCTGGCCTTCGAGGCAGATCATCTCAAACAGCTTCTGGCCGTCGGTTTGCGCAACGCCCCACTCCCTGTCGTGATAGTCGATGTATAACGGGTCCTGACTGACCCAGCCACAACGTTGCATATTCCGCTCCCTTTGTTGCTATGAATCACAAAAGAAATCACTGCCGCTGGCTTGACGTCCCTGGTAAAGAGACAATATTTAATACAGGGTTTTAAGCCCACCAAGAACGATAACAATAATGCCGAATTCGGCTCTCTTCTGGAGTCGCATTGATGAACACTAAAAAATTCAGTGGCCGCCGCCTGGCGATAGCGTCTGTTTGCGTGTTGTTCTGCCACACGGCCAATGCCTGGCAGCAGGAATATATCGTGATAGACCCGCAAAGTAATATGACCGATCGCTATACATGGGATAGCGATCACCAACCACGCTATGACGATATTCTGGAGGAGCGTATCCGGTCAGGACAGAACCTGCCCGGTGCCACCTTTAACCTGCCCGATGATAACCCACTCGACGCCACCAGTACGATGAGCATGGGGTGGAATTTTCCACTGGCTTACAGCATCACCACCGGGCCGGTGGCCGTCTGGCATTATGACAGCTCAACCTCAACGATGTTTAATGAGTTTGGCGACAGTCCAGCCAACCTGCAATTTAGCGATCCGCTATGGCATGCCAGCGTCAGCTCCGTAGGCTGGCGGGTAGACAGCCACTTTGGCGATCTTCGCTCGTGGGCGCAGATTAGCTACAACCAGCAGTTTGGCGAAAATCAGTGGAAGAGCCAGTCGGGCCTCAATCGCCTCTCTGCGTCCAGCCAGTATGGCAACTGGATGGACGTCACCTTTGGCGCGGATATGCTGCTCAATCCGCATCTGGCAGCCTACGCCGCTATGTCGCAGTCAGAGAACGACGTCACCGGGCAGAACTATCTCTACAGCATGGGCGTGAGCGCGCGGTTTTAGCACCTGTTTTAAACAACTGATTAACATTTAAACTACACGGCCGGCGGGCCTGGCGTTGATAGTACACACTAACTTATGCGCTAAAAAACGCAGCGGCCGACATTGGCGCTGCCATTCATTCCCTCTCCATGGCATTTCATTCCCTCCTCGCTGCATTTCATGCCTTTTTTCAACCGGCATGAAATGCGCTTCGCTATCGTTGACGGCAGAGAATTTCTTAATTTCCTTATGCAGGAAGACTGCCATGAACACATCAACCGCAAATCGCACTCGCTGGCTAACCCTTGTCGGCACCATCATCACTCAGTTTGCCTTAGGATCGGTCTACACATGGAGCCTGTTCAACAGCGCGCTGGCAGAAAAGCTCGATGAGCCGGTAAGCCAGGTCGCCTTCTCCTTTGGCCTGCTCAGCCTGGGCCTGGCGATCTCCTCGTCGGTAGCCGGGAAGCTGCAGGAACGTTTTGGCGTTAAGCGCGTCACGATGGCCTCCGGCATCCTGCTGGGCGTTGGTTTAATGCTTACCGCGCACGCCAACAATCTGATGATGCTCTGGCTGAGCGCAGGCGTGCTGGTGGGCCTGGCCGATGGCGCAGGCTACTTGCTCACCCTTTCCAACTGCGTTAAATACTTCCCGGAGCGTAAAGGGCTGATCTCGGCGTTCGCCATTGGCTCTTACGGTCTTGGCAGCCTCGGCTTCAAGTTCATCGACAGCCAGCTGCTGGCGACCGTGGGTCTGGAGAGCACCTTTATGATTTGGGGTGCGATTGTGATGGGCATGATCCTGTTCGGCGCGATGTTGATGAAAGACGCCCCGCAGCAGAAAGTGACGATGACCAACGGCGTGGTCGAAAACGACTTCACCCTGGCGCAGTCCATGCGTAAACCGCAGTACTGGATGCTGGCGGTGATGTTCCTGACCGCCTGCATGAGCGGCCTGTACGTGATTGGTGTAGCGAAAGATATCGCTCAGGGCATGGTGCATCTGGATATGGCTACCGCAGCCAACGCGGTAACGGTAATTGCTATCGCTAACCTGACGGGCCGTCTGGTGCTGGGTATCCTCTCTGACAAGATTGCTCGTATCCGGGTGATTACTCTCGGTCAAGTGGTTTCGCTGGTGGGCATGGCGGCGCTGCTGTTTGCTCCGCTCAATGCGATGACCTTCTTCGCCGCCATTGCCTGCGTCGCCTTTAACTTCGGCGGTACCATTACCGTATTCCCGTCGCTGGTAAGCGAATTCTTCGGTCTGAACAACCTGGCGAAAAACTACGGCGTGATCTACTTGGGCTTTGGTATCGGCAGCATCTGCGGTTCGATTATCGCCTCGCTGTTCGGTGGGTTCTACGTTACCTTCTGCGTCATTTTTGCCCTGCTGATCCTCTCTCTGGCGCTCTCCACCACCATTCGCCAGCCGCAGAGCAAAGTGTACAAACAGGTGCACGCCTGAAGGCTTTTCGTGCGGTAATCCTCCTGGGACGGATGATAGCGACTATCTTTAGTGATTAGCGCTTCCAACAAAAAGGAGTCATCCGATGTCTTTAGAAAAAGTGGTTTACCGCGCGAAAGCAAAAGCAACCGGCGGCCGTGATGGCCGCGCTGTCTCGTCTGATGGCGTGCTGGATATTAAACTCGGCGTACCCAAAGAGATGGGCGGGGCAGGTGGCGAAGCGACCAACCCGGAGCAGCTGTTTGCCGCAGGCTACTCGGCCTGTTTCCTCGGTGCGCTGAAGCACGTCGCCTCGCAAGAGCAGAAGAAAATTCCGCAGGATGCTTATATAGAAGGGCAGGTAGGTATCGGGCCAATCCCGACCGGTTTTGGCATTGAGGCCCAGCTGGATATTCACCTGCCGGGCATGGATCGTCAGGAAGCGGAAGAGCTGGTACAGAAGGCGCATGTCGTTTGCCCGTACTCTAATGCCACCCGCGATAACATCGACGTTACCCTGAACGTTATCACCTCTTAATCTTTTCTCTGCCTCACTCGATCCGGTCATATTTTTGTAAATATCCGGCCGGATCACATTCCCCATGACACTTTTTTGAAGCCTTGTGGTCTACTATGCCGCGCTTTAAGAAGTTACCTGGTTTGACTTCCGTCGCACTCTATTAACCTGCCTGCTGGTGAAAGACACAGTATGTAGGTGCTTTTATTGATTCCCTTTTTACAGGGCAGCTTGCATGAGATATATCAAAATCATGACGCAGCAGAGGCTTAGCTTCTTGCTGGCGTTATACATCGGCCTGTTTATGAACTGCGCCGTCTTCTTCCGCCGCTTTGACAGCTATGCACAAGATTTTACCTTTTCCAAAGCCTGCGCCGTAGCCATCGAGCTGTTCGGCACGGTATTGATCACCTTCTTTTTACTGCGTGTGCTTTCGCTGCTGGGCCGCCGCGCCTGGCGCGTGCTGGCCACCCTGCTGGTGCTGTTCTCCGCTGGGGCCAGCTACTACATGACCTTCCTGAACGTGGTGATTGGCTACGGCATCGTTGCATCGGTAATGACCACGGATATCGACCTCTCGAAAGAGGTGGTGGGCCTGCACTTTGTGATCTGGCTAGTGGCGGTCAGCGCGCTGCCGCTGCTGTTTATCTGGAGCAACCGCTGCCGCTACACTCTGCTGCGCCAGTTGCGCACGCCGGGACAGCGCCTGCGCAGTGTAACGCTGGTGGTACTGGCCGGGCTGATGGTCTGGGGGCCGATCCGCCTGATGGACATGCAGCAGAAGAAGGTCGAGCGCAGCACCGGCGTGGATATGCCGAGCTACGGCGGCGTGGTGGCGAACTCCTATCTACCGTCTAACTGGCTGTCGGCGCTGGGGCTGTACGCCTGGGCGCAGGTGGATGAGTCCTCGGACAACAAGTCGCTAATGAACCCGGCGACGAAGTTCACCTACGTACCGCCTAAAGACCTGGAGGATACCACCGTGATCTTTATCATCGGTGAGACGACCCGCTGGGATCATATGGGCATCTTTGGCTATGAGCGTAATACCACGCCTAAGCTTGCTCAGGAGAAGAACCTGGCGGCGTTCCGCGGCTACTCCTGCGATACGGCCACCAAGCTCTCGCTGCGCTGTATGTTTGTCCGGCAGGGCGGGGCGGATGAGAATCCGCAGCGTACCCTGAAGGAGCAGAATATCTTTGCGGTACTTAAGCAGCTCGGTTTTGCCTCGGATCTCTATGCGATGCAGAGCGAGATGTGGTTCTACAGCAACACCATGGCGGACAACATCAGCTACCGGGAGCAGATTGGCGCTGAGCCGCGCAACCGGGGCAAACACGTGGATGACATGCTGCTGCTGGATGAGACTAACATTGCGTTGCAGAACAACCCAACCGGTAAGCACCTGATTGTGCTGCATACCAAAGGGTCACACTACAACTACGTGCAGCGCTATCCGCGCAGCTATGCGCAGTGGACCCCAGAGTGCGTAGGTATCGATAAGGAGTGCAGCAAGCAGGAGCTGATCAACGCCTATGATAACTCGGTCACCTACGTCGACAGCTTTATTAGCAAGGTTATCGATCAGGTGCGAGATAAGAAGGCGATCGTCTTCTACGCTGCCGACCACGGTGAGTCGATCAACGAGCATGAGCACCTGCACGGTACGCCGCGTAACATGGCCCCGCCGGAGCAGTTCCGCGTGCCGATGATGGTGTGGATGTCTGACAAGTATCTGGAGAGCCCGGAGAAAGCGAAGATGTTTGCCCAGCTCAAGCAGCAGGCGGCGATGAAGGTACCGCGCCGCCACGTTGAGCTGTATGACACTATTATGGGCTGTCTGGGTTACACCTCGCCGGACGGCGGGATCAACCAGAACAACAACTGGTGTCGTGTGCCGGATAAGGCTGCGAAAGCGAAGTAAGCCGGATGGTGAGTTTCTCACCGATCGAATGGCTTTTTTACAATAAGGGATTGACGCTTGGGGTTGCCAGCAGTAAGATGCGCCCCGCATTCGGTGATTGGCGCAGCCTGGTAGCGCACTTCGTTCGGGACGAAGGGGTCGGAGGTTCGAATCCTCTATCACCGACCAAATTTGAAAAGCCTGCTTTTAAAGCAGGCTTTTTTGCATCTGTGCCTGACGCGACTCTCTGCCCGCGGCGGCATCGAACCGCCGGGTGGCGGCTGCGCCTTACCCGGCCTACGGGTTTGCATTGTGCACGTTTTGTTGGCTCGGCAGGCGTAGCGTTAATCGCGCATATACTGGTGCATCTCGGAGGCCGTCAGATCCCAGCGATTACCGTCAAAGGGCGGTATATAGCTTCCATTATCATTGCCTATCTCATCAGCAATTAACCGGTTCAGCTTCTCATTCATTGCCATGATCAGCGCCTGATATTTTTCTGGGTCTTTTGCCAGATTATTATTTTCATCAGGATCGTTAACCGTATCGAATAACTCAACGTCATTATTGGCCAGTAGCTCATGCACTGTTTTCGGTGAGTTATGCTGCTTGAGCGAAAAATAGCGGGCAAATTTATAGTGCCCGTCGTTAATCATTCTTATACCGGAGCGATGTTCAAAGTCGGGATGAACGTTAGCCATCTCTTTTTTAAATTGGTCATGGGGGAGGTTCTTAGCTTTTAGCGCCCGGAACGTCGCGGTATATTTGGCATCCATATACAGGATCATTCCATAGCAATAGAGCGCGCCAGAGCGAAGCGCATGCAGGCTCGCTTGTGTTGGTTGTGACAACAGTGCGCTCATGTCGTGCCCCTTTCTGCCAGCCAGCACTTTATCGCGCAGTGATGTATCACACCCGGTCAGACCCACCAGCGTCGGCACTAGATCCAGATGACTTGTTAAGCTGTTGCAACGCACATTTCCAGGATAAGCAGGATGGCGGATTATCATGGGCACATGCACCTGCTCTTTATAGACCGAAGAGCCTTTACCGTGCATCTGGTGTGCACCGCCCAGCTCCCCATGATCGGCGGTAAACACAATAACGGTTTTATTCGTTAAGGCGAGATTATCCAGCTCGTTGAGAATGGCCTCAAGGTGTTGGTCATTGTCACGAATACAGTTGAAATAGTAATCCAGCAATTTACGCCAGCGGCGATCTTCGTCAGGAAATTGCCCTTCCATTGCCGCTCTCGCCTGCTGGTACTCTTTATGCGCCGAGGGTCTTCCTGGCTCATCCAGCGCCTGATGGCGGTTTGCAGGCAGCGGATAGTTGCCCCAGCTCTGCTGATAGATTTGGTTATGCGGCGGCTGGGTTGGATGCAGGCTATGGTCTTCGTTATCCAGGGGGCCTTTCCACTGCACTTTATCTCCGGGTTCGTCGGTATCAATAAACATAACGTCGTGCGGGTTAACCAGGTTTATGGCCGCAAACCAGGGTTTTTGCTGGTCGTTAAGCGGCCTGCCGGTATTGCGTAACCAGCTTATAGACTGCCCGGTTGTCACCGAATCAAAGAAATACCCGCCTTTACTTTTACCAATAAGATCGCCTATCCCGTGATAGTCAGAAAATCCGTACCCATCCATAATTTGGTGCAAGCGAGGCGTCGGGATATCACCTATATTCACCTCCTCTTCCGGTTTGCCTGCCACAGGGTGGTCAATTTCCTGGGTGAGGTGCCACTTGCCTTTATAAGCCGAGTAATAACCCAGCTCCCGCATCATATGCCCTACCGTGCGCAGTTTAGGGTCAAGATCGTAATTCATCCACGGGAAGCCAAGATTATCAAACATGCGGGTCTGCGGCATATGCAGGCCCGTGTACATTACGGAGCGTGATGGGGTGCAGACATTAGCGCTATTCTGATGATTGGTGAAAACCACCCCGGTTTTCATCAGCCTTTCGCGTCCGGGTACCGGGAAAGGGTAGCGATCAAAAAAACGCTCCTGATCGCAGGTGATCAATAATATGTTATAGCCCTGCGGAACGGCGTCGGGAATTTTTCCTGTAAAAGGCACATCCCAGGCGGCCTTTGGGGCGGTACAGGTCTGGGCAGCACGCCCTGTTTCCGGTAGCAGGCTGGCAACAGCGGCAATGCCTAGCCCTTTTAATAGATCGCGACGATTCTCATTAATTTCATTTTTAGGTTTCACTTCTCAAGCTCCATTAATTTTTTGACCTGTTCCCGGATCTCCGGGACGTTATCCATCACCCACGCAGGAGGTTGATGATTAAGCAGAAGCTTTCTCATTACGTTCATATAGGGGGTAATATGGCGAAAAAAGGCTAAATAGCCGGCGCACAGGTAGTTTTGCGCTTCGTTATCGTGCGAAATAACCCGATGCTTAGGGCAGCCGCCATAGCAGGCAAAACGCCACTGGCAGGCTATACAGCGTGCAGAGAGGCGGGCTTTTTCCTGTCCGAAACGCTGCTGAAAAGGCGAGTTGGCTAATGCCAACATGGAGTCCTGGGTTAAATTGCCGAGCTTATATTTCGGGGAGACATAGTGATCGCAGCTATACACATCGCCATTTTTCTCGACTAATAAACTTTGCCCGCAGGTAGGTTGCATAGTGCAGAGCGTGGCAGGCTCTCCGATCCAGACGCCAAGAAGGTTATCGAAAAACTGGACAAACACCTCGCCAACGTCTTTTTTTAGCCACTCATCAAAGGCGTCGCGCAGAAACAGCCCCCAGCCTGCAGGACTTACTGCCCAGGCGGTATGAGGTTCAACGAGCGGAATAAATTGAATATGACGGAGGTTAAGCTCCTGGGTTAGCCAGCGGTAGACCGATTTACCCTGCGCTTCAGCGCGTTGGCTGACCACCACCATGGCATTGATTGGCACGTCATGTTTTTGCAGGCAGCGAATGGCGCGAACGACCTTTGAGTAGGTGGGTTTTCCTGAGCCTGTTTTACGCCAGGTATTGTGGATAGAAGGGGGACCATCGACAGAGAGACCCACCAGAAACCTATGCTCTTTGAGAAATAGCGCCCACGCGTCATTAAGCAATACGCCATTGGTTTGCAGACTATTATGAATAGTTTTGTTACTAGCGTGGCGTTGTTGAAATGCAATGACCTTTTCGAAGAAGCCGATCCCGCATAACGTTGGCTCACCGCCCTGCCAGCAAAACGCCACCTCCTGCGACGGCGTCGAGGCAATAGTATTATGGATATAGGCTTCCAGCGTAGCATCATCCATTATGGCGCAGGCGCTACGCGGCACGCTGTTTTCAAGATAGAAGCAGTAGTCACACGCCAGATTGCAGAGGTTACCGCCCGGTTTTGCTACCGTATTAAAGTTATTTATCATCGCCGTTTGCTCTCCCAGGAACAGATGTGCGGATGATAAATTCATCTCTTCTGACAAGGTAATATCAAATGTAACTAATACCGCGCTAATCAAATGGGTGCTGTTCAGTCTGCTTTTGGGGCAGGGCGGGGAAAAAGAGAGCGTACCAGGCTGCCATTTTTTGTACCGAGACGTCACCGTTTTGTGACATATTCCATTGTATTTATTTATACATAGATGAATCTTTTTTCGCGTTGCTTATGGCTAACTCAGCATTTTCCGCTGTGCGTTTTAACGTTCGCGGTATTAATCGCTCACATATTCATCATCCTGTCAGAATTTTTTCACAATATTCACTAATGTAAAACGCTGGTTCAAATGGTCTGAGGAGTCGATCGTCCTGCCATCCAGGCCATAGCACAAATTTCTCTGCTGGAAATAGCGGATTGCGCTTTTTTTACGCTTTGTTTGTTAATTCTCACCTTCGATGTAAAACCCGGTTACCTGTATTGACGTTTTGACATTCTGTTGACAGATTGTAGGGCATGAGGGGCATTTCATGGAGAATCTGCACTGCAACTCAGTCAACCTTTTGAAAGGAATCACCTCCCCTTACGCTGCCTTTGGGCACCGCCGATCAGACCGGTAAAAAATAAATAAAGGTTTGTCGGTTATACCCGCTGCAACGGGTAAACAACACATATCACATTGGAGCAGAATAATGAGTATTTCCTTGAAGAAGTCAGGGATGCTGAAGCTTGGTCTCAGCCTGGTGGCTCTGACTGTCGCAGCAAGTGTGCAGGCAAAAACCCTGGTTTACTGTTCTGAAGGCTCGCCGGAGGGGTTTAACCCGCAGCTCTTTACGTCTGGTACAACCTACGATGCCAGCTCAGTACCTATCTATAACCGTCTGGTTGAGTTCAAAATCGGTACCACCGAAGTTATCCCGGGCCTCGCTGAGAAGTGGGACGTCAGCGAAGACGGGAAGACCTACACCTTCCATCTGCGTCAGGGCGTAAAATGGCAGGACAACAAAGAGTTTAAACCGACGCGTGAGCTTAACGCCGACGACGTCGTGTTCTCCTTTGATCGTCAGAAAAACGCGAATAACCCGTACCATAAAGTTTCTGGCGGCAGCTACGAATACTTTGAAGGCATGGGCCTGCCGGACCTGATTAGCGAAGTGAAAAAAGTGGACGATCATACCGTTCAGTTTATTCTCTCGCGTCCGGAAGCACCGTTCCTGGCTGACCTGGCGATGGACTTCGCCTCTATCATGTCCAAAGAGTATGCAGATAACATGCTGAAAGCCGGCACGCCGGAGAAAGTGGACCTCAACCCAATCGGTACCGGTCCGTTCCAGCTGCTGCAATACCAGAAAGACTCCCGCATCCTGTACAAAGCGTTTGAAGGCTTCTGGGGCACCAAGCCGCAGATCGACCGTCTGGTCTTCTCCATCACGCCTGACGCCTCTGTACGCTATGCAAAACTGCAGAAAAACGAGTGCCAGGTCATGCCGTATCCGAACCCGGCTGACATCGCGCGTATGAAGCAGGATAAAAACCTGAACCTGATGGAGCAGGCGGGCCTGAACGTGGGCTACCTCTCTTTCAACACCGAGAAAAAACCGTTTGATGACGTGAAAGTACGCCAGGCGCTGACCTATGCGGTCAACAAAGAGGCGATCATCAAGGCCGTTTACCAGGGCGCGGGCACCGCAGCGAAAAACCTGATCCCGCCGACCATGTGGGGTTATAACGACGACGTTAAGGATTATACTTACGACGTTGAGAAGGCGAAGCAGTTGCTGAAAGAAGCCGGTCAGGATAAAGGCTTCACCGTTGAGCTGTGGGCGATGCCGGTACAGCGTCCGTACAACCCGAACGCTCGCCGTATGGCTGAGATGATTCAGGCTGACTGGGCGAAGATTGGCGTGCAGGCCAAAATCGTCACCTACGAGTGGGGCGAGTACCTGAAGCGTGCTAAAGCAGGCGAGCACCAGGCCGTGATGATGGGTTGGACCGGGGACAATGGGGATCCGGATAACTTCTTCGCCACCCTGTTCAGCTGCGATGCGGCAAAACAGGGTTCTAACTACTCTCGCTGGTGCTACAAGCCGTTTGAAGATCTGATCCAGCCGGCACGCGCTGCGGACGATCACAACAAGCGTATTGAGCTCTACAAACAGGCTCAGGTGGTGATGCACGATCAGGCTCCGGCGCTGATCATTGCTCACTCCACCGTGTATGAGCCAGTGCGTAAAGAGGTGAAAGGCTACGTTGTTGATCCATTAGGCAAACACCACTTCGAAAACGTGTCTGTCGAATAATAAAAAGCGTAAGGGGTGCGACTGCACCCCATGCCCGGCGGCGCTACGCTTGCGCGGGCCTACGAGTGTAGGCCGGGTAAGCGTAGCGCCACCCGGCGTTAGATTTGTGAGCAATACAGACGTCACGTCACTGGGCGTGCGTCATCAGAGAGAATCCGGGTTATGTTGCAGTTCATCCTCCGACGTCTGGGATTAGTTATTCCGACGTTTATCGGTATCACCCTTCTCACCTTTGCCTTTGTCCATATGATCCCCGGTGACCCGGTGATGATCATGGCGGGTGAGCGTGGTATCTCCCCCGAGCGCCATGCGCAGCTGTTGGCTGAGCTGGGCCTCAACAAGCCGCTGTGGCAGCAGTACGTCAACTACGTTTGGGGCGTTCTGCACGGCGACTTGGGGATTTCATTAAAAAGCCGTCTTCCGGTGTGGGAAGAGTTCGTGCCGCGTTTTCAAGCGACGCTGGAGCTCGGTGTCTGCGCCATGATTTTTGCCGTGGCCGTTGGCATTCCGGTGGGCGTTCTCGCCGCCGTGAAGCGCGGTTCCATTTTTGACCACACCGCAGTGGGCCTGGCCCTGACCGGCTACTCCATGCCGATCTTCTGGTGGGGCATGATGCTGATTATGCTGGTCTCGGTGCAGCTCAACCTGACTCCCGTCTCGGGGCGCGTCAGCGATATGGTGTTCCTCGACGACAGCAATCCACTCACCGGCTTTATGCTGATCGACACCGCCATTTGGGGTGAAGAGGGCAACTTTATCGATGCGCTGGCGCATATGATCCTGCCTGCGGTGGTGCTGGGCACTATTCCGCTGGCGGTGATTGTCCGTATGACCCGTTCAGCGATGCTGGAGGTGCTGGGTGAAGATTATATCCGTACCGCCCGCGCCAAGGGCCTGACCCGCATGCGCGTGATTATTGTTCACGCCCTGCGTAACGCTATGCTGCCGGTGGTGACCGTTATCGGTCTGCAGGTGGGCACGATGCTGGCCGGGGCGATCCTGACCGAAACCATCTTCTCCTGGCCGGGACTGGGCCGCTGGCTGATTGATGCGCTGCAACGCCGCGACTATCCGGTGGTGCAGGGTGGGGTACTGCTGGTAGCGACGATGATCATCCTCGTCAACCTGCTGGTCGATCTGCTCTATGGCGTGGTGAACCCGCGTATTCGGCATAAGAAGTAAGGGGCCATCATGTCACAAGTTACTCAAGATAAAGTTGTCTCCGCACCGGTGCCAATGACGCCGCTGCAGGAGTTCTGGCACTACTTCAAACGTAATAAAGGCGCGGTCGTGGGCCTGGTGTACGTGGTGGTGGTGCTGATTATTGCCATTTTTGCCAACTGGATTGCGCCTTACAACCCGGCGGATCAGTTCCGTGACGCGCTGCTGGCCCCGCCTGCGTGGCAGGATGGCGGCAGTCTGGCGCATATTCTCGGTACCGACGACGTTGGCCGCGATGTGATGTCGCGTTTGATGTACGGTGCACGCCTGTCGCTGCTGGTGGGCTGCCTGGTGGTGGTGCTGTCACTGATTATGGGCGTCGTGCTCGGACTGGTGGCCGGCTACTTCGGCGGCCTCGTCGATAACATCATCATGCGTATCGTCGATATCATGCTGGCGCTGCCGAGCCTGCTGCTGGCGCTGGTGCTGGTGGCTATCTTTGGCCCGTCGATAGTCAACGCCTCGCTGGCGCTGACCTTCGTGGCGCTACCGCACTACGTGCGCTTAACGCGTGCCGCCGTGCTGGTCGAGGTCAACCGCGACTACGTTACCGCCTCGCGCGTGGCGGGGGCGGGGGCGATGCGTCAGATGTTCATCAATATTTTACCCAACTGCCTTGCGCCGCTGATCGTTCAGGCGTCGCTCGGCTTCTCTAACGCCATTCTCGATATGGCCGCCCTTGGCTTCCTTGGCATGGGTGCGCAGCCGCCAACGCCGGAGTGGGGCACCATGCTCTCCGACGTATTGCAGTTCGCACAGAGTGCCTGGTGGGTCGTGACCTTCCCAGGTCTGGCGATCCTGCTGACGGTGCTGGCATTTAACCTGATGGGTGACGGTCTGCGTGATGCGCTCGATCCCAAACTGAAGCAGTAAGAGGCACGAGAATGGCGTTATTGAATATTGATCAACTGTCGGTGCACTTCGGCGACGAAGGGACACCGTTCCGTGCCGTAGACCGCGTAAGCTATAGCGTTGAGCAGGGTGAAGTGGTTGGCATCGTCGGGGAGTCCGGCTCCGGTAAATCCGTCAGCTCGCTGGCGATTATGGGTCTGATTGACTACCCTGGCCGGGTAATGGCAGAGAAGCTGGAGTTTAACGGTCAGGACCTGAAGCGCATCTCGGAAAAAGAGCGTCGTAACCTGGTGGGTGCCGACGTCGCGATGATCTTCCAGGACCCGATGACCAGCCTTAACCCGTGCTACACGGTTGGCTTCCAGATTATGGAGGCGATTAAAGTGCATCAGGGCGGCAGCAAGCGCACCCGTCGCCAGCGGGCAATCGACCTGCTGAACCAGGTGGGCATCCCGGACCCGGCGTCGCGTCTTGACGTCTATCCGCACCAGCTCTCCGGCGGGATGAGCCAGCGCGTGATGATTGCGATGGCCATTGCTTGCCAGCCGAAGCTGCTGATTGCCGATGAACCGACCACCGCGCTGGACGTAACTATCCAGGCCCAGATCATCGAGCTGCTGCTGGAGCTGCAGCAGAAAGAGAACATGGCGCTGATCCTGATCACACACGATCTGGCGCTGGTGGCCGAAGCCGCACACAAAATCATCGTGATGTACGCGGGGCAGGTCGTCGAGTCTGGCAGTTCGCACGAGATCTTCCGTGCGCCGCGCCACCCCTATACCCAGGCGCTGCTGCGTGCGCTGCCTGAGTTTGCTCAGGACAAAGCCCGTCTGGCCTCGCTGCCAGGCGTGGTGCCGGGTAAATACGATCGCCCGACCGGCTGCCTGCTCAATCCGCGCTGCCCGTATGCTACGGATAAATGCCGCGTCGAAGAGCCAGGCTTGAACCTGGTGGACAACGGACGTCGCTCAAAATGTCACTATCCACTCGATGATGCCGGGAGGCCTAACTATGAGTACGCATGAGGCCACAACCCCTGTGCTGTTACAGGCTATTGACCTGAAAAAACACTACCCGGTGAAGAAAGGGCTGTTTGCCCCCGAGCGCCTGGTAAAAGCCCTGGACGGCGTATCGTTCTCTCTCGAACGCGGGAAAACCCTCGCGGTAGTGGGCGAATCCGGCTGTGGTAAATCCACGCTCGGCCGTCTGCTGACCATGATTGAGACGCCCACCGGCGGTGAGCTCTACTATCAGGGTCAGGATCTGCTTAAGCACGATCCCCAGGCGCAGAAGCTGCGCCGACAGAAGATTCAGATTGTCTTCCAGAACCCCTACGGTTCGCTGAACCCGCGTAAAAAAGTGGGCCAGATCCTGGAAGAGCCGCTGCAGATTAACAGCAACCTCAGCAAAGCAGAGCTGCGTGAAAAAGCACTGTCGATGATGGCGAAGGTGGGGCTGAAGACCGAGCATTACGATCGCTACCCGCACATGTTCTCCGGCGGCCAGCGTCAGCGTATTGCGATTGCCCGCGGCCTGATGCTCGATCCAGACGTAGTGATTGCCGATGAGCCGGTATCGGCGCTTGACGTCTCCGTGCGTGCGCAGGTGCTGAACCTGATGATGGATCTGCAGCAGGATCTGGGTCTCTCCTACGTCTTTATCTCTCACGATCTGTCGGTGGTCGAGCACATTGCTGATGAAGTGATGGTGATGTACCTTGGCCGCTGCGTAGAGAAGGGCACCAAGGAGCAGATTTTCAGCAATCCACGTCATCCCTATACCCAGGCGCTGCTCTCCGCGACGCCGCGTCTGAACCCGGACGATCGTCGGGAGCGTATCAAGCTGACCGGTGAGCTGCCTAGCCCGCTGAATCCGCCGCCGGGCTGTGCCTTTAGCGCCCGCTGCCGCCGTCGCTTTGGTCCCTGCACCCAGCTTCAGCCGCAGTTGAAATCGTACGGTGGCCAGCTGGTGGCCTGCTTCGCGGTGGATCAGGATGAGAACGGCGAGAAGCCGGTTAATCCTCTCTAAGACCGTCTGCTTTACCCAGCCTAAAAACCGGAGCCTGGTCTCCGGTTTTTTATTTCTTAAAAACCGAAGCGACGCAGCCCTGATAAGCGTAGCGCCCTGCGCTAAAGTATTTCTAAATATTTCAGTGAGTAACTTTTTATTAAATTAAGAACTATCCTATTCAACCGGTTACGCTGAAATTAAGTGTTAAATAACCCCTCTTAAAATTCTAATTTGTTTTTAATTAGCATTATATTCCAACTGATTGCTGCTTATTCGCTATTTAAAGCTTTGCTGTTTTTTGCGGCAAAAACAGATAGCATGTGTCCCGCAAATCTTTATATTACTGCTGTAAATAGGCCGAAAGTCGTAGAGCAGTCATATAAAGACGTAATCATTAAACATACGGAAGGCGGCTTACGGCTCCTGTATCAACACATAATAAAATTCGAGACCCTTACAGATGAATAGCCACGTTGGTCAATATGGTGGTGGGGCTTTTTTGTTTGTAAATCATGAGTATAGATATGAATAATTATGATGATTTGCAGAGGTTTAAAGACAAGACTCACACACAGCAACACGATTTTAAAGATTTCTCGTCGCAAAACCTCGCGCATGACTACGGCAACTGGGCCATTATCAACCAGCTCTCTCCCGCGACCGAAGCGTCCGCGCTGGCGATGGGCGGCCATGTCTCGCTGCCCGTTCCGCAGTCCGTTGATGCGGATACCTTTGCCCTGAAAGAGCAGCCGTTTGCTGCGCCCGCGGCGCTCGCCCCGGCTCCGCTACCTGACGCTGCGCCAGCGATTTTTCAGAGCGTTGCGGCCCAGCTGGCTACGCCGCCCGCAGCCCCGGCATTTGCGCCTGCGGCACCGATCCCGGCAGCCGAACCTGTGCCGATGCCAGCGCCGATGCCGGCTCCCGCACCCGCTGCGCCCGCCGTCGCCGCACCCGCTGCGCCCGCCGTCGCCGCACCCGTGAATTTCTCCCAGCTCTTTGCGCCCAAAGCCGCAGAGGCGAAGCCCGCCGTTGAAAAAAACCAGCCGTTGAAATCGCTGTTAGAAAGGATCGCTTCATGCCGTTGATCTGTGTCTGTTCCCCAAAGGGTGGGGTAGGAAAAACAACTATGACGGCGAACCTGGCCTATGCGCTGTCGCGCGCGGGCAACAAAGTGCTGGCGATTGATTTTGACGTGCAGAATGCGCTGCGCCTGCACTTCGGTGTCCCACTCTCTGACGGCCGCGGCTTCGTCGCGAAAGCAGCTGAATCCCCCGACTGGAGCCAGTTTGTGCTCTCGGCGGGCGGCAACATCTTTGTTCTGCCTTACGGCGATGCGACCGAGCCACAGCGCGAGGCGTTTGAAGCGCGACTGGTACAGGATGAGCACTTCCTGCTGCGCGGTCTGAGCACCCTGCTTAACTACCCTGGGCTGATTATCATTGCCGATTTCCCGCCCGGCCCCTCGCCTGCACTAAAAGCGCTGTCACGGCTGGCCGATCTGCACCTGGTCTCGCTGTTGGCCGATACCGCCTCCCTCTCCCTGCTGCCGCAGGTGGAAAACAACCGTTTAACCGGCGACGTGCTTAACCGCAAGGCGGGTTACTACGTGGTGCTGAACCAGAGCGATAACCGTCGCCAGATCAGCCGCGACGTGACCGCCTTTATGGAGCAGCGGCTGGGCGAGCGTTTGATTGGCGTGGTTCATCGTGATGAGAGCGTGATCGAAGCCAACGCCTCTCAGCAGTCAATTTTCGATTTTAGCCCGGCCTCGGCGGCGGCATTTGATATCGAACTGATTGCCAGAAAGGTGACCAATATTCTGGGCGTGAGGGTCGGCGACGGCACTGTTCACAGCCAGCCAAAGATGTCTGGATTCTAATTTTCGCCAGGGCGAACAATGAAAAAGTTCCTGTTTTATCTCTTGATCCTGGCGCTGGCGCCTGCCGCCGTGCTGGTGGTCATCACGCCAATGGATAGCCAGAAGCAGTATCTCTTTGGCCTGATCAGCATCGGCATTCTGTTTTTAATGGGCTACAGCAAAAAGCGCAGCATCTCCGTGATCATGGTGGTGATGTCGTTCCTGATGTCGACGCGTTATATCTACTTTCGCGCGACCCAGACCCTGCATTTTAACTCCGAGATAGAGACCATTTTAGGCATCGGCCTGTTCCTCGCCGATCTCTACGTCTGGGTCATGCTGCTGCTGAACTACCTGCAAACCATCTGGCCGCTAAAGCGCGAGATCGTGCCGCTGCCGGAGGATATGAACCTGTGGCCGACCGTTGACGTCTACGTACCCACCTATAACGAATCGCTGGACGTGGTGCGCGACACCGTGCTGGCGGCGCAGTGCATCGATTACCCCAAGGATAAAATGAAAATTTATATCCTCGACGACGGCAAGCGCAGCGAGTTTGCCATGTTTGCCGCCGACGTTGGGGTGGGGTACATCACTCGTAACGACAACTCACACGCCAAGGCGGGCAACCTTAACCACGCCATGAAGCTTACCAACGGCGAGCTGATCTGCGTCTTCGACTGCGACCACGTCGCAACCCGTATCTTCCTGCAGGCCACCGTCGGCGGCTTCCTGAAGGATCCCAAGCTGGCTCTGGTGCAAACGCCGCACTTCTTCTACTCGCCGGATCCCTTTGAGCGTAACCTCTCCGTGGGCCGCAATATTCCTAACGAAGGGATGCTGTTCTACGGCCCGATCCAGCGCGGTAACGATAACTGGAACGCCACCTTCTTCTGCGGCTCCTGTGCGGTGATCCGCCGTAGCGCGCTGGAGGAGATTGGCGGCTTTGCAGTAGAGACGGTGACCGAAGATGCCCATACCGCGCTGAAAATGCAGCGTCTGGGCTGGGGCTCGGCGTTTATTGATATTCCGCTGGCCGCCGGGCTTGCCACCGAGCGTCTGGTGCTGCACATCATCCAGCGTACCCGCTGGGCGCGCGGCATGACGCAGATCTTCCGCCTCGACAACCCGCTGTTTGGTCGCGGCCTGACGTTCCAGCAGCGCCTGTGCTACCTCAGCGCAATGCTCTATTACCAGTTTGCCATCCCGCGCATCATCTTTTTGACTGCGCCGCTGGCCTACCTGCTGTTTAACCTCAACATCATCTACTCTTCGGCGAGCCTGGTCTTTGCCTACGCGCTGCCGCACCTGTTCCTGTCGATCTACCTTAACTCGCGGCTGAACGGGCGCTACCGCTACAGCTTCTGGGGTGAGATCTATGACCTGGTGCTGGCTTTCCATATCGTGCTGCCCACCGTGGTTACCATGCTCTTCCCGAAGCGCGGCAAATTCAACGTGACCGATAAAGGCGGCCTGCTCAACGTCGGCTACTTTGACTTCAGCGTCGTGCGCCCACACCTGGTGATCGCCTTCCTGCTACTGATCGCCGTGGTCTGGGGCATCGTGCGTGCCTTCGCCTGGGACCACTTTGCCGTCGATCCGAAGGTTATCGCCCTTAACGTTGGCTGGGGTCTCTATAGCCTGATCTTCCTGCTGGCGGCGATCGCCGTTGCCCGGGAAACGCGGCAGACGCGGAAAACAATCCGTATCGACGTCAAAATCCCGGCGCTGATCCACTACGCCAGCGGTATCTCTTCCCGCAGCGAGACCGCTGACCTCTCCATGGGCGGCTGCCGCGTCGCGGTGCCGGATGACCGTCATCTGACCGATGAGATCGAGGAGATTGAGCTGCTGCTGCAGTCGGGGGCGATCAGTATTCCGGTGAAAACCATCGCCGCCGACGATGCCTATGTGCGCCTGATGTTTGAAGATATTCCGCTCTCCCGCCGCCGCGAGCTGGTGCGGGTAGTGCTCTCCCGCGCCGATGCGTGGATCCAGCCGCCGCGTCCGCAGGACAACCCGTTCCGCTCAATGCTGACCATTATGCGCTGCGTGTTTGACCTCTTCTGGCTGACGTGGAAGTCACGCCGTGAAAACCGCCGCCAGCGTGCGGTGCTGAAGGCGGCGCAGGAGGAGAGCAGCGTATGAGGCGTTTAACCACTCTGGCGCTGCTGGCCAGCGCGCTGTTTATTACCCCGCTGCATGGGGAGGAGACCACGCCTGCCGATCTGCTGCCGCTGGATCTGCCGCCACCGGTGGCAAGCCCGACGCCCGCCCCGGCGGCGTTCATCCCGTCGGTGGTGAGCGACATCTCGCTGGCGCAGATGGGCCAGCCGCAGGGCATCGCCCTTAGCGGCGGCCAGCTGCAGGGCGGGGTGGCTTTCACCCTGCCGGTGAGCCAGGTGATCACTAATGCCCAGCTGGCGCTAAACCTCAAGGTCTCCCCGGCGATGGCGACCCGTAACGCCACGATGCAACTGATGCTCAACGGCCAGCCGCTGGGCACCGTGCCGCTGGGAGCCGCCGACAGCGACGTCTCCCGCTTCCAGCTTGACGTGCCGGCGGCGCTGCTGGTCTCCAGCAATACCATCAGCTTCAAGATCAACGACGGCGACGCGATGATGTGCCAGCGCGATCTCACGGATAAGTATCGCGTGACCATCCTGCCGGACTCGAAGTTTAGCCTTGAGGGCCAACAGCTGGATATTGGCGCCGATCTTAGCCATTTCCCGCGCCCCTTCTTTGATAGCATGCAGATGACGCCTGCCACCATCGCCTTTGCCTTTCCGGCGAAGCTGACGGCGGACACCATCAGCGCGGCGGCGTTGATCTCATCGTGGATGGGCATCCAGGCAGACTATCGTGGCGTCTCGTTCGCCGCCCTTACCGATCGCCTGCCGGAGAAGAACGGCATTCTGGTTGGTCACCCTGGCGAGCGCATCGGCGGCCTGACTCTGCCCCTCAGCACCGGGCCGACGCTAAGCATTATTGATAATCCGGCGAACCCCACCTACAAGCTGCTGCTGGTGGTGGGCAGCGACGATCGCGCCTTGCGGGCAGCGGCCTGGCGTCTGACGCGGGATAATTTCGCCCTGCAAACCCCACGCGTCACGGTGGAAGGCGAGTCGATCCCGGTCAGCAAGCCCTACGACGCGCCGCGCTGGATCCCCACGGATCGTCCGGTGAAGCTCTCGGAGCTGATCCGCAAGGATCAGAGCATGACCGTGAACGGGATCTGGCACGATGCGCTGCGGGTTGCCTTCCGCGCCGCGCCGGATCTTTTCCTCTGGGATGGGGAGACCATTCCGCTGCGCATCGGCTACCGCTTCCCGTCGGAGAGCTGGATTGATGAAGATCGCTCCTGGCTGAGCATGACCATGAACGACACCTTCCTGCACAACCTGCCGGTCAACAAGCAGGGCGCGCTGGAGACGCTGTGGCACAAAATGGGCGGCGACGCGCGGCAGGAGCAGTTCGACATGCCGCTGGAGCCGTACATGATCTACGGCGACAACCAGCTGTCGCTCTACTTCAACATCGTGCCGAAGGAGAGTGCGCCGTGCAGCGTGCTGCTGAACAACAACATCAAGAGCCGGGTGGATGATGACTCGTGGATCGACCTGAGCCACACCCGCCACTTCGCGCTGCTGCCGAATCTCTCCTACTTCGTGGGGGCCTCGTTCCCCTTCACCCGGCTGGCAGACTACTCAGAAACCGTGCTGCTGCTGCCGGAGAAGCCGAGCGAAACCCAGGTCGGGACGCTGCTGGACATGGCGGCCCGCGCCGGTAATGCCACCGGAACGGCGCTGAGCCACAACCGCGTGGTGCTGGGCATACCCACTGCGGGATCGAACCTGGCGCTGCTGCAGGATCGCGACGTGCTGGCGGTGACCGGGCTGGATCAGCACGATTTCAACCGCGAGCTGTTAAAAAGCTCGCCTTTTGTGGCCCACGACAGCCTGCTTAGCGTCCGCGAGCCGACCCAGTGGCAGAAGATCCAGCGCTGGATGGCCGGGGACTGGAATGCGGATGGCCTTGAGGCCGATCGCTACTTCTCGTCGAACGAGGCCTGGCGCGGCTTCGTCAGCTTCCGCTCGCCGTGGAGCAGCGGGCGCACGGTGGTGACCGCTATCGGCAGCAGCGACGACCAGCTCTCGCGGCTGCACAGCGATCTCACCTCGCCGAAGATCAACGCTGGCATTCGCGGTGACGCGGCGATCATTACCAACGAAAACGGCGTGCGCAGCTTCCGGGTCGGCGCGCAGTACCCGCGCGGCGAGATGCCGATGCACCTGATGGTGATCTGGTATGCCAACCAGCACTCCGGGCTGCTGGCGGTGCTGGGGCTGTGCTTCAGCATTATCGTCGGGCTGGCGCTGTATGCCCTACTGAAAAAACGGGCGCGTAAGCGGCTGGATCCGCAGGATGGAGAGTGAACAGGGTGACAACAATGACCATTAAAACCGCCCGCCGGTTATCTACCCTCTGCCTGTCAGGCGCGCTGACGCTCGGCGCGGTAAGCCAGGCGCAGGCTGCGCCAAACGATGCGGCGTTAAAGGCGCTGTTTGACCAGGCTAACTACTGGCATGAGAAGTCCCATGACGATCTGGCGAGCGAGTCGCTGAAGAAAGTGCTGATGGTGGATGCCAACAATACGCAGGCGCTCTATCTGATGGCGCTCTGGGCGCAGCAAAACGGCGATCTGCAAACCGCTGCGCAGTGGCGTGCCCGGCTTGCCGCCGTGGCGCCCGCTGACGCCGGACTTCAGGCGCTGGATAATGCCAAACAGCTGGCGCAGGTGCCTCAGGGACAGCTGACGTTAGCCCGCCAGCAGGCGCGCAGCGGCAATGTGCCGGCAGCGCTGGCAACCTGGCGCAGCATGTTTAATGGCGATACGCCGCCGCCAAGCCTGGCCCCGGAATACTACCTGACCATGGGCAGCGACAAGTCGCTCTACCCGCAGGCGGTAGGGGAGCTCCAGCATTTCGTTGCCGGGAACCCGCAGGACAACGCGGCGCGGGTCGCGCTGGGTAAAATGCTAACGTGGCGGGAAGAGACTCGCCGGGATGGGATTGCCCTGCTGGAGCCGATGGCCAGCGGCAGCCGCGAGGCAGATGACGGCCTGCGCCAGGCGCTGCTGTGGCTGGGGCCGCAGGCGGGCGACGAACGGCTGTACGATAACTTCCTCCAGCGCCACCCCCAGGATGGCGACGTGCAGGCCTACTACCGAAAAAACGTCGGTGGTGCGGCGAAGGGCGAGGGCTTTACCGCCCTCAACAGCGGCGATACCGGCTCGGCGAAGCGCCAGTTTGAGCAGGTGCTGCAAACCAATCCTGAAGATGCCGACGCCCTGGCCGGGCTGGGCTACATCGCCCAGCGCAACGGCGACTATAAAGCCGCCTCGCAATACCTGAACCGCGCCGCCAGCCAGGGCGGCGACGCCTCGGCGGAGCGCAAAACCCAGGCAGAGGATGCGGCCTTCTACGGTCAGCTCGCCGAGGCGCAGCAGGCGCTTAAAGAGGGCAACGTCAGCCAGGCGCTGGCCCTCTCTGCCCCGCTGGCTCAGCAGAGCGGCGAACGCGGCACGGCAGCGAAGCTGTTTCGTGCCGACGTCCTGCGGCATAACAAAGACTATCCCCAGGCAGAGCAGGCTCTGCGTGCGGTGTTAAACGACCAGCCGCAAAACGCCGCCGCCAGGGAGAACCTCTTCTACGTCCTGCGGGAGCAGAACAAGTCTGACGAGGCCCAGGCGATGCTGCGCACGCTGCCCGCCAGCCTGCAGGCGAAGCTCCAGCCGCGCATCGTCACCGGTCTGCCGGGAGATCCTATTCGCCGCCAGGCTCAGCAGGCCGCCGCAGCGGGCAATACCCAGCAGGCTATCGCTATCCTCCAGCAGGGCGTGAGCCGCCTGCCGGACGATCCGTGGCTGCGTCTCGATCTGGCCCGCCTGCTGCAAAAGAGCGGCAGCGTCGACGAAGCCAGCTCGGTGATGGCCCCGGCAGCGCGCAACGGCGCGGGGGCCAGCTCGCTCTACGCGGCAGCCCTCTTTGCCAGCGAGAACAGGGCGTGGCAGCAGTCGCAAACCCTGCTGTCGCGCATTGCGCCCGCCAGCCAGAACGGGCAGATGCGCGATCTGGCCCAGCGGGTGAACTACAACCTGCAGCTAGCCACCGCCGAGCGCTACCTGGCCCAGGGCAATAACGTTGCCGCCGCTAACACGCTGAAGACCCTAACGCATCGGCCACCGGAAAGCCCGGTGGATGCGGGCAAGCTGGCGAAGCTGCTGGCCCAGAGTGGGGATCTCAGCGGCGCGGTGGCGCTGGTGCGGGAAAACCTGCGCCAGGGCGTGCAGGGCAACGCCGGAGACTACGCCGATCAGGTTACGGTCCTGAACAAAGCCGGGTTTGACAACGAGGCGCAGGCCTTTCTTGCCAATCCCGAACTACAGGCACGCAGCACGCCCACGCAGCTGGCGGGGATCCGCAACGGCTACGTGATCAACGAGGCCGATCAGCTGCGCGAGCAGGGTAACTATGCCGCCGCCTATGACAAGCTGATGCGGGCGATGCAGAGCGATCCGCAGAATACCGATCTGATGTTCGCTATGGCCCGCCTCTATCAGACCGGCAAGATGAACAAAGAGGCCGGGGTGGTTTACGACTACCTGATAACCCGGGATACCGACGATCAGGCCGCTCGCGTGGGGGCGATTGACGTGGCGCTGGCAGAGAACAACGTCGAGAAAGCGCAGACGCTTGCCGGCGGTCTGCGCAACGACAGCTCAGCGGATCGCATGCTGCTGCTGGCCCGGCTGGAGGAGGCGAAAGGCAATCATCAGCAGGCGATGACTTACCTGCGCAGCGCCCGAGGCAAGCTGCTGGGAATGGCGTCCACCAACGCTGCCGCAACGCCTACCATCGGCGGCGTGCTGCTGGCGGACAACCCGTTCGTGGGTAACAGCAAGATGGCATCGCGCTCAACGTACGGCGAGGTTAATAACCTGCCGTGGCAGGTGGCGCAGACGGCACGCGAGCCGGGCAGCACGCTGCCAGGCACGACACGCACCGATCTGCCAATGGAAACCGTGCAGAGCCGTACCCTGCGTCAGGTCGACGAGATGATGCAGGATCTGCAGCAAAAAACCGGTATGTGGGTGCAGGGCGGGGTAGAGATCCGCGGCCGCGACGGCGAATCCGGTACCAGCAAGCTGACCGAAGCCAAAGCGCCGCTGACGTGGTCCAGCTCGCCGTTTGGCGAATCGCGCTTCGAGTTCACCGCCACTCCGATCACCCTCAGCGCGGGCAGCGCCTCGGGAGATGCATGGCGTCGCTACGGCACCAATCCGCTCAACAATGCCATCAGCAACATTACCTCGTCGATTGATAATACCGAGAACTCAGCGGATCCCACGGCGGCAAACTTCAGCGATCTGCTGGACTACAACGGCGAAAATCTGTCTCCGATGACCGATGCCGGGCTGGCGAACCTGGCCAGCCTGTATGATTCGGGCCGCCTGAAGGCGCTTAGCGTGTCGAACTTTAAGTCGAGCCTCGACAACCGCATCAGCTCCTCGACCGAATCGCAAAAGGCCAGCGGTGTTGAGCTGGCGATGGCGCTCAGCGGCGAACAGTACCGGGTTGATATTGGCACGACGCCGCTCGGGCAGGATCTCAGTACGCTGGTGGGCGGCGTCCAGTGGTCACCGAAGCTGACCGACTACCTGACGCTGATGTTCAAGGGTGAACGCCGGGCGGTGACCGACAGCCTGCTCTCCTACGTCGGCATGAAGGACGCCTATTCAGGCAAGACCTGGGGCCGGGTCACAAAAAACGGCGGTAGCGTGCAGCTGGGCTACGACGACGGCGATGCAGGCTTCTATGTCAACGGTGGCGGCTACAGCTATATCGGGGAGAACGTGGCCAGCAATACCAGCATGAACGCCAGCGCCGGGGTCTATCTCCGTCCGTATCACGATGACTTCCGCGCGCTACAGACTGGCCTGAACGTCAGCTGGATGGATTTCTCCAAAAACCTCAGCTACTACACCTACGGCCAGGGGGGGTACTTTAGCCCGCAGAACTACGTCAGCGTCTCTCTTCCGGTTGATTTCTCGCAGAAAATTGACAACTGGAAGCTGAACGTCGGCGGCTCGGTCGGCTATCAATCCTACAGCCAGGACAGCAGCGACTACTTCCCTACCAGCGGCGAGGCGCAGGATCTCCTGAAGGATCTCTATGACCTCGGCTACGCGCGTGACTATCGCTACGGCGGCAGCTCGGAAAGCGGCGTCGGCTACACCGTGCGGGCAGGCGTGGATTACAACGTGAATAAAGATATGACGATAGGCGGCAAGGTCGGCTATGACACGTTCGGCAACTATAACGAAAGCACCGCCGGGCTCTACTTCCGCTATATGTTAGGAGGCAACTGATGACCCAGAATGGTCAACATTCACCGCTGATAAGCTACTTTCAGCAGCAGCAGACGCCAGCGGGCTGGTTCGATCTGCTGACGATTATGATCGACAACATGGTGCGTAACGTCGGCCAGACGGACAGCCAGCCTTTTCTGCGTCAGATGGGCGAGGCGCTGGCCGAGCGTTTTCCGCTGCCCGATTCGGAAACGGTGGGCGAGCTGGAGGCGAATATCAACGCCCTGCTGCGTCAGTTCAACTGGGGCTTTATCGATATTGAAGCCAGCGAAAGCGGCATGCTGCTGCGTCAGCAGGGGCTCCCGCTGGGACGCGATGACGATCGGCAGGGCTGGTGCCACGCCTTTTGTGCGATACTTGAGGGCCTTTATGCCCGCTGGCTGCAGGCGCAGGGCGGCGGGGCACACGTCACCGTACAGCGCGAGCGTCTGTTTTCCCATACCGACGTTCAGTTCCGTTATCACAATTCACAGAGAGTTTAGCCACGATGAGTTTAACTAAGGTCAAGCGCGTTGTTGCCGCGACGGTTGTTCTGGTAGGTCTGCTGTCGGCCTCTGTTGCTCAGGCAGGCACCGCCTGGGATACCTACAAATCCCGCTTTCTGATGCCGGACGGGCGTATCGTGGATACCGGCAACAAAAACGTCTCCCATACCGAAGGGCAGGGCTTCGCCATGCTGATGGCGGTAGCCAATGACGATCGTGCCAGCTTCGACAAGATGTGGGCCTGGACGGAGAAGACCTTAAAAAACAAGGATAGCGGACTGTTCTACTGGCGCTATAACCCGGTCGAGCCAGACCCCATCCCCGATAAAAATGACGCCACTGACGGCGACGCGCTGATCGCCTGGGCGCTCCTGAAGGCCGATGCGCGCTGGCACGACGGGCGCTACGGTGCAGCCTCTGATGCTATTACCAAAGCGCTGGTGAGCCACACGGTGATCAACTTCGCGGGTTACCGCGTTATGCTGCCGGGCGCTAAGGGGTTCAACCTCAATAGCTACGTGAATCTCAACCCCTCCTATTTCATCTTCCCGGCGTGGCAGGCGTTCGCCGACCGCAGCCACCTGACCGTGTGGCGGGATCTGATCCGTGACGCGAAGACCCTGACGGGCAAGATGGGCTGGGGCGAGGCGAATCTGCCTACCGACTGGGTCGCGCTGGCTGCCGATGGCAAGATGCAGCCCGCCAAAGAGTGGCCGCCGCGCATGAGCTATGATGCGATACGTATTCCGCTCTACATCGCCTGGCAGGATCCGAACAGCGCCCTGCTAACGCCGTGGCGCAGCTGGTGGCAGAAATTTAGCCGCAGCCAGACCCCGGCCTGGGTGAACGTCACCACTAATGAAGCCGCGCCTTATAATATGAACGAAGGGCAGTTGGCAGTGCGGGATCTCACTCTCGGCACAAAAAACGGCGAGCCGCAGATTACCGCCCAGGATGACTATTATTCAGCAAGTTTGAAGATGCTCTCCTGGCTGGCGGAACAGCGTTAGCAGACAATAAAAAAGCCGGGTGGCGGCTTCGCCTTACCCGGCCTACATTGCTGCGCCGAATTACGCTACAATTTTGCCAGCCCATATTTACCTCCGGGAGCGGACGGGTGATCTTCATAAAAGGGTAAAATCTTTGCAACACCTGCCACATTGAACGGCATTGATGATTGTGTGTCCTGCATGCGCGGATTGTGGGCGTGGCCTGCCAGATCTACATCTCGCCCATACAGCAGTTTGCCCCATGCGCCGCCGGTTAATAAAAAGATACGTATAAGGCGGAATATAGGCAGAGATGCTATTAGTAGTTGTAGACGACAGAGACTAACAGGGCCTTAGGACTATCCAATGTGCTTACGGTCACAATCTCTTGCGGATCTGCGCTACGCCAGCACACTGCCTCAATATGACAACTTACCTGCTTTTGGTAACCCATGGCGTTCAGATAAGTTTCGATCTGCCTCGAATCGTCAGTACCGTAGTACCTGACAGCATATACATGTGATGCCGGACCAGTGACATTGGCAAAGTTGAAGTCATAACGGGGCGAAATCCGTGGCATTTTTTTTAGAAGATCGGGCGTATAAAATTCATACTTCCGTTTTTCCTGTTCGGTATAGTGTGCGTTCCCGGCGAACTCCATTACGATATAAGGCCAGACAAAGGTCAGCGCTGCGGCAGCAACAATAATGACACTACCAAGCACTTTAAATGATTTACGCATACGGTAATGTTCCCCCTTTCGCGCTGTCCATGTATGAGCCATCAGCACTGGCAATACTTACTATTCCTGATTTAAAGTCACTCCATGGCCTTATTGTCTGCATGAAGTTAGGAAGCATACCTTTACGCGGTCTGGCGTTAGGAAATTTATCCGGATCGGGAAAAAGCAACGGCGTGAACCCCCTGTTTTTCCAGGATCCTATCTTTCCATAATAGTCCCAACGTCTTAAGGCTTTATCTTTACTAACAGGCCGCAATATTTCAAATGGATTTTGAATGGAAATAACACGGTAAAAGCCCAGCAAATCAGAGATCAAATCCTCTCCACTGAAGCCGCTATCTGTGACGAGACTAACAGGGAACGATGCCTGTAGCCCCTCAAATTTACGAGCCAGTGACATCATCATGCCAAGAGCAATACTTTTGCGTTCATGGTATGAGCGGCCGCGTGTAATGCGCCACGTAATAAATTTGCCCATTTTTATTGTATGAAAGGGATCTACCATGGACTGTGAATAGCTTATGTCATAACGTTCCTGGCCGGAAGACTCTCCAGCATCGATTTGCTGTAACAATGATCTGATGTCTGTGCCCTGCGCATGACCGAGATCAACCCATCCGAGCACTTCTGTATAAACCAAACCAAATGGAACCCTTGCGGCGTTTTTTCCATCAATGATATCGCTTCGTTTGCTCATCCCTAATCCCCCTTTACGCCTTCGCCATGCTACGAAGGTTTCTATAAGCAGAGGATCATAAATAGATAAGAACATCTAAACTCATAAGCTCTATCACAACACTGCGCTTTTCATCCTCTTAGCTTCTGGATAAGGCATTAAAAATCAAAAATTATGCGAGAAATAATGGGGTGTAGGTATGCATAGCCGGGTGGCGGCTTCGCCTTACCCGGCCTACAAAACAATATTCATTATTTAAATGAATATTTCATAGGAATGCATCCATTATCTAAATAATTGTTTGCTATTTTTACGGTGCTATAGTAACCCTTTGTATGAGAGGGTTACAGGGTGTGTGTTATTAAATTTTCAATGATATTAATGTGTTGCGTTGCCGCATGTAGTTGTAATGGCAATCATGGAATAGATATTGGCAAATGGCGAACCGTATCAGTAGATAGCCAGAGAGTATGCTATAGCTTTGACAAAAGTGATTTACTGAATGATTACCATATAGGTCTTAACGAATCAGGAAAGGACACCGTCCTCATAGATAGCGGTTATTATCCTGTGCATTTATCTTATCCTGATACATGCATCAATATAAACTTAAAGCCGGGTAATCAGTATTACACGGTTTATAAACTTAACGGCGTTAAATACCGTTATGAGTTTATTATAGATAACACCTGGAATGTGCTTAGCCTGAAGCAAGGTTTAAAATGAGCGTTAGTGCACCGCCGGGTGGCGCTCGCGCTTACCCGGCCTACAAAGCGGGTGCCCTCCATCGATATCGGCACCATCCGTAGGCCCGGCAAGCGGTGCGCCGCCGGGCGTAACGGTCTTACTGCGGATACGGTACCCAGTCTCCGCCGTTAAGGCGAACGTACGGTTTGTTCTGGTACTGGATCACAATGGCGTTGGCGTTCTCTGACACCGGAGCCGTCTGCGGCAGGTTGCTGGTCAGGCTCTCCCAGTTAACGCTATCCTCGGTAAACAGCTTGCCGTCCACTGCACGGGCAACCAGATCCGATACCGCCAGGAAGCTGCTCGGCTGATCGATCACCACCGGCGCGCCCTCGTGCGGTGCCTTCATGCCGAAGAACTTGATCCCGGCCGGGACGTTGGTAATAGATGGGCTAGGAATATCGCGCAGGCCGGAGACCTGCATCTTATCACCCTGCAGCGCACCGCCGTGCTCCGGCACCATCACCACCATCACCTTACGGCCCGATTTTTCCAGCGTAGTAAAGAATGCATCCAGCTCGTCAAACAGCTTCTGGGCGCGCACTTTGTAATCCGCCGTTTTGCTCACACCTGGGAAGTGGTTCCCGTCGTGCAGCGGCAACAGGTTAAAGAAGGTTGCCGTACGCTGGTTCTCTTTTCCATCCTGGGACTGCATCCAGCGGTTAAGTACCGCGGTGTCGTCGTACACCGGCGAGCCGTCAAAGGAGAGCAGGGCAGTCGGCAGACCGGTCTGATCCATCAGCGGGGCCTGCATGCCGCCGTTATCACGCACCTCTTTCAGGAAGCCGCCGAATACGCCGTTGTGGTCGAGCATAAACTGCTGCGAGAAGCCAAGCTGCGCCAGGTTATCAAACAGGTAGCACTGGTTGCCCGCCTGCTGATAGAGGTTTTTGTGCGACGGCTGGCCGCAGCTGGCGCGCAGGAGACGAATTGCCGCCGGGCCGCTGTAGGAGGTCGCAGAGTTGAAGTTTTTGAACTGAATATCGAAATGCGACCACAGCGGATGCGACATCAGGCCCGCCGCCTCAACGTCCGCCCATGACAGGGAACAGATGTTGATCACCAGCAGCTCAAACGGCTGGGCATCAGCAGGCAGCTGCGTCGGGAAGCGGATCTGGCGCTTGGCTTCGGCGGTGTAGAAGCTGTTCAGCCACGCGTCGAGATTGGCCGTGGTCGGCGGCGCGGTCTGCGCGGGGATATCGCCAACGACCGGTTTATCTCCCGCAGCGGCGATAGTGGCCGCCGCGTTACCGCCGGTGGTGGTCACGGTATTGGTTGGCTGACCGGCTGGCCACAGGGAGAACGTCGGCCCGGTCAGGGTCAGCACGTTCAGCCAGACCATAATCGCCACCACAAAAACGGTGACGCGGATCCACTGCGCCAGGAAGAGCCAGGCGACCAGTAGAACAAAAATTCCGCCGATCATCTGCCAGTTAATAAAGCGCGTGACCAGATCCAGCAGATAGTCGGCGCTGAATCCGGCCACCTGCGATCCCTGGCTGAGCATGCTCTGCGGGCCGGGGAGCCAGGTGTCGTGCCAGAAGAGCGCAATGCCGACAGGAATGGCGATCCAGTGGCGCAGGCGGTGCACGCTACGCCGCGGAATCGGAAGCAGCAGGAACGCCATAAACACCAGGTTTAACAGCGCGTGAAAGTTAAGGTAGCCTGCCCACAGCAAACCAAATTTCACCAGGAAATAGAAGTTCCAGCCGGCAAGGCCGCGCCAGTATTGCCACAGCGGTGAGGGCGTAGAGGCATTGAGGGTTTGATTAGTCATCTTTTCGTTTTGCCTTGACGGTCGAAGCACTGCGCCATATGCCTACCGGTTTTACATAGCGCGGTTTAATAAACAGCATGCGAAACACGGCCCTGATGCGCCGAATAGAGTGGCGCGTCATATAGCCGAGAGGGAAAAAGATCAGGGCGCACAGCACCACCAGCTGAATAATATCGCTTAACTGCATCATGATGTCTGCTCCGAAGCCCCGCCGGGCAGCCGGTGCGGCTGTGGAATGCGCCGCCAGCTCTGGCCGTTATGCTCAGCGTTAAGAATGGGGTTGGGCCCGTCAATCACCGGCAGCGGTTTACCCCACTTCTCCGGCACCAGGGCACGCATCTGCACCAGCTCGGCGGCGATCTGGTTATCTTCAAACCACACTACCCGGTTCGAGAAGATATCCGGGATGGGCAGCGGGAAGATATGGTTCAGGGCCGTATCCAGATCGTTGATTCGGCAGAAGGAGAGGAACAGCATCAGCCGGTTATCACCGATGGTCATGATATCGCCCACGCGGTTAGGGCGGCACAGGGTCAACGCCTGCTCCACGCGGATGCCAGGCACCGGACGCAGCGCAACCAGCACGCCTTTACCATCGGTCGGCAGCAGCGTATTGCTGAGCATATTGCTTACGGCGTCGCAGAAGGTATCCCACGTCTGGTAGCCACGCAGCTTTAGAGGCTGGGTCATGGTCAGCAGGGCGGCGATATCTTCCGGCACCGGACGGTTAAACTGTTGCCCCTGCACGCTCTCGATCAGCGTCAGGCAGCGGGAGAGGGGCGCGTTCCACGGGATCACCATATTCGCCCCGCAGCCCAGCAGCAGGCGCTCGTCGGTGGCGCGCAGGCTAGCATTCTTCTCGCGCACGATGATTTTCAGCGTGCTGCCGCGCTGGCGGCGCAGGGTGTGGATATGGCGGGCCAGCCCCTCAATCTGGTTGTTCTGCATCAGCGAGAAGATAATGGTGGCCGCCTGCGTGGTACGCGCCTCGCTAAACAGGGCTTCGTTATTATCAAACAGCGTCCAGTGTTCGGAAAGCGGCGGAGCGCCCTCTAATACCATGACGTTACTCAAGATACGTTTTTCATCGCTGCGCGGCTGCACCGACGCCTGCTCCTGCTGCGCTATTTTCCAGCTGCCGTTATTTTGCTCAACAATAAGCTGCTGGCGGGCGCTGACGCCTTTTTCGTTAAACCAGAAGGCGACGTCATAGAGATGTATATCGGCCTGGGTACGCAGGCTCGCCAGGCCAAAAAGTGAGCGATACTCGCCCATCAAAAATGAGTATTGCTTATCATTATTGTTGCCGGGGTTAACTATCAGCAGTGTGCAGTCGTGATATTTTGTCCAGCCGTGTATTTTTTCCAGCCAGCCACGCAAATGCTCGGCGGATATATTTTGCCAGGCATTATTGGCGCAGAGTAAAACCAGGAAATAGTGTTGGGGGTCAATAGCGCTCAGGAGATCGCGGGTAAAAAAGGATAGTCCATCCTTATGATTAGGCATAGTAAAAAGATGGATTTTATCAGGAGCGTGACCCGCCTCTAAATTAATAATTTTATTGGGATCGCTACCCATAGTAATCAGCGCCATCCGGCTTTTTTTATGCTGAGCAGCAAGGGTATGATTGACCAGACTTATGGCATCCTCTTCGCGATCGGCGTTGACCCACCAGACTCCGCCGGCTGGCATGTGGCTCAACTCATCCCATAATGACTGGATGCCAAGGGTAAATATGGGCTTCACGGTGTCTCTCTTAATCAAATTCGTCTGCACCTTAGTTTACTAGCGAAAGCCGAGAAATAAACCTAACATTGAAATTAAAGAGCATCACATTTAGCATGTAAATGAATTTTCAGCGGCACCCTGCGTTGCTACCGTTCGTCTGTTTTTCATCAATGAGATGCAGTAAAAATGTCTAATAAAGAGTTTACGAGCCAGACTGATTCAACGCTGGGTTATACCTTCCAAAATGACTTTCTGGTCTTAAGTCGGGTGTTTTCACTGCCAGATATTGATTACACCGATATATCCCAACGTGAACAGTTAGCTACAGCGATAAAACGCTGGCCGCTGCTCGCTGAGTTTGCCCGTCAAAATAATTAATAAGGAAGACGTGGATGGCTATTCTGGGTCTGCAAGGCATTCGCGGAGGCGTGGGGACCACATCGGTAACCGCAGCGTTAGGCTGGGCACTACAGCTGCTGGGGGAGTCGGTGCTGATGATCGACGCCTCTCCAGACAACATGCTGCGCCTCTCGTTCAACGTGGAGTTTACCCACGCTGATGGCTGGGCGCGGGCGCTGCTGGATGATAAAGCGTGGCGCGATGCGGGCCAGCGCTATACCTCGAATCTCGATCTGCTGCCGTTTGGCCAGCTGACCGCCGGCGAGCGGGAGAACGTCTATGCCCTGCACGATCGCCTGGCCCCGCTTACCGCGGCGCTTCAGGCGCTGAAGGCCGAGGGGCACTACCAGTGGATCCTGCTCGACCTGCCGGCGGACTTTACGGCCCTGTCGCGGGAGCTGTTGGCGCAGTGCGACCATACCCTCACCGTGGTGAAGCCTGATACTAACTGCCATGTGCGTCTGCATCAGCAGGCACTGCCATCGGGCACGCATCTGCTCATTAACGACCTGCGCATCGGTAGCCAGCTGCAGGACGATCTCTTCCAGGTGTGGCTACAGAGCCAGCCACGGCTGCTGCCGATGGTGATCCACCGCGATGAGGCGATGGTGGAGTGCCTGGCAGCGAAGCAGCCGCTGGGCGAATATCGCAGCGACTCGCTGGCGGCAGAGGAGATCCTGACCCTGGCTAACTGGTGTCTGCTGCACTGCGCCGGGCCGGATCGCCTCACCCGCGATCGCCATAGTGAGCCTGCGCTATGAGTCGTCTTGCCGCCTTGCTGCTGATCCCCCCGGTGAACGCCCGCCTGAGCGAGCGTTACCAGCTTTACCGGAGCCACGGCGCACCGGCGTTTAGCGCAGCCCTCGGCTGCCTGTGGACAATCCTTGCCTGGCTGTTTATTCCGCTGGAGCACCCCCGCTGGCAGCAGCTTCGCGCCCGCCACGCGGAGTTTTACCCCCATATTCGCGCCGAGCGCCCGCGTCCGCTCGATCCGGCCCGCTATCTGCTGCAAACCCTCTGGCTGCTAATCGGTGCGCATAACGCTCCGGCCACGCGGCCACGCAAGAGCAAGCGCGCACGCTTTACCCATTTCCGCCGCCGCTACCTCAACTGGCTGGACGAGCTGCCAACCAGGGTGAGCAGCCGGACAAGCCATATGGAAGGGGAGAAAGAGCTGGCCCACCTCAAGCCCGGCGTGCGCCGTTTTATTATCGGTGTGATTGTTTTCTTCTCGCTGATCCTTGCTCTGCTCTGCATCACCCAGCCGTTTAACCCGTGGTCGCAGTTTATCTTCCTGTTGCTGCTGTGGGGCGTGGCCCTGCTGGTGCGCCGTATTCCAGGGCGCTTCTCGGCATTGATGCTGATTGTTCTGTCGCTGACCGTCTCCTGCCGCTACATCTGGTGGCGTTACACCTCGACGCTCAACTGGAACGATCCGGTCAGCCTCGTGTGCGGCCTGGTGCTGCTGTTCGCCGAAACCTATGCGTGGATTGTGCTGGTGCTCGGCTACTTCCAGGTGGTGTGGCCGCTTAACCGCCAGCCGGTGCCGCTGCCGAAGGATATGGCCCAGTGGCCGTCGGTAGATATCTTCGTGCCGACCTATAACGAAGATCTCAACGTGGTGAAAAACACGATCTACGCCGCGCTGGGTATCGACTGGCCGAAAGAGAAGCTGAAAATCTGGATCCTCGACGACGGTGGCCGCGAGTCGTTTCGTCAGTTTGCCGAGACGGTGGGGGTAGAGTACGTCGCCCGTACCACTCACGAACACGCGAAAGCAGGCAACATCAACAATGCCTTGCAGTATGCGAAAGGCGATTTTGTCTCGATCTTTGACTGCGACCACGTGCCGACGCGCTCGTTCCTGCAGCTGACCATGGGCTGGTTTATCAAAGACAAGAAGCTGGCGATGATGCAGACCCCGCACCACTTCTTCTCGCCGGATCCGTTCGAGCGTAACCTGGGCCGCTTCCGCCAGACGCCGAACGAAGGCACCCTGTTCTACGGCCTGGTGCAGGACGGCAACGACATGTGGGATGCCACCTTCTTCTGCGGCTCCTGTGCGGTGATCCGCCGTGGTCCGCTGGATGAGATTGGCGGCATTGCGGTAGAGACCGTGACCGAAGATGCGCACACCTCTCTGCGCCTGCACCGTCGCGGCCACACCTCGGCCTATATGCGCATTCCGCAGGCGGCTGGGCTGGCAACCGAGAGCCTCTCTTCCCACATCGGGCAGCGTATTCGCTGGGCGCGCGGCATGGTACAGATCTTCCGGCTCGATAACCCGCTGTTTGGCAAAGGCCTGAAGCTGGCGCAGCGGCTCTGCTACGTCAACGCCATGTTCCACTTCCTCTCTGGTGTGCCGCGGCTGATCTTCCTCACCGCGCCGCTGGCGTTCCTGCTGCTGCACGCCTATATCATCTACGCCCCGGCGCTGATGATCGCCCTGTTCGTGTTGCCGCACATGATTCACGCTAGCCTGACCAACTCCAAAATTCAGGGTAAATACCGCCACTCGTTCTGGAGTGAGATCTACGAAACGGTGCTGGCCTGGTATATCGCCAGACCCACGATGGTGGCGCTCTTTAATCCGCACAAGGGCAAGTTTAACGTGACCTCAAAAGGCGGCCTTGTCGAGGAGGAGTATGTCGACTGGGTGATCTCCCGGCCCTATATCTTCCTGGTGCTGCTGAACATTGTCGGCGTGCTGGTGGGCATCTGGCGCTACTTCTACGGCCCGGAGACCGAGATGCTAACGGTGGTTGTCAGTATCGTCTGGGTCTTCTACAACCTGATTGTGCTCGGCGGTGCGGTGGCGGTGTCGGTAGAGAGCAAGCAGGTGCGCCGGGCGCATCGGGTTGAGATCGCTATGCCAGCGGCCATTGCCCGCGACGATGGTCATCTCTTCTCCTGTACGGTGCACGACTTCTCTGACGGCGGCGTAGGGATCAAGATCAACGGCCAGTCGCAGGTGCTGGAGGGGCAGAAGGTCAACCTACTGCTTAAGCGCGGCCAGCAGGAGTACGTTTTTCCGGCCCAGGTGGTGCGCGTCAACGGCACAGAAGTCGGCCTGCAGCTGATGCCGCTGACCACCCGTCAGCATATCGATTTTGTCCAGTGTACCTTCGCGCGTGCGGACACCTGGGCGCTCTGGCAGGACAGCTTCCCGGAAGATAAACCGCTGGAGAGCCTGTTGGATATTCTTAAGCTTGGCTTCCGTGGCTATCGCCACCTGGCTGAATTTGCTCCATCGTCCGTGAAAGTGATTTTCCGGACGCTTACTTCCCTGATCTCCTGGGTTGTGTCGTTCATTCCCCGCCGACCTGCGCGGGGCATGGTGGTGCAGCAGCCGGATCCAGTTATGGCCCAACAATGATGATAATGCGATGAAAAGAAAACTTTCCTGGATTTGTGCAGTGGCGGTTGGGATGAGCGCATTCCCGTCGCTGGTCACCCATGCAGCACCGGCCAATTCGATGGTGACCGTGCCTGCTGCACCCGAGACGCCTGCCGCGCAGGCCGCTGTGCCTGCTGCCGCTGAACCACAGGCCGTCGGCCAGGTGATGCCTGGCGTCAGCGGTGCCAATGCACCTATCGTTGCGGAGAACGCGCCGTCGCGGGAGGTGAAGCTCTCTTTCGCCCAGATCGCCCCGCCGCCGGGCAGCATGGTGCTACGTGGCGTTCAGCCCGACGGCCAGATCGAGTTCGGCATGCGCAGCGACGAAGTGGTGTCGAAGGCGATGCTGAACCTGGAGTACACTCCGTCGCCGTCGCTGCTGCCGGTGCAGTCGCAGCTGAAGGTCTATCTGAACGATGAGCTGATGGGCGTCCTGCCGGTCACCAAAGAGCAGCTGGGCAAAAAGACGCTGGCCCAGCTGGCTATTGACCCGCTCTATATCACTGATTTCAACCGGGTGCGGCTGGAGTTCGTCGGCCACTACCGCGACGTCTGCGAAAACCCGGCCAGCAGTACGCTGTGGATGGACGTCGGACGCAGCAGCTCTCTGGAGATGACCTACCAGACCCTGCCGCTGAAAAACGACCTGTCACACTTCCCGGTGCCGTTCTATGACGCCCGTGATAACCGTCCGCTGGTACTGCCGATGGTCTTTGCTGGCGCACCGGCGCTGGCGCAGCAGCAGGCGGCGGGCATTGTTGCCTCCTTCTTTGGCTCCCGCATGGGCTGGCGCGGCCAGAGCTTCCCGGTGCTCTACAACGGCCTGCCGGATCGCAACGCCATCGTGTTTGCCACCAACGATAAGCGTCCAGATTTCCTGCGCGACGTGCCGGCGGTGAACGCCCCGACGGTAGTGATGATGGATCACCCTCAGAACCCGTACGTCAAGCTGCTGGTGGTCCTTGGCCGCGACGATAAAGATCTGCTCCAGGCGGCGAAGGGCATTGCCCAGGGCAACGTGCTGTTCCGGGGCGATCGCGTAGAGGTAAACGATGTTAAGCCGCTGCTGGCCCGTAAGTCGTACGACGCACCAAACTGGGTGCGTACCGACCGGGCGATCTCGTTTGGCGAGCTGAAAAGCTACGAGGAGCAGCTGCAGTCGGTTGGCCTGGAGCCGAACCCGATCAGCGTGGCGCTGAACCTGCCGCCGGATCTCTATCTGCTGCGCAGCACCGGCATCGATATGGATCTCAACTATCGCTACACCGCGCCGCCGACCAAAGACAGCTCGCGGATGGATATCAGCCTGAACAACCAGTTCCTGCAATCTTTCAGCCTCACCAGCAACCAGGATACCAACCGCCTGCTGCTGCGCCTGCCGGTTCTGCAGGGGCTGCTGGATGGCAAAACTGCCGTTACTATTCCGGCGCTGCAGCTGGGGGCCCTCAACACGCTGCGCTTTGATTTCCAGTACATGAACCCGATGCCAGGCGGTACCGTCGATAACTGCGTCACCTTCCAGCCGGTGCAGAACCGGGTGGTGATTGGCGATGACTCGACCATCGACTTCTCGAAGTACTACCACTTTATTGCGATGCCAGACCTGCGCGCCTTTGCTAACGCGGGCTTCCCGTTCAGCCGAATGGCGGACCTTGCGGATACCATCGTGGTGCTGCCCGCTAACCCGACCCAGGGCCAGCTGGCGACGCTGCTGGACTCCATCGGTCAGCTTGGGGCGCAAACCGGCCTTCCGGCGGTTAACCTGACCCTGACCAATGACGGTAGCCAGATCCAGAACAAGGATGCCGACGTGCTGGTCATTGGGACCATTCCGGATAGCCTGAAAGATGACAAGCGCATCGACCTGCTGGTGCAGGCGACGCAGAGCTGGGTGAAGACCCCGCAACGCCAGACGACCTTCCCGTCTATCGTCCCGGATAACACCGATCGCCAGGCTGATGCCCAGACGGCGGTGACCTCCAGCGGCCCGATGGCGGCCATTGTCGGCTTCCAGTCCCCGTACAACGATCAGCGCAGCGTCATTGCCCTGCTGGCAGACAGCCCGCGCGGCTACGAGCTACTGAACGAGGCGATGAACGACAGCGGTAAGCGTGCGGCAATGTATGGTTCCGTCACGGTGATCCGCGAGTCCGGCGTAAATGGTCTGCGGGTAGGGGATGTCTACTATGTCGGCCACCTGCCGTGGTTCGAGCGTATCTGGTATGCGCTCTCTAACCACCCGGTGCTGCTGGCGGTGCTCGCCGCCGTGAGCGTCGTGCTGCTGGCTTGGGTACTGTGGCGTCTGCTGCGTATCATTAGCCGCCGCCGTCTCGACCCGCATGATGATGAGTAAGCCATGAAAACCTTACTGCGTGGTGCGATAGCGGCCACCCTGCTGCTGGCGGCGGCAAGTACGCACGCCGCCTGCAGCTGGCCGGCCTGGGTGCAGTTTAAAAAAGATTACCTCAGCGACGGTGGCCGGGTGATCGACCCCAGCGACGCCCGGAAGATCACTACCTCCGAGGGGCAGAGCTACGGGCTGTTTTTTGCTCTTGCCGCCAACGACCGTCCCGGCTTTGACACGATCTTAACCTGGACTGAGGATAACCTCGCCGAGGGCAATCTCGCGGCCCATCTTCCCGCCTGGCTGTGGGGCAAGAAGGGGGAAGAGGAGTGGGCCGTGCTGGACACCAACTCTGCCTCCGACGCCGATATCTGGATCGTCTGGTCGTTGTTTGAAGCCGGACGCCTGTGGAAAGAGCCGCGCTATACGGCGCTGGCCCAGGGGCTGCTCAAGCATATCGTCAGCGAAGAGGTAGTGAGCGTGCCGGGTCTGGGCTCTATGCTGCTGCCGGGTAAAATTGGCTTCGCCGAGAAAGAGAGCTGGCGCTTTAACCCCAGCTATCTGCCGCCGCAGGTGGCGCAGTATCTCACCCGCTTTGGCGCGCCCTGGACTACGCTGCGGGAGACTAACCTGCGCCTGCTGCTCGAGACGGCTCCCAAAGGCTTCTCCCCGGACTGGGTAAGCTATGAGAAAAATCACGGCTGGAACCTGAAGCCGGAGAGCAAGCTGGTCTCCAGCTACGACGCCATCCGCGTCTACCTGTGGGTCGGTATGATGCACGACAGCGATCTGCAAAAAAATCGCCTGCTGGCGCGCTTTAAGCCAATGGCGGCGATGACGGCGAAAAACGGCGTGCCGCCGGAGAAGGTCAACGTGACAACCGGCGCGGCCCAGGGCAACGGCGCGACGGGCTTCTCTGCCGCTTTGCTGCCGTTTATGCAAAACCGCGATGCACAAGCGGTACTGCGCCAGCGCGTTGCCGATAATCCGCCCGGTAGCGACGCCTATTACAGCTACGTGCTTACCCTCTTCGGACAGGGCTGGGATGAGCACCGTTTTCGTTTCACCTCCCAAGGTGAACTCCAACCTGACTGGGGCCAGGAATGCGCACGCTAACCCTACGCTTACTTGCTTTATCGCTGGGCATCGCGCTGATGCCAAAGACGTATGCGGCCCCGACAGCCCAGCAGCAACAGCTGCTGGAGCAGGTTCGGCTCGGCGAATCCACCCGTCGTGAGGATCTGGTGCGCCAGTCGCTCTACCGGCTGGAACTTATCGATCCCAATAATCCCGAGGTGATTGCCGCCCGCCAGCGCTATCTGCTGCGCCAGGGCGACACCGCAGGCGCGCAGCAGCAGCTCGATCGGCTCGCCCAGCTTGCGCCCAACTCTGCGGCCTACCGCGAAGCGCAAAGCGCGATGACGCTCTCTACCGCGCAAGGGCGGCAGGGGTTGCAGGAGGCGCGGCTGCTGGCGACAACCGGCCACACGGCGGAGGCCATCGCGGCCTACGACAAGCTATTGCAGGGTAACCCGCCGGAGAGCGATCTCGCTGCCGAGTACTGGACGCTGGTGGCAAAGGTTCCCGAGCGGCGTAGCCAGGCCATTACTCAGCTGAAGAGCGCTAACGATCGCTATCCTGGCAACCCTCAGCTACAAAACTCGCTGGCGCAGCTGCTGTTTGCCAGCGGACGCAGTGACGAAGGCTATACCGTCCTGCGACAGATGGCGAAGTCGGGCACCACCCGTGAAGCGGCGGCCGCCATCTGGTATCAACAGATTCAAAACATGCCGGTGAGCGATGCCAGCGTGCAGGCGCTGCAACAGTTCCTGAACCAGTTTAGCGACGGCGACACGGTGGAGACCGCCCGAGCGACGCTGGCGAAACAGCAGCAGCAGCTGGCCGATCCTGCGTTTCGTGCCCGCTCCCGTGGGCTGGCCGCAGTGGACGCCGGGCAGGGCGGGCAGGCTATCGCCCCGCTACAGCAGGCGCTGAACGCCGACCAGAACGACGCTGAAACCACCGGGGCGCTCGGCCAGGCTTATTCGCAAAAGGGCGATCGCGCCCGGGCGGTTCCCCTGCTAGAGAAAGCCATTGCCCTTGCGCCGCAGAGCAGCAATCGCAGCAAGTGGGACAGCCTCCTGCAAACTAACCGCTACTGGCTGCTGATCCAGCAGGGTGACGCCGCGCTGAAGGCCAATAATCCCGCGCAGGCGGAACGACTTTACCAGCAGGCGCGCGCGGTAGATAACACCGACAGCTACGCGGTGCTGGGGCTGGGGGACGCCGCCGTAGCCCGCAAGGAGAGCGCCGCCGCCGAACGCTACTATCAGCAGGCGCTGCGCATGGACAGCGGCAACAGCAACGCGATTCGCGGCCTGGCTAATCTCTATCGCGAGCAGTCGCCGGAAAAAGCCTCCGCCTGGATTGCCGCACTCCCTGCCAGCCAGCGCCGCAGCGTGGATGACATTGAGCGCAGTCTTGCCAACGACCGGTTGGCGCAGCAGGCTGAAACCCTGGAGAACCAGGGGCGCTGGGCGCAGGCGGCAGAAATTCAGCGCCGTCGGCTGGCGAGCGATCCGGACAGCGTCTGGATCGCCTACCGCCTCTCCCGCGATCTCTGGAGCGCCGGGCAGCACGCCGAGGCCGACGCGCAGATGCGCGATCTGGTTCGCCGCCAGCCTAACGATCCCACCCAGGTTTACGCCTACAGCCTCTATCTCTCCGGCAACGACCAGGATCGTGCCGCGCTGGCGCACCTTAACACCCTGCCGCGCAGCAAATGGGACAGCAATATGCAGGAGCTGGCGAGCCGCCTTGAGGGCAACCAGCTGCTCGAGACCGCCAACCGCCTGCGCGACAGCGGCAAGGAGGCAGAGGCTGAAGCCCTGCTTAAGCAGCAGCCCGCCTCCACGCGTATCGATCTCACTCTTGCAGACTGGGCGCAGCAGCGCGGTGATTACGCTGCTGCCCGAACCGGGTACGAAACTGTGCTGGCCCGTGAACCGGCTAATGCCGATGCTCGCCTGAGCCTGGTAGAGGTGGCGATTGCCGAGGGTAATCCACTTGCGGCGCGCCAGCAGCTGGCGGCAATGAACGAGATGCCGCAGACCGAGCCGCCGTCTATCAACATGCAGCGGCGAATGGCGCTGGTGCGGTCGCAGCTGGGAGACAAGGTTTTGGCCCAGCGCACCTACGACACCCTCGTGCCCGAGGCGAAGACCCTGCCGCCGTCGCAGGACAGTGCCCTGGTGCTGCGTGACTACGCTCGCTTCCAGCAGGCCAACGGCCAGCCGCAGCTAGCCCTGGCGAGCTATAACGAGGCGATGGTTGCCGCAGGCATTGCACCAGCACCCGCCCGGGATAACGATACCTTTACCCGCCAGACGCGTAACGATGCCAGTGATGACTGGCTGAAGCGCGGCCTGCGCAGCGACGCCGCCGATCTCTATCGCCAGCAGGATCTCAACGTCACGCTGGCGCATGACTACTGGGGCTCCAGCGGCACCGGCGGTTACTCCGATCTGAAGGCCAACACCACCATGCTGCAGGCCGATGCACCGCTTGCCGATGGTCGGATGTTCTTCCGTACCGACTACGTCAATATGAACGCAGGCTCTTTCGCCACCGATCAGAACGGGCTATACGATCCCAACTGGGGGACCTGCGGTCAGCTCAGCTGCGTCAACGGCGATAAGAGCCAGTCCGACGGCGGGGCGAGCATTGCCGTCGGCTGGCGCAACGACACCTGGGCAGGGGATATCGGCACCACCCCGATGGGCTTCCGGGTGGTGGATATCGTTGGTGGCTTGAGCTACAGCAACGATCTCGGCCCGGTAGGCTATACGCTGGACGTGCATCGTCGTCCGATCTCCAGCTCCCTGCTGGCCTTCGGCGGCCAGAAAGATGCTTCCAGCTACTATCATGACCCGGAAGATCCCGATAACGACAACGGTAACGATCGCGGCGGCACCGGTAAGACCTGGGGTGGCGTTCGATCCACCGGCGGCGGGGTCAGCCTGAGCTATGACCAGGGCGAAGCGAACGGCGTCTGGGCGAGCCTGAGCGCCGACTCGCTCACCGGTAAGAACGTGGATGACAACTGGCGCGTGCGCTGGATGTCGGGCTACTACTACAAGCTTGTCAACGAAGATAACCGCCGTGTCACCGTCGGCCTGAACAATATGCTCTGGCACTACGACAAAGATCTGAGTGGCTACTCGCTGGGCCAGGGGGGCTACTACAGCCCGCAGAAATATCTCTCGTTTGCCGTGCCGGTCACGTGGCGCGAACGCACCGAGAACTGGTCGTGGGAGCTGGGTGGTTCGGTCTCCTGGTCGCACTCGGCCACCAGTACCCAGGCTACCTACCCCAAGCTTAACCTGATCCCGGACACCTATCGCGCTCGGGCGGCCGATGAGAAAGAGTTTGGATCGAAAAGTAACGGCTTTGGTTATACGGCGCGCGCCCTGCTTGAACGCCGTATTACCGCTAACTGGTCCGTTGGCGCGGCCATTGATATTCAGCAGGCGGAGGATTATACCCCGAGCCACGGCATGCTCTACGTACGCTACTCCCAGGGGGGCTGGCAGGGCGATATGGACTCGCCGCCACGGCCGCTGACGCCTCACGCAGACTGGTGACGCGCAAGGCTCACTATCCCGGTCTTAATCTGCTGTCAGAATCGAGTATACTCTGACAGCAGGCAGGTAGCCGTCGGTTACTTTTGCGGACACGGAGTATTTGGAGAGTCAATTTGCGCGTTAGCCGTTCGTTAACCATTAAACAGATGGCGATGGTCTCGATCGTCGCCATGGTGTTTATTTTTCTTTTTTGCGTAATTTTGCTGTTCCACTTTGTGCAGCAGAATCGCTACAACACGGGTACGCAGATGGAGAGCATCGCGCGTTCGGTGCGTGAGCCGCTGTCCGCCGCCATCCTGAAAGGCGACATCGCCGACGCGGAGGCGATCCTTAAGCGTATTCAACCCGCGGGCGTGGTCAGCCGGGCGGACGTTGTCTTGCCGAATCAGTTCCAGGCCCTGCGCATGAGCTTTATTCCCGAACGGCCGGTTCCGGTGACCATTACCCGGCTGTTTGAACTGCCGGTGCAGATCTCACTGCCTATCTACTCTATGGAACGCCCCTCTAACCCACAGCCGCTGGCCTATCTGGTGCTGCAGGCGGACTCGTTCCGCATGTACAAGTTCGTGATGAGCACCGTCTCAACGTTAGTCACTACTTACTTACTTTTAGTGCTGATCATGACGGTGGCGCTCACGTGGTGCATCAGCCGGCTAATTATTCGCCCGCTGCGTAAGATCGCCCGCGAGCTCAACGACCTGTCGCCGCAGGATCAGCTGGGGCACCAGCTGGCACTGCCCCGTCACCATCATGACGATGAGATCGGCATGCTGGTGCGCGGCTATAACCGCAACCAGCAGATGGTGCTGCGCCAGCATGAAGAGCTGAACAGCCAGGCGACGCGTTTCCCCATCTCGGAGCTGCCCAATAAAGCCTTTATGATGGCGCTGCTGGAGCAGACCGTGGCCCGGCAAAAAACCATCGCGCTGATGGTGATCGCCTGTGAAACCCTCCAGGATACGGCGGGCGTGCTGAAAGAGAGCCAGCGCGAAATGCTGCTCCTGACGCTGGTAGAGAAGATGAAGTCGGTGCTGGCTCCGCGTATGGTGCTGGCGCAGGCGAGTACGGACACCTTTGTCATTATTGGCCACGGCGCGAGCGAGCCGTGGCACGCCATTACGCTGGGTCAGCAAGTGCTCACTGTTATTAATGAGCGTCTGCCGGTGCAGGGCATTCAGCTGCGTCCGAGCGCCAGCATCGGTATCGCCATGTTCTACGGCGACGTGACCGCAGAGCAGCTCTACCGGCGGGCCATCTCGGCTGCACTCTCTGCTCGCCGTAAAGGCAAAAACCAGATCCAGTTCTTTGATCCCGAGCAGATGGCGACGGCGCAGAAGCGGCTGACGCAAGAGAGCGATATCTTAAACGCGCTGGATAACCATCAGTTTGCCATCTGGCTACAGCCGCAGGTCAATCTTGCTACCGGAGAGATAGTCAGCGCCGAGGCGCTGCTGCGCCAGCAGCAGCCGGACGGTAGCTGGGCGCTACCAGAGGGGCTTATCGACACCATCGAGTCCTGTGGGCTGATGATCGTTGTCGGCCACTGGGTGCTGGAGGAGTCCTGCCGCCAGCTCGCGGCCTGGCAGGCGCGGGGCATTATGCTGCCGCTGTCGGTGAATCTCTCGGCGCTGCAGCTGATGCACCAGGATATGGTTCGCGATCTGCTTGGGCTGCTGGAGCGCTATCAGATTGCGCCCGGCACCCTGATCCTTGAGGTGACCGAAAGCCGTCGCATCGACGATCCACACGCGGCGGTGGCAATCCTCCGTCCGCTGCGCAACGCCGGGGTACGTATTGCGCTGGATGACTTCGGCATGGGCTATGCGGGCCTGCGCCAGCTCCAGCATATGAAGTCCCTGCCGGTCGACGTGCTGAAAATCGACAAGATTTTTGTTAAGGGCCTGCCGGAGGACAGCAGCATGGTTTCGTCAATAATCCATATGGCCCGCAGTCTCGATCTGGATGTCATTGCTGAGGGGGTTGAGACCGAGGCACAGCACGTCTGGCTTCAGGAGGCGGGCGTGGAAATGGCTCAGGGTTATCTGTTTGGCCGTGCGGTAGCGCCGGAGGCGTTTGAGCAGCAGCATAATCTTTCCCGTGTAATGGACGGCAGCGCGTAGCAATCATTGCACTTGTGCGAGCCAGCTCAAATTTCTTAACATTTGTGTTTCAAATTTAGAGTAAGTTTATTTCTGCGATGTTGTTGGGGTGTTATTTTAAGACCGCAGGCGACCTAACCCTACAGTGCCTGTGGTTTTTAATTCAAGGACACCTCTATGAAAGCCTCACTCTTTAAAAGCCTCTACTTTCAGGTGCTGACCGCCATCGCTATCGGTATTTTGCTCGGTCACTTCTACCCTGAACTCGGCGCACAGATGAAGCCGCTTGGCGACGCCTTTGTGAAGCTGATTAAAATGATCATCGCCCCCGTGATCTTCTGTACCGTAGTGACCGGCATCGCAGGCATGGAGAGCATGAAAGCGGTGGGCCGCACCGGCGCGGTGGCGCTGCTCTACTTTGAGGTGGTCAGCACCCTGGCGCTGATCATCGGTCTGATTATCGTCAACGTGGTGCAGCCGGGTGCAGGCATGAACGTTGATGTCGCGACCCTGGATGCCAAAGCGGTCGCGGTCTACGCTGCCCAGGCAGAGCAGCAGGGCACTGTCGCCTTCCTGATGGATGTGATCCCCTCCAGCGTTATCGGCGCGTTTGCCAGCGGCAATATTCTTCAGGTACTGCTGTTTGCCGTGCTGTTCGGCTTTGCCCTCCATCGCCTTGGCCACAAAGGTCAGCTGATCTTTAACGTTATTGAGAGCTTCTCTCAGGTCATTTTTGGCATCATCAATATGATCATGCGCCTCGCGCCCATCGGCGCGTTTGGGGCCATGGCCTTTACCATCGGTAAATATGGCGTGGGGACCCTGATCCAGCTCGGACAGCTGATCATCTGCTTCTACGTCACCTGTATTCTGTTTATCGTGGTGGTGCTGGGAAGTATTGCTCGCGCCACCGGCTTCAGTATCTTCAAATTTATCCGCTACATTCGCGAAGAGCTGCTGATCGTGCTCGGCACCTCGTCGTCCGAATCGGCCCTGCCGCGTATGCTCGATAAGATGGAGAAGCTCGGCTGCCGTAAATCCGTGGTCGGGCTGGTTATTCCCACCGGCTACTCCTTTAACCTCGACGGCACCTCCATCTACCTGACAATGGCGGCGGTGTTTATCGCCCAGGCCACCAACAGCCATATGGATATTGTCCATCAGATTACGCTTTTGGTGGTGCTGCTGCTCTCCTCGAAAGGCGCGGCGGGCGTCACCGGCAGCGGCTTTATCGTGCTGGCGGCGACCCTCTCGGCGGTAGGACATCTGCCGGTGGCCGGGCTGGCGTTGATCCTCGGTATTGACCGCTTTATGTCTGAGGCGCGAGCGCTAACTAACCTGATCGGCAACGGCGTGGCGACTATCGTGGTAGCAAAATGGGTGAAAGAGCTGGACCACAAACAGCTGAAAGATACCCTTAATAACCGTGCGCCAGACGGCAAAACAGGCGAAATTTCCTCATAATCTGCTGACTTATGCCCGTTGTCCCTTGTAGGGGCGCGGGCACCTGCGCATAATTACCCCCTATTTTTTACTTCCCGGTGTGACGTTTTGCTTTTTTGGCTGTCTAACACGGAGTGTTAAAACTTCATTTTAGGCGGCCTGGGTTGCAGGCGGTCTTTTAACCAGGAATGTTGATCAGGGGTTTACATGCAGGGCACAAAAATTCGACTCATAGCTGGCGGTTTGCTGATGATCGCAGCCAGTTACGTGCAGGCAGATGCGCTCCAGCCCGACCCGGCATGGCAACAGGGGACACTGGCAAACGGTTTTCAGTGGCAGGTGTTAAGTACGCCTCAGCGCCCCAGCGATCGGGTTGAGATCCGCCTGCTGGTGAATACCGGTTCGCTGACGGAGAGCACCCAGCAGAGCGGCTTTAGCCACTTTATTCCACGTATCGCTCTGTCCAATAGCGGCAGCCTTGAACCAGCGCAGGTGCGCGCGCTCTGGCAGCAGGGCATCGATCCCAAGCGCCCGCTTCCTCCGGCGCTGGTCTCTTACGACTTCACGCTGTTTAATCTTAGCCTGCCCAATAACCGCAGCGACCTGCTGAAAGAGGCGCTGGTCTACCTCTCGGACATTACCGGCAAGCTCACCGTGACGCCGGAAACGGTAAATCACGCCCTGAATAGCGACGATATGGTGGCAACCTGGCCGCCAGAAACTAAAGATAACTGGTGGCGCTACCGCCTGAAAGGATCGACTCTGCTGGGACACGATCCCGCCTCGCCGCTGAAAAAGCCGGTCGATCCTGGGCAGCTGAAGGCGTTCTACCAGAAGTGGTATACCCCGGACGCGATGACGCTGATTGTGGTAGGGAATATCGACAGCCGCGCCGTTGGCGAGCAGATCAATAAAACCTTTGGCGATCTGAAGGGGAAACGCGAGACGCCTGCTCCGGTGCCGACGCTCTCTCCGCTGCCGCGCGAGCCGGTGAGCATCATGACCGACGCCGTACGTCAGGATCGGCTCTCGCTGATGTGGGACGTGCCGTGGCAGCCGATTCGTGAATCCGCCGCGCTGGAGCGCTACTGGCGGGCAGACGTCGCCCGCGAGGCGTTGTTCTGGCATCTCCAGCAGACCCTGACCAAAAATAACGCCAAAGACATTGGCCTCGGCTTCGACTGCCGGGTGCTATTCCAGCGTGCGCAGTGCGCCATTAACGTCGACTCCGCGCCCGATAAGCTCAGCGCCAATCTGGCGATGATTGCCCGCGAGCTGAAAAAAGTGCGCGACAATGGCCTGTCAGAGGATGAGTTTAACGCCCTGATTGCCCAGAAGAAGCTGGAGCTGCAAAGGCTCTTCACAACCTACGCCCGCACCGATACCGACGTGCTGATCAGCCAGCGTATGCGCTCTCTGCAAAACCAGGTCGTGGATATTGCCCCAGAGCAGTACCAGAGATTGCGCCAGAACTTCCTCAATGGCCTGACGACCGAGATGCTGAACCAGAGCCTGCGCCAGCAGCTGACCCAGGATCAGTCGCTGGTGCTGCTGCAGCCGAAAGGCGAGCCGGAGTTTAATATGAAGGAGTTGCAGGCCACCTGGGACCAGGTGATGAATGCCGAAACGTCTGCCCTTGTGCCTGCCACTGATGAGGTGCATCAGGACGTGACGGATATTCCTCCCGCTCAACGTTAGTGCCGTGCGGGTTAACCGGCCCCTGCCAGCGGCAGGGGCCGGAAATGCCAGTCAATCAGTTCGGCATTGCCTCGCGGGGAATAATCGCCCCACGATACTGGATCACTGTGCTGGCGGTCAGGTGACCGCGCTGCGCCGCCGCCTCGGCATCGCCGCCGGTCAGGCGTACGGCCAGGTAGCCTGCGCTAAAGGAGTCACCCGCCGCAGTTGTATCAATAACCTTCTCTTTTGGCAGCTTCACCGCCGGCACGTCAATCACTGCTTCACCGGCGATCGCCACCAGGCAGGAGTCCGCTCCGCGCTTCACCACCACTTCATTGACGCCAGCGGCCTGGGTACGAGCAATCACCTCTTCTACCGGCTTCTCGCCCCACAGCGCATCCTCGTCGTCGAGGGTCAGGAAGGCGATATCGGTGCAGGTCAGCATCTGCTGATAGACCTGCTGGGTCTCCTCTTTGCTGGCCCACAGGCGCGGACGGTAGTTGTTATCAAAAATCACCTTGCCGCCGTTGGCGCGGCACTCGCGCAGCAGGGAGAGCAGCTTGTCGCGGCTGGCCGGGCTCAGGATGGCCAAGCTGATACCGCTCAGGTAGAGATAGTCAAAGGTAGCCAGCTCTTCGCAGATAGCGGCGGACTGCTCGCTCTCCAGCCAGAATTTGGCTGCGGCTTCGTTACGCCAGTAGTAGAAGGTACGCTCGCCGGTGCTATCGGTTTCGATGTAGTAGAGACCCGGCAGACGGTTCTCCATGCGCTGGGTGAGGGTGGTATCGACGCTTTCGCTCTGCCAGGCATCCAGCATCTGCTGGCTAAAATTATCCGTCCCCAGCGCCGTAACGTAGTGTATCGTCAGCGCGGCCGGATCGACCTGGCGGGCAACATAAACGGAGGTATTTAAGGTATCGCCACCAAAGCCACGGTTCACCTCTGTGCCTTTCTGTGACAGCTCAATCATGCATTCGCCAATGACGGCAATTTTACTGGACATAGTCATCAACCTGAGTCGGATAAATATTGGGAGTAGTGTGCGTTGCGCATGCTGCGTGGTCAATCATATTAAAACAACGTTCCAATAAATTTTTGAGCTAGCGCGTGTTAAGTGCAGATTCCCGCTACACAATTTTATTTTGCTGCTTGATTGAACATAAAGTTCTCACCCGCCGCGCCGATAACTCATAGACGAGTTCCGCCAGGTCACTCACTCTATTACAGGACATCTGACAATGAAGTTGAAGCAGGTTATCCAGCGGCTAAGCATTCCGGAGGCGAGCATCGAAAGCCTGGAAGAGCGGCGCTACTGGCTGCAATGTGAACGTGCCTACACTTACCAGCCCATCTATCGCGTGGATGGCAGCCTGATGGCAATCGAAGTATTAACCATCGTTACGCACCCGGATAATCCATCCCAGCGTATTGCGCCTGACCGCTACTTTGCGGAGGTCGCGGTCCGTCAGCGTCTGGACGTCATGCTGGAGCAGATCAACCTCCTCGCCCAGCAAAACGCCTTTTTTGTGCAGAATAACGTGCTCGCCTCGGTCAACGTCGACGGTCCAACGCTGCTGGCGATGCGCCAGAACCCGCAAATGATGGCGCTGGTTGAGACGCTGCCGTGGCTGCGCTTCGAGCTGGTTGAGCATATTCGCCTGCCGGAGGACTCCTCTTTCGCTTCGATCTGTGAAATTGGCCCGCTGTGGCTGGACGACTTCGGGACCGGGATGGCGAACTTCTCTGCGCTGAGCGAAGTACGCTACGACTACATCAAAGTGGCCCGCGAGCTGTTCATCATGCTGCGTAAGACGCCGGAAGGGCGCAACCTGTTTACGCTGCTGCTGCAGCTGATGAATCGTTATTGCCAGGGCGTGATTGTAGAAGGCGTAGAGACGCTGGAGGAGTGGCACGACGTACAGGCGTCACCGGCCTTTGCCGCACAGGGTTATTTCCTCTCTCGTCCCGCACCGCTGGCAAACCTCGAAAGCGTTATTCTCGCTCTATAACATCAGGTTGCACTCCTTTCTCTCAGGCTCAGCTATCTTTATGACAGGCAAGGCAAGAATGGAAGGATGCAAGCATGACAAGAACAAGTAAGGTAATCACTGCCGTCCTGGGAACGCTTTTGTTGCTGATCGTGGTGGCCATCATCATTATCGCAACCTTTGACTGGAACCGTCTTAAACCCACTATCAATGAGAAGGTCTCCACTGAGCTGAATCGTCCCTTTGCAATACGCGGTGATTTAGGCGTGGTCTGGGAACGGCAAAAGCAGGAGACCGGCTGGCGCAGCTGGGTGCCGTGGCCGCACGTGCATGCCGAGGATGTGATCCTTGGCAACCCGCCCGATATCCCTGAGATCACCATGGTGCACCTGCCACGGGTTGAAGCCACCCTGGCACCGCTGGCGCTGCTGACCAAAACCGTGTACCTGCCGTGGGTGAAGTTTGAGAAGCCGGACGCGCGGCTGATCCGCCTGTCGGAAAAAACCAACAACTGGACCTTTAACCTGGCAGGCAGCGACGAGCCGAAAGATAAAGATGCGCCGCCGTCCGCCTGGTCCTTCCGCCTCGATAATATTCTTTTCGATCAGGGCCGCGTGGCGGTCGATGACAAGGTCAGCAAGGCTGACGTTGAGATCCTGATCGATCCGCTTGGCAAGCCGCTGCCGTTTAGCGAAGTCACGGGGAGCGATAAAGAGAAAAACACCAAAGTAGGCGACTATGTGTTTGGCCTGAAAGCGAAGGGTCGCTACAACGGTCAACAGGTGACCGGTACGGGTAAAATTGGCGGCATGCTGGCGCTGCGTAGCGAAGGGACGCCGTTCCCGGTGCAGGCTGACTTCCGCTCCGGCAATACTCGCGTGGCCTTCGCTGGCACGGTGAGCGACCCGATGAAGATGGGCGGGGTCGACCTGAAGCTGAAGTTTGCTGGTAACTCGCTGGGCGAGCTGTACGATCTCACCGGCGTGCTGCTGCCGGATACGCCGCCGTTTGAAACTGATGGTCGGCTGGTGGCGAAAATCGACGCTGAAAAAAGCTCTGTCTATGACTACCGTGGCTTTAACGGCCGCATCGGCGACAGCGATATTCATGGCTCCCTGACCTACACCACCGGTAAGCCTCGGCCAAAACTGGAGGGCGATCTTGAATCGCGCCAGCTGCGTCTGGCGGATCTAGGCCCGCTGATTGGCGTCGACTCCGGGAAGGGCGCTGAGAAGTCGAAGCAGTCGGAAGAGAAGAAGGGCGAGAAGAGCAATCAGCCCGCAGGCAAAGTGCTGCCGTACGATCGTTTCGAAACCGACAAGTGGGATACGATGGATGCCGACGTGCGCTTCAAAGGGCGACGTATCGAGCACGGCAGCTCCCTTCCGATTAGCGATCTCTCAACCCATATCATCCTGAAGAACGCCGACCTGCGCCTCCAGCCGCTGAAGTTTGGCCTGGCGGGAGGAACCATCTCTTCCAATATCCATCTTGAAGGAGATAAGAAGCCGATGCAGGGGCGGGCGGACATCCAGGCTCGTCGGCTGAAGCTGAAAGAGCTGATGCCGGACGTAGATCTGATGCAGAAAACCATCGGTGAGATGAACGGCGATGCCGAGTTCCGCGGGACAGGTAACTCTATTGCCGCACTGCTCGGCACAAGCAATGGCAATTTAAAACTGCTGATGAACGACGGTGTGGTTAGCCGCAACCTGATGGAGATCCTCGGACTTAACGTCGGGAACTTTATCGTCGGACAGATTTTCGGGGACGACGAGGTGCGGGTCAACTGCGCCGCCGCCAACCTGAACCTGGTCAACGGCGTGGCGCGTCCGCAGATCTTCGCCTTCGATACCGAAAACGCGATCATCAACGTCACCGGGACCGCCAGCTTCGCCTCAGAGCAGCTTGATCTCACCATCAACCCGGAGAGTAAGGGGATCCGTATCGTGACCCTGCGCTCGCCGCTCTACGTGCGTGGTAGCTTTAAGGACCCACAGGCGGGCGTGAAGGCGGGCCCGCTGATTGCACGCGGTGCGGTAGCGGCAGCGCTGGCGACGCTGGTAACCCCGGCCGCAGCGCTGCTGGCGCTGATCTCCCCGTCAGAAGGCCAGGAGAATCAGTGCCGGAATATTTTGGCGCAGATGAAGAAGTAAGCAGGAGAGCAGGATGAAAAAGCCCGGTGGCGTTAGCGCTTACCGGGCTTTTGCTATTTTAATGTGATGACGTGCAACGGTGGTAAGAACAGTCTCAGTTTCAGAATTTCCGTTGGCTCGGTGGTGACCGTGTTGGATTGGTTGAGTATATGGCTGCTACTCTACTGCCATGTTAAATTACTTCAAGATATTGCTTCACAATGCCTTCACGCTTTAAATATTTAAACTTTTCTGCAGCGACTTTCCTGGTAGCAACGACTTTTGCACAGGCCGAAGAGACCATTTCTTTTAATACGGGCTCATTTGTCTACCATCTGCTTGGGAATCATGGTCAATACACCGAGAAGTTTGATAATGAATTTTATTCAATCGAAAAGAAACTTCCTGACCATCCTGATTACAGTTTGCTCGTCGGGACAATGAGAAACAGCTACGGGGATCGTTGCCTTTCGCTTGGTGTCAGAAAAGACTGGGCGGAAAAAGACAGCATTATATTTAAGGGTATTTACGGATATACCGGCGAATTCTTTTTTGACGAATTTAGCAAATGCGGTGATGAGGGCATTTATCACTCATTTAAAAATATCACCGGAGTCGGTTTCGCGCCCTATATATACCATGCGGTTCAGTATAATTTTACCCACTATTTTGGTGTGGAATCAGGGATCATTTTCCCTTCAGTATTTGTGATAAGTCTGAACTGGCGGTTCTGAGTAAGAATTTTATGTGCCGGGTCGACAAACTGCACCGCACTCCACGTAGGTCGGGTAAGGCGTAGCCGCCACCCGACGATTCCAGAAGCGTATGATGCCACGCCCGGCGGCGCTTACGCTTGCCGGGCCTACGGATCCTATAACCGCCTCTGTGCCCAGTAAGCGCTTACCGGGCTTTTTCATTATTACAGAGACTGGTTTTTGGTTTCGTGGGTCAGCACCAGCGCAATCAGCGTCAGGGTTGCCATGGCCGCCAGGTAGACGCCGACGTAGAACAGGCCGTAGTTGGCGGTCAGCCAGGCGGCAATGTACGGTGCCACTGACGCACCCAGGATGGAGGAGACGTTATAGGAGAACGATGCTCCGGTATAGCGTACCTCAGTCGGGAACAGCTCCGGCAGCAGCGCGCCCATCGGGCCAAAGGTCAGCCCCATCAGGCTCAGACCAATCAGCAGGTAAGCCATCACCAGCGCCTGGCTGCCTGAACCCAGCAGCGGCGGGAAGACAAACAGCGCAAAGATAATGATCAGCGAGGTGATGACGATCATGCTCTTGCGACGACCGTAGGCGTCCGCCAGCAGGCCAGCAATCGGTACCATCACGCCAAAGCCAATTACCGCCAGCATCAGCATCCACAGCACTTCGTTACGCGGTAATCCAAGGCCTACTGGCGCAGGTGCGGTGCTGTAGGTCATGGAGTAGACGGTCATAATGTAGAACAGCGTGTAGGTCGCCAGCATGATAAAGGTGCCCAGCACGGTGACGCGCATGTGCCTGGTCAGCAGCGTGCCCAGCGGGATCTTCACCTGCTTCTTGGCTGCGGCGACCTTGGCGAACACCGGCGACTCATGCAGGGAGACGCGGACATAGAGACCGATCAGCACCAGCACGGCGGAGAAGATGAACGGCACGCGCCAGCCCCACTCCATAAACTGCTCGTCGGTCAGCAGCCATGACAGCAGCAGGAAGGTGCCGTTAGCAAAGAAGAAGCCGATAGGTGCGCCCAGCTGCGGGAAGGAGCCGTAGAGCGCACGCTTGCGGGGTGGGGCGTTCTCGGTTGCCAGCAGCGCCGCGCCGCCCCACTCACCGCCGAGACCCAGACCCTGACCAAAGCGCGCCAGCGCCAGCAGCAGCGGAGCAAAAATACCGATGGTGGCATAGCTCGGCAGCAGGCCGATCAGTACGGTAGAGATACCCATCGTCAGCAGGGACGCCACCAGCGTGGCTTTACGCCCAACGCGATCGCCAAAGTGACCAAATACCGCAGAGCCGATCGGACGTGCCACGAAGGCGATAGCAAAGGTCGCCAGCGACTGTAGCGTGGCCGCCGTCGGGTCACCCTGCGGGAAGAAGATGTGCGGAAAGACGATGACCGCTGCGGTGGCGTAAATATAGAAGTCGAAAAACTCAATCGCCGTACCAATGAGCGAGGCGATGACAACTTTATTACGCGAGTTGACCGGGGGACTTTCCTGTTCGTGATCGAGCGTTGTGGCGGTAGCTTGCATAGAATTTTCTTATTTTTGGCGAACGAAGGGCCATATTACGCACAGCAAAAGCGACATTTCAATCTGTAACAGGGCAGGCAGGCGGTGATAAAAACGGCAAAAAGTGAATAATTTTCGTGCCTGAGTTTTCACATCTATGAAATGCTTCACAGAAATGGGATATCAGCAGATAAAACCACTTTTTGGTTAAATAAAAGTTACGGACTGGTTTTTAATGCTGAAATGGGGAATTGGGCTGAAACTTTGCGTTTTAATTCAGCCCAATAGTATGGTTAGAGGGTCTCTTTACCCGGCATTTTGACGTCGTCTTTGTACTCTGCGGTGGCGATCCACGCGGCGCAGAACAGCGTCAGGCGGGCAAAGAAATAGAAGAAGGCCATGATGCCCAGCACTGAGCCAAACGCCGCGCCCGAGGGGGAAGTCACCAGGGAAGGCAGGGTCCAAGTCATGATGATCTTAATCACTTCAAAGCCGACTGCGGCAATTAGCGTTCCACGAATCAACGCCTTCTTGCGTGGACGGTGGCGCGGCAGCCGCCAGAAGATCCAGAAGAAGAGCAGGAAGTTAGCGCAGATAGAGATTGCCAGGCCAATGAGCTGCCAGGCTGGTTTAAGCCAGTCGATATAGTCCAGATAGAGCGCAGAGATGATCATCTGCTGCGCCGCACCGGCGATAGAGGTGATAGAGAGGGTGATCACCAGCGCGACCAGCAGGCCAATCAGTGAGATAAAATCACGGAAGTATTTTACCCAGATCTTCTCGTTATCCTGTGGCTTGCGCTCCCACTCGTCCCGAGACTGGGCGCGAATCGCCTCACGCAGGTTGCCCATCCAGTTAATGCCGGAGTAGAGCGCGACTGCCAGACCAACGATACCGACGGTGGTACGCTGCTCGACGGCGGTTTTTATCGTGTTGCGCAGCGTATCGGCCACGGTGCGGTCGCTGACGTTGAGCAGGATCTTGTTAAAGATATCCTGCAACAGCGTGGGATGGGAGACCAGAATAAAACCCGCTGCGGCAAACGATACCATCAGGATGGGGATCATCGACAGGAACGAGAAATAGGTAATGGCCGCCCCAAACTGGTTGCCCATCCGGTCATTGAAGCGTTCGGTGGCGCGGATCAGGTGCGCTACCATTGGTCGACGCTGGATCTTCTCTGCCGCTTCGGTGACCGTCTCTACCACGCCCTCTGCTTTGCCGCTCAGTAACGGCTCTGACTCAGATTTGGGCTTATCGGTGGTATCGACCTTTTTAACAGGTTCGTAGTCCAGGTGCGGGACGGGTCGCTTGGCGCTATTTTCCGGGGTCATCGGTACGGCTTCCTTCTCTGCTTAGCGTGATGTATCGCAAATTATAGACCCTCATCACCTAAGCGGGTGAATCGACGTAATCCTTCATGACGCTCGCCAGCCACTCCATAAACAGGTGCACCCGCCGGGAGAGGTTACGGCGATGGGGATAGATCAGCGACACCGGCATTGGCATGGCGCGGTACTGGGGCAGGATCTCTACCAGCGTACCCTGGCGCAGAGCATCACGTACGCCGGTACGCGGCACCTGGATAATCCCCAGTCCCGCCATGCACGCCGCATGATAGGTCTCGGTGCTGTTGACCGTCAGGATACCGCCGGTTTTGATCCATCGAGTGGTATTGTCCTGATAAAATTCAAATCCCTGCGGCCGCGTGCCGAGATGGACGGCGTAGTGCACCACCGCATGGGAAGAGAGATCCTCCAGCGTTTCCGGGTAGCCAAAACGTTCCAGATAGGCGGGGCTGGCACAGTTAACCATCGACAGCCTGCCCAGCGGGCGCGCGATCAGCCCGGAGTCTTTCAGCGTGCCAACGCGTACCACGCAGTCAAAGCCTTCGCGCACCACATCTACCAGTCGGTCGCTGCTGCTGAGCTCAATTTCAATGCCGGGATACTGCTGCACGAAAGCGGGCAGGCGCGGGATCACCAGATTACGCGCCACCTCCACCGGCATGTCTACCCGTAACTTGCCGCTGACGCTGGTCGGATCGTGGATAAACAGGCCGTCCAGTTCATCGAGGTTAGAGAGCAGATCCCTGGCGCGCTCGTAGTAGACCATACCGTCCTGGGTGAGCTGAACCCGGCGCGTGGTCCGGTGCAGCAGTTGGGTACCGAGATGGTTCTCCAGGCTCTGGATTTGACGCGAGACGCTGCCTTTCGGCACGCCAAGGGAGTCTGCGGCGCGAGAAAAGCTCGCCAGCTCCGCAACACGAACGAAAAGCTGCATTGCGTAAATTTTATCCATCCTTGCCACCTATTGTTGTCATCAATGAAACAGTGAAGCGTATTCAGCAGGCTTTATTGATTATCTACCACCTAATAAGCTCTTTCTCAATCACCCACCATCAGAAATGAGGTTTCTTATGACGCATCGTATTGCTTTAGTGACCGGCGGCAGCCGTGGATTGGGAAAAAATGCCGCATTGAAGCTGGCCGAGAAGGGCGTAGATATTATCCTGACGTGGAATAGTCGTGAGGAGGAGGCGCTTGCCGTGGTTCGTGAAATAGAGCTCAAAGGCGCGAAGGCCGTGGCGTTGCAGCTCAACGTTGGCGATAGCAGCAGCTTCGAAAACTTCGCCCACCGGGTACAGGATCAGCTAAAACAGACCTGGCAGCGCGACACCTTTGATTATTTAATAAACAATGCCGGGATCGGTATAAATGCCGCTTTTGCGGAGACCACCGAAGCGCAGTTTGACCAGCTTGTGAACATCCATTTCAAGGGGCCGTTCTTCTTGACCCAACATCTGTTGCCGCTGATTAAAAACGGCGGGCGGATCCTGAACGTATCCAGCGGGCTGGCCCGCTTTGCACTTCCGGGCTACGCCGCATATGCAGCGATGAAAGGGGCGATGGAGGTGTTAACCCGTTACCAGGCGAAAGAGTTGGGGGCACGCGGGATCTCGGTGAATATCATTGCACCGGGGGCCATTGAAACCGATTTTGGTGGCGGTCGGGTGCGTGATGACGAGCAGCTAAATCAGTTTGTCGCTGCGCAAACGGCGCTGGGCCGCACGGGATTACCGGACGATATTGGCAGCGCGATAGCTGCACTGCTGAGCGATGAGCTGGGGTGGATGAACGCCCAGCGCGTTGAGGTGTCAGGCGGGATGTTCCTGTAAGGGTGTAGCATGCCGGGCAGCGCTAGCGCTCGCCCGGCATGCCAGGTGAGTCACTCTTTTTGCAGGCGGTGCACTTTAATCTGGGCTGGCTTCTGTTTCTTATCCAGCGAGCCGCTAATGCCAACCAGCTGATCCGAGTCGATCTCTCGGCCATCAAAGACCGCCATAGGGATATAAACATCTACCTCACCGGTTTTATCGCGAAAGGTATACATATCATTGCCTTTCTTAGCGGTGAGGTGGCCACGCAGGGAAACAGAACCCCCGTCATGCATGTCCAGCGCCTGTTTAACGTTCATGGTGCGAGCATCTTCAATGCCGCGATAGCCGTCGTCGAGCTTATGCGCTGGCGGCGGTGCTTTATCCGTATTCAGTCCCGGTTTATCTTCGGCCAGTGCCGGAAGGGTGAATAAGGCGGCCACCGTGGCGGCAAGTAACATTTTCTTCATAGATACTCCTTTCGCGTGTGCCTCAAATACCTCTGCACTAAGCCTGGCATAGGAAATTCCGCTCTGGATAAGGAATGCTCTGTTTTATTTCCCTTTCTCTTTTATTACCTGCATCACTGATATTTAATACAAAGTGGCTTATGATTTAACTCACTGGAATCTAAGAAAAATTAAGCTGCGTAGACGGCTGGCATTAACTTTCGTTAATTGTGGTTAAGGGAAAATAATGACACACAGCACATCGCTCAGGAATCGCGAACAATTCGAAACCTGCATCGGGATTATTCGCCAGGCGTCTATCGAAATTTTGTTATTGCTGGACGTTCGCGTAAGTGAAGGTAAGGATCCGCGCTGGTTTCTGGAGCAGCTGGAGAACGCCCGCCAGAGCCTTGGCGGCTGGGGAGCAGTGGCGCAGCGTCTAAAGCTCAACGATGCCGAGCTAACGCAGTTCACCATGCAGCTACGCCATCTTCAACAGCTGGTTCCCCAGTATGAAAGCGGGCAGGACGTCAGTGAAAACCAGCTGATTGCCGCGCTGCGCTTTGTCGCCGCGCTGGAGCACCTTCGTCTGCAGCAGCCTCTGCTGACCTATCCTACCTCAACAGAAACGGTCAACGGCGAAGCGCAGCTCAAGGGGCTGTCCCAGCTGCGCGCCCTGGAGCTGATGATTAGCGGGCTGGTCTATGCCGCCTGGCCGGACGGCGTCAAGCTGCGAAACCACCTGAAAACCCAGTTTGGTCAGGATCGCGTGCGCCGCTGGTTAAAGCTGGGGGAGCGCAACGACGTGCTCAGCGGAATGCTGTTTAGCGAGCTGGCGCTGATGCTGGTAGATAAAAAAGAGTTCTCCCGCCACTACGCCCCGCTGTTTAACGACAGTTCGGTACTGACGCTGTTTGCCGACCCGCGTAAGACCCTGCAAACCCTGCTCAATGATATTCGGCAGATCCGTAATACCCTTACCGCGCAGAAGCCACTCTCTGCCATCCAGCTGACTATGCTGGACACCTACTATCCGCAGATCGCCTCCCCGGTTCAGCGCGCCTTCAACGAGGGTCGCACCACCGTTAATCCGGCCAGCCTGTTAACCACCGACGTGGACGAGCTGAATGCGTTTAAAGCGCGGACGGTTAAAAAGGCGGGCGCGGGAGGCGATATTTTCGAGGTGGGTGAAGATATCGAGCGACCCGAGCGCCGTGCCGTTCGCTCACCGGAGCAGCGTATCCGTCTGGTCTCGGGCATTCTCTGGGGCGCGGTTGGCGTGATGGTGCTAACGATCATCGTCGGCGGCGTTATGTTGATAAACAGCACCCCTCCCGCTCGCGCGGTAAGTGAGCCGCCCGCTCAGGCGCAGGTGCTGACCAACACGCAAAATGAGCAAGACACGCCTACCTCGCGTATGCAGCTGACCCGGATGGGCATCACGTGGGATGAGAGCAATCTTCGCTCGGCGATAGATCGCAACGATACCCGCATCGCGCAGCTCTTTTTGAAGGGGGGAATGGACTGGAAGCTCTCATGGACCGAGCAGGCGTTGTCGGCAGGCAATGATGAGGTGCTGACCCTGCTGCTGCGCTACCAGCGCCAGATGGTTGAGCCGCGCCCCTGCCGTCGCTTTACCGCGACGCTCAGTCACGCGATGCTAAACGGAGAGAAGCTTACCGGGCAACGGAAAGATTACCTGCGCGCCTTCTGTACCCGTTCTGCCGTGGTGGAGCGCCAGCGCTACGAAACCGAGCAGGCAAAGATCCGCAATAAAGCGCAGCCTGATGAGAGCACCCGCAAGTGGCTGGCGATCCAGACTGCGATCTATAACGTTATCCGCTAATACGCTATTTGCTGATAAACAGGGGGGCGCTACGGCTCCCCGTAGAGTCCAATCAGGCGGCGTATTACGCCGTTACTCCAGCCAAAGCCGTCCTGCAACGGATACTCACCGCCGCCACCCTCGCGTGGCGTGCCGCTGGCGATATGGTACTTCTCAATCAGTTTGTGGTGCTGCTGATAGAAGCCGTTAACGGTATTGAGCCAGCTACGGGCAATCTGATCCCCAAGCTCATCGTTGCCGTAGAGCTTAAAGCCCTGAATAGCCATCCACTGCAGCGGTGCCCAGCCGTTGGGTTTATCCCACTGCTCACCGGTCTCATATTCCGTGGCCATCATCCCACCAGGGGTCAGCAGACGTTCGCGCACCGCAACGGCTATCCGATCGGCCTGCTCATGGGTGACCATACCGACGTAGAGCGGCACCGTGCTTGCTGCCGAGAAGAGTGCCTGCTCGCCACGCCGCCAGTCATAGTCGCGATAGCAGCCTTTCTCTTCGTCCCACAGGTAACGGTTCACCGCCGCCCGACGATCGCTGGCGCGCTGGCGGAACATGGCCTCGCCCTCACGGTCGCCCTTCAGACCGGAGAGGTTAGCGATGGTGCTTTCCAGCTTGAACAGGAAGGCGTTCAGATCGATAGGAATAAACTGCGTGGTGCGGATACTTGCCAGACGCTGGGTATCACGCAGCCAGCGTGAGGAGTAGTCCCAGCCGGATTCCGCCCCTGCGCGCAGATCGCGGTAGACCTCATTCGGTGGACGGCCCGAGTGCTTCGCCGTTTCCACGTCTTCGATCCATGACTCATCCCGGGGCGTATCACGATCGTCCCAGTAGCGGTTGAGCAGGGAGCCGTCAGGCATGCGAACCGCATGACGGTAGGCCTGATTGAGGTTCAGCGATTCAGAACCGTCCATCCAGAAGGCGTACTCCATCAGCAGGTGCTCATAGTAGCGTTTCGCCCCGCGCACGCCGTCCTCTTCAAACAGCTCCACCATCAGCGCAAACACCGGTGGCTGGGAGCGGCTCAGGTAGTAGGTACGGTTGCCGTTCGGGATGTGTCCATACTTTTCAATCATCCACGCGAAGTTATCCGCCATACACTTCAGCAGATCGTTACGGCCGCTTTCGGCCAGCCCCAGCATGGTGAAGTAGGAGTCCCAATAGTAGGTTTCGCTAAACCGGCCGCCGGGCACGATATAGGCCTGAGGCAGCGCCAGCAGCGACGACCAGGGAATGTGATCCTGCGGCTCGCGGGTCAGCACCGGCCACAGCTGGTCGATGTGCTCTTTCAGTGAGTTTTCTGGATTAGAGACATACTGGCTGTCCATCTGCTGCGGCAGCCAGAAGTGCCGTGTAATAAACAGGCGCAGGTCAAAGTCAGGCCTGCGTTTGATACGACGATAACGGATCAGGATATCGAGCGGATCCATTCTTGGCGCGCAGTCAGGGAAGGTTTTGCTGTCGGCAAAAAGTCCCGACGACTGTACCTGCTCAAACAGTTCCAGATAGCGATCGGCAGGGGTCAGCGCGTCAGAGGCGGGCATCCCCTCGATCATCTCCGGTTCCGGTTCCGCCTCGATCATTTCATCCAGTTTTAATTCGCGCGGATCGGTCTCGTAACAGATCTGTTCATCGATCTCGAACTCAACAGAATCAGCAAACTTAATTTTCTGGTTGAACATAGCTGTGGCGACCTCCGGATGGCGTCGTAAAAAAAGGCGGGCATTTTCCCGGTTATTATTTAAGTCTAAAGTTTAGACATTTGATATGAGTATTGAAGTACAAAGTGTGCGCGAGATCACAATTACAAGCGGTGATTTGTAAAGGAATACAGAGTAAGCTTTTGTTTTTAATAATAAAATTGTGAAATTGCAGCCTGGCTAAACAGACTGCATTTTCAGAGCATTCAAGATAACGTTTAGCCGCTAAACGGCTTTACCACCGCTAAAGCCACAACGACGATAACGGCCACCACGGTAAGCCAGGCGGCGTTGCGTGCCAGCAGTGACACGGTAGCGGTTTCACCGGTTGCCACTCTGCGCAGCGACCCCGACAGGATGCCATGCACCGCTGAGAGGAACACCAGCACCGCCAGTTTAATACCCAGCCACAGCGGCAGCAGCCAGCTGCCTTTTAACATGAGGGCGATACCCAAGGCCCACAGCAGGATCATCGCGGGTGAAGTGACAAACCGGTTCCAGCGGCGCACATACTCTAACAGGGGGTTGCTCTCCCCTTTTGCCACCGCGCTGCGGCTCTGCGACCATGCCGCAACGATTGCTGCCATCATAAAGATGCCGCCCAGCCAAATCACGCCCGCCATGATATGTAAGGCGTCTAACCAACGATAGTCCATCGCTTTCCCCTGAGCTGTAATCTTATTGTTGTAATTGAGATCATACTCCGGGCCTAGGGAGCAAGAAAGAGGTTTCAGCAGCGTGCGCACTGAAACAACGTAGGCTGGGTAAGGCGTTAGCCGCCACCCGGCAATACGAACGAGGCCTGATAGCACTACGCTTATCAGGCCTACGATCCCAGCGTTTTTAAAGACCCTTAACGCATCGTCACAAACTCTTCTGCCGCCGTCGGGTGGATCGCCACGGTGTTATCAAAGTCTTTCTTGGTTGCGCCCATCTTCAGCGCCACAGCGAAGCCCTGTAGCATTTCATCCATGCCCTGGCCGATGCCGTGAATGCCGACAATCTTCTCCTCCTGCCCAACGCAGACTAGCTTCATTCGGCATGGCTGACGATGCGAGGTCACGGCGGTAAACATAGCAGTAAAGGAGGAGGTGTAGACCTTCACCTGGTCGTCACCGTACTGCTCGCGCGCCTGCGGCTCGGTCAGACCCACGGTGCCGATAGGCGGATGGCTAAAGACCACGGTTGGAATATTGCTGTAGTCCAGGTGCTCGTCCGGCTTGTTGTTGAACAGACGTTCGGAGAGACGACGGCCTGCGGCCACCGCAACTGGCGTCAGCTCAACCGCACCGGTGTTATCACCTACCGCATAGATTCCGGGAACGTTGGTGCTCTGGAACTTATCGACGATGATGTGGCCTTTGTCGTTGGTTTTTACCCCGGTGACGTCCAGGTTGAAGGTGTCGTTAGCCGGCTCGCGGCCAATCGCCCAGATCAGGCAGTCAACGGTCTCGCTACGGCCATCTTCCAGCTCCAGCGTCAGGCTACCATCACTGTTTTTCACCACGGCTTTCGGCGTGGCATTAGTATGCAGCGACGGACCGTCGGCCTGGATTGTCTCAACCAGCGTCTCAACGATTAGCGGATCGAAGCTGCGCAGCGGGGCATGTTTACGCACAAAGAGGTGCGTCTCTGCGCCCAGGCCGTGCAGCACGCCTGCCAGCTCAACGGCGATATAGCCTGCGCCAACAACCGCAACGCGTTTCGGCAGAGCCGTAAGCTCAAAGAAGCCGTCGGAGTCGATGCCGTGCTCAACGCCAGGGATATCCGGGTAGCTCGGACGCCCACCGGTGGCGATCAGAATATGGTCGGCGGTAAGGGTCTCGCCGTTAACCTCAACGGTTTTAGCATCGACAAAGCGCGCAAAGCCGCGGATCACATCCACGTTATTTTTACCCAGCACGTTCTCATAGGAGCTGTGGATACGATCGATATAGGCGGTGCGGCTGGCCACCAGGCGCTGCCAGTCAAAGTTGTTGATGGTGGCGTCAAAGCCGTAGTCCGCGCCGTAGAGGTTGACTGCTTCGGCAATCTGCGAGGCATGCCACATCACTTTTTTCGGCACGCAGCCTACGTTTACGCAGGTTCCGCCCAGCTCTTTCGCTTCAATCAGGGCGCATTTTTGGCCATACATGGCCGCACGGTTAATAGACGCAATACCGCCGCTGCCGCCGCCAATGGCGATGTAGTCGTAGTGCTTAGTCATAACGTTTCCTTAATGAATTTTTGCTTAGAGTGTAACGCGATGCCCTTAAGGTTCCACCAATGGCTGTGATTACTCGGGTACGACCCAGTTCACCAGCGTATGGCCAGTGCCAGCCGGAACCAGCTTGCTGTGCAGCCACGGCAGCACGCTGTTCATCTGCTGCTCCAGCTTCCACGGCGGGTTGATCACAATCATGCCGGAGGCGGTCATGCCCCGCTGGTCGCTGTCCGGGCGTACCGCCAGCTCAATCTGCAAAATACGGCGGATGCCGGTGGCTTCCAGCTCTTTTAACATGCGCTTGATCTGCGCGCGCATCACCACCGGATACCACAGCGCATAGGTGCCGGTTGCAAAGCGCTTATAGCCTTCGTTGATGCCCTGAACTACCGCCTGGTAGTCGCTTTTAATTTCGTAAGGCGGGTCGATCAGGATCAGGCCACGGCGTGATACCGGCGGCAGCTTGGACTTCAACTGCTGGTAGCCGTCGGCACGTTCGACGCGGGTGCGGCTATCTTTCTGGAACTCTGAGCGCAGCAGCGGAAAATCGCTTGGGTGCAGCTCGGTCAGCTGCAGGCTGTCCTGCTCGCGCAGCATCTGGCGGGCAATCAGCGGCGAGCCAGGGTAGTAGCGCAGCTGGCCGCTACGGTTGAAGTGCTTTACCACGCTGATGTACGGCTCCAGCTCGGCAGGCAGATCGTCCTGCTGCCAGATGCGGGCGATACCTTCCAGGTACTCTCCGGTGCGCTCGGCATGCTCGCTGCTCAGCTGATAACGCCCCGCGCCTGCGTGGGTATCCAGATAGAGAAAAGGTTTCTCCTTCTCTTTCAGCGATTCAATAATCAGGCTCTGAACGGTGTGTTTTAATACGTCGGCATGGTTGCCGGCGTGGAAGCTGTGGCGATAACTGAGCATGGAAGGAACAATCCTGGGAAGTAAAAACAGATAGTCGATAGTTTACCGCAGATTGCGGCAAATTACCGCAGCGGTGCCGTTGCCAGGGCGCAAAAGCGCAACGTCCGGCATTGAAATTAACTACACTAAACCCCATCCTAGACCTTACAGGAACGAGCGCCGCCCGAGCGCTTGCGATTATTTCTACAGGACAGCGCTTATGACCAATCCATTACTGACGCCCTTCGACTTGCCGCCGTTTTCCCAGATTAAACCTGAGCATGTGGTTCCCGCCGTGACAAAAGCGCTGGAGGATTGCCGCGAGGCGGTAGAGCACGTGGTAGCCCAGGGCGCACCCTATACCTGGGACAATCTCTGCCAGCCGCTGGCCGAGGTGGACGATCGCCTGGGCCGTATCTTCTCACCTATCAGCCACCTGAACTCGGTGCAGAACAGCCCGGAGCTGCGTGAAGCCTATGAGCAGACGCTGCCGCTGCTCTCTGAGTACAGTACCTGGGTGGGCCAGCACGAGGGTCTTTACCAGGCCTATCGTAACCTGCGCGAAGGCGAGGCCTATACCGTGCTGGATCTGGCGCAGATGAAAGCGGTGGATAACGCCCTGCGTGATTTTGAACTGTCCGGCATCGGCCTGCCGAAAGAGAAGCAGAAACGCTACGGGGAAATTGCCGCTCGCCTCTCTGAGCTGGGCTCTACCTACAGCAACAACGTGCTCGACGCCACCATGGGCTGGAGCAAGCTAATTACCGATGAGTCTGAGCTGTCCGGTATGCCGGAGAGCGCTCTGGCCCAGGCCCAGGCTCAGGCGCAGGCCAAAGAGCAAGAGGGCTGGCTGTTAACCCTCGACATCCCGAGCTATCTGCCGGTGATGACCTACTGCGATAACCAGGCCCTGCGCGAAGAGCTTTACCGCGCCTACAGCACCCGTGCCTCTGACCAGGGGCCAAACGCGGGCAAATGGGATAATAGCCCGGTGATGGCGGAGATCCTTGCTCTGCGTCACGAGCTGGCCCAGCTGCTGGGCTTCGACAACTATGCCCATAAATCTCTCGCCACCAAGATGGCCGAGCATCCGCAGCAGGTGCTGGACTTCCTGATGGATCTGGCGAAACGCGCCCGTCCGCAGGGGGAGAAAGAGCTGGAGCAGCTGCGTGCCTTCGCCCGCGCGGAATTTGGCGTAGATGAGCTACAGCCGTGGGATATCGCCTACTACAGCGAAAAACAGAAGCAGCACCTCTACAGCATCAGCGATGAGCAGCTGCGCCCCTATTTCCCGGAGAACAAAGCCGTTAACGGCCTGTTCGAAGTGGTTAAGCGCATCTACGGCATCACGGCTAAAGAGCGTAAGGATATCGACGTCTGGCATCAGGACGTACGTTTCTTCGAGCTGTATGACGAAAGCAACGAACTGCGCGGTAGTTTCTATCTCGATCTCTACGCCCGTGAGAACAAGCGCGGCGGGGCGTGGATGGACGACTGTGTCGGGCAGATGCTGAGGGCCGACGGCTCGCTGCAAAAGCCGGTTGCCTACCTGACCTGTAACTTCAACCGTCCGGTGAGCGGCAAACCGGCGCTCTTCACCCACGATGAAGTGATTACCCTGTTCCACGAGTTTGGTCACGGCCTGCACCATATGCTGACCCAGATCGCCGTCCCGGGCGTGGCGGGCATCAGCGGGGTACCATGGGACGCCGTGGAGCTGCCGAGCCAGTTTATGGAAAACTGGTGCTGGGAGCCGGACGCGCTGGCATTTATCTCCGGCCACTACGAAACCGGCGAGCCGCTGCCGAAAGCCCTGCTGGATAAGATGCTGGCGGCAAAAAACTACCAGGCCGCGCTGTTTATCCTGCGCCAGCTGGAGTTCGGCCTGTTCGATTTCCGTCTGCACGCCGAGTTCAGCCCGGAGCAGGGGGCGAAAATTCTCGAAACCCTGGCCGAGATTAAATCACAGGTGGCAGTCATTCCGGGTCCAAACTGGGGACGCTTCCCGCACGCCTTCAGCCATATCTTTGCTGGCGGCTACGCGGCTGGCTACTACAGCTACCTGTGGGCCGACGTGCTGGCAGCGGATGCCTACTCCCGCTTCGAAGAGGAGGGGATCTTTAACCGCAAAACGGGCCAAGACTTCCTCGATCACATTCTGACCCGAGGCGGTTCTGAAGAGCCGATGGAGCTGTTCAAGCGCTTCCGTGGCCGTGAGCCGCAGCTGGACGCGATGCTGGCGCACTACGGCATCAAGGGCTAAGCACGGCGTGAAAATCTGCTTAATAGATGAGACAGGCACCGGAGACGGTGCCTTATTGCGTCTTGCGTCCCGTTTTGGCCTGCAGCATGACGATGACAACCCGATGGCGCTGGTGCTAACGGCGGAGCATCTTGAGCTTCGCAAGCGCGATGAGCCAAAGCTTGGTGGTATTTTCGTTGATTTTGTCTCCGGGGCGATGGCGCACCGGCGCAAATTTGGCGGTGGTCGCGGCGAGGCGGTCGCGAAGGCGGTAGGCGTTAAAGGCAGCTATTTGCCGGAGGTCGTCGATGCCACGGCAGGATTAGGCCGCGATGCTTTCGTACTTGCGTCCATTGGCTGTCGGGTACGCATGCTGGAGCGTAACCCGGTGGTGGCGGCACTGCTGGAAGATGGCCTGACGCGCGGCTATGCCGATGCGGAGATTGGCGAGTGGCTGCGGGAGCGCCTGCAGCTGATCCATGCTTCAAGCCTGACCTCGCTGACGGACATCACTCCGCGGCCGCAGGTGGTCTATCTCGATCCGATGTTTCCGCACAAGCAGAAGAGCGCGCTGGTGAAAAAGGAGATGCGGGTCTTTCAGTCGCTGGTAGGACCGGACCTGGACGCCGATGGCCTGCTGGAGCCTGCTTGCGCGCTGGCAACCAGGCGCGTGGTCGTGAAGCGCCCCGATTATGCGCCGCCGCTGGCAGACGTTGCCACGCAAAACGCGGTGGTGACTAAAGGCCACCGATTTGATATTTACCCCGGCACCCCGGCGTAATCATTGCCCGGAGGCGTGACGCCTACCGGGCACTATTCGCTTACTCGTCGTCTTCGTCGCGCAGCGGAACAATCAGCATATCAACATGAACGGTGTTGATCAGCTGGCGCGCAGAGGACATCAGTTTGCTCCAGAAGTCCTGATGATGGCCGCAGACCACCAGATCCATATCGTACTTCTTAATCGCGTCGACCAGCACCTGGCCCAGGTCGCCGCTGCCGCTCAGGGTTTCAGTAATCGGGTAGCCAGCGTTAGTGGAGAGTTCAGCCAGCGCGTTATGCGTCTCTTCAGAGATGCGCTTCTGCATATCGCCCAGGTTAACGTCGATCAACCCGGTATAGAGATCGGAGTAGTTTACATCGACGTGAATCAGGGAGATTTTTGCATTGTACGGGCGTGCCATAGAGACGGCTTTGTCGACCAGTACCTTGCTCTCTGGGGAGAGATCGACCGCAATAAGGATATGTTTGTAAGCCATGATGTTACTCCTTCCATAAGTTGACGATGACCGTTGGATTCAGCCGCCACTTTCGCGCTGCGGCTTATCCCGCGTCCTGCGTGCCATTGCGCGGGGGATGCCCGGCCTTAAGGATCTAATTGTAGAAGATATTTCTACCTTATAACGCCCTAAACCCGGCGTCAATTGTCCTGGGTCACGGTTTAGCTCATCAAAAAGTGTCGTTTATAGCATTGATATAGATCGATGATGTGGCGAAATAATTAACAGATCTCCTACACTATTAAATAAGCCGCTCGGATGTAGAATTGTGATCCACGTCGGCTTCTGTTACACACTTCAAAGAACTCATTGGCCGGGAATCGGGGAGCGTCAGCTCTGGAGTCTATCTCCGTGGGCGGTCGCCGGGGAGGGGGTATGGTCAGCACTGTCGCGCTGTTTTGGGCTTTGTGCATCGTTTGTGTGGTTAACATGGCGCGTTATTTCTCATCGTTGCGCGCACTGTTGGTTGTCCTGCGTGGTTGCGATCCGTTGCTCTATCAATATGTGGATGGCGGTGGCTTTTTTACCTCGCACGGCCAGCCCAGTAAGCAGATGCGTCTGGTGTGGTATATCTACGCTCAACGCTATCGCGATCATCATGACGATGAGTTTATTCGTCGCTGTGAGCGGGTCCGTCGCCACTTTGTTTTAACCAGCGCCCTCTGCGGGCTGGTGGTGGTCAGCCTGATTGCGCTGATGATTTGGCACTGAAATAGAGACATAAAAAAAGCGGGCATGAGTGGCCCGCTTTTTTATGCCTGTTACCGATTAAATCAGGTGCAGCGCCACCCAGTACAGCGCACCGGAGAGGAAAATCGCTGCCGGCAGAGTCAGCACCCAGGCCATCAGGATGTTGGTCACGGTTTTACGCTGCAGACCGCCGCCGTCCACGATCATCGTTCCCGCCACTGACGAAGAGAGAACGTGGGTGGTCGACACCGGCATCCCGGTATAGCTCGCCAGGCCGATAGAGACGGCCGAGGTGAGCTGGGCCGACATCCCCTGCGCATAGGTCATGCCTTTCTTGCCGATCTTCTCGCCGATGGTGGTAGCAACACGACGCCAGCCAATCATCGTACCCAGACCCAGCGCCAGCGCTACCGCCATGATGATCCACACCGGGGCATACTCGATGGTGCTCAGCATATCGCCTTTTAGCTTTTTCAGCAGACGCTGGTCGTCAGCGCTGACTTCCGGCTGTTTGGCAACCTTATCGGTGATATCAGAGATGCAAAGCATGATACGGCGCAGCTGGCTACGCTGCTCAATCGGCAGCTTGTCATAGCTTTCGATATTGGTCAGCATCGCTTTCGCACGATCCAGCGCCACGACGGCACGGCCTGCATGGCAGTGGAATTCGCCGTTAGGGCCTACGGTCTGCTCGGGCGTAGGGATCACCGGATCGGCTCCGGTGGCCTTCAGCAGCAGATCGGGATGCTGTTGGAACCAGGTCTCAACGTTGTTTACCGCGTCGCGGGTACGGGTGATGTCGTAGCCGGAGGCATTCATGTTCACCACGAAACCTGCCGGGGCAACGCCAATCAAGACCAGCATAATCAAACCAATGCCTTTCTGACCGTCGTTCGCACCGTGGGAGAAGGCCACGCCGATAGCAGAGAGGATCAGGGCGATACGCGTCCAGAACGGCGGCTTTTTCTTGCCGTCCTGCTTTTCACGCTCGGCGGGAGTAAGGTGAATACGGGCGCGTTTCTTGGTGTTGCTCCAGTAGCGACGGAGGATAAACACCAGGCCGCCTGCAAAGACCAGGCCGACAATCGGCGAGAGGATCAGCGAAGCGAAGATATTCAATACTTTCGGGATATTCAGCGCATCCACCAGCGAGGTGCCGGTCATCAGCGCATTGGTTAAACCAATCCCGATAATTGCTCCGATGAGCGTATGTGAACTGGAGGCCGGAAGCCCAAAGTACCAGGTACCCAGGTTCCAGATGATAGCAGCCAGCAGCATGGAGAAGACCATGGCAAGGCCGTGGGCAGAGCCAACGTTTAATAGCAGATCCGTCGGTAACATATGCACGATGGCATAGGCTACGCTCAGGCCGCCAAGCAGAACGCCAAAGAAGTTGAAGAGTGCCGCCATGACGACCGCGATCTGCGAACGTAATGCGCGAGTATAGATCACGGTTGCCACTGCGTTCGCTGTATCGTGGAAGCCATTAATCGCTTCGTAGAACAGCACAAAACCCAGAGCAAGAAGTAATAACAACCCGGTATGAAGATCCAGGCCAGCAAACAAATGTAACATAGGACGTTACGCCATTTTTGAGGTCATGAACGCCGCGCATTATCATGGACATTCGCGGCCGGGGCAAAGTGAAATATAGCTTTTTTTTGATATTTATCCTGTGCCTGTAACGGTACGTAAATAATTATGTCATAAATTTCAACGAAATGACCATTTTCGCCACCATTTGCGCTGGTGCGACCACCGCATAAAATTTACAATCCGCGCCGGATTAGCGAAGAGGAATGCAGTGTGGAAAGGTTTGATGCCGTTATCATTGGGGCTGGCGCGGCGGGGATGTTTTGTGCGGCGATAGCCGGACAGGCGGGCTGCCGGGTACTGTTACTGGACAATGGTAAGAAACCCGGACGTAAAATTCTTATGTCTGGCGGCGGTCGCTGCAACTTTACTAACCTTTATGTCGAACCGGCGGCCTATCTGAGCCAGAACCCGCATTTTTGCAAATCTGCGCTGGCGCGCTATACCCAGTGGGATTTCATCGATCTGGTCGGCAAGCACGGTATAGCCTGGCATGAGAAGACGCTGGGCCAACTTTTCTGCGATGACTCCGCGCAGCAGATTGTTGATCTGCTGGTGGCAGAATGCACAAAGGGCAATGTCACCACCCGTCTGCGCAGCGAAGTGCTCGACGTCACTCGCGACGACGCAGGCTATACGCTACAGCTCAACGGTGAAAGCGTCATAACCAACAAGCTGGTGATCGCCAGCGGCGGCCTGTCGATGCCTGGCCTGGGCGCATCGCCGTTTGGCTATAAAATTGCCGAACAGTTTGGCCTGAAAGTGCTGCCCACGCGGGCGGGCCTGGTGCCGTTCACCCTGCACAAGCCGCTGCTGGAGCAGCTGTCGCTCCTCTCCGGCGTGTCGGTGCCCTCGGTCATCACCGCAGAAGACGGAACCGTGTTCCGTGAGAGCCTGCTCTTTACCCATCGCGGCCTCTCCGGCCCGGCGGTGCTGCAAATCTCCAGCTACTGGCAGCCCGGCGAGTTCGTCACTATCAACATGCTGCCGGAGTGCGATCTGGATGCGTTCCTTAACGACCAGCGCACCGCTCACCCGAACCAGAGTCTGAAGAACACCCTGGCGATGCAGCTGCCGAAACGGCTCATTGAGTGTCTGCAGCAGCTTGGGCAGATCCCGGATGTGACCCTGAAGCAGCTTAACAGCCGTGAACAGCAGACTTTGGTGGATAATCTTACCCGCTGGCGCGTGCAGCCTAACGGCACCGAGGGCTACCGTACGGCAGAGGTGACGCTCGGCGGTGTCGATACCCACGCGCTGTCGTCGCGTACCATGGAGGCGCGCAACGTACCGGGACTCTACTTTATCGGCGAGGTGATGGACGTCACCGGCTGGCTGGGGGGGTATAACTTCCAGTGGGCATGGTCAAGCGCCTGGGCCTGTGCACAGGCGCTTGCAGAGCAAAACTAACGCGCTTATTCCAGCAGGCTGCGATGTAACGTTTTCACCGCGCTGTCTGCAGATGCTGCTGGCAGCAGGAAACCGAGGCTTTGGTTGGACGCCCCGTGGCAAATCATGCGCACGGCGTGCGTCTCCAGCGCGGCAAAGACCTCTTTGCACACCGCGGCTTCCTTCGCCAGCCCATTACCAATCAACGAGACGAGCGCCAGCCCGGTCTCGATCTCAACGTGACAGTGCGACGACAGCTCGGTAAGCAGGGCGGTCGTCAGCGCATCGACCTCACCTGAGGTAGAGCCGGTAGAGTTGAGGATCAGCGCGATGCTCGTCTCCGAGGTGGTTACCAGGTCCATTGCCGTTTCATGGCGCGATAAAATCGCAAACGTCTCGGCTAAAAAGTGGTGTGTTGGCTGTGCGTTCAGGCTGGATAGCGTCAGCAGCGTTTGCTGACGGCGCACGGCCAGGGCGCGATAGCGCGAGGGTTCCAACGCGTCGCGAAGAACCAGCGTGCCGCCCGCTGACGGATTATTGCTGGCCCCGACGAATACCGGAATATTTTTGCGTATAGCGGGGAGCAGCGTCGCCGGATGCAGCACCTTCGCACCCAGGGTCGCCATCTCTCTGGCTTCGGAGAACGAAAGGTTATCAATACGTTTTGCCTGGGCCACAATTCGGGGATCGGTGGTATAGATCCCGGCAACATCGGTCCAGATATCCACACGTGAGGCATTGAGCGCTTCGGCCAACAGGGAGGCGGTGTAGTCACTGCCGCCGCGACCGAGCGTGGTGGTATGCCCTGCCGCGTCGCTGCCAATAAAGCCTTGGGTCACTATCAGCGCCTGAGCAATACGCGGGCGTAAGCGTTTTTCCGCCTGCTCGGCAATGACGTCGATGGCCGGGACTGCGCAGCCAAACGTATCATCGGTGCGAATAACTTTGCGCGCATCAAACCACTGCGTCTCGACTTCTTCACGTTCACGCAAGACTTCCACAAACAGCAGGGAGGACATCATCTCTCCATGGCTGACCAGCTCATCGCACAGCGCGGCTGAAGGAGAATCGACAGCGTCTTCAGCCAGGCGGCTGATGTTGTCGAGCAAACGGTCAATCTCTTGACCAATGGCGTCTGGCTGTTTCAGGCGTGAAATAATGTTGTATTGCAGGGCGCGTAGGGTCGCAATTTTGTCCAACCGAACGGGGCTTTCCAGACCGGAAGCGAGTTCGACTAACAGGTTGGTCACGCCTGCGGAAGCAGACAACACAACCAGACGAACGTTTTGATCAGCAAGAACGAGGGTGGCACTGCGGCTCATCGCGTCAAAGTCAGCAACGCTGGTTCCGCCAAATTTAGCGACGATGATGTGTGGATAAGTGTGAGTCATAACAATCTCATATCAGGGCGCCATATCGGTATGGCATGAAAATTTTCATTTCGGCATAAGGGAAGAGGTCTTCACCTTACGAAATGTCCGCCCGCGAACATTTCTACTTAAAACTCAGGAACCTGCTCTTACTGCCTCTCACAGGTTGCCGGGGTGGGATCGCATGAATAGTTAAATAAGGTCTTCCTTATAGGTTTGGGATTTTAAACGCGGGCATAGTAAGTGATTTAACCCACTGAATCGATATTTTCTTTAACGTTTATGTCAAACCGGCGTGAAAACATTTTTTGTCATTGATTTTTATACAAATTTACATAAAAGCCCATAAAAAATAAAAGATTGAGTCCGCTGCTGAAAACACATATATTAGCCGCGATTTTTACCCCCCCTTAAACCCTTATTCAACCGGTGTTGAAACAACTCCAGGTTGTAGGAGAGATATGATGACGGATAAAGTCCGTATTGATTCTTTGAGTGCTGATTCATTCCCGCAAAGCAATGAGACCCTTCTCGCCAGACAGGCTGAGTTCGAATCCAACGTCAGAAGCTATCCGCGTAAATTGCCATTAGCAATTACCAAAGCGCAGGGCGTCTGGATCACCGATGCAGATAATAAACAATACCTTGACTGTCTTGCAGGCGCCGGAACGCTGGCGCTGGGCCATAATCACCCTGATGTGATCCAAAGCATCCAAAGTGTCCTTACCAGTGGCTTACCGTTACATACGCTTGATCTGACCACGCCGTTAAAAGATGCGTTTTCTGCTTATCTGCTTTCGCTGCTGCCGGGTCAGGGCAAAGAGTACTGCCTGCAGTTCACCGGCCCTTCCGGCGCAGATGCCGTTGAAGCGGCGCTGAAGCTGGCGAAAAAAGTGACCGGCCGTTCTGGCGTGATCAGCTTCTCCGGTGGCTACCACGGCATGACGCATGGCGCGCTCTCCGTAACCGGTAACCTGTCGCCGAAAGAAGCGGTTAACGGCATGATGCCGGAAGTGCAGTTTATGCCTTACCCGCACCAGTACCGCTGCCCGCTGGGTATCGGCGGCGACGCTGGCGTGAAAGCGCTGACCTACTACTTCGAAAACCTGATCAATGACGTTGAGAGCGGCGTGCGCAAACCTGCTGCTGTGATCCTCGAAGCGGTGCAGGGCGAAGGCGGCGTGAACCCGGCTCCGGCCGAGTGGCTGCAACGCATCCGTAAAGTGACGCAGGAACACGGCATTCTGCTGATCCTTGACGAAGTTCAGGCGGGCTTTGCCCGTACCGGTAAATTCTTCGCCTTCGAGCACGCCGGTATCGAGCCAGACATTATCGTGATGTCCAAAGCGGTAGGCGGCGGTTTACCGCTGGCCGTGCTGGGCATTAAAAAGCAGTTCGATGCCTGGGCACCGGGTCACCATACCGGTACGTTCCGTGGCAACCAGCTGGCAATGGCCACCGGCCTCACCACGCTTAAGATCCTGAAAGAGGAGCGTATTGCCGATAAAGTGGCTGAGCAGGGCGAATGGCTGAAGGGCCAGCTGGCTGAGATGCAGAAACGCTTCCCGGTTATCGGCCACGTACGCGGCCTGGGCTTGATGATCGGTATTGAGATCGTTAAACCGCAGGAAGCGCAGGATCATATGGGCTGCTACCCGGCGGACGGCGATCTCTCTGCGCTGCTGCAGAAAAAATGCTTCGAAGCGGGCCTGATCCTTGAGCGCGGCGGCCGTGGCGGTTGCGTACTGCGTCTGCTGCCTTCGCTGCTGATCAGTGAAGAAGAGCTGGGGATCTTCCTCGATAAATTTGAAAACGCGCTGCTGAGCGCTGGCGTGAAGCCTGTTTAATCGGAGCAAATGAGCACATGTCTGATCTAAATCCGATTCTCTCTGGTTCCGCGCAGAGTATCGCCGCCTATCAGGAAGCGATTGAGCAGAGTACGCAAGCGGTGGTGGAGTGGCTCAAGCAGCCTGAGATGTATCAGGGCAAAACCGTTGCGGAACTTCGTGAGCGCATCAATTTAGAGTTTACTGCTCAGGGCCTGGGCAACCAGGCCGCCATTGAGCGCGCCGTGGAGTATTTCCTCAAAGACAGCCTCTCTGTGCATCATCCGCAGTGTGTGGCGCATCTGCACTGCCCGAGCCTGGTGATTAGCCAGGCGGCGGAAGTGCTGATCAACGCCACCAACCAGAGCATGGACTCCTGGGACCAGAGCCCGTCGGCGACCGTCATTGAGATCAAGCTGATTGAGTGGCTGCGTGAGCAGGTTGGTTACACAGCGGGCGACGCCGGGGTCTTCACCAGCGGCGGTACGCAGAGCAACCTGATGGGCCTGATGCTGGCGCGCGATGCCTTTTTCGCTCGCCAGGGGCACTCCGTTCAGCAGCACGGCCTGACCGGTAATCTCAGCAAAATTAAAGTGTTATGTTCCGAAAACGCACACTTCTCTGTGCAGAAGAATATGGCGCTGATGGGGCTGGGCTACCAGTCCGTGACGCTGGTCAAAACAGATCAATTCTCGCGTATGGATCTCAACGATCTCAAAGAGAAGCTGGCCCAGGCGAAAGACAATAGTGAGCAGGTGATGGCGATTGTTGCCACCGCCGGCACTACCGATGCAGGCGCGATCGATCCGTTGGCTGAGATCGCCGCGCTGGCAGCTGAAGAGCAGATCTGGGTGCACGTGGATGCAGCCTGGGGTGGCGCGCTGCTGCTCTCTGAGAAGTATCGTCACTTCCTGAACGGCCTGGAACTCGCGGACTCCGTCACGCTGGACTTCCACAAGCAGTATTTCCAGACCATCAGCTGTGGCGCGTTCCTGCTGAAGGATGCGCGTCACTATCAGCTGATGCGTTACCAGGCGGCATACCTGAACTCTGACTTCGACGAAGAGCAGGGCGTGCCGAACCTGGTATCCAAGTCTCTGCAAACCACCCGCCGTTTCGATGCCCTGAAGCTGTGGATGGGTCTGGAAGCGCTGGGTAAAAAGCAGTATGCCGAAATCATTGATAACGGTGTGACCCTGGCGCAGCAGGTGGCGCAGTTTGTTGCTGAGCAACCGCAGCTGGAGCTGGTCATGCAGCCACAGCTAGCTAGCGTGCTGTTCCGTTTCCGTCCGGAAAACGGCGACACAGCAGGCGTTGCATTGCTTAACCAGCGCATCGGCGATGCGTTACTGGCCTCCGGAGCGGCGAACGTTGGCGTAACGGAAGCGGACGGTGTTACCTGCCTGAAGCTGACCCTGCTCAACCCTGTCGTTTGCCTGGATGACGTAAAAGTTCTGCTGGCCAGCGTGATCGCCTGCGGGCAGCAGCTGCATAACGCCTGATTGCATCAGACGTGAAAAAAGCCGACCGCAGCGATGCCGTCGGCTTTTTCTTTATTATAAATTGTCCTTAATCCTTTTAATGAAGCGGTAGTACTCCCGCATCTCATAGAGCTTGAGCTTATTATTCATTGCCTCCCAGCCCCCCTCGCTTAGCTGCCCTGAGGGTTGCCATGACGCTTCACTGCCTCTAATCTCCTCCAGCGTTTGCTGCGGGGTCAGTGCGGCATCAAGGTTTTTCGGCAGGTCTTTAGGGGAGACGATGGTGACAGCGGCGAACCGGTAGTATTTATAGGGTGTACCGTCTTTAGCGAGTAGTCGCCACCCCTCCGCCTTATTAAAATCCCTCTCTCGGTTGGAAAGGTGCAGTGAAAACGCCAGGTACCACATTTCGGTATTGCCACAAAAATCACTGATCTCAATATACTGATGATAACGGTTAAGCTGGATGGCATCCTGCTCATCGGCATCACTCTCGCGGCCTGCCGCGGAAAAGTAGGGAAAGAGCGGTGTGCCATAAAAAGAGACCCGGCCTTGATTAGCATACGCTTTGGGCGGGCTGTGTTTAGGGATGGAGGTTCTTAACTCAGGGCCAGTGGTGCCGATCCCGATGTAATCCCGCTTTTCTATATTTTCAAACAGCTGCGCCCGGTAGATACCGCCATTTTTCGCCACGATATTGATTTCATAATCAAAATCGATAGTGCCAGACATCACTGAACTATAGATTTTGACCTGATGATTCGCATTGCCAAAATAGCGTTTAAATCGGCTGTCTTTTGTCAGGAAAACATCGTAGCTGCCGCGCGCGTTATAGCTGGCCAGACGGGCGCTAACCTTACTCTGCGCCAGCGAGCGTCGTGCAATGAGCATTGAGATTATCGCCACCGTTGCGGAAATAATCGGGATAATGCTCTCTTTTATCGATATGTCCATTTAGATATCTCCTTTACGGCATAAAACAGGCGGTCATTATAACGTAGATTCTATATTCATCCGGGCTGGTATTAGATCAAGCCTGTAGTTATAGTATAAAAAGCAATTAACCGATAAGTGGAAGCGATCATGGATAGCGCTGAAGTCGAAAGGCTTTTATTAAAAGAAGGCTTCACAGGAAAAGAAGTTTTAACTCTTCGGCAACATGCTGAAAAGGAAGGCTATCCGTACTATTGGCTGCTTTCTCAGCTAAGGAAGCGATTTATCGTTTCCTTAGTAATCATAATGATACTCGTGTTGGGGTGGGTCTATACGGCATGCAACGGCACTCAACAAAATCTTGTATCTTATTCAATTACTCTATTTTTTGGGATTATCATATTATATATATTTATGCCTCTTAGGCCCGCTTATAAAGCATATAAATTTATAAAGAAGAAAGGGCATTTGTTGATGCGGCACTAAAAATGCCTCTCTACCCAAGGAGTAAAAATTCCAGACATGTTGCCACATCTGGAATTAAATGCGTTCAGGTACAGCAGTTAAAGCAAGCTCAGGGGCGGCCTTAACTTCCTATCAGCCCGCCGTCGGCCTTCACAATGACTACCGTTGATGAGCGCGGGCGGCCGTTGGGGTCGGCATCCGGCCAGTTTGACACCGCGCGCGGATTCGCCGGGTCGGTAATACCGTCGCCGACTTCGCCAGGGTGCTGAATATTAATAAACAGCGTCCGGTTATCCGGCGTAAAGGCGATACCGGTGATCTCGCAGCCGCGCGGTCCGGTGAGGAAGCGACGATACTCGTTGGTGCCCGGAATGGTCGCCACCATCTGGTTGTTACCCATATCAGCATAGGCTTTCTGGTTGATGGTGCTGGAGGAGACGTCGGTCTGGATCCACAGTACGCCACGATGGTCGAAAGAGAGACCGTCCGGGCTACCGAAGGCGGCTCCCTGCATGGAGCCTTTAGCCTGCGCATCGTTGCCGTCGGTACGGCCCGCCATCACCAGAATATCCCACTTAAAACGCCCTGCCGCCGGATTGTTGTTCTCTTCCAGCCAGTGCATGATGTGACCAAACTGGTTATTAGCGCGCGGGTTGGCTGCATCGACCGGGGCCTTACCCTCTTTACCGCGATCGCTGTTGTTGGTCAGGGTGCAGTAGACGCTGCCGGGGGTGTTCGGATCGACGGTGATCCACTCGGGGCGGTCCATTTTGGTCGCGCCCACAACGTCCGCGGCAAGACGGGTTTTGATCAGCATATCGCCCTGGCTTTCGAAGCCGTGGCTCTGATCGAGACCGTTCTCGCCAAAGACCAGTGGGAGCCAGCTGCCGCTACCGTCCTCGTTAAATTTCGCCACATAGAGCGTGCCGGAGGTGAGCAGATCCATGCTGGATTGGCGGTTAGCCGGATCGTACTTTTTGTCCGAGACAAACTTGTAGATGTACTCAAACTTCTGGTCATCGCCCATGTAGACCACCACACGGTTGTCTGCGGCGAGGGTGACCATTGCCCCTTCGTGCTTGAAGCGGCCCAGCGCCGTATGCTTGCGCGGTGTGGAGGACGGATCGTAAGGGTCGATCTCCACTACCCAGCCAAAGCGGTTCGGCTCATTCGGGGTTTTATCCACGCTGAAGCGCTCGTCCACCTCGTTCCAGCGGTAAGACTCATCTTTGTCGCCGATGCCGTAGCGCTTCTCCAGCGCGTTGCGATCCGCCTTCTTCACAAAAATATCGGACCAGTTCTCTTCGCAGGTGAGGTAGGTTCCCCAAGGCGTGTGGCCGTTGGCGCAGTTCTGCATGGTGCCCAGCACCTGCTCCCCCTGCGGATCGGCGGAAGTTTTCATCAGCGGCTGATGGCGCGCCGGGCCGGTGAGCTGCATTGGAGTGTTAACGGTGATGCGGCGGGCGAATGAGGAGGGGCGCACCACCTGCCAGCCTTCGCCGCGCTTCTGCACTTCGATAACCGAGATGCCCATCGCGTTCTGCCCCTTACGGGCTTTGTTGAGATCCCAGTTAGCGTCGCCATCCTTGAACAGCATCCCGTTATCAATGTACTCATGGTTCATCGCCAGCAGGCCATGATCGGAACTGTCTCCGCCCTGCGGCAGGCTAAACCACGCCATGCCGTCATGGTGCATGCCCGCCTGGGCCGCCTGCTCGTCGGTGGTGTTGCTGCCGTCGGTCTTGAACGCGGGCATTGCATCCTTCAGACCCACCGGCTCACCCCAGCGATAGAACGGCCGTGCGATATAACCTTCTGGCACAATCACCGTATCTTCAGAAGAGACGGGGATGCTGGTGAACCCCAGCGAGACCGCCTTAGCCAGTGCGGAAGGGCGGCCAACGGCGGCAAAGGCCGACTCGGGTTTGACCAGCAGCGGGAAAGAGACCGCCGCGCCCGCGACCACGCCCATCTGCAACAGGCGGCGGCGGGAGAGAAAGACGTTTGCAACGTCGGAAAATACCGGGTTGGCGCTGCGGTTACTGATCTCTTCGCTATGTTCTTTTTTGAATAGGGATTTTAACGGTCTGCTCACGACGGCGTCCTTTGGTTAACCAGAGAGTAAAGTGACGCCGTCAGACTAAGTAATTATTGTTACAATTTTATAACAGTCATCGCGCCGCGCTGCGGTGCAGGATCAGCTCGGTGATCTCCGACGGATGGCCCAGCCGCAGCGGGAAGCCGTTCCACAGGCCCGTGCCGTTACTGACATAGAGCATCATATTCCCTACCTGATAGCGCCCGGAGACAAAGCCGTTGTTTGCCGGACTGACAAGCAGATCCAGCCCGCGGATCATCCCCCCGTGGGTGTGGCCAGAGAGCTGTAGCTTCACGTTGTGCCTGGCGTTATCGCGAGCTGAACCAGGACGGTGATCGAGCAGGATAATGCTGTCATCGGGACGAACGCCCTTTAGCGCCTGCTCAAGGTCCGGGCCAGTCTCCTCAACGCGCTGGGCTGCTTCGTCGTTGACGCCCGCCAGCACGATAGACTCATCGCCGCGCGTAATGCGCACGTGGCTGTTTTGCAGAAAAGGGATCTTCAGCTGCCGGTAAATCTTCATCCACCCGACATAGTCAAAGTAGTACTCATGGTTGCCGGTGATGGCATAGAGACCGCTTTTGGCCTGTAGCCGGGCGAGCGGCTCGACATCCTTAAAGCGGCGATCCACCGTGCCGTCGGACATATCCCCGGTCAGCACCACCAGGTCAGGATTGAGCCGGTTAGCTTTCGCCACTACCTGCTCTACCCATGCCCTCGGCAGCAGTCGGCTGGCATGGATATCCGTCAGCTGGACAATTTTAAAACCTTCAAAGGCGGGCGGTAGATCGGGGAAATTTACCTCGACGGTGCGCACTGCCGGGATCTCAATCGCCTGTTTCACGCCTATGCCCGACAGCACCAGCGCAACCACCATCAGCGCTACGCCGGATGAGGTTTGCGGCAGACGCTTACGCAGCAGCCACTTCAGTAGCAGGCTGACGACGTCGCGCACCAGCAGCAGCCCGGCAAACATCACGATAGAACCAAACAGCCAGCCCTGGGCGATCATCACCGGCTCGGGCCATTCGGGGGAGAACATACTGCCGAAGAACAGCTTGCCCAGCAGGTGAAATTCGCCCGCCACCAGCAGCACCAGCGCCAATCCTGCGCGTACCCACATCGGCAGCGACAGCGGCAGAATAAACCGCGCTATCACGTACAGAGCGGGTATCAGCGTCCAGATAAAAAACATATTTTTACTCCCTTAACTCACCCGCTCCAGATTAGGATCGTAAATCTTTAAGCAATGCCGCGTGGAAGCGCGCCGGATCTTCCATCTGCGGGGCGTGACCCATGCCGTCAAACTCTATCAGCGTCGCGCCAGGGATCTGCTTCGCGGCCTCTTTGCCCAGCACGCTATAGTTACCCACGGCCTTTTTCACCTCCGGCGGCGCGGTATCGCTGCCTGGGGCGGTAGTATCCCCGGTGCCGATAAACAGCGTCGTCGGTACCCGCAGATCCTTAAACTCATAGACCACCGGCTGGGTAGCGATCATGTCGTAGAGCAGGGCAGAGTTCCACGCTACGCGCTCCTTACCCGGCCCGTTGCTCAGCCCGGCCAGCATATCGACCCACCTGTCATACTCTGGCTTCCAGTTGCCCATGTAGTAGGTCTTCTGCTCATAGGCTTTGATGCTCTGGGCGCTGGTTTTTAGTTCCCGCTGATACCACTCGTCAACGCTGCGGTAGGGCACGCCTTTGGCTTTCCAGTCCTCAAGGCCGATGGGGTTGACCATCACCAGCTTCTCGGTCTGCTGGGGATGCATCAGGGCGTAGCGGGTGGCCAGCATCCCGCCGGTAGAGTGGCCTATCACCGTAGCTTTCTTGATCCCCAGCGAGTCGAGCAGCTGATGGGTATTGCGCGCCAGCTGCTGGAAGCTGTACTGATAGCTGGCGGGCTTGGTAGAGGTGCAGAAGCCAATCTGATCCGGGGCGACGACCCGATACCCGGCATCGTGCAGGACGCGGATTGTCTCCTCCCAGGTTGCGGCGCAGAAGTTTTTGCCGTGCAGGAGCACGACCGTGTGACCGTTGGGCTTATCCGCCTGAAGATCCATGTAGCCCATGCTGAGCGGCTGTTTCTGCGACTGAAAAGCAAACTTTTTGAGTTCCCAGGGGTAGCTAAAACCCTCCAGCTGTTCACCATACTCTGCTGCCGCCGCCGTCCCGCTGAAGAGCAGGGCGGCCAGCACACAACGTGAGATTTGCTTAGGCATAACGCGTCTCCACGCTGAGTTATACAATATCGTCTACCACGCCACCGTCGACGCGCAGCGCCGCGCCGGAGGTCGCCGAGGCCTGGGTTGAGCAGACGTAAACCACCATATTGGCAACTTCATCCACCGTGGCGGCACGCTGGATCACCGAGGTAGGACGGTTGGCTTTCACAAACTCGGTGGCGACCGTCTCCAGCGATTTGCCGGTTTTGTCTATTTCGCTCTGCATCATGGCGGCAAAGCCGTCGGAAAGCGTTGGGCCCGGCAGCACGCTGTTGACCGTCACGCCGCTGCCCGCCACGTATTTTGCCAGCCCGCGCGCCAGGGAGAGCTGCGCCGTTTTGGTCACGCCGTAGTGGATCATATCCGCCGGAATGTTAAGCGCCGATTCAGAAGAGATAAAGACCACCCGGCCCCAGCCCTTCTTCACCATTCCTGGCAGCAGGGCGCGCGCCAGGCGAACGCCGGACATCACGTTGGTCTGCCAGTACGTATCCCAGGTGGCGTCGTCGGTGGCGCTGAAGTCGGACGGGCCATAGATGCCTGCATTATTAACCAGGATATCTACGGACGCGGCGGTTTTCAGTACTGATTCAACGCCTTCAGGCGTGCTGAGATCGGCGATAGTGGCGCGCACCTCTACACCTGGCACCGCCTGCTGCAGCTGCTGAATGCCCTGGTTCACGCTCTCCTGGCTGCGACCGTTGAGGATCACTTCCGCACCGCTCTCCGCCAGCCCGCGCGCAATCGCAAATCCAATCCCGGCGGTAGACGCCGTCACCAGCGCAACTTTGCCTGTTAAATCAATCTTCATCCTTTGCTCCCGTAGATGTCGTTATTGAACGTTAAGCATAGACGCTACTTAGCAGACGTCAGGAGTTTCAGTAGCGTCTTAACCTGTTCATCAAGGGGCATTAAGTCTTTCTTTACAATCAGGTGCAGGGGCGTAGCGCGGCGCACGCCGTGGCTGAGGGGCAGCATTTTTAAGACGCCCGCCTCCAGCTGCTCGCGGATCCGCTCTTCCGGTAGCCAGCCATACCCCACCTGATACATCACTGCGTCAATCGCGGCATCGATGGTCGAGAAGGTCCAGGCTTCGCTGGTGGACTGCTGGGCACTGTCACTTCCGGCGATGCGGATCAGCGGCCAGGCAGAGAGCGTTTCGTCATCTAACGTACTCAATGCAAAGAGCGGATGGTCGCGGTGGGCCACGGCGATGAAATCCACGTTCATCAGCCACTCCCCGCGTCCGGTCATATCCTGACGGCGCGGCAGGATCATCACGTCGGCTTCACTGTGCGCGGGTAGGGCAACGTTTTCCTGGGCTTCGGTGAGATGCACCTGCGTCTGGGGATAGCGCTGCTGAAACTGACGCAATATGGCAAACAGATGGCTGCGGGGAAAGATGCTGTCGACCACCAAATCAAGGCGAGTGCGCATACCGTTACGCAAGGTTGACGCACGCGTTTCGACATAGGCAAAGGCCTTCAACAAGGGCTTAACCTGGGTTAACAGCAGCTCCCCGGCAGGCGTTAACACAGCGCGTCGGCCTTCCGGCACGAGCAGCGCGATGCCCAAACGCTCTTGCAACAGCGCCAGGTTGTAGCTCACTGACGACTGGCTGCGGTGCGTCTCTTCGGCGGCTTTGGCAAAGCTGCCCAGCTCAATCACTTTTTCCAGCAGTGACCACTGCTCAAGGGTTGTCTTGTGCATAAATTATCTAAAAAGTTAATTAATTTCATCCAAAATCAGCGTTATTAATCCATAATTTGCAGCGGTACGCTATCTCTATCACATGAAGGAGGTAAAAAATGAACAGCTTTGATAAACACGATCTGAGTGGATTTGTCGGTAAACACCTGGTTTACACCTACGATAACGGCTGGAATTACGAGATTTATGTGAAAAATGAGTCGACGCTGGACTACCGTATTCATAGCGGGATTGTTGGCAATCGCTGGGTGAAAGATCAGCATGCCTGGATCGTGCGGGTAGGTGAGAGCACCTACAAAATTTCCTGGACCGAGCCGACCGGCACCGACGTTAGCTTGATTGTTAACCTCGGTGACCGGCTGTTCCACGGGACGATCTTTTTCCCGCGCTGGGTCATAAACAATCCGGAAAAAACCGTCTGTTTCCAGAACGATCATATTCCGCTTATGGAGTCATATCGCGAGGCGGGGCCTGCCTACCCAACGGAGGTGATCGATGAGTTCGCGACCATCACCTTTGTACGCGACTGCGGGGCAGATAACGACAGCGTCATCGACTGTGCAGCCAGCGAGTTGCCAGAGAACTTCCCGGAAAACCTGAAGTAGGCTCACCGGGTACGGGCAGCCGCTGGCAATAATGCCCTACCCTGGCAGTCGGCTTTTTGGCCGTCCTGGACCCAGCAGGATGGCCAGCTTGCTGCCCCCTTTGGTAGTCTCCATCCAGATTTTACACACGCTGGTCAGCGGCACCGAGAGCAGCATGCCCACCGGTCCCAGCAGCCAACCCCACACCAGCAGCGAGAGGAACACCACCAGCGTAGACATCCCCAGCCGGTGGCCCATCATGCGCGGTTCAAGGATGTTGCCCAGCAGCATATGCACCACCAGGAAGAGCGCGCCGACCATGAAAAACTCATAGTAGCCGTTGAACAGCAGCGCTTGAATCATCGGCGGGATCGCTGACAGTACGGAGCCGATATTGGGCACATAGTTGAGCAGGAATGCCAGCACGCCCCACATCAGGGCAAACTGGACATCCAGCAGCATCAGCCCCAGCCAGATAATCACCCCGGTCCACAGGCTGATGAGTGTCTTGAGCGCCAGATAGTGCGAGACGCCTTTTAACGCACGGTGCAGGCCCGCGATGTGGATCTGCGGATTATTGAGCGCGAAGCGCAGCTTGTAGGGCACGTGACGAACTTCAAACAGCATGAACACCACCGTCATTACCAGCAGAACAACGCTGGCCATGGCGTTGGAGAGCTGCGCCATCAGCGTGGTGGCGAAGGTCATCATCTTATCGGAGTCCATGCGCTGCAGCATGCGCTCCGGCGAGATGTGCAGATTCAAAAAAGGCAGCGCCTGCTGTAGGGCGACAATTTTGCGCGTTAACTCCCGGTTATATTTCGGTAGCAGATTAATAAAGTCGGTTGTCGAGGCAGCGAGCACGCCAAACAGGGCGGTAAGCACCACCAGCATCACCACCACCACGATAGTTATTGCGAGGGGGCGTTTAATTCCACGACGTAAAAACCAAGTGACCAGAGGATTAAGGACGATAGCAAAGAAGAGCGCCAGCAGAAGCTGGACGATAATATCGGCCGCCGCATGGATACCCGCAAGGATAATCACCAGCGCGGCCAGTTTAACAAGGATGTGCAGTCCTGCTTTATCACCGGATTTTTCAGGCAATATGTTGAGCATGTTGAATTCCTTTTATCGCTGTGCACGTTAAGTGTAGTGCCTTGTTGAAGCTTCGTTTAAGAGGGACAATCTTATTGTGAAGGCTGATTTTCACGCTGCGTCATGGTAATAGTGAGACACTCCTGTAAAGAACCGTTGTAAAACTGGTGAGCTTGATGCCTGAACCCGTCGCCGAACCGGCGCTTAGCGGAGTGCGTCTCAACCTGCGCATTATCTCCGTCGTTATATTTAACTTCGCAAGCTACTTCATTATTGGTCTACCGCTGGCCGTACTGCCGGGCTATGTCCATGACGTTATGGGGTTTAGCGCCTTCTGGGCGGGGCTGGTGATCAGCCTGCAATATTTCGCCACGCTGTTGAGCCGCCCGCATGCCGGGCGCTATGCCGATAGTCTCGGGCCAAAAAAGATTGTGCTCTTTGGCCTGTGCGGCTGCTTTCTGAGCGGCGTCGGCTACCTGCTGGCGAGTATAGGCAGCGGCTGGCCCATCGTCAGCCTGGCACTGCTCTGCGTCGGCAGGGTGATCCTCGGCGTAGGTCAGAGCTTTGCCGGAACCGGCTCGACGCTCTGGGGCGTAGGCACGGTGGGGTCGCTGCACATCGGCAAGGTCATCTCCTGGAACGGTATCGCCTCCTATGGCGCAATGGCGCTCGGTGCACCGCTGGGCGTACTCTGCTTCCACTACGTTGGCCTGACCGGACTGTCTCTCACCATCATGGCCGTGGCGCTGGTGGCGTTCCTCTTTGCCCTGACTCGACCGGCGGTGAAGGTGAGCAAAGGCAAGCCGCTGCCGTTTCGCGACGTACTGGGGCGGATCTGGCTCTACGGCATGGCGCTGGCGCTCGGCTCTGCCGGATTTGGCGTTATCGCTACCTTTATTACCCTTTTCTACGATGCGAAAGGCTGGGACGGTGCGGCCTTTGCTCTGACGCTCTTTAGCTGTGCATTTATTGGCGCGCGCCTCTTTTTCCCCAATAGCATCAGCCGGCTAGGTGGTCTCAACGTGGCGCTGATCTGCTTTGCAGTTGAGACGCTGGGATTAATGCTCACCGGCCTTGCCTCTGCGCCCTGGATGGCGAAAGTCGGCGTGCTGCTAGCGGGAGCGGGGTTCTCGCTGGTCTTCCCGGCGCTGGGCGTCGTGGCGGTTAAAGCGGTGCCGCAGCAGAATCAGGGCGCGGCGCTGGCGACTTATACGGTATTTATGGATCTGGCCCTGGGCATCACCGGGCCGGCGGCCGGGCTGCTGATGGCGTGGACCGGCGTCTCGTCAATCTATATTGCGGCGGCTGGGCTGGTAGCGGTGGCGTTGCTGCTGGCGTGGCAGTTAAAAAAACGGCCTCCAATGGAGACCGTTTCCGAGTCGTAGGCCCGGCAAGCAGCGCGCCGCCGGGCGTTATATACAATTAGTTAATCAACAATTAGTTAATCACGATAGTGTTGATAATATTCTCTGCTGCGCTCTGCGCCTGCTGCTGGTTTTCTGCCGGCAGCGTGACCTGGATGGTCAGCAGCTTGCCATCAACCTTACCCAGCACCACGGAGGACCAGGCGGTCTGGCCTTTTGCGGAGATGATGCTGTCCAACTGCTGCAGCGTATGACCTTTCACCTCGATGGATTTATTGGTCACCACCTGCAGCTGCGGATCGCGGCTGCGCTGCTGCTCTTCCAGACGTTTCGTCAGCACCGGCAGCTCTTCATTGGTGGTATCGCCAACGATCACAATCACCGCTTTCTGGCCGGTGGCGTCGGAGTAGACGTGCATATTATTCGCCTGGGTACCCAGCTTTCCGCTCTGATCGCTCATGTCGGCAGGCAGGGAGAAGGTCACCTTGCCATCCAGCAGGCTCACCGGCTGACCGGTCGCGTTGCTCTCCGACGCGGCACCCTGTGCAGGCGTTTTCGCATCGTTGTTATCACAGGCCGCCAGCCCTAACACCAGCAGGCCAATCCCGACATACTTAACCAGATTGCGCATTGACTTCTTCCTTTCGATAAACGGCCAAAACGGCTCATAGGCCCATCTTATCACAAGTTAGAAGGCGTACCTTTAACTGGCCTGCAACGCCGAAATTTCAGATTTATCCGCCAGCCTTTTCAGGCACATATTCAGCAATACGCCATACATCGGCAGGAAGAACAGAATGCTGATAAGCACCTTAAAGCTGTAGTCCACCAGCGCGATCTCGGTCCAGTGCTGGGCCATAAATGCGTCCGGGCTACGCCAGAAGGCGATAAAGAAGAAGGCGACGGTATCGCTGGCGTTGCCGAACACGGTGGAGACGGTCGGGGCGAGCCACCAGCGGCGATTCTGACGCAGGCGGTTAAAGACGCGCACGTCGAGGATCTGCCCCAGGGTGTACGCCATAAAGCTGGCGGCGGCGATGCGGGCGACGAACAGGTTAAAGTGTGTCAGCGCGCCAAAGCCCTGCCAGCTGCTCATATAAAACAGCGACGAGACGATGTAGGAGATAATCAGCGCCGGGATCATGACGGCAAAGATGATCCGCCGGGCGAGCGGTGCGCCAAAGATACGCACGGTCAGGTCGGTGGCGAGGAAAATAAACGGAAAGCTAAACGCGCCCCAGGTGGTATGGAAACCAAACACCGAGATCGGCAGCTGTACCAGATAGTTGCTGGAGGTGATCACCAGCAGATGAAAAAGCGATAGCCAGAACAGCGCCTTCATGCGCTGCGATTGCGAGAACTGCGTCATATTGTGACCTTTTTAGTAGTTGGGGTTAGGGAACCCAATTTGAACCGCCGCATCATACTGCTTTAGCTCTACTTTGCAATGGTTAAAATGCACGCAATCGTTAACATGGTTTGCATTGCAACGATCGCGGCGTAAACTACAGCGGTTTTTGACGGAATGAGCTAAAAATGACCGATCTCTTTACTACGCCAGACCATACCCTTGACGCTCAGGGGCTGCGCTGCCCGGAACCCGTAATGATGGTACGTAAAACCGTACGCACCATGCAGACCGGGGAAACCTTGCTGATTATCGCCGACGATCCCGCTACCACGCGCGATATTCCCGGATTTTGCCGCTTTATGGAGCACGAGCTGGTCGCCCAGCAGGTAGAGGCGCTGCCGTACCGTTATCTGCTGCGTAAAGGGCAGTAGCACCGTTTATTAACATCATTTGGACTACTGTTGTCACATAATTGAACCATCGTTTCACAATGTTGTTACTTTTGTGAACCGCTTCACCTCTGCTTCTCCGGGCGTAGTGTAGTTTTTAAGCGTAAAAATAAAACGCTGTTCGCCGCTTACCTCACTACCCTGGAGTTGACTCAATGAAAACGACCTTGAAGCCGTTGTTAGCCGCTCTGTGCCTGACTGCTTTTGCCTCCTCTGTTGCTGCTCAAACCATCAAAGCCGCCGATGTTCATCCGCAGGGCTATCCCAACGTGGTGGCCGTAGAGCAGATGGGCCAAAAGTTGAAACAACAAACCGACGGTAAGCTGGAGATTAAAGTCTTCCCTGGCGGCGTACTTGGGGATGAAAAGCAGATGATCGAGCAGGCGCAGATGGGCGCCATCGACATGATCCGCGTCTCCATGGCACCGGTGGCGGCGATCCTGCCGGACATCGAAGTCTTTACGCTGCCCTACGTCTTCCGTGATGAAGACCACATGCACAAGGTCATCGATGGCGATATCGGTAAGGGCATTGGGGACAAACTCACCGCCAACCCGAAATCGCGTCTGGTGTTCCTCGGCTGGATGGACTCCGGCACCCGCAACCTGATCACCAAAGATCCGATCGTTAAACCGGAAGACCTGAAGGGCAAGAAGATCCGCGTCCAGGGTAGCCCGGTGGCGCTGGCGACGCTGAAAGATATGGGTGCCAACTCGGTAGCGATGGGCGTGAGCGAGGTCTACAGCGGGATGCAAACCGGCGTCATCGATGGCGCAGAGAACAACCCGCCGACCTTTGTCGCCCACAACTACATGCCGGTGGCGAAAAACTACACCCTCAGCGGCCACTTTATCACGCCAGAGATGCTGCTCTACTCCAAAGTGAAGTGGGACAAGCTCAGCGCTGACGATCAGAAAAAAATCCTTACCCTGGCCCGTGAAGCGCAGTTTGAACAGCGCAAGCTGTGGGACGCCTATAACCAGCAGGCGCTCGACAAGATGAAGGCGGGCGGTGTCCAGTTCCACGACATCGACAAAACGGTCTTTATCAAAGCGACAGAGCCGGTGCGCGCTCAGTATGGCGATAAGCATCAGGATCTGATGAAAGCCATCGCCGACGTCCAGTAAACCTGACCTGTTTTGTGGAGGACGTATGTCTGAACTCTACCCGAAGTGGATGGACCGTCTGTACCTGCTCGCCATGACCGTGGCGGGCCTGTCGCTGCTGGTGATGACCATCGTCATCCCCATTGGCATCTTCTCACGCTACGTGCTTAACCGCGGCGAGTCCTGGCCGGAGCCGATCGCCATTATCTGCATGGTGACCTTTACCTTTATCGGCGCGGCGGTGAGCTACCGCGCCGGATCACACATCGCGGTGAATATGCTTACCGACCGGCTGCCCGCAGCGCTGCAAGCCCTGTGCGCCCGGGTGGTGGATCTGCTAATGCTGGGGATCTCCCTGATCATCTTCTGGTATAGCTTCTGGCTATGCGTAGAGCTGTGGGAGCAGCCCGTTGCCGAGTTTCCCATCCTGACGTCAGGGGAGAGTTATCTGCCGCTGCCGCTGGGGTCGGCGATTCTGATCCTGTTTGTGCTTGAACGCCTGCTGTTTGGCTCGCAGGAAAATCGTCCGGTCGTGCTGATCGGCAACCACACTTAAGGGGTGAAAGATGGATGCACTTGTTTTGTTATTCACCCTCGCCATCTTATTGGCGCTGGGGATGCCGGTGGCGTTCGCCGTTGGGCTAAGTGCGGTTGCTGGCGCGCTGTGGATCGATCTGCCGCTGGAGGCGCTGATGATTCAGATCACCAGCGGGGTGAACAAGTTTACCCTGCTGGCGATCCCGTTCTTTATCCTGGCGGGCGCGATCATGGCGGAAGGGGGGATTGCCCGGCGGCTGGTTAACTTTGCCTACGTCTTTGTCGGCTTTATTCGCGGTGGCCTGTCGCTGGTGAATATCGTCGCCTCGACCTTTTTCGGCGCGATTTCCGGCTCGTCGGTGGCCGACACCGCCTCTATCGGCAGCGTGATGATCCCGGAGATGGAGAAGAATGGCTACCCGCGTGAGTATGCGGCGGCGGTGACCGCCAGCGGCTCGGTGCAGGCCATTCTCATTCCACCCAGCCATAACTCGGTGATCTACTCTCTGGCGGCGGGGGGCACGGTCTCTATCGCTACCCTGTTCATCGCTGGCGTGTTACCGGGACTGCTGCTCGGGCTGTGCCTGATGATCCTCTGTCTGGGTTTTGCCCACAAGCGCGGCTACCCGAAAGGCGAGCGCGTTCCGTTTAAGCAGGCGCTGAAGATCCTGTTCGATGCCCTGTGGGGGCTGATGACGGTAGTGATCATTCTCGGCGGCATTCTGTCGGGGATCTTTACTGCCACCGAGTCGGCGGCGGTCGCCTGCCTGTGGGCATTCTTCGTGACCATGTTTATCTACCGCGACTACAAGTGGAGCGAGCTGCCGAAGCTGATGTGCCGTACGGTAAAGACCGTCACCATCGTGATGATCCTGATCGGTTTTGCGGCAGCGTTCGGCGCGGTCATGACCTACATGCAGCTGCCAACGCGCATCACCGAGTTCTTCACCTCGCTGTCGGATAATAAGTACGTCATTCTGATGTATCTCAATATCATGCTGCTGCTGGTGGGTACGCTGATGGATATGGCCCCGCTGATCCTGATCCTGACCCCGGTGCTGCTGCCGGTGACCAACTCTTTGGGGATCGATCCGGTGCACTTCGGCATGATCATGATGGTTAATCTCGGGATCGGGCTGATCACACCGCCGGTTGGCTCGGTGCTGTTTGTTGCCAGCGCGGTGAGCAAGCAGAAGATCGAAACGGTAGTGCGCGCCATGCTGCCGTTCTACGCCATGCTGCTGGTGGTGCTGGCGATGGTGACCTATATCCCGGCGATTTCGCTGTGGCTGCCGGGAGTATTAGGGATGCAGTAATAGTTAACAGGGTTCGTGTCGTTGTAGGCCCGGCAGGCATAGCGCCGCCGGGCGTTTCACCGCCTGCGTAACAAACGTAACGCGTTTGCCGTCACCAGCACCGTTGCGCCGGTGTCGGCGAGCACCGCCAGCCAGAGTCCGGTGATCCCCAGTAGGGTGGTCACCAGGAACACCGCCTTCAACCCCAGCGCAATAGCAATGTTCTGTCGGATGTTGGCGTGCGTTGCCCGAGCCAGGGTGATCATCTCCGCCAGCCCTGTCAGCCTGCTGTGGGTCAGCGCCGCATCGGCGGTCTCCAGCGCCACATCGGTACCGCTGCCCATCGCAATACCGATGGTTGCCGCCTTCATTGCCGGGGCGTCGTTAATACCGTCTCCCACCATCGCCAGCGGCGTCTGCGCATTTAGCGCCGTCACCGCCGCCACTTTGTCTGCTGGCAGCAGCCCGGCTTTGAACTCAAGCCCCAGCTCGCCAGCAACCGCCGCCGCCGCACGTGGGTTATCGCCCGTCAGGATCGTGCCCTGCACGCCCAGACGATGTAGGTCAGCAACCGCCTGTTTGGCATCGTCACGCAGGGTGTCCCGCAGCGCCAGCACGCCTCTTAGCTCGCCATCTTCAGCAACAATAACCACCGTCTGCCCGGCCGCTTCTAGGGCGTGAATGCGCTCGCTAAATTCGACCGCTGCAAATTTATCTGCTGCGCAGATCAGCACTTTTTTGCCCTCGACGTCGGCCTCTATACCCGATCCCAACAGTGCACGCTGCGCCGTAGCGCGTGGGATCGCCAGCCCGCGAGCCTCGGCTTCACGCACAATGGCCTGTGCCAGTGGGTGGGTCGAACCCTGTTCAACCGCAGCGGCCAGCGTAAGCAGCGTCTCCTCGCTGGTGTGATGAGGATACATTCCCGTGACCTGCGGTTTACCCAGCGTCAGGGTACCGGTTTTATCGAAGGCGATATGCCGTACGCGCCCGAGCTGCTCCAGCGCTGCGCCGCCTTTAATCAGCGCGCCCCGGCGTGCCGCTGCCGCCAGCCCGGAGGTGATCGCCGCTGGCGTGGAGATCACCAGCGCGCACGGACAGCCGATCAGCAGCAGGGTCAGCCCTTTGTAGATCCAGCCTTCCCACGGGGCGCTGAAGAGCAGCGGAGGCACAACCGCAACCAGCAGGGCGATGAGCATAACAATAGGGGTATAGATGCGGCTGAAGCGATCGATAAAGCGCTCAACAGGGGCGCGGCGCTCCTCGGCCTCCTCGATCAGCCTGAGGATGCGGTCAATTGCGCTGTCGCCCGGCTCTGATAGCACCTTAAGCCGGACCAGACGATCCACGCTGGTGGCCCCGGCAGGCACCTTTTCCCCGGCGGCGCGCGCCACGGGAATGGACTCGCCAGTCAGGGCGCTCTCATCAAAACTGGCATCAGCGGTAAGCAGCGCCCCATCGGCAGGCAGGCGGCCGCCAGCGGCGACCTCAATTACATCGCCTGGCCGCAGCGAATCTATCGCCACCGTTTTACGTTCGCCGTTAACGACTAAAGTCGCGGTCTCGGGTTTAAGCGCCACCAGCGCGCTGACGCCCTTCCGCGCCCGGCTGGCAGCCCAGCCCTCAAGACGCTCGCCGACTATAAACAGCAGCAGCACCATCGCCGCCTCTGCCGTTGCGCCGATAAACAGCGCCCCGATGGCCGCCACGCTCATCAGCGTCTCAATGGCAAACCAGCTGCCGCTTCTCATCAGGCGCAGCGCCTGGCGGGCGATAGGGTAGAGGCCGACGAGGGTGGTGGCGATAAAGGCCAGATTACCGAGCGGGTGGTTGACCTGCTCCAGCGCCCAGCTCAGCGTCATCATGACGATCAGCGTGATAAGCGCCAGGTTTTCCTGCAGAAAGGACATTTTCTCGACCGGGGCTGATTCGCTGTGCAGGGAGTAACCGGCGTTTTTGACCGCGGCTTCTACCTGAGCGCTAACGTTGCCCGAGGCGTTAACCAGTAGCTTCTCGGTGGCGAACAGCACCTGGACCTGTTCAACGCCGGCAACCTGCCTCACTGCGTTTTCAACTTTACGCGCGCAGGCGGCGCAGTCCATGCCGTTAACCACCCAAGTGTACCGGTTACTGCTATCGCACAGGGGGGCAGCGCGCTGCGTTTCGCACGCAGCCGCGCAGCCGCACTCCTCGCGCACCGGTGCAGATACGGGCTTAAACGCCGTAAACTGCGGCGCGTTTTTGGACTTTTCAGGAGCAGACATAACGTCCTCCGGTCAATGATAATTTTCTCATTAACCAGAGGATACACTCTGGAGTCGACTCCAAAGTCAAGCATTAAATGTAGAGGGAGCGAACAATCAGGAAGTGACCGGCAAAATAGCAGGCGCTAACAATAGCGTTATCTGCCCTGAAGCGGCGGCGGTAGTGGCTACCCAGCCAGACGATATTACTCAGCAGCAGCAGAACGGCACCGACAAACGCCGACAGCGCCGGGCTAGTCGGACGGAAGAACCACAGCTCGCCAGCCAGCCAGACCATTACTAGCGTCATCGCGATAAAGGTGCAGATGGGCCAACGTAGCTCCTCAAGCCGCGTCCAGATCGTGGCGATCAGCAGCACGCCAATCACCAGCAACGCCAGCGGCAGCGGCCAGAAGAAGCTGAGCGTCATCTGGCTGGCGAAGTAGATGGTGTAAAGCAGATGTGCAAGGAAGAACGCCCCGATAGCGTAGAGCAGCTGCTGGCGCGGCAGCAGGGTTAGCGCATCGCCCACCAGGGTCGCACAGAGACCGGCCAGCACCAGATAGCTGACGGCGTTGAACATCGGTGCCTGCCAGGCCAGCAACAGCAGCAGCAGCAGCGTGACGGGTTTAAAGACCCAGCGTTGCCAGACGGGCCCGCGATAGGACGCGTCCACGTAGAGCCAGGCGGAAAAACATACGGCGATAAACGACCAAAGCATCTTAATTCCTTGAATTCGTTACTGTCTCATGGGCGTTATGCCCACACCCTTGCTATTCAGTGTAGTGGCCGTGGCGGGCAGATGACAACGGGGGCCCGTCCGATTACTTCTTCTGCTGAAGATTCTGCTTAAGCCTTTTCTGCCACACCAGCAGCTCAAATACGCCAAACAGAAAGATGCGCCACTGCTCGGCGGCGGTCATCTGCGGGCCATCTTTTGGCAGCGCGGTCTTCATCATTACCATCTGCAGGGCATGCATAAAGGTGGTGAAAACCAGCGCCACGTTAACAAAGATATTCAGCGGACGCGGGAAGGGATGAACCAGGTTAAGGATCAGAAATGCCCATACGCACAGCATCATGAGGCGGCCTAAATTAATCAGCATGTTACGCTCCCTGTACGTGGCGATGATAAAGGTATTTGTCGGTGATAGAGGCGGTAAGCCACCTGCCCGGCTATCTTTTCACGATGCAGTTCCCAGTGCGTTGGCACCGGCGGCAGGCCATTTTCCACTTCGCTCTCTACATAGATTAGCGCGTCATCCGCCAGCCAGCCGTTATTTTCCAGCAGCCGTAGTGTATCGTCGAGCAGGCCCTTACGAAACGGCGGATCGACAAAGACGATATCATGCGGCGTCCCGCTCTGATTGAGGAACGTCAGCGTATTGTCGTTAACCACCTTGCCCTGGGCAGCGTTCAGCGTCGCCAGGTTCTGTTGCAGCTGGCGGGCGACGCCGCGCTCCATCTCTATCAGCGTGGCAGACGCCGCATAGCGCGACAGCGCCTCAACGCCCAGCGCGCCGCTGCCAGCGAAGCAGTCGAGGCAGCGGGCGTCTACCATTGAGGGGGCCAGCCAGTTAAACAGGGTCTCCCTGACGCGATCCGTCGTTGGACGCAGGCCGGGGCTGTCCGGCACCGGCAGTTTGCGGCCGCGCCACTGACCACCAATAATGCGTATCTGGCCGCTGGCGGCTCGGTTGGGTTTTTTCATAATGCTGGCTCTGATGACAATTTTTAGGCCGCCATTTTAGCGGCGGGCGACGCCGGACGAAACCTTAATCCGCAGGCGGTGCTGTAGAATCAGGAAAGTGTTAGACTAACGAATTACTTACACAATTTTCAGCCTCTGTTTGCGACTATCTTTAGGACAATAGGGCTGTGCCATGAATTAACCGCGAGGAGTGTAGTCGCAAATGGCAAAAGAGAAAAAACGGGGTTTCCTCTCCTGGCTGGGCTTAGGCCCAAAAGAGGAGCCGCAGCAGGCAGAGCCTGAACAGCAGATTGAGCAGCAACCGGAAGAGCCGATCCAGCAGCAGGCGGTTGTTGTAACAGAAATTGAAAAAGAAACAGAGGCCAAAACACAAACGGAGCCTGCCCCGCATAGCGAAGCCGAATCGGAAGCCTTTGCCGCCGACGTCGTCGAAGTGACGGAGCAGGTGGTTGCCCGGGAAGAGGTTGCAGAAACGGAGCCTGAAGCGGCTATAGAAGAGCCAGCCGCGCCGCAGGAAGCGCCTCTGCACGCTCAGCCGCCGGTATACCTTACCGAGGAAGCGCTGCCGCAGGCGGAAGAAGTTGTCCCCATTGAGCCGGAAGCGGAAGAGTGGTTAACCGAAGACGATCGTCGTGAACTCACCGACGAGGAGATGGAAGCCGCGGCGCTCTCTGCGCCTGCCGAGGAGGAGATCGTTCTGGAGGAGGAGCCCGTTGAGGTCGCACCTCTGGAGCAGGAGAAGCCCACCAAAGAGGGGTTCTTTGCGCGTCTGAAACGCAGCCTGCTGAAAACGAAAGAGAATCTCGGTTCCGGATTTATCACTCTTTTCCGCGGCAAAAAAATCGATGATGATCTGTTTGAAGAGCTGGAAGAGCAGCTGCTGGTGGCAGACGTTGGCGTTGAGACGACGCGTAAAATTATCGCCACGCTGACAGAGAGCGCGAGCCGCAAACAGCTGCAGGATGCCGAGGCGCTCTACGGCCTGCTGAAGGCGGAGATGGGCGATATTCTCGCAAAAGTTGATGCGCCGCTTAATATTGAAGGCAAAACGCCATTTGTTATTCTGATGGTGGGCGTCAACGGCGTGGGTAAAACCACAACCATCGGCAAGCTGGCCCGTCAGTTTGAACAGCAGGGTAAATCGGTGATGCTGGCTGCAGGGGATACTTTCCGCGCGGCAGCGGTTGAGCAGCTCCAGGTGTGGGGCCAGCGCAACAATATTCCGGTGATTGCCCAGCACACCGGTGCGGACTCCGCTTCGGTCATCTTCGATGCGATTCAGGCAGCGAAATCACGCGGCGTTGACGTGCTGATCGCCGATACCGCCGGTCGCTTGCAGAATAAAGCGCACCTGATGGAAGAGCTGAAAAAGATTGTCCGCGTCATGAAAAAGCTGGACGTTGATGCGCCGCACGAAGTGATGCTGACCATTGATGCCAGCACCGGGCAGAATGCAGTAAGCCAGACCCGCCTGTTTAACGAGGCGGTAGGCCTGACGGGGATCACTCTGACCAAGCTGGATGGTACAGCGAAGGGCGGGGTGATCTTCTCCGTCGCCGACCAGTTCGGGATCCCTATTCGGTATATCGGGACTGGCGAGCGTATAGAGGACTTGCGTCCGTTTAATGCGGGCGATTTTATAGAGGCACTTTTTGCCCGAGAGGATTAACAATGATTCGCTTTGAACACGTCAGCAAGGCCTATCTCGGTGGGAGACAAGCGCTGCAGGGGGTGACCTTTCACCTGCAGCAGGGCGAGATGGCATTTCTGACCGGCCACTCTGGCGCAGGGAAAAGTACGCTGCTCAAGCTGATCTGTGGTATTGAGCGGCCAAGCGCCGGGAAAATCTTCTTTGGGGGGCATGATATTAGCCGCCTGAAGAACCGCGAAGTGCCGTTTCTGCGTCGGCAGATCGGCATGATTTTCCAGGATCACCATCTGTTGATGGACCGTACGGTTTACGACAACGTGGCTATCCCGCTAATTATTGCCGGGGCCAGCGGGGATGACATTCGCCGCCGCGTCTCTGCGGCTCTGGATAAGGTCGGGCTGCTGGACAAAGCGAAAAATTTTCCGATCCAACTCTCTGGCGGTGAGCAGCAGCGCGTGGGTATCGCCCGCGCCGTGGTCAACAAGCCTGCGGTGTTGCTGGCGGATGAACCGACCGGTAACCTTGATGAGGCGCTTTCGGAAGGCATTCTGCGCCTGTTCGAAGAGTTTAACCGCGTCGGGGTCACCGTGCTGATGGCAACGCACGACATCGGACTGATTTCCCGTCGTTCATATCGGACGCTGAGCCTGAGCGACGGCCATTTGCATGGAGGCCTGGCGGGTGAATAAACGCGACGCAGTAAATCAAATTCGTCAGTTTGGCGGCAAGTTCGATCGCTTCCGCAAGCCTGGCACGGGCGGTAGCCGTCCTCCGTCCGGACGCAGCAAGACACCGCCGAAGCCCGGTTCGCGGAAGAGTAACGTCTTCAATGAGCAGATGCGCTATGCGTTTAGCGGCGCGCTGCAGGATCTCAAGAGCAAGCCGCTGGCGACCTTCCTGACGGTAATGGTGATTGCCATCTCCCTGACGCTGCCCAGCGTCTGCTACATGGTCTATAAGAACGTCAACCAGGCGGCGACCCAGTACTATCCGTCGCCGCAGATCACCGTCTACTTCGATAAGGCGCTGGATGACAACGCCGCCCAGCAGGTGGTCGGCCAGCTGCAGTCGGAGCAGGGGGTGGAGAAGGTTAACTATCTCTCGCGCGAGGACGCCCTCGGCGAGTTCCGTAACTGGTCCGGGTTTGGCGGCGCGCTGGATATGCTCGAAGAGAATCCGCTTCCTGCCGTGGCGGTCGTAGTACCTAAACTCGATTTCCAGAGCACCGAGTCGTTGAACACGCTGCGGGATCGTATTACGCGCATCAACGGCATCGATGAAGTGCGTATGGACGACAGCTGGTTTGCCCGCCTGACGGCGCTAACCGGGCTGGTGGGCCGGGTATCGGCTATGATCGGTGTTCTGATGGTGGCCGCCGTATTCCTGGTGATCGGTAACAGCGTGCGTTTGAGCATCTTCTCCCGTCGCGATACCATCAACGTCCAGAAGCTGATTGGCGCAACCGACGGTTTTATCCTGCGTCCATTCCTGTATGGCGGAGCGCTGCTGGGCTTTAGCGGAGCGCTGATGTCGCTGATCCTCTCCGAGGTGCTGGTCATGCGGCTCTCTTCTGCCGTGGCTGACGTGGCGCAGGTATTTGGTACCCAGTTCAACCTCGACGGTCTGTCGTTTGACGAATGTCTGCTGCTGCTGTTGGTGTGCTCAATGATCGGCTGGCTGGCCGCCTGGCTGGCGACGGTACAACATTTACGTCACTTTACGCCTGACTAAGCGATTTTTTGATATACTCTTTCCCTGCACTTGATGTCTTGCAGGGAAAGAGTCCCTGTTAACTCTTCTCCCCTGCATCTGTTTTTATCAACGCTGTGTCACAATTTGTGCGTAATCTATTCACACGACGGCATTGAACTTGTGGATAAAATCACTGTCTGATAAAAATGTGGATGATATTCTCGTTGCTCACAATCGCTGGCATGTTTGTTGCCTGTTCCTGAAAAGAGGAAAGAAACGAACCGCCGCCAGTAAGAAGTCTATTGAGAGGATTTGAATGACCAAAGAAATGCAAACTTTAGCTTTAGCCCCTGTTGGTAACCTGGAGTCGTATATCCGGGCTGCTAACGCTTGGCCGATGTTAACGGCTGATGAAGAGCGGGCGCTGGCTGAAAAGCTGCATTACCAGGGCGATCTGGAAGCAGCTAAAACGCTGATCCTGTCTCACCTGCGCTTTGTTGTTCATATTGCTCGTAACTACTCGGGCTATGGCCTGCCGCAGGCAGACCTGATCCAGGAAGGCAATATCGGTCTGATGAAGGCCGTGCGTCGCTTTAACCCGGAAGTGGGTGTGCGTCTGGTCTCGTTCGCGGTGCACTGGATCAAAGCCGAAATTCATGAATACGTACTGCGTAACTGGCGTATTGTGAAGGTCGCCACCACTAAAGCGCAGCGTAAGCTGTTCTTTAACCTGCGTAAATCCAAACAGCGTCTGGGCTGGTTTAACCAGGACGAAGTCGAAATGGTCGCACGCGAGCTGGGCGTCTCCAGTAAAGACGTGCGTGAGATGGAGTCCCGTATGGCCGCGCAGGACATGACCTTTGATATGTCCTCTGACGACGAGTCCGACAGCCAGCCGATGGCTCCGGTGCTCTACCTGCAGGATAAATCATCTAACTTTGCCGATGGCATTGAAGATGATAACTGGGAAGAGCAGGCGGCAAACCGCCTGACCGACGCGATGCAGGGTCTGGACGAGCGTAGCCAGGCGATTATTCGCGCCCGCTGGCTGGACGAAGATAACAAGTCCACGCTGCAGGAGCTGGCCGACCAGTACGGCGTCTCGGCTGAGCGCGTACGTCAACTGGAAAAGAACGCGATGAAAAAGCTGCGCGCGGCCATCGAAGCCTAACTTAAGCGCAGTCAACTGCTAAACCCCTGGATGAAAGTCCGGGGGTTTTGTTTTTTTAACGCCCGCTCTGGCGAATTTTTAGCCCCTGGCAAACACTTACAGATGCGCTATGCATGGGTATTTCTCAGGGGGACAGGGTGAAAAATAACGAACTAAACGAACGGCGTCTACAGGCGACGCCACGCGGTATCGGCGTCATGTGTAGCTTCTTCGCCGAAAGAGCAGAGAACGCCACGCTGTGGGACGTAGAGGGCAACGAGGTGATCGACTTCGCCGCCGGGATCGCGGTGCTGAATACCGGCCATCGCCACCCGAAAGTCGTGGCGGCAGTAGAGAAGCAGCTGCATGCCTTTACCCATACGGCCTATCAGGTGGTGCCCTATGAGAGCTACGTGACGCTGGCGGAGAAGATCAACGCCCGCGTGCCGGTCGAGGGGCCGGCAAAAAGCGCTTTCTTCTCAACCGGTGCGGAAGCGGTTGAGAACGCGATTAAAATCGCCCGCGCCTATACCAAACGCCCCGGCGTGATCGCTTTTGGTGGCGGCTTCCATGGCCGGACCTCAATGACGATGGCTCTGACTGGTAAAGTCGCTCCCTACAAAATGGGCTTTGGCCCTTTCCCCGGTTCGATCTTTCATGCTCAGTACCCCAATGCGGTGCACAATGTCTCAACCCAGGATGCCCTGAACAGTCTGGATCGTATCTTTAAAGCCGATATCGCCCCGGATCAGGTGGCGGCCATACTGCTGGAGCCGGTGCAGGGTGAGGGCGGCTTTGTTATTGCGCCCGATGACTTTATGCAGGGCGTGCGCCAGATCTGCAATCGGCACGGCATTCTGCTCATCGCTGATGAGGTCCAGAGCGGCTATGCCCGCACCGGCAAACTCTTTGCGATGGAGCACTATAGCGTCAAGCCGGATCTGATCACCATGGCGAAGAGCCTGGCGGGCGGCCTGCCGCTGTCAGCGGTCTCCGGCCGTGCCGAGGTGATGGATGCCCCCGCTCCGGGTGGGCTGGGTGGCACCTACGCCGGTAATCCGCTGGCGATCGCCTCTGCGCTGGCGGTGCTGGAGGTCATTGAAGAGGAGCAGCTTTGCGAGTGCTCCCGCCTGCTCGGAGAGGCGCTGGTCGCGGCGCTGAACAACGCCAGGGCCAGCTGCCCGTACATTGCTGACGTGCGTGCTCTGGGTTCGATGGTCGCCGTGGAGTTTAGCGATCCGCAAACCGGCGAGCCGTCGCCGGCCTTTACCCAGAAGGTACTGACCCACGCGCTGGAGGCGGGCCTGCTGCTGCTCAGCTGCGGCGTCTATGGCAACGTGATCCGTTTCCTCTATCCGCTTACCATCCCCGATGCGCAGTTCCGCCGGGCGCTCGATATCATCTCCCGCTCGTTAACGCAGTAACTCGCACGCCCGGCGGCAACGATCTGCCGGGCATACACGATTTACATTTCAAAATATCTATTCCCAAAAGATAAAAATGGGGTATGTTTTAGCAGAGTGTGCTGAAAAGGCGCGCACAGCAGACGCATATATGAAATAAAGCGCCATAAAACAACATCACAACAAGCGTTACAACCAGAACAATGGGGAATCTCAGGATGAAAATGAAGGGTAAAGCGTTACTGGCAGGATGTATTGCGCTGGCGTTCAGCACCATGGCACAGGCTGACATTAAAGTGGCCGTGGTGGGCGCGATGTCCGGTCCGGTTGCGCAGTACGGCGATCAGGAGTTTACCGGTGCGGAGCAGGCCGTTGCAGACATTAATGCGAAGGGCGGTATCAAAGGCGAAAAACTGCAAATTGTAAAATATGATGACGCCTGCGACCCGAAGCAGGCCGTTGCGGTGGCGAACAAAGTGATTAACGACGGCATTAAATATGTTATCGGCCACCTCTGCTCCTCCTCTACCCAGCCAGCGTCTGATATCTATGAAGACGAAGGCATTCTGATGATCACGCCTGCGGCGACCGCGCCAGAGCTGACCGCGCGTGGCTACAAGCTGGTGCTGCGCACCACCGGTCTTGATTCTGACCAGGGTCCGACCGCTGCGAAATACATTCTGGAAAAGGTGAAACCGCAGCGCATCGCCATTGTTCATGATAAGCAGCAGTACGGTGAAGGCCTGGCCCGCGCCGTGCAGGATAACCTGAAGAAAGGCAACGCGAACGTGGTCTTCTTTGACGGTATTACCGCCGGTGAGAAAGATTTCTCCACCCTGGTGGCGCGCCTGAAGAAAGAGAATATTGATTTTGTTTACTACGGTGGCTACCACCCGGAGATGGGGCAGATCCTGCGCCAGGCCCGCGCTGCTGGCCTGAAAACCCAGTTTATGGGTCCGGAAGGTGTCGCGAACGTATCGCTCTCTAACATCGCTGGGGAATCCGCAGAAGGCATGCTGGTAACCAAGCCGAAGAACTACGATCAGGTTCCGGCGAACAAACCGATTGTAGATGCGATCAAAGCGAAGAAACAGGATCCGAGCGGCGCCTTTGTGTGGACCACCTACGCCGCGTTGCAGTCACTGCAGGCTGGCCTGAATCAGTCTGCCGATCCGGCAGAAATCGCCACCTGGCTGAAAGCCAACTCGGTAGAGACCGTAATGGGCCCGCTGACGTGGGATGAGAAGGGCGATCTGAAGGGCTTTGAGTTTGGCGTGTTTACCTGGCATGCCAACGGTACCGCAACCGACGCCAAATAATTTTCCCGTCGCCTTTCGCGCCGCAGGTGTGTTGGCTGCGTTCCTCAACCCCGGTCACTTACTCATGTAAGCTCCCGGGGATTTTCGAACTTGCCGCCTGCCTGCAACACGAAATGCTGGGGAAAATGGATATGCTAATTTGATCCCGTAGGCCCGGTAAGCGCTAGCGCCACCGGGCTTTTTTATTGTCTTCTCACACGGCAGGCGTTGAATTTTTATACCGACAAGCATAAAATAAATGTACGGTAAATATCCGTACATATGCGCTATCATGCTTTTACGCTGATAGCTGGAGAAGAGAGAAGACATCATGACGGCACTAAAAAAGCAGCGTATCGATCTGCGTTTAACTGACGATGACAAAAGCATCATTGAAGAGGCTGCGGCCCTGACCAATCAGTCAGTCACTCAGTTTATGCTCACTAGCGCAGCAGAAAGAGCCGCAGAAGTTATTGAGCAGCATCGCCGGGTTATTCTTAACGACGAATCCTGGACTCGCGTCATGGAAGCGCTCAGTAACCCACCCTCACCGAATGAAAAACTTCACCGCGCGGCGAAACGTCTTCAAGACATGGAGTGAACCGTGGAAAACCTGACGATAGAGATCTTCGCAGAGGATGCGGAGTATGACTGGCAGCATTTCGACTGCGGGGAAACGGGTCTCAATCTCTTTTTAATCGAGCATCTCAAACGGCAGCATGGTGGAAAAATTCTGCGCGCCTATATTCTTCAAACAACAACGCCGGAACGGCGGGTGCTAGGCTACTACACTCTGTCAGGAAGCTGCTTTGAACGTGTTGCCCTGCCGTCAAAGTCACAGCAGAAGAAAATCCCTTACAAAAACGTTCCCAGCGTCACCTTAGGTCGCCTGGCCATTGATCGCTCTCTGCAAGGAAAAGGGTGGGGTTCGGTATTGGTTTCCCATGCCATGAAGGTAGTCTATTCCGCCTCCCAGGCGGTGGGTATTCATGGTCTATTTGTTGAGGCCATAAACGAGAAAGCGCATGCGTTTTATCTCTCGCTGGGATTTATCCCGCTAACAGGAGAAAACGCGCACGCGCTTTTTTATCCGACAAAATCTATCGAAAGGCTTTTTTCATAGCCGCTACAGCCGCTTCTCCCAGCCGTCCTGCTGCGGGCTAAAGCCCAGCGCCTGGGTAAAGGCGGCCATAACGCTGCGATCTTCGACGCCGACGTCCGCTATCCACCAGCGGGTCACGTCTGGATTGCGCGCCATCGCCTCTTCAATCAGGTACTGTCCTACGCCACGACGACGCGTCACGTCCCGCACGCGCAGAGAATCCAGCGCCCCCTCGCTGCCGCTGAGGGTCACTCGCACCGCCGCCAGCAGTCGCTCATTAAAACGGGCGGCGTAGATCTGGTGCGTATCGTCAACGTTCAGCGACGATGCGGAGTACTCCGGCCAAATTTTAGCTAAATCAATGCGATCCTGGTCGCTAAACGTGTCTAAACGGATGATGGTCAGTTTCATTCACTGCGGGTCCAAATCTCAAAAGATGACAGCAGTGTACTCAATTTCCTTAGCCAGACGCTTTCACTTTTTCGCTGTCGGGATCAGCTGAATACTTTTAACGCAGCCGCTGAAGCAGTTTTAAACATCAGGGATCGAAAAACAGGCAGTTTATTTATCTATGGAATAGTGATTTATTCCGCTCTTTGTCCCATTATTTTATGCTGGAAGAGGCGCTTTTTTTTGTTTATCTCTGTATCAATACAGAATATTATCTCTGCTTAATAGCCTGAAAAATAGAGTATTTACTCAGGTTTTACGGTAAAAACTGCGCTAAACCATTAAGCAAGCTGGTAAAAATAGCGTTGTTTAATAAAAGTACAGAATGCTTTTTAACCATAATAAAACAAAATATATACACATCACGACGGTAATGGGGATTTCAGGTTATGAAACGAAACGCGAAGACGTTGAGCGCGGGTGCGATTGCACGGATAAGGGATGTGAGTGCGGTGTCTTTGAATGGCATGCCGATGGTTCGTCTTCGGTAGCTCAGTAAATCTCAATCGCCCGTTTAGCAGGGCGAGCTTAGAAAGGTTACGTTATGTCCGAGCAGTTTCTCTACTTCCTGCAGCAGATGTTTAACGGCGTGACGCTGGGAAGCACCTATGCACTCATCGCCATCGGTTACACCATGGTCTACGGCATTATCGGCATGATCAACTTCGCCCACGGTGAGGTCTACATGATCGGTAGCTATGTCTCCTTTATGATCATCGCTGCCCTGATGATGATGGGCATCGACAGCAGCTGGCTGCTGGTGGCTGCCGGATTCGTAGGCGCGATTGTGATCGCCAGCGCCTACGGCTGGAGTATCGAACGGGTGGCCTATCGCCCGGTGCGCAATTCCAAACGTCTGATCGCGCTGATCTCCGCCATCGGGATGTCCATCTTCCTGCAAAACTACGTTAGCCTGACCGAAGGGTCACGTGACGTGGCGCTGCCGAGCCTGTTCAACGGTCAGTGGACTATCGGCAGCAGCGAGAACTTCGCCGCCTCGATCACCACCATGCAGCTGGTGATCTGGATCGTCACCTTCGTTGCCATGCTGGCGCTGACGCTGTTCATCCGCTACTCCCGCATGGGCCGCGCCTGCCGCGCCTGCGCGGAAGATTTAAAGATGGCCAGCCTGCTGGGAATTAACACCGACCGCGTTATCGCGCTCACCTTCGTGATCGGTGCGGCGATGGCCGCCGTGGCGGGCGTGCTGCTCGGCCAGTTCTACGGCGTAATTAACCCCTACATCGGCTTTATGGCCGGGATGAAGGCCTTTACCGCCGCGGTGCTGGGTGGGATCGGCAGTATTCCTGGCGCGATGATTGGCGGCCTGATCCTCGGCGTGGCTGAGTCGCTCTCCTCCGCATATCTGAGTACCGAGTATAAAGATGTGGTGTCGTTTGCGCTGCTGATCCTGGTGCTGTTGGTGATGCCAACCGGTATCCTGGGCCGCCCGGAGGTTGAAAAAGTATGAAACCGATGCATTTTGCGATGGCGCTGCTCTCCGCCGCGCTCTTCTTTGTGCTGGCGGGCGTCTTTATGGGCGTCCAGCTGAGTCTCGACGGTACTAAGCTGGTGGTCGGCAGCGCAGCGGATATCCGCTGGCAGTGGGTCTTTATCGGCACTGCCGTGGTCTTTCTGTTCCAGCTTCTGCGTCCACTGATGCAAAAAGGGCTGAAGAACGTCTCCGGGCCGAAGTTTATCCTGCCCGCCATTGACGGTTCGACGGTTAAGCAGAAGCTATTCCTCGTTGCCCTGCTGGTCGCTGCCGTGGCGTGGCCGTTTGTGGTCTCGCGCGGTACGGTGGATATCGCCACCCTGACCATGATCTACATTATCCTCGGCCTTGGGCTGAACGTGGTAGTAGGTCTGTCAGGGCTGCTGGTGCTGGGCTACGGCGGCTTCTACGCCATCGGAGCCTATACCTTTGCCCTGCTGAACCACTATTACGGCCTCGGCTTCTGGACCTGCCTGCCGCTGGCGGGGCTGGTGTCCGCCGCGGCGGGCTTCCTGCTGGGCTTCCCGGTGCTGCGCCTGCGCGGTGACTATCTGGCGATTGTGACCCTCGGTTTCGGTGAGATCGTGCGTATTCTCCTGCTCAATAACACCGAAGTGACCGGTGGCCCGAACGGTATTAGCCAGATCCCGAAACCGACGCTGTTTGGCCTTGAGTTTAGCCGTACCGCCCGCGAAGGCGGCTGGGATACCTTCAGCAACTTCTTCGGCGTGAAGTACGATCCCAGCGACCGGGTGGTGTTCCTCTACCTGGTGGCCCTGCTGCTGGTGGTCTTTACCCTGTTCGTCATCAACCGCCTGCTGCGCATGCCGCTGGGCCGGGCGTGGGAAGCGCTGCGTGAGGATGAGATCGCCTGCCGCTCGCTGGGCCTCAATCCAACCCGCATCAAGCTGACTGCCTTTACCATCAGCGCCGGGTTTGCTGGCTTTGCCGGCACGCTATTCGCTGCCCGTCAGGGCTTCGTCAGCCCGGAATCCTTTACCTTTGCCGAGTCCGCCTTTGTGCTGGCGATTGTGGTGCTGGGGGGGATGGGCTCGCAGTTCGCGGTTATTCTCGCGGCGATCCTGCTGGTGGTCTCCCGTGAGCTGATGCGTGATTTCAATGAGTACAGCATGTTAATGCTGGGTGGTCTGATGGTACTGATGATGATTTGGCGTCCTGAAGGCTTGCTGCCGATGACCCGTCCGCAGTTGAAACTGAAAAGCGGACACGTGAAAGGAGAGCAGGCATGAGTGAGCCATTACTGTCCGTTAACGGCCTGATGATGCGCTTCGGCGGGCTGCTGGCGGTAAACAACGTCGCGCTGGATCTGCATCCGCAGGAGATTGTCTCCCTGATTGGGCCGAACGGCGCGGGCAAAACCACGGTCTTCAACTGCCTGACCGGCTTCTATAAGCCCACCGGCGGCACCATCATGCTGCGTGACCAACACCTGGAAGGGCTGCCGGGGCAGCAGATTGCCCGCATGGGCGTGGTGCGTACCTTCCAGCACGTGCGTCTGTTCCGGGAGATGACGGTAATTGAGAACCTGCTGGTGGCCCAGCATCAGCAGCTCAAGACCGGCCTCTTCTCCGGCCTGTTGAAAACGCCTGCTTTCCGCCGCGCCCAGAGTGAAGCGCTGGATCGCGCTGCGACCTGGCTGGACCGCATCGGCCTGCTCGCCCACGCTAACCGTCAGGCCAGCAACCTGGCCTACGGCGACCAGCGTCGTCTGGAGATCGCTCGCTGCATGGTGACCCAGCCGGAGATCCTGATGCTGGACGAGCCAGCGGCCGGGCTGAACCCGAAAGAGACCAAAGAGCTGGACGAGCTGATCGTTGAGCTGCGTAACCATCACAACACCACTATTCTGCTGATTGAGCACGATATGAAGCTGGTGATGGGTATCTCCGACCGTATCTACGTGGTAAACCAGGGCACGCCGCTGGCAAACGGCACGCCGGAGCAGATTCGTAACAACCCGGACGTGATCCGCGCCTATTTAGGTGAAGCATAATGGGGGCGAGGCCTAAGATGGAAAACGTGATGTTATCTTTTGACCAGGTAAGTGCCCACTATGGCAAAATCCAGGCGCTGCACGACGTCAGCCTGCATATCAACCAGGGTGAAATCGTCACCCTGATCGGGGCCAACGGCGCGGGTAAGACCACGCTGCTCGGTACCCTGTGTGGCGATCCGCGCGCCAGCAGCGGGCGCATTGTCTTTGATGGTAAAGACATTACCGACTGGCAGACGGCGAAAATCATGCGTGAAGCGGTGGCGATTGTGCCGGAAGGGCGACGCGTCTTCTCCCGCATGACGGTAGAAGAGAACCTGGCGATGGGCGGTTTCTTTGCCGATCGTGACCAGTTCCATACCCGCCTCAAGTGGGTTTATGAGCTGTTCCCACGCCTGCACGAACGCCGTATTCAGCGGGCCGGGACCATGTCCGGCGGCGAGCAGCAGATGCTGGCCATCGGTCGGGCGCTGATGAGCCAGCCGCGCCTGCTGCTGCTCGACGAGCCCTCTCTTGGGCTTGCGCCGATCATTATCCAGCAGATCTTTGACACCATCGAGCAGCTGCGCAAAGAGGGGATGACCATCTTCCTCGTGGAGCAGAACGCCAACCAGGCGCTGAAGCTCGCCGATCGCGGCTACGTGCTGGAGAACGGTCGCGTGGTGCTGTCCGATACTGGCGACGCGCTGCTGGCCAACGAAGCGGTGCGCAGCGCCTACCTCGGCGGCTAAGGCATCTGTATCGCCCGGTGGCGCTACGCTACCGGGCTTACATATTACTGTCATACTTTTGTAAACAAACGGTTATTTTTCTGTCATTTGAGCGTGTCATGTTACTTCGCGAGCACGAAAAGCGTGATATCGCGCATCCGGCACAACAAGAGAGATAACCGAATGACATCGTTACGACATACAGCTTTAGGATTAGCGTTAGGTCTGGCGTTTGCAGGTCAGGCTATGGCAGTGACCACCATTCCGTTCTGGCATTCGATGGAAGGACAGCTGGGTAAAGAGGTAGACTCCCTGGCGCAGCGTTTTAATGACACCCATCCGGATTACAAAATTGTGCCGGTCTACAAGGGCAACTACGAGCAGAGCCTGAGCGCCGGGATCGCCGCCTTCCGTACCGGTAACGCCCCTGCCATTTTACAGGTCTATGAAGTCGGCACCGCCACCATGATGGCCTCGAAAGCGATTAAGCCGGTGTATGAAGTGTTCAGCGATGCGGGTATCAAGTTTGACGAGTCGCAGTTCGTGCCGACCGTCTCCGGCTACTATACCGATGCGAAATCCGGCCATCTGCTCTCCCAGCCGTTCAACAGCTCCACCCCGGTGCTCTACTACAACAAAGACGCCTTTAAAAAAGCGGGCTTAGATCCAGAGCAGCCGCCGAAAACCTGGCAGGATCTCGCTGCCTACACCGCGAAGCTGAAAGCAGCCGGCATGAAGTGCGGCTACGCCAGCGGCTGGCAGGGTTGGATCCAGATCGAAAACTTCAGCGCCTGGCACGGTCTTCCGGTCGCCACTAAAAACAACGGCTTTGACGGCACCGACGCGGTGCTGGAGTTCAACAAGCCGGAGCAGGTTAAGCACATTGCGATGCTGGCCGATCTCAACAAGAAGGGCGACTTCAGCTACTTCGGGCGCAAGGATGAGTCCACCGAGAAGTTTTATAACGGTGACTGCGCGATCACTACCGCCTCGTCTGGTTCGCTGGCGGATATTCGTCAGTACGCCAAATTTAACTACGGCGTGGGCATGATGCCGTATGACGCCGACGTGAAGGGCGCGCCGCAGAACGCCATCATCGGCGGGGCTAGCCTGTGGGTGATGCAGGGCAAAGATAAGCCGACCTATACCGGCGTTGCCCAGTTCCTGGAGTTCCTGGCGAAGCCGGAAAATGCGGCCGAGTGGCACCAGAAGACCGGCTACCTGCCGATCACCACCGCCGCTTACGATCTGACCCGCGAGCAGGGCTTCTACGACAAGAATCCAGGCGCGGATATCGCCACCCGCCAGATGCTGAACAAGCCGCCGTTGCCGTTCACCAAAGGGCTGCGCCTCGGCAACATGCCGCAGATCCGCACCATCGTGGATGAAGAGCTGGAGTCGGTCTGGACCGGCAAGAAAACCCCGCAGCAGGCGCTGGACAGCGCGGTAGAGCGTGGTAACCAGCTGCTGCGCCGCTTTGAGCAGTCCACCAAATCGTAATATGTAAAATGCCGGGTGGCGGCTTCGCCTTACCCGGCCTACAACGTGCACCATGTAGGCCGGATAAGCGGAGCGCCATCCGGCGCTGTTCAGGAATCTAACCTCAATGTCATCATCCCGTCCGGTATTCCGCTCGCGCTGGCTTCCCTATGCGCTGGTCGCGCCGCAGCTGATTATTACCGTTATCTTTTTTATCTGGCCTGCGGGTGAAGCGCTATGGTACTCGGTGCAGAGCGTCGATCCGTTCGGTCTCTCCAGCCAGTTCGTTGGGCTGGACAACTTTATGGCGCTGCTGCATGACAGCTACTATCTGGATTCCTTCTGGACGACGATAAAGTTCAGCGCGCTGGTGACCTTCTCTGGCCTGCTGGCCTCGCTCTTTTTTGCCGCGCTGGTAGATTACGTGGTGCGCGGCAGCCGCTTTTATCAGACGCTGATGCTACTGCCCTACGCCGTGGCACCTGCCATCGCCGCCGTGCTGTGGATCTTTCTCTTCAACCCGGGGCGCGGGCTGATTACCCACGCGCTGGAGCAGATTGGCTATAGCTGGAACCATGCCCAGAACAGCGGCCAGGCGATGTTTCTGGTGGTCTTCGCCTCGGTGTGGAAGCAGATCAGCTACAACTTTCTCTTCTTCTTCGCCGCGCTACAGTCAATTCCCCGCTCGCTGGTGGAGGCCGCCGCTATTGACGGCGCAGGGCCGGTGCGTCGCTTCTTCCAACTCTCGCTGCCGCTGATCGCCCCCGTCAGCTTCTTTCTGCTGGTGGTCAACCTGGTCTACGCCTTCTTCGACACCTTCCCGGTGATCGACGCCGCCACCGCCGGGGGACCGGTGCAGGCCACTACCACGCTGATCTACAAGATCTACCGGGAAGGCTTTGCCGGGCTGGATCTCTCCGCCTCTGCCGCCCAGTCGGTGGTGCTGATGCTGCTGGTGATTGTCCTGACGGTAGTCCAGTTCCGCTACGTCGAGAGTAAGGTGCGCTACCAATGATTGAAAACCGACGCGGGCTAACCATTTTCAGCCATGTGATGCTGATCCTCGGCATCGCCGCCATTCTCTTCCCGCTCTACGTCGCCTTTGTGGCGGCCACCCTGGACAACCGGGCGGTGTTTGAGACGCCGATGACCCTGATCCCCGGCAGCCACCTGCTGGATAACCTGAAAACCATCTGGCTGCAGGGCGTGGGAGCCAACAGCGCGCCGTTTTGGCTGCTGCTGCTCAACAGCTTCATCATGGCTTTTAGCATTACGATAGGAAAGATTGCGGTCTCGATGCTCTCCGCTTTTGCCATCGTCTGGTTCCGCTTCCCGCTGCGCAATCTCTTCTTCTGGATGATCTTTATCACCCTGATGCTGCCGGTGGAGGTGCGTATCTTCCCGACGGTGGAGGTGATCGCCAACCTGAAGATGCTCGACAGCTACACCGGCCTGACGCTGCCCCTGATGGCTTCGGCCACCGCGACCTTCCTGTTTCGTCAGTTCTTTATGACCCTGCCGGACGAGCTGATCGAAGCCGCGCGCATTGACGGCGCATCGCCGATGCGCTTTTTCCGCGACATCGTGCTGCCGCTGTCGAAAACCAACCTTGCGGCGCTGTTTGTCATCACCTTTATCTACGGCTGGAATCAGTACCTGTGGCCGCTGCTGATCGTCAGCGACGTCAACCTGGGCACTGCCGTGGCGGGAATTAAAGGGATGATTGCTACCGGGGAGGGCACTACCCAGTGGAACCAGGTGATGGCGGCGATGCTGCTGACCCTGATCCCCCCCGTCGTTATCGTATTAGCCATGCAGCGTGCCTTTGTGCGCGGCCTGGTCGACAGTGAGAAGTAGGTAAAACATGGCTGGATTAAAACTACAGGCAGTAAGCAAAAGCTGGGACGGCGGCAAGACGCAGGTGATCCAACCCCTGACCCTGGACGTGTCGGACGGCGAATTTATCGTGATGGTCGGCCCCTCCGGCTGCGGCAAGTCTACCCTGCTGCGGATGGTGGCCGGGCTGGAACGGGTCACCAGCGGCGACGTCTGGATCGACCGCCAGCGAGTAACCGAGATGGAGCCGAAGGAGCGCGGCATCGCCATGGTATTCCAGAACTATGCCCTCTATCCGCATATGAGCGTGGAAGAGAATATGGCGTGGGGGTTAAAAATTCGCGGCATGGGTAAAGCGCATATCGCCGAGCGGGTCAAAGAGGCAGCGCGTATTCTGGAGCTGGATAGCCTGCTGAAACGTCGCCCGCGCGAGCTGTCCGGCGGCCAGCGTCAGCGCGTGGCGATGGGCCGGGCGATCGTCCGCGATCCCGCCGTCTTTCTGTTTGATGAGCCGCTCTCCAACCTTGACGCCAAGCTACGCGTGCAGATGCGCCTCGAATTGCAGCAGCTGCACCGCCGCCTGAAGACCACTTCGCTCTACGTCACCCACGATCAGGTAGAGGCCATGACTCTGGCGCAGCGGGTGATGGTGATGAATAAGGGCGTGGCGGAGCAGATCGGCACGCCGGTAGAAGTGTATGAGAAACCGGCCAGCCGCTTTGTGGCGAGCTTTATCGGCAGCCCGGCGATGAACCTGCTGGATGGGCGCATCAGCACCGCCGGGGATCACTTTGAGCTGGAGAGCGGTATGGCTCTGCCCATCAACTGGTACTACCGGGGCTACGCCGGGCGCAAGATGACGCTGGGTATCCGCCCGGAACATATTACGCTAAGCTCACAATCCGCAGGCGGCATTCCGCTGGTAATAGATACCCTGGAGATGCTGGGGGCCGATAACCTGGCTCACGGCCGCTGGGGCGAGCAGAAGCTGGTGGTGCGGCTGCCGCATCACGATCGCCCGACACCGGGCAGCACGCTGTGGCTGAACATGCCCGAGAGCCACCTGCACCTTTTTGATGGTGAAACAGGACAACGTTTATGAGTCACTGGCCTTACCCTACTGTCGTCGCCCATCGCGGCGGCGGCAAGCTGGCCCCGGAGAATACCCTCGCGGGCATTGATACCGGCGCGCGCCTCGGTCACACCATGATCGAGTTTGACGTCAAGCTCTCCCGCGACGGGGAGATCTTCTTGCTGCACGACGATAATCTGGAGCGCACCAGCAACGGCTGGGGCGTGGCGGGCGATCTGCCGTGGAGCGATCTGCTGAAGGTGGATGCAGGGAGCTGGTTTAGCGGCGCGTTCAAGGGCGAGCCGCTGCCGCTGCTCTCGCAGGTGGCGGATCGCTGCCGACAACATGGCATGATGGCCAATATTGAGATCAAGCCGACCACCGGTACCGGGCCACTGACGGGAAAAACGGTGGCGCTGGCGGCGCAGGCGCTCTGGCAGGGAATGACCCCGCCGCTGCTCTCTTCATTTGAGATTGACGCTCTGGAGGCCGCCCAGCAGGCCGCCCCGGAGCTGCCGCGCGGTCTGCTGCTGGACGCGTGGCGCGAAGATTGGCGCGAGTTAGCGACGCGCCTCGGCTGCGTCTCGCTGCATCTTAACCACAAGCTGCTGGATGAACAGCGGACGGCAGAGATTAAAGCAGCCGGGCTGCATATTCTGGTCTACACCGTCAATCAGCCCCAGCGTGCGGCGGAGCTGCTACGCTGGGGCGTGGACTGTATCTGTACCGATCGCATCGACACTATCGGCCCGAATTTTCAGCCCTAAGGACTCATCGTCTTCAGGGGAATGGTGGGCTGCGGCGTGGTCGTCCCGGATGAATTTAGCATGCCGCCATTGTTGTTCGGCAGCATCTGTTCGCGGCTGTTATCCAGCCTGCCCGGCTGCGAATCCAGCATGCGCTGGGAGTTGTTATTGATCTGCGACTCAAGGTGCTGCTGCTGCATGCGCGTCTGCGTCTGAAGCTGCTGGTTCAGCATGCCTTTCTGCTGGCTTTGCTGATTCAGCATCTGGGTCTGCATCCGCTGCTGGCTGGGGATTTGATACCCCGGCTGGTTCGGGTTATTCATGGTATTAATCGGCTGTGCGAAAGCGCTCAGCGGCAATAACATCGCCAGAGATAAGAGGTATTTCATCGTGATGCCCTCCTGTAGGTGGATCAGTTAAGTTTACTTGCTTAGCGCAAAGACTGTGCGTTTTTTAGCGTTGTGAACCAGGATTAAGCAGCAATATCAGCCATTTTTCCTGGAGAATAATGATGAGTAAGCCTAAGTTTGCGCGCTGGGCCGCTATCGCGGCGTTGGTCGCTGGAAGCTGTTTTGGCGTGGCCGCCGCGCCGCAGCCGGAAGCGCCCCCCGTCTCCTACGGCGTTGAAGCCGATACTTTCCACCCGGTGCGCGAGCAGCAGGGAATGGTGGCGTCGGTGGATGCCGCCGCCACCCGCGTGGGTGTCGATATTCTAAAGCAGGGCGGTAACGCGGTGGATGCCGCCGTAGCGGTGGGCTACGCGCTGGCGGTGACCCATCCGCAGGCCGGAAACCTCGGCGGCGGCGGATTTATGCTACTGCGTACCAAAGACGGGACTACCACCGCCATCGACTTCCGTGAGATGGCCCCCGCCCAGGCCAGCCGGGATATGTTCCTCGACGACCAGGGCAACCCCGACAGTAAAAAATCCCTGACCTCTCATCTGGCGACCGGTACCCCTGGCACGGTGGCGGGTTTCTCATTGGCGCTGGAGAAGTACGGCACGCTGCCGCTGAACAAGGTGGTACAGCCCGCCATCAAGCTGGCCCGGCAGGGTTTTACGGTTAATGACGCCCTGGCGGAGGATCTGAAAACCTACGGCAGCGAAGTCTTGCCCAATCACGACAACAGCAAGGCGATCTTCTGGAAAAATGGTGAGCCGCTGAAGAAAGGTGACAAGCTGGTTCAGGCTAATCTGGCCAAGAGCCTGGAGATGATTGCCGAGCTGGGACCGGATGCCTTCTATAAGGGGGCGATTGCCGATCAGATCGCCCAGGAGATGAGCAAGAACGGCGGCCTGATAACCAAAGAGGATCTGGCGGCCTACCGGGCGGTGGAGCGCACGCCGATCAGCGGCGACTACCGGGGTTATCAGGTCTTCTCTATGCCGCCGCCCTCCTCAGGCGGGATCCACATCGTGCAGATCCTCAATATCCTTGAAAACTTTGACCTGGCGAAATATGGCTTTGGCAGCGCGGATGCCATGCAGGTGATGGCCGAGGCAGAGAAGTACGCCTATGCCGACCGCTCGGAGTACCTGGGCGACCCGGACTTTGTCAAAGTGCCTTGGCAGGCGCTGACCAATAAAGAGTATGCCAAATCCATTGCCCAGCAGATTGACGTTAACAAGGCAAAACCGTCCAGCCAGATCCGCCCCGGCAAGCTGGCGCCTTACGAGAGTAACCAGACCACCCACTTCTCGGTGGTGGATAAAGACGGTAACGCGGTGGCGGTGACCTATACCCTGAACACCGTCTTTGGCACCGGGATTGTGGCGGGCAATACCGGCATTCTGCTCAACAACGAGATGGATGACTTCTCGGCCAAGCCGGGCGTGCCAAACGTGTATGGGCTGGTGGGTGGCGATGCCAACGCTGTGGGGCCAAATAAGCGTCCGCTTTCCTCGATGTCGCCAACCATCGTTGTGAAAGATGGTAAAACCTGGCTGGTAACCGGCAGCCCGGGCGGGAGCCGAATTATCACCACCGTACTGCAAATGGTGGTCAACAGCATCGATTTTAAGATGAACGTGGCAGAAGCGACTAACGCGCCGCGCTTCCATCATCAGTGGCTACCTGACGAGCTGCGCGTAGAGAAGGGCTTTAGCCCGGATACGCTGAAAATGCTGGAGCAGAAGGGACAGAAGGTGGCGCTGAAGGAGGCGATGGGCAGCACCCAAAGTATCATGGTAGGTGAAGATGGGGCGCTGTATGGCGCCTCGGATCCGCGTTCGGTGGATGACTTAACGGCGGGGTATTAATGTCCAGGCCGGGTGGCGCTGTGCCACCCGGCAATGGCTTATTTCATCCGTGCCATAAAGTAGGAGTCCACCAGCTCGCCGTTGCGCAGAGCGTACTTTTTGGCGGTGCCTTCGATCTCAAACCCATGCTTGCGGTAGAGCGCGACAGCGGCTTCGTTGTCGGCATACACCGACAGCTCAATCCGCTCAATGCGCAGCCAGTTCTCGCACACATCAATCATCGCTTTCATCAGGGCGCTGGCGACGCCCCGCTGACGAAAGGCGGGTGAGACGGCAAGGCCAAACTCTGCCGCGTGGCTGCGGCGCGGATTCTGCTCAACGTGGATGCCAATATGTCCGGCCACTTCCCCATCAATGGTGGCGACGAGCATACGGCGCCCGGGCTGGGGTTTAACCCGCTCCTGCCAAAGCTCCTGGGAGGGGTAGGGTAGCTGTAGCAGATGGTGATACATCTCCGGCTGCGCTGACATCAGACGTAATGGCTCGGCATCGCGGGCTTCGACGTGGCGTATCACTATCTCACTCATTTTCCTCTATCCTCAGTTAGTTAACTCTCCTCTTCAACATCCGTGAATTCAAAATCTTCGTCAACTGCCATTTTTTGCAAAAATTATTAGACAAGTGCGAATGATAATGATTATTATTGCTATGCGTTCAGGGATTACTACGGTGTACCTGAAAGCACGACATTGCTCACATTGCTTCCAGTATTATCTTAGCCAGCTTATGCTGGCTTTTTTTTTGCTTATGTATCAACCTGGCTTACTTGCCATTTTGCCTGCACCCGTAGGCCCGATAAGCGCAGCGCCATCGGGCGTGTTACGGTGCTCTACTTTGCGCTATGGTTATGGGCACGGTTTTAAAAAAGAGGTGACCCATGACGCTGCACTGCGCATTTATCGGCTTTGGTAAAAGCACCACCCGCTACCATCTTCCCTATGTTCTCAATCGCAAAACGAGCTGGCACGTGGCGCACATCTTCCGCCGCCATCCCAAGCCGGAAGAGCAGTATCCGCAGTATCAGCACATCCACTTCACCAGCGATCTCGACGAGGTGCTCAACGATCCACAGGTGAAGCTGGTGATCGTCTGCACCCACGCCGATAGCCACTTTGAGTATGCGAAGCGCGCTCTGGAGGCGGGTAAAAACGTGCTGGTAGAGAAGCCGTTTACCCCCTCGATGGCCGATGCCATTACCCTGTTCGAGCTGGCGAGAAGCAAAGGTCTCACCGTTACGCCCTACCAGAACCGTCGCTTTGACAGCTGTTTCCTGACGGCGAAAAAAGCCATTGAGAGCGGCAAGCTGGGTGAGATTGTCGAAATCGAGAGCCACATTGACTACTTCCGTCCGGTAGCAGAGACCAAACCGGGCCTGCCGCAGGACGGCATGTTCTTTGGCCTCGGCGTGCACATGCTGGATCAGATCATCTCCCTGTTTGGCCGCCCGGACCATGTCGCCTATGACATTCGCAGCCTGCGTAATAAAGCCAACCCGGACGACACCTTTGAGGCGCAGCTTTTCTACGGCGACCTGAAGGCGATTGTGAAGACCAGCCACTATGTCAAAATCGACTACCCGAAATTTATTGTCCACGGTACCCGCGGCTCGTTTATTAAGTACGGGATTGACCAGCAGGAGACCAGCCTGAAGGCCAATATTATGCCGGGCGAGGCTGGGTTTGCTGCCGACGACACGCTGGCGACGCTGGAGTACCTCAACGACGCTGGAGAGACGGTGCGCGAAGAGTGGCAGCCAGAGCCAGGCGACTATGCCCGCGTCTATGATGCGCTCTACGCTACCCTGACCACAGGGGCGGAAAACTACGTCAAGGAATCTGATGTGTTAACCAACCTTGAGATCCTCGAACGCGGGTTTGAGCAGGCCTCACCTGCCACGGTAACCCTCGCAAAATAGGGTTTTTTACTGTTTTATAAGTTGTTCATAATTTTTGAACAGAGGAGTCAATTTTCACCCTCTATCATCCTGGGTCGATCGGGTACACACTTACTCCATCGAAAACAGTTGGGGGTGAAAAAATGATTTTCTTACGCAAAGCAAACGAACGTGGTCACGCAAATCATGGTTGGCTGGACTCATGGCATACCTTCTCTTTTGCCAACTACTATGATGCAAATTTTATGGGTTTCTCAGCGCTGCGCGTCATTAATGACGACATGATCGACGCTGGCCAGGGTTTTGGTACCCATCCCCATAAAGACATGGAAATTTTAACCTACGTGCTGGAAGGGGCGGTAGAGCACGAAGATAGCATGGGTAATAAAGAGCAGGTGCCAGCCGGTGAGTTCCAGATCATGAGCGCCGGAACCGGGGTGCGCCACTCTGAGTACAACCCGAGCAAAACAGCGCCTCTGCACCTGTATCAAATCTGGATCATTCCAGAAAAAACCGGCATTGCACCGCGCTACGAGCAGCGCCGCTTTGACGCCGCCCATGGTCGCCAGCTGGTGCTCTCTCCGGATGCGCGGGACGGCTCGCTGAAAGTGAACCAGGATATGGAGCTCTCCCGCTGGGCGCTGTCGCAAGACGAGCAGGGGGATTACCAGATTACCGCCGGGCGTAAGGTCTGGATCCAGGTGGTGAAAGGTAGCGTCTCTGTTAACGGGACCACCGCCACTACCGCTGATGGTCTGGCTATCTGGGACGAGCAGGCACTGTCGATTCACGCAGACAGCGACAGTGAAATCCTGCTGTTTGACCTGCCACCGGTATGATGTGTTAAATAAAGTGCGCCACCTCTCCTTATCAGCGGGGAGGTTGCGCCTGCGTCGTGGTAAACTAAAACAATGTTTTCCCGTTTACCCCGCTCAGGACGATGAAAAAGAAAAGACCCGTACTTCAGGACGTTGCAGATCGCGTTGGCGTGACCAAAATGACCGTCAGCCGTTTTTTACGCAACCCGGAGCAAGTCTCCGTGGCGCTGCGTGGCAAAATTGCAGCGGTGCTGGACGAGCTGGGCTACATTCCTAATCGCGCACCTGACATCCTCTCAAACGCCACCAGCCGCGCTATCGGCGTGCTGCTTCCCTCTCTGACCAACCAGGTATTCGCTGAAGTGCTGCGCGGTGTCGAAAGCGTTACCGATGCCCATGGCTATCAGACCATGTTGGCCCACTACGGCTACAAGCCGGAGATGGAAGAGGAGCGGCTGGAGTCAATGCTATCTTGGAACATTGACGGCCTGATACTCACCGAGCGTAGCCATACGCCGCGGACCCTAAAGATGATCGAGGTGGCGGGTATTCCGGTCGTGGAGCTGATGGACAGCTGCTCGCCGTGTCTCGACATCGCCGTTGGCTTTGATAACTTCGATGCTGCCCGCCAGATGACTGCGGCCATCGTGGCGCGCGGCCATCACCACGTCGCCTATCTTGGTGCACGTCTCGACGAACGTACTATTATCAAACAGCAGGGGTATGAGCAGGCGATGCGCGATGCGGGCCTGACGCCGTACAGCGTGATGATGGAGCAATCTTCGTCTTACTCATCCGGCATTGAACTGATGCGCCAGGCGCGCCGCGAATATCCGCAGCTCAACGGTATTTTTTGTACCAACGATGACCTTGCGGTGGGGGCGGCATTCGAATGCCAACGTTTAGGATTGAAAATCCCGGATGACATGGCGATTGCCGGTTTCCACGGCCATGATATTGGCCAGGTGATGGAGCCTCAGCTGGCGAGCGTGCTGACGCCGCGTGAGCGCATGGGCCGCATTGGTGCCGAGCGCCTGCTGGCGCGCATTCGCGGTGAGGTCGTGACGCCGAAAATGTTAGATTTAGGTTTCACATTGTCACCAGGTGGATCTATTTAGTCTGACAAATTTGAAGTAGCTCACACTTATTCACTTCGGAGAGTACGGCTTATTGCTTCTCGCTAGCCCCAGCAGGAAAATGTTACCGATAACTGTTACCCGTAACAATCTACCTTTTGTCTCTGTGGGAGCGACCTTTGAGCACGACTAATCACGATCACCACGTTTATGTCCTGATGGGCGTATCCGGCAGTGGAAAATCCGCCGTTGCCAGCGAAGTGGCCCATCAGCTACATGCCGCGTTCCTGGATGGCGACTTTCTCCATCCGCGCAGCAATATCACCAAAATGGCCGCTGGCGAGCCGTTGAACGATGACGACCGCAAGCCCTGGCTGCAGGCGCTGAACGATGCCGCCTTCGCGATGCAGCGCACTAACAAAGTGTCGCTGATCGTCTGCTCGGCGTTGAAAAAGAGCTATCGCGATCTGCTGCGCGACGGCAATCCCAACCTCTCCTTTATCTACCTGAAGGGTGATTTCGACGTGATCGAAGCCCGCCTCAAAGCGCGTAAAGGCCACTTCTTCAAGACGCAGATGCTGGTGACTCAGTTTGAAGCGCTGGAAGAGCCAAAGGTAGACGAGAGCGACGTATTGATTGTGGATATCGACCAGCCGCTCGACGGCGTGGTGGCCAGCACTATTGATGTGATTAATAAATAAAAATTAAGGCAGTACAGTGGGTACTTTAACGCTTGTTATGACAGCGGTCGGCTCGGTTTTGCTGCTGCTGTTTTTAGTGATGAAGGCACGTCTTCACGCCTTCATTGCTTTGATGGTGGTTTCTATTGGCGCAGGGCTCTTTTCCGGTATGCCGCTCGACGCCATTGCCAAAACCATGGAAAAAGGCATGGGCGGCACGCTGGGCTTTCTCGCGATAGTGGTCGCGCTGGGAGCCATGTTCGGCAAAATTCTGCATGAGACCGGCGCGGTGGATCAGATCGCGGTCAGGATGCTGAAATCCTTCGGCCACAGCCGGGCGCACTATGCCATTGGCCTTGCGGGGCTGATCTGTGCGCTGCCGCTCTTCTTTGAAGTGGCGATTGTGCTGCTGATCAGCGTCGCCTTCTCCATGGCGCGCCATACGGGCACTAACCTGGTTAAGCTGGTCATCCCGCTCTTTGCCGGGGTTGCGGCGGCGGCGGCCTTCCTGCTGCCGGGGCCAGCGCCCATGCTGCTGGCGTCACAGATGCACGCCGACTTTGGCTGGATGATCCTGATTGGCCTCTGCGCGGCGATCCCGGGCATGCTGGTTGCCGGGCCGCTGTGGGGCAACTTTATCAGCCGCTACGTTGAGCTGCATATTCCGGATGATATCAGCGAGCCGCATCTCGGCGAAGGCAAGATGCCGTCGTTCGGCTTTAGTCTGGCGCTGATCCTGCTGCCGCTGGTGCTGGTCGGCCTGAAAACCATCGCCGCCCGCTTCGTTGAGCAGGGCTCTACGCTCTACGAATGGCTGGAGTTTATCGGCCATCCGTTTACCGCCATCCTGGTGGCGTGCCTGGTCGCCATCTACGGCCTGGCGTATCGTCAGGGCATGGCGAAAGATAAAGTGATGGCGATCTGCGGGACGGCGCTGCAGCCAGCGGGCATTATTCTGCTGGTGATCGGTGCAGGCGGCGTCTTTAAGCAGGTGCTGGTGGATTCTGGCGTCGGTCCAGCCCTGGGCGAAGCGTTGACCGGCATGGGCCTGCCTATTGCTATCACCTGCTTCGTGCTGGCCGCAGCGGTACGTATTATTCAGGGGTCGGCAACGGTGGCCTGTTTGACCGCGGTGGGTCTGGTGATGCCGGTGATTGAGCAGCTGCACTTCTCTGGCGCGCAGATGGCTGCGCTGTCAATCTGCATCGCGGGCGGCTCTATCGTGGTCAGCCACGTCAACGACGCGGGCTTCTGGCTGTTCGGTAAGTTTACCGGCGCAACCGAAGCGCAGACGCTGAAGACGTGGACGATGATGGAAACCATCCTCGGCACCACGGGCGCGATTGTCGGGATGATTGCGTTCTCGCTGCTAAGCTAATGGCCGATATGCCCGGTGGCGCTGCTGCGCTTACCGGGCCTATAAAAATGCTACTCCCGCAAACTATTTTACCCCTTCATCCACACCCGAATGCCGTCCAGGAACATCTGGGTTGCCAGCATGACCAGCACCAGCCCCATCAGACGCTCCAGCGCGTTAACCCCTTTCTCACCGAGCAGGCGTAAAAACAGCGTCGACTGCAGCAGAATCGCCACCGTGCCGCCCCACGCCAGCATCAGGGCGATCACCAGATGGCCCATCTGATTCGGATACTGGTGCGAAAGCAGCATTAGCGTGGCGAGCAGAGTGGGGCCCGCCACCAGCGGGATCGCCAGCGGTACAATAAACGGCTCTTCACCGGCGGGCATGCCGTAGCTGCCACCCTCGGGGCTGGGGAAGATCATCTTAATGGCGATTAAGAACAGAATAATGCCGCCGGAGATAGAGACGGTCTCGGCACGCAGGTTCAGGAATGAGAGGATCTTCTCGCCAGCAAAAAGGAAAATCAGCATCAGCAGCAGGGCAATCAGCAGCTCGCGGATCATAATCGCCCGGCGGCGTTTCGGTTCGGTATGCTTCAGCACCGACATAAAGATAGGCAGGTTGCCAAGCGGATCCATAATCAGGATCAACAGCACCGCGATGGAGAGAATATCATTCATTGCTTCGTTTCCCTGAGGCACGCCCTAAACGGCTGCTGATAAGCGCTATTTCTGACGGCGACACTATCATTGATTAATTTCACTTGCGACTTTAGCTGCATTTTGTAATGTGTGAGGTATACCAGTAAAAAGATCTGGATCGCTCAAACAGCACCCACCTCTGCAGGAAATACGCTATGAAAAATGTTGGTTTTATCGGCTGGCGCGGTATGGTCGGCTCTGTACTCATGCAACGCATGGTAGAAGAGCACGATTTCGATGCCATTCGCCCCGTCTTCTTCTCTACGTCCCAGCTTGGCCAGCCAGCACCGACCTTCGGTACAGGGACGGCAGGCACGCTGCAGGACGCATTTGATCTGGAGGCGCTGAAGGCACTCGACATCATTGTCACCTGCCAGGGCGGCGATTATACCAATGAAATCTATCCAAAGCTTCGTGAAAGCGGCTGGCAGGGTTACTGGATCGACGCGGCCTCCTCGCTGCGCATGAAAGATGACGCCATCATCATTCTCGACCCGGTGAACCAGGACGTTATTACCCAGGGCCTGAACAGCGGTGTGAAAACCTTTGTCGGCGGCAACTGCACCGTTAGCCTGATGCTGATGTCGCTGGGCGGCCTGTTTGCCGAGAACCTGGTGGATTGGGTTTCGGTTGCTACCTACCAGGCGGCCTCCGGCGGCGGTGCGCGCCACATGCGTGAGCTGCTGGCGCAGATGGGCCAGCTGCACAGCCACGTTGCGGGCGAGCTGGCGGATCCGGCTTCGGCTATCCTCGATATCGAGCGTAAAGTCACTACGCTCTCCCGCAGCGGCGAGCTGCCGGTGGATAACTTCGGCGTACCGCTGGCGGGTAGCCTGATCCCGTGGATTGATAAACAGCTTGATAACGGCCAGAGCCGTGAAGAGTGGAAAGGCCAGGCGGAAACCAACAAGATCCTCAATACCGAACTGGTGATTCCGGTAGATGGCCTCTGCGTGCGCGTGGGCGCGCTGCGCTGCCACAGCCAGGCCTTTACCATCAAGCTGAAGAGAGATGTCTCTATTTCGACCGTTGAGTCTCTGCTGGCGGCCCACAATCAGTGGGCGAAAGTGGTGCCGAACGACCGTGAGATCACCATGCGTGAACTGACCCCGGCGGCGGTAACCGGCACGCTGACTACTCCGGTTGGCCGTCTGCGCAAGCTCAACATGGGGCCGGAGTATCTCTCCGCCTTCACCGTCGGCGATCAGCTGCTGTGGGGAGCCGCTGAGCCGCTACGGCGGATGCTGCGCCAGCTGGCGTAACGATCACTGTTTATGAGGAGGTGCAGCGTCACCTCCTTTTTTTTGCACATTTTTTGTGAACAAACACAGCGACAATTTTGGTAAATACATAATGTAGTCGCAATTCAGCCAAATTTATCAGGAGACCGGGGAAGCCTTGTCTATGCTTTAGGTTGAAACAGTTTCAGGCCAGCTGGATGTGGCTGGCGCAAAAAATGTGGCACATAGAGAACAGGATAAAAAAACCATGTCCAGTCTTGTCGATAGAGACGTGATTAACGCGCTAATAGCAGGCCATTTTGCGGATCCCTTTTCCGTACTCGGTATGCACCGCACCAATGCCGGGCTGGAAGTCCGCGCGTTGCTGCCTGACGCCACCGAAGTGTGGGTTATCGAAACGAAAACCGGACGCAAGCTGGCCAGGCTAGAGTGCCTTGATTCACGTGGCTTCTTTGCCGGTATCATTCAACGCCGTAAAAATTCTTTCCGCTACCAGCTTGCCGTTCACTGGCACGACCACGCTAATCTGCTAGACGATCCTTACCGCTTTGGTCCTCTCATTCAGGACTTAGATGCCTGGCTACTGTCAGAGGGCACGCACCTGCGGCCGTATGAAACCCTGGGTGCCCATGCCGATACCATGGACGGCGTGACCGGTACCAAATTCTCCGTCTGGGCACCGAATGCCCAGCGCGTCTCGGTCGTAGGCGAATTTAACTACTGGGATGGCCGCCGCCATCCTATGCGCCTGCGCAAAGAGTCCGGTATCTGGGAGCTGTTTATCCCTGGCGTGCAGAATGGGCAGATCTACAAATTCGAGATGATTGACGCCAACGGTAATCTGCGCATTAAGGCCGACCCGTATGCCTTCGAGGCGCAGATGCGCCCGGAAACCGCCTCCATGATCTGCGGGCTGCCGGAAAAGATTGAGCAGACCGAAGAGCGCCGGCGGGCTAACGACTTCGACCAGCCGATCTCTATCTATGAGGTACACCTCGGCTCATGGCGTCGCCATACCGATAATAACTTTTGGCTGAGCTACCGTGAGCTGGCAGAGCAGCTGGTTCCCTACGCCAAGTGGATGGGCTTTACCCACCTGGAGTTGTTGCCGATCAACGAGCACCCGTTTGACGGCAGCTGGGGCTATCAGCCAACGGGCCTCTATGCGCCCACTCGCCGCTTCGGCACGCGGGATGACTTCCGCTACTTTATCAAGGCTGCCCATGCGGCAGGCCTGAACGTGATCCTCGACTGGGTGCCAGGCCACTTCCCGTCTGATGAATTCGGCCTCGCTGAGTTCGATGGAACCGATCTCTATGAGCATAGCGATCCGCGTGAGGGCTACCATCAGGACTGGAATACGCTGATCTACAACTATGGTCGCCGTGAGGTCAGTAACTATCTAGTGGGCAACGCGCTCTACTGGGTAGAACGCTTCGGTATCGACGCCCTGCGCGTCGATGCGGTGGCTTCCATGATCTACCGTGACTACAGTCGCAAAGAGGGGGAGTGGATCCCCAACGAGTTTGGCGGTCGCGAGAACCTTGAAGCCATCGAATTCCTGCGCAGCACTAACCGTACGCTGGGCGAGCAGGTGCCCGGTACGGTGAGCATGGCTGAGGAGTCCACCGATTTTCCAGGCGTATCGCGGCCATCCGATAACGGTGGGCTGGGCTTCTGGTACAAGTGGAATCTGGGCTGGATGCATGACACCCTCGACTACTTCAAGCTCGATCCCATCTACCGTCAGTATCATCACGATAAGCTGACATTCGGGATGCTCTACAACTACACCGAAAACTTCGTTCTGCCGCTGTCGCACGATGAAGTGGTGCACGGAAAAAAATCCATTCTTGACCGCATGCCGGGTGACGCGTGGCAGAAGTTTGCCAATATGCGCGCCTACTATGGCTGGATGTGGGCTTTCCCCGGTAAAAAACTGCTCTTTATGGGTAACGAGTTTGCTCAGGGTCGCGAGTGGAACCACGACAGCAGCCTCGACTGGCACCTGCTGGAGGGGGGCGACAACTGGCACCACGGCGTTCAGCGGCTGGTGCGCGACCTCAATACCACCTACCGCCACCATAAGGCGCTGCACGAGCTGGATTTTGACCGCTACGGCTTTGAGTGGCTGGTAGTCGATGATAAAGAGCGCTCGGTATTTGTGTTCGTGCGTCGGGATAAAGCTGGCAACGAAATTATCGTGGCCAGCAACTTTACGCCGGAGCCGCGCCATGAGTACCGCTTTGGCATTAATCAGCCGGGCCGCTGGCGCGAGGTGCTGAACACGGATTCGGGTCACTATCACGGCAGCAATATGGGCAATTACGGCACCGTGCACAGCGATGCGATCCCGAGCCACGGTCGCGATAACTCTCTCTCGCTGACGCTGCCGCCGCTCTCTACCATCTGGCTGGTCAGGGAGGGTGAATGACGAAGCTGGCGGCAGGCAGGCCTGCGCCACCTGGTGCGCATTACGAAGGCAACGGCGTGAACTTCACGCTCTTCTCGGCAAATGCAGAGCGGGTTGAGCTCTGCATCTTTGACGATGAGGGGAATGAGCAGCGCTACGATCTGCCTGCCCGCAGCGGCGACGTCTGGCACGGTTTTCTGGAGAAGGCGCGTCCCGGTTTGCGCTATGGTTACCGGGTGCATGGTCCGTGGGATCCGGTAGCGGGTCATCGCTTTAACCCGGCAAAGGTGCTGATCGATCCCTGCGCCCGCCGCGTTGACGGCGATGCGATCGATCACGATCTCTTTCACGGCGGCTTTGACATTGCCGATCCGCACAACAACGCAAAGATTGCGCTGAAGAGCGTAGTGGTTAACGACACATTCGACTGGGAAGACGATGCGCCGCCGCGTATCCCATGGGGTAAAACGGTGATCTATGAGGCCCACGTGAAAGGGCTAACGTATCGGCATCCCGATATTCCTGAGACGATCCGCGGCACCTATAGGGCGCTCGGCCATCCGGTGATGATCGCTTACTTTAAACGACTGGGGATCACGGCCCTGGAGCTGCTGCCGGTAGCGCATTTTGCCAGCGAGCCACGTTTGCAGCGGCTGGGCTTGAGCAACTACTGGGGCTACAACCCGCTGGCGATGTTTGCCCTCGATCCGCGCTACGCCAGCGATCCTGACTGCGCTCAGCAGGAGTTTTGCGAGGCGGTCAAAGCGCTGCACAAAGCCGGTATTGAGGTGATCCTTGATATCGTATTGAACCACAGCGCCGAGGTTGATGTTGAAGGTCCTACCTTCTCTCTGCGCGGAATCGATAACCGTAGCTATTATTGGATCAGAGATAATGGCGATTACGCCAACTGGACCGGCTGCGGTAACACCCTGAACTTGAGCCATCCTGGCGTAGTGGAGTATGCGCACCAGTGCCTGCGGCACTGGGTAGAGACCTACCACATCGACGGTTTCCGCTTCGATTTGGCGACGGTGATGGGGCGCACGCCGCACTTTGATGCCTGTGCGCCGCTGTTCGAGGCGATAAAAAACGATCCGCTGCTCTCGGCGGTGAAGCTCATTGCCGAGCCGTGGGACGTGGGTGAAGGCGGTTACCAGGTGGGTAACTTCCCGCCGCTGTTTGCTGAGTGGAACGATCAGTTTCGCGATGCCTCCCGCCGTTTTTGGCTGGCGAAGGATCTCTCTCTGGGCCGATTTGCGACGCGCTTTGCCGGCTCAGGGGATGTGTTCAGACGCAGCGGGCGTCTTCCCGCCGCGTCGATTAATCTGGTGACGGCGCACGACGGCTTCACGCTACGCGACTGCGTTTGCTTTAACCATAAGCACAACGAGGCTAACGGTGAAGAGAATCGCGACGGCACTAACAATAATCACAGCAATAATCATGGTACAGAGGGATTAGGCGGATCGTTGTATGTGATTGAGCGGCGGCGAGACAGTGTCCATGCCCTACTGGTCACGCTGCTGCTGTCACAAGGTACGCCAATGCTGCTGGCAGGTGATGAACAGGGACATAGCCAGCATGGTAACAATAATGCCTACTGCCAGGACAACGCGCTGGCCTGGCTTGATTGGGAAAAGGCAAATGACGGATTAACCACCTTCGTGGCCACCTTGATTCATCTTCGCCAGCAGGTCCCGGCATTAACGCAGAATGCCTGGTGGGAAGAGGGTGACGGCAACGTCAGCTGGCTGAACAAGGATGCCCAGCCTTTAAGCGTGCAGGAGTGGGAGCATGGGCCAGGCCGTCTGCAAATCCTGCTTTCAGACCGTTTCCTGATTACGCTGAACAATACGGATAAGGTTACAGAGATTGTATTACCCGACGGGGAATGGCGCGCCGTTCCTCCATTTGCCGGTGAGGATAATCCGGTGGTAGTGGCTGTCTGGCATGGGCCCGCGCATGGAGTATGCGTTTTTCGAAGGTCATAAAAAAAGGAGTTCATCATGGTTAGATTAGATAACAACGATCCGCTAATGTTAGCGCGCCAGCTGCCATTAAAATCTGTAGCCCTGATCCTGGCAGGAGGGCGTGGCACGCGTCTCAAAGACTTGACCACCACACGCGCCAAGCCTGCGGTACACTTTGGCGGCAAGTTCCGTATTATCGATTTTGCGCTCTCCAACTGTCTTAACTCCGGTATCCGTCGTATCGGCGTGATCACCCAGTATCAGTCGCACACCCTGGTGCAGCATATCCAGCGCGGCTGGTCCTTCTTTAGCGAAGAGATGAACGAATTTGTCGATCTCCTTCCGGCCCAGCAGCGCGTACACGGTGAAAACTGGTATCGCGGCACGGCGGATGCGGTTACTCAGAACCTTGACATCATTCGCCGCTACAACGCGGAGTATGTTGTCATCCTTGCGGGCGATCACATCTATAAGCAGGACTACTCGCGCATGCTGATCGATCACGTTGAGAAGGGCGCACGCTGCACCGTCGCCTGCCTGCCGGTACCAAAAGCAGAAGCAACGGCGTTCGGCGTTATGGCGGTAGATGAAAACGAAAAAGTAATCGATTTCGTTGAGAAGCCTGCTAATCCGCCGACGATGCCAGGGGATGACACCAAATCTCTGGCCAGTATGGGGATCTATATTTTCGATGCAGAGTATCTCTATGCGCTGCTTGAAGAGGATGACAAGGATGAGACCTCTAATCACGATTTCGGTAAGGATATTATCCCGAAAGTGACGAAAGCCGGCGAGGCCTTTGCCCATGCGTTCCCGCACTCTTGCGTACAGTCGGATCCAGACGCCGAGCCTTACTGGCGCGACGTGGGAACTCTGGAGGCGTACTGGAAAGCTAACCTCGATCTTGCCTCCGTAACGCCCGAATTGGATATGTACGATCAAAATTGGCCTATCCGAACCCACATGGAATCGCTACCACCTGCTAAATTTGTACAGGATAGATCGGGTAGCCATGGAATGACGCTCAATTCGCTGGTGTCGGGGGGCTGCATTATCTCCGGTTCGGTGGTGGTGCAGTCGGTGCTGTTCCCGCGCGTGCGCGTTAACTCATTCTGTAATATCGACTCGTCGGTTCTGCTGCCGGATGTTTGGGTAGGACGTTCGTGCCGCCTGCGCCGCTGCGTTATTGATCGCGCCTGTAAAATACCTGAGGGCATGGTCATCGGTGAAAATGCAGAAGAGGATGCCCGTCGGTTCTACCGTTCAGAAGAAGGCATTGTGCTGGTCACGCGCGAGATGTTAAGCAAATTAAAAGAGTGACGGCATCAAATCATAACCTTGCGCGGAAGGGGTCCGCGCGCTGGTTTACCGCTACCGCTCGCATACGGTAGCGGTTTTTAACAGGAGCGAGAATGCAGGTTTTACATGTATGTTCTGAGATGTTCCCGTTGCTCAAGACCGGTGGTCTGGCAGATGTACTTGGTGCACTCCCTGCGGCGCAAATAGCCGGTGGTGTTGATACTCGCGTACTGCTGCCGGCATTCCCTGATATTCGGCGCGGTATTACCGATGCGAAAGTGGTGTCCCGACGAGAGACGTTTGCCGGACACATCACGCTGCTCTACGGCCACTATAACGGCGTCGGTATCTATCTGATTGATGCACCACACCTCTATGACCGTCCCGGCAGCCCGTATCACGATACGAATCTGTTTGCCTATACCGACAACGTGTTGCGTTTCGCCCTGCTCGGCTGGGTCGGCAGCGAGATGGCCTGCGGTCTCGATCCGTTCTGGCGTCCGGACATTGTCCATGCCCACGACTGGCATGCCGGGCTGGCCCCTGCCTACCTTGCCGCGCGTGACCATCCTGCGAAGTCCGTATTTACCGTGCATAATTTAGCCTATCAGGGTATGTTTTATGCTCATCACATGAGTGAAATAGATCTGCCACTGTCATTCTTTAGTATTAATGGCGTAGAGTTTAACGGCCAGATCTCGTTCCTCAAGGCGGGGCTCTATTTTGCCGACCACATTACGGCAGTCAGCCCGACCTACGCGCGAGAGATCACCGAGCCGCAGTTTGCCTACGGCATGGAAGGGCTGCTGCGCCAGCGCCATGCAGAGGGCCGCCTCTCGGGGATCCTCAACGGTGTTGATGAGCAGATCTGGGATCCGGCAACCGACCTGCTGCTGGCGTCGCGCTTTACCCGCGACTCGCTGGAAGATAAGGCGGAAAACAAGCGTCAGCTGCAAATTGCGATGGGTCTAAAGGTCGATGAGAAGATCCCGCTCTTTGCCGTGGTCAGCCGCCTGACCAGCCAGAAAGGACTGGATCTGGTGCTGGAGGCGCTGCCGGGCCTGCTGGAGCAGGGTGGACAGCTGGCCCTGCTGGGCGCAGGCGATCCGGTGCTGCAGGAGGGTTTCCTGGCCGCCGCCGCCGAGCATCCGGGGCAGGTAGGGGTGCAGATTGGCTATCATGAAGCCTTCTCCCACCGCATTATGGGTGGCGCGGATGTGATTCTGGTGCCGAGCCGCTTTGAGCCGTGCGGCCTGACGCAGCTCTACGGACTGAAATACGGCACGCTGCCGCTGGTGCGGCGTACCGGTGGGCTGGCTGACACCGTATCAGACAGCTCACTCGAGAACCTGGCGGATGGTGTCGCCAGCGGATTTGTGTTTGAAGATAGCAACGCCTGGTCGCTGCTTAGGGCAATAAGGCGTGCTTTTGTGCTGTGGTCCCGGCCTTCGCTGTGGCGCTTTGTTCAGCGTCAGGCGATGAATATGGATTTTAGCTGGCAGGTTGCCGCTCAATCCTATCGGGATCTCTATTATCGGTTGAAGTAGAGCACCAGGAATTACGTTTATGAATGTACCCTTTACCTATACATCACCGACGCTTAGCATTGAGGCGTTAAAGCACTCCATCGCCTATAAGCTGATGTTTACCATTGGTAAAGATCCGGCCATCGCCAATAAACACGAGTGGCTGAACGCCACCCTGTTCGCCGTGCGTGACCGTCTGGTTGAGCGCTGGCTGCGCTCAAACCGTGCGCAGCTCTCTCAGGAGACGCGCCAGGTCTATTACCTGTCGATGGAGTTTCTGATTGGTCGCACCCTCTCTAATGCCCTGCTGGCGCTGGGCATCTATGGCGACGTTAAAAACGCGCTGGAAGAGATGGGGTTGGATCTTGAAGAGCTGATCGACGAAGAGAACGACCCCGGCCTCGGCAACGGTGGCCTGGGGCGTCTGGCCGCCTGCTTCCTCGACTCGCTGGCTACGCTTGGCCTGCCAGGGCGCGGCTACGGCATCCGCTACGACTACGGTATGTTCAAGCAGAACATCGTTGATGGTCGCCAGAAAGAGTCCCCGGACTACTGGCTGGAGTACGGCAACCCGTGGGAGTTCAAACGCCACAACACCCGTTACAAGGTGCGGTTCGGCGGTCGGATCCAGCAGGAGGGGAAAAAGACCCGCTGGGTGGAGACCGAAGAGATCCTGGCTGTCGCCTACGATCAGATCATCCCCGGCTTTGATACCGACGCCACCAATACGCTGCGGCTGTGGAATGCCCAGGCCAGTAGCGCCATCAACCTCGGTAAATTCAACCAGGGTGACTATTTTGCCGCGGTGGAAGATAAAAACCACTCGGAAAACGTCTCCCGCGTGCTCTACCCGGATGATTCGACCTACTCCGGCCGCGAGCTGCGTCTGCGCCAGGAGTATTTCCTTGTCTCGGCGACGGTGCAGGATATTCTTAACCGCCATTTCATGCTGCATAAGACCTATGCCAATCTCGCGGATAAGGTTGCTATTCACCTCAATGATACCCATCCGGTGCTCGGGATCCCTGAGCTGATGCGTCTGCTGATAGACGAGCATAAGTTCACCTGGGATGATGCCTTTGAGGCCACCTGCCAGATCTTCTCCTATACCAACCACACGCTGATGAGCGAGGCGCTGGAGACCTGGCCGGTAGATATGCTGGGTAAAATTTTGCCGCGTCATCTGCAGATTATCTTTGAGATCAATGACTACTTCTTGAAGACGGTGCAGGAGCAGTATCCGAATGATACCGGTCTGCTTAGCCGCGTCTCAATTATCGACGAGTCCAACGGCCGTCGGGTGCGTATGGCCTGGTTGGCCGTTGTAACCAGCCATAAGGTCAATGGCGTCTCCGAGCTGCACTCGAACCTGATGGTGCAGTCGCTGTTTGCAGATTTTGCGAAAGTGTTTCCTGGACGCTTTACCAACGTCACTAACGGCGTCACGCCGAGACGCTGGCTGGCGCTGGCTAACCCGTCGCTGTCGGATGTGCTTGACGAGCATATCGGGCGTACCTGGCGAACCGATCTGAGCCAGCTTAGCGAGCTGGAGCAGCACATCGACTTCCCGATGCTGAATCAGTCTGTACGCCAGGCGAAGCTGGAGAATAAAAAGCGTCTTGCGCTCTACATCGGCCAGCAGCTTAACGTCGTAGTGAATCCGAAGGCGCTGTTCGACGTACAGATCAAGCGTATCCATGAGTACAAGCGTCAGCTGATGAACGTCCTGCACGTTATCGCCCGCTATAACCGCATCAAAGCCGATCCGGACGCGGACTGGGTGCCACGCGTCAATATCTTTGCTGGTAAGGCGGCCTCGGCCTACTACATGGCGAAGCATATTATTCATCTGATCAACGATGTGGCGAAGGTCATCAACAACGATCCGCAGATTGGCGACAAGCTGAAGGTGGTGTTCATTCCGAACTACAGCGTCAGCCTGGCGCAGCTGATCATTCCGGCAGCGGATCTCTCCGAGCAGATTTCGCTGGCGGGAACGGAGGCCTCCGGGACCAGCAACATGAAGTTTGCCCTCAACGGTGCGCTGACCATCGGCACGCTGGATGGCGCAAACGTCGAGATGCTGGAGCACGTGGGTGACGACAATATCTTTATCTTTGGTAATACGGCGGATGAGGTAGAGACGCTGCGTCGTCAAGGCTATAAGCCGCGCGACTACTATGATAAAGATGAAGAGCTGAACAACGTCCTGACGCAGATTGCCACCGGCGTGTTTAACCGTGATGAGCCGGGCCGCTACCGCGATCTGGTGGATTCCCTGCTTAACTTTGGCGATCACTATCAGGTGCTGGCAGATTTCCGCAGCTACGTTGACTGTCAGGATCGGGTGGATGACCTTTACCGCCAGCCGGAAGAGTGGACCATTAAAGCGATGCATAACATCGCCAATATGGGCTACTTCTCATCTGACAGAACAATCAAAGAGTACGCGGATAAGATCTGGGATATTAAGCCGATACGCCTTTAAAAAATGAAATGCCCGGTGGCGCTATGCTTACCGGGCCTACACGTAGGCCGGGCAAACGCAGTGCCGCCCGGCGTTTCTATATCAATCACGATGCCAGCGAAAGCTCCCGTTTCGCCCAGCTAGCCAGCCACAGCGCCACCCGAGACTGCTCTTCCGCGTTTAACCACATGCCGACCTTCGTCCGACGCCAGATAGCATCGTCGAGGCGGCGCACCCACTCATGCTCTGCCAGATAGCGCAGTTCGGCCTCGTAGAACTCATGGCCAAAATTCTCCCCAAGATCTTCAACGGACGACGTACCGGCAAGGATCAGCTCGCTGTTGCTGCCGTAGGTGCGAGCGTAGTGGCGTGCCAGCGGCTCGCTGATAAAAGGATAGCGACGGCGCAGCTTCGCCGCGTAGTCATCACGGTCGCCAGCAATATCGCCCCCGGGCAGTACGCACTCTTTCGTCCACGCCGGACCGATGCCGCTGTAGTACGGCGTCAGCTTCTCCAGCGCGTGTTCGGCCAGCTTGCGGTAGGTTGTCAGCTTGCCGCCGAAGACGGAGAGCAGAGGTGCTTTGCCCTCGTCATCACGAATATCGAGGGTATAGTCGCGGGTAACGGCCTGCGGTGAGTCGGACTCATCGTCGCACAGCGGACGCACGCCGGAGTAGGTCCAGACAATATCGTTCCGGGTCAGCGGCTTTTTAAAGTGCGCGTTATAGACCTTCAGCAGGTAGTTAATCTCACCCTCATCGATCTCAACGTGCTGCGCATCGCCTTTGTACTCAACGTCGGTGGTGCCGATAATAGAGAACTCGTCCATCCACGGGATCACAAACACGATACGCTTATCTTCGTTTTGCAGAATATAGGCCTGCTTCTGCGAGTGCACCCGGGGTACCACGATATGGCTACCTTTGATCAGGCGGATGCCATACGGCGAAGGCAGCTGCATCCCCTCGTCAAAGAACTGCTTCACCCACGGGCCGGTGGCATTTACAAGGCCGCGTGCCTGCCAGCGGTATTTCTCGCCGGTATCAATGTCTTCGGCTTCCACGATCCACAGACCGTTTTCGCGGCGTGCCGAGGTCGCCCGGGTACGGGTTAACACCTCGCCACCTTTACGCACCACCATCTGCGCATTCGCCAGCACCAGACGTGCATCGTCGACCCAGCAGTCAGAATATTCGAATCCGCGCACGATCTCTGGCTTCAGCACTGACTCTGAGCCAAAACGCAAACCGGTAGAGCCGGGCAGGCTGGTACGTTTGCCCAGGTGATCGTACATAAACAGGCCGATGCGGATCATCCACGCCGGACGCAGGTGCGGACGGTGGGGCAGGCGAAAACGCATCGGGAAAGCGATATGCGGTGCCATCTGCAACAGCACCTCACGCTCCGCCAGCGCCTCGCTCACCAGGCGAAACTCATAGTGTTCCAGGTAGCGCAGGCCGCCGTGGATCAGCTTCGAGCTGGCCGATGAGGTGGCGCAGGCCAGGTCGTTCGCCTCCAGCATGAGCACGGAAAGACCACGCCCGGCGGCGTCTGCCGCGATACCGGCACCGTTGATGCCCCCACCTATCACAATCAGATCTTTGGTTTCCATGCTCACCTCATGCACTTTCGTAAAAGCTCAAAAATGTTCGATATCGCTCATAATAGCAAACGAACGCGCTTTTGGTAACATCAAAAAAACAATTTAGAGTGATACGCATAACATAATGGCGTTTACCTGGCGGAACGACGTAAAATTAGAGAGAGAATGTATAACGCGCATACCCAACCAAGATGAGAGCGAAATGGATCAGTTTGAGTGTATTAATGTAGAAGAAGCCCACCAGAAGATGCATCAGAATCTGGCGGTGCTGGTCGATATCCGCGATCCGCAAAGCTATGCCATGGGCCATACCCCCGGTGCGTTTCATCTGACTAACGATACGCTGGGGACGTTTATGCAGCAGAACGACTTTGATACGCCGGTGATGGTGATGTGCTACCACGGCAACAGCAGCAAAGGTGCTGCCCAGTACCTGTTGCAGCAGGGTTTTGACCAGGTCTATAGCGTCGATGGCGGCTTCGATGCCTGGCATCGTCACTTCCCGGCGGAAGTGGCACACGGTACGCTTTAGTCAGCGGCGTCATAACCCGCTATACTGCCCTCTTTTGTGTGGAAAAAGCGACCGCCAGCATGTTGATGATCACTTCCTTTGCTAACCCGCGCGTCGCCCAGGCGTTTGTTGACTACATGCAAACCCAGGGCGTTGTTTTGACTATTCAACACCACGACACCAGCGACGTCTGGCTGGCGGACGAGAGCCAGGCCGGACGCGTGCGCGAAGAGCTGGCGCGCTTCCAGCAGAACCCGGAAGATCCGCGCTACCTGGCGGCCAGCTGGCAATCAGGGCAGGTGAATAGCGGCCTGCACTATCGCCGCTACCCCTTCTTTGCCACCCTACGCGAGCGGGCCGGGCCGGTAACGCTGATCGTCGCGCTGCTCTGCGTGCTGGTGTTCATTCTAATGAGCACGCTTGGCGACCAGATTGTCATGATGTGGCTGGCATGGCCTTTCGATCCCTCGCTGCGGTTCGATCTCTGGCGCTACTTCAGCCACGCTCTGATGCACTTTTCCGTGATGCATATTCTCTTCAACCTGCTCTGGTGGTGGTACATCGGCGGGGCGATCGAGAAGCGCCTCGGCAGCGGCAAGCTCATTGTGATCACGCTTATCAGCGCGCTGCTCAGCGGCTATGTGCAGCACAAGTTTAGCGGCCCGTGGTTTGGTGGCCTCTCCGGCGTGGTGTATGCGCTGATGGGCTACGCCTGGCTGCGCGGCGAGCGCGATCCGCAAAGCGGTGTCTATTTGCCACGAGGCCTGATAGCCTTTTCTTTAATATGGTTAATTGCCGGCTGGTTTGATCTGTTTGGCATGTCTATCGCCAACGGCGCGCACGTCACCGGCCTGGCCGTGGGGCTGGCGATGGCCTTTGTTGATACGCGAAAACGAACATAAAAGCTCAGGAACATTGCAATGAAACAGACACAGCGCCACGATGCCATCATCGAGCTGGTAAAAAAGCAGGGCTACGTCAGTACCGAGGAGCTGGTAGAGCAGTTTGCCGTCAGCCCGCAGACCATTCGCCGCGATTTAAACGACCTGGCCGATCAGAACATGATCCTGCGCCACCACGGCGGCGCGGCGCTCCCCTCCAGCTCGGTAAATACCCCGTGGCACGATCGTAAAGCCACCCAGACGGCGGAGAAGGAGCGGATTGCCCGCAAAGTCGCCAGCCAGATCCCTGACGGGGCAACGCTGTTTATCGATATCGGCACCACGCCGGAAGCGGTCGCGCATGCGCTGATGGATCACAGTCACCTGCGCATCGTCACCAATAACCTCAACGTCGCCAACACTCTGATGGTGAAAGAGGATTTCCGCATTATTCTGGCCGGGGGCGAACTGCGCAGCCGTGACGGGGGAATTATCGGCGAGGCGACCCTCGACTTTATCTCCCAGTTTCGCCTCGACTTCGGCATTCTCGGGATCAGCGGCATTGACGCCGACGGCTCGCTGCTGGAGTTTGACTACCACGAGGTACGCACCAAGCGGGCGATCATCGACAACTCACGTCACGTGATGCTGGTAGTGGATCACTCCAAATATGGCCGCAATGCCATGGTTAACATGGGCAGCATCAGCATGGTGGATGCGGTCTATACCGACGTGATGCCGCCTGCTGGCGTGCTGGACGTAATCAAGAGCCACAATATCCAGCTGGAACTGTGCTAAAAATCACGCCGGGCGGCGCTGCGTTTGCCCGGCCGACAATTCAGACGCCGTAGCCCATCATCTGCAATAGCTGCTGCGCGTGCTGTACCGCATCCTGGCGGTGGGCGACGCCCAGCTTCTGGTAGAGGTTACGAATGTGGGTTTTGATAGTGGTTGCCGCGACCGCCAGCTCGCCGGCGATCTGCTCGTTGCTGTAGCCGGAATAGATCAGCCCCAGCACCTGCCACTCCCGCTGGGTTAGCGGGCTGGTGCGGATCAGCTCCGGGACCTCCGGGTGAGTCAGCAGACGTTCAACAAAGCGCTCATCAAAATGGGCATACTTGTGGCGATGATGCTGGTTAATGTCACGCAGAATGCGCTGGGCGCGGTGGCCCTCCAGCTCTGGCAGGGCGTTAAGCTGGATCAGCTGCCGCAGCTGCTGCGCCATCGCCTCGCCTTCAATCACGAAGTGGCTAACGAAGCCGGTGCGGTTTGCCAGCGTCAGGGCCTCTATCAGCACCCGCTGAGCATCGTTCTTACGTCCGGCCTGCCAGTAAAGCTGGTTGAGCAGGAGCAGGTTACGGTTCAGATCGCTCATCAGCCGCAGGCTGCGCGCGTTCTCGTTCAGCTCCTCCAGCACCATCTCCGCCGACGCCACGTCTCCCAGCAGGATCTGCGCCCGGGCAACGTTGCGCCACTGGCTCTGGTGGAAGTGGTTATTGGCAAACTCTGATTTCGGCGTCTGACGTAGCCACTGGGCGGCAGCCTGCTTATCGCCGGTCATCTGCCAGTAGATCACCCGCACTTTGTCAGCATTGGACACCCAATCGCTGTGATACTGTCCGTTACCGAGCAGGTTCTCCAGCCGGTTAAGGTGGCTGCGGGCGTTATCCAGATCGCCACGTGCCAGCGAGTTTTGCACTACCAGGGCCAGGCATTGCAGCTGCTGCTGAGGCTGATAGGCAGAGAGTACGGTCATGCCTTCCCGGGCAGCCGCTTCGGATTCATCAAGACGTCCCCATGCCCACAGCAGCTGGGCGCGAATACGCAGCAAAAACTCGTGCAGCGGCAGCTGCTCAAGATGCTGCTCTCGGATCAGCGTGAACGCCTTCTCCTGGCACTCCCAGGCAGCCTGTAGGAAACCCTGGGCAAACAGGATCTCGCACTGCTGGATCAGGCTCCACAGCGCGTAGTGCCAGACGTCGTGGCGGCGCGCCATCTGCTCGGTTTGCTGCATCAGGGTAAGAGAGTGGCTGAGCAGCCCCTTGCAGTGCAGCACCTCGCCATGCACCGAGGTCGCCACGATACGGCTATAGAAGTTAGCCAGCGGCAGCTCTTCAAGCGCAATCATCGCCAGCCGCTCGGCCTCCACCGGATCGCCATCGTTAATCGCCACCTGGGCGCGCAGCGCGTTAAAGTCACCTTGCAGCGCGTGATCCGCCGTCATGTCCATCTCCTGCTCGGCGCGGGCCAGCAGGGTATTCACTTCGCTATAGCGGTGCTGGCTCTGCATCAGCCAGGCTTGCAGCAGCACCAGACGCGGGTTCTCCAGCAGGCTCTCCCACGGCAGCGCCTTCAACGACGCCTCCAGCAGAGTCAGCTCGCTGTGGTTAAACAGGCCCCACGCGTGGTGCAGCAGAATATCGCGCAGCATCGTACCGTCGCCCGCCGCTAACGCATGATGAATGGCCTCGCTCGGGAAGCCCTGCGCCATCCAGCTCTCTGCCGCCGCGCGGTGAATATCCGGCAGCTCGGTGGCCAGCTCCCACTGGCAGCGCTGGCGTAAAAAGCTGCCGAACAGCGGGTGATAGCTAAACCACTCCCCGGAGTCATCCATACGCTGTAAAAATAGCCCCTGGCGCTCGATCTCCTCCAGCCGCATCTGGCCGTTCTCTTCGCCGGTGACGCGGACGATCAACGCATCGTTCATTGAGCGCAGCAGAGAGCTTTTCAGCAGGAACTGGCGGGTGGTGGAATCGATATTGTCCAGCACCTCATCGACCAGATAGTCCGACAGATGGCTGGCGTTAATCCCTGCCAGGCGGCGGGCAGAGTGCTGGGTTGAGCTGTTATTCTGCCGGGCCGAAAGGGCAATCAGCTGCAGGGCGGTGGCCCATCCGGCCACGTCGTCGCACAGACGGCTGCTCTCCGCCGCCTCAATCGGGGCGTTCAGGCGGCAATCAAAAAACTGCTTTGCCTCCTGATGAGTAAAGGCCAGCTGCTGGCTGCTGACTTCCAGCAGCTGATCGCGCACGCGCAGGTTGGCAATGCCCAGCTGCGGCAGGTTGCGCGACAGCACCACCAGGGTCAGATTTTCCGGCTGATGGCGAAGGAAGAAACGCATCGCGTCGTGGATCACCGGATTGGTCACCAGATGATAGTCATCGATAACGATGTAGAGCGGACGCTGCCACTCCGCCAGCTCAATAAAGAGCTGTGAGAAGAGCGAGGGGAGGCTGGCGTACTGACGCTTCTGCGCCATCGCCTCGCTGGAGACGCAGTGTCCGCCGGTCGCCTGCTGCACGGCGGCGACAAGATAGCTGGCGAATCGCTCCGGCTGGTTATCCCCCTCATCGAGCGAGAACCAGCCCAGATCGGCTTGACTGGCAGCCCACTGTGAAATAAGCGTCGTTTTGCCGTAGCCAGCCGGGCTGCTAACCAGAGCCAAACGAAAATTGTTCGCGCCGGAAAGTTTAGCCAGCAGGCGTTCGCGGACCACAGTATGGTCAAGACGAACCGGGCGACTTAATTTGGACGGAATCAACATAGTTATCACTTCACTGTGAGGGAACGAAGAAAAGGAATTTTTTTGCGCTTCGTAATTAATGACTAATAAGGTCGGTCAGAATGGATTCTATTGCAAGTTATGTCCGAATTTTACGGCGCTGAATTTGCACCGTGTCACATTTTCATAACCTGGCTGAATAAAACGCCCGACAGGTAGCGAGGGCACGTGGTAACTAGCCTGCGGGCAAATGGAGCAGAATGTAATATTCACTTTTGGCAGAGTTAGATTAGGTTATTGATATTCAAAATCCATAGGTCGAAAGTGGTAATTAATAGGGGTATAGGGGGTGGATTGTTAATATTTGTATCCAGGTTTCGCCGTAAGAAATTTAAATTCATGTATGTATATATGAAACGCCATTTCATTTCCTTGAGCGCCCTCCCGGTTACTTGTCGATAATGTCCTCATACTTTCGCATGCGTTTTTGTGCTGGCCGATCGTTGAATTTTTGAGTAATTCGCCTTTTTACAGCTAACTTTAAGTGGCAGCGATCACACTTTTGGCTCATCCCTGCGGCTCCTCCTGGGCTTTTCCCTGGCAGGATGAGGAAGTCAACCCAGGGGCCAGGCAAACTAGCGCTAACGTTGTTTTTACTTACAGGATCCTTGTTTGCTATGTCCCAGCCAACTTTTAACAAAGCTCAGTTTGCCGCCGCCCTGACGCGTCAGTGGCAGCATTTTGGTCTCCGTTCTGCCGAAGAGATGACGCCCCACCAGTGGTGGCACGCGGTCAGCGGCGCGCTGGCGGAGCAGCTTGCTGCCCAGGCGGTAGCCAAACCCGCAGAGGATCAGCGCCACGTAAACTACATCTCTATGGAGTTCCTGATTGGCCGCCTGACCGGCAACAACCTGCTTAACATGGGTTGGTATCAGGAGGTGAGCGATCTGCTGCAAACGCATAACGTCAATCTCACCGACCTGCTGGAAGAGGAGGTGGATCCGGCGCTGGGCAACGGTGGCTTAGGCCGGCTGGCAGCCTGCTTCCTGGACTCGATGGCAACAGTAGGCCAGTCCGCTATCGGCTATGGCCTGAACTATCAGTACGGTCTGTTCCGCCAGTCCTTTGTCGACGGGCAGCAGCAGGAGGCCCCGGATGACTGGCATCGCGGCAGCTACCCCTGGTTCCAGCACAACGCCGCGCTGGACGTGAAGGTCAATCTTGGCGGCAAGGTGAGCCGGGACGGGCGCTGGGAGCCGGCATTTTCCCTGATCGGCGAGGCGTGGGATCTGCCGGTGCTGGGCTACCGGAACGGCGTAGCGCAGCCTCTGCGACTGTGGCAGGCTAAACACGCTCACCCGTTCGATCTGACTAAATTTAACGACGGCGATTTCCTGCGTGCCGAACAGCAGGGCATCGACGCTGAAAAGCTGACCAAAGTTCTCTACCCCAACGACAACCACACCGCGGGCAAAAAACTGCGCCTGATGCAGCAGTATTTCCAGTGCGCCTGCTCGGTAGCGGATATTCTGCGCCGTCACCATCTGGCCGGGCGCAAGCTGGCGGAGCTACCCGACTACGAAGTGATCCAGCTCAACGATACCCACCCGACCATCGCCATTCCGGAGATGCTGCGCGTGCTGATCGACGAGCATCAGCTGAGCTGGGACGAGGCGTGGTCAATTACCAGCCGCCTGTTTGCCTATACCAACCACACGCTAATGCCGGAAGCGCTGGAGAACTGGCATGAGCGGCTGCTTAAGCCGCTGCTGCCGCGCCATATGCAGATCATCAAAGAGATCAACGACCGCTTTAAAAAGCAGGTCGTGAAAACCTGGCCGAACAACGAGGCGGTGTGGGCGAAGCTGGCGGTGGTCTATGACGGCCAGGTACGCATGGCTAACCTCTGCGTGGTGAGCGGCTTCGCGGTTAACGGCGTGGCGGCGCTGCACTCGGACCTGGTGGTGAAGGATCTCTTCCCGGAGTATCACCAGCTGTGGCCGAACAAGTTCCATAACGTCACGAACGGCATCACCCCGCGCCGCTGGATCAAGCAGTGCAACCCGGCGCTTGCCGCGCTGCTTGATAAGACGCTTAAGAGAGAGTGGGCCAACGATCTCGACCAGCTGCTGGGCCTGGAGAAGTATGCCGACGACGCCAGCTTCCGTCAGCAGTACCGCGCTATCAAGCAGGAGAATAAGATGCAGCTGGTGGCGTTTGTAAAAGCGCGTACCGGGATCGCGATCAACCCTGACGCTATTTTTGATATTCAGATCAAGCGGCTGCATGAGTACAAGCGTCAGCACCTGAATCTGCTGCACATCCTCGCGCTCTACAAAGAGATCCGTGAGAACCCGGCGGCAGATCGCGTGCCGCGCGTCTTCCTGTTCGGAGCGAAAGCCGCACCGGGGTACTACCTGGCGAAGAACATTATTTTTGCTATCAATAATGTAGCAGAGGCGATCAACAACGACCCCAGCGTGGGCGACAAGCTGAAGGTGGTCTTCCTGCCGGACTACTGCGTCTCGGCGGCCGAGAAGCTGATCCCGGCGGCGGATGTCTCCGAGCAGATCTCTACCGCAGGGAAAGAGGCCTCTGGTACCGGCAACATGAAGCTGGCACTGAACGGCGCGCTCACCGTGGGCACCCTGGATGGTGCTAACGTCGAGATTGCCGAGCAGGTTGGCGAAGAGAATATCTTCATCTTCGGCCATACTGTGGAAGAGGTGAAGGCCCTGAAGGCGAAGGGTTACGATCCGCTTAAATGGCGCAAGAAAGACAAGCTGCTGAATGCGATCCTCAAAGAGCTGGAGAGCGGTAAATATAGCGACGGCGACAAGCATGCGTTCGACCTGATGCTGCACAGCATCGGCAAAGAGGGAGGCGATCCCTACCTGGTTGCCGCTGACTTTGCCGCCTACGTTGAGGCGCAAAAACAGGTCGACGTGCTCTATCGCGACCAGGAGGCCTGGACCCGCGCGGCGATCCTGAATACCGCCCGCTGCGGCATGTTCAGCTCCGATCGCTCAATTCGTGACTATCAAAACCTGATCTGGCAGGCCAAACGCTAAGGAGCGCCATGGAAAGTAAACGTCTGGCTGACGCCGCGCTGGCGGCGGGCATTAGCCCTAACTATATCAACGCCCACGGCAAACCCCAGTCAATTGGTGCCGAAACCAAACGGCGTTTGCTTAACGCAATGCACCCCGCTGCGGCTAAAAAGGTGGCCGCGGCCCCCGTTGCGCAGGTTAAGGTGCTGATCCACGGCAAAAGATTGTCGTTGCCCGTTGAGGGCAGCGGCGAATTTAGCTGGACGCTCACGACCGAAACGGGTGAGCAGCACCAGGGGACGTTCCGCGACAAGAAGCGGATTACGCTGCCCGCCTCGCTGGCAGAGGGGTATCACACGCTAACCCTGCGCCAGGGTAAAAAGCAGTGGCAGTGCCGGGTGATTGTCGCCCCGCCGCGCTGCTATGAGCCCGAGGCGCTGCTGGAGGGCAAAAAGCTGTGGGGTGCCACCGTTCAGCTTTATACCCTGCGCTCGGAGAAAAACTGGGGTATCGGCGATTTCGGCGATCTGAAGGCCATGCTGGTCGAGGTCGCGAAGCGGGGCGGGGCGTTTATCGGCCTCAACCCGGTTCATGCTCTCTATCCGGCGATGCCGGAGAGCGCCAGCCCCTATAGCCCCTCCTCACGGCGCTGGCTTAACGTGCTCTATATCGACGTTAACGCCATCGAGGATTACCAGCGCAGCGACGAGGCGCAGGCGTGGTGGAAGATGGACTCCACCCAGAAAGCACTCAATGCGGCGCGGGATAGCGAGTGGGTCGACTATGCTGGCGTCACCGCCCTTAAGCTGGCAGCGCTGAAAATGGCGTGGCGTCGCTTTGCCGATCGGGCGGAAGACGACGAGCAGATGGCGGCGTTTCGCGGTTTTGTGCAGCAGCAGGGCGAGGGCCTCTACTGGCAGGCCGCGTTTGATGCCCTGCATGAGTATCAGGTAAAAGAGGATGAGATGCGTTGGGGTTGGCCGGTGTGGCCGGAAGCCTATCAGCATACCGACAGCCCGCAGGTAAAAGCCTTCTGTCAGGAGCACGCCGACGAGGTGGATTTCTACCTCTGGCTACAGTGGCTGGCTGCGGTGCAGCTGGCGGAGTGCTGGGAGACCAGCCAGGGCTTTGCGATGCCGATTGGCCTCTACCGCGATCTGGCGGTAGGCGTTGCCGAGGGCGGGTCAGAAACCTGGTGCGATCGCGAGCTGTACTGCCTGGAGGCCTCCGTGGGTGCGCCACCGGATATTCTCGGGCCGCTGGGGCAAAACTGGGGCCTGCCGCCGATGGATCCGCATATCATCACCGCCCGTGGCTATGAGCCGTTTGTTCAGCTCCTGCGGGCCAACATGAAGAGCTGCGGCGCGCTGCGTATCGACCATGTAATGTCGCTCCTGCGCCTGTGGTGGATCCCCTACGGCGAGACGGCGGATCAGGGAGCGTATGTCCACTACCCGGTGGATGACATGCTGGCGATCCTTGCCCTGGAGAGTCAACGCCACAGCTGCATGGTGATTGGCGAAGATCTCGGCACCGTGCCGAAGGAGATCGTCAGCAAGCTGCGCGACAGCGGGGTTTACTCCTACAAGGTGCTCTATTTCGAAAGCGATGATAAAAAACGGGTGCGTGCTCCAGAGTTATGGCCTGCCCAGTCGATGGCGGTCGCCACAACCCACGATCTGCCGACCCTGCGCGGCTACTGGGAAGCGGACGATCTGACCCTCGGTAAAACGCTCGGACTCTATCCGGACGAAGAGGTGCTGCGTGAGCTGTATGCGGATCGCGAGCGGGCGAAGCAGGGCCTGCTGGACGCGCTGCATCAGCACGGTTGTCTGCCAAAAAGCACCGGGCACAAGGCGGCTCGCATGGCGATGAATGCTACTCTCAACCGGGGTCTGCAACGCTATATTGCCGACAGCAGCAGTGCGCTGCTTGGGCTACAGCCAGAGGACTGGCTGGATATGGCCGATCCGGTCAACGTGCCGGGCACCAGCTACCAGTACAAAAACTGGCGGCGCAAGCTGTCGACGTCGCTGGAGAAGATGTTTGCCGATGAGAAGGTGAACAGGCTGGTGAAGGATCTGGACAAGCGGCGTAAGGCGGCATCGAAGAGGTAAATAATTACCCGGCGGCGCAGCGCCGCCGGGCACATCAATCAGATAACCATTCCCAGCAGCAGACAGCCGATCAGGCCGCATACCGCAATAATGGTCTCCAGCGCCGACCATGACTTCATGGTCTCACCGATGCTCAGATTGAAATACTCCTTGAACAGCCAGAACCCTGGATCGTTCACGTGGGAGAAGATCACGCTGCCGGAGCCGACGGCGATAACCATCAGCTCAGGGCTGACGCCGGTAGTGGCAATCAGCGGAGCTGCAATCCCGCCAGCGGTGATGGCCGCCACGGTAGCCGAGCCCAGGGCGATACGCAGCACGGCGGCTATCGACCACGCCATAAACAGCGGCGACAGGTTAGTGGAGTGCATCATCGCCGCGATGTATTTATCCACGCCGCTGTCCACCAGCACCTGCTTGAACGCACCGCCGCCGCCGATAATCAGCAGCATCATAGCGATAATTTTAATTGAGGAGGTGATGGTATCGGTGATCTGATCCATCGAGCGGCCACGGTTAAGGCCAAAGGTAAAGATGGCAATCAGCACGGCAATCAGCGTTGCCATCACCGGATCGCCAAAGAATTCAGCGTAGGCAAGAATCGGGTGGCCTTTTGGCAGGATCATCTCTGCGACGGCGCGCCCGGCCATCAGGATCACCGGCACCAGTGAGGTCCAGACGCTGACGGCAAAGCTTGGCATCTCTGCTTCGGTGAAGGTTTTTGCGTTATAGAGGCCTTCCGGGATCGGCTTATCGATCTTCTTCAGGAAACGCGCATAGACCGGACCGGCCAGGATCACGGTCGGGATAGCCAGCAGCGTACCGTAGAGCAGGGTTTTGCCCATATCAGCGTGGAAGATGGTGGCGATAGCGGTCGGGCCTGGGTGCGGCGGCAGGAAGCCATGGGTCACCGAGAGCGAGGCGGCCATCGGCACACCTACATAGAGCAGCGGCACGCGCGCTTTCGCCGCAATGGTGAACACCAGCGGCAGCAGCAGCACGAAGCCCACCTCATAAAACAGCGCAAAGCCGACGGTAAAACCGGTTAATACCACCGCCCACTGGATATATTTCTGACCAAATTTGTCAATCAGGGTTGTGGCGATCCGCTGGGCACCGCCGCAGTCCGCCAGCATCTTACCCAGCATGGCACCGAAGCCCATGATCAACGCGAGGCTGCCGAGGGTACCGCCGACGCCTGCCTTAATGGAGGCGATAACTTTATCTACCGGCATTCCCTGCATCAGCCCAACGGCAAGCGCCACCAGGATCAATGCAATGAAGCCGTTTAATTTAAAGCGGATCATTAACAGAAGTAATAGAACAACACCGAGAGCAACGATGATAAGTGGCATGGTTTACCTGGCCTTTATGATGTTATGGGTAACGCTTATCTACAAAGTAACTGGCTTATTAAGTAGTTTTAACTGCACGGAGGGATGATACGGGTAACATGCAGGCGAATAGAATCACTTTGGGCGGGTAAATTTTAGAAGTGCGACGTGGGTCATATTATACAGCAGAGGCAAGAAGCCCGGTCAGCGAAGCGCCGCCGGGCATAGCAGGAGCAGACAGGACGAACGGTGATCAGTAGTAAGAGTGTTCGCCGCGCTGGTGCTCGGTCAGATCGCGCACGCCTTTCAGCTCAGGGAACTCGTTCAGCAGCTGCTTCTCGATCCCCTCTTTCAGCGTGACGTCGACCATTGAACAGCCGTTACAGCCGCCGCCAAACTGCAGAATGGCGTAGCCTTCGTCGGTGATCTCCATCAGCGTAACGCGACCGCCGTGGCCAGCCAGCTGCGGGTTGATCTGCGACTGGAGCAGATACTCAACGCGCTCCATCAGCGGGGCATCGTCAGTCACCTTACGCATTTTGGCGTTAGGTGCCTTCAGCGTCAGCTGCGAGCCCAGCTGGTCGGTGACAAAATCGATCTCCGCATCTTCCAGATACGGTGCGCTCAGCTCGTCGACATACGCGGTCAGCAGCGAAAAGGGTAACGCGGTATCCGTTGCTTCCACTGCATCCGGCGGGCAGTAAGAGACGCCGCACTCGGCATTTGGCGTGCCTGGATTGATCACAAATACGCGGATTTGTGTTCCTTCTTCCTGATTTGCCAGCAGTTTGGCAAAGTGCGCCTGAGCTGCGTCGGAAATATGGATCATAGCAATGGCCTAAATAGTTGACTGTTTTACTCGGTTATAATACGCCCATCATCGCGCCTCTACAAGGTTCGACATAGGCACCATACCTGAACAGTCGCCGCGCCGCCCTGCAACAGCAGACGGGTGATCTCCGCAACGGTGCTGCCGGTAGTGACGACATCATCCACAATAGCCATATGGAGGCCGTCGAGGGGCAATTCAAGGCGGAAGGCATTTTTCAAATTACTTCTTCGTCGGCGCGCGCTGAGAAAATGCTGAGTCCGGGCCGGGCGGACGCGGGTCAGGGTGTTGCTGGCGTAGCGGCAGTCCAGCCAGCGCGCCAGCGGTTGGCAGAGCAGATCGCTCTGATTAAAGCCTCGCTGCCACTGGCGGCGCGGATAGAGCGGCACGCTAACGATGCGGTCCGGCAACGCGAGCCGTGTGGTACGGCGGGCATCAAGAATGGCCAGCAGCTGCAGCCGGGCCAGCGCCGCAGCCAGCTCTGGACGACGGGAGAATTTCAGCTGGTGGATCAGCGTGCTCAGTGGCGGGGCGTAGGCGCTGACCGCCACCAGCCTCTGCCACGGCGGCGGCTTTTGCAGGCAGCGGCCGCAGGGCAGGGTTGCGCTGGCGGCGGGCAGGCCGCACTGCGGGCATACGCTATCAGTGAGCCGAATCGTTCGACGGCAGACGGAGCAGATCCCTGAGCGGGGCAGGGCGAGCGGCATTCGGCATAGCCAGCACAAGCCTGGCGCTGTTAGCATACGTACCCTCCTGGACATGAGAAGAGAACAATAGCGGATGAACGACATCTGGTGGCAAACCAAAGGCGAAGGAAAGTGTCATCTTGTGCTGCTGCACGGATGGGGACTGAATGCAGAGGTGTGGGATTGCATTACGGCGGAGCTGGCCTCGCACTTTACCCTGCACCTGGTGGATCTGCCAGGCTACGGTCGCAGCACCGGCTTTGGCGCGCTGACCCTGGCCGAGATGACGGAAATTGTGTTGGCCCATGCGCCGAAAGAGGCGATCTGGCTTGGCTGGAGCCTCGGTGGGCTGGTGGCAAGCCAGGCGGCGTTAAGCGCCCCCGATCGCGTGAGCGCCCTGGTCACAGTCGCCTCCTCTCCCTGCTTCAGCGCCGAAGGCGATTGGCCGGGCATTAAGCCCGAGGTGCTGTCCGGCTTCCAGCAGCAACTGAGCGATAACTTTCAGCGCACGGTAGAGCGTTTTCTGGCTCTGCAAACCCTGGGCACGGAAACTGCTCGGGACGATGCCCGTAAGCTGAAGCACGCCGTGCTGGCCCTGCCGATGCCATCGGTAGAGGTGCTCAATGGTGGGCTGGAGATCCTGAAAACGGCCGATCTGCGCGCGCCGCTGACGCAGCTGACGCAGCCGTTCCTCCGTCTCTACGGGCGTCTTGACGGGCTGGTTCCGCGCAAAATCGTGCCGTGGCTGGACGCGCTGTGGCCGGAGAGCGAGTCGCAGGTATTTGCTAAGGCGGCGCATGCGCCCTTCATTTCGCACCCTGAGGCATTTTGTCAGAGGCTGGTGGAGTTTACGCAGCAGCTGGCGAAACGGCTGGGGCAGACTAAAATTTAAACGTATTTATCTATTTGGCGTTCCAACAAAAAGCGTAATGGCATCCACTACCGTATGGAGTAAAGGCTATGAAACGTACAGCAGGTATCGTCGTATCTCTGGTTATTGGTGCACTCTCGTTTAGCGTGATGGCGGCGGAAGAGGTGCAGAAAGATAAGATTAAAGAGATGAATCTGACCAAAGTCGGCACCATCAGCACCTCGGATACGTCCGCACCGATGGACGCCCGGGCAGAGCTGGAGAAGAAAGCCGATGAGCTGGGCGGCAAGTACTATGTGATCACCAGCGGGGACAAAATCAGTAAAGATATTCGTGCCACGGCGGATGTCTACAAGTAACCTACGCCAGGCGGGCAGCGCGCCCGCCTCCGTTCTTTAGCACAGTATTTACTGTTAGTGCTGACAAGCCTTACCCTGCGGACAGTTTTTACATTTGCCGCTCAGATATCCCCCGTCTTCCTCTTCAATGCGTATGTCAATGGCCGCCGTTTTGCGCGTTGCCAGCAGGTTGACGTCGACCCGGCTTCTGGCCCGGCGCAGCCCACCCAGCAGCAGAACGTTAAATAGCACCACCGCCAGAATGCAGGTCAGACTGTAGCGGGGGTGGGCGCTAAAGCTGGCGGTCTGGTAGAAGAGCGTTGCCAGCGAGTAGGCGATATTCAGCCCCCAGAGGATCGAGAAGCCCATCCAGCCGCGACTGGCTTCGCGGGCGATCGCCCCCATTACCGACATGCAGGGAATATAGAGCAGGACAAAGATTAGATAGCTGTACGCGGCGGCGGCGCTGCCAAATTTTTCGCCCATCACTCCCATGGTGCCGGTCGCCATCTCACCGTCGCCTTTGCTGGCCTCAATGGGGTTAGCCAGCACGCTCAGGCTAAAGGTGTCGACCAGGCTCTGCCCGGTCTCTTCCAGGGCACCGGTGAGTTCGTCCGTCAGGCTAAAGGTCGCTGGATCGAAGGCCTCCTGCTCAATGTTCTCGGCGGTATAGAGAGTGTTTAGCGTGCCAACCACCACCTCTTTTGCCATCGCACCGGTGAAGAGACCGACGGTAGCCTGCCAGTTATCCTCGTGGACGCCGATGGGCTTCAGCAGCGGAGTAAAGACCCGGCTGACGGCGGCCAGCGCCGAATCGTTGATGGTGGTGGCCGCCGTCCCGCTCAGCGTAAAGCTGTTCAGGGCGCTCAGGAAGATGCTGACGATGACAATCACCTTCCCGGCGCGCAGCACAAAGCCCTTCAGCCGCTGCCAGGTCTGGATCGCCAGGCTCTTCAGATGGGGAACGTGGTAGACCGGCAGCTCCATCACAAAGGGCGATGCTTCGCCGCGCATAATGGTGTGTTTGAGCATCAGGCCGGTGAGGATCGCCATCACGATACCGAGCAGATAGAGAGAGAAGACCGCCAGTGCCCCCTGCTGGCCGAAAAAGGCCGCGGCAAACACGGCGAAGATGGCCAGCCGCGCCCCGCAGGACATAAAGGGCGCCATCATAATGGTCATCAGGCGCTCGCGCGGCGCATCAAGGGTGCGTGCGCCCATCACCGACGGCACGTTGCAGCCGAAGCCGACGATCAGCGGAACGAAGGATTTTCCCGGCAGGCCAAGGGATTGCATCAGGCGATCCATCACAAAGGCCGCCCGCGCCATGTAGCCTGAGTCCTCAAGGAAAGAGAGGAACAGGTACATCATGCCGATCTGCGGTACCAGCGGCAGTACGGTGTTGATCCCGCCCCCAATCCCCTGGGCCAGGAAGATGGTCAGCCACTGCGGGAAGTGCAGGGTATAACCCAGCCACTGCATACCATGGATAAATATAGCGACCGAACCGGCGTCGAAAATAGGCGACAGCGCGCCACCGATGTTGATGGCGAGCACGAACATGACGTACATCACCAGCAGAAAGATCGGCAGGCCCAGCACGCGGTTGATGATGATCCGGTCCATCGCGGCGGTAAAGCGGCTCGGTTCGGCAGTAAGGGTGTTGCTGACCGTGTCGCAAATGGCGGCGATGGTCTGGTAGCGGGCGTCGGCAATGTGCAAGGCCGGATCGGCCATCTCCTCACCCAGGCGCGTCAGCGACGCATCCAGCCTGTGGGCGGCGTCACCGGCATAGGCGCGGCTGTAGATATCACCCTCCAGCATCTGCAAACCCAGCCAGCGGCGCTGCTGAAGGGGCATATCGGCGGCCATCGCCTGCGCCAGCGTGTCAGCTTCACGCACCAGGGCCTGGGCGTAGTGAACCCGCTCGATATCGCTGTTGCGCTGATGACGGTCGATGGCCATCTTCAGCGCTTCAATGCCGCGTCCGCGCGTTGAGACCAGCGGGACTACCGGACAGCCAAGGCGCGTGGCAAGGGCGTCGATATCGATGCGGATCTGTTGCTTCTCGGCAATATCCAGCATGTTCAGCGCAACAATGCAGGGGATACCCAGCTCCAGCAGCTGTAGCGTCAGGTAGAGGTTACGCTCCAGGTTAGAGGCATCGACGACGTTAATCAGCATATCGGCGTCGCCGCTGAGAATATAGTGGCAGGCGATCTGCTCATCGAGGGAGGTTTGCGACGAGATAGTGGTCAACGAGTAGGTGCCGGGCAGGTCGACCAGCGTCACCTGCGCATCGGTGGTGGTAAAGGAGCCCTCTTTGCGCTCGACGGTGACCCCCGCCCAGTTGCCCACGCGTTGGCGCGCGCCCGTTAGCTGATTAAAAAGGGTTGTCTTACCGGAATTAGGATTACCAATAAGGCCAAGGGTTAATTTTTTCATAATAATAGACTCATTGCGTGGAGCGCCGTTAACGCGGCAGCGCTTCCACCTCTAATAACGCGAGATCTTTTTTGCGTAATACCAGGCTGACGCGCCGGGTTTGAATATGAATGGGATCGCCTAAGGGAGCGACCCGCACCACATTAAATGATGATCCGGGAAGCATGCCCAGAGAGAGCAGTTTTTGCCGGTAGGCCGGGCTAATTTCACGGGAAAACCCCACGATTTTCCACGCGCTGGCTGGCGAGAAGGACATAGGATCTGCTAGATCAATGGTTAAATAATCAACAGGACAATGGTAATGATAATAGTTTTTATCATCAATAATTAAAATGTGTAGGAGTGTTGAATTAGGTAAGAATGGCTATTTGTTTTGATTTAGCGCAATATTCCGCGTGGCGCTTTTAACAACGAGAATTAATTAATATACGTTGTAGCAACATATAAAATTATATTTATTCACTTTGGAAATTGCGTAGGCCGGGCAAACGCAGTGCCGCCCGGTATTACAATGTCAGCATGGTAATGCCCGGTGGCGCTACGCTTACCGGGCCTACATCGTGGGCAGGAAAAGCGTTACCGTTTTTTACCCATCGCCGCTGCCAGCGCGTCCATCATCGCGCTGTTACCTGAGGGTTGAGCCTCACGGCCGCGCGGCTTCGCCTGGCGGGCAGCGGGTTCACGCGGCGCGCTGTTGCTATTGCCGTTGCCACGACGGGCATTGCCTTCGCCCGGCTGCTCGTCCAGACGCATGGTCAGGGCGATACGCTTGCGGGGCAGGTCAACCTCCAGCACCTTCACTTTGACAATGTCGCCGGCTTTCACCACCGTATGGGGATCCTCAACGAACTTATTCGCCAGAGACGAGATGTGCACCAGGCCATCCTGATGGACACCGATATCCACAAAGGCACCAAAGTTGGTGACGTTGGTGACCGCACCTTCGAGGATCATTCCCGGCTGCAGGTCGTTCATGGTCTCAACGCCATCGGCAAAGGTGGCCGTTTTGAACTCCGGGCGCGGGTCGCGGCCGGGTTTTTCCAGCTCTTTGATGATGTCGGTTACCGTCGGCACGCCAAAGCGCTCGTCAGTAAAGTCAGACGCTTTCAGGCCGCGTAGATTGCTGCTGTTGCCCATCAGGTCGCGCAGAGAGTGCTCGGTTGCAGCCAGAATGCGCTCGACCACCGGATAGGCTTCCGGGTGAACGGTGGAGGCATCCAGCGGGTTATCGCCGTGGTTGATACGCAAGAACCCTGCACACTGCTCAAAGGCTTTCGGCCCAAGCCGGCTCACCTTCAGCAGCTGCTGGCGGTTGTGGAACTGACCGTTCTCGTCGCGCCATGCCACGATGTTCTGCGCCATCATGCGGGTCAGGCCCGCCACGCGGGTCAGCAGCGGCACGGAGGCGGTGTTGAGATCGACGCCGACGGCGTTTACGCAGTCCTCTACCACCGCATCCAGCTTACGGGCTAGCTGGGTCTGGCTGACGTCATGCTGATACTGGCCGACGCCGATGGATTTCGGATCGATCTTCACCAGCTCCGCCAGTGGATCCTGCAGACGACGGGCAATGGAGACCGCGCCGCGCAGCGAAACGTCGAGACCGGGGAACTCCTGCGCCGCCAACTCGGAGGCGGAGTAGACGGATGCTCCCGCCTCGCTGACGATCACCTTCTGGCCTTTCACCTGCGGGAACTGCTTCTGCACGTCGAGGTAAAAACGCTCGGTTTCGCGGGAGGCAGTACCGTTACCGATCGCCACCAGCTCCACGTTATGTTTTTCGCACAGCGCAGCCACGACGGCGGCAGCTTTCGCTGCCTGCCCGGTGTGGGGATAGATAGTATCGGTTGCCACCAGCTTGCCGGTGCCGTCGACAACCGCCACCTTCACGCCGGTACGCAGGCCAGGATCGAGACCCATGGTCGCGCGCAGCCCGGCAGGAGCCGCCATCAGCAGGTCGTGCAGGTTGCGGGCAAATACATTAATGGCTTCATCTTCGGCGCGCTCGCGCACCGTGCCCATTAGCTCGGTCTCCAGATGCATCAGCACCTTGATGCGCCACGTCCAGCTCACCACGCCCTTACGCCAGCTGTCCGCCGGGGCGTTGTTCAGGCGCAGACCCAGATGATCGCTAATAATCTGCTCGCAGTAGCTCTCTTTCGGTGGCTCATCAAACTGCGGATCGGCATTCAGCGCCAGCTGGAGCACGCCTTCATTGCGGCCGCGGAACATCGCCAGCGCGCGGTGAGACGGCACGTTGGCAATCGGCTCATGGTGATCGAAATAGTCGCGGAACTTCGCGCCCTCTTCCTCTTTGCCAGCGACTACGGTCGACGTCAGGTGGGCGTTTTTCCACAGGTAGTCGCGCACCTTCGCCAGCAGGGCCGCATCCTCGGCAAAGCGCTCCATCAGGATGTAGCGCGCGCCGTCCAGCGCAGCTTTGCTGTCGGCCACGCCTTTATCGGCGTCAATAAACTTCTCCGCTTCGGTTTGCGGATCGTGCGACGGCGTGTTCCACAGCAGATCCGCCAGCGGCGCCAGGCCAGCTTCAATAGCGATCTGCCCGCGGGTACGGCGCTTCGGCTTGTAGGGCAGGTAGAGATCTTCGAGTTCGGTCTTGCTCAGCGTGCCGGTGATGGCCTTCGCCAGATCGTCAGTCAGTTTACCCTGATCGCCGATGGACTTCAGGATCGCCTGACGACGCTCCTCCAGCTCCCGCAGGTAGCCCAGGCGGGTCTCCAGGTTACGCAGTTGCGTATCATCCAGCCCGCCGGTGACTTCCTTACGATAACGTGCAATAAACGGCACGGTGTTCCCTTCATCAAGCAGGCGAACGGCAGCTTCTACCTGTTCGGCTCTGGCCTGAATATCACCCGCAATAATGCGGCAGAGCGAATCATTCATCATGGCTATTTCATCTAGTGGATCGAGTAGTGGATCGAAAATCAGGGGGATAGTTATACGGACTGGCTGGCAAAAATGCCAGCCGGAGAGGATGCTCTAAGACTCTTTAACGTACGTGATTTCGTTGACGTACCAGCTTGCTTCGCCGCCCGGCGTCTGGACGACCGCCAGATCGCCGACCTCTTTCTTCAGCAGCGCACGAGCCATCGGGGAATCGATGGAGATGTAGTCCTTACGGCCAAAAATTTCGTCGTAGCCAACGATGCGAAAGCGTTTGGTGTCGCCATCATCGTTCTCGATCTCCACCCACGCGCCAAAGAAGACTTTACCCTCCTGCTGCGGGGAGTAATCAACAATTTTCAGGTTTTCCAGGCATTTCGTCAGGTATCTGACGCGGCGGTCAATTTCCCGCAGGCGTTTTTTATTATACTGATAGTCAGCATTCTCGCTGCGGTCACCGAGGCTTGCCGCCCAGGTCACCTTTTTCGTGACTTCCGGGCGCTCCTGACGCCAGAGATAGTCCAGCTCCTGTTTAAGCTTGTCGTAACCTTCTCGGGTGATAAGTGGCGTTTTCATCCGGTTTCTGCCTTTAAGCTGCTGTTAAATATGCTTTGTAACAATTTCGACTAGAATGTATACCAGATTTAGCTGGTGGTCGGCGCACACTTTTTTAGAATACGCACTTATATTGTCCGAACCTTTGGGAGTACAAACAATGCAAGAGAATTATAAGATTCTGGTGGTTGATGACGATATGCGCCTGCGCGCGCTGCTGGAACGTTATCTCACCGAGCAAGGCTTCCAGGTTCGCAGCGTGGCCAACGCAGAACAGATGGATCGCCTGCTTACCCGTGAATCCTTCCACCTGATGGTACTCGACCTGATGCTTCCCGGCGAGGACGGTTTGTCCATCTGCCGCCGTCTGCGTAGCCAGAGCAACCCGATGCCGATCATTATGGTGACGGCGAAAGGGGAAGAGGTTGACCGTATCGTGGGGCTGGAGATTGGCGCGGACGACTATATTCCGAAGCCGTTTAACCCCCGCGAGCTGCTGGCCCGCATCCGTGCGGTGCTGCGTCGCCAGGCCAACGAGCTGCCCGGCGCGCCGTCGCAGGATGAGGCCGTCATTCAGTTTGGCAAATTTAAGCTTAACCTCGGCACCCGTGAAATGTTCCGCGAAGATGAGCCGATGCCCCTCACCAGCGGCGAGTTTGCGGTACTAAAGGCGCTGGTCAGCCATCCGCGTGAGCCGCTCTCCCGCGATAAGCTGATGAACCTGGCGCGCGGCCGCGAATACTCGGCCATGGAGCGCTCCATTGACGTGCAGATCTCCCGCCTGCGCCGCATGGTGGAAGAGGATCCGGCGCACCCGCGCTATATACAGACCGTTTGGGGTCTGGGCTACGTCTTTGTGCCGGACGGCTCTAAAGCATGAGGCGACTGCGCTTCTCGCCGCGAAGTTCATTTGCCCGCACGCTGCTGCTGATTGTCACCCTGCTGTTTGTCAGCCTGGTGACAACCTATCTGGTGGTGCTCAACTTTGCGATCCTGCCAAGCCTGCAACAGTTTAATAAGGTGCTGGCGTACGAAGTCCGTATGCTGATGACCGACAAACTGCAGCTGGAGGATGGCACGCAGCTGGTGGTGCCCCCGGCTTTTCGCCGGGAGATTTACCGCGAGCTGGGCATTTCGCTCTACTCGAACGAGGCGGCGGAAGATGCCGGTCTGCGCTGGGCGCAGCACTATGGTTTTTTAAGTCAGCAGATGGCGCAGCAGCTGGGCGGCCCGACGGAAGTCCGCGTTGAGGTAAACAAAAGCTCGCCGGTGGTGTGGCTAAAGACCTGGCTGTCACCCAATATCTGGGTGCGGGTGCCGCTTACTGAGATCCATCAGGGCGACTTCTCGCCGCTGTTCCGCTACACCCTGGCGATTATGCTGCTGGCGATAGGCGGGGCGTGGCTCTTTATTCGTATTCAGAACCGGCCGCTGGTGGATCTTGAGCACGCGGCGCTGAAGGTGGGGAAAGGGCAGATCCCACCTCCGCTGCGCGAGTACGGCGCGTCGGAGGTGCGCTCCGTGACCCGGGCCTTCAACCAGATGGCAGCCGGGGTTAAACAGCTGGCCGACGACCGTACTCTGCTGATGGCAGGCGTCAGCCACGATCTGCGTACGCCGTTGACCCGTATCCGCCTGGCCACGGAGATGATGGGCGAGCAGGATGGCTACCTTGCGGAGTCGATTAACAAGGATATCGAAGAGTGTAACGCCATCATTGAACAGTTTATCGACTATCTGCGAACTGGCCAGGAGATGCCGATGGAGATAGCCGAGCTGAACGCGGTGCTGGGCGAAGTGGTGGCGGCAGAGAGTGGCTACGAGCGTGAAATTGACACAGCGCTCTATCCGCAGGAGATCTATCTGCGTATGCATCCGCTGTCGATTAAGCGTGCCATCGCCAATATGGTGGTGAACGCTGCCCGCTACGGCAACGGCTGGATCCGAGTCAGCAGCGGCAGCGAGGCGAACCGCGCCTGGTTCCAGGTCGAAGACGATGGACCGGGCATTAAGCCGGAGCAGCGCAAGCACCTGTTCCAGCCCTTCGTGCGCGGCGACAGCGCCCGCAGCACCAGCGGCACCGGACTGGGGCTGGCGATCGTGCAGCGTATCGTCGACAACCATAACGGCATGCTGGAACTGAGCACCAGCGAGCGCGGCGGCCTTTCAATCCGCGCCTGGTTCCCCGTTCCGGTCACGCGCGGCCAGAACGCTACGTAAAATGTAGGCCGGGTAAGCGCAGCGCCACCCGGCGTTTTACTACAATTTTGGTCCTGCGCTCACCAACGCCGCACCCGCTGGCGTATCGGTATACTTCTCAAAGTTCTCAATAAACAGCTTCGCTAGCGCGGTGGCTTTCTCCTGCCACTGCTCTGGGGAGGCGTAGGTATGACGCGGATCGAGGATCTGCGGATCGACGCCCGGCAGGCGGGTGGGGATCGCCAGATCAAATATTGGCAGCGTGAAGGTGTCAGCCTCATCAATAGATCCGTCGAGAATGGCGTCAATGATGGCCCGTGTATCCTTGATAGAGATGCGTTTCCCCGTGCCGTTCCAGCCGGTATTCACCAGATAAGCCTGCGCACCTGCCGCCTGCATCCGTTTGACCAGCACCTCGGCATACTGCGTGGGGTGCAGAGAGAGGAAGGCTGCGCCGAAGCAGGCGGAGAAGGTTGGGGTGGGCTCCGTCACGCCGCGCTCGGTACCGGCCAGCTTGGCGGTAAAGCCGGAGAGGAAGTGATACTGGGTCTGGTTAGCGGTGAGGCGAGATACCGGAGGCAGTACGCCAAAGGCGTCGGCGGTCAGGAAAATAACCTTCGTGGCGTGGCCCGCTTTTGACACCGGCTTAACGATATTATCGATATGGTAGATAGGGTAGGAGACGCGGGTATTCTCGGTCTTGCTGCCGTCATCAAAATCGATAGTGCCGTCGTCGAGCACGGTAACGTTCTCCAGCAGCGCATCGCGGCGGATAGCGTTATAGATATCCGGCTCTGCTTCACGAGAGAGCTTGATGGTTTTGGCGTAACAGCCGCCTTCAAAGTTAAACACGCCGTCGTCATCCCAGCCGTGCTCGTCATCGCCAATCAGGCGGCGTTTAGGGTCGGTGGAGAGCGTGGTTTTGCCGGTGCCGGAGAGACCAAAGAACACCGCGACGTCACCTGCTTCACCGACGTTAGCCGAGCAGTGCATAGAGGCTACGCCCTTAAGCGGCAGCAGGTAGTTCATAATCGAGAACATCCCCTTTTTCATCTCGCCGCCGTACCAGGTGCCACCGATAAGCTGAATGCGCTCGGTCAGGTTAAAGGCGACAAAATTCTCAGAGTGGAGACCCTGCGCCTTCCACTGTGGGTTAGTGCATTTTGCGCCGTTCATGACGATAAAATCCGGCGTAAAGTCAGCCAGCTCCTCATCCGTCGGACGGATAAACATGTTCTTCACGAAGTGCGCCTGCCAGGCCACCTCGGTAATAAAACGCACGGCGAGGCGGGTATCGGCATTGGCACCGCAAAAGGCATCGATAATAAACAACCGCTTGCCGGAGAGCTGTTGGGTCACCAGGCCTTTCAGCTGCTGCCACACTTCCGGAGAGAGCGGTTTGTTGTCGTTTTTGCCTTTGCCTTTATCTGCCCACCATACGGTGTCGCGGGTCGTGTCATCGCGGACAATGTATTTATCTTTCGGCGAACGTCCGGTAAATATGCCGGTATCGACGGCGACAGCACCCGAGTTCGTCAGAATGCCCCGCTCAAATCCTTCCAGATCGGGACGCAGCTCCTCCTGATACAGGGTGTGGTAGTCGGGGTTATAGACGATATCCTGAACATCATTGATACCATAAGCCATGAGATCTTGCGGGGTTAAACCATTAACGCGCATGTCACTGCTCCTTAGCCAATATGTATTGCCTGCGATTGTAGGGTTATTCTGTAGGGGTTAACCGCGACGAGGCTCATAGATTTAAGTATCCAGACAAGCCGTCGTTGGTGAAAAAGTGGTTACATCTACCCGCAAGCGAGACAAATTATGGCAGGATTCATCTCATGCATAGCGAAAATGCTTCACAAAGGGAAAATGCAGGTCAATTTATCGGTAAGATTGTGAGTGTAATCGCTTTCCGGTAACAAAATTACGTAATGGTTTCAGAAAATGTTTGCTGCCGGAAAGAGGGTTGAAGCAGCGCGCCATCGGGCAGCGCGCTGAAAAGCGAGGAGGATTAGTGTACCTGCGGATCGGCAGGGGAGGCGTTATTGCGGATCTCAGCAATATCCATCGCGTTAAACAGATAGTGGCTGCCACAGTAGTCGCAGTGCATATCGATTTCGCCTTCCTCTTCCAGGATGCTGTTGATCTCCTCATCCGGCAGGGTTTTTAGCGCCCCGGCGCAGCGTTCGCGGGAGCAGGTGCACTTGAACTCAACGTCCTGGGGATCGTAGAGCGTCACCTCTTCTTCGTGATAAAGACGCCACAGCACCTCGTTGGCTGGTAGGGTAAGCAGCTCTTCCGTTTTGATGGTGTCGGTCAGCGTCGCCAGGTGCTCGAAGTCATTAGAATCGGTATCCTGGGCTGGCAGCACCTGCAACAGCATACCCCCTGCGGCTGGCTGGCCATCGATCTCGCCGGTGCGGATATAGAGGCGGGTCGGCAGCTGCTCTGAACGCATGAAGTAGTCCTCCAGGCAGGCTGCCAGCGTATCGCCTTCCAGGCCGACCACGCCCTGATAGCGCTCGCCCTCTTCCGGCGTAATCGTGATCACCAGATAGCCATTGCCAACCAGCGCTTCCAGATCGGCATCGTCCGCGATCTCATCCTGAACACGCGCCACACCGCGCAGCTGCTGTTTGTGATTGCCGTTGATCACCGCCAGGCTCATCGGGCCATCGCCCTGCAGCTGGACGGTAATGTCTCCGGCAAACTTCAGCGTGGCGGTCAGCAGGCTGGTGGCCACCAGCAGCTCCGCGAGGATATTTTTCACCGGCTGCGGGTAGCTATGGTTTTCAAGGATCTGTCGCAGGCTTTCGGATACCGTTACCAGCTCGCCACGAACAGCGTAGTTTTCAAACAGATAGCGGTGTAATTGGTCGTGTTGGGCCATAATTATCTCTCTAGGGGTGACGACTACTCGTCATCACCGTATTTAAATTTCATCAGGTCGCGGCGCTCTTTTTTATCCGGGCGGCGCTCCGGGTGCGGCATCGTTAACGCGTTCAGCTTGCGGGCTACCGCCATCTTCTCGCGTTTTTCAATACTTTCAGCCGTCTCTTCATACAGCGCCACCGCTTCGCTTGCCGGTCGGCGCTGCTCGGTGATGGCTTTCACCACCACCGTGCGTTCATCATTTCCCTGACGCAGCGTCAGAATGGCGTTCAGCTCGACGGTTTTCCCCGGCTTGCTGCGTTGCCCGTTGTAGTGCACCTTGCCACCCTCGATCATCTCGCGGGCCAGAGCACGGGTTTTGTAAAAGCGCGCCGCCCAGAGCCATTTGTCTAAGCGGACGTCTTGCGCGGGCTTCTCTTTCATCGCATCTCCTTCACTTCAGTGAGGGGATCAGGCGGCGATAGTCGTTGAGTCCGGGATGACGCTGATAGCGCTTCTCCACCAGCCCGGAGTCAGGGTTGGTGACGCCGAGGCAGTAACGAATACCGAATGCCGCCGCCGCATCCAGAATCGGCTCGCTGTCATCGATAAACAGCGTCTTCTCCGGGTTCAGCCCGGTAGCTTCAACAACGGCCTGCCACAGTCGTTGATCCTCTTTCGGATAACCAAATGTGTGGGTAGAAAGTAATAAATCAAGGTGTGCGCCCAGTCCGGTATGCTCAAGCTTCACCGCCAGGTTGTGCGGATGGGCGTTAGTGAGCAGAATTCGGCGCTTGCCGCAGGCCTTCAGCGCATCCAGGAAGGGCACGGTATCTTCGCGCATAACGGCACGCGGGCCCTCGGCCGTGGTCATGGCACAAATATCAAGGCCGAGACGTTCGCTCCAGTAGTCCAGACAGTACCAGTTTAGCGTATGCTGCACGGCATGATACTCCGCCTGCATCTGCGCCTGTGCCTCGGACGGCGTCAGGCCGCGTGTAGCACTGAAGGTTTCCGGCACCAGCGTTTGCCAGAAGTAATTATCAAACGCCAGATCCAGCAGCGTGCCGTCCATATCCAGCAGCACGGTCTCTACGTCCTGCCAGTTGATATCAATATGCATGAGAGACTCCTGCGAGCGGATAAGCGCGACAGGGTAGCACACCCTGGCGCGCGCTGCTTTTATCAGATAAAGCGATCGGATGGGCTGTCGGAGGCCTGCAGCAGCTGCGGGTTCAGGCAGCTGTCGTAATACTCCTGAATATCGGCAAGGCGTGAGCGGTGACGCTGGTAGCGGCGTATCGCCTGAACGGCGTTATAGAGGGTGCAGAGGATCATCGCCAGCAGCAGCAGGGCAGTACCAATGTAGCGCCACAGCCCGGCGCTGGATGGCATCCGATGCAGGCTGACATGCTTCGTTCCGTTAGCATCGGTATAGATATTGGTGACGATACCTTCGGCACTAAACGGGGTCTGCATCAGCATTTGCGCCAGCCGCTGAAACTCGTTCCACTGCTCCTGCGGCGGATAATCATACAGCGCGATAGGCGGCCAGGGCTGATCCACCAGCTCGCTGCCTTCATCGCTGGCGATCACAAACCCGCCTGGGGCTGGGCTGTTAAGCGCCTGGGCGGCACGTGAGGTTTCGCGCAGCAGGAAGGGGGCGGTCGAGGTCGTCACCAGGTTATCCAGCGATTCGGCGCTAACCGGACGCAGCAGCACGTTTACGCCGCTGAGCCTGCCCGCGCTGGCGCGTTTGGTCAGCGTCTCCCAGTCTTTGGTGTTGCCAAGATTAACGAGCGCGTTCTTAAGCCGTGCGCATTCGTCTTCGGCAGAGCAGAGGTCCTGGGTTTTCAGCACGATCTCGGCAAAATCATCTAACAGCACCATGCCCGACTTCTGAATCGCCGACCGTAGCGCAGCGCTGACGTGGGAATCCTCCTCGCTGGAGGGGTGCAGCTGGCGGTTCACCGCCTGGATCAGCGCGTTCGCTTTATTGACGATATCGGATTCCGGCAGCGGCAGCGGCGGTGCGTCGTTCCAGATAATTTGTGAGCAGTCGAACGGTGAGAAAGGCGAGTTTTGCCGCCCGCGCCAGTTCTCCTGCATATGGATATTGCACATGCCGGTACCGTGGATGCTCAGGGTATCGCCCACCCGCAGCCCGGCCTGCTCCAGCTGGTTTACGCTGGTGGCCTCCACGGTCTGCGCGCCTTTCATCCATGACAGGGTGAATTTCACCGGCATATCCAGCGGCACCCAGATCAGCAGTAGAACCAGCACCACCAGCGCACCGAGGGCGATAATTGCGCTACGCAGCCAGTGCTGTAAGGGGAAGTTGATCGCTTCGTCATGCAGGGATAAAAACCGCCCCTGGCGCACGACGTGACGGTCGAGATAGATATCAATATCGGTCTGCTGACCGAGATCCTGAGTAACGTAGGGCTGCCAGTGGCGAGGATAGATCAGATCGATAATCCCCAACGAGATATTATTGATTTGCTCCTGGTTGTTCTCGCCAAACAGGCCCCAGCGGCGGGGCGTGCCGCGCAGGCAGTGGATCTCACGCAGGGTATTTTTAGCCGGTGGGGCGAAGATCCCCCATAGTCCGGCGGCGAGCAGCATGACCGCACCCCCGGCCATCCACGGTACAAAAACGTCCGGCGTGGCGAGGCAGAAATAGAACAGCAGGAAGGAGGTCACAATCAACAGCGCTTCACGCAGGCCGTCAGGGCGGCTTAAGGCATACTCCTCCCGCGTCTCCTGACGGATATTCAGCAGCTCAATCTGTTCGCTCTCTTCCCCGCGAATTGAGGTCTGGGTTGTGGACGGCAGCTCCAGCGCGTAGCCGCGTGCTTCCGGAAGCGAGTCGCTCAGCGTATGGCCGTTGAGAGAGATCACCAGCGGCAGCGTATCGGTGCGGATAAGCTCAACCACGTTCTCGTCGGTAATATACTGCTCCCAGAACGGCGGTAGATGGACTTCAACCGAATCGAGGAAGTAGCGCCACTTATTGAGATCGTCGCTGTTGATGCCGTAGCGCGTGATCGAGTGGGTGACGGAGAGCACCGTATTGCTTTGCGCATTCAGGGAGAGGGAGATCGGTGCAGCGGTGGCACCCGTCAGGCCAGGCGCCTGCTGAGTACGGGATAGCGTCTCGATATAGGATTCGACCGCGCTCCGCTCTTCCGGCGTGAGCTTACGGTTCGCCGCCCCGGCAAAATCCGGCAGGTACGGCAGACGGAAGCGACGGTGCGAACGTCGTCTGAAGAACCACCCTGCAAGGAGAGCGCAGGCCAGCATAGCAGCGATAAAAATCAAAATGGTGCTCATGCTTTTCCCATCTTACTTTTCTTACAGAGGTGTCGTCGGTGCACCTTGTTGGCGAAGCGAATAGTAGCAGCGCGCGATGGTAACAAAGCCGTGTCGTAGACTATATCAGCAAATTCTTAGTTTTATTTCAATCTCTTGACTTTCCTCGCTAAATGATTAATGCCTTAACCCTAAGTTGCACAAATGTAAATAAAAGGCAATTGCCGTTGCCGAAACCGTGCGGTTTGCCGCACAATGATGAAAGTTTTCACTCTAAAGACCCATCAGAATGAGCAAATCATTGCAAAAACCCATCATTCTTAACGTTGAAACGGTCGCTAAATCTCGCCTGTTTAACGTCGAAAGCGTGGACCTGGAATTTAGTAACGGCGTTCGCCGCGTGTACGAGCGTATGCGTCCCTCGACCCGTGAAGCCGTTATGATTGTCGCCATTGTCGATGAGCACGTGATGCTGATCCGTGAATATGCCGTCGGCATTGAATCCTACGAGTTAGGGTTCCCGAAAGGGCTTATTGACGCTGGCGAGAGCGTCTATGAGGCAGCGAACCGTGAGCTAAAAGAGGAGATCGGCTTTGGTGCTCACCAGCTGACCTTCCTGAAAAAGCTCAGCATGGCGCCCTCCTACTTTTCCAGCAAGATGAACATTGTGGTTGCGGAGGATCTCTATCCGGAGTCGCTGGAAGGCGATGAGCCAGAGCCGCTGCCGCAGGTGCGCTGGCCGCTGGCACATCTGATGGATCTGCTGGAGGACCCCGATTTCAATGAGGCCCGCAACGTGAGCGCGCTGTTTTTAGTGCGCGAATGGCTGAAAGGGCAGGGACGGCTGTAGAGTCACTCACGCCCGGCGGGAATAGCCCCGCCGGGCGTATTGGTCACCTAAAAGAGTTCGTGCGTCTCGCCGTTATCAATAAGGGTTGTCCCCACCTCATGCACCGCCTGCTGGGTTGGCTGCGTGCCTTCAATGAAGTACTCCTGACGGCTGTTGCCACCGTTAGCTAACTGCCCGGTGCTGCGATCGATGTTCACCGTCACAATACCCGGCGGCGGCGTTAGCGGTGCTTCCGGCACGCCGTCCAGGACGCTTTTCATAAAGGCATCCCATGCTGGCTGGGCACTCTTCGCCCCGCCTTCATAGCCTGAGATCTGATCCTTAATCGCGCCGGAGGCGGTAGTCCGGCCCAGGTCGCGGCGGTGATCGTCAAAGCCAATCCATACCGAGGTCACGACGCCAGGGCCGTAGCCGGAGAACCAGGCATCTTTCGAACTGTTGGTGGTGCCGGTTTTGCCGCCGATATCGTTACGCTTGAGATCGCGCCCGGCTCGCCAGCCGGTGCCCTGCCAGCCTGGTTCGCCAAAGATGTTGCTGTTCAGCGCGCTCTTAATCAGGAACGACAGCGGGGTGTTGATCACATGTGGCGCGTACTGCGGCGCACCGGTCTGCGCCACCAGCGCCTGGTTAGCCTGTTCAAGCTGCGGCATAGGCACGGTGAGGTTCTGCTGCTCTTGCGACACGGATACGTCCTCAACGTTGCTGTTCTCCAGCACGTTGGACTTCTGCGTCTCGCCGTAGATCACCGGAATATCACACTCCGCACAGGCTACCTTCGGCTGCGCTTCAAACAGCACCTTGCCCTGGTCATTTTCGATCTTGCTGATAAACCACGGGTCGATCAGGAAGCCGCCGTTCGTCATGACCGCATAGCCGCGCGCCACCTGCAGTGGGGTGAAGGAGGCGGAGCCGAGCGCCAGCGACTCGGTGTGAACAATATTCTGAGCCGGGAAGCCGAAGCGTTGCAGATACTCCGCCGCGTAGTCGACGCCCATCGCACGCATAGCCCGCACCATCACTACGTTTTTCGACTGGCCTAACCCCTGGCGCAGACGAATAGGACCGGCATACTCTGGCGGCGAGTTTTTCGGTCGCCAGTCGGAGCCTGCGCCTGCATCCCAGCGTGAGATCGGCACGTCGTTAAGAATGCTCGCCAACGTAAGCCCTTTGTCCATCGCCGCGGTGTAGAGGAACGGCTTGATATTCGAGCCGACCTGGCGCAGCGCCTGGGTGGCGCGGTTAAATTTGCTCTGGTTGAAATCGAAGCCGCCGACCAGGGCTATCACCGCTCCGTTCTGCGGGTTGATGGAGACCAGGGCCGAGTTCACGTCCGGCACCTGCGCCAGCCACCAGGCGTCGTTCACCTGGCGAACCCAAATCTGCTGCCCGGCCTGTACTGCATCGGTTACCCGGCGCGGCGTTGCGCCCTGAGCGGTATCCGAGCGGAAAGGGCGTGCCCAGCGTACGCCGTCCATGCGCAGCGACACTGACGTGCCGTCGGCCAGCATCGCCGTTGCTTCCTGGGCATTGGCCTGCATCACTACGGCAGGGAGCAGGGGTCCATAGGTCGGCAGCGCGCGCAGAGAGTCAGTGATTTTTTTGCTATCCCACGGGCTCTCGCCGAGCTTCCACAACACGTTCGCCGGTCCGCGATAGCCGTGACGCATGTCGTAATCCATCACGTTGTCGCGTACCGCTTTCTGGGCCGCTTCCTGTGTTTTTCGCGTGATGGTGGTGTAGACCCGGTAACCATCCTCATAGGCTTTCTCGCCGTAGCGCGACACCATATCCTGGCGCACCATCTCCGAGAGATAAGGGGAGGAGAAGGCGATCTCCGGCGCGTGATAGTTGGCATCAATGGCTTCACTGCGGGCGCTGTCGTACTGCGACTGGCTGATATAGCCTTCGCTCATCATACGCGCCAGCACCACGTTACGCCGCGAGGTGGCCCGGTCGAGAGAGTAGAGCGGGTTGAAGGTCGACGGCGCTTTTGGCAGCCCCGCAATCACCGCGATCTCGCTCAGGGTAAGCTGGTCCACAGACTTACCAAAATAGACCTGCGCCGCCGCGCCCACGCCGTAGGCGCGGTAGCCGAGGTAGATCTTGTTCAGGTAAAGCTCAAGGATCTCATCCTTGCTCATCATCTGCTCAATGCGGATCGCCAGGAAAACCTCTTTCAGCTTACGTATCAGGGTCTTTTCCGGACTGAGAAAGAAGTTACGCGCCAGCTGCTGCGTAATGGTACTCGCCCCCTGAGAGGCGTGGCCGGAGAAGAGCGCCACGCTGGCAGCACGGAAAATCCCCACCGGATCGACGCCGTGATGCTCATAAAAACGGCTGTCTTCAGTGGCAATAAAGGCTTTGACCATAACAGGTGGGATCTGATCCAGGGTCAGCGGAATACGGCGCTTTTCGCCGTACTGCGCAATCAACTCGCCGTCGGCGGTATAAACCTGCATCGGAATTTGCAGCCGCACGTCTTTCAGCGTGGCGACGTCAGGCAGCTGTGGCTCAATAAATTTGTAGAGGCCATAAACCGAGCCTGCTCCCAGCAGAATGCAACAGACTGCAAGGATAAATAGATACTTTACGAACTTCACCGGAGATTTCCCATTTAGTTTTCTTTGGGCAGTTTATAAACAATCGCGGCGTAGTATAAAGGCAAGCCTGATGCATTGATATAGCCGTCACCCCGACGAACGATAAGGAGATCGCGATTTATGGCACTCGGTCGCTGGCGAATAGGCCTTCATATTCAGCAGGATGGCGTCTATGCCATCGCGCTGATGCAGGAAAAATCCCGCTCTGTGCTGCGCCGCTGGTGGCAGATGCCGCTGGAGGCGGGGACGATTATCGACGGACAGATTAAGCAGCCTGAACGCCTTCATATGGCGTTGCAGACATGGAGTAAAACCCTGCCGCGCAGGCACCAGATTAGCCTCGCGTTTCCAGCCGGACGCACGCTGCAAAAGCAGCTTCCCCGTCCCGCCGTACGGCTAGGCGAAAGCGCCCAGCTACAGTGGGTGACCAACAATCTCGCCCACGAGTTGGGCATGCCTGCCGACGACCTGCGCATCGACTACACCGATGACAGCGTACAGCGCGCTTACAGCGTGACGGCGGCGCAGACCAGGGACGTTGCTGCGTTGATGACGCTGGCGGATAACCTTAACCTGCATCTCTCGGCCATCACTCCTGACGCCTGTGCCCTCCAGCGCTTTATTCCGCTGCTCGCTCCGCCGCTGCGTTGGCTGGCCTGGCGTGACGCATGCCAGTGGCTATGGGCAACGCGCAGCGGCTGGGGACGGCGCGCACATGAGGAGGCCAATACTGTTGATGAGCTGGCTCAGGTGCTGGGCCTGCCGCAGGCGGAGGGCACGCTTTGCGATGCCGAACCGGGCAGCTTCAACCCCTGGAGCGCCATTGCAGGATTGTGTCCACCGCTGCCGGAAAACGGCACGGCCTGGGCGGTCGCCATTGGCCTGGCGCTGGGAGGTGAATAGTGGCGCAGGCGGTCAACTTTCTTCCCTGGCGTGCCCGACAGCAGCGCCGTTGCCTGCACATCTGGATAACGCTCTTCTCTGCTAGCCTGCTGCTAATTATGCTGCTGGCCACGCAGCTGCGCATGCACGCGTTGCAGGAGAACCAGCGGCTAACATGGGTGCAGCAGGCGGGCGTAACGTTGCAGGCAGGGCTGGCCCAGCGACAGGCACGCCTGCTTGCCCTTCAGGCAGAGCGGCAGGCTCGGGAGCAGCGTCATCAGCGGTTACAGGCCACGCGGGAGTGGCAGCGGACGTTAACCCATCTTGCTGACGGGCTGCCAGCGCAGGCGTGGCTGAGTGAGCTGCGCTTTCAGCAGGGTACGCTGTCGCTGGCAGGCTATGCGGTGAGCTTCGCGGCGCTAGGTGAGCTGGAAACGGCGCTCAACGCGCTTCCTGGGCTGCGAATGGGTAAACCCGGGGCTGCCTCGCGGGATAACCAGGGACGCTGGCAGTTTAATTACGTTCTGCTTCCGGACGCACCTCATGCACCTCAACCCTGAGCGTTGGCTCTCGCTCTCTGCCCATAGCCGAAGCGCCATCTGGCTGACGATTGCCTTGGTCTGCGCTGCGCTGGCCTGGCTCCTGGCGGTGCGGCCATGCATGCGCGAGCAGACGCAGCGGCTGGCCGAGATCCGTGCCCAGCAGCAGAGCCGCAGCCAGCTGTGGGCAGGCGTAATGCCGCTGCGCCAGGCAGAAGAGCCGACAACCTCAACGATCCGACCCGATCGCGCTTTTTCCGCGCTGGTCTTCCAGACCGGCAGCGCCCGGCTGCTGAGCTGGCATCCGAACGCCCGCGGCGGTGAGCTGGTGCTGCAAACCGGGTGGCAGAATGTGCCCGAGACCTTTGCCCGCCTCGCCGAACAGCATATGCAGGTCACCGCCTTTTCATTGGCGTTAAAAGAGGGCGTGCTGCATCTGCGCCTTGAACTGGAGAGCAGCGATGGTTCCTGACACACGCCGGGCGTGGCTGCTGGCTCTGCCGCTGCTGCTCGGCATGCGCGATCCTTTTCAGCCGCTGCCGGACCGCTGTCAGACGGCGATGCTGGCCCAGTGGCGCTACCAGGGTTTTATTGACGTTAACGGTCATCGCCGGGGCGTGCTGCGTGACGCCGAGGGACGGTGGATCAGAGCGGCGGCGGGAGGGCGTCTGCCACCCGGCTGGCAGGTCGTCTCGGTTACGGAGCAGACGTTGCACATTGCCACCGCCGCAGGTTGCGAACCAGCGCAGTGGCAGTGGCAGCGACAAGGAGCTAAGGATGAAAAAATGGATAACGGCAGCCGGGCTTCTAATCAGCATGCTGCCAGCATGGGCAAAAAGCCCGCTACCGGTGACGCTGGTCGTCGATGATGTTCCGGTGGTGCAGGTGCTGCAGACCCTGGCAGAGCTGGGTCGCTACAACCTTATCGTTGCGCCCGAGGTCAGCGGCACGATCTCTCTGCATCTGGTAAACGTTCCGTGGAAGCAGGCTCTGCAAACGGTGATCGCCAGCGCGGAGCTGATTGTGCAGAGAGAGGGCAGCATTCTCCAGGTGCATACCCAGACGTGGGGACAGCAGCAGCAGGAGAAACGTGAGGCTGACAAGGCGAAGCAGCAGAGCGCCCTGCCGCTGGTGGAGAAGAGCGTTACGCTACGCTATGCCGAGGCGGAAGAGCTGGCCAGGACAGGTGGAAAGCTGCTCAGCCCGCAGGGCACGATGATGGCCGACAAACGCATGAACCGTCTGCTGCTGCGGGACAACGCGGCTTCGCTGCAGGTCGTAGCGCGCTGGATCGCAGAGATGGATCTGCCCGTCGCCCAGGTAGAGCTGTCGGCGCATATCGTGACGATTAATGAAAAGAGCCTGCGTGAGCTCGGGGTGAAGTGGACGCTGGCCGAAGCGCAGGCGGCAGGGAAAGTTGGCGATGTCACTACGCTCAGCAGCGATCTCTCGGTGAGCGAGGCCACGACGCGCGTGGGCTTTAATATCGGACGTATCGATGGCCGCATGCTGGACGTCGAGCTGTCGGCCCTTGAGCAGGCGCAGCAGCTGGAGATCATCGCCAGCCCGCGGCTGCTGGCTTCCCATCAGCAGCCTGCCAGCATCAAGCAGGGAAGCGAAATTCCCTATCAGGTCTCCAGCGGGGAAAGCGGCGCAACCTCGGTGGAGTTCAAGGAGGCGGTGCTGGGCATGGAGGTGACGCCAACGGTGCTGCAGGACGGCAGGGTGCGTCTGAAGCTGCATATCAGTCAGAATATGCCCGGCCAGGTGCTTCAGCAGGCGGATGGCGAAGTGTTGGCTATCGATAAGCAGGAGATCGAAACTCAGGTTGAAGTCGGCAGCGGCGATACGCTGGCGTTGGGCGGCATCTTTCAGCAACAGAAGAAATCCGGCAGCGAAAGCGTGCCTGGGCTGGGCAGCGTGCCCTGGCTGGGACGCCTTTTTCGCCACGAGGGTAACGATAACGAGCGGCGCGAGCTGGTGGTTTTCATCACGCCACGCCTTATGCCGCTGCATTAAGGCGTGAAGGGCGCAGGCCAAATATGATGATTTTTGCCATGAACTGAACTCAGGTGTTTGACGTGAGACATGAATTAGCTTACAAGGAGTACCGATTTTGAGCGTCAGCTACTCCCGTCTTACCTCAATTGGCCTCTTCGCAAGGTTGGTGATTTATTCAGTTGCCAAAACAGCGCGAGTATTGAGATAATTTTCAGTCTGATTCTCGAACTTACGCATATGAGGTTTCAGTTCATGTCCTGCTCCGCCAGGTGTCTGCGAAGTGGGTTTACCATTAACGAATAGTCTTATAGTAGTACCGAAAAAATGGCAGAGAAACGCAATATCTTTCTGGTTGGGCCTATGGGTGCCGGCAAAAGCACTATTGGGCGTCAGTTAGCTCAACAACTCAATATGGAATTTTACGATTCTGATCAAGAGATTGAGAAACGAACCGGAGCTGATGTGGGCTGGGTCTTCGATGTAGAAGGTGAAGAAGGTTTCCGCGATCGCGAAGAAAAGGTCATTAACGAACTGACCGAAAAGCAGGGCATTGTGCTGGCGACAGGCGGCGGCTCTGTGAAATCCCGCGAAACCCGTAATCGTCTCTCCGCCCGTGGCGTAGTGGTGTATCTGGAAACCACTATCGAAAAGCAGCTGGCTCGTACTCAACGCGACAAAAAGCGTCCCCTGTTACAGGTGGAGACGCCGCCGCGAGAAGTTCTCGAAGCGCTGGCCGACGAACGGAATCCTCTCTATGAAGAGATTGCCGACGTCACCATCCGCACCGACGATCAGAGCGCAAAAGTGGTCGCAAACCAGATTATTCATATGCTGGAAAGCAACTGATTCTGGCTTACTATAACGCCTGCAGGTTTACGCAATTAAGGTGGATGTCGCGTCATGGAGAGGATCACCGTCACTCTTGGGGAACGTAGTTACCCAATCACCATCGCGGCTGGTTTGTTTAACGATCCAGCTTCCTTCTTACCGTTGAAGTCAGGCGACCAGGTGATGCTGGTCACTAACGAGACGCTGGCTCCGCTCTATCTTGAAAAAATCCGCCATGTTCTTGAACAGGCGGGTGTGCGGGTTGACAGCGTCGTGCTGCCGGACGGTGAGCAGTACAAAAGCCTGGCGGTACTGGATACGGTTTTCACCGCCCTGTTGCAAAAACCTCACGGGCGCGATACGACGCTGGTAGCCCTTGGCGGCGGCGTGGTAGGCGATCTTACCGGCTTTGCGGCTGCGAGCTATCAACGTGGGGTGCGCTTTATTCAGGTGCCCACCACGCTCCTTTCTCAGGTCGATTCGTCCGTTGGCGGCAAGACGGCGGTGAATCACCCTCTCGGCAAAAATATGATCGGTGCGTTCTACCAGCCCGCCTCGGTGGTCGTCGATCTCGACTGCCTGGCGACGCTTCCCGCGCGCGAACTCTCCTCTGGCCTGGCTGAAGTCATCAAGTACGGCATCATTCTTGACGCCGCGTTCTTTAGCTGGCTGGAAGAGAATCTCGATGCGCTTCTGCGCCTCGACGGTCCCACCATGGCCTACTGCATTCGCCGCTGTTGTGAACTAAAAGCCGAAGTTGTCGCTGCGGACGAGCGCGAGACCGGCTTACGTGCTTTACTCAACCTGGGCCACACGTTTGGTCACGCTATCGAAGCCGAAATGGGTTACGGTAACTGGCTGCACGGTGAAGCGGTGGCGGCGGGAATGGTCATGGCAGCACGCGCGGCCGAACGCCTCGGGCAGTTTAGCCGGGACGATACGCAGCGAATCATTACCTTGCTCACGCGCGCTGGCCTGCCGGTCAACGGTCCGCGGGAGATGTCCGCAGAGGCGTATATTCCTCACATGCTGCGTGACAAAAAGGTGCTGGCGGGCGAGATGCGTTTGGTCCTGCCGCTGGCAATAGGGAAGAGTGAAGTCCGTGGCGGAGTGCCACATGATGTTGTTCTTGGCGCCATTGCTGATTGCCAGCAGGCGTGAAAACGAGAAAGGTCTGGCCACGCCAGTCGTGGTGTTTAACTTCGGGCAATGCGCACTAGTGGTTGGCATTAGCCTTTGAGTGGGGTGTTAAATGGATGAATTCAAACCAGAAGACGAGCTGAAAACCGATCCCAGCGATCGTCGTCCTGGTCGTACGCGCCAGTCTTCTGAACGCGACAGCGATCCGCAGATCAACTTCGATGATGTCGATCTGGACGCTGACGAACGTCGCCCTTCACGGACGCGTAAAGCACGTGAAGAGAGTGACGAAAGCTATGAGGAACAGGAGCTGGAGGAGAGCGCCGTCGATGAGGAGCGCGTAGAGCGTCGCCCTCGCAAGCGTAAAAAAGCCCCTGCCGCTAAACCTGCCTCCCGCCAGTATCTGATGATGGGGCTGGGGATTTTGGTTCTACTCCTGCTGATCGTGGGCATCGGATCCGCGCTGAAGTCGCCTGCCGATAAGTCCGGCAGTGAACAGGCCTCCTCGGAGAAGAGCGTCAACCTGTCAGATAACGCCGCTGACCAGGCCAACGGCACGCAGCCTGCGCCGGGCGCGACCTCGGCTGAGCAGACGGCGGGTAATCCGCAGGATGTCTCTCTGCCGCCGATCGCCTCTACGCCAACCCAGGGGCAGACGCCTGCCGCGCCGGAAGGCCAGCAGCGCGTTGAAGTGCAGGGCGATCTGAACAATGCTCTGGCGCAGCCGCAGAATCAAAACCAGGTAGACAGCGTGGCGGTGAACTCCACTCTGCCGACCGAGCCCGCTACCGTTGCGCCGGTGCATAACGCGAAAGCAGCAGAGTCGCGCCAGACCGCCGCGTCTGAGCGTCAGGCCTCCGCAACCGAGCACCGTGCCGCGCCTCGCACCGAGCGTCAGCAGGCGGTAATCGAGCCGAAGCCAACCCAAAGCGCGCCGAAAGCAGCAGCCCAGCCGAAGCGTACCGAGACGGCGGCCAACACGACCCAGCCAAAAGCAACGACCAGCGCAACCCCTGCGGCGAAACCGTCCGCAGCGGTTACGGCAACGGCACCGACCCAGTCGGCGAAGCCTGCTACGACCCCTGCGCCAGCGGCGGCCGCACCGGCAGCAGCAGCGCCTGCGGCCACGGCCAACGCCTCTACCGGCAACGTGGGTTCCCTGAAGTCAGCGCCGGGCAGCCACTACACGCTGCAGCTGAGCAGCTCGTCGAACTACAACAACCTGAACGCGTGGGCGAAGAAAGAGAACCTGAAAAACTTCGTGGTTTATCAGACTTCGCGTAACGGTCAGCCGTGGTATGTATTGGTAAGCGGTGTCTATGCGTCGAAAGATGATGCTAAACGCGCCGTCTCTACGCTGCCAGCCGACGTGCAGGCGAAAAACCCGTGGGCGAAGCCGCTGCATCAGGTGCAGGCCGACCTCAAGTAATGAGTAAAGCGCAAATGCTGTCGGGCTCACGCCCCAGCTGCAAAGGGTGTCATTAGTTAGTCAGCATGAAAAAAAATCGCGCTTTTCTGAAATGGGCAGGGGGGAAATACCCCCTGCTCGACGACATTAAAAAGCATTTACCACCGGGTGAGTGCCTCATAGAACCCTTCGTCGGGGCCGGGTCGGTATTTCTGAATACCGACTTTTCTCGCTATATTCTTGCGGATATCAACAGCGATCTAATCGGTCTCTACAACATTGTTAAAACCCGCACCGATGAGTACGTCCTCAACGCCCGCGAGCTGTTTACACCGCAGCATAACCAGGCCGAGGTCTACTACCGGCTGCGTACCGAGTTCAACCAGTGCCGGGATCCGCTGCGGCGCGCGGTGCTGTTTTTATATCTAAACCGTCACGGCTATAACGGTCTGTGCCGCTATAACCTGCGCGGCGAGTTTAATGTGCCCTTTGGACGGTATAAAAAACCCTACTTCCCGGAAGCCGAGCTGTACCACTTTGCTGAAAAGGCCCAAAACGCAGAGTTTCGCTGCCTCTCGTATGAGGCGTGCATGGAACTCGCCGACGTTAACTCCGTGGTCTACTGCGATCCGCCCTATGCACCTCTCTCTGCGACGGCGAACTTTACCGCCTATCATACCAACAGCTTTAGTCCGCTAGAGCAGGCGCGTCTGGCAGAGATGGCGGAATTACTGGTCAGTAAGCAAATCCCAGTGTTAATTTCGAATCACGATACGCCGGACACCCGTGAGTGGTACAAAGCCGCGACGCATTTTCAGGTTAAAGTGCGCCGCAGTATCAGCAGCAACGGTGGCACACGCAAAAAGGTGGACGAACTGCTGGCGCTCTATCGCCCGGCAGACAAAAAATAGTTCTCAAGGAGATGCGGATGAAACAGTATTTGATTGCCCCTTCAATTCTGTCGGCTGACTTTGCCCGCCTGGGTGAGGATACCGCTAACGCGCTGGCGGCCGGTGGCGACGTGGTGCATTTTGACGTCATGGATAACCACTACGTCCCTAACCTGACGATGGGGCCGATGGTATTGAAAGCCCTGCGCGACTATGGCATCACCGCCCCCATTGACGTCCACCTGATGGTAAAACCGGTAGATCGTTTGATCCCGGATTTTGCTGCCGCAGGGGCGAGCATTATTACTTTCCATCCCGAAGCCAGTGAACACGTCGACCGCTCGCTGCAGCTGATCAAAGAGCACGGCTGTAAAGCGGGGCTGGTGTTCAACCCGGCGACCTCTCTGAGCTGGCTTGACTACGTCATGGACAAACTAGATGTGATCCTGCTGATGTCCGTCAACCCGGGCTTTGGTGGCCAGAGCTTTATTCCTCATACGCTCGACAAGCTGCGCGAAGTGCGCCGTCGCATCGATGCGTCCGGCTATGACATTCGCCTTGAGGTTGATGGCGGCGTGAAGGCGGATAACATCGGTGAAATTGCCGCCGCAGGCGCAGATATGTTTGTCGCTGGCTCGGCTATTTTTAACCAGCCGGACTACCGTAGCGTGATCGATAAAATGCGCAGCGAGCTGGCAAAGGTTCATCATGGCTAAGAAAATCGATGGAATTCAGGCTATTGCCTTCGATCTCGACGGTACGTTGGTCGATAGCGCTCCGGGCCTGACCCACGCCGTAGACCAGGCGCTCTATGCCCTGGAGCTGCCCGCTGCCGGTGAGGCACGGGTAGTCACATGGATCGGCAACGGCGCTGACGTGCTGATGCAGCGGGCACTGGCATGGTCTCGTCAGGAGCACGCCAGCCAGCGTGCGATGGCGGGCAAACCGGCAATCGATCACGCGGCTATCCCCGAAGAGGAGCAGGCCCGCATTCTGCGCAAGCTTTTTGATCGCTACTATGCCGACGTGGTTGAAGAGGGTAGCTTTCTCTTCCCGGACGTAGCCGCCACCCTGGCCGCCCTGCATGAAGAGGGCTATCCGCTGGCGCTGGTAACCAATAAGCCGACGCCGTTTGTTGCGCCCCTGCTGGAGGCGCTGGATATTGCCCGCTATTTCACGCTGGTGATCGGCGGTGACGATGTCAAAAACAAAAAGCCGCACCCGGAGCCGCTGCTGCTGGTCGCGGAGAAGCTCGGGGTGACGCCGCAGGCGCTGCTGTTTGTTGGCGATTCGCGGAATGATATTCAGGCGGCGAAAGCAGCTGGCTGCTGTGCCGTGGGCCTCACCTACGGCTACAACTACGGCGAAGCCATCGCGCTGAGCGAGCCGGATCATATTTTCGACCATTTCAAAGAGTTACTGCCCGCGCTTGGGCTTCCATATAGTGAACATCAGGAACAGAAAAATGACTAAGCCCATCGTCTTTAGTGGCGCACAGCCCTCAGGTGAACTGACCATCGGCAACTATATGGGTGCGCTGCGTCAGTGGGTAACCATGCAGGATGACTACGACTGCATCTACTGCATCGTGGATCTCCACGCTATTACCGCCCGTCAGGATCCAGAGAAGCTGCGCAAGGCTACTCTGGATACGCTGGCGCTCTACCTGGCCTGCGGGATCGATCCCGATAAGAGCACCATTTTCGTGCAGTCCCACGTGCCAGAGCATGCGCAGCTTGGCTGGGCGCTGAACTGCTACACCTATTTCGGCGAGCTAAGCCGCATGACCCAGTTTAAAGACAAGTCAGCGCGCTACTCTGAGAACATCAACGCCGGCCTGTTTGACTATCCGGTGCTGATGGCGGCAGACATTCTGCTCTATCAGACTAACCAGGTACCGGTTGGTGAAGATCAGAAGCAGCACCTTGAGCTGAGCCGCGATATCGCCCAGCGTTTTAACGCTATCTACGGTGACGTGTTCAAAGTACCGGAGCCGTTCATTCCGAAATCCGGCGCGCGCGTAATGTCCCTGCTGGAGCCGACCAAGAAGATGTCCAAGTCTGACGATAACCGCAACAACGTTATCGGCCTGCTGGAAGATCCGAAGTCGGTGGTGAAGAAGATCAAACGTGCGGTAACCGACTCCGAAGAGCCGCCGGTCGTGCGCTACGATGTGAAAGAGAAGGCGGGCGTCTCTAACCTGCTGGATATCCTCTCTGGCGTGACCGGACAGAGCATTGCCGAGCTGGAGCAGCACTTCGAAGGTAAAATGTACGGCCACCTGAAGGGTGAAGTTGCGGAAGCGGTCTCTGGCATGCTGACCGAGCTTCAGGAGCGCTACTACCGTTACCGTAACGATGAAGCCTTCCTGCAGCGCATTATGAAAGAGGGTGCCGAGAAAGCCAGCGCCCGCGCCGCAGAGACGCTGAAGGCGGTATACGCAGCGATTGGCTTTGTTGCCAGGCCATAAAGAGTACTGTAGGCCCGGTAAGCGCAGCGCCACCGGGCGTTTCTCTGCTGATGCAGTAACGCCGGGCGGCGGCGTTGCCTTGCCCGGCCTACGATGATTACGATGACAATTATTAGTGGTGCGAGAACCAGTTCAGCTTGTCACGCAGGGCGACGACGCGGCCAACGATAATCAGCGCCGGGCTTTCAACCTGCTGCGCCAGCGTACCCAGCTCGCTCAATACCCCGCTCACCACCCGCTGCTGTACCGCCGTGCCGTTTTCCACCAGCGCGACCGGCATATCCGCCTGCATCCCATGCTCGATCAGCTTCTGCTGGATCGTTGCGGCCTGATTGAGTCCCATATAGAACACCAGGGTCTGCTTCTCTGCGGCCAGGTTTTCCCAGTCCAGCTCGCCGCCGGTTTTCAGGTGGCCGGTGATCAGCCGCACGCTCTGGGCGTAGTCGCGGTGGGTCAGCGGAATGCCCGAGTAGGCGGAGCAGCCCGAGGCAGCGGTAATGCCCGGCACCACGGAGAAAGGGATCCCCGCATGGCACAGCGTCTCCAGCTCTTCGCCGCCGCGACCAAAGATAAACGGATCGCCACCCTTCAGGCGCACCACGCGCTTGCCGGACTGCGCCTGGCGCAGCAGGATCTGGTTAATCTCCTCCTGCGGCACGCAGTGGTAGCCCGCGCGTTTACCGACAAAAATACGGTCGGCGTCGCGGCGCACCAGGTTCATAATGTCGTCTGAGACCAGGCGGTCATAGACCACCACGTCCGCCTGCTGGATCTGCTGGAGGCCCTTCAGCGTCAGCAGCCCGGCATCGCCCGGCCCTGCGCCAACCAGCACCACTTCCCCGCGGTTATCGAGCGGCGTGTTAAACAGCGACTCCGTCTCGTTGTCGATGGCAAGGCGATCGCTGTTGGCCAGATACTGGGCAAGACGGTCGTTGGTGAAAAACTTCTCCCAGAAGCGGCGGCGCTCGGCCATGGTGGCGAAGGTGGCCTTCACCCGTCCACGCAGGGTGCCGGCGTAGCCAGCAATTTTGCCAAGGTGCAGCGGCAGCAGCGACTCCAGCTTTTCCCGTAGCAGACGCGCCAGGACCGGCGAGGTACCACCGGAGGAGATCGCTACCATCAGCGGCGAGCGGTCGATGATTGACGGCATGATAAAGCTCGCCTCTTTCGGCGCATCAACCACGTTACAGAAGATACGGCGTGCTTCCGCCGCATCGCTGACCAGCTGATTGACCGCATCGTCGTCGGTAGCGGCAATCACCAGCCAGCAGGGATCGAGCAGCGTCTCATTAAAGTGGCCCTCTACCAGAGTGACCATGCCTTCGTCCGCCCACACGGTAAACTGCGGATCGAAGTGCAGCGCATTGACGGTAAGCCGCGCACCGGCCTCCAGAAGCAAGCGGGCTTTACGCTCTGCGACATCGCCACCGCCGACGAGCAGGCAGTCGCGATCGCGTAACTGGCAAAAAATAGGAAGATGGTGCACGACATAACCTCGTTGTAGTTTTAAGCGCTAACTCGCTTTAAGGGCTAACGGTTTCCTGCGCGGCGTCTTTAGCAGGAGTTGGACGCTCTGCGCGAGGGGTAGCATACCAATATCCCAGTCCCATAAATATGGCTCCGGATAAAGTATTGCCTAGGGTTACCCACAAAAGGTTATGCCCAATACCGGACAGGGTGTAGGCGTCGCTGTGATGACCAAACCACGAGAGGGCGAACAGGGTCATGTTAGCGACCGAGTGCTCGTAGCCAGAGGCGATAAACGCCAGTAGGCACCACCAGATAGCAAGGAATTTCCCCGCGCCTTCGGTACGGATCGCCATCCAGATCGCCAGACACACTAGCCAGTTGCAGAGCGCACCCTTGAAGAACAGCACGCTGGCAGGGGCGCTGGTTTTTGCCAGCGCCACGGTGTGCACCAGGCTGGTATCGACCGACAGCAGGCTACCGCCTCCCCAGAAGTAGAGCAGAGCAACGAAGACCGACCCCACCAGATTACCTAGCCAGGTTTGCGGCAGGATAGTCCACATCTGGCCGTGGCTGATGGTGCCCGCTTTCACGCCCAAAGTCAGGAACATGGTGTGGCCGGTAAACAGCTCGGAACCGGCGATGATCACCAGCGTCAGCGCGATGCCGAAGGTCGCGCCCATTACCAGCGGACGTACCGCCGGGTCAAGCAGGTTGCCAAGGGTAAAGATGAGGATAATCGCCAGGCCCACGTAGGCGCCAGCCATTGCGGAGCTGATCCAGAAGCCCAGCGGATTATCTGTAGAGAGGCGTGCAATGCGCGCAGCGTTGGCCGCACACTTATTGATAGTGTCGGTAAACATAGAGTTGATCATCCAAAGTTAAAAAAGAAAAAGTTAAAAAAGAGAAGGTTAACAGGCGGGGGCATTGCACCCCCGCTGGGGTATTACGCTTTAATCTGTACTTCGCCGTCTTTTACCCGGGCATCAAAGCGGGCTACGGAGTGGTCCGCATCCTCCATGCACAGGCCGTCGCGCAGGCGGAAGCGCTGTTTCTTCAGCGGGCTGGCAACCCACAGTTCGCCATCGTGCTCGGCAATGATGCCGCGCGACAGCACGCTGGCCTCAAAGAAGGGATCGATGTTGCTAATGGCATAGACCTGCTCATCGGCACGCGGGCGGAAAATCGCGATCTGCTGATTATTCAACAGGGCGCAGACGCCGGTTGCTGGCACGATGTCAGCGAGCTGACAGACGGTGTTCCACTGGCTCATACGGTTTCCTCCACCAGAGTGACCGGAATACGCTCATACGGCGTGGCCGGGCGATGCTGCTGACGTTCCGGTACAATCTGTACTGCCGGGTCGCGGCGATCGCTATTGATAAAGTGTTTGAAGCGCACCTGCGCCTGCGGATCGTTAACGGTAGCGGTCCACTCGCAGATAACGGCGTCGCGCAGGCGGGCCATCTCTGCTTCCAGCTGGCTGTTCAGGCCAAGCTTGTCGTCGATAATCACGCTCTTCAGGTACTCAATGCCGCCTTCCAGATTGTCCAGCCAGGATGCGGTACGGGTCAGCTTATCGGCGGTGCGGATGTAGAACATCATAAAGCGGTCGAGATAACGTACCAGTGTGTCGCGGTCGAGATCCGCCGCCAGCAGATCCGCATGGCGGGGTTTCATCCCGCCGTTACCGCAGACGTAGAGGTTCCAGCCTTTTTCAGTGGCGATAATGCCCACGTCTTTACCCTGCGCTTCCGCACATTCACGGGTGCAGCCAGAGACGCCAAACTTCATTTTGTGCGGGGTACGGATCCCTTTGTAGCGGTTCTCCAGCTCGACGCCGAAGCCCACGCTGTCGCCGACACCGTAGCGGCACCAGGTTGAACCGACGCAGGTTTTCGCCATGCGCAGCGCTTTGGCGTAGGCATGGCCGGTTTCGAACCCGGCTTCAATCAGCTGACGCCAGATCTCCGGCAGGTCATCTTTCTGCGCGCCGAACAGGCCGATACGCTGTGAGCCGGTGATTTTGGTGTAGAGGTTAAACTCGCGGGCGATACGCCCCACCTCCATCAGCCCTTCCGGAGTGATTTCGCCGCCAGCAGAGCGCGGGATCACCGAGTAGGTACCGTCTTTCTGGATGTTAGCAAGGAAGTTATCGTTGGTATCCTGCAGCGGCGTATGCTGCGGCTTCAGAACGTACTCGTTCCAGCAGGAGGCGAGTAGGGAGCCGACGGTAGGTTTACACACTTCGCAGCCGTAGCCCTTACCGTGTTTGGCCAGCAGCTCGTCGAAGGTCTTGATCCCTTCCACGCGGATCAGGTGGTACAGCTCCTGGCGGGAGTAGGCAAAGTGTTCGCACAGGCTGTGGTTCACTTCGATACCCTGTTTCGCCAGCTCGGCATTCAGCACCTGGGTCACCAGTGGGATACAGCCGCCGCAGCCGGTACCGGCTTTGGTTTCTGCCTTCAGCGCCGCTACCGTATGGCAGCCTTTGTTGATGGCCGAGATCAGCATGCCTTTGGTCACATCAAAGCAGGAGCAGATCTGCGCGCTGTCCGGCAGCTTATCGACGCCGATAGAGGGCTTGCCGCTGCCTGCATGGGCGGGCAGGATCAGCGCATCCGGGTTTTCCGGCAGCTCGATGGCGTTCAGCACCAGCTGCTGTAAATTGCCAAAGTCGCTGGTGTCGCCTACCAGCACCGCACCGAGCAGGGTTTTGTTATCCGGGCTGACGATCAGGCGTTTATAGACCTCTTTACTCTCGTCCAGGTAGACGTAGCTGCGGGAGTTTGGCGTGCGGCCATGGGCATCGCCAATGCCGCCGACGTCCACGCCCAGCAGTTTTAGCTTGGCGCTGAGGTCGGCCCCTTCAAAAGCGTTCGGGGTGCCAAGGATATGGTCCACCGCCACCTGCGCCATTTTGTAGCCCGGCGCGACCAGGCCGTAGACGCGGTTATTCCAGCTGGCGCACTCACCGATGGCGTAGATATCCGGGTCGGAGGTCTGGCAGGTGTCATTCACCATGATCCCACCGCGCTGGGCCGTTGCTAACCCGCACTGGGTCGCCAGCTTGTCGCGTGGGCGAATGCCGGTTGAGAAGACAATGAAGTCGATCTCAAGGCTGCTGCCGTCGGCAAAGCGCATGGTTTTGCGCCCTTCGACGCCCTCCTGGACGATCTCCTGGGTATTTTTGCTGGTGTGCACGCGCACGCCCATGCTCTCAATTTTGCGTTTCAGCTGCTCGCCGCCCATCTGGTCAAGCTGTTCGGCCATCAGCATCGGTGCGAACTCAATGACGTGGGTCTCAACGCCGAGGTTCTTCAGCGCCCCGGCGGCTTCGAGACCGAGCAGGCCGCCGCCGACCACTGCGCCCCGGCGGCTACGGCGCGCGCAGGCTTCAATGGCGTTCAAATCTTCGATAGTGCGATAAACAAAGCAATCCTGGGTTTCGGAGCCTTTAATCGGCGGGATCCATGGATAGGAGCCGGTAGCCATTATCAGCTTATCGTAATAGACCGTGCGACCCGCGCTGGAGTGGATCACCTTCTCCTGGCGGTTGATCGTGATAGCACGTTCGCCTATTAGCACTTTGACCCCGTGCTTCTCATAGAAGCCTTCCCGTACCAGGGAGAGCTCTTCGGCGGTGTGGTGAGAGAAGTAGGAAGAGAGATGGACGCGGTCGTAGGCTTTCCGCGGCTCTTCACAAAATACGGTAATGTCGAAGCGGGCAGCGTCAGCTTTATCGAGGAGATCCTCAATAAAACGGTGGCCGACCATGCCGTTACCGATAATAGCGATTCTGACTTTGCTCATTTTTGCCTCGATTTCTTTTCTATTACTGCCTACCTTAACGATTCAGCCGTGACGTTTATTGATGCAAATCAAGTTCACCTTTACCTACTCCCTAAGGAGTATATTACTGATTTAAAAGCTTTTTTCTAAGTCACGGAATTAGCTGGTTTTTCGGCTTAGAGCAAATAACATACAAAAAAGAGGGTTTTTGCGCAGGAAGAGTTACTACTAAAGATTAATGGGATTAAACCATTGAGGAGCAGAGGAGCTAGCCCCTTTTCAGGACGAAAAGGGGCAGGAAGAACTTAGTGCGCGGAGGCCGTACTGTTGTGCTGACGATGGCGAGTCACGAAGCCCAGCGCGAAGCACATCACGAATACCACAGCATAGAGACCGTTAGCGGTCATTAGCGCCGCCTGCGGGCCGCTGTTGGCCACGATAGGGCCGGTCACCACGAAGGTCAGCATGGTACCAATGGTGCCGCAGGTGAGGACAAAGTTAACCAGCTTCGGCGACGCCACTTTGGTTTGCTGGGAGCCAAGGGTAATGATGGTGGTGTAGATGGCGCTGGAGAAGAAGCCAAGGGCCAGAATAAACCACGCCATATGCTCCGGGCTGCTGGTGATGAAGAGATACATCAGCACGGTCGCCATCCCAGCCAGCACGGTGAGAATACGCTGCAGGTCGAAGAAGCGCAGGATAAAGCTGAACGCCCACATGCCGATCATGTAAGACATCCAGAAGTCACTGACCAGTTTCCCCTGGCCGCTGACGTCCATGCCCAGACCTTTAGCATACTCCGGCACCCAGGAGATAAAGCCCAGCTGGCCGAGGATGTAGCAGAGCGCGGCAATAGAGAGGAACAGAACGCCAACGCCCCACTTCTCTTTTACCACTGGCTTGTCGCCTGGGGCAGCATGTTTGCCCAGTGCCGGGAACTCGCAGCCGATGGTCAGAATGAAGATAGCAACGTAGACCAGACCAATGCAGGCGTAGACCCAATACCACTCGATGCTGCGCGCCAGCAGGAAGGCGGCAACCATCGGGAAGATCATGCCGGCCATGCTGAAGAAGGAGTCAGTGAACAGCAGGCGGGAGCCACGCTGGCGGCCTTCATACATCTGGGTCACCAGGAAGGTACCAATCGACATGGTGATACCGCTCACCAGCCCCAGCACGAACATCGCGCCAGAGAAGATTGCCAGGCTATGGGTCAGCATCAGCGCGGCGACGGCCAGTACCATCAGCACAAAGCCAAAACGCAGCTGGGTTTTTAGCGGGACGATCTCCATCAGCCAGGCGTTCAGGAAGATAGAGATCAGGATCCCGGCGTTCAGGAAGGTGAAGGTGTTGCTCATGCTGGAAACCGGAAGATCGAAGTACTTCGCGATATCGCCCATCACCATACCGGTGACGATCACCAACGCACCGGTAAGGGCGTAGGAGAAGAAGCTGATCCATGTGAGCTTGATTCTGTTGCTGTTAGTCATGACTGGCCTGTGAATAGAAGTGTAAAACGCATTGACTGCGTCGTGAACGGGCAGATTTTATGCGTTCAGGTGACACATTTAAATCTTTAAAAATGAAAATTGCTCATGTTGCACATTTTATTTTGAAATGTGTCACATATTTTCCACCTGTTGCGACACAGAGCGCTGCTGACACAACTGTTTCAAATTCGTAAAATTGAGTAAAGCGCTAGCCTGGGGGCAGTATGCTCTTTAGAATCAAGCGACTCGCTCTCTTCTCTGTTCACTGTAGGAATTCACATGGTTAAAACGACTCTGGCGGCTGTAGCGGCTATTTTTGCTCTCTCTACACTCTCTCCGGCTGCCTTCGCCGCAAAAGGCGATCCTCATGTTCTGTTAACCACCTCTGCCGGTAACATTGAGCTGGAGCTGAACAGCCAGAAAGCCCCGGTATCCGTGAAGAACTTTGTCGACTATGTGAACAGCGGTTTCTACAACAACACCACCTTTCACCGCGTGATCCCCGGCTTTATGGTACAGGGCGGCGGCTTTAACGAGCAGATGCAGCAGAAGCAGCCGAACCCGCCGATCAAGAACGAAGCAGACAACGGCCTGCGCAACACCCGCGGCACCATCTCCATGGCCCGTACCGCTGATAAAGACAGCGCAACCAGCCAGTTTTTCATCAACGTGGCGGATAATGCTTTCCTCGATCACGGTCAGCGCGACTTCGGTTATGCCGTGTTCGGTAAAGTTGTGAAAGGCATGGATATCGCGGACAAGATCTCCCAGGTACAGACCCATAACGTCGGTCCGTATCAGAATGTGCCGTCAAAACCGGTGGTTATTCTCTCCGCAAAAGTTCTGCCCTAACGCTTTTTTGCACGGGCATCACCTGCCCGTGCTCCGCCTGCTTCCCTGCGTAACGTGAAAATGCCGCTTATACTTGTGGCAAATGACGCACATCATCAGGGAGACACAATGGCGAAAAAACTCACCGACCGGCAAAAATCCCGTCTCTGGGAGCAGCAGCGTAACGTCAATTTCCAGGCCAGCAGACGGCTGGAAGGGGTGGAGTGCGCCCTGGTAACGCTCAACGCAGAAGAAGCAGAGGCGCGCCTTGAGGCGCTGCGGAGGCAGCATGAGCGATAAATTTGGCGACGGGCGCGACCCGTACTTCTACGCTGGCCGCAACGTGATGAGTAATCGGCTGGGTATTCATCAGGCGAAACAGCTCGAAGAGGCGGCGTATGAATTTACCGCGCTGCGTGCTGCGACGCTGGAGCTGGGTCCCGTTGCCCGGGGTCTGCCGCACCTCTGCGCCATCCATCGTCATCTCTACCAGGATATCTTTGAATGGGCCGGAGAGATCCGTGAGGTCAACATCTATCAGGGCGATACCCGCTTCTGTAATTTTGACTATATCGAGAAGGAGGGCAACGCCCTGATGCAGGCCCTGGAGGATGAGGACTGGTTGCAGGGCCTGGAGAAAAGCGCATTTATCGAGCGTTTAGCGCACTACTACTGCGAAATTAACGTCCTGCACCCGTTCCGCATCGGCAACGGCATTGCCGAGCGGATCTTCTTCGAGCAGCTGGCGATCCATGCAGGCTACCTGCTGGACTGGCGCGGCATAGAGCCAGACGCCTGGAGCGCAGCAAACCAGAGCGGCGCCATGGGCGACCTCTCGGCACTGATCGCTATCTTCACTCAGGTGGTGAGCGAAGCGGAGTAGAACGTTGCCGGATGGCGCTGCGCTTATCCGGCCTGCGTAAGGGCGGACATATCTATATCAATATGTCCAGCCCATGCTTTTGTATAACGCTTAACAGCTTTAGCGATAACCCATTCGGCCGTTTAGCTCCGCTTTCCCATTTTTGTACGGTTGAAACGCTGGTGTTTAAGTAGTGGGCAAAAACAGGCTGGCTAACGTTAAACTTCTCCCGCAGCTTTTTGATTTCATTCGGCTGAATATCATCTACCTGGCCAATGCAGGCTTTATCAAAGCTACGCATTGTTTCTTGGGAGATAGCATCTACGCTATGTAATCCCGCAGCAGCGCTATGAATCGCTTCAAAAGCGGTGCTTTTAAATTTCTCTTTTGCGATCATGACAAATCTCCAGCAGCTCTTTAGCGTCAATTAATAGGCTCAGTTTTTCATTTTTCAGACACCCGTAATGCTTTGCGAGTGTTCGAAAGCCTGAGAGTTCTTCATGAGTGATATTTGCCATATCCTGTTTGGCATACAGGAAAGTGTAAAACCAATTCCTCCCACCTTTAGCCAGGATAATGGCGCGATCGCGATTGTGGTTTAGGCGCTTTTTATAGACGCCACCGCCAAGGTCATCTGCTTTTCCTTCACATACCGCGTTGATAGCCAAACATAACTCATCGTCCTTGATGGCATGGTTTTTTGCCGTTTTACTGAACCATTTTGTTTTAAAAACCCGCATTTGATTTACATCCCTGTTCACTTTAATGTAGCACTTAGTGCAATAGTAAGCACTTCTTTCAGTAGGTCATAGTCAGAATTTCTCAAGCTGCGTACAATGTCGCAAAGAGAGTTATCAAGTGACTTACCATGATCCTGCTTATCGACAACTACGACTCCTTTACCTGGAACCTCTATCAGTACTTCTGCGAGCTGGGAGCTGAGGTCGTGGTGAAGCGCAACGACGAGGTAACCCTCGCCGATATCGCGGCGCTGGCTCCCGAGAAGATGGTCATCTCTCCCGGCCCCTGCACGCCGGACGAGTCGGGCATATCGCTGGAGGTCATCCGTCACTACGCCGGTAAGCTGCCGATCCTCGGCGTCTGCCTGGGCCACCAGGCGATTGCGCAGGTTTTTGGCGCGACCATTGTGCGGGCACAGAAGGTGATGCATGGCAAAACCTCGCCGATTACCCACAGCGGGCGGGGCGTGTTTCATCGGCTCAACAATCCGCTTACCGTCACTCGCTACCACTCGCTGCTGATCGATCCCGCTACGCTGCCCGACTGCTTCGAGGTGACCGCCTGGAGCGATACCCAGGAGATTATGGCTATTCGTCATCGAGAGTGGGATCTGCAGGGCGTGCAGTTCCACCCGGAGAGCATCCTGAGCGAGCAGGGGCACGCGCTGCTGGCAAACTTTCTCAACCAGGCCGATTTTTAGTTGCCATGCACTGATTTTTTATGCATATTTTGTGATTATATTTTCATAATCACTATTGCATATAATTGCTGCATATAACGGATGGGCATGACATGGCAACTGAACAGAACGCAGTTACGCGCGCAACATTTGACGAAGTAATTCTGCCCGTTTATGCACCGGCGGAGTTTATCCCGGTTAAAGGCAAAGGCAGCCGAGTGTGGGATCAGCAGGGCAAGGAGTATGTTGATTTCGCGGGCGGGATTGCCGTGACGGCGCTGGGCCACTGCCATCCTGCGCTGGTGGAGGCGCTGAAAAACCAGGGTGAAACCCTGTGGCACACCAGCAACGTCTTTACCAACGAGCCAGCGTTGCGCCTGGCGCGCAAAATTATCGACACCACCTTTGCCGAACGCGTGCTATTTATGAACTCCGGCACCGAGGCCAACGAAACCGCTTTTAAGCTGGCGCGCTACTACGCCTCTACGCGCCACAGTCCGTACAAAACCAAAATCATTGCTTTCCATAATGCCTTTCACGGACGTTCGCTGTTTACCGTCTCGGTCGGCGGTCAGCCGAAGTACTCTGACGGCTTCGGGCCAAAACCCGCCGATATCATCCACGTGCCGTTCAACGATCTTCATGCGGTGAAAGCGGTGATGGACGATCACACCTGTGCGGTGGTGGTTGAGCCTGTGCAGGGGGAGGGGGGCGTGACTGCCGCAACGCCAGAATTCTTACAGGGCCTGCGCGAGCTGTGCGACCAGCACCAGGCGCTGCTGGTGTTTGATGAGGTGCAGTGCGGAATGGGGCGCAGCGGGGATCTCTTTGCCTATATGCACTACAGCGTAACGCCGGACATTCTGACCAGCGCCAAGGCCCTGGGCGGCGGCTTCCCGATTAGCGCCGTGCTGACCACCGAGGCGATTGCCAGCGCCTTCCACGTTGGCTCCCACGGCTCGACCTACGGCGGTAACCCGCTGGCCTGCGCGGTAGCAGGCGCGGCTTTTGACATCATCAGCTCGCCTGAGGTGCTGCAAGGCGTGAGCGAGAAGCGTCAGCGTTTCGTCAAGCATTTGCAGCAGATCGACGAGCAGTTTGACGTATTCAGCGATATTCGCGGCATGGGGTTGTTGATTGGCGCAGAGCTAAAACCTCAATACAAGGGGCGCGCCCGCGATCTGCTTTACGCGGCCGCCGATGAGGGCGTGATGGTGCTGAACGCCGGGCCGGACGTGATGCGCTTTGCGCCGTCGCTGGTGGTCAGCGAGCAGGATATTGATGAGGGCATGCAGCGCTTTGCTGTGGCGGTGGCCAACATCACTCGGGCTTAATCTTTACTCCACCGGCGATTAAGCCAGATGCCATGATGCGGGCGCTGACGCCATGCCACCGACGAGATAGTGTGCATGCTGTTCAGATGCCCGATAATGCGCTGGAGATGCATCTCCATCGGGCTCATTGGGCCTTGGGTGAGCGTCTCCGGCGCTTCAAGAATATTCGCGTCGCCGGAAGCTCCGGCCCCGTCATAGTCCAGCCGCTGCTGGCAGCGCTGAAGCGCAATTTCACATGACTCCAGATAGCGCTGGGTCAGATCCGGCGTTAGCATAGTGTGCTCCCGGGCCAGCGTCGTCAGGGCGTTAATATGCTCGACAATAAACTGGCTATGGGTCATCCAGAGCTTCATGTCTTCCAGATAGTGGGTATTAAAGCCTGGCTCCTGCATCGCCTGATTGAGCGAGTTGAAGAGGGCGTTGTGCGCCTGGTTCACCCGTATCCGCTGGTAGGCCAGCGGCGTCGGCTGCGGATCGTCGCTGAGGATCAGGCGAATCGCATCCTGATCCTTCTCAATGGCATCATGGGCGTTTTTGCGCAGCAGTCCGCTCTGCCACTGCGGCCAGAGCCAGACCATTCCGCCGAAGGCGATCAGGCAGCCAATCAGGGTGTCGATCAGCCGGGCGACGATAAAGTTCTCGCCGCTCAGAGTCAGGATCTGAATCGAATACACCGCCGTAATGGTAAAGCCCACCGTCGCCCAGCCGTAGCTCTTGCGAATAATCAGGTAGCTTACCAGCGTGATAAACAGCATGCCCAGCAGCGTATACCCCTCCGGGACGTGGAAGTGCAGGGTAGCCCCGGCGATCGTTAACCCTGCCAGCGTGCCTGCCGCCCGGTGTAAAATACGTACCCGGGTAGCGCCGTAGCCGTTCTGCGTGACCAGCAGCACCGTCATCAGGATCCAGTAGGGCTTCGGCAGATGCAGGGCGCTGCCCATCAGGCTGGCGATGCTCAGCATGACGCTGATGCGAGCAGCATTGCGCAGCGCCGGAGATTTCAGCGACAGGTAGCTTTTTAGCGCCTCCCACAGCGGCTGGCGGCGCTGCTGGTCCGCCATCAGGTCACGAGCATAGAGCGGGCGCTGGGTACGCAGCACGCGGGCGATACGGCTAAAGTGCCAGGCGCAGAACTGCCCAACCGGATTTTGCGGATGCTGGCGGGCGATCTTCTCCAGCGCGCCAATCTGCTTCTCCATACTGAAACGGGTCGGGTAGCGGTGATAGAGAATGTCGTCCGCCAGTACCCGAAGCCGGGCAGCGACCACCTGCGCATTCCAGCGGATCACCGCTTCGGCGTGGCTGCGCTCCACCAGCTTCTGCACCTCTTCCGGCTGGTGCAGGCTTACCGAGATATGTTCCTGCAGATCCAGCGCCACCTGAAACGCCCGCAGCAGACGTTTGTAGTCGTTATGCTGGTTGGCGGCGAGCATATGCAGCTGCTGATAGCACTGGCTAATGAGATCCACCGCCTTTTGCTGACGCGCCAGCAGCGGTGGCAGCGCCTTCTCCGGGTCCGCATGCTGCGTCAGCAGGCTGTACTTCGCCTCGCAGTAGTCGGCGAGCTGGCGGTAGAGCAGGCTTAACGATTCACGCAGGGGCTGCTCGCGCCACAGCCAGAACCAAAACCAGTTAAATGCCCCATACCAGAGCGTGCCAAGGGCGTAGATAAGCAGCGGCTCCCAGATCGGCATGTTGCCCGCCAGGCTCAGGGTAAAGATAGCGGCGATAAGCGAAGCGGGCAGCAGGCGAGCGTGCAGGGGGCTGATTTCCGCCGTGACGCCCAGCAGCATGGCCAGCCCGGCGAGGATCAGCGGGAGCGCAACGTTGGCCCCCAGCAGCAGCTGCACCGCCAGGCTACAGCCAGCAAACAGCGAGCCGCCGATAATCAGGCGCTTAAAGAAGCGTTTGTGTGGGGTATCGAGGCCAGCAATGTTGCAGCAGGCGGGCACCAGCGAGAACAGCAGACCGTGCTGAAGATGACCCAGCGCCAGGCCGATGGCCACGGGAAGACACAGCACCAGCGTTTGCCGCAGTGCGTAGTTAACTTCGGGGTGGTAGATTAACCTGCGCCACATGAGAGGGAGAGCAAAAACGGCGTTCGCGAGGCGATACGCCGTTTTTAAAGCTTAACGTGTTCCGTAGACGACGATGGTTTTGCCGTGCGCGGAGATCAGGTTCTGATCTTCCAGCATCTTCAGAATACGGCCCACGGTTTCACGGGAGCAGCCGACGATTTGGCCAATCTCCTGGCGGGTGATTTTGATCTGCATCCCGTCCGGATGGGTCATGGCGTCCGGCTGTTTAGCCAGGTTCAGCAGGGTCTGCGCGATACGGCCGGTCACGTCGAGGAAGGCGAGGTTACCCACTTTCTCAGAGGTGACCTGCAGGCGGCGAGCCATCTGCGACGAGAGGCGCATCAGAATATCCGGGTTGACCTGGATAAGCTGACGGAATTTTTTATAGGAAATTTCGGCCACTTCACAGGCGGTTTTCGCCCGTACCCATGCGCTGCGCTCCTGGCCCTCTTCAAACAGGCCCAGTTCACCGATAAAGTCTCCCTGGTTCAGGTAAGAGAGGATCATCTCTTTCCCCTCTTCGTCCTTGATGAGCACTGCCACGGAGCCTTTGACGATGTAATACAACGTTTCCGCTTTTTCACCCTGGTGAATCAGCGTGCTCTTCGATGGGTACTTATGAATGTGGCAATGAGACAAAAACCATTCGAGAGTCGGGTCTGTTTGTGGTTTGCCAAGCACCATGCGCGGTTATCCTCTGTTATAAGCTGGCGCCAGTCGCGGGACGGATCCGGCGGCTGGGGTTGCAATCATATGCTTCCCGAATCCTGGGAAGGGGGCCGTCAATATAGGCATGCGGCCTGTAATGGTTGAAGTCCTCTGCATACCTGCATAATGTCAATACATTACCGTAGCATCCTGACTGTTTTAGCATAGCTTTTGCCGTGTGTCTCCTGGTGTCTCGCTTCAGCTTGATGCATGTCGCCTTCCGTTGCGCGTTTTACGCGGCACGCGTAATCTGTCAGGAAAATTGCCACTCTGGAGTGATGAAAATGCAAGCACGCGTAAAATGGGTTGAAGGGCTGACGTTCCTTGGCGAATCCGCCTCTGGTCATCAGGTGTTAATGGACGGCAACTCCGGGGATAAAGCCCCCAGCCCAATGGAGATGGTGCTGATGGCGGCAGGCGGATGCAGCGCTATCGACGTGGTGTCGATCCTGCAGAAAGGCCGTCATAGCGTGTCCGATTGCGAAGTGAAGCTGACCTCCGAGCGCCGGGAAGAGGCACCGCGTCTCTTCACCCACATCAACCTGCACTTTATCGTTACCGGCAAAGAGCTGAAGGATGCGGCAGTATCCCGTGCGGTGGATCTCTCAGCAGAGAAGTACTGCTCCGTGGCGCTGATGCTGGAGAAAGCGGTCAACATCACCCATTCATACGAAGTGATTGAAGCGTAACGTTAAAGGCCCGGTTAGCGTAGCGCCGCCGGGCACTCTCCTATTCAATCTTCTTGCCTTCCATCAGCCGCTGCACCAGCGGCAGCATGATCAGCTCCATCGCCAGCCCCATTTTGCCCCCCGGCACCACCAGGGTGTTGATATGGGAGATAAACGAGCCTTGCAGCATCGCCAGCAGCCAGGGGTAGTCGATCCCTTCCAGATCGCGGAAGTGGATCACCACAAAGCTCTCGTCCAGCGAGGGAATATTTTTGGCCGCAAAGGGGTTGGAGGTATCGACCGTGGGCACGCGCTGGAAGTTGATGTGGGTGCGGGAGAACTGCGGCGTAATAAAGTTGATATAGTCATCCATCGAGCGCACCACCGAGTCCATCACCGTCTCCCGGGAGTGGCCGCGCTCGCTGGTGTCGCGGATCATTTTCTGGATCCACTCCAGGTTAATAATCGGCACCACTCCCACCAGCAGATCCACATGGCGCGCCACGTCGTGCTGAGGCGTCACCACGCCGCCGTGCAATCCCTCGTAAAAAAGAATGTCGGTGGGTGCCGGCAGCGGCTGCCACGGCGTAAAGGTGCCGGGAACCTGGTTCCACGGCACGGCTTCGTCGTAGGTGTGGAGATACTTGCGCGCCTGCCCGGTGCCGTTGTGACCATACTCGATAAAGGTCTGCTCCAGCAGGCCAAAGTCATTGGCGTCCGGGCCAAAGTAGCTGATATGCCGCCCGGCATCGCGCGCCTTGCGGATCGCCATATCCATCTCCGGACGGGTATAGCGGTGGAAGCTATCGCCCTCCACCTCGGCGGCGCGTAGCCCGAGCTGAGAGAAAATTTTACGAAAGGCGAGGCTGGTGGTGGTGGTTCCTGCCCCGCTGGAACCTGTCACAGCAATCACCGGATGTTTGGCTGACATAGCGAACGACTCCCTGATAAACAGCAGAAGAGGGCGGATCGCCTGACGCAGCGTTATTCACGAAACTGTTTGCGGGGCATAATATTGACCGTCTCATGCAGTTCAGACCACACTAGCACGACCTCACCCGTTTCCAGCTGACGCTTTACGTCGGCAACCTTTTGCTCAAGCGAACGCTCATGTTCACCATAATCGGTGCCTTCGCGCAAGACAAAGCTCTCAATCAGGCTATTGAGCGTGTCGGGTGCAACCTCTTGCCAGGGAATAATCATCTATGCCTCCAGATAGGGTGCCAGCCAGTCGGGGATGCGCTTCTCAAGCCACATCTCAGGGTGGCGCAGCGTGCCGCCAACAAAGCCAACGTGGCCGCCATGTTCAGTTAACTGATACTCAATATTAGCGGGTAAATGGCCCGCCGCCGGAATGACGTGGTGATCCATAAAGGGATCGTCTTTGGCATGGATAATCAGCGTCGGCTTGCGGATCTGCGGCAGAAGCGGCATGGCGCTGCTGCGGCGATAGTAGTCGATGGCGTTATCGAACCCGTGCGCCTTCGCCGTGATCAGGTCATCAAACTCACGGATGCGGCGTACGCGCTTGAGCTGGGCGAGATCGATTGGCAGGGAGCCGGGATAGGCCTTGAGCTTGCGCGTGGCGTTGGCCTTCAGCAGGTTCAGCAGGTAGCGCTGGTAGACGCGTGTGAAACCCTTGTCCATATGGAGACTACAGGCCTCCAGCACCAGCGGAGCCGAAACAATTACCCCTGCGTTGAGCGGCAGGCTGTCGTCGGCCTTAGCCAGCAGGCAGCCAAGCATATTGCCGCCAAGAGAGTAACCCACCGCCGCCGTGGGTGCCGGGCCCAGCTCACTATGCAGCCAGTTGAGAAACGCGCTGCCATCTTCGGTTTCGCCAGAGTGATAGATGCGGTTCAGGCGGTTAGGCTCGCCGCTGCAGCCGCGAAAGTGCATCACCACCCCGAGCCAGCCGCGCTGCCTGGCAGCGTGAATTAATCCATGGGCATAGGGACTGTGCAGGCTGCCCTCCAGGCCGTGGAATACCACCAGACGGGGCTTATCTTTTGCCTGCTGCGGATCTTCGCTCCACGCCAGATCGACAAAGTCGCCGTCGGGAAGCTCAAGGCGCTGCCACTGGGCGGTGAACTGCAGACGGCGACGCAAAATACGCGGCAGCATGGTCTGCAAATGCGGGTTGCTTGCCCCCGGCATCGGACGGAATTCAACGTTATCTTCCGCCGCAGCGGGAAGCTGTAAGGGAGTTATTTGGGTCATGTCGTGCGAATTATTTTTCAGTTATCTGCGGAATACTATACCTGCACGGATAAATTATGTTTATGAAAATGGGTCACTATTCTCCTGCCGTAGCGCATTTTTCTCCCCTCTGGACTGATCTGAATCACAAATTCCTATTTTGATCGTTACTCTCAGGCTAATAATCCTGCTAACCGCTTTATTGATGCATTTTTCAACAGGGCGCACACTTCCTTCAGCGTTAAGCAAATCAAAACGATTGCTGAATCAGGAGGTTAATAATGTTATCTGGGCAAACGCCTGCACGGGTATGGAACACACGACGCACTGAGAAACAGCGTCGTCTGGCTTCTGTCCCGGTAGAAGGCAAAGTGCTACCGACCGACGACCTGGTCGCCATGCTGGAAAAACTCATTGCACCCGGCGACAAAGTGGTGCTGGAAGGCAACAACCAAAAACAGGCGGATTTTCTTTCCCGCTCCCTTGCACAAGTCAGCCCGCAGAAAGTGCACGATCTGCATATGATCATGCCAAGCGTTGGCCGCAGCGAACACCTCGACATCTTTGAAAAGGGCATTGCCCGCAAGCTGGATTTCTCTTTCTCGGGTACACAAAGCCTGCGCATTTCGCAGCTACTGGAAGACGGCCAGCTGGAAATCGGTGCGATTCATACCTACATCGAACTCTACTCCCGACTTTATGTTGACCTGTCGCCGAACGTGGCGCTGATCGCCGGTTATAAGGCCGATCGCAAAGGTAACCTCTATACCGGGCCGAGCACCGAGGATACGCCAGCGCTGGTGGAAGCCGCCGCGTTCCGCGACGGTATCGTCATCGCGCAGGTCAACGAGCTGGTGGATGATGAATGCGATTTGCCTCGCGTCGATATTCCCGGCTCGTGGATCGATTACGTGGTGGTAGCGGATAAGCCGTTCTTTATCGAACCGCTGTTTACCCGCGATCCGCGCCTGATCAAGCAGGAGCATATCCTGATGGCGATGATGGCGATCAAAGGTATCTACGCCGAACACCAGGTGCAGTCGCTGAACCACGGTATCGGCTTCAACACCGCTGCTATCGAGCTGCTGCTGCCCACCTACGGGGAACAGCTCGGCCTGAAGGGCAAAATCTGTAAGCACTGGACTCTGAACCCGCATCCTACGCTGATCCCGGCGATTGAGAGCGGTTGGGTAGAGAGCGTCCACTGCTTCGGCGGCGAGCTGGGCATGGAGGAGTATATCCGCGCCCGTCCTGATGTCTTCTTTACCGGAGCCGACGGCTCGATGCGTTCAAACCGCGCCTTCTGCCAGCTGGCGGGCCAGTACGCGGTAGATATGTTTATCGGCTCGACGCTGCAGGTGGATGGCTATGCCAACTCCTCAACGGTGACTCGAGGCCGCCTCTCCGGCTTTGGTGGCGCGCCAAACATGGGCCACGATCCCCATGGCCGCCGTCATGCTACCCCAGCCTGGCTCAACATGATGACTGAGCCCGATCCAATGCAGCGCGGTAAAAAACTGGTGGTGCAGATGGTCGAAACCTTCCAGGCGGGCGTGAAACCCACCTTCGTTGAGAAGCTCGACGCGGTTGAGGTGGCCAAAGCCTCCGGGATGCCGCTGGCACCGGTGATGATCTATGGCGACGACGTGACCCACGTTCTGACTGAAGAGGGGCTGGCTCACCTGTGGCGCGCCGAGAGCATGGAAGAGCGCCGGGCGATGGTCGCCGCGGTCGCTGGGATCACCGACATCGGCCTGGGCGTTGACGCTAAACGCGTTGCGGCGCTGCGTCAAAGCGGCAAGGTGCTCTACCCGGAAGATATGGGTATTCGCCGCTCCGATGCCACCCGCTCTCTGTTGGCGGCGGGCAGCGTGGCTGACCTGGTCGAGTGGTCAGACGGCCTCTACAACCCACCTGCAAAATTCCGGAGCTGGTAATGAAACATCTGCCACAGATTCAGGCTCAGGGCGGTGCCGAATGGCTGGCGCATACTGCCACCCAGTGTCTGATTGACGAAGCACGACTTAGCCCGAAGCCAGGTCTTGTGGACAGCCGGGGAAACGGCGCGCATCACGACCTGTCGTTAGCGCTGATGGAGCGCTCGGCGCGCAGCCTGACCCCGACGTTTCAGGCCCTGGCGCAGCAAAGCTGGCAGCGGCCAGCGGACATTGCGCTCAGACAAACGATTGGACGACTCGGCCGTGAAGGCGAGCAGCAGATGATGGCGGCCACCCACGGCGTGAATACCCACCGGGGTGCGATTTGGGCGCTGGGGCTGCTGGTCAGCGCGGTGGCGATGCTCGGCGGCGAGGGCAATGCGCAGGCGATTACCCGCACTGCCGCAGGCCTGGCCATGCTGCCGGATGACGCTGCCCCGAAAGTCTTCAGTAAAGGGCTGCGGGCTACCCATCGCTATCGCGTGCCAGGTGCACGTGAAGAGGCTCAGCAGGCGTTTCCGCACATCATGCATTACGCCTTGCCGCAGCTGCAGCAGAGCCGGTTGCACGGCAGCAGCGAAACGCACGCCAGGCTTGATGCCCTGATGGCGATCATGACCTCGCTGACCGACACCTGCGTACTTTCCCGCGCCGGGATGGAGGGGCTTGAGGCCATGCAGCGTGGCGCACGGGCCGTACTCAACGCGGGCGGTACTGCGCAGCTGGCCGGTCAGCAGGCGCTGGCGAGGTTAGATCGCCAGATGCTGATGCTCAACGCCTCGCCGGGTGGCGCAGCGGATCTGCTCGCTGCCACCCTGTTTCTTGACCGTGTCGAATCGCCCTATTTAAAGCATTAAGAGGATGTTATGGAACAGATCACAATCTCTGTGCCCGCCAGCCGCACGCTAAGCGGCAAAGCGCTGGCAGGCGTTGTCGGATCCGGTGATATGGAGGTGTTATTCACCGCCGCGCCGGGCGAAACGCTCACTATTGATATCACCACCTCCGTGGACAACAGCCGCGCCCGCTGGGAAGCGCTGTTTAACCGCCTTGGCATGGTAAACGCGTTGCCCGCAGGCAAGCTGGTGATCCACGACTTTGGCGCAACGCCCGGCGTGGCACGCATTCGTATCGAACAGGTCTTTGAGGGGGTAAGCCATGCGTGATGACCGCAGCTTTATCGAACTGAAAGCGCGTCAGCGTGCGCAGGCGCTGCTGGATGAGGGCAGCTTCCGCGAACTGCTGGATCCATTCGAAAGCATTATCTCACCGTGGCTGGGGCCGCAGGGCATCGTGCCGCAGGCCGACGACGGCATGGTGGTTGCTAAAGGCACCATCAATGGCCAACCGGCCGTGGTCGTGGCTATCGAAGGCACCTTCCAGGGCGGCAGTATGGGCGAGGTTTCTGGTGCGAAGATGGCGGCAGCGTTAGAGCTGGCGGCGGAAGACAACCGCAACGGCATTCCCACCCAGGCCGTACTGTGTCTGGAGACCGGCGGGGTACGTTTACAGGAGGCCAACCTCGGCCTGGCGGCGATTGCCGATATCCATGCGGCGATTGTCGATCTGCGTCGTTACACCCCGGTTATCGGCATCGTGGCCGGTACGGTGGGCTGCTTCGGCGGCATGTCCATTGCCGCTGCGCTCTGTAGCTACCTGATCGTCACCCGCGAGGCGCGCCTCGGTCTTAACGGTCCGCAAGTGATTGAGCAGGAGGCGGGCATTGCCGAGTACGACTCCCGCGACCGGCCGTTTATCTGGAGCATGACCGGTGGTGAGGTGCGCTATCAGAGCGGGCTGGTGGATGCCCTGGTCGGCGACGGCATCAACGCCGTAAAAGGTGCGATGAATGACTTCATCGCCAAAGGCGTACCGGCTAAGCACCGTACCGACAACTACGCCTGGTATCTGGATCGCCTGAGCCGTTTCGATACCACTAAGCAGGCTGATGCAGAACAGATTAAAGCGCTCTTTGCCCGGGAGGATAAATAATGAGTAACTCAATTAGCCGCGGCGAATTATGGCTGGAAACCCTGGTACCCAACGCCAAACGTCTGGCGGGGCTGTGTCCCTCTGTTCAGGCCGCTGATGGCGAGCTTAACGGGGAACCTGTGCGCTTCATTACCGTGGTTCCGGATGCCCACAACCACTATCCTCGTGCCGCTCAAGGCGAAGTGGGGCTGCTGGAGGGGTGGACGCTGGCGAAGGTAGTAAGTGAAACCATCGCCCTGGACGCTGACAACGATGTTAAGCGCCCGATTGTGGCCGTGATCGACGTGCCTAGCCAGGCCTATGGCCGCCGTGAAGAGGCGTTTGGTATTCATCAGGCGCTGGCCGGGGCCGCTGCGGCCTATGCGAACGCACGGCTGGCAGGACATCCGGTGATTGGTTTGATCGTCGGTAAAGCCATGTCCGGCGCGTTTCTGGCCCACGGCTACCAGGCCAACCGGCTGATCGCCTTTAACGACAAGGGCGTGCTGATCCATGCGATGGGTAAAGCGTCTGCGGCACGCATTACGCTGCGTACCGTCGAGGCGCTGGAGAAGCTGGCGGCAACGATTCCGCCGATGGCCTACGACATCAGCAACTACGCCACCCTCGGGTTGCTAGCAGACCTGCTGGATATCAGCAATCCCGATGCCCCAACCGATAGCGACCTGGCGCAGGTGCACAGCGCCCTGCAACAGGCCATCCATGATGCCCGTCAGGACCGGACGCTGAAAAACCGTCTCGGGGCTGACAACCGTCATAGCTCTCTTCTTGTGCGCGAGCGCATGAAAGCGAGCTGGTAAGAAAAGAGAGACAGAGACCTGCCAGAGGTAAGTCCCCGTGGGCGCATTCGCTGCGCCCGCGAGGAGAACGACGCCCTGAAAAAATAATAATCATCGCGCCAGTGCTAAATCTTTTAACCACAGGTGATTTTTTATGACTTACGTAATTGTTCATGCTCTCGCACCGATTTTCGTCATCATGCTGCTGGGATTCTGGGCCGGCAAAGCAAAGATGGTTGATAATAAAAATGTTTCCCTGCTCAATATTTTCGTGATGGACTTTGCCCTGCCCGCCGCGCTATTTAGCGCCACCGTGCAGACCCCGTGGACCGGCATCGTCGCCCAGTCGCCGCTGATTCTGGTCCTGACCCTGGCGATGTGGATCACCTACGCCGCGATCTACTTCCTGGCGACAAAAGTTTTTAAAAAGTCGCCGCAGGATGCCGCCGTGCTGACTCTTACCGTTGCGCTGCCGAATTACGCCGCGCTGGGCCTGCCGATTCTGGGCAGCGTGCTGGGTGAAAGTTCTTCTACCTCGCTCTCCGTGGCGGTCTCTATCGCCTGCGGCTCCGTGCTGATGACGCCGTTCTGCCTGTTGATCCTTGAGCGTGAAAAAGCGCGTGCCGAAGGCAACAACGGCGGCTCTACGCTCTCCATGCTGCCTGTACTGATGTGGCGCTCGATTAAAAAACCGATCGTCATGGGGCCACTGCTGGGGGTGATCTTATCCGCTATCGGCATTCGCATGCCGGAGCTGGTGCTGGCAGCGATCAAACCGCTGGGTCTGGCTGCTACCGCCGCTGCGCTGTTCCTGACCGGGGTGATCCTCTCCGCACGGAAGCTGCAAATTAACACCATGGTGATCACCTCAACCATCGCCAAGCTGCTGATCCAGCCCGCGATTGCCTGGGGTATCGTGCTGGCTCTTGGCCTCTCCGGCTCCGTGGCGATCACCGCCATTCTGATGATTGCACTCTCAGCGGGCTTCTTCGGCGTGGTGTTTGGTAACCGCTTTGGCGTGCAGTCCCCGGATGCAGAAGCCGTGCTGCTGTTAAGCTCGCTGCTGTGTATCCTGTCGCTACCGCTGTTTATCTCGCTGACTTCAGGAATGTAACCATGACCACGCTGCGCCCCCACGATCTTATCTGGCTGAAAAACCGCGAGGCTCTCGATGGGGTTGGTGAACCCTGGGTAGAGACGGTATGGCACCCAGGATTACCGGTGGTGGTGCGGCGTGACATGGACGGAGAGCGCATCCCGGTTGGGGTGCGCGGTCTTCGCCGCGACCAGCGCGCGGCAGGCTGGACCGACGCGACGCAGGTAGTACGCGTGGTCTCCCCAGAACAGCTGGTAGACAGTAACGATCTGCTGCGCTCACCGTTTATCTCGCAGCCGCCGGTGCAGGTGGCATTGCAGCTTGCTCAGCAGACGTGGCCGTGGATCTGGGGCATCACCGGCAGCAGCGGCTATGCGCTGGCCACCGGTATTCCGGTGATCCACGCCAGCAGCGACCTTGACCTGCTGATCCGCGCTCCGCAGCCGCTCTCTCGCGAACTATTGCTCCGCTGGCAGAGGCCGTTGATGCATGCCCTATGTCGGGTAGATACCCAGGTAGATACCCCGCTCGGTGGCTTTGCTCTCAACGAGTGGCTGCGTGACGGGCGCGTTTTGCTTAAAACCAGCCGGGGCCCGCGCCTGGTCAGCGATCCCTGGCACAGGGAGGATTAATGAAAATTCTGTTTACCTTTCCCGGACAGGGGACCCAGCGCCCTGGCATGCTGCAAAATCTGCCGGGTCACGAGATGGCCGAAGCGCATGAAGTATTGGGCGCGGAGGCCGATACCCTCGACAGCCCGCAGGCGCTAAAGCATACCCGCGCGGTGCAGCTCTCCCTGCTGATTGCCGGCGTCGCCTGGGCGCGAGAGATGCAGCGCCGCGGCATTGAGCCGGATCTGGTCAGCGGCCTGTCGATTGGCGCATATCCTGCGGCCGTCGTCGCCGGGGCACTGGCGTTCAAAGATGCGTTAAGCCTGGTGGCACTGCGCGGCGATCTGATGGAGCAGGCCTACCCGCACGGTTATGGCCTGACGGCGATCATGGGCCTGACTCTGACGCAGGTGGAGGCGCTGGTAGCGGGCAGCGGCACGTACATAGCCAATCTCAATGCCGAGACGCAGATCGTAATCGCCGGGCGCGATGAAGATATGGCCCAGGTGGCGCAGCAGGCGCAGGCGTTGGGGGCAACGAAAGCCCAGCGTCTGGCGGTAAGCGTGCCGTCGCACTGCGCGCTGCTTAATGCCCCTGCGCAGAAGCTGGCGCAGGCCTTTACCGGGGTAACGCTCTCTCGTCCCCGCTGCGCCTATCTTAGCGGCAGTACCGCCCGCGTGCTGTGGCAGCCAGAGCGCATTGCAGACGATCTGGCAATGAACATGGCGCGAACGGTGCGCTGGCAGGAGGCGGTGATTGCCGCCAACGAGCGCGAGGCGCGGCTGGCCATTGAGATGCCACCGGGCGGCATTCTGACCTGCCTGACCCGCCAGGCGGCATGGGAAGGGGAGGCGATCTCGCTTGAGCGCAGCGGGCCGGAAGTGGTTGCTCACCTGTCGAAGCGTCTTAAAGAGCGCACCTAAACCGGGATTAAACGCCCGGTGGCGCGGTGCTTACCGGGCCTACACTGGCTTACGGCTCCTGCAAACTGCGAGCGTACATGCGCCCTTCGGCGGCCAGCGCCAGCAGATTGGGATCGTGCTCGCGGCTGCGGGGAAAGACAATGCCAATCTGCTGCTGCATCTGGTACGGCTCGGCTAACTTCAGCAGCTGTACCGAGCTCTCATACACCTTTTTCATCCGCCCCGGCATCAGGGTAAAGCCTACCCCGGCCTGCACCAGGCTAAGCATCGAGAAGATATCATTCACACGGGTGACGATCTCAGGCTCAAAGCCAGCGATGTGAAACGCGTCCTGAAACCCGGCGTAGGTCGCAAATCCCTCTGCCAGCGAGACAAACTTCTGCTGGCGGTAGTCGCGTAGATCCGCTGGCTCATCGGTATTCAGCGTAGCGGAGGCCGGTGCGGCAAGAAAGATGTCGTCGTGAAACAGGGGCAGCACTTCGAACTGAGCCAGATCAACCTGGTGCTCAGAGAGCGAGATGAGGATCGCATCCAGCTCGCCATCCTCCAGCTTCTGCATCAGCATGTCGTTGGAGCCCATCGTCAGGTTAATCTCCAGCTCCGGCCGTCGCAGCTTCATCCCCATGATCAGGCGCGGCACCGTCTCCAGGGTGAGCGAGTAGAGCGTGCCTACCCGCAGCCGACCCTGGCCAACGCCCGCCGTTTTGCGCGTCTCCTCAAGGCCGCGGGCCATGAGCTGCGTCACCTCCTGGCAATACTCCAGCAGCGTCCAGGCGGCGGGCAGCGCCAGCAGGTTGCGTCCCTTGTGCACAAACAGCGGGCAGCGGACGCTCTCCTCCAGGGTGTGCAGCGCCCGGTGGACGCTGACGCCGCTGATCTCCAGCGCCTCGGCGGTGCGGGCGATGTTGCCCTTCTCCATAAAGGTCATGAAGATGGTCAGCTTGCGGAAGGTGATGTCGCTGGCGATGTCCATGGCGTTACTCGCTTTGCAGCATGCCTTCAAGCTGCTCCTGTGCCTCAAGCCACGCCATCTCACACGTCTCCAGGCCCGACTTTGCGCTCGCCTGGGCCTGCAGGCACTCGGTCAGCTCAGCCTTGCGGCTCTGATCGTACAGGCCGCTGTCGCCAAGCTTCTCTTCGGCCTTCGCCAGCTGGGCATTGAGTTTCTCCATCTCTTTCTCCAGACGGGCGATCTCTTTGCGCAGCGGCTGGGTCTGGGTACGCAGCTCCGCTTCCCGGCGCTTCTGATCCTTACGCGCCTGGGCGCTGTTGCCGCTCTCCTTCGCCGCCTCGGCAGGCTGATTCTCCTGCTTCTGCACGTCGCTCAGCCACTGCTGATAATCCTCCAGATCGCCGTCGAACGACTCGACTTTGCCGTCGTGGACCAGGTAGAGATCGTCGGTGGTGGAGCGGATCAGGTGACGATCGTGCGACACCACCACCAGCGCGCCTTCAAACTCGATCAGCGCTTCCGTCAGGGCCTGGCGCATGTCGAGATCCAGGTGGTTAGTTGGTTCATCAAGCAGCAGCAGGTTAGGGCGCTGCCAGACGATCAGGGCCAGTACCAGCCGGGCCTTTTCACCGCCGGAGAAACGCTGGGTGTTCTCTGTGACCTTGTCGCCATGAAAATCGAAGCCGCCCAGATAGTCCCGCAGCTTCTGCTCCGCTTCCTGCGGGGCAAGGCGCGCCAGATGCTGCAACGGCGACTCGTCCGCCCGCAGGAACTCCAGCTGGTGCTGGGCGAAGTAGCCAAGCTTAATGCCTTTCGCGAGGCCAATATCACCGCCGGTAGGAGCAAGCTCGCCCGCCAGCAGCTTGATCAGCGTCGATTTACCCGCGCCGTTACGTCCCAGCAGACCAATACGCGAGCCCGGCACAAGGTTGAGCTTGATCGAATTCAAAATGGTGCGATCGCCGTAGCCCGCGCTCACCTTCTCCATCTTCAGCAGCGGGTTGGGCAGGCTCTCTGGCGCGCGGAAGCTGAAGTGGAAGGGGTTATCCACGTGCGCCGGGGCGATCAGCTCCATGCGCTCCAGCATCTTCACCCGGCTCTGGGCCTGCTTGGCCTTGCTGGCCTTGGCTTTGAAGCGGTCGATAAAGCTTTGCAGATGCGCTACGCGCTGCTGCTGGCTCTCGTAGGTGGCCTGCTGCTGCGCCAGACGGGTGGCGCGCTGGCGCTCAAACGAGCTGTAGTTGCCGGTATACTCGAACATACTCTGCTGTTCGATATGGATGATTTTATCTACCACCGGATCGAGGAAGTCACGGTCGTGGGAGATGAGGATCAGCGTACCCTGATAGCTCTTCAGCCAGCGCTCCAGCCAGATCACCGCATCGAGATCGAGGTGGTTGGTTGGCTCATCGAGCAAGAGCAGATCCGAGCGGCAGACTAGCGCCTGGGCAAGGTTGAGACGCATACGCCAGCCACCGGAGAAGTCGCTTACCGGGCGTTCGAGCTGCTCGGTAGAGAATCCCAGCCCGTGCAGCAGGCTGGCGGCGCGGGAGCGGATGGTCCAGGCGTCAATGGCGTCGAGCTTGCCGTGCACGGTAGCAATGGCATGGCCGTCGTTACGCTCGTTGGCGTCGTTGAGCTGGGCCTCCAACTGGCGATACTCGCGATCGCCATCAATAACATAGTCGATGGCGGGCTCGCTGAGGGCCGGGGTCTCCTGATTCACCCACGCCAGCTGCCAGTTGGCAGGGTAGGTGAAGCTGCCGCCGTCGGCGGTAAGCTCGTTTTTCAGCAGCGCCAGCAGGGTCGATTTCCCGCAGCCATTTTTACCCACCAGCCCGACTTTCTGGCCGGGATTGATGGTGGCGGTGGCGTTATCCAGCAGGACACGCACGCCGCGACGAATTTGTAGTGAGGAGAAAACAATCATAGAGCGCCGTATGTTCCGACTATGTTAATTTGTCATTATGATAATGTGGAGTGCGCCTATAATTCCGCACCGGGGCGCAATGGTAGCCCGAAACGACAGCGATACACAAAATCATTAAAACATCACCGGGAGGGGAGCGATGTCCCAGACAGCCAAAGTGCTGCTGCTGTATGCCCATCCGGAATCACAGGACTCGGTAGCTAACCGGGTCCTGCTTAAGCCGGCAATGCAACTCGACAATGTGACAGTGCACGATCTCTATGCGCACTATCCAGACTTTTTTATCGATATCCCTCGCGAGCAGGCGCTGCTGCGCGAACACGACGTCATCGTTTTTCAGTATCCTCTCTACACCTATAGCTGTCCGGCGCTGCTTAAAGAGTGGCTGGATCGCGTTCTCACCCGCGGCTTCGCCAGCGGACCGGGAGGCAACCAGCTGGCAAGCAAGCGCTGGCGTTGCGTGGTCACCACTGGAGAGCCGGAGAGCGCCTACCGCTACGACGGTCTCAACCGCTATCCGCTTAGCGATATCCTGCGTCCCTTTGAGCTGACGGCAGCCATGTGCCACATGCAGTGGATGACGCCGTTTATCGTCTACTGGGCACGCCGCCAGCCGAAAGAGGAACTGGCCAGCCATGCTAAGGCCTACGGCGACTGGCTGGCATCACCCACCGCGACGGGAGGTCGCTAATGGACGGAACCGATCTGCTGCTGGCGGGCGTACTGTTTCTGTTTGCCGCCGTAGTCGCCGTACCGCTGGCTGCCCGGCTGGGTATTGGCGCCGTGCTGGGCTATCTGCTGGCAGGCATTGCCATCGGCCCGTGGGGGCTAGGATTTATCAGCGACGTTGATGAGATCCTCCACTTCTCTGAAATGGGCGTCGTGTTTCTGATGTTTATCATCGGCCTGGAGCTCAACCCGTCGAAGCTGTGGCAGCTACGGCAGTCGATCTTTGGCGTCGGGGCGGCGCAGGTGCTGCTCAGCGCCGCTATTCTTGCCGGGCTGCTGATGCTGACCGACTTCGCCTGGCAGGCGGCGGTGATTGGCGGTATTGGTCTCGCGATGTCCTCCACCGCGATGGCGCTCCAGCTCATGCGCGACAAGGGGATGAATCGCAGCGAGGCGGGACAGCTGGGATTCTCGGTGCTGCTGTTCCAGGATCTGGCGGTGATCCCGGCCCTGGCGCTGGTGCCGCTGCTAGCGGGCAGCGGCGATGACCACTTCGACTGGATCAAGATCGGCATTAAGGTGCTCGCCTTTGCCGGGATGCTGCTAGGCGGTCGCTATCTGCTGCGCCCGGTGTTCCGCTTTATTGCCGCCTCCGGGGTGCGGGAGGTGTTTACCGCCGCCACGCTGCTGCTGGTGCTCGGCTCGGCGCTGTTTATGGACGCGCTGGGGCTGTCGATGGCCCTCGGTACCTTTATCGCCGGGGTGCTGCTGGCAGAGAGTGAGTACCGCCACGAGCTGGAATCGGCCATCGATCCGTTCAAAGGCCTGCTGCTGGGGCTATTCTTTATCTCAGTAGGGATGGCGCTTAACCTGGGCGTGCTCTATACCCATCTGCCGTGGGTTATCGCGGCAGTCGCCATTCTGGTGGCGGTCAAAGCTACGGTGCTCTATCTGCTGGCGCGCCTCTATGGCCTGCGAAGCTCGGAGCGGATGCAGTTCGCCAGCGTGCTCAGTCAGGGCGGTGAGTTTGCCTTCGTGCTCTTCTCTACCGCCTCCTCGCAGAAGCTATTCCATAACGATCAGATGGCGCTGCTGCTGGTCACGGTCACCCTGTCGATGATGACCACGCCGCTGCTGCTGAAAGGCATTGATAAGGGACTCTCCCGGCGCTTCAACAGCCCGGAAGAGGAGGGGGAAGCCCAGTGGGTTGAGGATGACAAGCCGCAGGTCATCGTCGTTGGCTTTGGCCGCTTCGGCCAGGTGATTGGTCGCCTGCTGATGGCCAACAAGAAGCGCATCACCGTGCTGGAGCGCGATATCAGCGTGGTGAACCTGATGCGGAAATATGGCTATAAGGTCTACTACGGCGACGCGACTCAGGTGGAGCTGCTGCGTTCGGCGGGCGCGGAGGCGGCGGAGTCGATCGTCATCACCTGCAACGAGCCGGAAGACACCATGAAGCTGGTCGCCATTTGCCAGCAGCATTTCCCACACCTGGCCATTCTTGCCCGGGCGCGGGGACGTTTTGAGGCGCACGAACTGCTTCAGGCGGGGGTGACACAGTTCTCCCGTGAGACCTTCTCCAGCGCGCTGGAGCTGGGGCGCAAGGCGCTGGTCTCGCTGGGCATGCATCCTCACCAGGCGCAGCGAGCACAGCTGCATTTCCGTCGACTTGATATGCGGATGCTGCGCGAACTGATGCCGGTGGTGCATACTGATACACAGCAGATCTCCCGCGTCCGGGAGGCGCGGCGCGAGCTGGAAGAGATTTTCCAGCGTGAAATGCAGCATGAGCGCCGGCAGCCGGATGGCTGGGACGAGTTTGAATAGAGGGTAAAAAGTATGGCGATACGTAAACGTTTTATCGCGGGGGCCAGGTGCCCAGCCTGTCAGGCCCAGGATACGCTGGCGATGTGGCGCGAAAATAATGTCGATATTGTTGAGTGCGTTAAGTGCGGCCACCAGATGCGCGAGGCGGATAAAGAGGCCCGTGAGCACGTTCGCAAAGAAGAGCAAGTTATCGGGATTTTTCATCCGGACTAGCGATATGCCCTAGCTTTTTTTAAGCTTAAGGGTACACAGGGGCAGAATTCCGTTACAATCTGCGCCAGCAATTTACCCACGCTCAGGAGATATCATGAAAGTAGCAAAAGACCTGGTGGTCAGCCTGGCCTATCAGGTACGTACAGAAGACGGTGTGTTGGTTGATGAGTCTCCGGTAAGTGCGCCGCTGGACTACCTGCACGGTCACGGCTCCCTGATCTCTGGTCTGGAGTCCGCGCTGGAAGGTCACGAACCTGGCGACAAATTTGACGTGGCGGTGGGCGCAAATGACGCTTACGGTCAGTACGACGAGAACCTGGTGCAGCGCGTACCGAAAGACGTCTTCATGGGCGTTGACGAACTGCAGGTAGGCATGCGCTTCCTGGCTGAAACTGACCAGGGTCCGGTGCCGGTTGAGATCACCGAAGTGGAAGATGACCACGTTGTGGTTGACGGAAACCACATGCTGGCTGGTCAGAACCTGAAGTTCAACGTTGAAGTCGTTGCCATTCGTGAAGCGACCGAAGAAGAGCTGGCCCACGGCCACGTTCACGGCCCACACGGCCACGATCATGGTCACGACCATGAACACGGCGACGGTTGCTGCGGTGGTCACGGCCACGATCATGACCACGGTCATGGTAAAGGCGGTTGTGGCAACGGCGGTTGCGGCTGCCACTAAAGACTTCGTCTTTCAAAAAGCGGGGATATCCCCGCTTTTTTTACGCCTCGCGTTTTAAAAATCAATAGTGGGGCGGTGGCGTCTCCTCTGACTGAGAGGCCATGTGTGAAGGCTGGCTGGCTTTCAGCTTTTCGGTAACGAGGCGCATCAGGTCCCGCAGCTTCGCCATCTCCAGCTCGTGGGCGGTGACCGTCTGGTTAAGCTCCTCGATCGTAATCTCCTGAAAAGCCAGACGGCTCTCCAGCTCTGCCAGCCGCGCTTCCAGCGTCATATTCTGCATGTTTCACCTCATCTGTTTTAGCCCGGATTCTACGCAACTTTACGCGGCTGCGCAGCCCACCTGACATCCTTAAGAAACTAATTTAAACAAAAATAGTCTCAAAAGAGGCAACAATCGGGAATGTCGTTATATAGATTTCTCCCACAACGATTTATAGTACGTTTTTCAAATACGCAAACCCTGGGGCAATTTGCCCCCGGCCCTGGAGATATGGATGAAATCACTGTTTAAAGTCACGCTGCTGGCGACCACGATGGCCGTTGCGCTGAATGCACCTCTTTCTTTTGCTGCTGACGCTCCGGCTAAAGCCCCGGCAACCACCGACAGCAAAGCGGCATTCAAAAACGACGACCAAAAATCAGCCTATGCGCTGGGCGCGTCACTGGGTCGTTATATGGAAAACTCCCTGAAAGAACAGGAAAAACTGGGCATCAAGCTGGATCAGGCTCAGCTGATCGCCGGCGTTCAGGACGCCTTCGCCAACAAGAGCAAGCTCTCTGACCAGGAGATTGAGCAGACTCTGCAGGCCTTTGAAGCACGCGTGAAGGGTGCCGCTCAGGAGAAGATGGAGAAGGACGCGACTGAGAACGAAACCAAAGGCAAAGCCTTCCGCGATACCTTTGCTAAAGAGAAGGATGTGAAAACGTCTTCTACCGGCCTGCTCTACAAAGTAGAGAAAGAGGGGACCGGCGATGCACCGAAAGATAGCGATACCGTGGTGGTTAACTACAAAGGTACGCTGATCGACGGTAAAGAGTTTGATAACTCCTACACCCGTGGCGAACCGCTCTCCTTCCGCCTCGATGGTGTGATCCCAGGCTGGACCGAAGGCCTGAAAAATATCAAGAAAGGCGGCAAAATCAAGCTGGTGATCCCACCGGCGCTGGCCTACGGTAAAACCGGCGTTCCAGGTATCCCGGCTAACTCTACGCTGGTCTTCGACGTAGAGCTGCTGGATATCAAACCGGCACCGAAAGCGGATGCGCAGCCGAAGCCGGAAGCGGCAGCACCGGCAGAGCAACCTGCCGCTGCGGATAAAAAGTAATACGCTGACAGCCGCCGCCTAATCAGGCGGCGGTTTTTTATTACAGGGCAGGTATAATTAACACTGGCAGCGCTATGGCCGCTGTATTAATTTAGATGTCCCTGTAAATGATGAGCCTGCCCTGAAAACATAACGACAGGCTCCTGAAAAGGAGTGTTTTTTTTCATGTCCAGGTCGCTATTAACCAACGAAACCAGCGAGCTCGATCTGCTGGATCAACGGCCTTTTGATCAGACCGACTTCGATATCCTGAAATCCTACGAAGCGGTGGTCGATGGGTTAGCGATGCTCATTGGTGCCCACTGTGAAATCGTCTTGCACTCCTTGCAGGATCTTAAATGCTCCGCCATTCGTATTGCTAACGGTGAACACACCGGGCGTAAGATTGGCTCGCCGATCACCGATCTTGCCCTGCGCATGCTGCACGACATGACGGGCGCAGACAGCAGCGTCTCGAAGTGCTACTTCACCCGTGCCAAAAGCGGCGTGCTGATGAAGTCGGTCACGATTGCCATCCGCAATCGCGAGCACCGGGTCATTGGTCTGCTGTGCATTAACATGAATCTTGATGTTCCCTTCTCGCAAATTATGAACACCTTTATTCCGCCAGAGACGCCGGACGTCGGCTCTGCCGTGAACTTTGCCTCCTCGGTAGACGATCTGGTGATGCAGACGCTGGAGTTCACCATTGAAGAGGTGAACGCCGACCGGAACGTGTCTAACAATGCGAAGAACCGACAAATCGTGCTGAACCTCTACGAAAAAGGCATTTTTGATATTAAAGATGCGATTAACCAGGTGGCCGATCGGTTGAATATCTCCAAGCATACGGTCTACCTCTACATTCGCCAGTTCAAGAGCGGCGACTTCCAGGGGCAGGATAAGTAATGCGTTTTGCCTTAATGGTGACGGGGCCTGCCTATGGTACGCAGCAGGCCAGCACCGCGTTGCAGTTTGCTCAGGCACTGCTGGCAGCGGGTCACGAGCTGGCGAGCGTCTTTTTCTACCGGGAAGGGGTCTATAACGCCAACCAGCTTACCGCCCCGGCCAGCGACGAGTTCGATCTGGTTCGGGCCTGGCAGGGGCTGCACCTTGAGCATCAGGTTGAACTGCATATCTGCGTTGCGGCAGCGCTGCGGCGTGGCGTAACCGACGAGAGCGAGGCGCAGCGTGCTGGATTATCCGCTGCCAACCTTCAGCCGGGCTTTACTCTCAGCGGCTTAGGCGCGCTGGCCGAGGCGGCGTTAACTTGCGATCGCGTGGTGCAGTTCTGATGAAAAGCGTGGCATTTGTTTTTAATTCCGCACCGCACGGCTCGTCTGCCGGGCGGGAAGGGCTGGATGCGCTGCTGGCAATGTCGGCCCTGACCGAGGAGATTGGCGTTTTTTTCCTTGGCGATGGCGTTTTTCAGCTGCTGGCTAACCAGCGTCCTGGCGATATCCTCGCCCGCGACTATATCGCTACCTTTAAGGTGCTACCGCTCTACGATATCGAGCAGCTCTGGCTGTGCGCGGCCTCGCTGCGCGAACGCGGGCTGAGCGCCTCACACTCTTTTATTCTCGATGCCCAGCCGCTGGAACCCGAAGCGCTGCGCGAGTGTCTACATCGCTATGACGTCGTTATGACGTTTTGAGGCTGTTATGCTGCATACTCTTCGTCACTCTCCCTGGCAGTGCGACATGGCTACGCTGATGCGCACCGTGCAGGAGGGGGATGACCTGCTGCTGTTCTCTGATGGCGTTACGGCGGCGGTTGTGGGAAGTCACTACCTTGATTTACTGCTGGCTGCCCCCATAACGGTTCATGCTCTACAGGAAGACGTTGATGCCCGCGGTCTTTCTGGTCAAATTTCGAACAGAGTCGTCCTGGTTAGCTATACTTATTTCGTTAGCCTGACGGTAAAACACGCCGCCCAGATCGCCTGGTAGTGTGAGATCTGCTGTATATTTCTTGACACCTTTTGAGCACAGCCCTAAAATTCCGCGTCCTCATATTGTATGAGGGCGTT